>Ga0207705_10000035_pt1 | contig 201649 bp, 198 predicted proteins | sample KBSC13metaG_FD_184314 | JGI IMG/M metagenome (GOLD analysis project Ga0207705, IMG submission 184314) | Corn rhizosphere microbial communities from Kellogg Biological Station, Michigan, USA - KBS C1-3 metaG (SPAdes) (version 2) | ecosystem: Host-associated > Plants > Roots > Rhizosphere >... | reverse complement strand
CCTCACGGTGGACACCCTTGCCCTTAGCTGACGCTTCCCACTATCAAGGCGCGCTCGGGACTTTCACCCTATAGTTTACCCCCATGCCGGGCACACAACAAAAAAGAGCGATGGGCCTTACCCATCACTCTTGTATCTTGATTCTTGACTCTTGATTCTAAACTAATAACCTCACCGGTTCTTCCAGCAACGATTTCAAAGTCTGTAGGAAGGCGGCGCCGGTGGCGCCATCAACCACGCGGTGGTCGCAGGTCAAAGTTACTTTCATCACATTACCCGGAACAACGGCGCCGTTCTTTACTACCGGGATCTGTTGTATGCCGCTAACGGCAAGGATGCAGGCGTCAGGCGGGTTAATGATGGCGGTAAATTCATCTACGCCGAACATTCCTAAGTTAGATATGGTGAACGTAGAACCTTCCCAATCAGATGGCTGCAGTTTTTTTGCTTTGGCGCGCTGCGCGAAATCTTTTACTTCAGCAGAGATTACGCTTAAGGATTTACCATCGGCAAAACGCACCACCGGTACCAGCAGACCTTCGTCAACAGCTACGGCCACGCCGATATTCACGTGCTCGTTGGTGCGGATGCTCTCGCCCATCCAGGATGAGTTGACATTCGGGTGCTGTTTCAATGCAACGGCACAGGCTTTTAATACGAAATCGTTAAAGGATATCTTAACCGGCGCAACCTCGTTCATTTTGTTACGTGCCACAACCGCCTGGTCCATATCAATAGTAATGGTGATATAGAAATGCGGGATCACAAAGCTTTCCGTCAGGCGGCGCGTGATAGTTTTACGCATCTGCGTAAGCGGCTTGTCGGTATATTTTTCCTGGCCAACGTATTGCGGGATAACCACCTGTTTTTCGGCCTTCGGCGCTTCGGCAGGTGCCGCGGCAGCGGTTGCCGGAGCAGCGGCTTTGGCAGCCGGGGTATATTCTTCCACGTCTTTCTTGATGATGCGTCCGCCTTCGGCTGAGCCTTTAAGCTCGTTCAGGTTAATGCCTTTATCCTTAGCGATCTTGCGTGCTAAAGGCGATGCCTTTACGCGACTGTCGTCAGTTGAAGTTGAAGCGGTTGCAGTAGTTGTACTGGTTGAAGCGGTTGCTTCCTCCTTGGGAGCTTCCGCAGCCGGAGCAGCTTCGCCTCTCGGCGCTTCGCCGCCGCCTTGCAGCAATTGCGTAATATCCGTACCTTCTTTACCAACTATAGCGATAATGCCATTCACCGGAGCGGCTTCGCCTTCCTTTACACCGATATATAATAAAGTGCCTGCTTCGTAGCCCACTACTTCCATGGTCGCCTTGTCGGTTTCCACGTCAGCCAATGAATCATCCGCCTTTACTTTATCGCCAACTTTAAAATTCCATTTTTGTATCACCCCTTCGGTCATCGTATCGCTTAGCAAAGGCATACGGATAACGGTAGCCGGGATATTAGCCCCCCCGCCCCCTGAAGGGGGAGTTGCAACGGGCACTGGCTTCTTATCTTCAATAGGTGAAGCTTCTTTTTTTTCTTCGGAAGCTCCCCCTTTAGGGGGTTGGGGGGCTTCGCCTTCCAAAGCAGCTTTATAATCTTCACCCTCTTTGCCTATCACACCAATAACAGCATCAACGGGTACGGCCTTGCCCTCCTCAACACCTATATACAATAAGGTGCCGTCCTGGTACGATTCAAAGTCCATCGTGGCTTTATCCGTCTCTATCTCGGCCAATACATCGCCTGATTTTATCTTGTCGCCAACCTTTTTATGCCATTTCGCCAATACCCCTTCGGTCATGGTATCGCTCATTTTAGGCATCTTAACTACTTCGGCCATATATTATGTAATGAATGGTTCTGTATAAATTTTTAAAATTTATTAGTCTTTTATGAAAGGGTAATCCTTCTCCACGTACACATCGGTGTACAGTTCCGAAGCTTCCGGATATGGCGATTCTTCCGAGAATTTAACGGCCTCTTCTATTTCGGCCTTTATTTTCTCTTCCATATCCTCGAACCATTTTTCATCGGCATAGCCTTCCTTCAGGATGGTATCTTTAATAAGCTCGATAGGGTCCTTAGCCTTATAGCTTTCCAGTTCTTCCTTGGTGCGGTATTTTTGCGGATCAGACATCGAGTGGCCCTTGTAGCGGTACGTACGCATTTCAAGAAAAGTAGGTCCTTCGCCGGCACGCGCACGCTGAACGGCTTCGTCCATAGCGTTATGCACCGCAACAGGGTCCATACCATCAACCGGCGAGGACGGGATACCGTAAGGCAAACCTAATTTATAAATGTCCGTTTGGATAGTGGTACGTTCAACCGAAGTACCCATGGCGTAACCGTTGTTTTCGCAAATAAATATTACCGGCAACTGCCATAGTGCGGCCATGTTAAAGGTTTCGTTCAAAGCACCCTGGCGCACTGCGCCGTCGCCCATATAGCAGCAGCACACAAAATCGGTGCCCCTATATTTTTCAGCGAAGGCTATACCAGCGCTCAGCGGTATTTGTCCGCCAACGATACCGTGCCCGCCGTAGAAGTTATTTTCCTTGTCGAACATGTGCATCGATCCGCCCTTACCTTTGGAGCAGCCCGTGGCTTTACCATAAAGCTCGGCCATTACTGCCTTAGGCGGCGTGCCTTTAGCTAATGCGTGTGCATGGTCGCGGTATGCGGTTATCATACTGTCCTCATGTTTCAGCACCGACATGGCCCCTGCCATTACCGCCTCCTGCCCTATATACAGGTGACAGAAGCCGCGTATCTTTTGCTGGCCGTATAACTGGCCTGATTTTTCTTCGAACCTGCGCATCAGCAACATGGCCTCGTACCACATCAGGTAGGTGTCTTTGTTTATTTCGATTGAACTCATCAGTTGTAAACCCATTTTCTATGAGAAAGCGCAAATCTAATTATATCCGCGTAAATATCGAAACAGCAACAAATTTGTTAGAAATAATTATATACAAATGAAACTTTGGCGGAACCTTTTCGTAAAAGGGAGAAGTCGCCTCTTTTTTTTCATTTTTGATAAAAAAAGTACCTTTAATTTGTAATTCTAAAAATTTAGGATAGTTTTGTAGCCGACGAACGGCAAAACGTCTTATTAATAGTACCCTGTTGTATCCCGTTGCAACAAAGACTAGAGATTAAATGAAGAAATTTACACTTGCAATTGTATTGAGTTTGAGCGTTTTAATGGCGCAAGCTCAAACCAGAGGCACGACAGCGACTACGCCTGCGAAGGATAAGGATGATGACCAGGACGGTTTAGCAAAAGAATACTTCTCTCAAATAATGGGTGTAGCTTTGTCCACCACCTCCAACGTTAAGCTTTTTCAATTTGTATACGACTGGGTAGGTACTCCTTACCATTTTGGCGGTGATTCAAAAAAAGGTATCGATTGTTCTGCTTTCACCAAAGAATTATACGCTAAGGTATTTAACCTTACCATCAAACGCAATTCGCGCGATATATTCAGCATGGTTAGCCCCGTGCGCAAGGATGATCTGCAGGAAGGCGACCTTGTTTTCTTTAAGATACACAGCCGCAGCATCAGCCACGTAGGTATTTATTTGGGTGGCGGAAAATTTGCTCATGCGTCTAATCGTGGTGTGGCAATCAACAGTCTTGAAGATGGTTACTACAGCCGTTATTTTTATAAAGGAGGCCGCCTGCTGGATGTGTTCAAGAAACAGCTTGAAGAAGAATCGGAATCGCCGGGCGATAATACAAGTCAATAAGAAATTCGACATAATCCAAAATCCTTTCCGCCCGAAAGGATTTTTTTTTGATATGAGATCAGCAGCCTTATCCATCGTTCTGATTTTGCTCCTCGCCGGCTGCGAGAAGGCTGAACCTGTTGTCGAAGCGCGCCCGGTACCTAAGAAACATTCCCATCACAAAGTTACCGCCGTTGCGATCGCACCAAAACCCAAAGATACCATCACCATAGCGGCTGTCGGCGATATGATGCTCGGCTCGGCCTACCCCGACCGCAGCAAATTACCCCCCGACAGCGCAAAGGAAAGTTTCAACGCAGTAAAAAGTGATCTCAAAGGATCTGATATCGTTTTCGGCAACATGGAAGGCACTTTGCTCGACGCCGGCGTGCCGGCGACATACAAAAAGAACCTGAAGGCCGCTTACCTGTTCCGCATGCCGACCTATTATGCCCGGGTTTTTAAAGATGCGGGCTTCAACATGGTAAGTGTAGCCAATAATCACATAACCGATTTCGGCGAGAAAGGATACCTGAGCACGACCGCAACACTGGACAAATATGGCATCCATTATGCCGGGCTGGAAACATGTCCCACTACTATTTTTGAAAAAGACGGTATCAAGTATGGCTTTTGCGCATTCGCGCCCAATGCACATGCTGTGCCGCTACTCGAATTGCGACACGCTGCAAAGATCATCAGGGAACTGAAAGCGCAGTGCGATATCGTTATCGTTTCTTTTCATGGCGGCGGCGAGGGTGCCGCTTATGAGCATGTACCCTTTAAAATGGAATCGTTCCTCGGCGCCAAGCGCGGTAATGTGCATGCCTTTACACATATGGCTGTTGATGCCGGGGCGGATATCGTGTTGGGCAATGGTCCGCATGTAAGCAGGGCTTTGGAAAAATACAAAGGGCGGCTGATCGCCTATAGCCTCGGCAATTTTTGCACTTATAAAAGCGTGAGCGTCGCCGGCGTTTGCGGGATGGCGCCGCTGTTGAAAGTAAAGATGAACCATAATGGCGAATTTATCAGCGGACGAATTATATCCTTCAGGCAAAATCACGAAAAGGGATTATTACGCGACAGCCTGAACAGCGCTGCCAGGCGTATCCGCATGCTGACGGCAAAGGATTTTCCAAAATCGGGGTTGGTTATTGGGGAGGATGGCGTAATCAAGTCAATGAATTAAGAAAACAATTCATTCATAACTTCCTCTTTGCTTTTTCCTAAGTGTTCTGCAACTTGCCTTAAGATAGCATTTAGTGTGCCGATCTTAATAGGATCGTGATTAGGTATTGCTAAGTGGTGTTCGCCAGAAGTTTGTGTTGTTACTTTAATATGGCTGCCCTTTTGTGAAACAGGTTCATAGCCATAAATTTTTAGCAGTTTGATGAGTTCTTTGGCAGATAAGCTTCGCGGGCTTTTCATAAAACCAATATCTCATCTTTGACATAATGAAGGTGGGCAAACGCAGGAGCATCGTCTGCGTTTTCATAAAAACATTCGATTCCACTCTTAACACTTTGTTTCAATTCTTCAATAGTTTCACCCTCAGCGAATATGCCGACACCGACGGCTTCGGCATAATAGCCCCCTTCTTCTGCTTCGTGCACCAAAAATGTCAATTCCTTCATATTACAAATTTAATGAAAAATCGACATTTTATTTTGAAATAATGATTGGGATCATTTCACTTCATCAGCGGTGGTTTTGATCAGTGCTATCCCCGAAAAGAAAAATAACACACCAATGACTCCCACTACAAGCAGCGTTGTTGCGTGGGCGTTGTGCTGTATGATGCATACGCCGGTGTAAATTAAACCAATGATCCCCAATGTGGTCAGTATCGCCCCGAAGGCTCGTTTCATGTTCATGACTGTTTCAATTGTTGTATTTCTTAAAAAACAAATACCGTACCCGAAATAAACTCTATATTTATTTATTAAATTTTATCATCATGAACCCTTCAGTAGGCTTATTAATACTTCTTTTTGTTGGATTGATCATTCTTTTCAGTTCGTTTGTGACCGTAAAACAGGGCACTATCGCGGTCATTACGGTTTTTGGCAAGTACCGGCGCATCCTGCATCCCGGCCTGAACCTGAAACTGCCCCTTATCGAGCAGATACAAAGCCGCATATCCATACAAAACCGTTCGGTCGAGCTGGAATTCCAGGCGGTAACCGTCGACCAGGCCAACGTGTACTTTAAAGCCATGATGCTTTACTCAGTACTCGACCAGATGGAAGAAACCATCAAAAACGTGGCCTTTAAGTTTGTCGACGAACGCAACCTGATGCAGGCTTTGATACGCACCATCGAGGGCTCTATCCGCGCCTATGTCGCCACCAAGAAACAGGCTGATGTGCTCACTTTAAGGAGCGATATCGTAGCGCATGTAAAAGAGCAGCTCGACCAGATACTGGAAACGTGGGGTTACCATTTACAGGACCTGCAATTGAACGATATTACCTTCGACGATGTGATCCTGAAATCGATGAGCCAGGTAGTGGCCTCGAACAACCTGAAGGCCGCTGCCGAGAACGAGGGCCAGGCCTTGCTGATCACCAAAACCAAAGCCGCGGAAGCGGAAGGTAACTCGATCAAGATCGCCGCCGAGGCAGAAAGACAGGCCGCGCAGCTACGCGGGCAGGGTATCGCCCTATTCCGCGAGGAAGTGGCCAAGGGTATGAGCGCCGCAGCCGAAGAAATGCACCGGGCGGATATGGATACCTCTGTGATCCTGTTCACCATGTGGACCGAAGCTGTCAGGCACTTCGCTGAAACATCCACGGGTAACGTGATATTCCTCGACGGCTCGGTTGAAGGCATGGAACGCACGATGAAAGAAGTAATGAGTTTAAACCTTTTGAAGGTAGATTCCGTCAAAAAGGGAAAATAACCATTACTAATTGATTTAAATGAGAACGGGACCAGTGCGGGTGCTTTGCGCCATTTTATTTACTATTACTTTTTCAGGCATCGCCAGTTCCCAGTCTTACAGGCAGTTATCGCCAGTCGATTTCCGGGGTCCCGCCCGGCACGAGGGCTTAACAGTAGCGGCGACCGCCTGCTTTATCGACCTTAAATATGACGTGCACGCCCGGAACGGCAATTACAAATTAACTTTTTATGTTAATTTACTGGTGGATGATGAACGGTCGTGGATAGACCGCACACGGATAAATACGCCTGAATTGCTTGCCGAAATATTGAAGCACGAACAAGGCCATTATAGCATCAATTATTTCGAACAGCAGGAATTACAGCGTGAGCTTGAGGGAAGGCGTTTCAGTGAAAACTACAAAGAGGAAGTGGCCGCTATTTTCGACCGCATCCACGCCAAGTACGACCAGTTGAATAAGGACTACGACGATGATACGGATAATTCAAGAAATAAAGGGCAGCAGCTTAGCTGGGATAAATATTTTCAGCGAAGGCTGGGCTATGTCACTGCTTCAAGATAGAGGCTTAGTGAATAGATAAGTAATCGATCCACAACACTGATCCATTGCTGCCGGTGCTCATTTTATTACCCCCATGTATGGTTATAAGTACCGAGTCGGCATGTACCGAATTTTGGGTTATCGGCACAATAAATTGCTTATACTGCGGAATAGACACCGTACTTACCCACTGCCCGCTATCGACGACCGCGCTATGGCTGAATACCTGCACTTTTACAAATACCGTATCATGATCATCTAACGTACATTTTGTGTACCCGCTGAGCGACATAGGGTGCGATGGAACCGCGAACAGATCGCTGGCGACAGCGGAGTATGCCCCATTAAAAATTAGCTTGGCAGCATACTGGCCGTGATAAGCCTCGGTAGTTTTTTGTACAACATAACTATTAAAAGCGGGGTAACACTCGGGGCAGCTATTGGTCTTCCAGGCCTTGAGCTCATCATTAGCCGTCCACCCCTCAAAATCACCATTGGGCAGGTTTGAAGGGGACGTATTGTTGTCTTTGGTGCAGCCTTGCAGGGCTATCAATAAGGCACAAACGATAAAAAACACCACATTTTTCATATTACCGTTAGCAATGTATACTGCATTACGATTTTGGGGGTAAAAACGTTACGTTTCCGGGTTAAAAAACTAATAATTAGGTATTTAACCCCAAAGAACCGCAGCATCGATAAACCATGTGGCTTTTAGCGGCTATTTCTTATAATCCGAAATATCCAGGCGATCGGAACAAAAGCTGTACTCCTGCTCCTGGTTGGAACAGATGATGGTAAGACGGTTTGCGGCGAATTGCTGCACCAGGCCAAGGTACCAGGCAACGCCCTGTTTATCGAGGTTTGAAGTGGGCTCGTCCAGCATCAGCATGGGCGTATCCGAACAAAATGCCAGCGCGAGTTTCAGCCGTTGCTTCATACCCGATGAAAAATACCGGATAAGTTTATTACGGCTTGAATGCATGTTCAAAAGCTCAATGACAGCCGCGTTATCCATGCCTGAACGATACTTTTTGAATTTGAAGTGCAGATCGATCATCTCGGCAAGGGTAAATTCTTCGATGACCTCCATGTAAGGAGCCGCAAGGCTTAGTTGTTTATAAACGGCTTCAGCCTCAACCGGCTTATCGTCCAGCGAATAGCTGATATTTCCCGCAGAAGGAGCCAGGCTACCATTCAGCACGTTCAATAAAGTGGATTTTCCCGAACCATTAGGGCCCAGTATCGCGTAGGATCCGCCTTGTATAAAGGCATAATCGACCCCCCTGAATATCCAGTCGCGGTTGAAACGGCGTCCTATGTTTTGGAGGATGATCTTCATTGGTTCATAGTTCATAGATCATAGTTCATGGATTTCCGCTGTTGGCTATGAACCATCAACTATGAACTATAAGCTCAATATTAAATACCGAATCCCTTCATAATGCCGCGCTGCGAATTCGAAATAAAATTAATGATCTCGTCGCGTTCAACCGTTGGCGCAAATTCAGCCTCGATTATATCCATCGCCTTGGTTACATTGTATTTTTTCAGGAAGATAATCCGGTAAATTTCCTGTATCTCGTTGATGGAGGCAGCGGAGTACCCCCGGCGGCGCAAACCCACGGAATTGATACCCACATAAGATAAGGGCTCGCGGCCTGCTTTCGTGTAGGGTGGAACGTCCTTGCGAACCAGCGAGCCGCCCGATATCATGCTGTGCGCGCCGATCTCGACAAACTGGTGTACAGCTGATGTACCCCCTATATAGGCATATTCGTAAATATTGATATGGCCTGCCAACTGCACCGCGTTGGCGATAATCACATTGTCGCCTATCACGCAGTCGTGTGCGACGTGCACGTAGGCCATCAGCAGACAATTGCTGCCTATGGTAGTGGTATTTTTATCCAGTGCCGTTCCGCGATTCAGCGTAACGCACTCGCGGATGGTAGTATTATCGCCGACAGTTACCGTGCTCGGTTCGCCGCGATACTTTAAATCCTGTGGCGGGGCCGATATTACCGCGCCCGGGAAAATACGGCAGTTGCGGCCGATGCGTGCGCCGTCCATGATAGTGGCATTGGATCCAACCCATGTGCCCTCGCCTATTTCAACATCTTTGTGGATGGTGACAAAAGGTTCAATGGTAACATTGTCGGCTATTTTAGCCTGTGGATGTATATATGCTAAGGGTTGTATCATGCTTCTTTTTCCTCTTTTGTCTTTTTAACAATTTGCGCCATCAGTTCGGCCTCAACTACGATACGCGAGCCAACCATCCCTATCCCTTTCATCTGCGCAATCCCCCTGCGTATCGGCGCTATCAGGCTGCAATGGAATATGATCGTATCGCCGGGCACTACCTTGTCCTTAAACCTTGCATTCTCAATTTTCAGGAACAGCGTGATATAGTTCTCCGGATCTGGCACGGTATTCAAAACCAAAATCCCTCCTGTTTGCGCCATAGCTTCTATCTGCAGCACTCCCGGGAACAACGGCTGACCCGGGAAGTGCCCCGCGAACAAATCCTCGTTCATGGTTACATTCTTTAGACCCACAACATGGCTTTTGCTGATCTCCAATATCTTGTCTATCATCAGCATCGGCTGGCGATGCGGCAGGATATTCATGATATCCACGGTATCGTAAACCGGCTTGGCGTTAGGATCGTATAGTTTAATATGTTTGCGGCTCCGCTCCTTTTTGATCAGCGTTTTGATCTTTTTAGCGAACGCCACATTTGCGGCATGACCGGGGCGCGCCGCCATAATGTGGCCGCGCAACGGAACGCCTACCAGGGCAAGATCGCCTATCATATCCAGCAATTTGTGCCGCGCGGGCTCGTTTTGATGGCGCAATTCGATATTGTTCAATATTCCCTGCGGGGCAACTTTTATATCCTTGCGGTTAAATATCTTGGCAAGATGCGCCAGTTCTTCATCGTCAACATCTTTATCGACTACCACGATCGCATTGTTCAGATCACCCCCCTTGATCAGGTTGTGCTTTAACAGCATTTCCAGTTCGTGCAGGAAGCAAAATGTGCGGCATGAGGCTATTTCCTCGTTAAACTCGGATATCGTCGAAATACTGGCGTGCTGGCTTCCCAATACCTGGGAGTTATAGTCAACCATGCAGGTAAAACGGTAATCATCCAGCGGCATAGCCACCATTTCTACCTTCCTGTCGGCTTCGGAATAGTGAATGTTATAGGGTATGTGATAATATTCGCGGTCGGCATCCTGTTCGGCAAAGCCAACTGCCGATATAGCATCCACAAACTGGATAGAGCTGCCGTCCATTATCGGCGTTTCGGGGCCGTCAAGGTCGATGAGTACATTGTCTACTTCTAATCCCACCAAAGCAGCCAGCACGTGCTCAACGGTGCTTACGCTGGCGCCGTTCTGCGAGATCGTTGTTCCGCGCGAAGTATCCGTAACATTGTCCACGTCGGCATCAATAACCGGCGAGCCTTCCACGTCCACGCGCCTGAACTTAAAACCATGATTTTCCGGCGCAGGGTTAAAAGTCATTGTCACCTTCTCGCCGGTGTGCAGGCCGGTACCTGAAACCGTAACCGGCGCCTTGATCGTTTTTTGTTTTACATTCATTATTCGTAGCTCATTGGTTCATTTGTTCAATTGTTCATTGGTGCAAGTTTATTAAGCCCGGAAAAAAAGGCCCAATAGACTAATGAACTGGTGAACTAATGAACATCTTTTTTTAGGTCAGCGACTATTTTTTCTAATTCTAAAATCTTCTTTTCAAGGGCAGGTAAATGCGTTACGGCTACCTCTACCCGTAAATTTTCCAGGTAGGGTGCAAAAAAAGGCACACCGCCCCATTTTTTGTTCTCTTCGGTGATGCTTTTGTTCACACCCGATTTAGCCATGATCTGACTGCCCTTGGCCAGGTTCAAATGCCCCACAACGCCCACCTGGCCGCCCATCACTACATTTTCGCCTACCTTGGTACTGCCCGAGATACCGGTTTGCGCAGCTATCACCGTATTAGCGCCCAGCTCCACATTGTGTGCTATCTGTATCAGGTTATCTAATTTAACCCCTTTATGAATGATGGTTGAACCCATAGTGGCACGATCAATGGTTGTGTTTGAGCCGATCTCCACATCGTCCCCGATAATAACATTGCCTATCTGGGCTATTTTATTATAAGTGCCATCAGGGTTGGGCGCAAACCCAAACCCGTCGCTGCCGATAATGGCTCCGGAATGGATAATTACATTACTGCCTATAACACAATCGAAATAGACAACCACCCCGGGGAAAAGAGTCACGTTGTTGCCCAGCGTTACATTGTCGGCAATATAAGTATGCGGATATATTTTGCAATTATCGCCTATTTTAACACCAGGACCGATATAAGCAAATGCGCCGACGTAACAATTTGCGCCTACATTAGCTGAGGGGTGTATGAAACTTGGCTGTTCGATGCCTGATTTATTCAGTTTGATGGTATTGTATTTTTCCAGCAGGACCGTAAACGACGAATATGCATTTTCAACCCTGATCAGCGTGGCCTTAACCGGCGAGGAAGGTACAAGGTCGTTGTTGACGATCACGATAGAGGCGTCAGTAGAATACAGGTATTGCTCGTATTTAGGATTAGCCAGGAACGACAGGGACCCGGCAGCTGCTTCTTCTATTTTAGCTAATTTATCGACGGCAACCTTAGGGTCGCCCTCAACAATTCCGTTTAGCATAAAACCTATCTCCTGCGCGGTAAATTGCATCGGGCAAATTTAAGTGTAAATATCGAAGCGGCAAACTATAAAATATACCTGCCTAAATACGCTTATAAGATGTGTTTGGTATAGCAGAGGATATACTTTTTTACGGTGGTAGACAAAGCCTCGAGGTTGGCGTTATCACTGGCTGCGGCAATATCTTGCGTCTTACCGTTTTTCATTAAAATATTAATGCTCCCTTTTCCTGGCCTGTAGGCGTTGTTAGTGATTTCGTCGGTGAACACAAAATAGTCTATGTCCTCTTTGCCGACGGGGTACTTCGCCGCTGCTTTGGCCAGCAAATGATTAACGGTCTTATCCTCCGGTTTCTCATTGGTGATATCCACATGATACAGGTCGCGCTGCATCATCATTGTACAAAGCGTAGCGAGTATAAAATCATCGTGCCCGGCCCATACCTTTATCGCCGACATCATGTCACTGTCATCGAGCGATGCAAATGCCTCCACATGCCCCTCACCGCTCATAAATTCAGCCTTACTGATGTCATTCACCAGGAAATGATTCAGGGCAGGGGTAGCGAAAAGCGCGTAACCTTTCAAGGCCAGGTCGCGGGCGCGTTTCAATATTTTAGACACGAGTTGTTCCGCCGAAACCACGGTCTTGTGCAAGTATACCTGCCAGTACATCAGCCTGCGGGCGATCAAAAATTTCTCTATCGAATAAATGCCTTTCTCCTCCACGGCAATATGATCGCCGACCACGTTCAGCATCTTGATAATGCGGTCGAAGCTGATCACCCCTTCGGATACCCCTGTGAAAAAGCTGTCGCGGTTCAGGTAATCCATCCGGTCCATATCCAATTGCCCAGAGACCAATTCATGCAAAAACTTGCGGCGATAGGTGCCGTTAAATATCTCAATGGCCACCGATAAGCCCCCGCCGAATTGCTCGTTTAGGCGGTTCATCAGCAACATGGAAATATCCTCGTGCGATATGCCTTCAACAATGGTTTGCTCAAGAGCGTGCGAGAACGGGCCGTGGCCGATATCATGCAGCAGGATAGCGATGATGACCGCTTCTTCTTCCTCGTCAGAAATATCGTGCCCTTTGTTACGCAGTGTTTCGATCGCCATGCACATCAGGTGCATCGCGCCCAGCGCGTGGTGAAAGCGGGTATGCAAAGCGCCGGGGTAAACCAGGTGCGTCATGCCCAACTGTTTGATGTACCGCAAACGCTGGAACCAGGGATGTTCAATAAGGTTAAATACCAACCCTGAAGGGATGCTAATGAAGCCGTATACCGGGTCGTTTATGATCTTATTTTTCTTCAATGGCGTAATGCTCTGCAAAAATGTCAATTTATAGTAACAATGCACCTGCTATTTGTTAATTTTTGTTAATAGGTACAGGCATATGTAACAAAACCCTGTGTTAGGGGTTATCTTTGTATAAAATAAACATATGCAGGATACAACCATTTTATGGGCCGATGATGAGATTGATTTGCTGAAGCCGCATGTACTTTTTTTGAACGAGAAAGGATACAAAGTTACCACCGTAACTAACGGCACCGATGCTGTTGATACCTTTAAAAATAATTACTTCGACCTGGTGTTCCTCGATGAGAATATGCCGGGGTTGACAGGGCTGGAAACGCTTTTTCAAATAAAAAATATCAATAATGACGTACCGGTAGTTCTGATCACCAAGAACGAAGAAGAGTACCTGATGGAGGATGCTATTGGCTCCAAAATAGACGATTACCTGATCAAACCGGTAAACCCCAGGCAGATACTGCTTACCATAAAAAAGCTTACTGAGAACAAACGCCTGGTGACCGAAAAAACTACCATGGCCTACCAGCAGGACTTCCGCACCCTGGGCATGACGCTGAATGACAGGCTAAGCTACCAGGAATGGGTAGATGTATACAAAAAGCTGATCTACTGGGAACTGGAACTGGAGCAACTGGAAGACGAGGGCATGCACGAGATACTGACGCTGCAAAAGGCGGAGGCCAATGTGCAGTTCAGTAAATTTATCGAGAAAAACTACGTCGACTGGATAAAAAATCCCGATTCGGGCCCGGTTACTTCGTCGCAATTATTCAAGAAGAAAGTTTTCCCCAAGCTGGATGGCAAAGGGCCTGTATTCTTTGTTTTGATCGATAACCTGCGATACGACCAGTTTAAGATCATCAGCCCGATACTGTCCGAATATTTCCGGTTGGAAGAGGAGGATACCTATTACAGTATTTTGCCTACCGCTACGCAATATGCCCGTAATTCGATCTTTTCCGGGTTGATGCCGCTGGACATGGAAAAGCGTTTCCCGGATATGTGGCAAAATGATGAGGATGAAGGCGGAAAAAATTTATTTGAGGAGCAGTTTTTAGCCGATCAGTTAAAACGTGTTTTGCGCAGGGATGTCAAATATTCGTACCATAAAATACTGAACATAGAGGAAGGCCGCGCGCTGACTGATTCGGCGCATAACCTGATGAACAACGAGCTCAACGTGGTTATCTACAACTTTGTGGATATGCTTTCGCATGCCCGTACTGATATGGCAATGATCCGCGAACTAGCCAGTGATGATGCCGCGTACCGCTCGTTAACCTCGTCCTGGTTTGAACATTCACCTTTATTCGACCTGCTTAAATTCATAGCCCAAAAAGGGGCGCGGCTGATTTTAACGACCGACCATGGCACCATTTGTGTGAAAAACCCGAGCAAGATCATCGGCGACAGGAATACCAATACCAACCTGCGTTACAAACAAGGGAAGAACCTTAATTTTAATCCCAAAGATGTGTTCCACGTGAAAAATCCGCACGATATTATGCTGCCGAAACTGCACGTAAGCTCGAGTTTTGTATTTGCCAAGAGCGACAGCTACTTTGTGTACCCGAACAACTACAATCATTTTGTTAATTTCTACAACGAGACCTTCCAGCACGGGGGTATCTCGCTCGAGGAAATGATCATTCCGATAATCAATTACGGGCCAAAGTAGTTGTTAAAATATTTTTCTTAAATTTGGGTATGGTTGTAGTTATCAAGCAAGGCGATTCTCCCGAAAAGATCGATAAAAAATTGCAGGCAATTGAGGACGAGGAAACGAAGAAACGAATTGAGCGTTTAAAGCCGTTTTTTGGTGTTCTGAAACGTAATATCGACCCACTTAAATTACAAAAGAAGTGGCGCGGTGAGTGGGAATAAAGTTATAGTAGACACAAATATCGCGATCTATTTTCTATTAGGTCGCAAAGAGGTAGACCAGTATTTCTATCGTTTTACCCCAATATTTTCTTTTATTTCGGAATTGGAATTGCTTTCGGGAAAAGATTTTTATCCTGACGAGTTGGAAGAAATAAAAAGGTTTCTATCAAAACAAACCATCTGGGGTTACTCACCTGCATTAAAGGATATTGTTATAGATATCCGGCAAAAAAAGAAACTGAAACTTCCCGATGCTATTATTGCGGCCACGGCTATTTATTTTGATATTCCGTTGGCAACGACAGATAAATCATTTATAAACATAAATGGCCTTACTGTTCTTTACAATGAATTTCCCGCCCTATAATGCAATTAACGAGCAATTTAATAGAAATTCAGAATACAGCCGAACAGCTAATGCGGTTCGCCGGCGACGAAAAAATATTCCTTTTTTACGGCGACATGGGCGCGGGTAAAACTACCTTCATCAAATCGCTGTGCGCGTCTTTGGGCACCGATGAAACAGTGACAAGTCCCACGTTTTCCATCGTAAATGAATACCAGGGAAAGACCGCCAAAATCTACCATTTCGATTTTTACAGGCTCAAAAAACAGGACGAGGCACTGGACATGGGTTATGAGGAATACTTCTACTCGGGCGACTATTGTCTGATCGAATGGCCTGAGAAGATAGCTGATCTATTGCCGCAACATTACATCCGGGTGGACATACAGGTTTTAGGCGGCGAAAAGCGTCAATTAACTTTTACGAAGATTTAGTTTAACATCAACTAAATTTTGCCTATCTTCATCATCCGCAAAATAAGCATACATGAGTTCGGAATTATACAGTGGATTTTCTGACGTCGCCAAACAGGCAATGATGCAACCCCAGGAATCGATGCTGGAGGTTAAAACTAAAAAGAACAAACTTTATATCGGCATACCCAAAGAGATCTCGTTCCAGGAAAACCGGATAGCCCTAACCCCGCTTTCGGTAGCGCTGCTGGTTAATAATGGTCACGATGTCATCCTGGAGCATGATGCAGGGCAGGCCGCCAATTTCTCGGATAAGGATTACAGCGAGCAGGGCGCCAAGATCGTGTACGACCCTAAAGCTGTTTACGAAGCCAATATCATCATCAAGATCGCCCCGCCAACCATGCAGGAGATCGAACTGATGAAACCGCACCAGATACTTATCTCGACGCTTCAGATAGCCACTATTAAAGCCGACTATATGCACGCGCTCATCCAGAAAAAGATCACAGCGCTTTCTTTTGAGCATCTGCGAGACGAGGGCGGATCATTAGCCGTGGTAAGGGCCATGAGTGAGATCGTGGGTGCTACATCCATCCTGATAGCCGCCGAGTACCTGAGCAATATTTTCGACGGCAAGGGCCTGATGCTGGGCGGCATTACCGGCGTTCCGCCAACAGAAATTGTGATATTGGGCGCGGGCACCGTAGGCGAATACGCTGCCAGGACAGCCATAGCCTTAGGGGCGGAAGTGAAAGTTTTTGATCCTTCGATCTACAAGCTGCGCCGGCTTCAAAACAATATAGGAACCCGGGTATTCACTTCCGTGGTGCAGCCCATCGTACTGGAAAAAGCCATCACCACCTGCGATGTGGCTATCGGCGCCATGCGGGCCGAGGATGGCCGCAGTCCCTGCATCGTTACCGAAAGCACGGTGAGCAGGATGAAGCCCAATGCAGTGATCATCGATGTAAGCATCGACCAGGGCGGCTGTTTCGAGACCTCTGAGGTAACAAACCACACGCACCCCGTTTTCAGGAAGCATGAGGTGATCCATTACTGCGTTCCCAACATCGCTTCGCGCGTGGCCAGGACCGCTACTTATGCACTCACGAACATCTTCACCCCTATTTTGCTGGATATCGGCGAACAGGGCGGGCTAAAAAATGTGATCTGGCAAAAAACGGGCGTACGTAATGCCGTATACATTTACGAGGGGCACCTGACCAATAAACATATCAGCGACCGCTTCAATATACCCAGCAAAGACCTTGACCTGCTGATCGTTTCGCATAGGTAAATAACTCTTAAAGAGTCCATTGCACTAAGTTTCAAAAAAATCTTGTGGAATAAGAAACAGGTGGCTATATTTGCAGCCCCAACGGAGTGGTAGTTCAGCTGGTTAGAATACATGCCTGTCACGCATGGGGTCGCGGGTTCGAGTCCCGTCCATTCCGCTAAAAGAGTCTCAACGCTCTTTAAAACGCTTAAATCAAAATGGTTTAGGCGTTTTTTTTTGCTCAAAAAACCGCATAACTACTCAGGATTTATGACTCACCCAGGTGGCCTATTCGGCGACCTGTTTCTAATCACTAATTTAGTCTCAAATTAACATTAACTAAATGGTATTCAATTGGTTAGAATATTAAAATCAGGGTTGAAAACACCTCAAAACTACGCAAATTTCTGACCCTTGAAACACCTGGATTTCAGTTGATATCAAAGCACCTCAAATGACCTCATTGGTTATGGTGCCGAGGGTTCGGGTCCTTCTGGGACCGCTTGAATTTTTAGCTGAAAAAGTGCCTTAATCGGTGACCTTTTTAGAAGTTCAGATTTAAGTCACCGAATAACAAGGTAAACGGTTGATTTTAAAGTAATTAATACGATAAAATGAGCTCAAAAAGGCTCATTTGAACTCGAAATTAATGCTGTTAAACAATTTAAAATCAAATGTAGTATGAAAAGTACACAAAGGTTCTCAGTTCTCATCTGGGCTGACAAGAGAAAAACAGATGCAAAAGGGAATGTTCCGCTCTATGCAAGGATCACTTACATGGGGAAAAGAGCGGAAATTTCAATGGGCCGTAAAGTCGATCCCGGCAAATGGGACCAGGAGGCGGGATTGGTAAAAGGCTCCGGGCAGGAAATTAAGCAGATCAACAAGGAAATCATTACTGTTAACAATGACATCCATACAGCTTTCCATGATCTCAAGCAATCCGATGATTTTATCACCGTGGAAAAGATCAAGCAGCGGTACGCCGGCGAGGATTCACCTCAGCGGATGTTGCTGGAAGTATTTGATGAGCATAATAAAAGCGTCGAAGAACTGGTGGGGAAAGATTTTGTGAAAGCCACGCTGACCAAGTACAACACGGTCCGGTTAAAAACAGCGGAGTATATACAGCACAGATTTAAAAAACCCGACATCTATCTGGAATCCGTTGACTATGCCTTCGTAACAGGATTTGAAATGTATCTGAAGACAGAAGACGGTATTGAGCACAATACCGCCATGCGTTATATGAAGAATTTGAAGAAGATCGTCAACCTGGCGTTTAACCATGGGTGGATCAGGTCGAATCCGTTTAATCTGTTTAAGTGTACTTATAAAAAGGTTCATCGTGAAGAATTGGAATGGGAGGAGATCCATCAACTCGCTAACTATCCATTTACGATCAAGCGACTGGAAGAGGTCAGGGATACCTTTTTATTTTGCTGCTACACGGGCTACGCTTTTGTCGATATCGAAAAACTTACGCCGCAGCATATCTTCATCGGAAAAGACCAAGTTGCCTGGATCAAAACACAGCGGACAAAAACGTATGTGACCGCTAATGTTCCGCTGATCCCCCAAGCCATAGAACTTATTGAGAAATATAAAGACCGTGATTGCAGAACCGTATTGAACAAATTGTTCCCGGTTAAAAGTAACCAGAAGATGAACGCCTATTTGAAAGAGATCGGTGACCTCGCTTCTATTAACAAAATTTTAACGACGCACATTGCCCGTCACACCTTTGCCACTACCGTTACCCTGGAGAACGATGTCCCATTGGAAACAGTGAGTAAAATGCTCGGCCATACAAAATTGACAACTACCCAGATCTATGCTAAGATGAAGGACAAGAAGGTTAATCGGGATATGCACGCCTTAAAGAAAAGGTTAAAGGAACAAGAAGTAACAGAAGAATTAGCAGAGGAGGAATTAGTATGAATTTGAATGAATCAATTATAAACGATATTCAATCGATTATAAATAAAGCCCGGGAGTCAGCTATACGTGCTGTTGATCAAGAACGGGTAATTATGTACTGGCATATTGGAAAACGAATTTTTGAAGAAGAACAGCATGGCAAAGAGCGAGCAGTTTACGGAGAACGGCTGATAACGTATTTGTCAGAGCAATTGCAGCCACAATTTGGCCGAGGTTTTTCTGCGCGGAATCTTAACCTTTTTCGTCAGTTTTATAGAGGCTTTCCAATTGTGCAGACACTGTCTGCACAATTGAGTTGGTCTCATTATTCTTTACTACTAACAATACCGGATGAAGAAAAAAGAGAATTTTATAAGACCGAAACAATCAAAAATAATTGGTCCTTTCGGCAAGCGGAGCGGCAGATCGGAAGTCAACTTTATGAAAGGCTGATACTGAGTACAGATAAAGAAAAGGTTCTGTCAGTCGCAAAAAACGAGCAACAACCTGATCAACCGAGGGACATCATTAAAGACCCGATGGTGCTGGAATTTTTAGGGCTAAAACCAGAAGCGGCCTATTATGAAAAGGATTTAGAAAATGCTCTCATCACTCATCTTCAGGAATTCATGTTGGAGTTGGGTAACGGTTTTTCTTTTGTGGCAAGGCAAAAACGTATCCATCTTGATGGGGATGATTTTTTTATCGACCTGGTGTTCTATAATCGGTTGCTGCAATGCTTTGTGATCATCGAACTAAAGACCCACAAGATAACACATGGAGATCTTGGCCAATTGCAGATGTACGTTAATTATTATGATCGGGTTGAGAAGTTAACTCACGAAAGTCCAACGGTCGGCATTTTGCTATGCCTGGAAAAAAACGATACAGTGGTAAAATTTACCTTACCGGAAAAGAGCAATATTTTTGCGTCGAAGTACCAACTTTACCTGCCGACGGCCGAACAGCTTACCAATGAAATCAATAGTGAATTAATTAAACAAACCCATAAAGGAACTTGATCTTCCAATTTGGACTATCAAAGAGTGCGATTGTTAGTTTGAATTGTGCCCGCAGTGCGGGCACAATTCAAATCCCGATTTCGGTCGCGTCTTTGAGATCATAAATTGTGATGTCAAACAGAATCTTAATTGTGTACGCAATGCTACACCATTAAAAAAACTGGACCCGACTCGGACAAACCTGGATTAAATCTGACGCTTTTTTAAAGCAAATTTGTATCAGGTCATTAGGTTTACACTTTCCCGCCCCGTGCCTTCTTAAGCTCTGCTTTCATAGCGGCATAGTCCTTTAGAAATGATTTGCTTTTGAATAATTGTTCCACAAATTGCCGCGCGAATTCTTTACCCGCCTGTGAATCACTGGGATAATGTACACCCCTGATTTCTCTTGAAAATGCCATATCATAAGCATTTCCCATAAATTGGTCTCTCAATTCCGGAAAAATCCTGGCTAATAAATAAGCGTGTACATAAGAAGCTGAGGAATGTCCGCTTGGATACGAAGCATGACCCGGCGCTTCGAGGTTTTTCAGCGTCGTATCCAGTTGATAAGGTCTTGCCCGGTCAAACTTTACTTTTATCGAAAAAAAGTAAAAGGTGGCATCCTGTATCACATTTTGCAAGACTTTAGAGGTTACCGGCAGCTTTTCGGGATTAAACCAGGGTCCCAGATTTCTGCCGACGAAAAACAGGCTTTTAATATTACGGTCATAATCTTTATCAAAGGGATTTGTAGTAAGGGGGTCATAATAAGTCACAGCCATACTATCGGTTATCGCGACATCTTTGGCAGAACGTTTAGTTTGCAGCATTTTTAGAAAACGTAATTCTGCTTTTGTCTGTGCCGAGCTATTAGCAGGAAAACGTTTGACGTTGAAAGTATTTGCAGGAACATGGATATATACCGTACGCATTTTCAGATAGGCGCTATGCTGGAAATCCTTTAGCGGAAATTGTATCCGATCAATGTTATTTTTTGTTGATTGACCGCTTAACGCGCCTAAGGTTTGATAATGGTCATAATCAGGGGATAATGATTTATATTCAATGCTTTTCTGGTTACTGCTTTGCGCATTTGCATTGAATCCGCAAATAACGCCAATAAATGAAAGAAGTAAAATCGTCCTTTTAATGGCAATAAGATTTGATGGATTTTGAGTTCTGAGATGATTCGTTTTCATTGTTTTTTACTTTAATCGTTAATTGAAAAAATTCGTATAAGATATCGGTGCCTGCCCGTTCAGAATATTTTCCAGCCCCTGACTCTGCAGTCATAATAAATAGTGAAGGCGCTGGCGACCAGGACTACATTCTTCATAATGTATTGCCCGGATAATGTCAGTACAAGCATATTTTGCCAGGTCTCAAGCGGCAATATTATTAATGGCAGAAAGGTGGTTAGCATTTGGATTAAGAACAGGATTAAAACATACCTGGTGACCTTTGGGAAAAGCCACATTAATCCTATGGAACATTCTAAAATTCCAAGCGCAATCATGAACGGCTGAATGGGCATAAAGCGTGCAATCGTGAGCTGATGAAGATGGGTTACCAAAGCTTCAGCCGGAGAAGCGGAAATTACTTTTAGCATGCCAAACCAAAAGAACAGGAGGAATAATGAAAATCGGTTAAGCCAGATCACCTTTGGCGGCAGGCAAATTTGTGTGGTGGACGAGGATTGATTGTCTTTCGCGGCGTTAAAAAATGTAATTTGTTCCATGTCTTTAAATGTTATAGGGTTTAATCTGTTTACATGCCCAAGACGAACGGCTTGGAAAAAAGACGCAAAATTGGTTTGAATTTCCCCGGGGGCTCTTTTTAACGTCCCGAAAGTGTTCGCATTTTCTTTAACATCATCGCAAAAGGACTCTGCAAAAAAATCGGCAAAAGGAATTGTGAGTGAGCTCAAATTGAACTAAGCAATCTCTGATTCAGAAGCATTTTAATTCGTGATGGGTACACGTTAACTCAGCTAACAATCAGCTTATAAAAAACTTTGCTGTATGGCAGACATGAAAATAGCCCGGAATTTTTCGCTGATCGGTATCAGTTTTCCTGAAATATAAATATGATTATCCTGGATTTTTTCAATATGGTCAGTATTGACAATGTAGGAATTATGTACCCTGACAAAAGGGGGACCAAGCTGTTCTGCGATTTCCTTCAATCGTTTGTAAATCAGAATTTCTTTATGGATGGTTACCAGCTTGACATATTCGTTTTCACCTTCAAAATATAACAGTTCCTTCAAAAGGACACGCTGCATTATTTTACCCGATTTTACAAAAAAATTAATTCCTCCCGGTTGCAGACTTGTCTCCGGTTTCGGATGAAGCTTGACGCAGGCGTCTATTTTTTGTTTAGCTTCCAGAAAACGCTTTAGGGTGACAGGTTTCAGCAGGTAGTCGGTAGCCTGTAAGTTATAGCTTTCAGCTGCATATTCTGAATAGGCGGTGATAAAAACAATCTTTATATCTCCCGGTAACAGGCCGGCAAGTTCTATTCCGTTCATTTGGGGCATATCGATATCCAGGAATACAACATCCGCCTGATGATTTTTGAGAAATTCAAGTACCTCCAGGGGATTATTGTATTTGGCAGCTAAATGCCAGTCGGTCGTCCGCTGAATATGCAATTCCAGCAACTTGACCGCATTGGGTTCATCATCAAGTATAATACAATTCAAACTCACAATGGAACGGTTAAAGAAGCTATAAAATATTTGCTGGTTTTATCTGTATGCAATTCAAAATTGCTATCATATAACAAGGTCAAGCGTTTTTTCAGATTATTGATTCCGGAACCCTGTTTACTTTCAAATACACCATGCACCGGTAACTGATTCTGTGTTTTGAAAGTGAGCTGGCTGTCTTTTTGGATGAGCCATATTTCAATTAAGTTTTCCGTCTTAGTCTTATCAATACCATGCTTAAAAATATTTTCCACAAAGGTCATCAGTAACATCGGCGGAATACGACAATCGGCTTCTACCTGTTTGGTAAACTTAACCAGGGTTTCGTGCGGAATACGAATTTTTTCCAGCGTAATATAATTTTCCAGGAATTTAATTTCCGTAGATAAAAACACGGTGTTTTTTGGGCTTTCATCAACAAAATAGCGCATGATTTCAGATAAACGTTCGATCAGGACAGCAGTCCGCGGTGAATCCCGGTAAGCTTCATAATAGATATTGTTCAGCGTGTTAAACAAAAAATGAGGCTGAACCTGTAATTTCAGCATATTCAGTTCAGCTTGTGCTTTTTCATGCATAATTTCCTCTGCATGCCGTTTCAGCTTAAAATAGGCCAGGGCAATCCGGAATATGAAGCTCAGCATGAAAATCAGCGCAGCGCCGGCGACATAATTGCACATGATCCTGATCGTCACCGGCTCCGGCTGTTTTGAAACGTATGTATTATAAAGATAAAGAATCAGATATCCCCGCGATAAGCCCGCTGTAACCAAAAATCCAATGGCCGCGGAAACGTAGGATACTTTCCACCCCTTCAGATAAACCTTAGGATAAAGTAAACTGATATTCCCGTAAATTACGATAGCGTAAAAGGATGTATTAATCAGCGAAAAACCAGCGGACCATTTGAAACCATCTTCGGGCAGCATGGCAAGAAAGAGAATAAAAAAAACAAAGAGCCAAACCAGCCATTGTAAGCGAACAGTTGTTTCCATTCCTTTTAAAAATTGCATGATGAAAACCATGAATGTATTGAAGCTATACAGCAGTTATACAGATTATGGGTCGCATACCTCAGTTTCGTTTCCATCGTATTAAAATCCATATTTCTTAGATCAGTCCCCTGGCGTTAAACTCAATACTTCAACTCTTTAATCCCTCGCTGCCCAGGCATCCATCTTACTTTCCAGCACGCTTAAGGGCATTGAGCCATCTTTCAGGACCTGGTTATGAAATTCGGCAATGCTGAATTTGCTGCCCAGTTGCTTTTCATATCTGGTGCGCAGCTCGCGGATCTTTAATGCACCGATCTTATAGCCTAACGCCTGACCCGGGACAGCCATGTAGCGCTCAATCTCCGCCCTGGCGCCCGGCTCGCTGATCGCTTCGTTGTCCATCATATATTGAATGGCCTGATCGCGGGTCATGCCTTTGGTGTGGATGGCCACGTCCACCACCAGGCGGATGGCGCGGTGCATTTCGCCGCCAAGCGCACCCATGTGCTGGTAAGGGTCGGTAAATAAGCCGAGCTCTTTCCCCAGTGACTCACAATACAATGCCCAGCCTTCCACATAAGCATTATCACCTCCAAAACGGCGAAACTTCGGTAAGGAAGTATTTTCCTGTGTTAAGGATACCTGGTAATGGTGACCGGGTATAGCTTCATGCAAAAACAGCGATTCCATTCCCGAAGTGGTATTAAATCTGGTGGCGTCCAGTATCGGCACATAAAATATACCGGGGCGACTGCCGTCTGCTGATCCCTGGATGTATTCTGCGCTGGCCGATGCAGCCCGGAAAGCCTCCGTCTGCCTGATTTCGAAAGGCGTTTTCGGCACATGGGTAAACTCTTTCTTCAGGTTAGGCTCCATGGTTTTATGTATCTTTTCAAATGCATCCAAAACCTCCCTAGGCTTTTTGTAAGGCATAAACTCGGGATCGGTTTTCATGTATTTAAAAAAAGCCTTCAGGTCGCCCCTGAAGCCTGTTTTATTTTTGATGCTGTCCATTTCGCCGCGTATCCGGGCGACCTCGCTAAGACCGATCCGGTAAATTTCCTCCGGTGTTTTAGTAGTAGTGGTTTGCTGGCGTACCAGGTATTTGTACATATCGCTGCCGCCGGGCATAGCAGAATACCCGGAGCTGCTGCGGGCACGGGACAAATAATCGTTTTTCAGATAGTCGCCCAGCTTCTTGTAGGTTGGGTTTATGATTGCGGTGATCGCTTTTTTATAGTCATCCGTTAGCTTTTTCTTATCCTTATCGGTAAAATCCTCTGGAAAATTAGCAACCGGGCCGTAGAATAAACTTTTTACGGGATCGTTAACCACGAGGCTTTGCATCTGGGGGATCATGCTAAGGACCAGCGATCTGGGCAATACCACACCGGCCTTAACGCCCTTATTAAAGTTAGCTACAGCGGTGTCTGCCCAGATCCGGAAGGCGCTGATACGCTTTAGCCAATCGTTATAATCCTTTACCGTTTTGAAGGGCTGTGAGCCTGCGCCCGAGCCAAACTGCCCCAGCGTCAGCGGAAGACCTGTAAACTGATTAAAAGGCAGGTACTCCAAATGATAGTTAAAACCATCCAGCGCGGTTTGCATCTCGTACGTAAAAACATCATAAGATAGGCGGTCATCTTCTTCAAGGTCCTGGCGCTTAAATAGCTTTATCCTGTTCAGATACGAAGCATAAAAATCATGGGCCTGTTTGATGAATGGCGCAGATCCGTCGTTTGGCAGCAGGTCATTGTAGCGCGTGTCGCCAATAGATGTGGCCTCCAGCGGATAAAGCTTCAGGCGATCCTCATAATAATTATCAAATAATCGGGCAAGGTCCTTATTAGCGCCGATTATAATATGCGCGGGAGTTTGTTGTTTACAGGCCGTGACGATGCTTGAAAGACAGCAGAGTAAAAATATTCTTCTCATTAATTATCAATGTTAACACGTTAAAACTGAGCACGCGGTTGCTCATCGTTGTTATTGTAGTTAGGATTAAACCATGTCATTTCAACCGGCGTTTCCAAAAGGCCATCCCTGTTCTTTATCTTATTTTTGTGACGCCCTTCTTCGATAAAGCCCAGCTTTTCATAGAACTGAATGGCTTTGGTGTTATTTTCCCTGACAAAGAGTTCCACCCTTAATATATGAGGTAGCTTTTCCTTTACCTCAGCCAGAAAGTATTCAAAAATAAGTTTCCCGATTTTTTGCCCCTGAAACGAGGGATGTACTACAATAGTCAGGTCGGTCAGGATATGCCTGAAGGCCAGCAAGCCGTATTGGTAAGCGTGAATTTCGGCTATAATTTCCGCTTTCTTATCAGGATGAGTAATAACAAGCCCGAGGCCGGAAGATAGACTTTGCTGAATAACCTTATTGATATAGTCCCCGGTGATTTCTTCCTTGACCCGAATAATTCCACCCCGGGTTGCAGCAATTTCCTTATAAAGTCTCAGAATTTCTGATACATCGTTTGGAACCGTTTTCCTTATTACAAACATTTTAATTCAGATTTATTAACCGGCTAAAAATGACCTCATTGGATTTCAGTAATTTCTTTAAAAAAATCAATAACGTCACCTGCGAGTAACATAGGTTGTTCCATAGCCGCAAAATGCCCTCCCACTGGCATTTCCGTCCAGCGCTGAATATTAAATGCTTTTTCGATATACGATCTGGGAGGTATGGGCAGCTCTTTTGGAAATTTCGCTAAAGCGGTAGGCACTTTGATAAAATCATTTTTTCCGAACACAAAAGGAGCCTTACTGCTCTCATTATAAATCCGGATGGAGGAATGGATACTTTCTGTCAGCCAATACAGCGAGACATTGGATAATAACTCATCTTTGGTGAACACCGATTCAATTTGACCGTTGTTATCGCTCCACCGCTGAAATTTTTCGATGATCCAGGCACAAAGTCCGGTCGGGGAATCATTCAACCCGTAAGCGAGGGTAAGGGGTTTAGTGCGATGCTGATGAGAATAAGCACCATCTTTGTCAATCCATTCAGCAAGATATTGCTGAAATGCAATGACTTCCGGAGACAACGCCTCACCTGTCTGCAGATAGGGTTTAAAGGCTCCCGAAATAAAATTGAGATGCAAGCCGATCATATGGTCCGGATACCGGGAGGCCATGATCATACTTACGCCTGCGCCGACATCACCTCCCTGTGCCCCATATTGCTCATAGCCTAATTTCAGCATTAATTTATGCCATAAATCAGCAACAAAAATGCTATTGCAGCCCGTTTCAGTGATTTTTTGAGAAAACCCGTACCCCATTAGAGAAGGGATAACCAGGTCAAAAGAAAGCGGTTGATGCTGCGTAAGTAGGGGAATGACCTTCATCATTTCGAGAAAAGAACCCGGCCAGCCGTGCGTCATGATCAGTGGAATTCTTTTTTGCCCTTTTCCTTTGACATGGATAAAATGTATTTTACAACCGTCGATATCCGCCATATAATTCGGATAGGAATTGATTTCACGTTCCGTCTTTCTCCAGTCGAAAGCATGTATCCAGTAATTGGCCAGCTCCTTCATATAAGCCAGGCTTGTTCCGTTTGACCACCCGGTGTTGGTGACCTCGTCCGTCCAGCGGGTATTCATCAACCGCTTTCTCATATCCGCGAGCGCCGATTCAGCAATATGGACCGAAAATGGTTGTATCATACGATATTGATTTAATAATTAATGATGAGTTGATCCGGTCTGTTGCGCACAGATTATTCCGGTAGTTTTGGTAATCCACCCCGGAAATAATGTCCCCTATGAACCTTGTGTCTCCTATATCAGGACTCATGTTTAAATTTTAGTTTATCAGGAAAATTAACCAAAAACGCAGAAACCAGGATGATAACCATGCCGCCCACCTGATAAAATGACACCTGTTCACCGGCGAATTGCCAGCCAAGCACGAGTGCGATAACCGGATTGACATAAGCATAGGTGCCCACTACCGGTGCAGGGACTATGGTGAGTAACCAGTTATAAGCAAAGAAGGCCACCAATGATCCTGCCACCCCCAGGTAAAAAACAGCAAACCAGGATTGATGGCTGACCGTGCGGAAATGAAACTGGTCAAATTCACCGGAAAAATAAATAAGCGGTATGCTGGACACGGTCGCCCCCGTCAATTGCCATCCTACCTTAAGGTGGATAGAGCCTTTAACGGGATTATTCTTATTATACAGTGAGCCTCCGGCATAACAGATACCGGATAAAATGACGGCGACCGGCGCAAAGTTTTTTAGATTTCCCGCCGCAATGGATGGCCTGACAGATTGATGCCCAAGCAAAAAGAATACGCCGATCAGACCCAGCGCAACGCCGGTTAGCATGAACTTATTCCGGAAATGGTTCCGCCATTCCCTGTTGTCCATGACGATGAGCCAAACCGGCACGGTAGATGCCAGGATTGCGCTGAAGCCGGAGGAAATATATTGCTCCGCCCAATAGATCAACCCATGGCTGATGGTCAGGACAACGGTGCCCAAAACAAAATACCTTCCGATTTCCGGCACAAAAATGGCCTCGCCACTCAGTCCGCAATATACCAAAAGGGCGATCCCCGGAAAGGAAAAGCGCAGCGCTTCCAGTATGAAAGGAGGGACTGTTTTTATGCCTTCAGCTATAGCCAGAAACAATGTGCCCCCCACCACGTAAATAGCAATGAACGCCAGGAGTATCATAGATTTTGAAGTGGCAGGAGCGCCCGGCATATTTTTTCTTACTATCTAAATTGATTTTACAGGTACAAAAATATATTTATTTTTTTACTGTCAAAATTATTTTAGATAGTAGTATTTTTATGGTAAGAAAATTAAATGAAGAAAGAAAAGAGTTTTGAAACCTTATTGATCGCAGGGGGAGCCTTATGCTTTGATTTTATTAATACCGTGTCCGCCTGGCGTCCGAAGAACTATCATGAATACCTGCCTGATTATAATGAATTTATCAGGTGGTGCGAAATCGTTGCCGTGCTTCCCTCTGAGGAGCTCGAACATTTAAAAAGTGAAGCCAGAGCGCATCCCGACCAGGCAGACCGCGCTTTGAAAATAATCATTCATACACGTCAGGTATTATTTGATTTCTTTTCTGCTCTTGCCGCGAATGACCCGCAAGGAATGACCGCAGCGCTTCCGTCCTTTAATAAAGCATTAAATGAGTCATTTTCATCCATTGGTTTTGCAATTACGGCAGAGCGCCTTGGTTTGGTCTATCATAAACAACAACCGGACCTGCTTACACCGCTCCGGAAAATTCTGTTATCCGCCTACAACATACTGACCACAGAAGATCTGACCCGGATAAAGGAATGCCCGACTTGTAAGTGGGTTTTCTATGACCGCACAAAAAACGGCAAACGGCGATGGTGCAGTTCGGATTCCTGCGGGACAGCGGATAAAATGAAACGCTATTACCATAAAAAAACGAAAGCTTAGGTAACTCCTCTCCCCGGGATTTGAAAGCCTGTCGGGCCGCTGGTTGTTCCTGTCAGGATAGTTTTTTGCTTATGAAGTGCTTCGGAGTTTACATGTTCCTGCATCAGGCACCGCCTGTTGTCCGGCTTATTTACGATCCTGCGTCTTTTTGCATTATTTTCCGTCCTGGCTATAAAAAATCAACATGATCGCTGCATTTCTCTTTGGCCTTACGCTGGCTATATCGATAGGCCCCATTGCCATCCTGATCATCAATCAAAGCATTAATTGCGGAATCCGGGCCGGTATCGCCTGTGGTTTCGGAGCAGCGTTAGCTGATTTTACTTATGCGCTGGTCGCTTTTAAGCTTGGCTCATTTTTGCAACACTTTATTACAGGTAAGGAAGGCGTCTTTCAACTAACTTCTTCGCTTGTTTTATCGGCCTTCGGCATTTGGATGGTTTTTAGTAGTTTGAAACATTTCAACGGGTACAAGAAAACAGGAGACACGTTGCCGCTTGTGTGCAGGAAGCCCCTGATGACGACTTATTTGCTGACCATAGCAAATCCGCTCACCATTATCGTCTTTAGCGGGATATCTGGACAGATGCAGATAAGTACCGGTACGGATATTATACTCTACAGCTTCCTGTTGTTTTGTGGAAGCCTGGTGGTACAATTGTTCCTGGCAACATTAGGAATTGGGTTACGCCGCTTTTTTTACCGGCCCAAAGTACTCACCTCCCTAAACTTATTAAGCGGGGTTGGAATAATTGTATTAAGTATTGTAAAATATCTTTGATTTTAATGCATGGGATTAACAGCCCGTAGCCGGCATCTAGCTATCATACGACATTTAAAAACCGGCTGGAAAGGAAAAACAATTACAGATAGATTATGCCAACTGACTAAAAATAACTCCGGACTCGTTGAATTAATTATGGGTAAAATGAATTATTCCATATTTATGATTGAATAATATTTAAAAGCTATAATGTTACGAATACAAATAAGGTTATGAGGCAAAATAATTTGTGTTAAAAATCCTGCCGAGCCGCTCCACTCTCATCAGCGGTCCAGCTAGCCGGCACTAATGTTTCGTTAAACTCGATTAATGTTCCATCTAAGCTCTGCGCCCTCTCGGAAATATAAAATATCAAAAATGAAAGAAGCCATACCGAATAAACAAATGAATTGTATCCCTGTCCTTACAGGGGTTGGGCGCTTGGACACTGTCCATGTTTTCGCTCCCGCTACCATAGCCAACGTGGTTTGTGGGTTTGATGTGCTGGGTTTCGCGGTTAACGAACCAGGGGACGAAGTGATCATGCGGCTCAGGAATAAACCCGGCATTGTAATAAGCAGAATCACCGGGGATAAGGGCCGGTTGCCACTCGATCCTAAGAAGAATACGGTGAGTGTTAGTATTGAACATTATCTGAAGTGGATGGGGAGGATGGACATAGGACTCGACATTGAATTACATAAAAAAATGCCGATAGGCAGCGGTTTGGGTTCAAGTTCAGCCAGCACGGTTGCCGGTCTATTCGCGGTAAAAACTCTTTTGGGCGATGTTACAGATATACGCACATTGTTGCCTTTTGCGTGCAAAGGCGAGGAAGTCGCCTGCGGGCATGGTCACGCCGATAACGTAGCGCCAGCGTTGTTAGGCGGATTCGTACTGATACGCAGTTATGAGCCCCTGGAGGTAATCAAATTACCACTTCCAAAAGGCTTGTATTGTGCCATTGTATTCCCGGATGTAAATGTGCCGACCCGTGAGGCCCGGCAGATCATACCTACAATGATACGAATGAGGGATGCGGTGAGCCAATGGGGCAACATCGCCGGGCTGGTAAGCGGCGTGTTTATGAATGACATTGACTTGATCGGTCGAAGTATGAAAGATATTTTAGTTGAGCCGGTTCGTGCCGCGCGCGTTCCTGAGTTTTACAAAATGCGTGAGATAGCGATGGAAATGGGGGCTGTAAGCTTTGGTATTTCCGGTTCAGGGCCTTCCGTTTTTGCTTTCACTAAAAATGAGCAAACCGCCGTTCGAATCACCCAAAAACTAAAACAGTATTTGGCCAAAATGAACATTGATTCGAATATTTATATATCCTCAATCAATGATGAAGGGCCGAAAGTGATCGGATAATAGTAAACATTGGCATCGTGAGACCGAAACGCAAATCCGATTATCCTTGTGTGCAATTGAAGATATCGCGCCTCGTCCAAACAGAAAATTGCAATAACAGGTTTAATAACGCCGAAATCGAAAATACGACATCCTAAATCAAACAATGAACTTCTACAGTACCAACGATGTATCTTACCAGGTTTCTTTTAAGGAAGCTGTGTTCAATAGTATGCCACAAGACAGAGGTCTTTACATGCCGGTCTCCATACCCCGGTTGGATTACAGATTTCTTTATAACCTCGACCGATATGCACTACCTGAGATCGCCTTTTTTGTAGCGAAAACCTTGCTGGCGGGGGAAATCCCGGATGATGACTTGCAGGCCATTATCCAGGATGCAATCAATTTTTCTGCGCCGGTAGTTCAACTGGAAGAGAATGTATATGCGCTGGAACTATTTCACGGTCCTTCGTTAGCTTTCAAGGATTTCGGTGCCAGGTTCATGAGCCGGGTGATGAGTTACTTTTTGAAAGACGGTGAGAAAATGCTGGATGTACTTGTCGCTACGTCTGGTGATACCGGCGGCGCGGTTGCCCTTGGCTTTTTAGGTGTTCCAAAAACGCGGGTCACTATTTTATATCCGAAGGGACGAGTTAGTAGTATACAGGAGTTGCAGTTAACAACTAACGGTGAAAATATAACGGCAATTGAGGTCGACGGTACTTTCGATGATTGCCAAGCTTTAGTGAAACAGGCTTTTACCGACCCTGAATTGAACAGCGAATTCAGGCTTACTTCTGCCAATTCCATCAATATTGCGCGCCTGATACCTCAAACATTCTACTATTTTAGTGCATATGCTCAACTGCTTAGGGAAGGAAAAGACAACGTGGTTTTCTCGGTACCCAGCGGTAATTTTGGCAATATAGGCGCCGGTATCCTGGCCTGGAAAATGGGTTTGCCAGTGCAGCATTTTGTTGCCGCCACAAATGCCAACGATACTGTCCCTAAATACCTGAAAAATGGCGTTTATCGACCAAAGCCTTCGGTGCAAACCATATCAAACGCGATGGATGTTGGCAACCCAAGCAATTGGGTGCGTATACAAGATATGTTCAAAACATCGCCGCAGGAGCTGTCCAGATTTATAACTGGGTTGAGCTACTCGGATGAAGAAAACCTGGAGTCCATTGAAAAGTTACATCGCCATTATCACTTTATAGCCTGCCCTCATACGGCTATTGCCTGGCAGGCAATAAAGGATTGGCAGCGTGATCAACCCAACGGTCATGCCGCGGGCGTGTTCCTTTCCACTGCGCATCCGTGCAAATTCCCTGATGTTTTGCCCGGACATATTGCCGCAGAGATCGTTATACCAAAACAGGTTGAAAAGCTGGTAGGTAGGGCAAAAAATATGACAGGATTAAACACGAATTTTGAAAACTTCAAAAGCTTTTTGTTGCATATAAACAGCTGATTTGACGTCGGTGTAGAATGAAAAAAACGATACACGTCAGGTGTTATTTGATTTCTTTTCTGCGCTTGCCGCGAATGACCCCAAGGAATGAATACAGCTCTTCCCGCCTTTAATAAAGCATTAAATGAGTCACTTTCGTCCATTCGTTTTGCAATTACTGCAGAGCGTCTTGGTTTGGGCTATTATAAACAACAGCCGGACCTGCTTACACCGCTCCGAAAAATTCTACTATCTGCCTACAACATACTGACCATGGAAGATCTTACCCGGATAAAGGAATGCCCGACCTGTAAGTGGGTTTTCTATGACCGCACAAAAAACGGCATTGGTGCAGTTCGGATTCCTACGGGACAGCGGATAAAATGAAGCGCTATTATCATAAAAAAATGAAGGCGTAGGTTACTTCAATTTCCTGTTCGGCTTATTTACGATCCTACGTCTTTTTGCATTATTCCCCGTCTTGCCATAAAAAAACAAAATGATCGCTGCATTTCTCTTTGGCCTTACGCTGGCCATATCAATAGGCCCGATTGCCATCCTGATCATCAATCAAAGCATTAATTGCGGAATCCGGGCCGGTATCGCCTGTGGTTTCGGAGCAGCGTTAGCTGATTTTACTTATGCGCTGGTCGCTTTTAAGCTTGGCTTTTTTTTGCGGCATTTTATCACGGGCCGGGAGGGCGTTTTTCAAATGGCATCCTCCCTTGTTTTATCAGTCTTCGGCGTCTGGATGATACTTAGTAGTCTGAGACATTTTAACAGGCACAAGAGAACAGGAGACTGCTTACCTCTTGTTTGCAGGAAGCCACTGATGACGACTTATCTGCTGACCCTTGCAAATCCGCTCACCATTATCGTTTTTAGCGGGATATCTGGACAGATGCAGATAAGTACCGGTATGGATATTATAATCTACAGCTTCCTGTTGTTTTGTGGAAGCCTGGTGGTACAATTGTTCCTGGCAACGTTAGGAATTGGGTTACGCCGCTTTTTTTACCGGCCCAGAGTACTCACTTCCCTGAATGTTCTAAGCGGAGTTGGAATAATTGTATTAAGTATTGTAAAATATCTTTGATAATTCATCGCATATGATTAGCGGCCCCCATATGGCATTCTATTATCGCGGAAAGTGACTAGTGCTTCCGGTAAAGCTCGCTGCAGGTTGCGAGCGACTAGTGTTAAATCCGTTATTTGATTTTGTGGCATTCCCTTTAAGCTATTTGCCAGACCCCCATTTTAATACATCGCTTGTGTGGTCTAAGCCTTCCAGTGGCGTTGCAGTGTCACTTCCAAGTTTGTGCTGTAGCATTTCATTTTTCCTTTAGGTTGACTGCTTTCTTTACCTTTACTACATTAGGCCCCGCTCCTGCACCTTCATAAAAGGACATATCTTCATCAATCCCCGCCAGCCGTAAACATTGTCCTCCCGGTGCCTGGAAATAGAGGTGAGGGTCCGGTATATCAAGCTTTCTCACGAGGCCGCACTCAAGGATCTTTTGCTTCATTTCCTTGACATCGTCAGATTTGATCTCCAGCCAGATTGATCGGGCGGTTCTTAAGAATTCGCTCTCATCAGCCACGTCGCCATAAAGGAACCCGATATAGAAGTTCTCGCCCAAACGATAAAAGTCTCTGTCATCCTCCGCTTTTGTGATCTTGCCGCCAAGGACCTCACAATAAAATTTACGAATACTGTCGCGGTCTTTCCGCGGTACAATAACCGATGAATGGTTACCAAATATTACCCTTGCCATTTCTTTGAATTTTTAATTGTCAAAATTGATTTGATGTTAACTGTTTAGTTCAAAGGTGCTCATACCACTTGAGTTGTCCTGTTCCCGTTGTTATTAAGTTTTGTAAGCTCTTTTGAATAAACCCTTTCCAGGCATCGCAGCAAACGTTATAACACTCATAAGCGGGAACCAATCCAATTTGGGTGAACACCAGTTGCGTTTTATCGCCTTTTTTGGAAATCTCAAACGTGATCTTATTACCAACCCATTCCGTCGGATCTTTAGTGAATTTGAAATAGTTGTCCTCAACCAGCCAAACCACTTTTTCACCAGGAACCATTTCAATTGTTTTCATTTTGGAACGGTGGTTATCCCCGAAGTGATAGGACCACTCTTCATTGAGTTTGCCGGGACTGCCGCCAATGTCTTCGCTCCACCAGGCGCGAGGGTTATTGATGGCATTAAAAACTTCTGCGGGTGATTGATCTACCAAAATGGTAGTCGTAAAACTTTGATCTTTCATTGTGTTTTCTGTTTTTGATTGCGTGAATTGGTTATTGTCCTGTTGCGAATAGCACAGGTTATTTAGTAATAAAAAAGATGCAATTGAAGCGATCGTGATTATCGTCTTTTTCATAAAATCAAATATTTACTGTTAATGGGGAAAATAAATTTGCTTCCTTATTTGGTCGCTGGTCTGAAAACGCCCTCCCCGGTTGTGAAATAGGAGAATAAACTGGTTTTGATCCAGTGAGTCCAGCCGGGCGCACAATCAATGTAACATGCTACGTCCGGTGTAAGGCCGTCATGTGTAAAATCCAGGGTGGTTGTACCGTCATTTTCAGCGACTTCAAAAATTAATTTGGTGTTAGCCCATTCTTTTTTATCCGCATACCAGGGCATATTGCAATCCGTAACTGACCAAACAACCTTTTTACCGGGAATTAGCTCTGCTACGGTAAAGTCGAAGAATGAATCTCCACCCATTTTGATTACAAATTGATCATGTTGCTTTTCGGAGTTCCCGCTAAAGGATACCCCCCACCATTTTGCTACATTGCTGATTTTTTTGATGGCTTCGCCGGCGCTGATCTTGGCAGAAATACTGCACGTGAAATTTTGCTTTTCCATTTTGATTGATTTTTTAATCAAAGATAGAGCGATGGTATACCTGAGTATTGTACGAATCGGAACTCAGCTGATGAAGTTCTTGGTGCTAAGTTCGTTCGTGCTGTTTTGAAGATCAGTTGGGGTAGATCCGGTAAATCTTTTAAATGACCGTATGAAGTGGGATTGGTCGTAGTAATGATGGTAAATTTGGTCCTTCAGACTTTCAAAGTTGGCACCGGCCGCGTAAGCCTGGTAAACTTGTTTAAAACGGACTATTTCGGCAAGATTTTTTGGCCCTGTACCCAGGTGTTCCGAAAATTTGGTGTTAAGCCAGCGCGCGCTGTAGCCGGTTTCTTTTTCAAGTTGTGCCACGCTAACCAGGCCATTGGAGTAGGAGATACGATTAATGCAATAATCGTAAATCGGATCTGGGGCGGCGTTTTCCAATTGTTTGATCAGAAAATTCTGCAAGATCTGCAATTTCAGGCTTACAGTATGTACATCGCCAAGCTGGTTTTGAAGTTCTGCTGCAGGATTCCCCAGCAGATCCTCAAGACCTATTATTTGATTTTTGACGTCAGTGTAGAACAAACGAAAAAAACGATATACGCCAAGCGGATTGAATTCGATGATTATTGTGCCGGTCTGCATATCTTCCTTCGGATCAAGATTGACCGGCATATCGATCAACCCCGTTAAACTCAGTTTACTCTCACCTTGAGTAAAAGTATTGCCCCCGACGCCCGCCACTATGCCGTTACGATAGGTTAGCGTTAATTTAAAATTTGCATTGGGGACAATCAGTTTCCTCTCTAGATCCGGAAGACGCCCGCTGCTTTCAAATATGTTTATTTTCGCAACATATGGACTTAATAAAGGATGCGGTGTGACCGGCTGGAATCGGAAGGCTGTCATTGGTTCCCCCTGTAAAGTAGTAATGCTGGTTAAAGCCAAAGGTAAGAAATTGCTTGCGGAAATTATTATAACGCCGGGCGCGTGCTTTTTCAAATGCTATAGCTCTTGCCTATATTAAGATAAATCTGCAAGCTTGAAAAAAAAAGGCCTAGCCGGACTCAAAACGGTTGTGGCATTGAAAAGCTTGATTTAGACATTTGTGTAAGAAAGTTAAGTTTGAGCCTTGTTCCGTCGGTTCTATGGCTCGGATAAGCGGGTGCCAACCCATTCGGATTTGTTTTCTATTGAAGCCATGCCGGTGAAGCCCTTTTCACATTTCCGTACCGCCAGTTCATTTAGTCACAGCTTCCTGAATTTAAAAAGTTTTGCGGGTATTGTTAAATGCAATGTTAAAGCTATCGCCCTTGTGTGCTGTTAAGAAGCTGAGGTCATTACCAGTCGGCAATATGGTCGGTAATAGTCGCGTAAACAGTAATTACCAGCTTTTTTATAGCAATGCTTTTTTTATAATCGTTCATCTCTTTAAGGTTTTGTATTGTTTATAAGTTCAACGATGATTGACCGACAAACCGACGCTAACATAAGGTTTTATTTTACGGGTAAACTTAAACTGTACCCAGATCTGACGAGCCTATTCTGTATGAATTTTTATAATGGAACTGGCAAGCTGATCCATAAAGACAGCGTCTGTACCGCAGCATCCGCCCAGTATTTTAAAAGCGAAATTTTCTTTTAGTTTTTCTATTTCGCTGATCATAAAGCCATAATCACCCTTGTCAAGGATTGGACAATGATTTAGTTCCCAGGGTTCCAGCAGGGAAGTATTCGCCTGTATTCCCTGTATTCTTGCTAACCAGGGAGAATCCCTGTTAAAAGGATGGGAAAGCGCTAAATTTAAGTTGTACGGGTGTATGCAGTTGGCCATATAACAAACCGGCTTAATGCTAACGGATTCGTCCAGGGTCCTGATGGCGTCCACCAGCGGGGTCCCGTCCAGCAGCCTGCCATCTTTGTTAACCATAAAACTAATGATATAAGGGATTCCGGAGCCCGCCATTGCCAGCGCCATCCCCAGGGCCTCGGTTGTCGCGGGCATGATGCCTGCAAATAAAAAATCAATTTCTTTACGGGCAAATTGATCAACCTGCATTTGATGAAAATGAAAAGCTTCGACGGTATCAAGCGCCGTTCCCGCATCATAAGCATCCCCTTTACAACCCAATAACCCGCCGATCAGGATGTTTTCGCGATAACGGGGATATTGATTTCTGATATCATTTAAAAATCGGACTGAATCTTCAATGACATTCTTTTCGCGGAATACAGACCTTTTAACACTGTCGGCATTTACACGGCGGGTCGGTGTCATCAGCATTATCGGGATCTGGTATTGAATTGACAATGCGATGTACTGCTTATAAAGATCGGCTAAAATAGTCTTCCCTTGTTTATGATAGATGATACCCGCCTGATTGATCGCAGGATCCATGGTCAAGCCATATTCATGTTTCAGCCGTTCTACCAATGCACCTTCGGTCAGTAGCCGCTCCGATTTGCTGAACAGTTCCAGGAAGCGGTTTTGATTATCGTTCATCGCACTTTTGTGTGAAATTTCTCCAGCCTGATCATGCGTTATTTTCCCTTATCAGTTTAAAAAAATTTTCCTTGTAGGTCTCACCAAGCGGGATGGAATGATCCCGGATATAAATGGTATTGCCATCGACCATTCTTATTTTGTCAATAGAAATGATATAAGATTTATGAACCCTGTAAAACGGCGGCTGGGGGAGCTGCGTCTCAAAATCGCGTAAACTCTGATAGGTTACTACCCTTTGTTCGGCTGTGAATACCGATACATAATTTTTCAGGCCCTCGATGTAAAGGATTTGGTCGTAGTCGATTTTAAGAAATTTGTTTTTGCTTTCCCCTTTCACAAACAGGTAATCCGGTTCAGGTTTAAAACCTTGCGGCGATACCGGGTTCTTTTCATTTTCAGATGCGGAACTAACTCCGGGTTGAAGCATCAGGTAGGCTTTCTGGGCGGCTTTTACAAAGCGATCGAACGCGATAGGCTTCATCAGATAATCGATCACATCATATTCAAAGCCGTCAAGCGCATATTCCGGGTAAGCCGTGGTCAATATGACCTTGCATTTGCTGCCGCAAAGTTTTAAAAATTGGATGCCGGTAATTTCCGGCATTTGTATATCCAGAAACACCAGGTCAATATGACCTTGCTGAACCAGTGTAAGTGCCTCCATGGCGCTGGTGGTTGTACCGGCCAGGGTTAGGAAGGGGACCTTTGCAATATAATCGGCAATGATCTTTGTCGCATAGGCTTCATCATCGACTGCCAGACAACGTATCATAAATTTAAGGGTTCAAAATTTGATGCAATACTAATTAAAATTAATAATTAACATCGTTTCATAGGTTTGTCCGTTTTCAGAAATAAGCAATTCATGCTTTCCGGGATAGATCAATTCCAGCCTGCGCCGTATATTATTCAGACCCACGCCTCCGGAATGATCTTTCTGATTTTGATTAATCGTATTCGTAACAACAAATGTCAGTTTTTCATTGGTCACATTCAGGTTAATTTTTACAGGCTGCCGGGGATCGTTAACGATGCCATGCTTAAAAGCATTTTCAACGAAAGGGATCATGACGAGTGACGCAATGCGCAGCGAACTGTCATGAACCTCATGGAAGAAACTGACAAAAAAAAGATCTTCAAAACGCAACCTGTAAAGGGTGATATAACTGTCCAGGTAATCAATTTCTTTTTGAAGATCAACCTTGCCGTCAGTGCTTTCCTGCAGCATATAACGCATAAGTTGCGATAGTTTTAATACCGCATCCGCTAATTTATCGGATACCGGGTAAGCCAATGAATAAATATAATTTAAAGTATTATATAGAAAATGAGGATTAATTTGTGATTTTAAAAAAGCAAGCTCGGCATTGGTTTTTTCTTCTTTCAGCATTTTATTTTCCTTTTCCCGTTCGTAGATGCGCAACAAACTCCAGATGGCGGTACTGATGGCAACCACCGGTAAGCATCTGAAAGTGTTATCCAGTATATAATGTTGAATGGGATTTCCTTTACCATAATTCGCAAACCCAAACGCGGCAGGATAAACTACCTCCTCTAAAAAATAACGGGTTATTATAAATATAAGTGGTATGGCGACAATACCTATAATATATAAAGCTCTGCTTTTTTTATTTATAAATCCAGGCAGTATAAATAAATAGCAATAATAAAAAACTGCGGCCAGGCTCAATGCATAGCTTAATCCCAGCATCGCTACCCTATCAGGATGCTGCACTCCAAAGGGCGTGGTCGGGAAAAAATAAGAACCGGTTTCTGTGTAGCAAAAGTAGATTAACCAACCGGCCAAATGATATAGATAAAGTTTTCTTTTATTCATTTTTCAAAAATAAGCTTCCTGTATATCACCTGTATTTTATTATCCCAACACCTGATTTTATTATCCCAACCCCGTTAAATGGCCACAATGACCAAAAGAACGGCTAAATATAATATTTGGGGAGATTGGGATAATATAATTTTTAAGCGTACTGGTCGATCAGACTTTTGGATCATAAAAAAAACACAACATGAAAAATTTTATCCTATTCACCTTAATGATTTGCATTGGGACCTCAGCTATGGCCCAAATTACAGGAGAAGCGATGGACAATCAGCACGGATCCCTGCCTGGTACCACCGTCCTATTATTAAAGCTTCCCGACTCTGTACAGGTATCAGCCCAAACGACTGATACCGGTGGAAAATTTCGTTTTGACCAGGTTGCCAGGGGCCGTTACCTGATGAAAGCCACCATGATCGGTTATAATACCATCTATGGTAACCCATTTGAATTTTCGGGCGAGGGTACCTATACACAAGATCTGCAGCTGAGGGAGGAAACAAAACTTTTAAAGGAAGTCAGCATTTCTTATACCGTGCCTCAGCTGGAGCAAAAAAGCGACCGTTTAGTCGTTAGCCTTGAAAAATTAAATACAACGGGAGATAACGCTTTGGATGTGCTGAAAAAAGCGCCGGGTATCCGTCTGGATAAAGACGACAATATATTGTTCAGGGGGAACGGAGGTGTGAGCATAATGATTGATGGCAGGCTAACTTATATGAGTGGTACGGAGTTAAGCAACTATTTAAAAACTTTACCCGCCAATGCAATTAGCAAGATTGAATTGATGGCCAACCCCCCGGCTAATTATGATGCAGAAGGAACGGCAGGAATCATAAACATCATCATGAAAAGAAACCGTTCTTTTGGTTATAACGGCACGGCAACCGCGACAGCCGGTTATGGAAAGTACGGAAAATTAAGCGGTGGTTTAAACTTGAATTATAACGTAGATAAAGTGAGTTTCTACACGAGATTAAGTGAGGATTATAATGATTCCTATAACAAGCTGACGATGGACAGGCATATCGGAACCGATTTATATCAGCTGGATAACTTCTGGCATCCCATTAATAATATAACAGCTTACACCATTGGGGCGGACTACTTTGCAAATAAAAAAAGTACGTTTGGCATCATGTTCAAAGGCTATAATTTGCCACAAAATGCTGATGTATCCAGCAATTCTGTTACGACGAACAGTAGTGACGTACAAACCGGCAGTGTTACCGGAACAAATGCCCAGAAAATCAACATCAATAACTATGGTCTGAATTTAAATTATAATTTTAAGATAGATACTACCGGGCAAAAATTAAGCCTGGATGCGGATTACCTGCATAAAAACACCAGCGAAAATGATTTTTATACCAACTTGTATTTTAATGGCAGCGGTGCAGCTATCGGCCAGCCTTTATATCTGAGAAGTACGAATCCTGTCAGTTATTCTTTACGGGCAATAAAGGCAGACTATATTTATCCTTTTGCGAAAACCTGGCGTGCAGAAGCCGGTTTGAAAAGCAGCTGGGTCAGTAACGATAATAATGCAAAATTCGACTCTTTGAAAAGTGCCGGCTGGATGACCGACCCTTTGCAAAGCAACCATTTCCTGTATTCAGAAAACATCAACGCTGCTTACCTGACCATCAGTACGAGTTTCGGAAAATCATTGGACTTGAAAGCCAGTATCCGTACGGAGCAAACCGTGTCAACTGCAAATTCGCTGACCATGCAGCAAGTGATCAAGCGCAACTACTTACAGTTGTTTCCCAGTTTTTTCAGCACTTACAGAATCAATGAGGATAATCAGATCAATGCTTCGTTTAGCAGCCGGATCACCAGGCCCAATTACGCCCGGTTAAACCCTTTCATAAAATATTCCGATCCTTATACAGCCTTCGAAGGAAACCCTTTTTTACAACCGTCCTTGTCAAAATCCTTTTTGTTAAATTATACTTACAAGAACTTCCAGGTATTGAGTTTAAGTTATATTAAAGTCAACGATGATGTGAACAGCGTTATTTATCAAAACGACCAGAGCAAACAAAGTATCAACCGCTACGAAAACCTGGGCAGTACGAGTAGTCTTAGTGCAACGTCAGCAGGCACGTTTAAGATTAGCAAGTTCTGGAATGTCAGCGCTGAAATAGATGCTTCTTATAATAAAGTAAATACCCTTGTTCAAAACCTTCCTTATAACAGCAGCAAGCTTTCCTGGTCCGCCAACGCCGACCAAACTTTTCTGTTCCCTGAAAATTTTAAAGTCTTATTATCCGCACAATACTATTCTCCATCTGTATCAGGCCTGGCGCGGACCTTGTCAGGGTCTCAAATTGATATTGGGGCTACGAAGACATTCCTGAATAAACGTGCAACCCTAAGTTTCAAGGCACGGGATATATTCTTCGGGAACCGTTACCGCAGTATCCTGCAATATAACAATGTTAACACCACCTGGAATAATGAGTGGGAAAGCCGGCGTTTTTCCCTTGGATTCACCTACCTGTTCGGCAATTCAAATATCAAAGCTGCCCGAGAACGCAAAACAGGAACAGGCAGTGAAGAAAACAGGATGTAAAATATGAATTTAGGGTAGAGACCAACGATCCCGCCGTTCATCCATGTGCGGAACCTTTCTGCACTCTCAAAAAAGTTTCTAATATTATCACCAGTAAATTTGTTTTTACTGGTGATAATTATATCTTTGCTGTGTGAATTTTACCGGTCAGATAAAGCAAATAGGCGGAGAGATCTGTTTGGATTTCGTTAATACCATTCATGACAGAAGCAAAGCCGATTCAGCGGATTATCTAGACGGTGGCTATGATACCCTGATTAAATGGGCAGCATATACCGGCATATTGACCAAGGAGCTGTCGTTTATTCTTTTAACGCAGTCCGGTCAGGAGCCATTAAGGTCAGAGAATACTTATAAAAAAGCGATTCGTCTGAGAAATAATCTGTTTGAAATTTTTTCAGGTATTGCCAATGGTCACCCCATCTCCTTTGTTAACCTCTCCGTTTTCAATACTTTTCTTTCTGAGGCCTTCTGCCATAAAAACATCGTCAGCATAAATGAGGGTTATGCAGATCAATGGGATATATCGGGCTATCCCCCGGATATGGTGCTGTGGCCGGTCATTTCATCTGCGTATGAGGTCATCTTACATATTAATCATCAAAAAATAAAGGCATGTCCTTCCTGTTCCTGGCTATTTATCGATAACAGTAAGCCCGGTAAGCGGATTTGGTGCAGTATGGGAACCTGCGGTGCTTTAGATAAAGCAAGGCGCTATTATCAGCGAAAAAAGAAGAATTAAATTAAAATATCCATCTGAGCATAATCAATTTAAATAGTATGATCGCAAGAATGTGGCACGGACAGGTGCCCAAAGAAAAAACAGAAGAGTATCACCAGTATTTACTGCAAACCGGTTTAAAGGACTATGAGAAAACGGACGGTAACCGGGGCGTTTTTCTTCTGAAAAGGGAAGAGGCCGGTATCACGCATTTTTACACGCTTACGTTCTGGGACGATCTGACATCCATCCGGCAGTTTGCCGGGGAGGATTATGAAAAAGCCCGTTATTACCCCGGGGATAAGGAGTTTCTGCTGGAGTTTGAGTCAAATGTAACCCATTTTGATGTGCTGGAAAGACCGGCTTATTTATTCGGATAAAGACTTGGTTTTATACTTATGGAATAAGCATCGAACCATAGCTATTTTCATATTGCAGCGATCATGGCGCTGCGTTCAAATTCCAAATATCAATGCCGGCCGGCACCGTTTATTTTAAAAATATAGTTAGCAGGCAACTTTAGCTACTGATCGGATTGGCCCAACTATTAAAAATAACTGCTCATTGGTTTAAATGATTTGTTTTCATAGGCATTTAAAAACAAGCTTTATAAAAATTTAAAACAGCCTGTCTTCGCTTAAAAAGACTTCACATGAAAAAATTATTTATCGCCTTTATTTTCCTCGCATTTGTCCAAATCACCTTTGCGGATTTTGCCGAGGGGCAAATCGATACGATACGTCTAAAGGATAAACGCTTATTGACCTCTCTATTGAAACCGGGGCTCAAGCAATACCTGGTGTATGGTCAGAATCCCAAAAAAGCCAGAAGCCTTACCTTACTGTTCTGGACGAGTGATATCAAACTGGAAAACAGAAACGGCGAAAAAGTTTTCGCGATCACACAGCACTTATATGGTGGTGATTCGACCCGGTATATGTCAGTTTACTCCTTAAACAAAGCAACCGATTTTGCCCCTTTATACCATAAGGAAAGCTTTATACATGAAACTAAAGCCTATAACTGGTACGCTGATAAGATCACCGGCGCTGATAGTGTAGCGCAAAACCTGCAAAAAGATTTTTCCCTCAATTTTAAAACGCCAAATTTTAACTGGAATCTGGACATGGAAACATTTGAAATGCTGCCACTGGCGGCAGGGAAGACCTTTGCTATTAATTTTTGTGACGCGGGGATCACCCAGCCGGCATACACCCTTTATAAAGTAATTGGCAGCGAAGTCTTAGTTACACTGGATCATCAAAAGATAGATTGCTGGAAATTATATCGCGAATACGAGTACCAGGGCACCCCTGCTTCACAAACCTTCTGGATCAGTAAGAAAGACCACGAGTATTTAAAATCAGAGGAGTTGTTTAAGGGCTCCTATTTTTACAAGATCAAGATGATGGGTGCTGCGCCGGATCTATTGCAACGATTTGTGAAATAAATAGCGATTAAGCAAACCCTTGATTGAGCATAAACACGAATTAATTTAAAATTATGAAAAGAACAAGATACTATACAATCTCAGCGTTGCTGATCTGCTGTACAATGGGCTTGTCAGTGTCAGCGCAAACCGATACGATCCGTTTAAAGGATAAGCGGCTAATGACCTCCGTATTGAAACCGGGACTTCAACAATATCTGATTTATATCCAACTTTTTAACAAGCCAAAAAGTCTCAGGTTTTCATATTGGATGAGAGATATCCAGCTGGAAAACAGAAATAATGAAAAGGTATTCGCCATTACGCAACATTGGTACAGTAATGATTCCGTCAATTACCGCTCCATCTATTCGCTGAATAAAGCCGCTGATTTCGCACCGGTTTATCATGCCGAAACGGTAAATGACAAAATTAAAGCCTATAACTGGTATGCTGATAAGATTACCGGCGCCGACAGTGTCACCCAAAATTTGCAGAACGGCTTTTCTCTTGATTTTAAAACCCCCAATTTTAACTGGAACCTGGATATAGAAACCCTGGAAATGTTGCCCTTGGCGGCAGGTAAAACCTTTGCGATTAATTTTTATGATGCGGGATTAAACCCACCGGCATATGTTATATATAAGGTAACAGGCAGCGAAGTGATTACGACTCTCGACAATGAGCATTCGGACTGCTGGAAGTTATTTACCGAAAGTGATTACAATGGATACCATTATTCAGAAACGTATTGGATCAGCAAAAAAGAACACGAGTTTTTAAAGGAAGAGCAATCATTCAACGGCGGACACCGGCTTAAGATAAGGATGATGGGTGCCGCCCCTGATCTGCTTAAGCAATTTAAAACTAAAGGGTGACTCAGCCGGATATCAAACGCATATGAGCTATAAGCCGCACCGAGATTCCGTAAAAAAGATGCATACCCCTAAGAATTGTTTTTATCACCAATGAGAGGCAGCCCTTTAGCCATACCGGCTTTAATAATGGTCTGTATAATCTGGGGGACAACTTACCTGGTAATTTTAATAGGTGTCCAGACTGTCCCCCCCTTTCTTTTTTCAGCGATAAGGATGGTTTTGAGTAGTATGGTGCTGGCTGTCCTTGTTATATTCAGCCCGTCGAAAGTTCATTTAAACGCTCGTATGATCTGGGTTAATGCAGTGGCCGGCATATTGTTCTTTACCCTGGGCAATGGCATGCTTGGGCTTACCGAGAAATATATTCCATCCGGCCTGGCCGCTTTAATATTTTCTTTATTACCGATTTGGCTCGTGCTGATCAATACCCTGATCTTCCGCACTGAAAGCATTAACCGCTTAATCGTCGCCGGCGTAGTTTTAGGTTTTATCGGGGTAATGCTGGTTTTCAAGGAACATTTAGCGGAACTGGTGGATCGAAAATACCTTTTGGCCATTCTGGCAACTATCGCTGCCAGCCTTTGCTGCGTGGCCAGCTTACTGATCACCAAACATGGGAAGCCCTCGGGGAATCCACTGATGAATTCCGCCATTCAGATGTTTGCAGGCGGCATAGGATTATTCCTGCTCAATTTGCTGTTTGAGCAAAATCAGCCTGCCAATTGGACGACATCCAGCCAATACGCATTGGTTTATCTGGTCGTCTTTGGTTCGGTCGTCGGGTACACCTGTTTTTCTTATGCGCTCATTCATTTGCCCGTGACCTTACTTTCTTTATATACCTACGCCAATGTGCTCGTAGCTGTATTACTCGGGCATTTTGTGATGCGGGAAAAATTGAACAGCTCTATTTTTCTGGCGGTGACCATCACCCTGACCGGGATTTTTCTGGTAAATTCAGGACTTACGCAGCAAAAGGCGGCAATACCGGAAGAGCAGGATGCATAATCCCCTTTTCGCATAAAAAAATAACTGCGGAATATGGGCCCTAACAAGCTAAAATCAGGCGGAATTGCATTTAAACGCCCACGATTTTACTTCTTCTTTCCAAAAGGAGATTATCGTGCCAAACGCCCTTAAGCTGTCCTATTTTTTCGCGGTAGCCTACAATACGAAAACCCGCCTTCTCATGCAGTTTCACGCTGTTTGAGTTTTGAGGGAATATTCCGGCCTGCAACGTCCAGATATTGTTTTTTTCACTTTCGGATATCATATGCTGTAAAAGATGATAGCCAACCTTTTGACCTCTGAAATCTTCAGCAATATAGATGCTTACCTCGGCCACACCAGAATAAACAAGGCGTTGTGAAACGGGAGAGAATGCTGCCCAGCCAAGCACTTCATCGCTGCTCACCGCAACAAGACGGGGGGATTTTAAATGGCTGTTGTCCCAGTCACGCCAGTTAGGGGAGCTGGTCTGAAAAGTTGCGAACCCGGTAGCAATCCCTTGCAAATAAATGCGTTTGACGTCCGGCCAATCCTCCGGTTCTAAAGCCCGAATATTTAAAATACTCATCAATTTGTTATATTTGTGTGTAACATTCATGAATCGGCTAAGGCATCAGTCTTATAGCTGACTTTTTCGCGGTACCATTTTTAACATGACGAAAAAGCCCAGAAATAGACGCAGAAAAAGTAAGTTTTGAAAGTTTTATCTTTCAGGCCTTTAGCAACATCGCTAAGTGTACGCCGCTATTTTAGTGAACATCTTATGGATCCCGCAATTTCCCTTCATCACTTTGCAATCTGATTACCTAAAAATTGGTTCGTAGGTGATCTTTGGAATATTAAATAAAATTGCCTTTTCATTAAGAATCTGGCCGCGTTGATTGAAACCCTTCGTTATTGAAGATTATAAACCTTTACTTCAGCTTGTTAAATACAACGCTTGTTTACCAATTAAAAACAAACCATTTATGAAAGCCTTTTTCTTGCTAAGCGGAATCTTATTCACCAGCCTTTGTGGTTACGCTAAAAACACGCTACCTGCCCGAACAAACCGCCATCATGGGAGACCTGTGCCCGGAATATACAAAGGGAACAAAGGAAAGATGGTTAAAAGCAGCATTTTCTTTCTTCCCTCCTTAAAAGTCGGCGAAAAGCATGGAAATATTTTCAGCCGGGCGATTTCATTCAGCGGTAAAGATTTTAAAGCAGCAGCCAAAAGAGTCAGCGGTACTTGCATCTATACAGTTAATGACAATAACCCTATTAAGCCGGTATTCGATACCTATTATAACTATGATGGCGCGGTAGAAGGCAATTCAAAAATTATGGTAATGGACAACGGGAGCAAAAACGGCGCGCCGGATAGCAAGGAGACCTACAATAATACTGACGGCAGCGGGTTGCTCTTTAATTCGCTGATCTGGGGGAATCCGCCTAAGCAATTACAAGAGGGAACTCAATGGACGGTTAATATGGACATTCCCTGGGAACTTGGAGGAATCGGGCGGCAAACGGTTACCGTGTTGGAAATAGATGAAGCTCATCATACGATTCGCCTGGAACGGGAAGGGACTAGCCAGGGCTTCTTTGACCATGATTTAAAGGAACTGGAAATTGTGAACAACGGGAAGAACCTGAAAGTGCAAATTACCCCCGACGCGGCGCATTGGAAAGGCCATACGACCTTTAAAAATGGACTTGTGATCAGCGATGAACTATTGGTGAGCAGGCCAGTAACACTTACAGCGGAAAATCAACGCTTTGATGGTGAAGAAAGAGAATATATTTTGTTAAACGAAATGCCATCAATGAAATAAAGACTTTTATCCGATTAAGGCAAAAATGATAAGGTTCCCGCAAATATCGCTGTTGCATAAAGACAAACACTTCTTGTCATTTGGCAACAGGCCTTATGCCAGGTACCATACGCTGAGCATGCCTGATAGTGCTAAGAAAGTAGGTTTCCTTACTGAAAATACCTTCTTTTTTATTACGCGCGGGACCAAGATATTTTATTTTGAAGACCATCATATTGCAGTTGATAAAGATCATTTTGTTTTATTGAAAAAAGGCATATACACCATGTCCGAGTACTTTACCGAAAAGGAGGGCTTTGAAGCGCTGGTAATTTTTATTCCTGATCAACTTTTGAAACAATTCCGTTATAGTGAGACTTTTGTCAAACCGGTAAACAGGTTTGATAGTGCTTATAGCTTGATGAGGCCTGATGAATTGCTGAAAAGCTTCCGAATGCAGTACATGAACTTCTTTGGAAAATCAATAGCAAATATGGAGGCTATACTTCAGTTAAAACTTCAGGAGCTTTTTCTAATGCTTTGTTCCTCCTCCAACAGGGACCACCTGATGAACTTTATAGAATCGGCCGTACCCGATCAACCCGCCGACATCGAGTTTATTGTACAAAACCATCTTTTTCAACCCTTAACTATTGCTGAGCTGGCTGTCTTGTCAGGCCGGAGCTTATCTGCTTTCAAAAGAGATTTTCATGAAAAATATCAATGCCCGCCAAAGCAATGGATCAATCAAAAACGGTTGGCTCATGCGCACAGGGCATTATCATATACCGGCAAAACGATAAGCGAAGTCGCTTATGAGTGCGGATTTGAAAATAGTTCGCACTTTATCAAAATATATAAAAAGCAGTATGGCTTCACGCCTAATTCTGTCAGGGCCAAAAACACTACCATTTGAGCCTTTTACCTTATCTCCCAAGCTTTCATCACCGTAATTTGGCTAAAAAAATTATCGGTTATGAAATGGTATTATTATGTCGCTTGTTTTTTCTCAGGTGTATTTCTCACCAACTCCCTTCTTCATTTGATTCATGGTATTAATGGAGATGCTTTTCCAACCCCATTTGCCAACCCGCCCGGAACCGGGTTGTCTTCGCCGGTTATCAATGTTTTTTGGGCTGTATTCAATATCATCATCGGCGTACTTTTATTAAAAACCGGAAAAGTATCTTTCCGAAATAAGTATACTGTGATTTTATTTATCTGCGGGATTGGCTTTCTTGGCTTGATTTTTAGCGTCATGTCCGCTTCAATGTTAGCTAATTATAAACACTAAACTAAAACGCCATCAAACAAGCCATAGAAGACCTGCTTGCCTTATTATAGAACGGCTTCATTTATTCTTGTCGGTGATGCTCAGCTAGCCGGTTTTTATATTTGATGATTTTACCCAGGCTGATTATGAAAAGGTCCCCGCCTATTTGATGCCTTATAGATAAAATCACGAACAGAATCGATGATTACAATTACAGAGCAATTTATCCGAAGGATTAAAAATAATGGCAAAGTCATTGAATTAATTGGGCAAATAAAAATTAAATAAATATTTATGCGGTAATTAAATACATAAGATCTGCGTGGTGAACATGCACAATTTTAAAACGATGAATCAAAAATATTTTGTATTAAAACTTCTGCCCTGCCGTCCGACCTTTACACAGGATATGACCGCCGAGGAGGGGGAAATTATGCAGCAGCATGGCGCCTACTGGACCCATTTGATGAATAAGGGAATCGCGGTAGTCTTTGGACTCGTTTTTGACCCGAAAGGGGCTTATGGCATGGGAATAGTGAAGGCTGACAACGAGGACGAGGTTAATCTGCTGATTGCCAGGGATCCGGCCACCAAAATAAACACCTATGAGTTTTATCCGATGAGGGCCATAACAAAACAATAATAATTCTGGTTAATCGTCGGTTCCGGAATAGCAAATAAATTAACAAAGTGAAAAAGTAACTATCGATTGGTCCGATAAATACAAAAAAGCGGCAGCCGATATCCAGGAGAAGAATATTTTGCAGATCATTATCTAAATTTTATGCAGATCAGGAGGTACTTCCCGGGAATGCTCAAATTCATCGGATTGAGTTTGTTTTGGCCGTTTGCGGCGCAAAGCCAGGGAAACAGCAGCAGGCATTTAATTATAGATTCCAATGCAAAAGCCAGTGCTTTTGCTCCAGGCGTTGTTTCCACAACGTTTCCCGAATGGTCGCCTACTTTTGCGCCCAATGGTAAAACCGTCTATTTTGTGCAGGGAACGATATGCTGGACCATTGTGTTTTCCACCGAATCAAAAGGAAAGTGGCTAAGGCCCCGGGTTGCTTCATTTTCCGGCCGATGGAAAGATTCGGATCCGTTTATCAGCCCGGATGGCAAAAGACTTTTTTTTATTTCAAACCGGCCATTGAAAAATTCAGCGAAGGGTGAGGTTCTGAAAAATTTCCATATATGGTATGTTGACCGTCTTAACGGCGATAAATGGGGCCCGCCGCATCATATTGATTCACCGGTAAACATCGACGGAATAAACAACTTTTCTCCTTCCATCAGCAAGTCGGGAACTCTTTATTTTTCCTCAATTAACCGGGATGGTCACCAAGGGGAGGCCTGTTATTATGCCGAGTGGAATCACGATCATTATGAAAAACCCAGGTTGCTTTTGCTAAATGGGAATAACAGTACTTCAGATTTATACGTTGCCCCCGACGAAAGCTATTTGATATTTTTAAGTGGGAATAATATTTATATCACTTATCACCAAGACCATAAATGGTCAGCCGCAGAAAAACTGGCACCGCAGGTCAACAGCGGGGACCCGAACTCCTCCCCCTCCATTTCCCTGGATGATAAAATCTTGTATTATTCTTCAAATCGTATATCCGGACTTATAAGCAGGGACCAGCTTCATACTTTAAATTATGATGACCTATTAAAAGAGATGCGAAGCATTTTTAATCGCCAGTCCAATATTTTATGGATACCAGTGACGATTAAATAACTTTATTAGAATAACGGAATAGCCTTGCAAAGGATAAAGTACTTCGTACTAAGGCGTGGTATGATGAAAACTCCGGCTGTCTGAGGGTGCCTCTTTACGGTCAAACATACCATAATCCCGCACCACGTCTGCTATCCGGAGGTGATAGTCCTTAAATATATACTGACGCCCTTTGACTTGTGCCTCGCGATGTAACTCCAGGTTTCTCCAGTGCTGAATGGCATTTTCGTCCCGCCAGAAAGAAAGGGATAAGACCTTTTCCGGATGGGTCAGGCTTTGAAACCGTTCAATGGAAATAAATCCATCAATTTTTTCCAGTTCGGGCCTGAGCTGTGCAGCTATATCCAGGTATTGCTGTTTTCTCCCCTCAGCCGGGATTACTTCAAAAATTACTGCGATTGTATGATTGGTTTGTGGCATCGTCGTGTTATTTAAAAAATTTAATACTTCCTGATACAACTGTGAACGGCTTTTTTCCAGGTGTATCACATGGGTACCCTTTTCGATGACTGTATATTTTTTCAAAGGTACGTTTGTAAGCTGCTCAAATAGTACTCCGGCTTGGTCATTAGTAAATGATTTATCCCATTCGCCTCTGATGATTAAGGTTGGTGTCTTGATCAGGGCGGGATCGTAATAAGTTCTGCCATGTTGCAGGTCGTCAATATCTTTTGATGGACCCGAGGGAAAACGAACGACTCCTTTGTTATCCCCGGCTAAGGGATCTGATTGCAGCCATTGCTCTTGCCATTGCTTAAATAACTCCGGTTCAAACCTAAGGGTTTCGCCCGCCGGCGTGAGGCTTCGCATGGCATTTACCCTAGCCTCCGGTGTCATAGCTTCATAGCTGTAATCAATTGCCTCAGTAGCTGCTGTGCTTTTCCCAGCCGCGAGAGGTGCAAATAACACCAGGTTTTCAATCTTATCCGGGAACCTGGCGGCATAAAGGGCCGCTACTGATCCGCCCCAGGAATGCGCAATGATATTGATCTTGTTGCTGCCGGTTTTTTTCAGAATATAGTTGACTGCACTGTCAATATCCTGATATACATCTGCGGCGCGCCCGGGCGGCTTACCCTTAAGAGGCCTATTCAGCATTTCGGGGTATCGGTCGCTATGCCCATAGCCTAAAAAGTCTAATGCATAGCAATCATAGTTATGTTCAGCCAGGTTGTCCATCCAGGACCCGCCATCCATACGGAATCCTGCCGCCAGTGCAGAAGGAAAAGAGGATCCGTGTATAAACAAAACGGGGGCCCGTCCGGTAATGGTTTTTGGTGCTTCATGTAAAATGGCGATGTGAAGTCCCGTGACGTGACTGCCGATTTTAATAACCTCATAAGGTTGTTCTTTTTTGGTTTCCTGAGGGTATGACATCGCCGGCATCAATTGGAGGGCAAGCAGAAAAAAAAATATATTTCTCATTTGGATTTATTTAATGCTTCAAAAATCCTTTAATTTTAGATGCAATATTTAAACCAAGAATGAAATGTCGATGTTATGGATACGAAAGAACTGGAGCGCATTGCCGCTTTAATTGGTGAGCCGGCGCGGGCAAAAATCTTGTGGTCATTGCTGGATGGGAAGGCTTACACCGCGACCGAGCTTTCCCATTTTTCAGATACTTCTGCACAGAGTGCCAGTATGCATTTAAGTAAACTGGTTCAGGCTTCGCTGTTAAAAGTAAGTGTACAGGGTCGTCATCGTTATTACAGCTTTTCAAGAGATGAAGTAGCATACGCCATAGAAGCGCTTGCCGGTTTAACAGCTAAGCCGCAAACCCGGCTCCAGATTTCAGATTCTGATTATCCGATCAGATATTGCAGGACCTGCTATGACCACCTGGCGGGTAAGGCCGGGGTAGCGATTCATGACCGGTTGATCGAAAGGAATTACCTGTTTCCGGAACACGAAAATTATAGTGTTACTGATGCTGGCAAAAAATGGTTTAACGGCCTCGGCATAGATACACCGCTATTGGTGCAGCAAAGGCGAGTATTTGCGAGGCCCTGCCTTGACTGGAGTGAAAGGAGATACCATTTGGCAGGGTCACTCGGTGCTGCTTTCCTGGATTTCCTGCTAAGCGGTGATTATTTGCGCAGGGTGAAAAACTCCCGGGCAATTGTAATTACCGCTATAGGACAGCGTTATCTGTATGATCTCTTACAGGTAGAGCTTTGAAATGCTCACCGCAATATTGATTTATCTGACCTATCGTGACGTATATCTCAGCAATTGAATAAAAGGTGAAATCTTATTAGCCATATTTATTCCTAAAAAAACACTTTATCATGTCAAAAAAGGCGGCAGAAATAAAACCGGCCGGGATTTCCGTTAACAGAGAGCTCCCCGCTTCACTATACATGCAGGTCTATGAACAATTTCGTCAAATGATATTGGTTAAGCGGTTTAAAAGCGGTGACCGCCTGCCCGCCAGCAGAGATTTAGCCAAAGAATTAGGTGTATCCCGTATAATAATCAGCAAGGGTTACGAACAGCTGATGATCGAAGGATACCTTATTGCGAAAACCGGGTCCGGTACATTTGTTGCGGATATACTCCCTGATCATTTGCTGAATGTCACCCCGGCGTCCCCCCAAAAAAAACGCGCAAATCCGTTGAATCGGTAAAGCACGTTATGGCAAACAACATTCCCATGCCATTTCAGAAAGGAACGCCCTCCCTGGATTCTTTTCCCTATGCGGTGTGGCACCAGGTGGGCAATAAGGTTTTAAAAGACCTCAAAAATCATTATCTTGGCTATACAGACGTATTAGGGCATTGGCCCTTACGAAAGGCGATATCATCGTACTTAAGAATTTCAAGAGCCGTTAACTGCACGCCTGAGCAGGTCGTCATTGTTACCGGCTCACAGCAGGGAATCAATTTAATAGTTTCCTGTCTTTTAGAACCAAATGATGAAGTCTGGATGGAAGATCCGGGGTATAGGGGAGCCCGGAGTGCGTTCAATAATGCCGGTGTAAAGTTATGCCCGGTTCCTATAGAGGAGGATGGATTAAATATCGAATATGCGAAAAAGCATTTTGAAAAGGCGAAGCTGGCCTATATAACACCCTCTCATCAATATCCCTTAGGAAGTACTCTTTCCCAATCTAAACGACTAGAATTATTAACGTGGGCGAACGAAAGAGGCATGTGGATACTGGAGGACGATTATGATAGTGAGTTTCGGTATGAAGGTAACCCATTAGCAAGCCTTCAGGGATTAGATAGCAATAATAGAGTCATTTATTCCGGCACTTTTAGTAAAGTATTATTTCCGGGCTTAAGGCTTGCCTATCTTGTGTTGCCTTCTGCCGGTCTGGTGGAACGCTTTAAAACGGTCAAAGAAATAACGGACAGACAGTCTCCCATATTAGAACAGCTGATTTTAACCAGGTTTATTGAAGAAGGACATTTTTTAAGGCACCTGCGAAAAATGCGCATATTATATTCGGAACGGCAGCATATCATGATTAAATTATTGGGGCAATATTTAAACGATTATTTGCAAATCAGCGCTTCGCCGGCCGGCATGCACCTCGTTTGTTATCTTTCCAATCAAATAGATATCGAAAAGTTTAAGAAAGAAATAGGAAAAAGACATTTAATCGTCGATTTTGTTAGCGAACTCACCTTAGAACATCATATCAAACCGGCGATTATGCTCGGCTATACGCCGTTTCCCAAACACCGGATGAAAGCAGGGATAGAACAATTAAGTGCCTGCGTGCTGAATGCATTAGCCGATTCAACCGAAGAGTGATCGTATTTCTCATAGCTTTCCTGGTCAGCTGCCTTAAATTTAAATGGCACCATCAGGTAAATCAAAATGGCTATAATTATCCTGCAAGTCGCCCATTATTTTTGTCCTGGAAATCTCCTTCAGCTCATACATGGCATAGCCTTTTGATTGCTTAGCCGGCTACAGGGATGAAAAGAAGGAACAAATGGATAATTCAAAAAAATCTGACAATAAACTCCCCGACAGCATAAAATAAATTTCATGAAAAACTCAACAATTACTTATTACACAGATAAGACAGTAGACGCGCATCAAATCATAGAACTATTTGATAATGCAGGCCTGAAGCGCCCGACACGTGATGAACAAAGAATTAAACTGATGGTCGAGCGCGGCAACCTGATGGTTACCGCGTGGGATGGCGACCTGCTGGTTGGGGCCGCCCGGTCATTGACCGATTTTGTATGGTGTTGTTATTTATCTGATTTGGCAGTCAGGGAGGATTATAAAAAGCAAGGTATTGGTAAAAAATTAATTGAACTGACGCGTAAAGCGGTTACTGAGCAATCTGTACTGCTATTGCTATCCGTATCAACCGCATTGGAATACTATCCAAAAGTAGGATTGGAAAAAGCTGATAACGCCTTTTATATCCATCGTACGATATAATTCAATTAATTGTTTTATTAAATGGATACAGCGGTGGAACCGCTTTACGACAGGTACTGTTGGACCTGAACCTATTCATAGCTATCGGAAAACGATACATTTTAAATCCTGTGGGTCACGGCGAAACCCGCTGATCAGCGGTATTCACTTAAAATATCCGGTGTTTGACTGAAACGATTTTTAAAACCTGCCGATAACGGAAATATTTGAAAATTAAATACCCCTGGTTTATCACCGGATTCCATTTAATTTAAAAATACTGGTGCACCAGTCGCTGAAAGCAAAATGATTTTTCGTTATTCCAATTCCAAAAGCCGTCACACAGCTAAATTAAAAATCGCAGCATCACCGGCAAATAACTTTGAAGGCACCTATGCCGGGTTCTTTGCAGGTACAGCTCCGCTTTTAATTACCTCTATCTAATCCTGGTAAATTTCTAAACGATGTTTAGCTTATAAATTGGTGCCTCCTTTTCATTACCAGAAAACAGCATTTCTTACAATTGAATCCGGCAATAGAACCGGCCCTCCCTTACAGGTTTTCAACCGACCGGCCTGCGCCGCTTACAACCGTCATTGATGGTCAGGAACCGTTTATGTCATCTGCGAGATTCACCCCATTTAAATATGAAAAAAATAAAACAGCTCATTCCCATTTTACTTTTGATTGCTCCTATACTGCTGCATGCACAATCTCCAAAGGAATTTTCCATTGCAGGAACAATCAAAAGCAGAATCTCAGGAGAAACCCTGCGGGGAGCAACTGTGAGTTTCCGCCAACTGCCCGGTGTTGGCGTTTCCGCCAATTCCTATGGATTTTATTCTATTACGCTAAGGGAAGGGACCTATACCATGATCACCTCTTACACCGGGTATACGACGGATACGTTGATTGTAGAATTAAAGGGGAACGCACTCATTGACATCAGTCTTAAGGCAGCCCAAAATCAGCTGAAAGAAGTGGTGATCGGCGGTAATTCAGCAAGAACTAATGGTATCCTGACGACCCCAGCCGGCGTTCAAAAACTTTCTGTTGAGAGTATTAAAAATGTTCCGGTATTATTTGGAGAAAGAGATGTTTTAAAAACGATCCAGCTCTTACCGGGGATACAGTCTTCGGGAGACGGGAAATCAGGTTTCTCTGTCAGGGGCGGCGGCACCGATCAAAACCTGATCCTGCTTGATGAGGCAACGGTATATAATGCTTCCCATGCACTGGGATTCTTTTCCGTCTTCAACTCAGATGCTCTGAAAGATATCTCTGTATACAAGAGTGGCATGCCGTCCAACTATGGAGGCCGGCTTTCTTCTGTTGAAGATATTCAAATGAAAGATGGCAATAACCAGAAATTCAGTGCTAACGGTGGGCTGGGGCTCATTGCATCACGGATAACCCTGGAAGGACCGCTGTTTAACCAAAAAGGTTCCTTTATGGTCAGCGGCAGAAGAACTTATGCGGACTTGTTCACCGGATTTTCATCCGATACCACATTAAGAGGAAGCAAGCTATATTTCTATGACCTTAATATTAAAGGCAATTATCATATAGATGAAAACAACCGGATATTTCTATCAGGATATTTCGGGAAGGATGTCATGCAATTTAAAAACAGCGATGGCACAAATTATGGTAATTCCACTGCAACGCTCCGGTGGAACCATATTTTCAACAATAAGCTTTTTTCCAACACGTCTCTGATCTTTAGTGATTTTATTTATAATGTTCATTTCTTCAGCAATACCGACGATATAAAAGTTTCTTCCGGTATCACGGATTATCATTTCAAACAAGACTTTAGCTATTATCTGAATGCAAGTAATAAAATAGATTTGGGTGCTGAGACCACTTACCATCTTACACAACCCGGAACTGCATCATCTTCCCAATCATCCAGTTATAATAATATTATCCTACAAAAAAAGTATTCTCTCGAAAGTGCGCTATACATTTCCCATGAATGGACAGCGTCAGAAAAATTAAAACTGACCTATGGCTTACGTTTAAGCGCCATAAGTGTGCTGGGCCCTGGTAATTTTTATTCTTATGATCAGGCGGGTAATAAAACAGACAGTACCTACTTTAGCAGTGGGAAAATAGTTAAAAGTTACCTGAACCCTGAGCCGCGTTTTGCCGCAAGTTACCGCTTAAGTGACAGCAGTTCCGTAAAGATTTCCTATGACAGGAATGTCCAGAATATTCATTTGCTGAATAACGCCACGTCAACTGCCGCTACAAGTGTTTATTTGCCAAGCAGCAATAATGTAAAACCCGAAATTGCCGACCAGGTTGCTTTAGGATATTATCATAATTTTCATCGGAATGATTATGAGTTTTCCACCGAGGTATACTATAAAATGCTGCAGAACCAGATTGATTACCGGAACAGCGCAAATCTCCTGGGCAATGAAAATGTGGAAGCGGACCTGTTATCCGGTATTGGCCGGGGCTACGGCTGGGAAACTTACATCAAAAAGAAGTACGGGAAGCTCACTGGTTGGATAAGTTATACCCTGTCACGGACGGAAAAGAAAATTGATGGTATCAATAATGGCAATTATTACCCGGCCTTACAGGATCAAACGCATCACCTGTCGGTCGTAGCCTTGTACCAGGCGAGCAAAAAATGGAATTTCTCGGCTGATTTTGTTTATAATACCGGCAATGCTGTAAGCTGGCCCTCGGGGAAGTTTCCTGTAGACGGGGTGCCTGTTTATTCCTATGGAGCGAGAAACAGCAATCGTCTGCCGGCGTATAACCGGCTTGATATCGGAGCCACCATGACGGCAAAAAAAACAGCAAAATATGAAAGCAGCTGGAATTTTTCTGTTTACAATGTTTATGGCAGGTCCAACCCTTATTCCATTGTTTTTCAGAGCGATCCTATAAACCCTGACAGAACGCGGGTATTGCAAACCACCCTTTTTAAAATGGTCCCTTCTGTTACCTACAATTTTAAATTCTAAAATCATGAAAAATACAATAACCGCAATTTTGATTGTAGCCGCTTTATATATTTTCTCCTCATGCCAGAAAGTAATTATGCCCAACCTGACCAATATTTCACCGCAATTGGTAATTGAAGGAGCTATAAGTGATACTATCGGTCCGTACTATGTCCATATTTTCAAATCTGTTAATTTCAATACAGACAATATTTATCCGGGTGTTTCAGGGGCTACGGTATCCATTACGGATGTGACGAGTGGTGCTTCAGATATACTGACGGAAAAATCTCCCGGTGTTTATTCTACCCAAACCATTGAAGGAATCCCCGGGGATACGTATCAGTTAAAAGTTCTTTTGGATGGCAAGACCTATTTAGCTATGTCGACAATGCCCAAACAGGTATTGCTGGATTCCGTAACTTTCGATTATTCAGATAAGTCGATGACCCAGCCAATCGCCGGTTACCAGGACCCGGTCAATTTTACCAATTATTATAAATTCTCTATACAGGTAAACGGTGTCAACCTGCAAAGATTTCAGACGTTTGAAGACCTGCTTTCCAATGGCAAATACATCCGTTCCAAATTAGCCATAGACTCAGGTGTAATCAAGCAAAATGATACCGTAAGGGTAAGCCTGGTCGGGGTTGATCAGAATTTATATCATTTTCTCAGGGAAGCCGAGGTAGTGGCATATTTCAATGATAGTTTAGCGACGCCTGCCACTCCTGACTCCAATATTTCAGGAGGATGTCTCGGTTACTTTAGTGCACAAACGGTCAGCAATAAGACAGCAGTAGCAAAATACTAAGAACTTTCCCGTGGGTCATGTAAATGCCTGAAATAACGCCGGAACCTATTTTTCAATATTGAAAATGCAACCCTAATCACTGAATAAAAGCAGCAATCGACTTAAAATGCGATGTAGTCATTAGCGCATCCCGTAAATTAAAACCATAAACATAAAATTTACAAATCATGAAACTACTTACTATTTTCCTTGCACTAACCATATTTAGCGCTAACTCGGTGTATGACTTTAAGTTGAAGACAATTGACGGAATTGATTTTAATCTCGCTAAATACCGCGGGAAGAAAGTGCTGATTGTTAATACTGCATCCAGGTGCGGATATACACCGCAATATGCCGAACTCCAGAAGCTCGCCGATCAATATAAAGATAAACTTGTAGTTGTAGGCTTTCCGGCCAATAATTTCGGCGGGCAGGAACCAGGCGCGAATACAGAGATCAAATCTTTTTGTCAAAAAAACTATGGCGTCACTTTCCCGCTAAGTGAAAAGATCAGCGTTAAAGGAGAAGATATTGACCCGCTTTTCAAATATTTGACCTCAGCCCCAAATCCTGATTTTACAGGGGAGATCAAATGGAATTTTGAAAAATTCCTCATTGATGAAAATGGCAAATTGATCCATCGTTACCGCTCCAACATTACGCCACTGTCCGAACAAATAACAAAAGATCTATAAGTGAAGTCTGTATAAAAAATGGCGAACGGTACTCGTTTATCTATCCTTACGGGTCAACTAAACAATCACGTGCTAGTCAACGCACACAATAAAAAAAAAAGGTAATCAAATTCTTTGATGTTATCACGGTTTCAGTATTCGCGTTGGCTTTAAAGGTTAGTTGCGGTGTCGGGCAAAAAAACAATTGTTGGCTCGTCAATCCACTTTCCTGTGAGAGCGTTAGCCTGGTAACAACCCTATTCTCCATGCAAAAGAAAAGATATGTTAATTAGAACTGAAGGTTTAACTTTTAATTTTGGCAATCAAACGGTTGTCAAATCACTATCCTTAGAAGTGCCCGAAGGCAGTATTTACGGGTTTTTAGGACCCAATGGCGCCGGGAAAACCACTACAATAAAACTGTTGTTAAACCTGCTAAAAACGCGCAACGGCAGTATTCATATTTTTGAAAAAGAGCTGCAAAACAACCGCATAAACATACTTTCGCAAATTGGCTCGCTCATTGAGCAGCCGGCACTTTATCTTCATCTTACCGGAGAGGAAAATTTGCGCAACAGGGCCTTATTATTACAAATACCTGAAAAACGCGTAGACGAAATGCTTGACCTGGTGCATTTAACAGCGGCCGCACATAAAAAAGCCGGACAATATTCATTAGGGATGAAACAACGCCTCGGTATCGCTTTAGCGTTGTTATCCAATCCTAAACTGCTTATCCTTGATGAACCAACAAATGGGCTCGACCCTAACGGCATCATTGAAGTGCGGGAATTGCTTATCAGACTGGCTACCAAACATCAAAAAACTGTTTTTGTATCCAGCCATCTGTTAGCGGAAGTTGAACGGATTGCCAGCCACGTGGGAATCATTAACAACGGCGAACTGTTATTCCAGGGAAGTATAAAGGATCTTGAAGCATTAAGCCAGCCGCAGGTTCAAATTGAAACGAACAATTCATTTGATACCGCTAATTTTCTAACCCGTAATAGATTTATGGTTACCCATGTTAATGAGCACCACGTATTTATTCCCTATTCATCAAAAGAAAAAATGGGCGAGATTAATACTTTACTTATTCAAAACGGGTACAATATATTCAGCATCAGCAAGCAGCGAAAGGACCTGGAAAAACTTTTTTTAGCCATCACTCAAAAACCTAAACCATGAAAGGATTTATATTATCATTGCGGTCTGAGTTTTATAAAACGCGCAAAACCATGGGATTCTGGAGTGCCATTTTGTTGCCGCTGCTGCTTTGTCTGGTGCTGTTTTTGGGTTTTTTTAATAAAAGCGAGCAACTGGCCCACGAGCCTGGAGCCATGCTGTGGTTCCAGTTTTCAGGCGCAATTTTAGGCGTAATGGGGTCATTATTATTACCTATGCTGATCGTTTTTATTGCTTATTCGGTAAACAGTATCGAACATAAGGCCGATACCTGGAAAACGCTCTTTAGCCTCCCCATATCAAAACTGGCCGTATACGGTGCCAAATACTTTTACGCATTCTTTTTAACGTTTTTATGTTTGGCGCTATTTGTGCTTTTTACGCTGGTGTTTGGTAATTTATTAAGTGTCATGAAGCCCGAATTAAAGTTTAATGAATACCACATGGAAAGCACTTTGACGCAAATTTATTTTAAGCTTTTCTTATCCTCTTTGGGTATACTGTCAACACAGTTTTTATTAAGTCTTCTGTTCCGCGATTTTTTAAAGCCGATGGGCATAGGTTTTTTAGGCACAATCATGGGTGTTATTTTAGTGGCAAACAGTTGGAATTATGCATACTTGTTTCCCTACTCGCATCCGATGTTAACCATCAAAACGATACAAGATGGCATTAAGAGTAAACCCGGCAACGCCGGAATACAGCAAATTGCCGTTAACCTGTTGACGAGGGAAATATTTGTAAGTGGCGCTTTTGCATTGACGGTCTTTGCCATAGGCTATTTTATTGTGCTTAAGAAGAGTGTGAAATAGAACTAAGCCGCATAGGTTTAACATACCATATGATATTCAAAGTATGAAAATTATTACTGCAAACATTTTAATGCTCATTCTTCCATTTTACAGCATAAATGCTCAGCAAAGTTTTGAGAAATTTTCTGACCAATTTGTAAATGGCTATACTTCCCTCCACATCCCGGACCTGGATTTAAGTTACGTAAATGATTTTAAACAAATAAAATCTGCTGACAGCATTCAAAAGCAGCTCGATTTCTTCAGATCCGTAAAATCCGGGTTAGCAGCGTTTCGTGCCGATCAGTTAAATCCGCGTCAAAAACAGGATTTCGACCAGATCAGGTACGAAACGGAATTAAACCTTGAACGATTAAATTTAGAAAGACAATGGGTAGCCAGCAGGCCCGGGAACATATCCCATGATGGCTTAGCTACTATCCCCAATGGCAAAGCATGGTATGCTTATTTACTAAAGAAATGGGTGAGTGATGATGTTACGCCCGATCAAATTTATCAGCTTGGTCTTAACGAAATTAAGCGGGTAAACCAACATATTGACGACATTCGTATCCAGACCGGCATGAATTTGGATGCATTTTACAGGCACCTAAACGATTCAGACTTCTTTATTTCTGATACCGGGCGTGTACAACAGTCGTTTGAGCAAACAAAAAAAATCATCAGCAATCATCTGGACAGAATATTCTATGCACATTCGATCCCTGATGTAAGCATAAAAAAGGGGCAATCAGCAGCACTATCGCAAACCCCAGGATATTATGACGGTAATGTATTCTATTATAATCTCTTTGGCAAACCATATGACAAACGGCAGATAGACTGGCTTTTTATTCATGAGGCTATTCCCGGCCATCATTACCAAAGGTCGATTTATGCACAAGAGACCCATTCAAAAGTTCAGAAGCTTTTTTATTACCTGGGCTTATCCGAAGGCTGGGCTGCCTATACCGAAGAACTTGGCAAGGAATTGGGAGTGTACCGGACGCCATATGATGAACTTGGGAAATGGGAATGGGACATCGTCCGGTCGGTACGTGTGCCTATGGATGTAGGGATAAATTATTACGGCTGGAGCGACCAGCAGGCGCTGGCTTTCTGGAAACAGCATATCCGCAACCAGGACGATATTGCTATGCGCGAAATTGCGAGAGTAAGGCGATGGCCGGCCCAGGTGGTCACCTATAAATATGGCGCCCTGCAAATCATGAGATGGAAAGAAATATTACAAAAAAAACAAGGGGAAAGGTTCAGTATCAAGGACTTTCATGACCGAATATTGGGTCATGGGTCTTTACCTTTATTTATGGTAAAAGAAAATGTGCTGAAGGCCGGTTAATTACAAAAGATTGTGAGTTGCTGAAATGATTTATTTTAATTCCTCCTATTGCTCCCAGAGGATCAGCATAGTCAGAAAAGAGCCCTATTAGTCGGCCGTAAAACTCATGTCTAAAATGAGCGCACTTTTTTTTATTTTTTAATAATCGAAGTTGCATTTTAGGTTTAAGAGATGCTTATTCACCAGGATTTACTTCCTTGAAACTGATGGTGATAACTGATTACGAATTTCGTATGATAGCCCTCAGCAGTTTAAGAAAGGTCAGCATATCCCAATAGCCATGGTCGAAAACGATGAGGTCATTTTGTGTTTAAAAAACCCTGCAGTCCCAGAAACTGGTACATAAATTAGTTCCGCCATAATGCATTTATAGTTAACCGACAATGAATAAAGTAATAATAACCGGTGCCGCTAATGGAATAGGAAAGGCAATCGTCAAGAGACTGCATAAGCAGGGCGCTATGATTTTTGCCTGCGATATTGATGTTAGTGGGCTAGCAAAGCTGCGTGAGGAACTTAGGGATATTAAAACTTATGCATTTGATATTGCGAACGAGCCCGCCGTAAATGAATTTTTTGAAGAGATTAGAGAAATTAAATGCAACTGGCTGGTGAATAATGCGGGAATTTATCTGGGACAGGATTTGCTGACTTACCAATCCGGGGAGATCGAGCGCGTGTTTCGCATCAACTGTTTCGGTGCTGTTTATTGTACACGGTTCTTTTCTACAAACCTTATCGAAGGAGGCCATAAAGGTGCCATCGTAAATATTTCTTCTGTTTCAGGACAGGAGGGTAGTTCGGACGCCATCTATGGCATGACCAAGGCGGCGATCCTGGGCCTTACAAAGTCCTGTGCACAGAATTTTGCACCTCTTATTCGTGTAAATGCAATTGCGCCAGGTCTGGTAAACACTGATATGGCCCGTAAAATTCCCTCAAAGCGATTAATAGATTATGGGATCAATGATTTTTCAGACATTGCTATTCAGCCGGAAGATGTGGCTGGCGCAGTCTGTTTTCTGCTTAGTACCGAGGCTGCGCATATTACTGGATCAACCTTGGACATCAATTGCGGTCACTATTTAAGATGATTGGCATTTAGCGTTGCCATGTTGTCTACTGTCAATTTGTTGATTACTAAACTGGTTCTGAGTTGAGTAACATTGACAGGTCAAACAATATAAATAATTGACATTTAATTTATTACAATCATTTAAACCTAGTTGACTCTACCCGAATATGACAGACTACCTCGCCATTGGCAATTCAGGCAGTTCTCTTTATTTTTTATCTGCACTTTCTGAAGGCGTTTGCCCGGTCAGTAAATAAAGTGAGAACAAGCTAAATCCAGCCGCCAGTAAGGTGTTGCCTGCAGCAAAGGGGAAAAAGAAAATCAATTCATCTGCAGCCCATATTAAGAGTCCGGCGGCCAGTGCGATAATGAGCTTCTTAGCCAGTACAGGTTGAGATTTGACTTCGCCCGATAAAATCCAAAGCAAAACCGCCATTAAAAGCATGGCAGTAGTAGCTGCATAGCCAAATCCCTCATAAAATTCCGCCAGGCTCCGGGTGGCTCCCATGAAGGGAAATTTGTGGCCGATCATTTGCCCGATGATATCATGCTGAACCGGGTCAGCGGTTTTCTTCCAGCCGCCAAGGCCGATGGTATGCCCGATTGTATGGAAGATCATTAATCCGGAAGCGATCCGGAGGGTTAATTTTGGTGTCATATGCTATAGATTTTGTAAACCAATTTTGTTACCTTCGGTGTCCATAAACATCCCGATATAGCCTGCTTCTTTTGATAAAAACATTTTTTCGGCGATAACCACTCCGCCGGCGGGCGTCACTTTTTTTAGTATATTGTTCAGGTCATCCCCGCCGTCAAGGTATATAGTAACGCCGTCAGCGCAGGGTTTATAATATTCACCCAGCGCCAATGCACCGCAGTTGAATTTATCCTCCGACGGAAAAAGGGCGTAAGTAACATTGGCTATGGTCATTTGATAAAATTCGATTCCCAGGATTTTCCCGTAAAAGCTTACTGCCCGTTTCATATCGGTTACAGGGATCTCGATCCAGTTTGTTAGGTGTCTCATATTTGTCATAAAATTTTTGTTACTTATCTGATGCTGTTTTAAATTGCTTTAAATTGTCCTCACGTACAGATCACAAAACTGGAATAATCCCTGCAGTTAAAATTGTAAAAATCGGAAGTATCGGAAGCGGCGGAGCCGGCAGGTTTTTTTTAGTACGCACAACTGAACATCAGAATTAGTCATGAGATTGAACCTCTTGCAGCCGCATCCTTTATTAAAAGCGTATATTGATAAGATTTTCGTTCTTGACAGCGACGGCAGTATCGCCGATGATGATTTAAAACTTATCGTGCCGAACGGACTCCCCAAAATTGTTATCCCGATCAGGAATGGACTGGCAAGCAAGGTGAATGGCCTTTACCAGGTTTCTCACGAAACCACCATCACTTTGATCGGGATGTCGGATATTTCCGCCATCGTGGAAGCTGAATGTGATGGCGCGCACCGCACTTTATGCATCGAATTTAGCGCCGCGGGCGCCTACCGCTTTTTCAGGTTTAATCTGCACGAAATGTCCAATCGTGTACTGCCCCTCACCGAAGTTCTGGGCCGCGATGCGAGTCAGTTGCAGGAACAGGTCAGCAACGCAGGGTCAGTCGCCGAACAGGTGGATGTTCTTCAGGAATTTTTGCTCCAGCTGCTGCAAAGCAGGGAAGATGATCTCCTGCTTAATTTTTGCATCCAGCGGATACGCGCTATGCGCGGCGCTGTTTCCGTCCGGGAGCTTGAAAAGGCTACCGGCTACAGCAGCCGCTGGCTCCGCATGAAATTTCTGGAAAAGGTTGGCATCAGCCCGAAATCCTATGCCTCTGTCGTTCGCTTCCAGCCCTTTTACAAAGCCTATGTCCAAAACCCGGATAAAGGGTTCATGGAACCGGAGTTCTACCGATACTTTTATGACCAGTCCCACTTTATAAAAGATTTTAAGCGGTATACGGGCTTAGCGCCGACCAAATTCATGAAATACGAAAATGAATATGGGAGAATCTTTTATAAGGATTAAAGGCAGGCACCCCGGTTTTCCCCATCGTTTTATACTTTTTAGCCCGTTAAGAAACTAGCCCCATTGCCCCAAATCCCAGAGCTGAGGAACAGGATTGTAACTTTAAGGCTACGGATTAAAAAAAGCATCGGGGAAACTATACTCTTTTTAATTTTGTATGCAAAGGCTCATCCAGACCGGAATTTAATTATTATCCTCCTATCCTTCTGTGCACAGAATCGCTATTTTTCAGGCGATAAGCTGGCGTTTGGAGAATATTTATAATCCTTCCGGATAGGTGGAAAACAAGCCGGAAATTATATTGATTTGCAGGGCTTTTGTGTAATGTTTTAGATTTGTTTTATTAAACAATGTATTTGTTTTATCATGTCAGACAGCGATAACAAAATACCCAATTGTGATGTTCCTTCCTTATGGTTCGAGCATAAAGCCGCCTTGAAGGGATATATTCATAAGCGTGTAGCGGATGAGGATCTGGTTAACGACATTCTGCAGGAAGTACTGCTGAAGGTCTACAAATTCTGCCTGTCGAAATCCGGTGTCAGAAATATCCGGAGCTGGCTATTCCAGATCACGCAAAACACGATTACTGACCATTACCGGAAAAACAGTCATTTTACTCCGCTTACCGAAAGTGACGATCAGTTCGAGGATAATCATAACACCTCTTTTAGTGAGGCCGCCGAATTTATTTTGCCCATGATCAACCTGCTGCCCCGGGAATATTCCATACCGTTAAAGCTAAGCGATGTTGATGGTATGAAACAGCAGGAGATTGCCGAACACCTTCAGCTCGGCCTGTCCGCAACCAAATCGCGCATTCAAAGAGCCCGCGGGATGCTGAAAGATGTTTTTGCAGAATGCTGTATTATGGAAATGAATAGCGCAGGACAATTAATTTCGTTTGATATACGGCCCGATTGCAAGCCTTTGCAAAAATACAAGGCTACGCTTCATAAATAAAAAGCCTGTGGCCTGCAGCTGACATTTTATATATAACCGTTCCTGCGTTGAGGGATTTAACGGCCCTCATAGCAATACTATGCGCATCAGCGCATTGCCAGAACTGCAGAAAGCTTGTGGCGGTTTTGCTTCCTGTATGTTTTAATTTTCATATCCCATCCCAGGACAGCGCTCATCCTTATGATTAGCGGCTTTAAACTCCTGCTGAAAAGCTGCGTCTTTTTTGGTCTTCGCCCGTCATGCTATAAATTTCAAAGATTAAAAAGATGAAAAGATTTCATGTTCATGTACGGGTTAAAAACCTCGATGACAGCATCGAGTTTTACAACGCCCTGTTTAACACCAGGCCTACGGTAAAAAAGGAAGATTACGCCAAATGGATGCTGGAGGACCCCCGTATTAACTTTGCCGTTTCAACCGGGCATGCAGAAAATGGTATTGAGCACTTAGGCTTGCAGGCCGAAAGCCTGGAAGAATTAAATGAAGTGTATACCCGTATGGAGAATGCCAAGGGCCTGGTAAGGGAGGAAGGAGAATGTACCTGTTGTTATTCCAAGAGCCAGAAAAGCTGGATAACGGATCCGCAAGGTGTAGACTGGGAAGCATTTTACACGCACGGAACGGCTACGGTTTATGGCGAGGGAATTAATGCCAGGCCCGCCCCGGATGTGATGGAAAAATGGACGGGCAATGATGGCATAAACGCTGAGCTTCTTGTCAATTCGAAATAAATCACCTTTTGGCGGCGTATCCAGGCGACGGATCAATAAGCTATCAGCAAAACCGGCAAAATACCTTGAGTTCCTGTTGTACCTCCTGAATTTTATGAGAATATAACGTTAAGGATTAAATGAGGCCCTGAGCAATCAGGGTTTCATTTATTTCTGCTCCAGCCATATCTGTCCCATAAGAGGAAATTCTTGACAAAAGGCGCGATCCTGCTGAAACTGCAATCATTTTGCAGCGGCTGAAGGCAAATAATCCGTTGCGCCGTAAATGGGCGAATTACAGGCCCGATCCCATTGCGGGTTATCAAAATAATGTAAAAAAATTAAATGCCCGATCCAATATTTGACTAATCAGTCAAAAATACACGATTTTAGTTTCTCTTTCAGCGGACAATTGCCGAACAAGCTAAACTGGTTGAGTTGGAAATTGATTTTAAGAACGCCGGCAGATAACAAAACATATTTCACTAAAAAATAACGGAACATGAATTACAGCTTTGACACAATGAATGGGAAATTCCCTTCACTTTTCTCGGAATTTAAGCTTGGAAACCTGGTACTTAAGAACAGAATGGGACTGGCACCCATGACCAGGACCTCGGCAGATGCGGACGGAACCGTCACGGCAGACATGATAAAATATTATAGTCGCTACGCCAGGGGGGGCTTCAGCCTGCTGATTACCGAAGGCACCTATATTGATGAAATGCATAGCCAGGGCTACTATCACCAGCCGGGAATTGCTAACAGCCGTCATATTACCCACTGGCGAACGCTGGTCAAAAGCGTACAGAAGGAAGGCGCAAAAATATTTTGTCAGCTGATGCATGCGGGCGCCCTTTCCCAGGGGAATTATTACACACAGGAAAATATCGGCCCCTCCGCTATTCGTCCTGTAGGACAGCAAATGGCCTTCTACGGAGGATCGGGGGCCTATGCAGTCCCGGGCGAGATAACCAGAAGGGATATAGATAATTTAATTGAAAATTTCTTCCAGGCGGCTGTAAATGCAAAGAACGCCGGTTTCAACGGTGTGGAACTGCATGGGGCGAACGGCTATCTTTTAGACCAGTTTCTGACTGATTATACGAACCATCGTACGGATGAATACGGCGGCAGTACCCGCAACCGGGTGAGACTTTTAGTCCAGGTCATTCAGGCATGCAGGGCAGCTGTGGGCGCTGATTATCCCCTGGGGATCCGTATATCACAGGGTAAGGTAAATAATTATTCACACCAGTGGGCCGATCAGGAGAAAGACGCAGCGATAATTTTTTCTTCACTGGCCGAAGCGGGCGCTGACTTTATACATGTTACGGCGTTCGAAGCGGACAAGCCCGCTTTCGGACAAAGCGGACTGCCCCTGGCGGGGCTTGCCCGGAAGTATGCGCAATTACCTGTTATTGCCAACGGAAGCTTAAATACACCGGAAAGAGCAGAGTCGCTGCTGATCAGTCAACACGCCGATATGGTCACCCTGGGGAAGTCTGCCCTGGCCAACAAGGACTGGGTAAAAAAAGTAGAACAGGGCTATCCGCTACACGAATTTGACCCGCAAACGTTTCTTTCACCCAATGCCTGCATTAAGGATTTTGAATTATGAGCTGTATGACCTGATTATTGGAACAACGGGATTTAGTTCTGCGGGTCAGGAAGATATGCTTTAAATCCGTTTTGCGGATCCGGCCTTCCATTTTTAACGTGGAACTTCCAAAGTCAGCGGATTATGGAAGCCGGAAATATGATCTAAGGCAAATATGATTATGGAATATTTAACTGTTTGATACAAATTCATTAATTTTATGCAGTTATATTTGTCAGTGGCAGGAAGACCTAAAATATTCGATTCGGAAACCGCTTTGGAAAAGGCGGCCAATCTTTTCTGGGAGAAGGGATATGAAGCCACCAGCACAGAGGACCTGCTGGCTGCAATGGATCTGCAAAGGGGTAGTCTGTACAACACGTTTGGCAGCAAAAAAAAGGTATACCAGCTGGCTCTGGACTGCCTTGAAAAAAAGAGATTCGCAGCCTTGAAAAAAAGATTATCCGAAAGTGATCAGCCGATAGAAGTAATCAGATCTATATTCTTAAAACTGGCAGAAGGCAGCCCAAGCGAGCATTATAAGGGCTGTTATCTGGGTAATACGGTTGCTGAGCTGTCCAATATTGATGCGGAACTGACCGGTGCAGCGCAGAACTACTTAAAAATGTTTGAGGATATTTTATACCAGCAAATACGGGCAGCTCAGGAACGCGGTGAACTCCGGACAAAAGAAAGCCCCAGGGTTTTAGCCAGATATTTGCTTAGCCTGTGGAACGGCATCAACATCACCAGAAGGGTTTACCCCGAGAAGAAAATGCTGTTGCCTTTTATTGAAATGGGGCTTAATATTTTAAAATAGTTTTTTTTCATCTATTTTTGACTATTCAGTAAAAAATAGGTTGCTAAACCTTTATTGAAGCCTGAATAAATACGAAATTGGAAAATCACCGCTCAAAATTGTCTGAAGGGCCGGGGCAAGAGCGCAGCGTGAAATGTATATCCGGTTCCCTAAAAGAAGAGATATGGCCTATTTAATCGATGAAACAAACCTGGAGCGCCAGGAGCTTTTGGCAGAACAATTAATGGAAAGGACGCGGCATTTCCTGCGGGGGGTTTCCTTAGCTGAAGGGGCCGAAATACTGGACTTAGGCTGCGGCCTCGGGGAGACGACAAAATTGCTTGCCGGTCATTTTCCAAATGCAAAAGTAACAGGCATCGACCGGGATACCGGTTTACTGGAGATAGCAAAGAAAAAAAATCCGCCGGCAGCGTCATCGGTGAAGTTCCTTCATGCAGATGCCACCAGGCTGCCCTTTGCCGACCATAGTTTTGATTTGGTATTCGCCAGATACCTGTTGCTGCATCTGGAAAATCCCATGGCTGTACTGGAAGAAATGAAACGGGTTTGCAGGCCGGGCGGTATCGTCTTTGCGCAGGAGCCTGATTTTTGCTCTTTTCTTTGTTATCCCGAAAGTTGGGGATTTGAAAAAGTGAGCAGTTGGTTTTCCAGTTTATTTAATGATGCTTTAATTGGCCGGAAACTGGAAAGTTTTTTTAAGGCCCTTGGATTGAAGCAGGTTTCCATCCAGGCGGAGATCGGGGTTGAAACAGCGGGTCATCATAAGGGCAAGCGGCTGGTGAGGTTAACCGGAGAAGCCATGGGACAGGCTTTACTGGCAAAGGGGCATATCAAGGCCGCAGATTTGCACGATTGTCTCCGGGAACTCCGGCGTGTGGAACAGGATGACAACACATTCTTTTTAGGCAACCCTGATATTTCGGCCATAGGTATGGTCTAATCAGAACAAGAAAATCCCGAATTTGCAGGGAAAAGCGGGGTACGTAGATCAAAAGTTTAATAGATGGGCCTGCCACACGACAGGTGACGACAGCAACTCGTGATCCGTCAATACGGACAGGAACTTTACGATGGCCCGTTAACGATCTTTATCAGCTGACGGATGCGGCGATGATCAAATATTATTAAAAAAACAATAACATGATAGCAAGAATCTGGCATGCCTACACCTCAAAAGAGAATGCAGGCGCTTATGAGAACTTATTGAAAGGAGAGATCTTTGTATGGATTGAGCAGAAAAAAGTGAGGGGATACAAAGGCATACAGCTGCTCAGGCGCGACCTGGAGACAGAAGTAGAATTTACGACCATGATGTGGTTTGACCATCTGGCATCGGTCAGGGAATTTGCGGGTGAGGATTATGAAAACGCTGTTGTGCCGGCCAGGGCGCGCGAAATTATGGCCAGGTTTGATGCAAAATCCGTTCATTGTGAAGTAAGGCATAGTTTGCAATATGATTTTTAAGGGCCCGCGCCTTTCATCAGCCGGATTAGGGCATTGACGATTAGCCCAACGGCATCAAACGTGTTAGCGCTCAGTGTTTCCCCAAAAGAAGCAGGCGTTTACTGTACGAATGGTTTGGGTTAAACGAACTTGAGCCAAACGCGAATGCTGCCCGTACAGCAAAGCAGGCCGTAGAAGTCAGGGGTTGACTTTTACGACCTGCTGCCACTCGACCAGCTCAATGTGCTGCGCGACCACTTTTGCTGGCTTTAGCTTTTCCCGGTTTACCGCGTGAATCACTTCGCTTGCATAAGCTGTCGGTGCCTGGGTGTCCTGAATATAGTCACTTGCCCAAAGCAATTTATCTTTTGGCAGGTTGCAGGCAAGTGCGCCTTCGCTGCCGATGCCATCAATCGGAAAGACCTGCAGCGCGCCTTTTGCCAGCCTGGTCATTTTATTTATCGGTACAAACTTCATTTGCCGGGGATGTTTTTGCAGTTCATCCGGCCGGATTGTCCACCTACGATGAACCACCCTGTCAAGAAATTGTCTGGAAGCGGAATGGGATACAATTGTAGCGCCTTTACTAACCCAATAGCGGAGGCCTCCGACATGGGGCCAGGCCAGGTCCGTGACCACTACTACAAAGTGATCTGCTCCCGGGAATACCTGGCGGATCAACTTTTCATCCTGCCGGGCACGTGCCTCGTTTAATGTCGCATCAAGCAGGTAGACCGTATCGCCAATTTTCGTGAAGACTTCCGTATAAAACCGGTTTTTGGTCAGATAGGTCTGATCGCTGAATTTAATCAGTTTTGGCTGTTCGGAAATAAACAATTCTTTATTGCCATCTCCCTGCACGTTTACGGGCAATTGCCTCAGGCGGCTGAACAGTGAAAGGGAATCAGAAAGATCGCTTTTACCCATTGTCCTGTAGATCATCGGTTCACCATCTTCCAGGCGGAACGAGGAGGCCGGCAGGAAAAAATCATCCGTTTGCTGCCAGTTACTGTAAACGACTTCAATATGCTGTTGCCCCCACAGGCTGCTCAATTCCTGATAATCCAGCTTTACAGGAAAATTTGTTTTGGGATCGATAAACAGCCGCTCTTTCCCGTTCGCCCCCGGGCGCTCAAGCACCAGGCGCTCATAATCACGGTAAACCTCATTTTTGCCTTGCCGTACTGCAGGGTCTCCGGCCCAGTCCAGTACCACCGCCCAGGCATTCAACTTGTCGTATTCAATAGTCTGGAAATAATTATCGCTAAGGGACCTAAAGGCAGTGTCCCTGGCTGCATAATGTTTTGAGACGCCGAGGTAAAAGACCGAAGGGTACTCAGCGGGGCCGCGGCCAACGCCGGTATTACTCTGTTTGATACGCGTGGTGTTTATCTCCGTAGCGAACCAGGCCTCAGCGTTTACCGCAACGGTAAAAAACGGCGGGTAGGTGCGGTCGGACTCCTCTCTTCCTAAACTAACCTGGTTATAATAATAATGAAGCACTGGCTTTTTCAGGCCGGTTAGACCCATCACGATTTTAGTTTGTTGAAGAATCGCATTAGGTTTTTGCTGGGCACGCAGGGCAGCAAATGGCATTAAAACCAATAGGGCAAAGTAGCGGTAAGGATTCATAAAGTTTGATATCAATATGGGAATGGAAAAATTTGGGTTAACAGTTCATTGTATTGCTGCAGGCATTGAACAACCACTGCGCAATGACATTGAGCTGAGCAGGTAGTTATTTTTCCCTGCCCGATCCTGCTGTTAAAGCTTTTGATATCTTTTGAGCTTTTAAAATTAATTCAACCAGTGCCCGGTTATTTTTAATACTTTCCTGCATTTGTCGTTTGGTTTCAAATTAATTCCCGGGATTTCCTGAATGATTCCTTTTGCGGTCGAACATCGTTAACATCCCTGCGGCGCTCCCTTTTACGGACAATAACGAAAAAAAATCTGTCCGACTCGGATGAACTCGGATCAGAATCTGATCTGCTTAGTTCAATTTTGTATCAATCAGGTGTATGATTTAACCACCATCCGTGCAATGAAGTGCGGACTAATGCATCCGGTCTTAAATCTTAGCATACCTGACAAGAATGATAAATATTAATCAGGGCTAACTATATAGAAAAGTTATGGCAGCAGAAATTATCACGAAGGAAGATCTACAGGAGTTTGGAGATAAATTATTATACCAAATCAAAGCATTAATGGGGCAAACCGCCGAGGAGCCAAAGAAATGGATGAAAAGTTACCAGGTGAAGAACCTGCTTAAGATATCCAGCAACACCCTGCAAACCTTGCGCGACAACGGAACTATTCCGTTTACAAAAATCGGCGGCATCCTCTATTACAGCTATGAAGATATTGCAAAAGTTCTGAGAGGGGACGTAAAAAGCAAACGCATTCAAATTTCGGGCAGGATCCATCAAGGCCGAAAGGCTGGGGCGGCCAGAAGAACCATGGTCGCCTCATAATACCATAATTTTTCGGCGGATCTTGCGAGCATCGGAAAGCTAAACAGGCGAAACCATGGCTGCCTTTATCTCCGTTTCGGCTGGAAATTATTTGTAAGCACCAGTCCTGTTCTTTCTGCAATCCGCAAAGGCAGCAATGAAGACCAGCGCAGCTTAACCCGGCGGAACAGAATGAAGCGTGGTTAACCAGCGCAGGCGGGAATGATGCTTTTGCGGAACACCTGAATACCGGCTCAGGCCATTTCGACGGGATGGCCGGCAGCTTTTGAATCCTATGAAAATGCTGCGCGGCTGCGCCCAGGGGCAGGAATAATCGCTTAAAAATCAATAATCCCTGTTGAATAAAATAGCACATTTCGAGTATCGACTTTCAATACGCCAATTATGCCTTCTTACCATTTTGCCGAACACCTTTTGCTCCGCATGCCTGTAAAAGGCCCGGATAATTATTGTTCCGGGCTTCAGAGCTTTCTGAATGATCCTCTTTTCCTATCCGCACTTTGCCTGGCCAGCTCGGCCTTCTATAACCGTCTTCAGCATTCCGGTTTTAAAATTGAAAATTTGACAGACAAGGAAAAACACACGCTGCGGAAGTACGTCAACCGAATTTGTTTCCGCGCAACCCCCTTCGGCTTATTCTCTTCGGTCAGCTTAATTCAGTGGGGAGCGCAAACCGTCTTTCCCTGCCCGGCGGAAACCGCTTATCAAGTAACTTCCGAACCTGACCAGGCTTATGTGATGGGGTTGAGTCAGGAACTAGGGCAATCGGAGCTGGAAACGCGGCCGAGCTATGAAGGTAACCCCTCGCTTTACCGTGCCGGCAATGAATACCGGTTTATCCGTACAGGGATAGACGAGACGTTTACAATGCGGGATTATCAGTTGCAATCAACAGATTATTCCAGGATACTGAGAGACCTGATCAGCTATTGTAAAAGCGGCCGGAGCAGGAAGGAGATCACAGATTATATAGGGCAGGCTGCAGCCTGTTCGCCGGAAGAAGCAGCCGGTTATTTTGAGTTCCTGACAGACGCGCAGTTACTCCTGAACAGGCACCGCCCTACGATTACCGGCTCCAATTACCTCCGGCATCTGCAAAAGCATTTATCATCTTCCGGGCCGCAACCCCAGTGGAGGATTAAATTAGACCGTTTGCTCCATACGTTAAAGATACCCATGACGATCCGACCGGAATATTTCCAGCGCCTGAATTCAACACTAAGGTCGCTGTTACGGGAGCGCTTCCCCTACCCGCCCGCCGAGCCGCTGAGCGTCATATTAAGCCGACGGTTACCTTCCGCCAGGCTGGACAGCCAATACCAGGATTCGCTCCGGGAGGGGCTTTTTGCCCTGGACGTACTTTGCCCGAAAGAAAGCCTTCCCGCCATGGCGCAATTTATCAAATCCTTTCAGCAATATTTTGAAGGGCAAAGCCTGCCTCTGCTGACGGCGCTTGATCCGGAAACCGGGATCGGTTACCAGCCACCGGCACCCGAAGGCCACAACCCTTTACTGGAGACTTTGCCTGTTCAGACGGGCACAGTTAAGGAAAACACTGTGCAATGGACCGCGGCCCACAGCTATCTGCTGGAACGCTGGCACCAGGCCAGCACCATGGGGCAGCCGGTCATCGAGTTACAAAAAGAGGCGCTGCTTAACCTGCAAAAACCGGACAATACGCTGCCGGTTACGGGCCTTTCGGTCTTATTCAGGGTGATCAACGGAGGGCTTTACCTGGAATCTGCCGGTGGCATCAATGCCCCGGCGCTGATGGGTCGTTTTACAGTCATCAGTCCGGAAATCCATTCGGCGGCGAGAGAGATGGCGAAGACTCAGGAATCGGAGAACCCGGAGGTCCTGTTCGCCGAGCTGCTGCACCTGGGAGATCCGCATACCGATAATATCAACCGGAGGGAAAGCATCTGGTCGTGGGAAATACCCATTACGGCGGCATCTGCGATCGACACCCGGCGTCAATTACAGTTGTCGGATTTGTATGTCAGTGTGGTCAATAATCAGGTACTGCTGAGATCGGCAGCACATGGCAAAATAGTGATGCCCCGGCTGACCTCCGCCTATAACCACAGCCTGAACAAATTACCGCTGTTCCGTTTCCTGGCGGATATCCCCTATCAGTTCGGACGTTCCGGGCTAACGCTGGAGTTGCAGGAGTTCTTCCCCGGGCTGAGTTTTTATCCGAGGGTAAGCTACCATGGAATTATCTTGCACCTGGCCACCTGGATGCTCATGGAAAAGGACCTTAAATCATTACAGGAGCGGGAGACGGAACCATTGATTGCAGCGTTTGAGTCGCTGAGCAGGCGGCAGCGTTTTCCGAAGGTTTTCTCGCTGGCGGAGGGTGACCGGCAACTCGTCTTTTACCGTGACCGGCGCGAGGATATCCTTTTTTTTGCCGCCTGCATAAAACAAAAGAAGACGATCATTATCAAAGAATTCCTGATCGATGAGGGCAGCGGCAATCTGCTCAGGAGCGCTCAGCGCAATGACTTTGTACGCCAGTTCAATGCCTGCGTGCTGCCATCAGGCCCGATCAATCTACCTGTAATGAACGCCTGTAAAAACAATTCCGCGAGGCTGCAGCGCAAGTTTATGCCCGGTTCAGAGTGGCTTTACCTAAAGGTTTATTCTCCGCGGAGCGGAGCGGGCAAACTGCTGTTAAAACTGATTCCCCTGTTTCGCCGCAGGTACCGCCACGGCGGCATAAAAAAATGGTTCTTCATCCGCTACGATGACCATGCCCCGCATATCCGGCTGCGGCTTTACGTCGCGCCGGAGGATCTCAGTGAAATCCTGATCGCATTTAAAGCACAGCTCGAAGACCGTATTCATGAGCAGGTGATCCGGGAGTTCCGGATCGATGTGTACAGCAGGGAGCTCGAACGGTACCGGGGCGCCAATATTGAACTTGTGGAGGATCATTTTTGTGCAAGCAGCGGACTCGTGCTGCGATTTCTAAAACAACAGCCTGAGGCCACGGCCACGTACCGGCTCGCCTTATTTACGGTAAAGGAAATACTATCGGTCTTCCTGCCGGACCCGGAAGATCAGTCCGCTTTTACGGAGCGCTGCTACCGGCAATTTCTCCCTGAGTTCGGGGGCGGCCCGATGCAGGTCGCGCTAGACAAAAAATACAGGGAGTTATCCGACTCTATTCAGATGACTTTAAATGATCCCGCCTATCATCATAAGTCCGGCTTAGCAACAGCCGCCCGCATCTTCAAAAATTCCGTTAAATCACTTTATGCGTCTATTCCGCAAAAAGAGGACGATGCGCCTGATCTGCTGGGAAGCATCATCCACATGCACCTGAACCGGCTGTTTACGGATGAGCCGAGGAAGCAGGAAATGATCATCTATTATCTGCTCTATAAATATCTGCGGTCGGAAAAAGCCAGGAGCAGGTAAATGCCTGCGCAGATCAGGATGCCCGGTTCGTTTTAACGAGGCGGGCATCCATCAGTTCCAGAAAGCCCTGCTTATAATAGTCACCCATGGTCAGGTATACGCCGTTCGTCAGTTTAAGCTGGTTTCTTTCGATGATCTTTACAAAATTGATATTGACGATAAAGGACCGGTGAACGCGGGCGAAGACCTGCCTGGGCAGATGATGCTCAATTTCCTTCATGGTCAGGTAAGTGATGTGTTTTTCTTCGGTGGTATGGATCTGAATGTAGTTGGCCGCCCCTTCGACGAATACGACGTCTTCGAACTTTATTTTGACCATCCTGCCCTTGATCTCGCTTTTGATGTTGAAAAAATCATCCCGGAAGGAGTATTCCTGAGTGTTCAGTTGATGCATCTTCCGTTTTGCCCGCTGTATACATTTCACAAAACGTTCATAGCTGATGGGTTTCAGCAGGTAATCAAAGGCTTCCTTTTCAAAGGCCTGTAAGGCAAACTGCGGAAAAGCAGTGGTGAAAACGACGGTGGTGTAGAGATTGACCATGCCGGCGAGTTCCAGGCCGGAAAGCTGGCGCATATCCACATCAATAAAGGTGATCCCGGGCGCGTGGCGGCCGGTGATCTCATCGATGGCTAACAGCGGATTAGAGGAAGCGCCGGTTAGCTCCAAACCCGGCGTCCGTTCGATATATTCTTTTAACAGGGCAATCGCATCCGATTCATCATCTATCACGTAGCAGCTGATGGTCATAAATTTATTGTTAAGGTAACCGAAAATAAATCCTCTACATCCTTAACCTGCAAGGTGTATCGTTCCTGGTAATAATTATTCAATCTTTTTTCAATGTTTTTGAGCCCCAGGCCCGCCCTGGAGTATGGCGGGCTGGTTCTTTTTTTATTCCTTGTTTCAAAGATAAGGTGCCCGTTTTGATGTTCCAGGCGGATCAGCGCCGGCCGCGTAGCCTCACCCAGGTCACCGTGCTTCATCAGATTTTCGACCAGGGTGATCAGGATGAGGGGAATGATACGCACGCCCTGCCACTTCCCCTTCTTTTGGAAACGAAGGAATAACTCTTCCCCAAAACGCAGCCTGCTCAGCTGCACCAGGTTGTCTATCTGTTCCACTTCGCTGGACAATAGAACGGTACGCTGCTCGTCCCCCCCGACCAGGGAATAGCGCATGAGGTCGGCTAACAGCATTACCCCCTGACCGGCCTTTTCCGATTTCAGGTAAACCGTATTGTAAATAAAATTAAGGGAATTAAACAGCAGGTGCGGGCTGATCTGGTTTTGCAGGTAAGCATTCTCCACGGACATATATTTGTTCTCGAGCTCCAGGTTCCGGGTCATGCTCTTCAGCTGCTCGGTTTCCATCCTGTAGTTCCGTTCCCGGAATCTGATCATATAGAGCATCGACCAGTAAGCTATGCTAAAGCCCAAAAAATATACGCCCCGCCAGGCGTTAATTAATATATACCGCGCATTAAATTTCAGATCGGCCGGAAACCATTTTGAAAGTAAAGTGTCCAGGCTGTACTTTATCCCCAGATAGACTGCTATTTCAATTACGATCAGAAAAATGGCAATGGGGTAAGGTTTTTGCGTTTTAAAGAACGCAAAATCCAGCAGGACATGCGCATTGAAATAAAACAGGGAAACATTCAGCAGGTAAAAAACGATGAAATGAAAAACAGAGGCATGGATACCTACCATAATTTTGATGTAGGTCATTTCGTAGCTGATAAATATCAGCCAGACCAGGCAATGACGAAGTATAACTGTTTTTGCTGTCATCCTTATAAAAGGCGAATTTAATGTCATCTCAAAATCAGCGCCTATTCTCTGCATAGCACAAAAGCCTCTCCGTGTAATAATGTTTAAGGTTTTTTCATGGCCGGATAGCTTTACTCAAAAAAGCACAGCCATGAAAAATAATAAATCAAAAAAACTCAGCAAGCGAATCGATACCATTTGTGATTTTAGTTCCATTTATCCAAAGCCTCATGGGAGTGACACCACCCAGACCGGAGGCACGGACACCACCAATACAACCCTGACGATTATTACCACCGCCCATGCCATAAAGCAGTCGGCGGATTAACGTAAAATTAAACACTATTTCCTAAACATTAAAATATACCTATTCAAACTTAAACCAGCGCAATTACCAACCAAATGAACCTCTTTATTGTTGATCGTTGCTCAGACCTGAATTACATCGGCTTGAAAAGTTAACCGGGGAAATCCTTTCGAACGAAAATTTATCCGGAAAAAGCAGCTCTTATGAAGAAGGCGCTGAGGGGATAAAGTCCATCCGTTCGGAGTGTATCCGCCTGAAGGAAATCTGGCTCCGTGAGCTGTTCAGCCCGGTAAAAGACCATGTGATCATCCGTTACGTCCGATATCACCAGACCGGTATTACACAGCTGTCCAACCGGCTCTGCGGGCAGATGCCGGCCTCTGGTTCACCGGACCGCAGGGAGGGCCTTCACGGGCATTGCTGCCGGGCCGCTTTAGATGAGCTCGAGCAGTTGCTTTATTTTCTTCAAAGTGATTTTAATAGCTATTTTGATTTTGACAGCAAGTTATCGGACGACCAATGCAGGAAGCAAATGGAACATATCGGCAGTCTGGAAGAAGCGGTGTCCCGCTGCCTGAACCATGCAGCAATTGATCTGTCCCTTATGGCTGCCATCAGCCTGTCTGTCGGGCGCGTCATCTCGCAGGCCCTGTATTCCGGTATCTCGTACCGGCAGAGCGGACGCAGCTCATCCCTGCTTGCGGTGGTGCTGGATTTTTTAAATCAGATGCCGGATGTTTCCACTGCCGATGTGGTCTCACTGCTATACCGGGAGAATTTTAATACTTCCTCTTTTACTTCCTGGTACCGGGAGCACCTGGATCAAAAAATCAGCGCTGCGGCTGATCCGTTTGAAAGAGCGGCTATTATTCGCCGGGAGATAAATAGCCTGGAGGCTGTTTTCGTGGCGCCGGAGAAGGCCTTTGACCCTGCTTTACCGGGTACCGGCGAGCAAATTCTGCAATGGCTGCGGGAGCAGGATACGGGCGCGCCGGGGAGTAAACCGGTAAAAACCAATGGGAATTACCGGATACCACTGACGATCTCCGTGGCCCAGTTTGGTCTGTTCCTCCGGCTTTTTTACCAGGCGGGCTGTTTTCCGGTCAACAACATTTCTAAAATGCTGCGCTTTTTCAGGCAGCATTTTTCGAGCAAAAAACAGGACGACATTTCCCTCAAAAGTTTAGGCCGCGCCTTTTACAATGCGGATCAGTCCACCGCCGCGGTGGTGCGGGACTATCTGCAAAAGATGATTAACCACCTCAATAAAACCTATTTCCCCTGATTTTACCCACTTCATCAAAAAATTATGATCAGATAATTACGCAAAAGCTTTGTTAGGTACATCTGCCTGAAACCGCAGGTGGCAATGCTGTTCATTAAAAGGAAAAAAATTATGCTGTCAAAATTGGGAGACCGGCTATATGCCGATCTGAATAAGGATTTAAACGCCCTGACACTCGAAGAAGGCCAGCTGATCAAAAGACTGGAGAAGTCTGTTCATGTCTGCCTGAAATACCTTCGTAAACTGAAAGACCACTGCAAGCATTACGATCCCGGCACGCCGTATGTATTTATGCACTGATGAGGTCCACAATTTCTTCAGCCAGAGATGTGATCTCTTCTTTGGCCTTAATATCTTTACTTTGTAATATGCCGGAAGTAATAGATGACCTGGCAATGCTTACCCTGTCATGGATCACGGTCTGTAAAAGAGGTGTATCCATGGCGTTCAGCAAACCGATAACCTCTTTGGTTATCCCTGATCTTGGCTTAATCATATTTAACACTATTCCTGCTTTCAGCCGGCAATCTTTTTTTTGCGCAAACTTTATCAGGGAAAGGGTTGAGCGGATGGCCATGACATCAAAAAATCCGGCTTTGGTTGGAACCAGTACAAAGTCAGATTGCTGAAACAGGCCGGACAACTTATTGGATAAATAGGGTGGCGTATCAACAATGACCAGATCAAACTCAAGCCTGGACAGATCGCGTAACTGATCCCCTCCTAAAATATTCAAACCCGGAAAATCTTCTTTGATGTGATAAATACTTCCCTGTAAATCAGAATCGATCAGCGCCACCCTTAACTGATCCTTAAAACACAAAGCCAGGTTAATGGCCATCGTACTTTTTCCTACGCCGCCTTTCTGGTGGGCAATCGTGATAACCTTTGTCATGGTGTTACATATTTATAGATTGTTGTAAATACTTATTGATGTAAATACATAGATTGATAATTACATAAGCAAAGGTTGGGCTTTTAGCGGCTTGAGCGCTCCGATATCATCCGAGTCGGAGGCAATGTTTTTTTTGAACGCGCATCGCAAAGACGCCGGTTCATGATCCGGTAAATCCGGTGCAAGTATTTGCAGAAATTTAAAGAGTATAAGCTGACTTTTATGGTTGATATTTCATAAAACAACCGGGCATTTTTCGATTACTTCAGGAATAATTTACATTATCGCTTTTTAGTAGCCTGCTATGTCTATGGGAATTGAGCAAATTGCGGGCCGTCATTTAAATATAAATGGGTTTTAACAGGAATCAGTCATCATTCATACCCTCCAGCATCGCTTGCCACCAATTTGTGGGGCGCTTTTCAAGTATGCCTTCAATCCGGCTTTTAAGGTCGTTGGAATCATCTAACAGGCGCTTCATTTTCCTGCCTATTACCCTGCTGCATACCAGCTGCAGATAATCACCCTGGTTGGTGTCATAAAGTGCCATGGTATCATAATAATCTTCATAAATGGCTCCGGCGTAAAGATCGAAATAGACTTTTATGATATGCTCTATATCGCTTATATCTTTAGTCCGTTGTGGCCTGTCGTCATTAGAGATCAGTTTTAAAAGAATGATCCCTTCCATCGTACAAACTTTAATACTGAAATCATTTTCGATTTGGATATCATCAACGAATGGATATATTTCCAGAAAGCCAGGCATATTCAATACAAATGATGGGTCGGTTAAGGTCACATTCCGGTTGGGTTGTTCTATTTCTCCAAAAGGTAACAAATCGACTTCAATTCCTTCTTTATAAAACAGTTTTACGTTTTCGGCGGGGTGGGCTGTAAAGTGGCCGGTGGCAATTAAAGCGGTTTTGAGATCGTTATAATGCCCCTCATCATTGACCATAATGGCGAGGTCGACATCGTTGGTCCTTCGTATGGCGCCTGCTTCGGCATCTGCTGACAAGTGTATATCCCTGGCCACAGCACCCACGACATAATAGTCAATATCAAATTCCATGAAGATTTTGGACATGTCTTTCAACATACCGGTTATACTCGGGTGTAATAATAAATTAGTCAAGATAATTTTTTTTAATGCGTTCCGCTGCTTCACGGTTACGGCTGTCAAAGTTCGTAATCAAATCCGCATATACCAGCAACGGTGGTACCGTTGCTTTTAAATCTTCACTTTCCTGGTGTTTATCATCCGGCCAGAATTGCTGCAGTAATTCTACCTGCCCGGCAGGGTCTGGCACAAGTTTAAGCTGACGCATCAGTTTAACCCGGTTCTCTGTTGTATAAATAGTATATTTTTCCGGCTGAATGTATCGTGTCAATATTGCTGCCGCATTTTCTCCGCCCCATTTGAAGTTGGGTTTTTCCAGGGCTTGCCAATATTGGGCATCGTGTTTATCGAGAAAACGAAAGTTCCCGATCATTTGTTTCGGACGCATGTTGGCGCGGTAGGATTCGGCCCATCGCTCCATTAACCGGTTTTGGTTTTCCAGGAAAGCTATTTTGCGTCCATTTCTTTTTCCTTCCTTTAAATAGCCTTCATTCGTTAATTCTTCGAGCAGCCCACCGATGCTGCCTAAAGCGATTCCGGCTTTTTCGGCAATATCCCGGTAGGAGGTATTTAGCAGTTCAGGCTGCCTTAGGATCATAAACAAAAACTTCAGTCCTGCCACCTTCCATAATTTTCCTTCTGAAGGAATGCGTATGTCGGATACTTGCTGATCATTGATATAAATAAATAACTCACGGGTTTGTATAAAACAATTCCCTGAGGCTTCCAGATAATTGATTTTCCTGCTTTTTAATTCCTGCTTCAGCGGCATTGGGATATAGTTGCTGACCAATAGCTGTGGCATTGTTGGAGCCTGGTGGTACATGAGAGATACTGGAAAACGATTGGCCCTTAACTCATTTTTTATTTCAACTTCAAAAGTCTCCGGCTTGTTATTCAACTGTATTTCAATTAAGCCATCAGAACCCAGGTCCTTACCGTTTGGGGCACTAAGGTTTTTAATCTTTGCCCCGGTTAGGTCAGTTAACTTATTCGTGGCAATCGCTAATGTTTCCTGCTCTTTCATGTTCACTAAATTTGATTGTTCATGATCCATGAACAATCAAATTTAGTGAACATTTTAATAAAATCCAATAATTTTAGCTGTTTGTTCACTATTTAATTGTGTTCATGAGCCATGAACACAATTAAATAGTGAACAGTGTGGCTATAACAAAACCTATCACCGAACAAGTGGGGGATTTACGAATATCACTTCAAGGAGATTAAAGATGACCAGCGCATAGAATAACCTCCTGTCAAAAAAATTTCATTTTGCTGCAATCTAGATAACCGTTATTCCCAAAAAAATGCTAAAACAAAATCGCATATTTCTATAGTTACATAATTCTATAATTACATTAACAACTTAGGTGATATATGATCGATGATCAGTTTACATTGACCTAAGAGTTGATACCCAAATTATTTGTACCCCGGATAGTAAATTATTAAAAAAACAATTCGAAAGTTCGGTGCCCATTTAGTACATTTGAGTCATCAAAAGTTCTTTAAAACAACTCAAATTACCTCAAGTTATATCCGGTGTCTTGATCGGTGACTAATAGTTTTTAGATTTTATAAACACCTGTTATTTAGCGTTATATCGAAATGGTTCGGGTCCCGTCCATTCCGCACTGAAAATAAAAGAGTTACATCGCAGGTGTAGCTCTTTTTTATTTTCGGGTTGCCTGATGGGTTACACTAATCCGTATTTTTAAGACATTGGATATCTCTCTATATCAATATCGTTATGCCCCACCATACTGCCTTCAACCAATACAATATCATTAAAAAATATGATTTAAATCATGTTTTATCTACCCTCGATGCGTCATTTTTGTCAAATGATAACATTGATCAACCCGGAAACAACCATAAAAGATCTCCTGGAAATTAACCAGGACCTGGTTATTCCTGCTTTAATAAAGCTCAATAAAAGTTTTTCGAAACTTAGAAACCCCATTTTAAGGAGGCTACTGGCTCGTCGGGTTTCGATTGCGGATGCATGCAAGATCGCGGGGTGTTCTATAGATAACTTTATCGAAACGATGAAGCAAGTTGGCTTCACTATTGAGATGGAGACACCGGAAGAAAAATTGCCGGCTTTACCAAAACCTGAGGTTAATCGGGCAGGCCATTATCGCACGCTGGATGTACGCCCCATATTAGCGCAGGATAAAGATCCATTGAAGGAAATCATGACAAATGTCAGCACGCTGGAGAAGTGCCAGGGTTTAAAACTCATTAATACTCTTGAACCGCTACCCCTGATACATCTGCTGGCCGACCGGGGATTTTCGCATTTTACGGTGTCTCCCGAAGACGGTGTCGTCATTACATACTTTTATCCAAATGGAACTAAACCGGCAATAGCTAAGGAACCCGTTGATTATGAACAAACCGCCAATGCAGAGTTGTTTGAACAACTATTAGCTGGGTTCAGTCCCGATCTTATCGTGTATTTAGATGTGCGGCAACTTGAAATGCCTAAGCTGATGCTATCTATTTTAGAACGACTTTTGCATCTCGGCAATAACGAAGCGCTGTTTGTTCATCATAAGAAAATTCCTGTTTACCTGCTTCCGGAACTTGAAAAACAAGGCGTCAAATATGCATTTAAACAAATATCACCCGGCGACGTCCATATGCTCATCTATAAGTCATGATACCTGTTAAACAGCAATCCGGACTATATAAACTTGTTGTAACACACTATGGGGTCGCAGCAGTATTTTTTTTCTCGTTACCGCTGATGATGTTGTTTTCAGTGAAAGCTTTTACCGGCCACTATTTTCATCCTCAAATTTTAGCCATCACCCATATGGCAGCATTGGGCTGGGGTACGATGATCATTTTTGGCGCGTCCTATCAGTTAATACCCGTCGTACTGGAAACCGAACTCCATAGTAAAAAACTGGCCTGGATAAGTTTCTCGTTGTTTTTGCCAGGGGTAATAGCTTTAGTTTATTCGTTTTGGATATTTGTCCCCGGTATACATATGCAATGCGGGGCTGTATTGTTGTTGATCGCCATTCTCCTCTTTACGATTAATGTTTATTTGACCGGTAAAAAAAAGGAACAGCAGACCATCCAGGAGGACTTTATTTTTACCGCTTGCCTGTTTCTTTTTTTTACGGCAGCGTTGGGAACAGCGCTGGTATTTAATTTTACCACTCCTGTTTTTCAGCAGGATCAGCTGCATTTTTTAAAGATCCACGCGCACCTGGGCATAGCAGGATGGTTCCTGTTAATGATCATAGGTGTAAGCTCAAAACTGGTGCCGATGTTCCTGGTGTCATCCTATCAAAACACCCGGCTACTTTCTTTTAGTTATTACACAATTGTTTCTGCAGTACTGCTGTTCGCTATTGATTCATACTTTTTCGGTATCAACTACAAGACTTATATTATAGCTGTAGTTGGAGTTACAGGCATTATGGCCTATTTGCTTTTTATTATCAAATGCTTTAGGTCGCGCCTGAGAAAAAGGGTTGATATTCCTATGATGAGTACTTTGATCTCGTTCACTTTATTGACGATCGCAATCGTAATAATTCCATTTATCATTTACTATCATCTCAAAAGCAACCCGGTTAGCATCCGCTATTCACTAACATACGGCGTACTCCTTTTAATGGGCTGGGTGACTGCGCTGATACTCGGCCAAACCTTCAAAACGCTGCCTTTTATTGTCTGGATAAAACATTATGAGCATTTGACCGGTAAAGTAAAGACGCCCATGCCTGCGGATATTTTTAATACTGATCTGCTTAAAGTTCAATCAGCAGGGTTCATGCTCTTCTGCATGACTTTCATACCCGGATGCTTTTTCGTGCTGCCCTGGCTAATGTACGTTGGCCTCGTATCGTTACTGATCACAGCGTTGGCCTACCTGTCCAACGTCATTATCGTATTATTCCATAAAACTAAAACCTATGGCAAACTTTGATATAACAGACCATCTATCATTTTTGAAGTCCGAAATTATGGAAACGCTCCGACTGGTTATCGATCCGGAATTGCACATCAATATTGTTGATCTCGGGCTGGTATATGAAGTGAGAATCGATGAGCCTGAGAAACGAATCGATATTGATATGACGCTATCCTCCTCGTATTGCCCGATGGGCGAAAGCATTTTATCGGGTGTTAAAAATTGTATAGAAAGCCATTATACCGCTTATACTTGTAACGTGAATTTAGTTTGGGAGCCGGTATGGTCATATGATAACATTACCGAAGAAGGTAAAAGATCACTGGGTTTTTGAAATGGAGTTTCTAAAGAAAAATAACTACCCCAGGTGGGCGATGATCAACTTCGTTGTGCTAACTGTTTTCGGCATACTGCTTCGGTGTATGAAGTTATATAACCTGCCTTTTTTAAATTACCAGTTCTTCCTGCATGCCCATTCTCACTTCGCTTTCGCCGGATGGATGTTCTTTGCAATTGCACTCCTTATAAGTCATGAATTATGGGGGAAACAATGTCCTTCGGCACTTAAATATGTATTTATCTTCGCGTTGATCAGCGCCTATGGTATGCTGGTAAGTTTTTCTCTGCAGGGTTACAAAGCTGTATCGATCACTTTTTCGACTCTTTTTATCCTGGTTACTTATCGTTTTACTTACCTCGTATTTAAAGACGGACTGATAAGAAATCAAGTAAATGAGACAGCCTATAAACTTATAAAAGGCGCGTTGATCTTTGTTTGTATTTCGTCACTTGGGCCTTTTCTTTTAGGTCCTTTAGCTGCCTTAGGGTATAAGAATAGCTCGTTGTACCAGGACGCCATCTACTTTTATCTGCACTTCCAGATGAACGGATTTATGTTTCTTGCTTCGCTGGGTTTAGTTGCTGCAACCCTGCTAAATATCATCATACCGAAACACCAGAGAGTGTGGCTGGACCTGTTCATTTATTCAACTATCCCACTGTATTTCATCTTTACCTTATGGGCCAAGCCGAATGAACCGGTCAGGATATTAGCTTTTTTGGGTGCAGGCTTAAACCTGTTAAGCTGGCTGATGCTTTGTTTGAATTTCAGAAAAGCGTGGGATCAATTTTCATTCCTTGTTAAAGCTGCACTTATTGGCGGGTCACTGAAAATTATTTTCCAGGTCTTGGTCTGCGTTCCTTACATTAGTGAGTGGACCTTTTTAAACCGCGACCTCATCATAGGCTACATTCACTTACTTACCCTCGGAACCGTAATGCCGATAATTATGGACCAGTTTATTCAAAAAGCCTTTTTGAAGCCCGGCAGAACGATAAAAATTGCAAGCTGGGTTTATGTCATCGTAACTGTCGTCTACCTCTCATTGCTTTTTACTCAGCCCCTGCTATCTTCGATGTTGATAACCATACCGAACTATCAGTTCCTGTTATTAATCCTTTGTTTTTCCTTTCTGCCAATAGGTTTGATATTGCTGGTAAAGGCAAAAATAAATCCAAAAACTTAGCTGCTTTACACAAAATGTGACGAATATCATTTTCGGTTTTTATAATAAAAGATATTTTTGTCTTTTATTAATAACAACTTAAAGAAATGGAAATATTAGATGTCCTGGATGTTACCGTGATAGAGCCACGGTTGAAGCATCCTACAATTTTTGAAAAATTTGATTCGCTCGAACCGGGAGAGGGTTTCGTGATCCACAATGACCATGATCCCAAACCCCTTTACTACCAGTTGCTGGCCGAGCGCGGGCAAACGTTTACCTGGGAGTATTTGGAAAATGGACCCGAGGTATGGCAGGTTAAGATCGCGAAACGTGCGGACACGGACGATGTGGAGACGATCGGTGAGATGGTAGCGAAAGATTACCGGAAGGCCCAGGTATTTAAGAACATGGGTATCGATTTTTGCTGCGGCGGTAAAAAAACGATTGCAGAAGTATGCAAGAAGAAAGGTATCGACCCGGTTGAGGTTGAACGTCAGCTGTCCTCCATAAAAGGTGAAAACACCAGCAGCGAAACGGATTTTCAAAAATGGGATATCGGTTTTTTGACTGACTATATTATCAATACCCATCACCAGTATGTAAAGGACAACAGTTCTTTCATTCTCGAAATAGCCCAAAAAGTAGCAAGGGTGCATGGCGACCGCCATCCGGAACTGATCAGCGTTGCCGAAACATTTTCGCGCATTGCCCGTGACCTTACTTTGCATATGGTGAAAGAAGAAAAAATATTGTTCCCTTTCATTAAAGAGCTGGCCTATTACAAAAAGATCGATGCCGCTGTGCCTGAAGCTGATTTCGGACGCGTTTCGACGCCGATCCATATAATGGAACTGGAACATGAGCAGGCTGGCGAAGACTTTGAAACGATACGTGCCTTAACTACAAACTATACCTTGCCAGCTGACGCCTGCAGCTCTTATACCATCCTGTTTAAAAAGCTGGAAGAGTACGAAAGTGATCTTAACCGGCACGTTCATTTGGAAAATAACATCCTGTTCCCGAAAGCTATACAGCTCGAAAAAGAGTTATCAGATCAATAAAATATTTCATTGAAAGATTAGTCTTTGTAAAACTTAGAGCCAGGAAAATGATACTTTCAAAATCGTGTGAATACGCCATCAGGGCCACCGTATATGTCGCCAGCAAAACCAGGAGGAACGAGAAGGTTGGTATTATAGAGGTTGCCGGGGCCATTGGCTCGCCCACACCATTTACCGGTAAAATATTGCAAACACTGGTCCGGAAAAAGGTTCTTTCTTCTGCAAAAGGACCAAACGGTGGGTTCTATCTCGAAAACGGTGATTCACTTTATTTGGTTGATATTATCAGGGCTATGGATGGTAATGGTCTGTTTACTTCCTGTGTGCTCGGACTCGAAAAGTGTTCGGAAACCCAGCCTTGTCCAATGCATGAGCAGGTTAAGCCTATCAGGGACCAGTTATTGACCGAATTTAGCAAACAATCAGCAAACGACCTGGTGAATGAGTTTGAAAAGAACCGGTACTTTTTAAAATAAAAAAATCGCTTTAATAAACGATGTGCTTATCTTTTATTATGATATATGATCTATGCGGTATTATTAATGCTATTAACGAAATAAATATGAAACAAATATGATATATATCACCTTTTGTACTAAGGCCCGTCATTCTTCTCCATCTATGTCACCCATAATTTTACAATAAATAAAACAGCAATAAAAATGAAAACTTTAAGAACCTTTATTCCGGTCATAGTTATGGCTGGCACGACTTTTTTATACGCCTGCGGCGGATCGGGATCAGCTTCATCGGCGGATTCCTCAGCAACTACCACGTCGGCCACAACTGCCGATATTGACGTTAACGCGAAAAGCGAAAGTAAAGGCGTCGGAAGATTTACATCAGTTCAAGTGGGTCCGATTGACCCGGCAATGGCTGCAAAGGGACAAGCGGTGTTTGCCGCCAAATGTGCTGCATGCCATAAAACCACCGACCAAAAGGTTGTGGGTCCGGGTTTAAAGGGCGTTACCAACAGGCGTACACCAGAATGGATCATGAACCAGATCACCAACCCGGCTGAAATGGAACAGAAAGATCCGGTAGGGCAGGCACTGCTCGCCAAACATCTTACCCAGATGACCTTTCAAAATGTAACTGATGACGAAACGCGCCAGATACTCGAGTTTTTAAGGCAAAACGATAAAAAATAAGCAACCAATCTTAAATCATAAGTTCATGAAACGTTCAATTTTTAACTTATTCACGCTGATGTCAGGTATGTCGGCGTTGTTGCTAACCTATTCCTGTAAGCCGGGCAAAGTAGGATCAGCAGTTGATGCCGATGCTGCCAAAAAGGTTTACGTTGCCCCTGGTAAATATGACGAGGTGTATGCCTTTTTATCAGGTGGCTTTAGCGGCCAGGTTGCTGCATATGGCATACCATCTGGCCGTTTGTTAAAGGTAATACCGGTATTTTCTCAAAATGCGGAGAACGGCTATGGCTACTCGGAAGAGACCAAACCAATGCTGAATACTTCACACGGCTTTGTGCCATGGGACGATGCGCACCACCCTGAGCTTTCTAAAACAGACGGCGAAGATGATGGCCGTTGGTTGTTCATTAATGGCAACAATACCCCAAGGATCGCCAGGATCAACCTGGCCACGTTCAAGACAGTCGAAATACTTGAACTGCCAAACATAGGCGGTAATCACGCTTCGCCTTTCTGCACAGAAAATACCGAATATGTAGTAGGTAATACGCGTTTCAGCGAGCCGCTGGATAACAGCAATGGGGACGTACCTATCGACAGCTATAAGAAAAATTTTAAAGGAGCAGTGTCATTCGTAAAAATAGACAAGGATAATGGGGCGATGAAACTGGCATTTCAACTGATAGTGCCTCCTTTTAATTACGATCTGGCGCACGCAGGCAAAGGAGTATCGCATGATTGGATATTCTTCACCTGTTATAATACCGAAGAGGCACATACCCTGCTTGAGGTAAATGCCAGCCAGCGCGACAAGGATTTTGTAATGGCTGTTAATTGGAAAAAGGCCGAAGCGCTGATACAGGCTGGCAAAGGCACAAAAATAACCGCGAAATACGCGCATAACGTATATAATGAAGGTACCCATACTGCTACTTCGACTATGGAAACCGGAACACAAACACTGGACGTAACAAAATTTCCCGGCCTGGTATATTATATGCCTTGCCCTAAATCACCACACGGTGTTGATGTAACCCCTGACGGCGAAAATATAGTTGCCAGTGGAAAACTTGCCGCGGTTATCCCGGTGTTCAGTTTTCAAAAGATGCTGACTGCCATCGATAAAAAAGAATATGACGGCATGATAGACGGGAACTTACCTGTTCTTAAATACGAATCGGTATTAAAAGGTGAAGTTAAAAAACCGGGTTTAGGGCCGCTGCATACTGAATTCGACGGACAAGGCTATGCTTATACCACCATGTTCGTTTCATCGGAAGTAGTAAAATGGAAAATTGATAACCTGGAGATCATCGACAGGATACCTTCTTACTATTCTCCCGGCCACTTATCTATAGTGGGTGGAGACTCCAAAAAACCATATGGTAAATATTTGCTCTCGTTAAATAAGATCACCAAAGATCGCTATTTACCAACCGGGCCCGAACTGGCGCAAGCTTGTCAGCTGATCGATATTACCGGGAATAAAATGAAACTCCTGCTGGATTTTCCAACAATAGGCGAACCCCATTACGCGCAAATGATCCTCGCTGATAAGATCCTTAAAAACCAGGTGAAGTTCTTCAAACTGGAGGACAACAAAAACGCCTATGTTACGAAGTCTGAAAAAGATACCAAAGTAGTAAGAAACGGCAACAGAGTGGATGTTTATATGACAGCGATACGCTCGCACCTGGCACCCGATAACATTGAAGGCATCAAAGTAGGCGACGAGGTTTATATTCACGTGACCAATTTGGAGCAGGACTGGGATGTGCCACACGGATTTGCCATTAAAGGTGCAAATAACGCTGAGTTACTGGTTATGCCGGGCGAAACCTGTACGCTGAAATGGAACCCGTATCAACAAGGCATTATTCCGTTCTATTGTACAGACTTCTGTTCAGCGCTGCACCAGGAAATGCAGGGATACTTCAGGGTGTCACCGGCAGGATCTAATACACCAATAAAATTCTCCATCGGTGAAAACCCGGTAACCCAATAATAAAGACCCAAATGCATGGCGCCGGCCTAGCTGGCGCTGTGCATTAATTCAATCCAAAAGTCATGAAATCATTAACAAGGGTGCTTATTTTTATCAGTGCCGCATTGATGCTAAGTGCATATTTTTTCCCGTTATGGCACATACTGCTGGATGCACCTCAATACCCTGAGGGCCTTGAAATGAAAATCTGGCTGAATGGGTTGTCGGGCAACATCACCCAGATAAATGGTTTGAATCACTATATCGGCATGAAATTTATTGTGGCAGATGATTTTAAAGAGTTTAAGATACTTCCTTATGTTTTCGGATTGTTAACGATGATCGGGTTGGCCTCAGCGATCTTTAAAAGCCGGAAGCTTTTGTGGACGTGGTTTATCAGTTTATGCCTGTTCGGCGTTATCGGTTTTAGTGATTTCTACAAATGGGAATATAACTATGGACACAATCTAAACCCGCATGCAGCCATCAAAGTTGAGGGAATGAATTATCAGCCGCCACTTTTTGGATACAAACAACTGCTCAACTTTACCGCCGGATCGTTGCCTGATACAGGTGGTATATTGGTAGGATTGGGTGGTGTACTTGCAGCCGCGGCTTTGTTTTACAAACCTCGTTTATCTCCAAATAAATCAAAATGAAAACACTAACGGCGCTTTCGATAATCATGCTTGGCTTGCTTGCAGCTTGCAGCCGCGCACCTGAACCGATCGTGTACGGTAAAGACGCCTGTACCCATTGCAAAATGACGATCATGGATAAGCGGTTTGCCTCGGAGATCATTACGGCAAAAGGAAAAATATTCAAATTTGATGCCACTGAATGTATGGCCGGATTCTTAAGGGAGAACCAGGATATAGCCAACAATGACCAAAGCATTTTTTTGGTAAGCGACTTTGATCACCCCGGGCAGTTTGTGGATGCCAGGAAATCCTGGTTCCTGAATGATAATTCGCTATCATCACCGATGGGTGCTAACCTCGCCGCGTTTTCATCCCAGGGGTCTGCAAAAGCAATGGCGAAAGATAACTCGGCTAAAGTTTTTACCTGGACAACACTGCTAGAATCGAAGTAATACGACAATGAGGACGTCAATTTTCAAAATAGCGCTGCTTTTGCTACTGCCCTTACCGGTACTGGCACGGACTATTGTCGTTTCTCCAAAAGCAACTATATCGTCGCTAAAACAGGCTGTTGATGTGGCTAAAAACGGCGACACCATTATCGTTAAAAAGGGTCATTACACTTCCTTAAATACACTGATCAATAAACAATTAACCATATTGGGGGAGAATAACCCTATCCTTGACGCTCGCTTTCAGGAGGAAGTAGTCACCATTACCAGCAACAATGTAAAATTTGACGGCTTCGTTATCCAAAAATCAAAAACCGGGTCGATGCGCGATTTTGCGGGCATCAGGCTAAGCAATGTTGAATTTGTGACGATCAGCAACAATACCTTGTTGAATAATTTCTTTGGTATTTACCTCTCCAACTGCAAACATATCCAGGTACTGCATAACGACATTACCGGTTCAAGAAACATAGAAAATTCGGGTAATGGCATCCATCTATGGAAGTGTAAAGAGATATTGATAAAAGGGAACCATGTTACAGGCCACAGGGATGGCATTTATTTCGAGTTTGCCAGGAAAAGCATCATTGAAGATAATGTCAGTGAAAAAAATATCCGTTACGGCATGCACTTCATGTTTTCGGATGACGACACCTATCGTAACAACACTTTTAAAGATAACGGATCGGGCGTTTCGGTGATGTACACCAGGCGTATCCAGATGCTGAACAACACATTTATTGAAAACTGGGGCAGTTCCATATATGGTATTCTCCTGAAAGAAATTTCCGACTCCCGCATCGAAGGGAATCACTTTATACGCAATACGACCGGGATTTATATGGAAAACTCTGACCGCATTACCGTACTCAACAATGATTTTGTATCAAACGGCTGGGCGATAAGGGTACTGGCCAGTTGTAACAGTGATCATTTCACCCAAAATAATTTTAAAGGCAACTCTTTTGATGTTACCACAAACGGCACCTTGAAAGAAATCTATTTTAGGAGCAACTATTGGGATAAATATGAAGGGTACGATTTGAACAGAGATGGTGTAGGCGATGTTCCTTACCGGCCCATCAGCCTGTATGCGCAGATCATTGAGCAGAACCCGCAAAGCGTGATGCTGATGAGAAGTTTTATCGTAAATCTGCTTGATAAAGTGGAAAGGGCCATCCCGTCGGTTACACAAGAATCCGTTAAAGACGAAAAACCAATAATGAAACCATGGAAAAGGTAATCGAGGTTAAAGGGCTTAAAAAGTCATTTGGCCGGCTTCAGGTTTTAAAAGGCATAGATTGCAGTTGTGAAACGGGTGGTGTTATCTCCGTGCTCGGACCGAATGCATCGGGCAAAACCACGCTGATCAAATCCATCCTGGGAATGGTAATCCCCGACGAAGGAACCATATTATTCCATGGTCGGCCTATAGTGGACACGTTTGATTATAAAAGAAAAATAGGTTATATGCCGCAGATAGGGCATTATCCCGATAATATGAAGATTGGTCAGCTCTTCAAAATGATAATGGATATCCGGCAGCAGGATGCGTTGGATACCGATCTGCTAAAAGCTTATCAGCTGGAGGGAATGTACAATAAAACCATGCGCACCCTATCGGGCGGCACGTTACAGAAAGTGAGCGCAGCGCTGGCCTTTATGTTTAACCCCGATGTTTTGATATTGGATGAACCATCTGCCGGCCTCGATCCATTTGCCGCCGAGGCGTTAAAAGAAAAGATCCTGGACGAAAAAACGAAAGGCAAATTGGTAGTCATTACCTCGCATATTATAAGTGAAGCCGATGAGATATCAGACCATATCATGTACCTGTTTGAGGGGCAGATCAGGTTTTATAAAACTTTGTCGGAACTAAAAACGGAAACCGGCGAGCAGAAACTAAGTAAGGCGTTAACCAAAATTTTAAGCTGACCGCCATGTTAAAAATTGCAAAATATATCATCCTCGACATCCTGAGAAGTAAAGTGCTTCTTGCATATACGCTGTTGCTGCTGGCTATCAGTTTAACCATTTTTATGTCTGATGCTGATGTTACAAAGGGCCTGGTAAGCATTACAACGGTAATATTGATCATCGTTCCACTGGTGAGCATTGTATATGCTACAACCTACTATTTTAATGCCTCAGAGTTCACTGAACTGCTGGTATCGCAACCCATAAGCAGGCGTGATATTTTATTGGGGAAATTCATTGGTATAAGCTCTTCCATTTTAGTTGCATTTATCATCGGGGTATGTATCCCGGTGTGCCTGTTCGCTTTTTCAGCAACCGGCATCACCTTAATGGTGTCGGGATGCCTGCTTACATTGAGTTTTATTTCCTTAGCTTTTCTCACCTCAACCCTCACCCGGGATAAAGCTAAAGGGATAGGCCTGGCGCTGATGTTGTGGTTTTATTTCTCCATCATATTCGATGGCCTGGTGTTGCTGTTCCTGTACAGCTTTGCCGACTACCCCTTGGAAAAAGTGATGATCGTACTTACGGCGCTCAACCCTATTGACCTTGCCCGGATATTGATATTGCTTCAACTGGACATATCCGCCTTGATGGGTTACACAGGCGCTTTGTACCAGCAATTTTTTGGAAGCGGCTCGGGCATTGTTTTTTCCATAGCGATGCAACTGCTTTGGATTATCATCCCATTGTTATTTGCTTTAAGAATTTTTAAAAAGAAGGATCTCTAATGAAAAAGTTATTTATAATTGCGGCTTTAATAATGAGTACGCTATTGACGCTTAACGTGACTGCAATGACTGCGCCATCAGTGCGTTTGCGGCAAGCATCATCGGAAAAATTGGTATTGAACAACGGCGCCAAATGGAAGGTTGACAAAACCACCGATGTGAATGCCAGAAACCTAAAGGCAATCCTGCGGGGATTCAACAATGGGCACGGGAGATCATTAGCCGGCTATCACAAACTTGCCGCCGATCTGCAGTCGGGTTTAGACAAAATGATAAAAGAATGCCGGATGAAAGGGCCCGATCACCTGGCCTTACACAAATGGCTGGAACCGTTGATGGATCATGTAGCAAAATTAAAGCAAGCGGCGACGGTTGCGGCGGCAGTCAAATCTTTTCAAGCTGTCAAGCTGCAATTAAACAGGTACGATCAATATTTTGAGTTATAAATATGCTGAAGCGATTAACAGCCTGGTTTTTAATTTTCTCGGTACTTACCGTTAACTACTCCCGGCTGTTCGTTTATGCAGGTTTCAAACTCAATCAAAATTATATTGCCACAAGGTTGTGCGAAAACCGGGATAAACCCCTGCTGCATTGTAATGGCCGGTGTTATTTGATGAAGAAGATAAAACAGGCCGAGGAAAAGCAAAATAATGCCGAACGCGAAGCACAAAAGAACCTGTTACAGGAAGCCTGGTGCGAAACACATGCACAGGTGAAGTTTTACACCAAACTGCTCCGGGTAATCATTGATCCATACCAGCAAGCCGCACCCCAAAAAGGATACAGTACTATCTTGCGCCCGCCTCAATTAGGCTAATCTTCCTATTTCCCTTTACGAAAGGCTAACTGACGCGTTTATACGCCCCGGCTTACATGGTTTTGCCCCGTTCGCCTGCTGATCAGCGTCGTCGGAAATAGTTCTCGTTAACTTAAAATAAGCGATATCCCTACACAACCATTTGAATATCAATGGTGTTAAATAAAATATAATAAAATGAATACGTCTAAACTACTGCTATTGCTTATACTGGCTTTTTTAACCAGCCAGCTGGCAATGGCACAACATATATTTAAAGGCACCGTGGTGGATAGTGCCACGCTGCAACCCCTGGAATGCGCCTGCATACATGTAGGCGGTAAATTGTGCGGCTGCAATAAAGAAGGTTATTTCCAGGTTTCTCTGCCAACCGACACCGCGACCCTGAGTATTACTTATATAGGCTTTACAACCCAAGTGCTCACAGTAAAACATTCCGATGGGCCGGTTTCAATCCGGATGAATCGCGGGTTGATCGACCTGCGGGAGGTTGTCATAGCGCCATCCCTGGGCGGCGGCGCATTTCATACCTTAAGCACATTGGACCTTAGTTTACGGCCGGTCAATTCTTCCCAGGACCTGATGCGCCTGGTGCCCGGTTTATTTATCGCCCAGCACATGGGCGGCGGTAAGGCCGAACAGATATTTCTCCGCGGTTTTGATGCTGATCATGGCACCGATCTGAATGTTTCGGTAGATGGCATACCCGTAAATATGGTGTCACATATCCATGGACAGGGTTATGCCGACCTGCACTTCCTGATCCCGGAAACGGTAAAGGACTTCGACTTCGGCAAAGGGCCGTATTATGCCGGGTACGGCGACCTCGCTACCGCGGGGTATTTAAGTTATACCACAAAAGATGTGATCGATAAAAGTATGATCAGCGTTGAAGGCGGCCAGTTTAATACTTTTCGGTTGGCCGGTGTCATCGATCTCCTTGGTAATAAGGCCAAACAAAACGGCGAGAACGCTTACATCGCCGGTGAGTACAATTATACTGATGGGCCGTTTAAACTGCCCGAACATTATAAACGCGCCAACCTGTTTGGCAAATACACCAGGCAGTTGAATGCCGATAATAAACTTTCCTTAAGCGCATCGACGTTTAGTACGAGTTGGCGGCCGTCAGGTGAGATACCTGAACGGGCTGCCGCGGCCGTGACCACCGCCATTGACGATAATGGCAGTCCGGTTAAAATAGCATCAGCTCCGGTTGTGATCGATCGATTCGGAACCATCGACAGCGCGCAGGGCGGTAAATCGACCAGGGTGAATGCTATCGCCAAATTAAACACCGACCTTAAGAACAACTGGTTAATGGAAAACCAGCTTTATTATACGCATTACACCTTTTTGCTTCATGTTAACTCCACCTTTTTTGCGACCGACAGCATCAACGGCGATGAACGCCAGCAGCATGAAGCCAGGGATATGTTTGGGTACAATGGTAAGTTGAGCAAAGCCAGCTATTTCGGCAGCAACACGCTTACTTCCACATTTGGTCTCAACAGTCGCTTTGATCGTACTTACGGAACGGATTACAGCCACGTAACCGAACACTATGCGTTTTTAGATAACATTACCCACGGCGATATCCGGCAAAATAACACCGGCCTTTACCTTGATGAAACGCTGGAGAGCGGGAAATGGTTGTTCAATACAGGAACGAGGATCGACTATTTCAGCTTCAGCTACCACGATAGCACCAAAACCAATATCGTCGTTAGTCCTAAAATAAATATTCAATACACCCTTAATAATCAGGTACAATTTTATTTAAAGGCCGGTATGGGTTTTCATTCCAACAACGCGATCGCGGTTATCGGCAACAATGGTTTGCAAACTACACCGGCGGCTTACGGTACTGACCTTGGTCTTACCTGGAAGCCCATCCCCCACCTGTATGTTAACGCCGCTATATGGTATCTGTATATGCAGCAGGAGTTTATTTATACGGATGACGGCGATATTGCTCCGGGCGGTAAAACCAAACGCGAGGGCATTGACGTTTCGGCCCGTTACCAATTGGCTAAATGGCTATTTGCCGATCTGAATGTGAACCTTGCCAGGCCACGCTTAGCCGATAGTTTAGAAGGGCGTGGTTACCTGGCATTGGCGCCAACGTTCACCAGTACAGGCGGGCTTGATTTTAAATTCGCCAACGGCATCAACGGCGGATTGAGTTATCGTTATATGCATCGCCGGCTGGGTAATAATACGAACACGCTGACAGCCGATGGATATTATGTGACGGACCTTAAGATAAATTACACGCAAAAAAAATACGAGATAGGTTTGTCCATCGAAAACCTGCTCAACAGCAAATGGAACGAGTTTGAAGCAGAAGAGGTTAGCCGCCTGAAGGGCGAAAGTGCACCGGTCGACCAGATGAGCTTTACGCCGGGAACACCGTTCTTTGCGAAATTGAGAGTCGCTGTTTTCTTTTAATAATTTGTCCTATAATTACACTACAAATCCCCTGCGCTAAGATGAACGAACTCAAACATGGATGTAACCTCGAAAAGTGTTTTCTGTGCCAGAACGCTGTTCCTGAATGGCGGGAGGCGATCAGTTCGCATAAAAAAAACTTCAGGTTTAAAAAAGGAGAGGCCGTTTTCAGAGAGGGTGATACAGTCAAAGGCATATATTTCGTTTATTCGGGCACCGCCAAAGTTCACGAAAGCTGGGGCGATGATAAAGAACTGATCATCAGGTTCGCATCTGGGGGATCGATCTTAGGACATAGGGGGTTAGGCAGCAAAAAGATTTACACGGTCTCGGCTACCGCTATCGAACCTTTGGTCGTCTGTTTTGTTGATCTGGATTTTTTTATCGCGTCACTTAAAACCAATAGTACATTAGCTTATGTGTTGATGGCTTTTTTTGCTGAGGAACTTGAGGAGTCCGAGAAGAAAATGAGGAACCTGGCCCATATGCAGGTTAAAGGACGCCTGTCACAAGCATTATTGACACTTAACGATCAGTTTGGGACAGATGAAGATGGCTTTATAAACCTTGAGATTTCACGGCAGGATCTTGCGTCCTTTGCAGCGTCCACCTACGAGACAGTTTTCCGCACCATTAACGATTTATTAAAAGATGGGATCATTGAAGTAACCGGGAAAAAAATAAGGATAAAAGATGCCGCAATACTTTTCCAACTTACAACTGTTCGGTAAACAATAGTAATTAAGTGCGCTTGCGTATGAGCAAAGAGCTTTATTTAAACACAATAACAAATTCGGTTTGCTTTTCGGCGACAGTTTTCAACCAAAAATCGAAACCGTGGTTCATCAGTATCTCCCGCACCAAAGTAAGGCCTATACCCTGCCCGTCTTTCTTGGTGCTGTAGAATGGTGTGAATAGTTGTTCGCTTTGCTCCGGGCTGATCCCCTTGCCCGTATCGGAGATGATCAGCTGTCGCAAGCTGGTATTGGCAGTAAGTTTTACAACCCCGTCTTGTTCAACTGCCTCGATTGCATTTTTTACGATATTGATTAGGGCCTGTTCAATTTGCTGCTCATCGGCAGAAATATAATAGGGATCTTCGGATATTTCCAACACCAGTTGAATGCCCTTTTCTGATGCCCGGTACTCCATCAATTTGGCGACAGAGGTGATGAGCTGATTGAGATCGGTTTTCTTTTTATTCGCAGCCGGCAGTTTTACCAGGTCGGCAAAATTGCGCATGAACAGGTTAAGATTCTGATTGCGGTCAAGCGCTACCCGGAGCGCGTCTTTTAAAGCACACGAATGATGCCCTTCCCACAACTGGTCGGCTTTGAGCGATGATTGAATGATAGAATTTACCGGACCAACGGTGTTATTCACTTCGTGCGCCATCATGCGGATCACTTTGCCATACACATTTTTTTCTGCGGCCAGTATTTCGGCGGTGAGCTCCTCGATCATAATAAAATCGCGCGAAAAGCCACGGTCGATAAAGTGGGCACGTTGCAGTTTGTACGTTGCGGCGCCGTCAAGTTTAATGATCTTTGATTCGCCGTGCCTGATATCCCTGATGTACTTCAGAAAATACCCTGGCAGTTCATCAACCGGGCGCCCGATAAGGCTCTTTTCGTCAATGGACAAAATTTGCATGGCTTTTGGGTTGATCTGGCGGATATTGCTATCATAATCCAGGATGATGATGCCCGTCGGCGAGGTATAGATCAGCTTCTCGAGAAAAAAATGCTGCTGCTCCTGCAAAGTACGCTCCGTCCGCAAATGGTCGATCATTTCGTTGTACACGCCTATCAACTGGTCAACCTCGTGCTTCCCTGTCGGCACAAATTTTACATTGAAATCCCGGTCCCTTATAGCATCTACGCCCTGCATCAGCGTTTTAAGCGGCTTTATCAACTCGTTATATAACCGCCAGGCGATCAGCAGCGAGATAATGATAAAGACCTCGGATACGATAAAAAATACTTTGTTGAACTGGAAAATAAAGTAGGTGAGCACCAGCGCAATGAGGTGCAGGATGCAAACAAAAAGGAAATACTTAGTCCTCAGCTTCATCATAGGGGATATGGTATTTATCCAGGCGCCGGTATAAAGCGCTGCGCGTAAGCCCCAATGATTTTGCCGCTCTCGATACTTTATTCTTATGATATTCGAGCGCGCGTTTGATCATTTCAACCTCCATTTCCTCTAAGGTTACGGCGCCTACGCCCGGCAATTGCAAATTACCTTTTTTTACCGGTGATAATTCCAACTGCGAGCGAAAATCCTCAATATCCAGCACGTCTTTAGCGCTGACCAGTATGGAACGCTCCACAAGGTTTTTCAATTGCCTGATATTTCCCGGCAAGGGCAGGCTTTGAAGCCATTTCATAGCGCCGGCGGCTACCGATAATGATGGGCGATTGTATATTTCCTTTAAGTTATTAATAAAGAAATCAACCAGCAAGGGGATATCCTTTGGCCGGTCGCGCAAAGCGGGCAGGTATACCGTGATCAGGTTGATCCGGTATAACAGGTCCTCCCTGAAAGTGGTGCGGTTCACCATGTCATTCAGGTCCTTGTTGGTAGCGCAAACGATCCGCACATCAACAGTTTTGGTTTTGCTGCTACCCAATACCTCGTAAGTGCGGTCCTGCAATACGCGCAGCAGCTTTACCTGGCTGCTGGCATCCAGGTCGCCTATCTCATCCAAAAAAATGGTTCCCTTATTCGCCATTTCGAAGCGGCCAACCCTGTCGAAACGGGCATCGGTAAATGCCCCGCGCACATGCCCGAACATTTCGCTTTCAAATAACGAAGTGGAAATGCCGCCCAAATTCACTTTGATGAAAGGTTTATTGCGGCGCAGGCTGTTCTGGTGAATCGCCTCTGCGATCAGTTCTTTCCCCGTGCCGCTTTCGCCCATAACCAATACCGAGGCGTCGGTGCCGGCCACCCGGCCTATGGTTTCCAGTATGTCCAGCATCTTCGGGTCCTCGCCAATAATATGCTGAAAATTATACTTGCTGTCTAACTGTTTACGGGTGCGATGCTCGGCCTTTTTATCCTGCAGATCGATGAGGGTTTTTACCGATTGCAGCAGATGTTCATTGCTCCAGGGCTTATTGATAAAGTCATTCGCACCCAGCTTCATCCCTTTTACCGCCAGCTGAATACTTCCCCAGCCGGTAATTAGTATGACAGGGGTTATCGGGGCTATTGCCCTGATCTTTTCCAATAGGTTCATTCCCTCCTCGCCCGACGTATCAATAGAAAAATTCAGGTCCAGCAGGATCAGTTCCGGGCTTTCCTTTTTAATGATCAACAAAGCTTCGCCGGGCAACGGTGTGCCTTCAGCCTCATAACCCTCGCTTTTTAACAGCAGGATCAACGAGGTGCGTACAGCAATATCGTCATCAATTATGAGTATCATACGTCAATACAAGTATAAGCAAAAAATAGCCCCTCTCCCTTGGAGAGGGGTTGCGGTGAGGTCCTAATCTTCATGTAAAGCCACCGCCGGGTAAATGGCGGCAGCCTGTTTGCCCGGATATAGCGAACAAACAAATACCAGCAAGTAAATAAATATGACTGACAATATGATGGCTATGATATAAATGCCGGCCTGTAGATTGAAAACGTTTAACAAAGGGAACTGTACCGCGAAGAACGTCCCGATAATGAGTGATAATGTTGCCAGTATGAGCGATTCATAAACCAGTTGCGACGATACCGATTTCCCCGAGGCGCCAACGGCGCGCCGCAAACCGATCTCGCCCCGGCGCTTGTTGATGTTATACCACAATACGCCAAATAAGCCCAACGCCACATTGATGATAAGGAAACACGCCACGATCAATGTAACGATCATCGGCACGATGTTAAATAGATTCGTGCTCTTTAACTTGTTGGGCATGTGTTCGATCTCGATATGGGAATCTCTCATATTATTGGCCAATGTTTTGTACAAACGCCCTTCAAAAGCAGCATCGGCATCAGGTGTAACTTTCACCATCATTTTCCCCATAGAGCGATATGATCCGGTATCTGTTCTTTTATAAATGGCGGCACCGGCAGGCGAATAATCACCTTTTGCTTTAATACCTTGTATCACACCAATAACCTTCAAGTTAAACTTTTTATCTTCGGTACCAACCAATTTGCCGATAGCGTCCTCTGAGCCAAATAACTTATCCTTCAATTCGTCGTTAATAATTACAGGCTGTGTTTTTGCAACAGCGTCTTCTTTATTAAACCACCTTCCCTCCAGTATTTTAATGCCGAGCCCTTTTTGATAATCATCATCGGCAATGTAATTATCCGCACCGTTCTTCGCATTCTTGTAATAAACATCGCCGGTCCATTGGTTTTGCGAAAAGGGAACGTTATCACTGCAAAAACTCACGTCTTTTACCTGGGGCATCGACTTGATAGTTTGCCTCAGGTTTTCATAAAAGATATTAAGCGAATCGGTATTTTTTGTATTGTAGGTGTTATTATAATTAACAACCCACAGATCCTTATACTCCAGTCCTATTGGTTTTTTATAATTGTTATAGTAATAGACCATAAGCGTGAATACTGCGAATATGACCAGGAACGAGACGAACATCTCGGACATCAATAAAAAGTTTTGTTTCTTTTTATTCCAGATCAGTTTAAATAAATGCTTGAACATAATATTTTGATTTAAATGATGATAAATTATTGTGCCTTTAAGGCAGTTACCACATTCAGTTTCGACATACGCCAGGCCGGGTAAACACCTGACAACAGCCCAAACACCAGGCACACCAGCAGGCCGATAAATAACACGGTAAAATTGATGGTCAGTTCGAGATTTGCGATTAAATGGGCGCTGTTGATCACCTGGAGGGCAATGACGGATAGAACTACTCCTATTATCCCTCCCAATAGGGTTAGAATGATATTTTCGACAATAAACTGGTAAACCAGCGTACGTGATGAGGCCCCGAAAGCCTTGCGCACGCCGATCTCGGATGAGCGCTCCATAATTCGGGTAATGTTAATATTGACCAGGTTTAAGGTCGGCAACAGCATGAGTATAAATGCGAATATGCTGATGGCCGTAACGGCGATAAATGTACCGGAACGTTTTTCGTCTCCGGTATCCACGTAAGCCTTCACATAAGTATCAGCATGGCTATATACATTCGTGGCCCATTTTTCCTCGGGACGCAGCCTGCTCACCATTGCCTCATACTCGTTGTGCATTTTGTCAACGTCGCTGGGAGAATTGGCTAATAAAATACCGAAATACCCACCCTGTAAGCCTTTATTGTTTTTATAGTCGCCATCCTTGGCAACAGTGTAGGGCAGGTAAATGTCGCTATACGTCATATAGCTGGTAATAGGCACATTTTTTACCACACCTGTTACCCGGTACTTCACATTGTCTGCCTCGATATACTGCCCCACAACTGCCGGCATATCACCAAAATACTCCTTTTTCATATCTTCGGATATCACGGCCACTTTATCAGCATTATCCACCTGCTGTTTATTAAAGGCCTTCCCTTCCAAAAAATCATATTCCAATATGTCCCAATAGGCTGCGTTCGTAAATTTAAAATTGAGCGCTATTTTTTTATTGTTCACGTAAGTGTTGGTGCCGTTAAAACCCGAAGAGATAGCTATGTTGACAGGTGTTTTTAAACTACCGGCATAGTGTTGCAAAAAATAGAAAGATACCGGGCCGGACGATGTAGCGTCTTTACCCACCTGTGATATCCGCGAAACGTATAACGAGCGGTCTCTTTTCCTGTCAGGGTATGTATCGCCCACCACCTTATCAATAAACGCGGTTAAAACCAATAGGATGGTCAGCGTAAAGCTGATGCCAAACAAGCTGATGAAGGTGAAGAACTTTCTCCGCCTTAAGACCGCTATGGCGATTTTGAAATAATTTTTTAGCATGATACGAATGATTTAAATTGTTATTGAACCTGCGAACCATCAAATAAGCGAACCAGGCGGTGCGTCTTTTTAGCCATATGCTCATCGTGCGTAACCATTACGATCGTTGTTCCATCCCTTTGGTTAAGCTGGACCAGGATATCCATGATCTCGTTGCCCATCGCACTGTCGAGGTTGCCCGTGGGCTCATCCGCCAGTATAATTTCGGGATTGCCCACAATGGCACGCGCTATGGCCACGCGCTGTTTTTGCCCGCCCGAAAGCTGCGAAGGGAAGTGCTTTACCCGGTTTGACAAGCCAACTTTAGCCAGCGCTTCTGTCGCCAGGCGTTTTCTTTCCTTAGCCGTTGTATCACGGTATAGCAGGGGCAGTTCCACGTTGTCCAATACCTGCAGGTCGTTGATCAAATGGTAGCTTTGGAAAATGAAGCCCAGCTTTTTATTGCGAAAGTTTGCCAGCTGCTTGTCTGATAATTTATCAGTTTTTTGATCATCTATCCTGATCTCGCCTTTCGAGGGTTCGTCGAGCAGGCCAATAATATTAAGCAGCGTACTTTTACCGCAACCCGAAGGGCCCATGATGGATAAAAATTCGCCTTTGGCCACGTCAAGGCTGACCTTGTTAAGCGCCAATGTTTCAACCGTGTTCGTGCGGTAAACCTTTTCAATGTTTTGCAAATGGATCATATCTTTTTCTATGGTTATTTTTAATTTATTTATAGTTTATTTTCTCGTTCTTTTCAAAATCGTATAAGGATAAATAACGCAGCTGGTAATAAGCCTGCCAGAAATCGCGCAGGGCCGCAACAAAGTCGCGTTTGGCCTGGTCATTTTCCTGGAAGGCGATGCTAAGATCGGTGATGCTTAAATTGCCCAATACATAGCGTTCCTTGGCTATTTTATACTTTTCGCCGGCAATGCTGTCGGCCTGGGCTGTAAGGCCAACCTGCTCTTTCATCTGGTTAAACAAAGTAACCTGCGTTACAATTTGCTGCTGAAAGATCTGCTTATCCTGCTCTACAGCATACTCGGTAAATTGCTCGTTGGCCTGCGCGGTTTTTATCTTGGCCTTCGAGCGGCCCCAGTCCAGCACGGGTATGGCAAACGTAAGTTGTACCAATTGCTGGTTTTGCGGTGAGCGATATACGGCAGGGATGTTCGATGCGCTGTTAGAGAAGCCAAGGTTTGCGGTTAACGCAGCCGTGAAGCCGGTTTGTCCCCTGGCGACTGCAACATCCCGCTTTGCTTCGGCAATACGGCGCACAAATGCTATGGCGTCCGAGCGGTTGGCATAGGCCTCGGCCAATACTCTATCGGATGAAACACTCATATCACTGATCGCTTCGGGTACAATAAGCGCGATACGGTCATCCCCCTCGTGGCTGATGTAACTGCGTAAGGTAAGGGTAGCTATCTCCACATCGCGTTTGGCCGTGCCCTCTGCCTTTTTTGCATTCAGCAACTCCAGTTGCAACTGCAATATCTCGTTTCGTGTTATTTTACCCAACTCATATTTGGTGTTCGCTATCTTCAGAATATTGGCCGTATTGGCGTAATTGGTTTCGGCAATTTGCAGGTTGACCTGTGCAAGCAGCAGGTCGAAAAAATAACCCGTAGCGGTGTAGGATATTTGTTCCTGCGCTTCAATGTAAGCCTGCTTGCTTTCGTTGTACAATAATGGCTGTATCTTTTTGTCCCACTTCAGGCTGTTATATTGCCCGATTGGCTGACTGATGCCTATAGCGTATGGTACGCCGTTGTAGAGCGTGCTATTCCTGTCGAAATCATCAAAGCGCTGCAACTGGCTCTCTCCATATATCGTTGCACCGGTAGCTGTAATACTTTGACTGAAATTAAGTGTCAACTGCGAATTATCGTTGTGCACGGGCTGAAACAATATGGTGCCGTTTGGCTGTAAAACCTGCAATTCGGTTTTGCTGTACCCGGGTAAATTACCGCTTAGGGACAATTGCGGCTGGTAATTTGATCTGAAGGTGCGCCATTGCCAGTACTTGGTCTCACGGGTAGTCACGGCTTGCTTTGATGCGATAGAATTGCCTTTGGCCAGTTCAACCACGTCATGGAGCGTAAGCCTGATGGTATCAACATTGCCCGAGCAAAAGGCCGGGCTGCTAAATAGTAAGAATAATATGATAACTAAAAACCTCATCTTGTAAATTCTAAACCCTAAATTCTAAACCCTAAATTTGTCCCCCGCCTAATTCACCATTCACCATTCACCATTCACCATTCACCATTCACTAATTACCGTTAACCGTTATCTCCTTTGAATTTTTAAACTCGCTCATATCCGAGGTAATTACCACGTCACCTGGCTTAACCGCATCCTTCAATTCCACAAAATCGAAATTGCTGAGGCCTGTATGCACGCTGCGCCTTTCGGCCTTGCCATTGTGGTATATGAAAATGTCCTGAGGGCTTGCACCCTTAAAAGCCGGCCCATTAGCCACGCGCATTACTTTGCTGTGTACCGCGGTAACCAGGTAAACATCCACTTTCATATTCGGACGAAGCTGCTTATTGTTGCGCTCGTCAAGTCTTATGTCAAAACTTACTATTCCGTTTTGCACTGCTGGGTAAACGTTTGAGACGATGCCCCGCAACTGTGTATCATTGATCTTGACGATAACCGGCATGCCATTGTGCAGCTGTTCGAGGTAACTATCCGAAATACTGCCGGTCACTTTGAAACTGCTGAGATCGGCAATGCGGGCCAATGTTTCGCCCTGGCTGATATTGGCGCCGATGTTTTTATTTACGTAGGTCACCACGCCTGTACGGGTGGCTACTACGTTGGCCAGGTTCAGTTTGCGTTGCAGTTCATTCAGATCACTTTCCTGTATGGCTGCCGCTATTTCGGCATCCTTTTCTTCCAATTGCATCGTTTGTTGCTTATTTTTGATCTCGTTCTCCAGCTGTTTCTTCTCCAACTGGGCAACCTTCAGGTTCAGTTCGGCCTGTTCAATATCTTCACGTGTGCCGCCGCCCGCTTTAAACAGGCGCTTTGCATTTTCAACCGCGTCGGTCAGGTTACCAATGCGCAGTTGTTTAATATCATTGTTTGATTGTATATCAAAATAGCTTTTATTTAAGTCGAGTTTGAGTTTAGCTATATCGCTTCTTTTGGTTTCCAGTTGAAATTTGAGTGTGGCATAATCGTGTTCCACTGCCGACTTATCCAAGGTCAGTATCGATTGCCCGGCCTTTACTTTGCCGCCGGCATCGGTAACCACATTTTTGATCGAGGCGTTGATGGGACTGGTAATGATCTCTTCAAACTCGGGCAACACCTCGCCGCTGGCATTGATCGTATTCTCAACGTCGCCTGTTTCTACGGTCGCCAAATTTATTTCGGAACGCGATATGGATGAGCCTAAATAAAACCTGATGAGCCATATACAACCAACCAGGGTGGCAATGGCTATAAATCCAACTATTATTCCTTTTTTGCGCTTTTGCTTCGCTACTTCCGCTGTGATCTCGGTATCCATGTATACTACTATTTGTCATCCAGTACCTTGCAATACCTATGCCGAAGTTAAGCGATTAAATTTCAACACATTACGAATTATACCACTGAAAAAAGCGTCCGATACCGGACAAATTGTTTTTTTACGGACAATTATAAACAAACCGCACGTCGCAGATTTTTAAGTTTTCTGCGGCAAATTCCCTCGGAGTTTTAAGGGGATTAATTATGAATTTCTCACCACCTTTTTTAAAAAGGGTGTAACCAAAAGTATAACTGCCCCGTATACTATTTAAAATTACCTCCGGTAATTTTAAAGCCATTTTTACCATTGAACCATCTATCCTATTGACCGATCACCGTGCAGAAACATATTGTCATTATTGAACACGACCGGGATATCCTGGACATCATGCGTTATTTGCTTGAAGCGGAAGGCTATGTTGTTACCGGCTATGCCGGGTTTCCTTCCATGGCTGAGCTTGTTTTAATGCGTCCCGACTGTTTTATTATTGAGGAGTGGCTCCCGCAGGTGAGCGGTCATGCGATCTGCCTGATGCTGAAAGCAAGGGTGCAGACCAGCCCGATACCGGTTGTCCTGGTATCTGTGAGCAGCCTGTTTGAACCCATGGCAAACCTATGCGAAGCTGACGCTATCCTGGGAAAGCCATTGATCGCAGGGGAACTGGTTCGCGTAGTTTCGTCGGTGATCTCCCGAACCCGTGCCTTCATGTCCTGATAAGTATTACAGGTAAGCGTTCAGCCGGCCCCGCGCTTCGCTTTTGCAAAATGCGCCCGCGCCTGCTTCAAACCTGTGGCGATCGCTTCACCTTCATTCCCGGTTGTTTTGAGCACTTCATTAGCGATTTCCGTCGCTTTGTCGCGGATCTTCTTAGGTTGGTTTTTGTAGGACGGTGGATAGTCCCCGTTTAGCCATGGCATAATTATTCCTTTCTTTTCAGTAATAACATCATTTGAACGGCCAGGTTTTCGGGCGCAGTAAAACAATTACCGCATTTTCAGCTTTATATGCTAAATCTATTTGCTATGAACAGGACAATTGGTATTGTTTTATTGATCGCCGGCCTGGCAATGCTGATCTGGTCGGGGTTTACCTATACTAAAAAGGAAAAGGTTATTGACGCTGGGCCTATCCAGGTTTCAGCTGATCGGCACCATACGGTTTCGTGGCCTCCGTATGCAGGCGGGATATTGGTAATTGGCGGCATCATATTAATGGTCACCGCGAAAAAGAATCCGTGATTCCTGAGACATTCGGATTAGCGTGATGGCTTAAACTGCCATACTTTCTTTACCTGACGGCTCCGGCTTTTCCGAAGTCAGTTCGCCGAATTCGTTGACGTAAGCCATCATGTTTTCCAGTCCTCCGCCCGGAGAGTATTCCTTGCGTTCCTGTTTGCGTTCCGCTTTTTCTTCTTTTTTCTTTAGGCGATCTTTTTCGCGCTGCTTCTTCATGAAGGTTGCCTGTGACTTTGCCATATTTTTTAAATTTTAATTTTTTAAAGCTGATATTATAAAAACAAAAAGCACCTGCCTTGCGGCAGATGCTTACGAGTAACTTATAGTGATTGATTAGATTACTTTTACATTTACTGCGTTGAGGCCTTTTTTGCCTGTTTCTTCATCATACTGTACGCGATCATTTTCGCGGATTTCGTCGATGAGTCCTGTTGAGTGTACAAAGATGTCTTCCCTGTTGTCACTCGGTGAAATAAATCCAAAACCTTTCGTGTTATTGAAAAATTTCACTGTTCCTTCTTTTTGCATTATACTATTTTTTGATTAAGTGTGCAAGGTAGTCATTATTATCGGTATATTTTCCTATTGGTAAAATATATTAACAATATATTAATCAAATGACAATGGAAGTACAAATAGCATTGTCGTTTTTGGGGCCGTTATTACGGCTTAAACACCACCCGCTGCCCCTCACTATGCGCATTGAACTCCGGGGCATACATACACTGTATAGTAGTGATGCCGGTTGAAAAATCTCCGGGCTGCGCCACGCGCAGCTGGTATTCAAACACATAATTGCCTTTATTGAGGTAGCTGATGAAAAAGTTGGTAGCCACGTCCTTGGTCACTTCGTAATACCACAGGCCGTCCTGGTATTTGTATTCGGATAACACATTAACCGGTTCGGTACCTGCCGGGCGCATATCTTTTAATTGCACGTACTCAAAATCGCGACCGGCCTTCAGGTAAACGATCACTTTCAGCAGGTCGCCGGTTTTGGGCTGATGCTGCGCATCAACAGCCGTCACCACCGGCCCCGAATCCGTTTGTTTGAGAATGAAATACTTGCGCTCCAGCTGAATATCCGTTTTGGATGGTGTGATCTTGTCCAGTTGCTCCAGGTATTGCCAGTGCATAGCGCCCCAGCTGATGGATTTGCCATTGTTTTTGATCTCCACCTTTCCCATATCCTTTTTTACCTGCTCATCGGCCCAACTGGTTTTGATATAACCTGTTCCGGCATCGGCTTTGATACCGGGTTTCAGCTCGTTCAGCTCCTGTCCGCCGAGCTTGATGTCGGAAGTGTTATCCGGCGACAGCCAGTCTTCCTGCTTCATCAGCAGGGCATAGCAGGCAGCTGCCGTAGCTTTGGTGGTCTGCCAGTCGCTGGTTTGTTTGTTGCGCAGCAGCCATATCTTCATTTCTTCCACAGCTTTCTCATTGCCGCCGGCTTCGTTAAACAACCCGATCAGCAGGCTCTGGGTCTCTATCGGCGATTCGTACCAAAAATACCCAAGCATGTTTTTACCCCAGTACATACCCATATCATCCGTTTGCTGGGCGGTTTCCTTTAGTGATTTGATGATCGCGTTCGCCATCAAAAGCCTGCCGCTGCGCAGCATGGTGAGGGCGATCATTCCCTGCTCATAGATATTTTGAGTGAGCCACTGCTTTCCGGCGCGGGCCATATAATTGGTAAAGACTTTTTTCAGCTCGTCGCTCATTCTCTGATCCGGGTAGAAACTGCGGGCGTACCAGGCATGGATTTCGGTGGCGTACACGTGCCTCGTTTCATATCCTTTGTGTTTATTAGCCTCCCGGTCGTCTTCAATCAGTTTGCCATCCAGGTAGCCAACTGCCTTATCAGCTATCACCCGCAATTGTCCGCTTTCATCGGTGGGAATATGTAAATGATATAGCTGACCGATACCTTCCACAATGTGCTGCGTTATATAACGGTCCGCTTCACTACCGGCGAACCAGGTAAAACCGCCATCGGGCAATTGGCGCTGTTGCAGTTTATCCAGGTTCAACTGCATCTCGCTGCTCATTTTATTCAGGTCGAACAGCAGGGCTATACGCTTTTTCTGTTCCGTTTCACTGGTAGCGTCGCGCAGCCAGGGCGTTTCTTCCAGCAGCGTATATTTCAGTTCCTGGTTCTTCTCCAGGTTTGATAACAACTCCGCGCTGTTACTGCTTTTCCATTGGTCGAACACTTGTTTGATCGCCGGCATATGGCTCACCAAATTGGTCGCCAAGCTATTGGCATAGTAACGACTGAACACCTGCTCCGAACATTCGTAAGGGAACTCCATCATATAAGGCAGCGCCTGCACCGCGTACCAGGCCGGGTTTTGCGTGTATTCCAGCGTAAGCGACTTACTTTTCAGCGTGGTGCTGGTATTGTTCAGCAGCTTATCAAAAGTAAAGGTCCTGTCCTGCCCGCTGCGGATCATCATCGGCATGGATTCGGTTACGAGCATGCGATTGGGCAGTACGGGCAGTGTATTTTCTTCACCATCGCTGTAAGTGCCCGCGTCGGCGGTAAGACGATAAGTTAAAGCATCTAAATTTTGTGGGATCACCAGCTTAAAGGAGACCGCTTTGTTGGTCGAGGCCGCTACTTCAAAGTTTTGCTTCGCTTCAGCGGGATTGACCAATAACGATACCGGGTGCATGTTCAGCGCGTTGAATAATTGCAGCGTGGCCGTGCCTTTAAGTTTATCGGCGGTCAAATTAGCCAGTCGTGCCGATACGGTAATGGTATCGCCCTCACGCATAAAGCGCGGCATATTGGCGCTGATGCTCAATTGCTTTTGGGTGACAACCGTGTTCTCCAGGTAACCGGTCTTCAAATCTTTGGTATGCGCGAAGGCCTTAAAGCGCCATTTGGTGAGTGCCTCGGGGATGGTAAAGTCGATCAGTATTTTGCCGGCGCTGTCGGTATGCAATTGCGGGTAAAAGAAGGCGGTTTCGTTAAAGTTTTTGCGGATGATAATGGGTTTAGAACCCTCATTGGCTATTCCTCTGATCAGTACATCTTCGGCTGCGCCTGGTGCCCCCGATTTATAAACCGCAAGCCCGGCTGCCTGGCCCTGCAACAATTGGTCCATATTACCTGCGCTTGACCCATAAATACTGGCATTCCCTCGTAAATTAATGGTAGCAGAGGCATAGCCTAACTCCTTTTTCTGATGCTTGATCCCTAAAGCCGATGTGACAACCACCTCGCCCAGCATGCTTGCGCTTGATTTCATGCGCACTATAATGTTCTCACTTTTCGAAACATTGACCGAAAAAGTATCATAGCCCACAAATGAGATCGTCAGTGTTCCCTTAGCCGGCATCCATATCCGGAAATGACCTGCACTATTAGTGACAGTGGATATGTTTTTTGCCTTCATCTTAACGGTTGCACCAGGTATCGGTAAGCCGTCATCGAGCGCGAGGATAGTACCGGTCACATCATATCCATCTTTCACTTTTTTGCCATTGTCCGGATAAGTTACTTCCAATTGCTTGTCGGTGTGTACGTTGGTCACACGCTCCCGGGCTTTTCGAAGATGGTCCTGGTACATGCTGTTATAGCCACCGTAATAGTTATAACCGTACATATTGAGCCGTTCATAGTCGCGGGCTATTGGAGCGTAATTTTCGGTCTCCTGTAATACCGGTGTTGTGTGTGCCTGTTCAACAAAGCCGTATCCGTCCCAGGTAAAATAGTCCGGGTGGTATTTGTTCGGGTTTTCGAGTACATTTTGCCAATCCTGCGCCGCTGTCAGGTCGTCCAGCGACGCGTCATATAAAGCCGCCACCATTTCGGCCGATTGTTTTTCGTTGTCTAGATTGGTCACCTGTAATTTCCATTGCTCTTTCTCGCCCGGCTGGAGCCTGTCGCGGAAAGTGAGCAGTTTCAGCTTCAGCATTTTATCTGGATCAACAATGTATATTTTTTCATAAACATTGTACACCCTGCCCTGGCAAATAGCCAGGAATTGCACCGAAGGGTCTTTGTCTTTAGCCGATATCGGAAATTTAAGCGTTTGCTGCCCCTCATCAATGGTTTGCCATTGCGACGAAACCAGCGTAGGGCCGTTGTAGCGCTCAACCAGCACATTTGCTTTCTGCCCCAGCCCAATCAGGAACTCGGCCTGAATACCCGGTTTCACTGTGTTTTGCACAACAATTTCCCAATCCGCTTTGCGGGCCGGCTTAGGCGAATCGGCAACCAAATCGACATATTTGACGAACGAGACCGTATCGCCCCGCTCGTTCCGCGCGCTGATCACCACCTTGTACATCCCCGAAGGCCGTTTCCGCAGTGCGTTAAGGTCAGCGATGGCGGGCTTGTCCACATCAACTTTGATATTGACTACGGACACCCGGTCTGTAGGTTTCCAGTTAGCCATGATATCTTCATCCCTGTATGCGAATTCGGGAAAATCTTTTTGAAAGTCTTCCTTTGAAATTAAGAACTGGTCAGGTTTCGGCCAAAGACGGGTTTTATATAATTGGCCTGCTTGTTGAAGGGCGTAAACTTCAACCTTAACATCCGCTTTTTGTCCCTGGCCGTTCAGGTTGTCGATCCAAACGGCCGCCTTGATGGAGTCTTTGGCAAATACTTGATCCTGGAGAGTGCCCCGAATAGCAATGTCATTATTACCCACTACCACGGCGGTTTGCCCTGAGTGCGTTTCATTGCTGGCATCGGTGACATCGGCGCTGATAGCGTAACGGTAATTAACCCAGCTGTAAGCTTCATCCTTATCTCTCGAAGCCACAAATTTGATGCTGAAATTACCCTGGCTGTCGGTATTGATCGTATCTGCTTTGATCTCAGTTGTCTGGTAGTGGTACCTATATCTTGAACCATACATCGCTTGCATATAGCGATAATCCACGTTCTGGCTGCGCGTGATATGGTAGGCTACCCTGGCTTGCGACAAGCCGTATCCCGAAAAAGCAGTGACCTTGCCTTTTAATGTAACCGTATCATTCAAGCGATGGCTGTCTTTTATGGGCATGAATTCGACCTGGAATGTCGGTCGCTTGTATTCCTCTACCCGCACTCTGATATTACCGTCCAAGGTTTTTATTTCAACACTTCCGGCAAGCATGGTTTGCGGTATTATGAAGCTGCCGCTTATGGTACCAAACTCATTGGTGGTCAGCGATAGTGACGATACCTTCTTATAATTTACATCCATGAACTCGACAGTTAAGTTTTTGCCGGGCATTATCTTGCTATTCCCTTTAAAGGTTTGCAGCTGTAATCCTTTAAGATAAATCGTTTGGCCGGGACGGTATATCTGGCGGTCAGTAAATAATATCGTCCTGTCGGTTGTATCGTCGTCATCAGCATCATACTTTTCGCCCCTGGCATATTTGTCAGCATCTGTTAGCAAATCATCATCTGTCTTTAGCGTAATAGTAATATCTCTGTCAGATATCTTTTTCGCTTTAAAAAAGCCATTCTCGTCAGTAACGCCCTTTTCAGTGACGTCTTCCCATTGCGAATTGCCATTTACATTTTTGTAAGTTTGGCCGGCTAATTCAACTAACACGCCACCTAAAGGTTCGCCGGTTTCACGGTTGGTTACCAGGACCTGGACGTTCTCTTCGGGAGTAATGCGCAATAGGTAGGCGAGCCCGCTCACCCTAAAACTGCCTATGGACTCGAGCGTCTCAGCGCCCGATCCATCGCCTTTCACCAACATGGCATAGCTGCCGGGGTCAAGTTGATCGATCTTAAATTCGGCAGAATGCATGCGGTAATCCCCCGGGGTCTTAAGGTCCAGGTCATGCGTTTGCAAGGGTTTCAGCTTCTTAAGTAACTGAAGTTGATATTGCGTGTTAGAAAGGTCTCCATGTGATGCCGGACTTACAAAATAGTCATTGTACTGTGTCTGAGAAAGTTTATAAACCAGCACTTTCGCCGTTGAAATATTTCTGTAGCCGATAAGCGCTAGCGCGGGTTTGTCTGGCGAATACACATCTTCCAGCGTAGCGTTAACGTCCTTATGCTCTAATATTTGCAGCTGAAGTGTAGCGTTCTTTCCACCAAAGCTTTCGGGGTAGGCAGTTTGCGCCTGCTTGTAATACTGGTGCGCAACTGTTAAGCTGTCGCGGCCTGCAAAATATTGCCCCAGCATCACCAGCGCGTCGGCACTTATTGGCTTTTTTGCAAAATCTGTAGCTATGCGGTGCAATGCCGCGAGGTATAGCGAATCCTTATGTTCAACCGCCGACTTGCCATATAAAAATCTTAACCGCTGCATATCCATATCGGCCAAAGCCTCCTGCTGATCCATTTTAAGATGGAAGGTGGTAGCCTGCTGCAATAATTTGATGCCCTGGTACCAGGTGGAGCTGGTATCGGTTGTTTTTACCGGCAATTCTGCGAAGCTTCTGCTGTCGCTGAAGAACGCCGGATCGCTAAGCGAGAAGGGCATTTTGGGCTTATTGAGCGCCGGTTCGTCGGTCAAATAAAATTCGAACGCACGCTGAATCAACAGGTCATATAATGTGGGTCTTAAATAGCGGGTACTCGTATCACCCTCAAGTACTCCCTCAAGCACGCTAACAGGCGTTTTTTGCTCGCGCGCGGCATCCGCCACGGATGCCTTGTAAAGGCGGCTGGTTTCGCCGATGATCGTGTTTAAATCCCATTGTGTAAAGTCGGAATCAGGTTTTTCCAGGCGGCTGCGCTGGCTAAACTGGTAACGGTTTTGCTGGTAATATTTCCAGTACATTTCGCCCAGTACGGATTGCAGCACGGGTTTTACCGGGTATACCGACCGGTCAATGTCGGCCCGGAGCCTGCTGATGATAGCGGCAAGCGCATTTTCCTCCAGGTACGACTGGAAGGTCATCCTGTAAACAGCGGCCCGCACCTGCTGCGGCGCGTTTTTATCCGCGCGCGCCATTTGCTCCAGTTTATCTACTTCCTTCAATGCCGAAGCAGGCAGGCCCACGCTGGCCAGCGAATCGATGCGGAAACTGAGGGCATCGTACTTTTTTTGTGCGAACGCTGAACTGCACAAAAGCAGCAGCCCTATCATCAATATCAAATGCAGGGGTTTAAGTATCGGTGCGCGCATAGGTTGGTGATTTACGGTGAATATAAGAATAAACGATTATACCCAAAGGATGCGTATCGCGCTACGATTCCATAAATGATCTGATTTTTTTGTGGGTGTGGCTGAGGATAACGGCAATCAGTTATGCAACAGGCAGTGTAATAACAAATTCAGTAAAATCGCCCTCTTTTGTGCTCACGTCTATTTTCCCCCCATGCCCTTTCACAACCATATCGTAAGTTAATGACAACCCCAAGCCCGTACCTTCACCAGTTGGTTTGGTTGTAAAAAACGGCTGCATGATCTTCTCTTTGATAGCATCCGGAATGCCTATACCATCGTCTTTTACTTTAATAACGACTTGCCCGTTTTTTGCCGAAGTAGATACCGAAACTTCCGGCTTATAATCCGCACCAGCAGTTTTCCGCTTTTGATTGACGGCGTAAAAAGCATTGTTAAACAGGTTGAGCAACACCCGCCCAATATCCTGCGGGATGACGTTTATTTTAGGAAGCTTTTCATCAAAATGCATCACCATCTCAGCTTTGAAGCTACTGTCTTTTGACAGCAGTCCCTGGTAAGCCAATCGCATATAATTATCCGCGAGTGCGTTGATATTTGTTGGCTCTTTTACACCGCTACCTACCTGGCTATGCTGCAGCATGCCTTTTACAATGGCCTCAGCGCGTTTGCCGTGCATATTGATCTTCTTCGAGTTCTCTTCGATATCTACAGCGATCGCTTTAATTTCGTCTAAATCACCCTTTTCTATTTCCTGTTTTATTTCTCCAACCAATTCAGTATTGAGCTCCGAAAAATTATTCACGAAGTTTAGCGGGTTTTGTATCTCATGGGCGATACCTGCTGTCAGCTCGCCCAGCGAGGCCATTTTTTCGGATTGGATGAGCCGTGCCTGGTTGGCCCTGATCTCGGCAGTTTGGCGGTTTACTTCTTCTTCCAACAGCTTCTGGCGATTTAATGCTTCTTCCTTTTTTTCTTCTGAAAGGCGGACCACCTCAGCAGCATTTTGTTGTACCTCGCTGATGATCTCTTTAAACCGCGTCGCTACATAACCCAGCAATGATATTGGGAACGAAAGGAGGAGGCTCGTATTGAAATAAAGAATAGTTTCCTCAGAAACGTTATTGAACACGTATAAAGTTGCGATCAGCAGCAAAAACGACGCCAATGAAATCAAAAGTCCACCCACCACACTCCAAAGCGCGCCCTTAAGCTGTTTCCACGAGGTAACTACGTAGTAGATACAAGCGATGAGCGGTACAGCATTCGCTGCATACAACCACATTGTTAAGGCCGGAAAAGGCAAAACGATGAACGAAAAAATGATGAGGAGCGCCAGGAATACTTTGAGTACCCGCGAAACACGCCGTTTAAAAATATGGGCCGTGATCAGCGGAACCGTTACAAAGATAAGCTGAAGGGAAACAGTCGATATGACAGAAATGATATAACCACGGGCATAAGATACGGCTACTACATTCTGCACCAGGATAGAACCGGTTGCAGTAGCGAAAAAGGTGACGCAAACAGCGATCCGTAGCAACGTTTTATCGGCCCGGTTTTCAAGATATAAGAGCCAGAAGAGCAAGGTCAGCACCGCGCACACCCACCACCATGCGTTAAAGTAAAAGTGGTTGCGCAGGAGGGTTGGAAGGAGGGTTTTTTTCGCCACCGCGTCGGTAAGGCCCAGCACAGCATCCGGGCTGTTTTCGTTTGATTTTAAATGCTTTGGCGGAAAGGGCGATAAATAATCCACAAAATGCAGGGCGATGGTATATTCCACGCCTTCTTTCATGTCCAGTTGCGCCGGTATCTGCATGCCCTGGTTTGCGGGTTCGGCAAAGGGTTTTCCGTTGGTGCCGGTATTGCCAAAAGAGGTGACCTGTTTACCATCAATATAAACGTCGATAGCGGCGAATGAGAAGTATAAAAAACCCAGTTGTTGCGTATCGAACACGTGGTCGAGTCTGATCTTTGCCCTGAACCAGCCTTCCACCCTGCCGCTCTTATCGGCATAGCTTGCCGGCAATTCTCCCGGCCGCAGGGGTTTCCAGCCGGTCATATCAATATCTTTATGGGTCCAGGCAGTGTCGTTTCCCTGTTTAAAAAACCAAAAGCCGTCAAACCGCGTCAGGTACACCAGGCCGTTTGCTTTGGCGCGCATCCCCGGCTTTATAACGATCACTTTATTTTGGGCATAGCAATTTATGGAGAGTAGTAAGAGCAGTAGGAAGAATAGTCTCTTCATATAAATTATGATTGGCAGGCTAAACAAAAGCGGGTCATAGTACAAAACCCTGTGATACAAATTATAATATTAGAAAAATATCAGGAGATCGGCAAGGCAACAGTAAATTCGGTGTACTCACCTTCACGGGTGTACTCAATTTTCCCCCCATGGCCCTTCACCACCATATCATAAGTTAAGCTTAATCCAAGCCCGGTTCCCTCGCCCGTAGGTTTGGTGGTGAAAAACGGCTGCATGATCTTATCTTTGATAGCATCCGGAATGCCTATACCATCGTCTTTTACTTTAATAACGACTTGCCCGTCTTTTGCCGAAGTAGATACCGAAACTTCCGGCTTATAATCCGCACCAGCAGTTTTCCGCTTTTGATTGACGGCGTAAAAAGCATTGTTAAACAGGTTGAGCAACACCCTTCCGATATCCTGCGGGATCACATTTATCTTAGGCAGTCTTTCATCAAAATGCGTCACCAAATCGGCATTGAAGCTCTTGTCTTTTGACCGCAACCCGTGATACGAGAGTCGCAAATACTCATCCGCGAGCGCGTTAATATCTGTTGGTTCCTTGGTCCCGCTGCCCGATTGGCTGTGCTGCAACATGCCTTTGACTATCGCGTCCGCACGCTGGCCATGGTGGCGTATCTTTTCCAGGTTTTGTGTGAGGTCATCGGCAATGGCTATAACATCATCCTTGTTGCCTTTTTCCTCTTCTTCTTTTAGCTCAGCCAATAGTTCAACACTCACTTCCGAAAAATTATTGACGAAATTTAATGGGTTCTGTATCTCATGGGCGATACCGGCAGTCAACTCACCCAGCGAGGCCATTTTTTCCGACTGGATGAGTTGGGTTTGAGTGGATTTCAGTTCTTCCAGCGCCTGGCCGAGGTTATCGCGCTGTGAGCTAATTTCTTCTTTTTGAGCACTTAGTAACAGGTTCGTGCCCCTTTGTTTCCGATAGTTTCTCCAAATAATGAGTGCGATCAGCAAAATAATTCCCAAGCCTGCTATGGCGCCACTTGTAGCGTACCTGTATTTCAATTCGTCATTCTGCTCCTGGAGTTGCTGCTGCCGCTGCTGTTCGCTAAGCGCGAGCTGCTGTAGTCGCCTGGAAATCTTTGGCCCAAACAATTCATCTTTTACCTTTTCGCTCAGCGACAGGTAAAATAATGCGCTATCGGGCTGACGTGCAGACTTAAACAGACCGGAAAGCAATTCAGCAGCCAGGTATTCGGATTTTTTCATAGATATCTGGCGGCTGACCGCCAGGGTTTTCCGGGCATAAAAAAAGCTTGAGTCGCGTTGGTTAATTTTATTGAACAATTGACCCAGGTCTAAATACAATACTGAAAGGTTGCGCAGATCATTTTGTTTCAGGGCGTTGCGCGCTCCGTACCTACACCACATAACTGCTTTTCCATAATGGCCCAGATCACGTTCGATATTTCCAAGCCTGCCCTCCAGTTCTGAATAAACAACATGGATGCTTGCACTGTCCTTTTTGATGTAGTCGTAAGCTCGCCGCTGATAGTATTGCGCCGAGTCCAGGTTTCCCATCAATTCATAATCATTACCGATGTTGGACCATCCGTTATGGACCGCCGCGTGTAGTGACCTGGCGTAAAACGAAACGGAAGTCCTGTAATGCCAGATCGAGGTGTTGTATTCTCCCAGTTCCATAAACAGGTTGCCCAGCCTGTTCTCAACGGCGCCGTGAGCTACGAGCGCGATACTGTCGTCGCCGGCTTTGCTGATCGCGTTCAAACTTTGCAGCATATAAGTATAGCCTTGCGGAATATCTCCCGAATCAAGGATTATCGATCCCTTATCGCTCAGCGCCCGGGCTTCCAAAACCAAGAAATGGGTTTTTCGCGCCAAAGCAGTTGCCTTGTCAATATAATATATAGCGGAGTCGACCTTTGAAAAGCGGTAACTGCCGCCAATAGCCAATAGCAGCTGTATACGTGCAGAGTCAGTTGTTGCGTGAGCCAGTTCGCCTTTTCGTTTTGCAATTTCAGCCGGCCTTTGCTGTCCCAGGCAGCAAAGTATTGTTGCCAACAATAAAATGACAGTTAAAATGTATTTCTTCATTTAAGCGGGTAATTGAATAATAAACTCCGAGCCTTCACCTTCAACACTGTTAACCTGTATCGTTCCCGCACGCCCCTTCACAACCATGTCATAAGGCAAAGAAAACCAATATTAATGAACCCGGATATGCTCAGCCTTAGGTTCATCGTGAAATGAGGTTAAGTAATTGGATTACAAGATAGTCATAATACTTATTAATAATATCCCGTACGCGGCGATTGGACATGGACTTATGACGCGACCGCGCGTCCAAAATATTTTTCCTACTTTTAAAATCATCTGATCAGGCACAACCATGAACGATCGTACATCCAGGGCAATTGCCGTTTTATTTGCGAGGGCTTTGCTCGGAATCATCTTTACTATGCAGGGCTTCGGCAAGGTATTTACGTTTACCGTAACGAAAGTGTACGATATGTTTTTTAAGGATTTTGAGAAAACCTTTTTGCCCAAATGGCTCATCTGGGGCACAGCTTACTACACCTCCTGTGTGGAACTGATCTGCGGGTTGTTACTCATCATTGGCCTGTTCAGGAAGTACGCTTTATGCCTGCTCGCTCTCGACCTGCTGGTGGTTTCCTTCGGGCATGGTTTTATGGAACCGATATGGGATCTGCAGCACGTGATGCCCAGGGCCATTTTATTAATAGCTATCCTGGTTGTCCCCTCTCAATGGGACAAATGGAATTTGGACGATCGGCTTTTTCCTCAAAAAGGCGCAAATTGACGCTCCAGGATAGCCCTGCCATCCGTAATCCTTTTCCAATACCCCGGCCAGCCGCGTAATTACATAACCCGGAAGCCTCTTTTTACGTATGATAGGTGTCGCAATTTTAATTTTAATTAAAAAATGTTTAAGTCAGCGAAAATTCCGCTTTCTTTTTTGATTATCGGTATTTGCTGGGCATTGTTCAGTAATCCGGTCATCACGTTGTTTTTAAGGCACCTGGCGCCGCTCGAACAGGATTCGTACCGGAGCTTGAACGACCTGGTTTTCGTGATCATCATGTGTTATGTGCTGTTTGTAAAAATCAAGAAGCAGCAACGCCAGCTGACAAAATCCGAGGAAGAATACCGGCAGCTTTTCGAATCAAATCCCAACCCATTGTGGATATATAACGAAAGCCTGCAATTTGTAAAAGTGAATAACGCGGCTGTTGAAAAGTACGAATACAGCAGGAAGAAATTTCTTAAACTAACCATCGACGATATTCATCCGCAGGCGGACGCAGAGACATGGATCTCCAGGGATAACGGCCATTTTGATCCCCGGCTTGCCGGTATCTGGTCGCACATCAAATCATCCGGCGGCACCTTTTTCGTATCCATAGTATCGTATCCCATATTATTTAATAACCAACGCTGCAATTTGGTTATGGCAACCGATATCACCGAGCTGGTTGAAAAGGAAAGAAAATTAGAGGATGCTTACCAAAAGCTGAAAACGTACAACGAAGTGCTGCTCCAGCTGGCCTGGTCGAACTCGCACGAACTGAGAAGGCCGCTATGTTCTATCCTTGGTTTGGTTTCGCTGCTGAAAGAGGCAAACGACCAGGAAAAAGACGAATTCCTCCGTTTACTTGAAATATCCTCCACCGAGCTGGACGAGGTTCTGAAGCAGAACAATCAGAAAGTGAGCGAAATAGAAATGGTGCAGGCATTCTAACACCGTCATCTAAAAAAAATTACCTGGGGGTATACTTTTCCTTGTGATTAAAGTCGAACATTCTCGAAATCGTAAATCCTAAGCGGTACTGGCCCCGTGCGTAGTCTTCAGTGGTGTTGCTCAAATAGTTGATTTCGGAAACTGCCCTTGCATTGGTTACATTCAGCGTAAATACATGGCCTCCTGTCACTACCTGGATACCTACCCCCAAAGGATCGCTGAAGCCGTTGGCGTTTCTGAACGAGGAGAACGGATGCGCATAATCCACCACGATGCCCATTAATTTAGTGACCTTTAAACGTGCCGTGGCATTCACCGAGAATATACTTTGCGTGCTTCCCGCCACGTTTGGAACGGGCAAATTGTTTTGCATGATGGACGGTGCTATTTCAAACGAAAATGAGTGGGAAAACTTCCGGGCGAAAATGGCTTGCCCGAAGTACGATACCCGGTCGCCAAAGGCGGCAAACGCGCCATACGGCCTTAGGCCCGTTTCGCCGACCAATGAAATGGCCAGCGGCGAACTATCATCGTTGGTTTGATGGAGCAAAGCATATTTGAGTTCCAGCGTAACCAAACCGCCGCCGTAAGGCATTGCGCTTCGTCCCAGCTCGATATTCAGATCATTGGTCAATCCGTATTCGAAACCAATGTACACATCGGCAACAGCATCCAGTCCAAAAAAAGTTTTCCCGCCCCCCAGGTTGCCGGCGAAATCGCCAAAGCGGTGGATCACCAAAAAATTGAAGTTATTTTTTTTAACGGTCTCGGTGGATTGCGACAGGATAAGCCTTGATGATTCAAAGACCACTGCGTGCTCGCTTTTATTTTCACCATTCATGGCGCTGAACAACGAATCGGCGGTGGTAGCCTTTTTTGGAGGGTTAGCGTTCTGCGCGGTTAACCCTGCGCTGATCAGCAGAAAAACGAAGAGTAAAATATAGTTCTTCATATGATGATATTTATCTTGTTGCAACTGTTTGGTAAGGGTTATAAATAGCGGAAACCGTTATTTTTATGCTTTCGGCGATATGATAAAACAGTATCTGGGGAATATCTACATGATGATCCGCGCAGTTGACCATAAATTCGGAACTCATGCTTACCGCTCCATTTTTTACCGTCAATGTGCCCGGGATCGTACGCGTCCTGGCTACGCCGTGCACCGTTAGTTCGCCCGTGGCATTCACATGGTAGGTGCCGTCTTTGCTGAGGTCGACGTGTTCAAGCAGTTTACCTTTAAAGATCGCTTTCGGATACTTGTCGCTTTCCATGTAGTCGGAATTGAAATGCTGCTGCATGAAAGCTTTTTCAAAATGCAAGGAACTGATATTTACGCTGAAATTTAATTCGCCTGTCGTTGCGTTATAAACGGATATCCCGGAAGATGTTTCTGCTTTAATATCCTCGATCAGGGCGTGTGAGTACAGCGCGATCCTGACATTTTTGCTCAGGAAAAGGTCTGGATCAGGATGGCCGAATTTTACTAAAACAAATAATGTAATAAACAAATATTTCATTGAACGACCCTGTTTGCTTATTAAAAATATTTGATGAAATTTAATCAAAAAAAGCAATCAAACTAAAACTAAAAATAATTAAACAGAACCGCCCGAAACAGTTTGCCGGGCCAGGTCGCAATACCCAATATCCTATTGAGTATCAATTCTTCTTTTTGGGTACGGTTTATAATCACGACGAATTCGTGGACTGACAAGCCGGTGAGGCAACGATTTTCACTTTTTATTTGTTATGGGGAAAATATTAATTTAGTATACCCTATTAAAATAAAATGGACCAGGAAAAAGTGTTGCACCTGCTTGGCAACATCAAGTATAAGCGCTTCGTAGGAATAACAGCGTTTGAAGTTGTCCAATATGCCGTCGATGCATGTTTATTAGCACGAACCCCTGTTGGTAATTTTGTATTAACATCCAAAGGCGAAGATTTATTTAGCACTAAAATTTTATGGGACGACATGATAAAATGAAATAGTATTTTTGATTGCAAATGACCCCTATGCCGAATGACACGAGGGATATCCCCCAGCGCCGCTGTCCGCGGTGCGGCCATTATTTCCAATACAGGATGCCGAGATCGTTCGTGGTCAGGTATTTGCTTTTTTTCCTCCCGCTGAGCAAGTATTTCTGCGGTAACTGTCTGAAGAACCGCTACGTTTGGGGGCGGAAGTAATCATCCATAAAACTTATTTCCTGCCAAACTTCAATGCCGATAACGTAAAGCCGAACCCCTTTCTGCGTGGTGGATGTGAAGGATTGACTGGTCGCCACGCCCAACTGCACTTTAAGGTAAACTGTAAGTTATTGTAATAAGGGTAGTTTTTAAAACGGCAGACCCGGGGAATGTTTTGGGGTGGGACGGGAAGCGCGGGGTTTTAGTCTTAAGTTCTGAGTCTACTTTGACTCAAGACTTTAGGCTCAAGACTTCGAACTTTTTAGCTTATTTTCAGCGCGCTTTTAACGCATTTTGTGGAAACAATTCCCCCTAATTCCCATTTACATTTCGGGTAACAATTATGCCTATTAATTAACCCGGGTTTAACCGCGATTTTATTGCCTTTATCACAATATGCTGTATTTCTGTAGCATATAAAGGTTAACTAATGCTTAAAATGCCGGGTGGCAGGCCCCATGCGCGCGCATGTGTAGTTGTGGTATAATAATTGGCTGATTGCTGGTATCCTAATGATTTAAACAAAAAACGGGAACAGAAACCTGAAATGAAACAGAAAACAAACAAAGTAATTACTAAGCTGATGCTGCCCGTTATGGCATGCGCAGTGATGTTATACAGTTCGTGCCGCAAATCGGATATGACACCCCCGGTGACCAAAGCAGCACAAACTACCAAGCCTGCCAACAATGCGCTGAGCAAACAAATAGTTGCCAACCTTGCGCACTCGCTGGGCGGCACTTACGGCGGCGCGAGCACGCTGAGCACCGTTAACAACAACAGCGCGTTTTGCGGCCTGGTTACCGACTCGCTGGTTGACCGCAACGGCGTCCAGGGCGATACGACTTCGCACATGGGCGGTTACCTTACCTTCGCGTTCAATTGCGACAATGGCAAACCCAGCGGCTTTACCGCGTCCGATTCGCTGGCCACTACCCGCCAGACCCCTGACGGCTGGTACCAGTGGTATTACATCAAACAAGACTATACCATCAAGTGCCTGAATGGCAGCAACCAATTCGTTGGCGTGAACGGCACCAACCACTATTACCAGTTTATGAAGCTGCACGCTTACGACCCTAATGATACCAAGCTATCCAATGATATCCAGAGCTGTAACTTTGTGCTGAGCGACCTTAAGATCGACGTTGTTAACAAGGACATCCTGAGCGGCACGGCGCTGTTCACAGCAAAAGGCCAGGACTGGGACGTAACCGGTACGGTGAACTTTGTGGGTAACCACATTGCCGATGTAACCATCGACGGTACGGTGTATCATATCGATATCAGGGATTTCAGCTGGTAATAGCTGAGAACCAAGAGTCAAGAATCAAGAGTCAAGACATTAGCAAAATATACCCACCTAACCCCAAAACAAGTAATAACTGATATTAGGATGCCGGAGAAATCTGGCGTCCTTTTTTTATGGGTTGGCGCATGGCGGTTTTTTCATACTGATTCCCGACAGGGAAATCGTTACATGATCAATTTAAAGAATGCTGCAGCCTGAACAATAACAATAGCGCCAAGCCACAAGTAGAATTTATTTTCTTTGCGGCTAATGGCATTAGCGAAGATCACAATGACAAATACAATGGTCAGCATTCCAATAAATAGCATACCATACATTACGGCTTCGCCATAGACGACATGGTGTCCATTAGGATCGGCTTGGACCATTGCGTGGAAGTTCGAGGCCATCCTATACTGGTTGTAGCACAGCAATGAATACAGTATATAGCAAATAACCGAAACTGGACGCTTTGCGAAAATATACATGAGTGACGCCATCGTGATGGGTTTGTATCATTAATACTTATTGCGCAAAAAGGTAACCGTGCTGTCCGTCCGGTTGGGAATAAGAAAATGCGGAAAATTTGCATGGCGGTTGGCGCATGGCGATGGTAGCGGATACCGGCCCTTTCTAGTTGGCAGTTTTTAGTAGGCAGCTGGCCGTATTTTGCAGCATATTTATATGTGCAATAAGAGCCTAAGGCCTGCCGGTTTATGAATGAACAGCCCGCCCGGGCGCCCTCTTAAGCTAAACCCATAAGGCAGAAAGCTAAAACCTTTCGCCTTTAACCTTTCACCTCAATTAGATGATCCCTGGGGTTTGCCCTTCGAGGCGATCTCGCCGATCGCGTGCACCAATTTATCCAAATCCTGTATGCGGGTGTAAACGTGCGGGGTAATGCGTACGCAGCTGATGTTTTCCCATACGATGCCCACGGTGTGTATTTTGTATTGGTTGAAAAGCGCGTTTTCGAGTTCGCCGGGGGTCATGCCGTCGACGCTGACACCGCAGATGGCGCAGGAGTATTCGGTCTTGAGCGAGGTGTGCAGCTTTACTTTGGGTATGTCCTTTACGCGGGTGGCCCAATAGTTTTTCAGGTAGCGAATGCGTTCCTCCTTGCGTTTGCTGCCAATGCCCTCGTGGAAGTTGATGGCCTCGCCTATGCCCTCCTCTATCGGGAAGCTGCGCGTGCCCAGGTCCTCAAACTTGCGTATATCGCCGTCGTGCGGTTTATCGCCGCACACCATCGGCCACACCTTTTCTATCTTGTCCTTTTTTATCCATAGCATGCCGCTGCCTATAGGCGCCGACAAAAACTTGTGCAAACTGGTGCCGAAGTAGTCGCAATGCAGGTCGAGTATTTTAAAATCCATCAGGCCGAAGCTGTGCGCGCCGTCCACGATCACCTCGATGCCCCTTTCATGCGCCATGTCGCAAATTTTGCGCACGGGCAGTATTTGTCCCACCCAGTTGATCATGTGCGTTACGTGTATCAGTTTGGTTTTGGGTGTGATGGCGTCTTGAAAGCCTTTGACGATCTGCTCGTCGTTCTCAATGGGAAAGTCGAAACTGATCTGCTTGTAAACAATGCCGTCGCGTATGGCGCGCTTGCGGTAGGCCTGTATCATGTGCGGGTAATCCTGCCTGGTGCCGATCACCTCGTCGCCCCTTTCCAAAGGCAGACCGTAAATAATGGTATTGAGCGCCTCCGTCGAGTTGCGGTTGACGGCGATCTCGTCCGGCAGCGTACCCGCCAGGTCGGCCAGTTTATCGCGCAGGGGTTCGCGGCCCTGGTCCAGTATGCGCCACATGTAGTATGATGGCCCCATATTGGCCTGGTCGTTAAACCGTGCCACGGCCTGCTGCACCACCAGCGGCGAAGGCGATACCCCGCCATTGTTCAAATTAATGATCTCTGGACTCACCGTGTAGGCGTTCTGGATGGTGTTCCAAAAGTCTTCGTCCTGTGCCACCTCAAAGGGGTTTTTATGCGCTACCTTTTGGGCGGCTCGCTTCCAGTCGGCGGCGTGCAGCTGGTTGAATAAACTGGAGGCCGAAAACGCGCCCGTAAGCACGGCGGCTTGCCTGAGGAAGTTACGACGGTCTGTACTCATGATGGGTTAATGATTGAGAACACTAAGGTAGGAGTTTTTTGATGAAAGGTAAAAGGTGAAAGGTAAAAGGTGAAAGGTAAAAGGTGAAAGGTGAAAGGCAAAAGGTAAAAGGCAATGTCATTAAGTTAAGGATTTAAATATCGAACACAGAATAACGAATGTCGAATAATGAAGTAAAAACTTCGGCGTTCAACATTCAAGATTCGTTATTCGATATTATTTTTTTGTATTTTTTTGCTTAACTTAATGACATTGAGGTAAAAGGTTCCAGCGGTTAACTAATGCACCCTATTCAAATAACCCCCTATAAGTGATAACGATCATCATTTTGGGGGACCGGTCCGTGATACCTGTCATTTTTTACGTGATAGGCGGAGGTAGTTTTGTATCATGTTAAAACAAAAAAACCTATATCCTCATCCATCGCGCTCGGCATCGCGTCCTGCAAGGCAGTATGATAAAGCGCGCACTGTATTGAACCTGGTTGCAATAATCGTGTCGGTTATTGTGCTTTTTTTGATCATTGTCAATTTTGTGGATTAAACAGCCCGACTAAAGAATAACAGCCCGAAAGTCCCTTGCTTATCGGATTGGGTCCCGATGATAAGGTCATCGGGGCTGTTATTTTTTGGCGTGTTTGGCTAAACGATTTGCCAACTCATAAGGGAGGGACACTTGCGGTCAATGTCATTAAATTAAGGATTTGAATATCGAACACAGAATAACGAATGTCGAATAATGAAGTAAAAACTTCGGCGTTCGACATTCAAAATTCGTTATTCGATATTATTTTTTTGTCTTTTTTTGCTTAACTTAATGACATTCCGCTTGCGGTAGCCGGGGATGAAAGTCAAAAGCTTTGGACTTCCTGTTTTAAACGGGATAATCGGATCACCGCCAGAATGCCGGTGCGGGTCTCACCCCGCGAATGGTGCAATCGACGCAAAAGACAGTGGAGTAGGACATAGCTGTGGGACCGCCGAATGGGTTTGGCGGCGGCAGGTAGAGGCCCATCACGGGCGTATAAGCGCTGCTGTTGTGCGAAAACTCGTCGGTCATCGCAATTTCCTGCGGTGTCTTTGGCGGATTCACCAGGAAGGCGGTATCCAGTTCGCATACGGCAGGGTACACCGCTACGTATGATACCGGCAGTTGTTCCTTCGTAATAAAAACGCGTTTGTATGCAATATTGCCGGCACTCAGGTAACCCACCACCAGCTCGCCCGGGTTGCTGAGGCAGCGGTAATTGGTTGGCGAGGCCGAAGGCAGCACATCAAACACGCTGCCTATGTTTTGGGTGTTTTTCTGCAAATTTTCCCAAAAGGCATACGCGTCGGGCGTGAGGGCATATTGCTTTACCAGCACGCTGTATTTCTTTTCGATCTTTTCCGAGGTTGGGTCGATGGTGGTTACGGGAAACTGGTAAACGATGTCGGTGCTGAGTTTGGTGGTGGAGGCTATAGTGATGGTGCTCGAGCTATCGCGCTGGAAGCAATAGTATATCGAGTCGTCCACATGGCGCTGCCCGTACGAGGCCCAGCCCGAGCGGTACATCGAGTGGAACTGCCAGGTTTCCGAATAGTCCCAGCGATAATAGCGCGTATTGTTGCCGGCATCGTGCGTGTTCACATACACCTGCATTTTGGTGGGCAGCGCCTTAAAACCAACGCTGTCAATAGGCTGCGAATTTTTTACCACTACATAGTCCGACAGGTATTCCTGGCCGCCGGCGGTTTTGATGCGCAGCCGGTATTTGCGCGATGCATCGAGGTTGAAGGGCGCAGCCGCATAGGTACCGGGCCGAAGCTCTGTCAGGGGGATGGTGCCATTGGCATCGTCCTCTATCGTCAGCACGGCATTGGATTCGGCAATGATGACCCTGGAGGTATCCACATGTTTGGTACGGCTCAGCCTGATCACAGTCGAGTCGGTACCGGTAATGGAGCCCTCGACCACCAGGTAGCGGTTATCGCCCGCCTTACCCAGGTCGGGTACAAAAACCTTCTTGCAGCCCAGGCCGAGTAAAGCTAACAGGATCAAAACCGGCAGAATTTTCATCGCCTATTTAAATTGAGAACTAAATGTATCGTTTTTATTTGGAAAGCAGGTGAGGTTTATTTGGTGGACAGGGTTGATTAATGCCGGGCGTGGCGGCGAAAGGTTCGCACCATCAAAAACCTTTATCCTTCAACCTTTTCCTCAAAACAAATCATTTTTCCTCAAAACAAATCATTCCCCCTTTATTTTCAGCCGGATGGCTTCCAGGTCCATAAAGAGTGTAGTATTGCGGGCTTCTTGTTCCTTAACCAAAACATCCATGGCTGTTTGCAGGGCAAGGGCATTTTTCATCAAGTCGTCTATTTGCTGCGGGCTGAAGTCGTGGTATTCGTGGTCCATTACCTGTTATTTGTGGAAATCATTTATTTGTAACAATACCATATCCAATATGTTTCGGCCATGCAAAATAAAAGTACCTTATCGTTTGGCAGGAGTGGCGGTGCAGCGAAAACCACGCATAGTCATCTAAAATCCGCATAAAGGTCACTTTCTTGCGTTATTGCACCGCGTTACCTGCTACCGATAAATTTAATCGTAATAGGAATGTTACGATTAATTGTGTATATTCATATCCCTTTAAGAATTTACTATGATAATGAAAAAGATATTGGTTATTGAAGACGACCTGGATACCCTTGATATTCTCGACTACCTGATACAGGATATGAATTGCGAAGTAAGCCGGTCGCAGCAGCTGATCCCCGTGGACGACGTGATCTCGATCAACCCTGACATTATCCTGGTAGATTATTGGCTGCCCAACGGGCATGGCTCCGATTTTTGTACGGCTATCAAGCAGCACCCTACGCTAAGCTCCATCCCCGTGGTCCTCATCTCAACACACGTCAAGCTAAAAGCCGTGGCCGAACAAAGCTGTGCCGACGGCTATCTCGAAAAACCATTTAATATCGGCGACCTGGAACAAATCATCGCAAAGGTTTCGTCGCCGGTTGCGCTGCAAATGTCAGCAACCAGAGGTAACAGAGCGGGCTGATCGCGTTGATTACCAGAATTTTCCTGCCAGCTGCCAACTGAATAAGGAGGGCGCTCGGCCGGGCTGTCCGTTCATACGGCACAGGCCTTAGCCCAATGTCATTAAGTTAAGGATTTAAATATCGAACACAGAATAACGAATGTCGAATAATGAAGTAAAACTTCGGCGTTCAACATTCAAGATTCGTTATTCGATATTATTTTTTTGTATTTTTTTGCTTAACTTAATGACATTGGGCCTTAGCCACAAGCCGGTATCCACTGCCATCCCTGGCGCAATTGTCTGAACCGCTGATTTTTTTGATTGCGCTGATCTCGCAGATGCAATAATCAATGGCATCATACAATCACTTAAATCAACGGTTCAGACAGTTTTCCGTCCGGTTGGGAATAGGAAAATGCGGAAAACCAGTGGACTTACACCAGGTAAGCCTGCAACACCTCCTCTACCTGCACAATATCAAACGGCTTTGCAATACTGCCATCCGCGCAATAATCCTTTGCCACCTGGCTTAAGTCGTTGATACCGGATAACACGATAACGGGAATCCCCGCTGTAGCCGGATGCTGTTTTATTTTCAGGCACAACTCAGCGCCGCACTGTCCGGCTATCCAGTAATCCAATAAGACCAGGTTTGGGCCGATACGCTCAACCTCCGCAACGGGCAATATAGCAGACCTCAGTACAACTTCAACCCCGGCTTGCGCGGCTATGTAACCAAGCATCTCTAACGTATCCGTATCATCTTCTACGATAAGGACTTTTTTCATTGCGATTTTAGCTTTAGCGATGCAAAATTACACGGCACGAAAGTAGGCGGCAATACTGTACGAATACTGTACTGCGGTGATGGATCGGGTAATTGCTGCGATACTTCACGCGGGCTTTGCGATCCTTTTGTCTCCTACTCGCCCTTGTTGGTGATAACACCAACAAGGGCGGGAAGAAAGGTAAGAAGACTGCCGAACCGAAAGTTAAATCTATAGGCGGTAAAGGCGGATGAGGTTATTTAATCGCAAAAAACCTCACCTGTATAACACAAGTGAGGTTGTTAATTACTTTTTTCACCCTAAACTACCCGTTTTCGAATTAGAAAGTATCAGTAGAACAGCCAGATTAATCAAAGGTTTTCGTGAAGTTCCTATCAATTTGCCGTGGTCTAACACGTATATAGTCTCCTGATAACACCAACAAGGGCGGGGGAAAGGCAGGAATTAACGCAGAAGCGTGGGTGATTGCGGGAGCGGGACTCTTTTACTGTAAAAAATTATTCCATTGATTTCCTGCCATTTGTAAAATATTCATAAAGATTATTATGTATTTTCACAGAAACATCTTTATATTTGTTTAATCCCTCCCGGATTATTTTAATCATCTTTTATTTTCCGTCCGCTTTTTATCAGTCTAAACCGGACGGAAAAACCAAAGCACATAGTCTATACAGGTCATCCATACCAACGATGACAAATGCCCTTGCAACAGCAATTGGCAACAGGAGGGGTTTTGTCTGTCGCTTTTCGCGACGAGCACTAAAAAGGTTATAGTAGTTGTAATAGTTGAAGTAGTTATCTATTGTCCAACCATTACAACGCTGCAACTTCTACAACCACTACAACTAATTCAACACAATATGCCACAACCTAACCAATCATCCACAAACCAATTTTATACAGCTCCGGCTAAGGCCAGAAAGCTGTTTGAAGATCCTGCCGCCCGAAAACAGGTGGAGGAACTGTTCACCGTCCGCACCGCCAACGACTGGATGCAGGAAGCTAATAAACGCCCTGTACCCAAAATGCTTTTTGGCAAATTCTGGTTCGAGACGGAGCTATGCATTTTATTTGCTGACAGTAATTTAGGCAAGTCAATCCTTGCTGTGCAGATAGCCAACGCCATCAGCAACGGCGACTCTGCACAACCTTTCACTTGCGAAGCCGAAGTTCAGCCGGTGCTTTATTGCGATTTTGAGTTGACAGACAAACAATTCGAAGCACGATATTCAGTAGAGTATGAGGATCATTACCCTTTCCATGGCAATTTTTTCCGTGCCGAGATGAACCCCGGCATTGATGTTCCGCCAGGCTTTAAGGATTTTGACGAATACCTGAACTATGCGCTTGAACGCTCCATCGTACAAACCGGCGCACGCGTTGTGATCATCGATAACCTGACCTACCTGCGCAGCGAGACCGAACGCGCCAAGGACGCCTTACCGCTGATGAAACACCTTAAGGCGCTAAAGAGCAAGTACAACCTGAGCATACTGGCATTGGCGCATACGCCCAAGCGCGATATGTCGCAGGAAATAAACCGCAACGACCTGCAAGGCAGCAAAATGCTGATGAACTTTTGCGACAGCGCCTTTACCATTGGCGAAAGCACATCTGATAAAAGCATAAGGTATCTCAAACAGATCAAGCAGCGCAATACCGACCAGGTATACGGCACCAACAATGTTTGCATTTGCCGCATCAGCAAGCCGCATAACTTTTTGCAATATGAGTTTACAGGGTACGGGGTTGAAGCCGAGCACCTGCGCAAATCAAACTATGGCAAAGGCAACGACCACATGGAAGAAGCGGTAAAACTTCGCGCTGAAGGCTTGTCGCTGCGTGAAATAGGCGCACAGTTTGGCCTATCGCCGCAGCAGGTTGACCGATTGCTTAAGAAAGCCGCTAAATAGTTTTTCCGTCCGCTTTTTTGTTCATGAAACCGGACGGAAAATACGCTATGTCATCCCGAACTTGTTTCGGGATCCCACAGGACATTCCCGCCTTGCATGAGGGATGCTGAAACAAGTTCAGCATGACAGTTCCCTATTAATAATTTACCAATGCATCGTTACACCCTCCAATCCTATTCAGGCCCCGGCAGCCGTATCATGTGCCCCAAATGCAGGCACCGGCGCGATACTTTCAAGCGCTATATAGATTCGCACACGCAAACCTATCTTGCCGATCATGTAGGCCGCTGCGACAGGCAGGAACAATGCGGCTACCATTACCCGCCGCGCCAATACTTTGCCGATAACCCCGGATTGGCTTCAGTTGGCAGTTCTCAGTTGGCAGTGGGCAATGGTCAGCTTACAAACTGCAAACCGCCAACTGCAAACCTACTTCTGCCCTGGTCTTTAGTCGAGCAAACGATGAAGGCCTATCACCGGAACAACTTTGTGCTGTTCCTGGCAAAGGTCTTCGACGAGGAGAAGGCGAAAGAGCTGGTGATGCGATACTGCATAGGCACCGCCAGTCGCTGGCCCGGCGCTACGGTTTTCTGGCAGCTGGATTACGACGAGCAGGTTCGCGCGGGTAAGGTGATGTTGTATAACAGGTCTTCCGGCAAAAGAGTGAAGGAGCCTTTTAATCATGTCACGTGGGTACATACTTTGTTAGACCGAAAGTCGGGAAGACCGGAAGACCGGAAGACACATCTTGCTAATGATGAAAAAGCAAATCATCTTTCGGACTTACGCGGACTTTCGGACTTTCGGACTCAAATAAAACAATGTTTATTCGGCGAACACCTGCTTGCAGAAGAACCCGATAGGATCGTGGCGATTACCGAAAGCGAAAAGACAGCCATAATAGGCAGCGGCTTTGAACCCGGTTATGTATGGCTGGCGGCGGGGAGTTTGGAAGGACTGAGCCACGCAAAATGCGAAATACTGCAACACCGCGACGTACTGCTCTTTCCCGATGTGAACGGATACGGCAAATGGCAAGACAAAGCCTATGAGCTTACGATGAAAATACCTACGGCAAACTTCATCGTCGATGAGTGCCTGCTGAACAACGCCACCCCTGCCGACCTGCTGAACGGCGCAGACATAGCCGATAAATGGATAGAACAATTAACTTTTAAACCTTAAAAATATGAGCGGAATGCTTGCGGCTTTATGCCATCATTATTACAATTTAACCGTAAAGGTTGAAAAACGCGACGAACGCTACCAGCAATTATGTGAGGATGTTTTGACATTCGACATGAACGTGAAAGTAAGCGAAGTGGACGAATTAATTGAAAGCAGGTTAAAACTGGTGAGGGCTTTTGAAACTTACCAGGTGACCTTCGAAAAATGGAAAGAAACCGAGAAAAAGATATTGACCATATTCAAACAGTTTGGCATAAGACCCCGCTGGACGCTTACCGGCGAGATACCCGGCGAACTGGAATACATGGTCTGGTATGACCTTAAAGACAATGTACACATTATGAAAACATGGGACCTAAAAGCTGATTCGATAAACCCAAACAGTATTACGAGCAGGATAGCCGATGATGACGACTTTGACGACATCACAAGCGCCCTCGATGACGATGATGTTCCCGATGATGACGACGAAGAGACAAGAAAATTAATTGAAGACTATCATAAATACATGAAGGAGCATGGGTACGTATCCGGGGAATAGCCGGGGTTTCCGGTTTATCCCTGCCTGTCCGGCTGGCAGGCGGGTAGGAAGCGGACGGAAAAATAACCCAACCCGTCATGGCGATCCGCTGGTTAGCGGAGTGGACATCTCTGCACATGCATCCCGATAGCTATCGGGATGATGATGCTTTTCGTGCCGTGAATAAAAATTACGGTGCTTGACTGGCACAGTTCAGAGGTTGCTTCGTTCCTCGCAATGACGTGGTGGTGGGGGTTTCCGACATTTTCCAGTCAAAAAGCGGACGGAAAAATAACCCAACCCATCATGGCGATCCGCTGGTTAGCGGAGTGGACATCTCTGCACATGCATCCCGATAGCTATCGGGATGATGATGCTTTTCGTGCCGTGAATAAAAATTACGGTGCTTGACTGGCACAGTTCAGCGGTTGCTTCGTTCCTCGCAATGACGTGGCGGGGGGTTTCCGACATTTTCCGGTCAAAAAGCGGCCGGAAAAACAAACCAACCCGTCATGGCGATCCGCTGGTTAGCGGAGTGGCCATCTCTGCACATGCATCCCGATAGCTATCGGGACGATGATGCTTTTCGTGCCGTGAATAAAAATTACGGTGCTTGACTGGCACAGTTCAGAGGTTGCTTCGTTCCTCAATGACGTGGTGGGGAGTTTCCGCTATTTCAACACTGGAACCGGAACGAAAAGCGTGAGGGATTGAAGCGGATACCTGCCTGTGGCTAATGCCCGTGCAGTATGAGCGCAAAGCCCGGCCCGCAGGGCACGCCCTTTACAGCATATAGATCATGGATCATAGTTCATGGCTGAACCGGGAATGGCTATGAACTATCAACTATGAACCATACGCCAAATCAACACTCCGGTAAACTGATCGGAATATTAATCGCCAGCCCCCCGTCGGAGGTTTCTTTGTATTTGGAGTTCATGTCCAGCGCGGTTTGCCACATGGTTTTCACCACGGCGTCGAGGCTTACTTTGGCGTTGTCGGGGTTGGTTTGCAGGGCCAGCTGCGAGGCGGTGATGGCCTTGATGGCGCCCATGGTATTGCGTTCGATGCAGGGCACCTGAACGAGGCCGCCGATGGGGTCGCAGGTCATGCCCAGGTGGTGTTCCATGGCAATTTCGGCCGCCATCAGCACCTGTCGCTGCGATCCGCCGAGGCAGCCGGTAAGCCCCGCCGCCGCCATCGCCGACGATACGCCGATCTCGGCCTGGCAGCCGCCCATGGCCGCGCTAAGGGTTGCCCCCTTTTTGAATATGCTGCCAATTTCGGATGCGATGGTGATGAACTGGATGATCTGCTCGTCGCTAAAGCCATCGCAAAACACGATGAAGTATTGCAGCACGGCCGGCACCACGCCAGCCGCGCCGTTGGTAGGGGCCGTCACCACGCGGCCGAACGAGGCGTTCTCCTCGTTCACCGCCAGGGCGAAACAGCTTACCCAGTCGAGCGTGTTTTTGAAGCCGCCGCCGGTTTCGCGGATGGCCATTACCCATTCGTCAAAGTTCTGGTAGGGGTGCGTACCGATGAGCCGGTGGTTGAGCGTTGCCGCGCGCCGCGCCACGTTGAGGCCGCCGGGCAGGTAGCCGGTGGTGTGGCAGCCGCGGTACATGCACTCCTTCATTACGCGGAAGATGTTGAGGATACCGTCGCGGGTGTCCTGCTCGCTGCGCCAGGCGGCTTCGTTCTCCAGCACCACTTCGGATATTTTAAGACCGGTTTTGAGGCACCAGTGCAGCAGGTCGCCGGCAGTTTCGATGGGGAACGGCAGGTCGACCTCGGTTTTGCTCATGCCCTGCGCGCCTTCTTTCACCACAAAGCCCCCGCCGATGGAATAGTAGGTTTCGGAAACGGCATGCCCGTCGTTCAGCAAAGCCTGGAAAGTTACCGCGTTAGGGTGAAAGGGCAGCTGTTCGTTGTATAAGAATAAAAGGTCCTCGTCGAAGGAAAAAGGGATACGGTGTTCAGCGCCGAGCCATAGTTCGCTGGCGGCTTTGATGCCCGCGATCTTATCATCAATGGCGCTCACGTCGAAGGTAACAGGGTCGTCGCCGCTCAACCCTAGCAGGATGGCGATGTCGGTACCGTGTCCCTTACCCGTTTTGGCCAGCGAGCCGTAAAGCAGTATTTTGATACCGGTTGCTTTGTGAAGGACCTGCGTTTCGTCCAGCAACTGCACGAACTGCTGCGCCGCGCGCCAGGGCCCCAGTGTATGTGAACTGGACGGCCCGATGCCTATCTTAAAAATATCGAATACGGAGATCTGTTCGCGCTTCATGGGTGATGCAAAGGTAGGGAATTAGTTGAATGCAGTCCATAGACCATAGTCGATAGTCCATAGCCAATTCTGCAAAAAACTATGGACTATGGGGCATGGACCATGGACAATAAAGTCTTTCCGCTTTTGTCAATTTCCAACCGGACGGAAAAAATTCACCGGGGTGTTTTAAATACCGAATTTTATTTATATTGCAGTAACAAACTAAGTATCAACCTTTAACTTAACTCATTACATCATGCAAGATTACAGTTCTGCAGACGCCGGCGCCATCGCCGGGGTAATCGCGATCATCACCGCGCTGATCATTCCAATTATCATTGTTTGGGTGATCATGGTCGTCGCTCATTGGAAAATATTTGAAAAAGCGGGGAAACCGGGCTGGGCCGCTATTATCCCTATTTACAACATTATCGTGCTGCTCGAAATTATCGGCAAGCCGGTGTGGTGGATATTTCTGCTGATAATCCCCTGCGTAAATATCGTTTTCGCCGTATGGATGACCAACCTGCTGAGTAAAAGCTTTGGCCAGAGCGAGGGCTTCACGGTGGGGCTTTTGCTGCTGGGCGTGGTATTTTACCCCATACTCGGCTTTGGCAATTATCAATATCTCGGGCCGGCCGGTATACCCGGAGGAATAAAGCCTGCCGATCCATCGATGGGTTACAGGGATCCATTCAACAATACACCCCCGGCTCCCCCGGCACCACCAGCGCCAGAAGCTTAATGCCTTTATCTATAATACAACTTTATGCGCCCTGCAATCATTTGGTTTTTTTCAAATGGCTGCAGGGCCATTTAATTCCGTGCCCATTTAAATATCTAACCGGGATAGATTGCCCCGGCTGCGGTTTTCAGCGGTCGGTACTTGCCCTGGTACACGGCGACCTTCACGAAAGCTTTTTGCTTTACCCGCCTGCGATACCATTGTTGCTGTTCTTCGTCTACGGCATAGCCGACGGGTTTTTCAAACTCGACACCAAAAAGGAGGTCGTTAAAAAGACTTTATTTATTGTAATTGGCTCGATGGTAATGATCAGCTATATCTTTAAGCTTTACCACCTTTACGGGATCTACAAAACATCGGCCTGAGCGCTGATATGGCTGTAATCTTTGATGATAGTTTGCAAAAACAGCATGCTGTTCATACCATTCGGGGGTGTTATATTCAGGTGTGTTTTCACCCTTTCGGCCATGTTATAGACAATTACGCTGTTACCGGTTTTGAGGTAGTTATTGATCACTTCGTGTATCAATTCAACATCCCGGGTACTCAAATGGCCCGCCTCGGGGAATGCCGGCTGGTAGCCGTCATAAGCAGGCATGTAGACGATGTTATCCATTTTGGTGCGGGGTACGGTCCTGATCAGCATGGTACCGGCAACCATGTCGCCCACCCGCTGGGGTTTTTCACTTACCGCGGCAGCTATCAGCGCTACCAGGCCGGGTTCGATGATCAGAAAATCTACTATACGAAACAGCCATCTCAACAAATACTGGCCGAAGCTGGGTCGCGAACCATCAAGACTGATGACCCGGATCTTCATAATACGCTTGCCAATGCTTTGGCCGTTCATTAACGTTTCGAAAAGCAGATCGTAAAAAAGCCAGATTACCCCATTGATGACCGCGACTATGCCAAACGTTACGTTGGAACCCGGGGCAAACATAGCGGCCAAAATAATACACCCGAAGTACAAAGCGCCCAATATGGCAAGATCGATCACCCTGGCAAGGATACGTTCACCCAGGCCGGCAACCTCGTAATCGATGTCGATATTCTGTGATGTGGTGATCCGTATAGTTTGCATGAATTATGGAATATTCGACACTAATATAGTTTTTTAGTTGAAAGATAAAATTATTGTATTTATTTTAAGCCTTTATTAAACCAGGCCTTCACAATGCGCGAACCCCTTTTTGTTAAACAGAATGCCGACAAATGGAGAAGCTTTGAGCAGGAACCAACAACCGACCCGGATGAAGTAGCCGAGCGCTTTATAAAGATCACCGATGACCTGGCTTATGCCAAAACATTCTACCCCAAATCAAAAACAACCGAATACCTGAATGGCCTGGCTGCGAAGCTGCACCAGTCGATCTATAAGAACAAAACCGAGCGAAGCAACCGTTTTATCGCTTTCTGGAAAACTGAATTGCCGCTGATGTTTAAGCGGTATGAAAAGCAGCTGATGTATTCTTTTATCTTCTTCTTGGTGTTTTGTATGATGGGTGTTCTCTCAGCAAAATATGACAGCCATTTTCTTGAGCTTGTTCTTGGTCCGAGGGGAAAGGAATATGTGGAAATGACCAAGGATAATATTGCAAAAGGCGACCCATTCGGCGTTTATAAAAGCCATGGAGAGGTCATGATGTTTTTTGGGATAGCCATGAACAACATTTTTGTTTCCCTGGTGATCTTCGTTTGCGGGATATTCTTTTCGGTGGGTTCCATTTTCTTTTTGATGCGCAACGCGCTTATGTTAGGTGCGTTTGAGTACTTCTTTTTCAGCAGGGGTTTTGGGGCCGAATCTATTTTAGTGATCTGGATTCACGGTACTATCGAAATATCATCCATCATCATTGCAGGTGCCGCCGGATTGGTGCTGGGCAACAGCCTTCTTTTCCCGAGGACTTATACCCGGCTTGAATCGGTAAAACGCGGGGCCAAAGACGGCATGAAGATGGCCCTCGGGCTGGTGCCCCTGTTCATTATCGCGGCATTTTTCGAAAGCTTTGTTACGCGACACACGGAGATGCCGGTATGGCTCAGCGTAACCATACTGGCTGCATCGCTATTTTTCATTACCTGGTATGTGATTATTTATCCCAACAAACTCTATAAAAACCAAACCTTATATGCAAACGAAAATTGAACTGGGCAAACCGCGCGATTTCGGAGAGATCATCGGCGATACATTTGCTTTTATACGCCAGAATTTTAAACCCCTGCTCAAGTATTTTTTTATCTTCTGCGGATTCTTTTTGCTGGCATCAGCCGCAATCAATGTAATGCTCCAGGTGAGGGTATTTGATGCTGTTAACTATGCCAGCTCAGCTGCCTATGATAGGGCAGCAAATCCATGGGAAAATATAATAGGAGTGCTTCCCGAATACCTGTTGCTGTTCGTCATTACCATACTGATGTATGTTTCCATCAACGTTATGGTTTTGTGTTATACGGCGCTGTACCAGCGAAAGCAAAATACGCCCCCTACCGTTGAAGAAATGTGGGGATATTTTAAATATTACTATCTAAGGATCCTATGGGCCTCGTTTGTCTGTTCATTAGTGGTGATCGGGGGCACTATCCTGTGTGTTTTACCCGGCATTTATCTCTATGTCGTTATGGCATTGGTGCCGTCGATCATCGTGATCGAAAATGCAAGCTTTGGCTACGCTTTCAACCAAAGTTTCAAATTGATCAAAGACAACTGGTGGGTCACCTTCGGCGTTTTGGTTGTGATTTATCTTATACTCTATTTCGCCAATCTCGTTGTAGCTATACCGTCTGTTATTTTAGGAGCAGGCAGTGTTTTTTTGCACTTGTTCAAAGGCACATCGGCACTGTCGATACCAGCGGCCATTTTTACTACCATCATCCAATCATTTTCGTATGTGTTCCAGATGCTCATGATCTTAGCGATAAACCTTTGTTATTTCAACTTAACAGAAACGAAAGAAGGCACATCGCTGCTGGGCCGTATCGACCAATTTGGAGCACCTGACACAGCAACCGACAAAGCACCCGAAGAATATTAAATGCGGTTTATCTGTTTCATATTTTTTTGCCTGGCAACGGGTTTGGCAAGCGCCTCTGCAACAACGGCGGTCGCACCAAAGGGCCATGCCGTATTAACGGTTGATTCTGCATCAGCCGTTAATGTCCGTCATTTTGATGCGAATACCCTGAAAAGTTACGCCAGGCAGCCCGAATTCAAGTACGATGAATCTAAGGTGGACCTATCGTGGTGGGAACGTTTTTGGCATTGGTTCTGGGACTGGTTTATTGGATTATTTAAATTCAAGAAGCTGCCTGGTAATTTGTTCCTGTCCATATTAACCATCTTGTGGCGTATCATCGAAATACTTACACTGCTTGGGGCCATCGTCGCCATTATCTACGTTATACTTAAGTGGTCGGGCGTGGACGTACGTAACGTTTTCCGCCGCCAGCCCGCGGTTGCCATATCACATTCTGAATTTGTCGAAAATATTAACACCATCAATTTCGATGCGGAAATAGAAAATGCCGTCGCTGCACATAACTATCGCTTTGCCGTAAGACTGCTTTATCTTAAATGTCTCAAACAACTTAGTGATTCAGGTCTCATCGAGTGGAAGATCGACAAAACAAATTATGCCTACCTCAATGAGCTGAAAAACGAAGGACAAAGGGCGGCATTCGGTTCGCTGACGCGAAAGTTTGAATACGTATGGTATGGCGAATTTTTGATCGATGCCAGCCTTTACGGCGATATCAGTTCGTCTTTCAGCAACTTTAATAAACAAGTGCCATGAGGAGCTTTAAGGTACTTTTTTCGATAGGCATCCTGCTCATCATACTATATGTGGTAGCGGAGTATAATAAACCCCGGCCCATTGACTGGCGGCCAACTTTGTCATACAACGATAAAATACCTTATGGCACTTACATCTTGTACAACGAACTTCATCAGCTTTTTCCAGGCACTAAAGTGACCGGCACCAATGGCGACTTTTATGATCAATTCCACGAAAAACCCGATTCAAACACGAATTACATGATCATATCCGGTTACCTGAAATCCGGCAAATATGATTTCAAGGAAATGGTCAATTATCTCAAAGCCGGCAATTCAATATTCATCGCAACCAACGACTATGGCAGGCTTGGCGATACGCTCAAAATTCAAACAAATACAAAGCCCGGTAAAACCATGGGCCTTAATTTTACTAATCTGAAATTAAAGCAGGCAAGCGACTACACCTTCAGCAATGGGACAGCGGATAATTATTTCAGCAGCTTTGATACTACAAAGGCTGTTGTACTTGCTAAAAATGAAGATGGCAAAAGCATATTGCTCCAATATAGATTTGGAAAGGGAAGCCTGTATTTATGCGCCAATCCCCAGCTTTTCACCAATTACAGTTTATTGAATAACCAGGATGGCGCCGACTTCGCGGCAAAGGCTTTATCTTATATGCCCGCAAGGCCGGTTATTTACTGGGATCATTTTCAGAACGGGGATTTTATGGAAGACATGTCGCCAATGCGGGTGTTTTTCAGCTATCCAGCCTTGCTATGGGCGTATTATATCAGCCTTTTTGGCCTGGTTGTTTTCATTTTGTACGAAATGAAGCGGCGCCAGCGCATCATCCCCATTATTGAGCCGTTAAAAAACACTACGGTGGAGTTTGTAACCGTTGTCGGACAGGTATACTACGAACAGCGCGACAATGCGAACATCGCGCAAAAGAAGATACTTTACTTTCTTGAGTATTTGCGGACCAATTATTATCTCAAAACTAACCTCCTTGACCAGGAATTTATCGAAAAATTAGCCCAAAAAACGGGGATCGAACCTTCCCTGGCCGAAGAACTGGTAATGCATATCCATTATCTTAAAGGACAAAGGGTTTCAGATCACGAACTGATCAAACTAAACCAGCTTATTGAACAATTTTATATAAAATCCAGGTAAACATGGAAGACGAACTATTTGAACAAAGAACCGACCTGACCAGGTTAAGCGCGGCGGTTGAACAGATAAAGGCCACATTAGGCAAGATCATTGTGGGTCAGCAGGATACCATCGAACTGCTCATCGCCGGCATCCTGGCCGACGGCCATGTCCTGATAGAGGGCGTACCCGGTGTCGCCAAAACACTGACCGCGAAACTGATCGCTAAAGCTATCGATGCGAAGTATTCGCGTATACAGTTCACACCCGACCTGATGCCTTCAGATGTGCTGGGCACCTCGGTATTCAACCCCAAAACCATCGACTTTGAATTTAAACAGGGACCGGTATTTGGGAACATCGTACTGATCGATGAGATAAATCGCGCACCGGCAAAAACACAGTCGGCATTGTTCGAGGTGATGGAAGAACGACAGATAACCATCGATGGCGAACGCTATAAAATGGAAGAACCCTTCATTGTGCTGGCCACGCAGAACCCGGTTGAGCAGGAAGGCACTTACCGGCTGCCCGAAGCGCAGCTGGACAGGTTCCTGTTCAAAGTCGAAGTTAAATACCCATCGCTTGAAGAGGAGATCACCATCCTGACACAGCAACATCAGCAGGTAACCAACGAGCAGTTGGAGCATATTAAGCCGATCTTATCAAAAGAAGATATTATTTCCTTACGCAAAACGGTTAAGGGATTGCATGTAGAGCCCAAAATACTGGAGTTTGTCGCTAAGATCATTTTTGAGACCCGCAACAATAAGTCGCTTTTCCTGGGCGGATCGCCGAGGGCATCGCTGGCTATAGTAAACGCGGCAAAAGCCATCTCAGCCATTCGTGGACGTGACTTCGTTACGCCGGATGATATCGTTTGGATAACCCCTTCGGTGCTGAGGCACCGGATAATGCTTACACCCGATAAGGAGATGGAAGGCTCAAGTCCGGACGAAGTCATCAAACAGATCATTCAAAAAATTGAAATACCACGGTAAACAGCGTGAAAAAATTCTTCAGAGCATTTTATAAAGAACTTTTTCTGACCAACCGGCTTTTCGCCGGGTTGATCGCCTGCGCCGTCTTCTTTTTATTTTCATTCTTTTTCCCATGGCTGGGCATATTGCCCGAATTATCCTTCTGGATACTGATCCTGCTCCTGCTGATCGACATCCTGATGCTTTACCGTACCGCGAAAGGCATTTTCGCGAGGAGGCATGCACCGGAACGCCTTAGTAATGGCGATGAAAATGAATTGGGCGTCTATATTGAAAACCTTTACCCATTTAACGTCGAGGCAGGAATCATTGATGAAATACCATTCCAGTTTCAGAAGAGGGACCTGCTATTCAAAACGTCATTAAAACCCGGTCAGCATAAACTGATCAATTACCTGCTGCGGCCTACTAAGCGCGGCGAATATGAATTTGGGGCAATAAGGATTTACACCAGTTCGCCGCTTGGCCTCATACGGCGGCGCTACAGCTTCAGCCAGGATGAGACGCTGCCGGTATACCCGTCGTTCCTCCAGATGCGCAAATACGAGTTGATGGCAATTTCAAACCGGCTGACCGACGTAGGCATCAAAAAGATCAGGCGGCTGGGACATAGCCTGGAATTTGAACAGGTAAAGAATTATGTAGCCGGAGACGATTACCGTACCATCAACTGGAAGGCCACTGCCAGGCACGGCAACCTGATGACCAATATGTACACCGATGAAAAATCGCAGCATGTGTATTGCGTCATCGATAAATCGCGGGCCATGAAGATGCCCTTTGAAGGTTTGAGTCTGCTTGATTATGCTATTAACGCCAGCCTGGTATTATCAAATGTCGCCTTGCTGAAAGAGGATAAAGCCGGGTTGATCACTATCGGCGATAAATTGGGATCGGTGGTGCCTGCCGACAGGCGGCATGTACAAATGAACAAGATATTGGAAGTTTTGTATAGCGAAAAAACCCGCTACCTGGAAACCAACATGGAGTTGCTTTATACTACTATCCGCAGGGTTTTAAAGCAGCGCAGCCTGGTGGTTTTCTTCACTAACTTCGAAAGTCTTTCAGCTTTGGAACGGCAACTCCCTTATTTAAAACGCATCGCTCAATTCCATTTACTGCTGGTTGTTTTTTTTGAGAATACCGAATTACAGAAAGTGGCCGAAGAGCCTGCTGATAATGTTGAAGATATTTACATCAAAACGATAGCCGAGAAGTTTATTTACGATAAAAAACTGATCGTAAAAGAACTGACGAAGTACGGTATTCAGTCTATTCTAAGTACGCCTCAAAATTTGACCATCAATACCATCAATAAATACCTGGAATTAAAAGCTAAACAAAAAATTTAATTGTGAATGGTCAATAGTGAATGGTCAATAGCGAATGGGTTAATTGGTCATTCTCTGTGTTGCGAACTATATGCTATGAATTATTCTGTCATTCACTATTCACCACTGACTATTCACTCTTCAGGTGCCGGGTAACAGGTGATGGGTAGGTAATTTCACATCGGCGTTGCGCAGATCCTTTACGATTCTTTCCTGGAGTGCGATCTTAATATCCAGGTAATCATCGGCCTTTGTCCAAACCCGCACCGTGAATTTTATGCCGTCAATTTCCAATGCTATGACACCCACCAGCGGTGCCGGCTTATGGATAATATGAGGCGTTGCTTTAATTGCATTGTCTATAATACCTTTCACCTGGTCTACGTCAACGATATATCCCAGTTTTAATTCAAAGTCAACACGCCTTTTCCCCTCACGGGTCACGTTTACGATTACCTCGTTGAATAATTTACCGTTCGGGATAATGATGGTTCGGTTATCAAAAGTTCTTAATACTGTATAAAACAATTGTATGGAAGTAACTATGCCATCCTGCCCCTGGGCCACAATATTGTCATTCAGTTCAAAAGGTTTTAGCAAAAGTATCAATACACCGCCCGCAAAGTTTTGAAAGGTGCCCGACAAGGCTAAGCCGGCCGCTACACTGAAAGCGCCGATGATGGTGCTGAATACCGTGAGCTCAAAGCCGATGATCTTGAATACGGATAAGATAAGCAGGACGTATAGGCCGGTAATGGTAAGGCTTTGAAAAAATGGCCGCAACGATGAATGCACTTGCTGTCTTGCCATCCGTGCGCGCAGGCGCATTTTGATGAACCTTATCGCCAGGAAGCCGGCGATGAAAACTAATACTCCGAAGATGTAATTCTGGCCGTTCGCGACCAGCCATATATGAAATTGATGGTAGAACTCTTCCGGCTTCATGATCGCCAAAAGTAATGACATTTAATTATTTACCGTAAATGGTTACAAATAATTCAGGGCCCTTGATGAGCACCCATTCCAGAAGATGTGTTTTCAGCTGCCTTGCTTTGTCGTTAATCGCCTTCATGACCTTAAATGTTCAATTGTTATGCCTAAATAAGCTGTTTAACAATCTTTAACAAATTTAAGCCCAACAAGCGGCGCTTTGCTACATTTATTAATCATTTGATTAACTCATGACATTGCGTTTACCCCCTTGTGACAAACGGATGGTTCAGTAAAAAAGAAACCCTGTCTGAAAAAACAGACAGGGTTTCTTACCAGTTATGACAAGTCAGGAAGTTACACAATGTCAGACTTCCGACTTCAAAATATTACATCATGCCGCCCATGCCGCCGCCGCCCATAGGAGGCATACCGGCGCCTTTTTCGTCTTCCGGATCGTCAGCTAATACACATTCAGTAGTTAACAGCATAGCTGCAATAGAAGCTGCGTTTTCCAAAGCTACACGGCCTACTTTAGTAGGATCGATAACACCTGCTTTGATCAAATTCTCATATTTGTCAGTGCGTGCGTTGTAACCGAAATCGTCTTTGCCTTCTTTCACTTTCTGCACTACAATAGAACCTTCGATACCTGCGTTTTCGCAGATCTGGCGCAACGGCTCTTCGATAGCACGGCGGATGATCTGGATACCCGTATTTTCATCCTCGTTAACGCCTTTAAGATTAGCTAAAGCCTGTACAGCGCGAATGAAAGCAACACCGCCACCGGCAACGATACCTTCTTCAACAGCTGCGCGGGTTGCGTGCAATGCGTCGTCAACACGGTCTTTCTTTTCCTTCATTTCCACTTCAGAAGCAGCACCGATATACAATACAGCAACACCGCCTGATAACTTGGCTAAACGCTCCTGTAATTTTTCGCGGTCATAATCAGAAGTTGTCGTTTCGATTTGCGATTTGATCTGTCCCACACGGGCTTTGATCTCTTCAGCTGCGCCCGCGCCGTTGATGATAGTTGTATTGTCCTTATCAACGACTACTTTTTCAGCAGTACCTAAGTAAGAAAGGTCAGCATTTTCCAATTTGAAACCTCTTTCTTCAGAGATCAATGTACCGCCTGTAAGGATAGCGATATCTTCCAGCATAGCCTTGCGACGATCGCCGAAACCAGGTGCTTTAACAGCAGCTACTTTCAGCGAACCACGGATCTTGTTAACCACTAACGTAGCTAGAGCTTCTCCGTCAAGGTCTTCCGCGATAATTAATAAAGGCCTGCCTGTTTGAACTTGTTTTTCCAGGATCGGAAGCAATTCCTTCATGGATGATATTTTTTTGTCGTAGATCAGGATAAAAGGATTTTCCAGTTCTACTTCCATTTTGTCAGCATTGGTTACAAAGTAAGGAGAAAGATAACCACGGTCGAACTGCATACCTTCAACCGTTTTTACTTCGGTTTCGGTACCTTTTGCTTCTTCTACAGTGATCACGCCATCTTTACCTACTTTTTCCATCGCTTCAGCGATCAGCGCACCAATAACTTCATCATTATTTGCCGATATGGATGCAACTTGTTTGATCTTGTTGTTGTCCTCACCGATAGTTTTTGATTGTTTCTTCAAATCTTCGACAACAGCGAAAACCGCTTTATCAATACCGCGTTTCAGATCCATTGGATTGGCGCCGGCAGCTACGTTCTTTATACCTGCGGTAACTATAGCCTGGGCCAATACGGTAGCAGTAGTTGTACCGTCACCAGCTATGTCAGCAGTTTTTGAAGCAACTTCTTTAACCATTTGAGCGCCCATATTTTCAATGGGGTCCTTTAATTCGATCTCTTTAGCTACGGTAACACCGTCCTTAGTAATAGCCGGTGAGCCGAATTTTTTGTCGATAATTACGTGACGACCTTTTGGTCCCAATGTCACTCTCACTGCGTTCGCTAAAATATCAACACCGCGCTTTAAAGCGTCGCGTGCCTCTACATTATACCTAACTTGTTTTGCCATGTCTTTTAATTGTTGAATTAATGATTTATTGAATTATTGATTGAAGACCTTATTCGATAATTCAGTCATTCAATAATTCTATAATTTGTTTACAGAACCGCGTAAATATCAGCTTCACGCATTATTAAATACTCTTTACCTTCATAGGTAATTTCAGTTCCGGCGTATTTGCCATATAAAACCTGGTCGCCTGTTTTTACAGTTAACGGTTCGTCCTTTTTTCCGTCGCCAACAGCAACGATAGTTCCGCGCTGAGGTTTTTCCTTCGCAGTGTCCGGTATAATGATACCGGAAGCAGTTTTCTCTTCGGCGGGTGCAGCTTCTACTACTACCCTGTCCCCGATCGGTTTAATGTTTAATGACATAGTTATAAATAATTTAATTTTATAAAAAGTTTAATAATTGTGCACGTTCCATTGCTCATCAATTATGCCAAGCCCCGCGCAATAGCTCATATTGGCATAATAACTGTTCAATTGTCACCTTTAGGTTATTGGTATTTTTATTCTTAACGAAAGCTTAATTTTGAAATGCCATCGTGTCAGTGTCTTTTCAGTTAAAAAAGGCTCTGTCCGGTACATATGGGACAAAGCCTTTTTATGCTTTTAATCAGCCTTAATTATTTAGGCTTTTGTGGGGGTATATTAATTGGCGTTGGTGCAGGTGTGGCTGGAGTTGCGGCGCCTTTATTAACTTTTTCATTAATTTTCTGCTGTTCCGGGGTAATACTATTCTTTGCCGTCCCTCCACCCTTAACAGATACATTGATCGCAAGCGATAGTACCATCAGCGAAATAGCCAATACCCAGGTGCCCTTTTCAAGAAAATCTCCCGTTTTTTGCACACCCATCAATTGCGACTGGCTTGAAAAATTTGATGTTAAACCGCCACCCTTAGGGTTTTGAATCAATACAATGCCTCCCAACAGCACACATACTACAACGGTCAGGATCACTAAAACTATTACCATTTCCTTATTTATTAATTGATTTTTCTTTCTAACAGTTCAATCTGGTCGGCAAAGTAACGGCTTTTTTCCGGGAATTTCAATATCAATTTCCTGTAAGTGTTTATCGCTTTGTGATAAAGCATCTGATCGCTGTAGATTTTCGCCAGTGTTTCAGTAACCAACTCGTCCTGGTCCTCGGCGCTTTTCTTGGCCTTATTCTCGTTGCCTAATCTGTCACTCGTCGGCGCGCTGATATGCGGTTCCTCGGCAATGAATTTTTTGATGATACGGTCTTCCTTGTTCTGCATATCGAATTCAATCGCCTGCCTGGCCGCATCCCTATCTAATTCCTCAACCGTGCTCACATGGAAAATATTTTCGTAATACTGCTGTTGCAGGGTTTCGTCCGCGGCATGCCTGATGACCTGGCTGGTATCCAGTTTGAACGGTTGGTAAACGCCGGCGTGCTCTTTGCGTGTTTTATCCAACCACCACATGAAAGTATAAGGCATCTTCTCGTCGTGATACTTGGATACATCCTTTGTTTCGGCTTCAGCTACCGCCGGATCGCGAATCTGATTTAGACTACTGCCGGAAACCTCAAGTCCTTCGGCAACTGCAGTTTTGGCCTCTTCCATACCCGGTTCCGGTACAAACTCTTCCGTCTTTTCAAAAACAAAATAATCAGTCCCTGCCAGTCCTTCCGACATCAGTTTACCGATGTCATCCCCTTGGTTATGATCTTCAACCGGCGACTCAACCGGCGTTTTGTCTTGCGCGGCAGCTTCGGGCTGAACAAACTCCTCAGGTTTATTTGCAAAGGCAAAGCTGATACTTTCAATGCCCACTATCTCGTCGTATACTTCGTCGTCAATACCCTTTACGGGCTCAGTATGTATAGCTTCAGCTATTTCGGGTTCTTCCGGATGGGCTTCAACAGTTTCAATTTGTTCAGGCTGCCCGTCGGATTCTATTTCCGCCGGTTCGCTGTTTTCCATTTCCGGTACTTCAGCGATATCTTCTTCGTAAACGCGGGCATGCAATTCAGCCCTATGATCTTCGGCCGGTATTTCCGCTATAGGTTCTTCCGCTTCTTCTCCAGGAAGTTCTATAATTTCTTCCTCGTAGGGGCTTAACTGTACGTCCGCCCTATGGTCTTCCACGGGTATCTCCGCTGTTGGCTCTGTTCCCTCTGTTTGTATAGATGCGTCTTCGACATTTTCTATTTGTGCGACCGGTTCTTCCAAACTTTCAGGAATAAGGGGTTCAGGAATTGTTTCAGCTTCGGGTATTTCCGGTTCAGGTTCAGCAGGGGTGTCAGTCACCCTCTCTTCTATGGCCGATGCTCCTGCTTCCGTATCAATTGAAATATTTTCAACCTCGCGGCGCTCGTCTTCCCCCACCACAACTTTCTGGTGAGTTTCCGCTTCATCCCCCGCGCCGGGTTCAAAACCCAATATATCTTTCAGCTTGCCGTCGCTAAAATCATTCAGTTTCAAATGAGGTTCCTCCTGTTCAACACCATAGTCTACCCCCTCGCCAAGTTTTTGCACGATCTGCTCTTCCGAAACCTCGGCAAGGTTTTCGTAAGCATTCATCATTACATATAACGCCTTGGAATCAAAAGTTGCCGCGGCATGTGGCAGGTTTTCGCCGCCGTTTGCCCGGGCGAGCATGGCTTGTAGTAACCCGCTTTGGGGGAAATCTTTAGCGAATTGCTGTAAATTGAAACCATACAAATTCCCATTGTCGGCGGGGTTAGCCAGCAATCTCCACAATATCTCGTTCTGCTTGTTATTTAGGTGTTGGTCCACAAAGGGTGAAACTACAAATTGTCTTACCATTTCGCAAAAGCGGCGTTAAAAATATCGTCGGTGAGCCGTTTTGTGATCGTTGTCACCAGGTTTTGTTCCTGCGCGGTGATGTCGCCCGAAAAATCCTGGTGCTCGGTAAAAGATTGCGTAAAATTTTCTTTCTTATCTTTAGTATAGGTGTAGATCACATTCACGGTAATGGTTAACCGCTCTGCGCCGGCTACCGGCGCAACATTGTTGTTTGTAGCCTGCACAGAAACCGGCTCAATACTGTAACCCGTAATACTTCCCGACATATGCGCATCCGCTTCGCCCTGCACAATTGACAGCCGTGTTGTCCCCCTTATCCTCGCTTTAAGGGCCTCCGTAAAATTCTGGCTCAGATAATTGACAACGAGCGGCGCATTATTTTCAAAGTAATCCACGCTAATGGTTTTCATTTCTTTCGGGATAGAAGATCCGTTCAGGGTAATTGAGCACGACGAATAAAATAGTATGGGCGTCACCAGCGCAAAGAAAACAACAACTATTCTTCTCATCGTTAAAGGTTAAGCTCTTTTATTTTACGATACAATGTCCGTTCAGATATACCCAGCTCGTTAGCGGCCAGCTTACGCTTGCCTTTGTGCTTTTTCAGCGCCTTTCGGATAAGGTCCGATTCCTTTTCAACCAATGACAACGATTCTTCCACTTCTTCCGCATCGTGGAACGGCGCATTACTATTGTTAATAACGGGCTGCTGTATGGTAAATTGCGTCTCCGGATTATTTCCCGGTAACTCGATATCCCTGTACAGTTGGTTCAGCGTTTGCGGGTTATTGGCATAACTTGCCGACACCCCGCCATGTTCTATGATATCCGCTACCAGTTTCTTCAGCTCGACCATATCGCGCTTCATATCGAACAATACCTTGTACAATATGTCGCGTTCAGAAAAATCTTCTTTAGAATGATTTTCAAGGCGCATTGGCAAATTCCGGCCAGCTGCTTCCTGCGGAATATAGTTGAGCAGTATCGGGGCTGTGATCAGTCTGTCTCTTTCCAAAACAGCCAGTTGTTCGGCAACATTCTTTAACTGGCGAACATTGCCCGGCCACGAATAATTCACCAATAACTGTTGAGCCTCATCATCCAGTAGTATTGGCGGCGTACGATATTTGTCCGTAAAGTCCGAGGTGAATTTCCTGAACAAAAGATAAATATCTTCCTTGCGGTCGCGCAAGGGCGGTATCTTCAATGGCACCGTATTCAGACGATAATAGAGATCTTCCCTAAACTTTCCGTTTCGCACGGCCTCGTAAACATCCACATTAGTGGCGGCGATTACGCGCACATTGGTTTTCTCCACCTTTGAAGAGCCTACCCTGATATACTGGCCCGATTCCAATACACGGAGCAAACGTGCCTGCGTGCCGACGGGCATTTCCGCGATCTCATCGAGAAAAATCGTTCCACCGTTTACTGTTTCGAAATACCCTTTGCGCTCGCCCACAGCACCCGTATAAGAACCCTTTTCGTGCCCGAAGAGTTCCGAATCAATAGTACCTTCAGGTATCGCGCCGCAGTTCACCGCGATGAAGGGGCCATGCTTGCGCGGACTCATCTGGTGGATGATATGCGAGAAAACTTCCTTACCGCTGCCGCTCTCACCCGTTATCAAAACAGATATATCCGTCGGCGCAACCTGGTTGGCTATAGTTATGGCCCGGTTAAGCAAAGGCGAATTGCCGATGATACCGAACCGCTGTTTTATTTCTTGTACGTCCATTTTATTAGAATCAAGAGTCAAGAATCAAGAGTCAAGACTTTTATCTCATTATCATTTTAAATTGTCTCTGAAAGCAAAAATCATTTTTTGCACTTCCGCCGTTAGCGCCAGACAGTTTTTTAATTTTTCAGGTTCTCCATACCCTCGGCGTTCACATATCAATAATTGCGTTTCCAATTCAAAAGACGAAGTCAACGCAGTTGTCAAAAATTCGGCAAAATGATTGGTGGTCCTCTTTCCCGACCCTTCCGCAATATTTGATGGTATCGAGCATGAGCACCTGTTTATTTGATCAATTAAGTTAAACCGTTCCATTTTTGGTAATCCTTCAATATAGTAAAGCACCAAATCAGTCAAGTCCATTGCCTTTTGCCATATCTTCAAGTTCTTAAAGTTGTGCATTGCTCGAATCCTTTGTCTTGGTTCTTGGCTCTTGATTCTTGACTCTATTACACTATTACTCCAAGCAATGTCGCCGTCGTAGTGCGTTCCACTAAAACGTTTACATACATGCCCGGTTTATAATTTTCATTTACCGGGAAAACAACCATTGCATTCTGGTCGTTTCGCCCGCAGTAATCTTTATCCGATTTTTTTGAAAAGCCCTCGATCAGCACCCGTTGCACTTTTCCCAGCTGTGCCTGCAAACGCAGGTACGAATAATGCTGTTGTTTGGCCACAACTTCCTTCAGGCGGCTGCTTTTTACGGCATCCGGGATATCGTCGGCATAACGTTTGGCCGCCAAAGTGCCCGGCCTTTCCGAATACATGAACATGTACGCAAAATCATATTGCACATAATCCATCATACTCAAGGTATCCTGGTGCTCCTCGTCGGTTTCCGTGCAAAAGCCTGTGATCACGTCTGTAGATATACCGCATTCGGGAATTATCCTCCGAATAGCGTCAATGCGATTGATATACCATTCCCTATCATAGGTTCGGTTCATCAGTTCCAGTACCCGGCTATTGCCCGATTGCACCGGCAGGTGGATATAGTTACAAATGTTGTCGTGCTTCTTCATCGTATACAATACCTCATCTGTAATATCCTTCGGATGCGAAGTAGAAAACCTTATCCGCAGATCGGGATGAACAGCGGCAACCATTTCGAGCAGGTTAGCAAAGTTGACAACTTCCTCATCTTCCGACTTCTGACCTCCGACTTCCGACTTCCATTTATACGAATCAACATTCTGTCCAAGCAAAGTCACCTCGCGGTAACCCTGGTTAAACAAGTCGGTACATTCTTTTACTATCGATTGCGGTTCGCGGCTGCGCTCACGGCCCCGCGTAAACGGCACCACGCAGAACGAACACATATTATCGCAGCCGCGCATGATGGATACGAATGCGTTGATACCATTGCTGTTCAAACGAACGGGGCTTATATCGGCATAAGTTTCCTCACGCGATAATAAAACGTTTACAGCCTTCTGCCCCTCATCTACTTTACCGATCAGGCTGGGCAAGTCACGATAAGCATCCGGACCTACAACGACATCTACCAATTTTTCTTCCTCCAGGAATTTAGATTTAAGGCGCTCGGCCATACAGCCAAGTACCCCCACCACCAATCCCGGATTTTTTGCTTTCGTGATGGCAAACTCCCTCAGCCGGTTGCGCACCCGCTGCTCGGCATTTTCGCGGATCGAACAAGTATTGATGAAGATAACATCAGCCTCATTGTAGTTGCTTGTTGTTTCAAATCCGTTACCGGATAATATCGAGGCAACGATTTCGCTATCCGAAAAGTTCATGGCGCAGCCATAGCTTTCGATATAAAGCTTACGGTCAGCTTTACCTTTCGGCTCAATCACCAAAGCCTCACCTTGCCTGCTCTCGTCGTGCGTCTTATCCGTTATAGCAAAATCCATCATTACCTAAAAATTGGACTGCAAAAATACACAATTTTTAGATTTAGTGTGACAGAATGTCACGTTTTACAAAAAGGAGACCCGATTGTGATAATTTATAGCGCAAAAATCAACAAATTGCGAAAGCTAGCGTATATACCCAAACCAATAACCGGGTGAACAATGAAGGCAAGATTGCGTAAATCGCACAAAAGGGCAATTATTATTACCTGCGGCCTTGCCGGTATCTTGCTGATCCTTGCATTGATCGTTAACCGGTATTGGTCGCCGATATTGGCAAAAGCGGTCAAGAGAACCGTATTAAAAAGCAGCGATAGCCTATACAGTGTCGACTTTTCGGATGCGGAGCTGCACATCATCAGGGGCGAAATAGATATTTATAATATCTCTTTCAAGTTGGATACCGCCATCTATAACCGAAGGAAGAAAAATCATCTCGCTCCCAATAACCTTGTGGAACTGCATGTAAAACGGCTCATCTTATCACACATACACCCATTTAAACTTTACTTTCAGCATAAATTGGAGATCGGGCAGGTGATACTGGATCAGCCCGAGATCAAGATCAGTTACCTGTTGAATCATACAAAGGATACCACGATTAAAGATAACCGCACCACATGGCAAAAAATTTCAAAGTCGCTCAAATCGATACATATCGGGCAGATCGCGCTAAGCAATGTAAAATTTAAATACGATGATTACTCGGGTAACAAGCTTGCGATATCAGAATTAAAGGAGCTGAGCCTCACAGCTACAGACCTGCTGATAGATTCAGCTACGCAATTCGACAGGTCAAGGACATTGTATTGCAAAGACATTAATGCCATATTAGATAACTATTCGGGACGTTCATCGAACGGATTGTATAGCTATACAATAAAATCCATACAGCTTTCAACACAAGCATCCAGGCTGAATATCAGGGGACTTGACCTGCAGCCGGTCAAAGCGGAAGTATTTTTTAAGAAAACTTATCATGACCAGTTTAAAATTCATGCGGATTCGATCCAACTGGACCACTTTGATTTTGTCAGCTACCATAAATACCGCATTCTGCACGCCTCGGCGTTGACCGCCGGCAACGGAAGCCTGACCATATTTTCCAATCCCCGGCAGTCGCCGGTTCAAACAAACCGTATTAAAAGTTTTCCGCACTTCGCGTTGCAGCAGGTTGACGCTGATATTACCATTGACACAATTCATGCGCGCCGCATCAATGTGGCCTACACGGAGTTTAATAAAAAATCCAACCAGGCGGGCACCGTTACTTTTGATAACTCCTCAGGTGAGATCATTAATATAACTACCAATAAGGATTCGCTGAAAAAGAACAACTTAAGTACCGCCCGCATCAGCAGCCATATTATGAATAGCGGGAAACTGGAGGCTACACTAACGTTCAACCTTGGTGATAAAAATGCCGCATTTACCTACAAAGGAAGGGTCGGCCCTATGAGTCTTTCATCAATCAACCCTGCCTGTATGCCATTGGCGCTGATCAAACTGAATTCGGGGACATTAAAGGAAATGATTTTTGATTTCAAAGCCAACAGCCAAACGGCCCATGGTACGGTATCCGTATTGTATAACGACCTGAAAGTAACCGTTCTTAAAGCCGACACTGCCAACAACAGGTTAAAACACATGACTATCGCCTCCTTATTTGCAAATATACTGGTGATCAAGCATGATAACCCCGACAATCCAGGCGATAGACCCCGATCGGCCATGGTCGATTATATTCGCCCGGATACGGTAGCTTTTTTTGGCAGTATTTGGAAAACACTGCTTGCCGGCATAAAGCCCTGCGCAGGGGTTGATAAAAAAATGCAGGAAAATATCAAAACCACCATGGCCGATCAGCAGCAGAAAAAGCAGGAGCGCCAGGTAAAAAAGGCCGTACGGAAGGAACGCCGCGCCGAACGGCGTTTGAAACGGGAGTTAAAAAAGGAGCAAAAAGAGCAACAGCCGGCGCAGTCGCCCTGAACTTAATAAAACGGTGCAACGTTTGTAATTTTATTACGTCATTTGGGTAAATTAATTCATTATGAAAAGGTTATCCTATCTAATATTATCAGTGACCCTATTGTCGCTGGTATCTATAAAGGTTTCGGCTCAAAGCCAAACGCGTTCAGTTTCAGGCTTTAACGCTATCGCGTCGGCAGGGCCATTCAATGTCTATGTAAAGCTTGACGGGAACGAGAGTGTTAAAGTGGAAGCTGATGCCGATATTATCAACGATATCGAAACGGTGGTTGAAGGCAATACGTTGAAGATCCGGTTTAAGGACCGCGAGTATCGCCACCATAATATTCACAAAGCCGAAGTGTACGTGGAAGCGAAATCACTGAACGCATTACTCAATAGCGGATCGGGCGGCATAAAGGTTGACGGGACCATCAATACGGAGAGCTTTAAAGCTGTCTTGAGCGGATCGGGTAATATTAACGCTTCTCTTAAATCCGGAACTGTTCACGCCGTTATAAGCGGATCAGGCAATATTAAGCTTTCGGGAAATGCCGGCGACGCTGATTTCGTCATAACGGGTTCTGGTGAAATATCAGGCAAAGATCTTAAAACTAATTCTGTTACCGCCGCTATTGCAGGTTCCGGCAATGTTTATGTCCAGGCTGACAAAAGTGTTACCGGGCGCATCACTGGTTCCGGCAGTGTAATTTATTCCGGCAATGCCAGCGATATCAACAGCCGCACGGTTGGTTCGGGCAGAGTTACCAGGGAATAATCAATTATTACATATAATCAACTGTATCGCGCGATGGGCCTAAGCCCATCGCTTTTTACCGTGCCCGGCACTGTCGTAAAGTGTCAACTTTTTTCAGGTCGACACACTTAGTGTCGCGGACTATGAAAGCAATGCCGAAAATCTATCAAGACTATGCGTACACTAAGTAACATTTCAGGCATTTTCAGTGATTAAAAGCAGCAAAATCTGTAAGAAACTTCAAATTCACTTACTTATTCGTATGGATCGTTGTTTTTTTCTGTATATACCAAAATATTTTAAGTAATTGTATTACAGTGATTTGAGATTTACATGTTCACGAAAACGGCCAGGTTTATTAGGATTTAAGCCATAGTGTACCTGGTAAAATGCTCAATAAAAGGCCATTATGTGGCTTTTTATGGCCGAAAGGCGCGCAATCGTGAACGTATAGTGTATGAAAATAATCCGAGTTTGCCCGTAGCCTGCCTGTCGGCCTTTACTGCAGCAGTAACTTCAGGTTGATGCCAAAGTTGGTGAACGCCGTATTGAACGTTTGCGAAGTAAAGGGCCTGGTAATATTCGAATCGTAAAACAAGGTTAGGTTGAACCGCTGGCTGATCACATAATCTATCTCGGGCCGGTAGGTAATATTTTGGGCACCCGACGATATCTGCGCTCCGGGTACATCGGCCTGGTAAACCAGGGTCTTATTATTACGCAGCGAAAAGTCTACTTTGAAGGTCAGGTCATTGTTCAATGTTTTTCCATTGAACAAACCAAACGGCCACCTGAAATTGCGCGTTTTATAGCCAAAGCCGAACACAATATCATTTTCATTCTGCTGCGCCAGTTGACTGTTGGATAAACTTAGGTTTAAAGTGCGGCTCTGCCGGTATTCCAGGTTGGCGGTAACATTGTTTTTGAACCGAACGTCAACACCCAATAAAGGTACAAACTGCTCAAAAATCGTTACTGACGAGAACTGGTACAGCGGCAAAAAGTCGTTGTTCTCATCTCTTGAGCTTACCGCGCCGTTGGTGAGTTGATACTGCAATAAAGTGGTGTAATTGCCTATCGTATAAGTCGAGCGATATCCATCCCGTATATCCACCGATTCGAACAGGTCGGAAAAGAACGGGATACGGCTTAAACCACTATAGCGCAGGTCCCAATTGGGTATCGGTATGGTAGGGAAACCGCTGAGACCTATGGTTGCCGGGTTTCGGCCCGTATACGCGGCGAGGAAAGCCGGTACGGTCACATTCTGCGAATTTGGCCCGTAGCCATCGGCATAACTGTTGATAGTCGACGCTGAATTGGGGTTCGATTTTGCGAGTCTTTGTGAAATGATCGCTCTGTCACTTTGGAATTTATCGAATATTGGGGATGAATTATCGACTCCGTTTATTTTGGAGAAAGCCGTACCCAGCGACATAAAACTGATGATGTAATCGCCGGTCAGTGTTGGCGTCAGGTTTTCGAAGCTGCCCGTCGTCGGCAAATATTTAAAGTTGCTCTGATAGCTGTGGTCCTGGGTTCTGAAAGCGATCAGGTCTATCTTCAGGTCTTTAAACGGCTCCAGTGAACTTTTCAGATGGATGTCTTGTTGCAATGTTTGGATATACAATTGGTTTTGCAAAGTATCGGTGGTTATCCAACCATTAGTAACGGCCCTCTGCCTCAGATCGGCCTGGCTGCCCAATAAAAATCCTATGCCTGGGGCGTTATAATTGAAATCCTCGCCCAGGAAATTAGACCCGGGCAAATAGCCCGGTATCGTTGTACCTTCAGTACGCGTATAGGCTGCGCTGACATTCTTTACACTCGTCAGCAAGCCCAGCAATACCTTAGTTACACCTGATGGCTGATCATCCTCTTCCCCTTTTTTAGGTGGCGTGGTCAGTCTCTTCAGGAATGGGAACTTATTGTATAGGGTCAGCATGTTGAATGTCGGATTCAGTTGTATGGTGCGCTGGTTCAAAATGGTATTGCCCACATTGAATTGAGGATCATTTATCGAAAAAAGAGCCTGGGACTGCCAGGTAAAATGCGTCGAATACCTCGCTATAACGTTCATCCAGTCCATATATGGTATCTTGTTTATGGGCACGTTATAGTTCAGCGTTAAGGTGTGATTGTAGTTTGTTGTGCGGCCCATACTCAGGATATTGTGCCAAAGCGTATCACGCTTCATACCATTCAATTCTCCGGCCGGTTCATCCACCGTGGCCAGGTTGGTGGCGTCGATATCCAGCATTAACGACTTGGTGAGGTTCCATCCCAAACCATAAACTGTCGTTATATTAAAAGTTTTGTTGAACGTGGTTGGAATCGGTATGACGTTCGTCGGGTCGTTGTTCCTTAGGGTATTTTCCGCGAAGAACCGGTCAAAGTTAATACTGTAATTCAGCCGCGTTGGGACCAGGTCGATGTTAATGTCCTTGACGAGCGCGAGCATATTATTCTTGATCACCTTCTCAAACGGACTGTAGTATTTGGGCTGAATATTAAAGTTATAGGCAATGGAAGCATGATAAGTCTTCTCAAAATCGCTTAACGTGGTAAAATCATGATGGTCGTACTCGATATACGAATAAGTGGCAGCAAAATTTTCGATGTCCCATAAGTGCGGCGGCGTAGTATTATTGGCGCGGGCTTTATGCACGTTGGTAAGGTTGATGCTTTTTCGCAACGTGTAATCTTCCGCCGCATTTTGTATGGAGTCGCGCTCTTTCGAACTGCTGGCACTTTGCAGGCTCTGTTTCATTGTAACATCAGGCTGTGCCGGATCATATTGCGGGGTACTTACCTGGTGCGATACATTTACATAAAGCGGGATATGCACACCAGCCTTGTCCGGGAAGAATTTTCCCAGCTCGGCACTGCCCGATACGCTGTAGGCCTTGGTATCATTCATACTCCGGTCCTCCAGCCTCGAATCGAGTGATCCGAAGCCGACCGTACTGCGACTGCCGGATACCGTAACTGTGGCAAAGTCGGCCAGTTTCGCGTCCAGCCTGCCGTTGGCGGCCCAACCGCCTTGGTTGTCAAAATCCGTCATGCGCAACTCGTCGAACCATAAAATACCCGTCTTATCCTGCCCATCGTCCGTACCCGCAGGAGCGTTGCCTCTAAAAGGATTGCGTACACCCACCATTACCGATGCAACCCGGCTTAAATCCGGCTGGCCCATGATCGTGATCTTATTACGCCCATCGGATATGGAAAAAGGCACATTCAACGGCCATGGTTTACCGTTCAGTTTGGCATTATCGCGTGCCAGCTTTGCATTGGTCAACAGCGAAAGCTGCAGGTCCAGCTCATTGGCCGCGGGCCATATTGCATTAGGGTCTGCAGTGCCCGGCTGAGTAACCTGCATAGGAATCTCATACTCGTAATAGTTTTCATTATAGTCTATCCCCAGGCGCACAAACGCGCTCACATCATTATTCTTTAATTGAGTACCTTCAGCATGGATGAACATTTGCATGCGCTTGTATTTCCGCAGGTCGTTATTGAAATCTTTAAAAGCCGCGCGCGAATAACCATCCCGTAAAGCACTAAAATTTAGCGAAAGCGATTGCTCGTTCAACTGTGTATTGGTCTGGAGGTTATTATAGTTGCGCTGGCGCGTAATGCCCGGAGGCACAACGTACGGGATAGGCGTGCGGTTACCATTCTGCTCGATATTCACTGTTTCAACGTCGAGCGTCGACTTATCCAGCGGCGCGTTCACTATTGCCGGGTCGGCTATCACATTTGCCGGGTTTTGTTCGGCATTGAATGACCTCCAGTCGCCCCTTACCAATTGCAACGCGGCCATACGTAAGACCATGGTATCCGCAAAATTGGTCATATACATACGAATGAACCTGATGGATTTGAAATCCTGTATGCCATTCACTGCCTGTTTCAGGCTGCTGTTGATCGGGATCCGGAACTGGTACCAGGTAACACTCTGTGTGGTGCCATTAGGCAGCTTTACCTGCGACGTTACTTTATCGTTGATGTAATTTTGACCGATCACCATACCTTGCGGTGTCAGTGGCACGTGATATTCAAAATATTCATCATCGGCGTTCATATTATTATCGCGGTCCACGTCTTCCGCATCTGGCAATGATGTCGATGCAGACGTCGGAATGCCCAGTTGCGCCTGCGACTGCTCGGAGGTTTTTGAGTTACCTTCGGTGCCGTTATACTTGCTGTAGCGTTGTAAAATACCGGCTTGCTGCTGGTCGAGTTGCGAACCGAGATAATATTGATAGTCGTCCGATGACGGGTCATTTTTAATATCAGCGGCCGCCTGCGGACTCACCTGCGTCACTATTTGCTGTACTTGCGGTGCAAACTTTGCGCGTTCGTCCGCATCACCCAAACCATCAAGACCAATGTCCTGAACTACTCGCGATGCAGGGTTGCTGTCAAATGCGTTAACCACCGGCTGCACTTTCGATACCCTGCCCCAGGCGGTGGTATCCACCTGGCTCAGATCGCCGTTTACCGGTATGTCGTTTTCCAAACTTTTGCGCCCATCGCGCAATATATCCTCCGAAATATTACCCAGGTTGAAATACAGATCGCCGCCCTTTGAGTTTGGTTTGCCGATGAAGGGGTCCATCACCCAAAACTCAATATACTGCACGTTAAGCGCTTCAAAATCATTGGTAGATATCCCCCGGAATATGCCGCCCCAACGGCTTTGTGGATTGGCCAAAGTACCATCGTTATTCAGGCCTGTGCTGGTATAGTTATAGGGACCGCGGATCGTCGGGTAAAATGCAAGGTCGAAAGTGGGCAGGGTCAACGGTTGACCTGTAACCGATTGTTTATAGGGGAATACTTCCGTTTCCAATACTTCGCGGGTATAGGGTTTGGACAATTCGGCGCGTGAAACCGACACTGTGCTGCCGCTATAAAATATCGGGTCGATATTATAGAAAGCCAGGCGGGCCCGGTTGAAACCATACGCCAGGTTATCAAAGAGCAAAGCCTCCTTGAACTGTTGCGGTGTACCTGATATTTGCCATGTAGAGGCGCTTTTAAGGTCGATGATCGACTGGCTGCTTTCAAAATCGTCCAGGTATGATGTGCCGTTCTTTGAACCTGCGAAATTTAACGCGCTCGGGGCGCCCGGTAAAAGTTGGGCAAATTCACCTGTGAAACTCACCGACGATGGCACCTTCGTAGTAATGAATGGGATTTTATCCACCAGGCGCGTGAGGAACCTTGACGGGGAATTATAATTCACGTCAAATCCGTACATCGTGTTGGAAAAGGATTCCTGCCCTATTATTTCATTCTGTGTAATCGGCTGTTGAGTAAGGTGCATAAATGTACCGCCTAAAGCCAATTTATCATTTACCTGGTAGTCGAACCTTGTACCAAACAAAGATTTTTGCTGAACACCGAACAACTCGTTATTCTCCAGGTTAACAGAGATCGGCTGGCCCGATGCAAGCAGCGATTGATTAATGATCCTGATGGTGCCGGCGCTATAGTCAACGGTATAATCATTGCCCTCCGCAAGTTTAACAGCGCCGGAAGTAACGCTAACAGAGCCCTGAGGTATATTCGTCGCATTAAGCTGATACACCCCGCCACCTTGGGAGGTGTACGTTCCCCTGATCACATACCGGTTTAACTGCGGGAAAAATTGTTGCGCGATGGTTTTGGTTGAATCGTATACCGGCTGATAGACGTACCGGTTAATAAGATCCTGCTCGCCCGGGTCGAACTGTTTTTTCAAATCCGAGCCAAAAGGTTCCAGTACCGGGAACATAATGCGCCCGTTTTGCGAATCGATGGTCACACCTTCGATATAGTCAAAAAAGCCATCAGGCTGCTTATTATTTTGCGCGTCCAGGTTGTCCAGGTCGGTCAGCTGAACCCATAATTTGCTTTTGGTATGGATACCGTCGCTCATGATAGGCTTGGCAATACCCGATGTTTCATCAAGCCGCGATATGGTCATCCTGAAATCCTTCGGGCTGATCTGGAACGCGCCCAGCGAATAGATATTTTTCATCATCAGCTTCCAGGTGGGGAGGCTGGTTTTCAGCAAAGCATTTTTCAATAACTTCACATATAACACCTGTGGCGTAGAGTTATTAACTGGCAGATCGGTTGAGAATTCACCCACCTGGTACACCTGCCCGTTAACGGTATATTGGTAAGCGACAGCAAGCACCTCGTCGTTATTCAAAGGATAGTTGAGCGAGATGTAGCCCAGCTGCTGGTGCAGCGTAAATTCCTTATCCTGTATCAATTTGCGGGCATAGGTCAGTTTCGCGTAGTTATCATCGCGGCCGGTAGTTTGGAAATAGGTTGCTATCGCATTTGAATTCGTTTGCCTCGCCGCAGCCGGTATCCCTTTCAACAATGAGTTCGATTCCTGCGGAAACCCCGGACCTGAAAACCCTGCAGGTAAGCCGCTGAAACCGGCGCCGCCCTGCACGAGTGTTTTATTAAATGGAGTGTTTTCACCCAAATCCATGAATGCCAATACGTCCCTGGATCCATTTGTACTGTTATTCCTGTTGGTTACCCAAACTTCAATACGCGTAATGTTGATATTCGAGCTGATGATGGGGATATTAGCCAGGGCCTTGTTATAATTATCCCTAAAATATTGTGACAAGAAGTAGTGCCTGTTGGCTTCATAATCACCCGCCTGGAAAGTAAAATTACCTTGCTGCGCACCGTTAGTAATAGTGATGGTTTTGGATTGAGAGCGCTGCTGAGAAAATACGCTGGTTACGTTTAGTTTGCCGAATTTCAATTTAGTTTTCACACCAAACAGGGATTGAACACCTGTAATGAGGGTGGTATTTAGCGGAAAGCTAACGGTTCCCACCTCTATCTTCTGAATGATCTCATCCGGGTTGCCGGTATAATCCAGCTTGATCTGGTTATCGAACTGGTATTGCGCATCGGAGTTATAGTTGGTGGATATCTTCAGCTTATCTCCTATCGAACCCGTCACGTTCATCTGAATACGCTGGTTGAAGTTAAAATTGAACTGGTTACGCTGCTTCGTATTGAACAGCGGGTTCTGGTTGCTGTTGATCTGGCCCGCCATGATCATTTCAGCCGATCCCTGGGGACGGATGGTAATGTCTGAACTGCCAAATATTTGCTGGAATGTGCGGCTGCGTACCTGTATTGGCGGAATAAACCCTTCCTGCTGCGACTGATAGGCATAATTGTCGGCCTGCTTCTGAAAATTAACCCGTTCAGTAGCCCGTTGTCTCAATTGTAAATATTCAGAAAACGTGAGATACCTTGGCGGGCGGTACTGAAAGCTGCCCACCGTTTCGTAAAGGACATATTGGTTGGTTGAAGGATCGTAGACGATGGTTCTAACCAGGTTTGGCGGATCGGGCAAAAGCAGGCCCTGTTTGAGCTGATTGCTCCTTGATTCTTTGGAATCGAACGGCGCCTTGATCGTGAGGCTGTCGGTCTTGCCCGGCTGTTGCGCAAAAGCTTTCCGAACCCCGCAAAATGCACAGATCAGCAAGATAATGGCTACGAATTTAGGGGTAAAATTCCGGATCAAGAGTCAAGGCTAAAATATTCGTAATTATAAACTTTTTAGTGCGAATTTAATTAGTTGTTCTACCGTTAAATCACTGCCATTTTTGTTTAATTCCTGCTCAAGGACCTTCTCAACAGCATTTCGTGCGAATCCCAGCATGATCAGCGCCGACAATGCTTCGTCTTTTATCGTAGCGGTTTTAGGCATCGAGATCAGTGAATCAGGGCCCTCTTTTTTCAGTTTGTCCTGTAGTTCGAGGATTAAACGCTGCGCCGATTTTGGACCGATACCTTTGATGCGTTGTATTTGCGAAACATCCCCCTTAACAATAGCGGCTTGTATCTCTTCGGGTGTGATAGATGAAAGCATCATCCGGCCTGTATTGGGGCCGACGCCGGAAACTGAGATCAAATGCAGGAATAAGCGGCGTTCGCCTTCATCAGCAAACCCGTAAAGGGTATGGGCATCTTCTTTAACGTGCAGCCAGGTAAATAGCTTGCACTTCTCAGCACTGCCGAGGCGCGAAAAAGTATTGAGCGATATATTGATGTGATAACCCACACCGCCAGCTTCGATCACTACATACGACGGGCTCTTGAAAGCCAGTTTACCATCAATATAAGCGTACATATTTTATACCCGATTAATTCCTAACGTGTACGTGAAATCGCCCCAGGAGTTTCATTTTTGGCCTTTTCCTGGGCGTCTACCACGGCAATAGTCACCATATTTACAATTTCCCTTACCGAACTGCCCAGTTGCAGCACGTGTACCGATTTTTTTAGCCCTAAAAGTATCGGGCCCACGGCCTCAGCATCCCCTATTTCCTGCAGCAACTTATAGGCGATATTGCCCGATTCCAGGTTCGGGAAAACGAGGGTATTGGCAGGGGCGCCATTGAGTATTGAAAAAGGGAAATTGTCTGACAGCAGGGTTGGATTCAACGCAAAGTTCGCCTGCATATCGCCGTCGACCAAAATATCAGGATGCATCTCATGTAAAATGCGAACCGTTTCCCTTGTCTTGTATGGAATATCGCCGTCATTTGAGCCGAAGTTAGAGTAAGAAAGCATGGCGATACGCGGCTTAATATTAAATTGCTTTACCGAGTGATCGATCAGCAGCGTAATATCCACCAACTCCTGGACGGACGGGTTTACGTTTACAGTTGCATCGCCGATAAATACCGGTCCCTTTTTGGTCATCATGATATACATCCCCGCAACGCGGTTTACACCTTCGCTGGTGCCGATGATCTGTAGCGCAGGTTTAATGGTAGTCACATAGTCTTTCGTCAGGCCCGAGATCAGGGCATCGGCTTCGCCGAACTGCACCATACACGCGCCGTAATAGTTACGCTGGGTGAGCATTTTCTTCGCCTCGGACAAGGTTACGCCCCTGCGCTGGCGCTTATTATACAGATAGTCAGCATATTCATCAAAACGACCCGGGTGATCGCGCGGATCGATGATCTCAACATCATCCAGTTCAAGATCACTATGTTTGATGATATATTTAATTTTCGAAGCATTCCCCAGCAATATCGGCGTCGCGATACACTCCTCCCTTACGATCTGCGCGGCCTTCAATATCTTATAATTGTCAGCTTCCGCAAAAACCACGCGCTTAGGGTTCTGCTTCGCTTTATTAGCGATGTTCCTGAGCAGCCGGTCATCGGCTCCGATCCTGAGACGCAGTTCCTCGCGATAAGCGTCCCAATCGGTTATCTTTTGCCGCGCCACACCCGAATCTACCGCGGCCTTAGCCACTGCTGACGAGACTTCGGTTATGAGACGCTGATCCATTGGCTTTGGTATGATATAGTCCTTACCAAATTTCAAATTGCGTGTATTATAGGCCAGGTTAACGGCTTCCGGCACCGGCTTTTTAGCCAATTCGGCAATCGCACGAATCGCTGCCAGCTTCATTTCCTCGTTGATGGCTGTCGCCCGCACATCCAATGCGCCCCTGAAAATATAGGGAAAGCCTAATACGTTGTTCACCTGGTTAGGGTAATCAGCACGCCCCGTAGCCATCAATATATCCTTACGCGCTTTTACAGCAACATCATAGTCAATCTCGGGTACCGGGTTGGCCATAGCAAAAACAATGGGGTTTTTGGCCATTTGTTTCAGCATTTCGGGGCTAACACAGTGACCCGCCGAAAGCCCGATAAAAACGTCCGCGCCTTTCATTGCATCAGTCAGCGTTTTAATATCGGTGCGCTCAGTTGCGAACCGCAGCCTTATATCGTCAAGGTCGGTACGGTCGGGAGTGATCAAACCATTGATATCAAACATTACCAGGTTCTCTTTTTTAACCCCCAATGAAAGATAAATCCTGGAACACGACACCGCCGCGGCCCCAGCCCCGTTGATCACCATTTTTATCTTATCGAGTTTTTTTCCCTGTACCTCGCAGGCATTGATCAGCGCGGCCCCTGAGATGATGGCCGTTCCGTGCTGATCATCATGCATCACGGGTATCTTCATCACTTCTTTCAACCGGCGCTCGATCTCAAAACAGCTTGGCGCCGAGATATCCTCGAGGTTGATACCCCCGAAAGTAGGCTCAAGCGATTTCACAATAGTCACAAATTCATCAACCGATGTTGAGTTCACCTCCAGGTCAAATACATCGATATCGGCGTATATCTTAAACAGTAAAGCTTTCCCTTCCATGACCGGCTTACTGGCCTCGGGGCCGATGTTTCCTAAACCCAACACCGCAGTACCATTAGTGATCACTGCAACCAGGTTCCCTTTTGCTGTGTACTTGTATACATCCTCCTTGTTATCAGCTATGCGCAGGCAGGGTTCGGCAACACCAGGTGAATAGGCCAATGTGAGATCCCGTTGCGTATTAGTGGATTTTGTGGGAACTACCTGTATTTTGCCGGGCCTCCCGTTCGAGTGATAATCGAGGGCGTCCTGCTTCCGGTTGGTTTTATTCATGGTTTATAATTCGAGTATCCAAAATTACAATTCTTTTCGGGCTGGCAATAAAAAAAGCCCGGTCCTGAACAGAACCGGGCCCATTATTTTAATGTTCGGTATTAACCTTTATTGATTCGTGAATTTTTTCTCGCCGAAGCCAGGTTTTCAAATTTTCTTACTTTATGATGCACGGGAATTCGCTTTTCAACACTCTCGTAACTTTTCGCCGAAATATCAAAAGGCTGAAAGTCGGCACTACCCAAATCAGTATTTAGCTGGTTGTACATCGCGGAATATTTTTCCTTGGCATACTGTGGTATCACCAGCACCTTTGGCGAAGCCGGCGAGCCATTGATTATCGCTTGCGTGTAAGAAGGATTAAGAATAGTAAGTTGCGATAAGCTAACACCCAGCACGCGCGAAACACTGCTCAATGAAATAAACTTGTCAACCATTACGGTATCGGTCTTCATCACTATATTACACTCCTGCGGCAGGATATGATGCTTTTTGTAATAATTCATTACATAAGTAATAGCGATGTAGGCGGGCACATAATCCCGTGTTTGAGCAGGTAAATATTGGCGGATGGCCCAAAAATCGCTCACCCCCGCTTTATCGATAGCTACCAATACCTCGCTTTTACCACAATTGTATGATGCGATCGCCAGCAGCCAATCGCCAAACTGTTGATAAGCATCTTTCAGATAAGCCGCAGCAGCAATGCTTGATTGAACCGGGTCGCGGCGCTCATCGATATAATTATCCATTTGCAGACCGTAAAGCCTGGCGGTAGTGCTCATAAATTGCCATGGGCCCGCGGCACCCACCCTGGATACAGCGTTTGGATTTAGCTGTGATTCTACTATGGAGAGGTACTTGATCTCATCAGGTATTCCCGCATCCCGGAATGCCTTTTCGTAAATGGGGAAATAATATTTTGACAGACCTATCTCGTGGCTGATATCCTCGCGGCCAGATGATAAATAGGTTTCAATTTGCTCTTGCACGGCTTCATTATAGTCCAAAGGCACATCCTTTTGAATAGAATCAAGACGTTTTTTAAAGATATTGTTGTGATAAATGCCGTAAGAGACCGGTTTCACCGCAAAAGAAGCCGCTGTGTCGTGTTTGCGTTTACCTAAAATACCCGACTCCCCTCCATGACCGTCCAACCTAAGCAAAACGCTGCCGTCGGCTTTGGAAATCTGAACTAATAAGGGGATGACAACAATCAGCGTTAATAATCTCTTCATTTCTACCAGGGTTTAAAACGGTGTTACCCCTGCGCTTTCTATTGCTAATTTACTAAAATTTTTATAGTTCTAAGAAATACTTAGAAAAATTTAGCAATTCCTGTTCGGCAAAACGCTTGCTGAGCAACTGTAAACCCAATGGTAAACCCTTCTCTGTAACGCCCGCCGGCAGTGAAATAGCCGGTACACCTGCTAATGATGCTTGTACGGTAAAAATGTCATAAAGATACATCACCACCGGATCTTTTTCTGTTCTTCCTATGGGGAAGGCAGGTTCCGGAGCGGTGGGTGTTAAAATAAAATCATATTCTTCCAGTAAGCTGTCCGTTTTCTCTTTGATCAGGCGGCGCACTTTCTGCGCTTTGGCATAATAGGCATCATAATATCCGGCGCTGAGAACAAAGGTACCCAGCATGATACGCCGCTTTACCTCTTTACCAAAACCTTCAGACCGCGAACGTTTATAAGTGCTGGTGAGATCAACTGCATGAGGGCTGCGATAGCCATAATGCACACCATCATACCTTGCAAGGTTAGACGACGCCTCGGCCATTGCCAGTACATAATAAGTTGGCACAATATAATCCAGGTACTCAAAAGCTATGGGTTTTACCGTATGCCCCTCGGCCCGCAGCTTGTCAATATAATTGATCAGTGTGCCCTTTACTTCATCGTCAACACCAGGGCTTGAAAGTGATTCCTGTATATAAGCGATCTTCTTTTTACCCGGGGGCAGTGAAAGATCAGAACTGTAACCAGGCACCGTTTTTTGCGACAATGTGCTATCGTATTCATCAGCACCGGCCATAACTTCCAACAAAAGCGCGGCGTCTTCAATGGAGCGCGTTATGGGGCCAACCTGGTCAAACGATGAAGCATAGGCGATAATGCCGTGGCGTGATATGCGCCCGTAACTTGGCTTGAGACCTATCGTTCCGCAAAATGAAGCAGGCTGCCTAACCGACCCCCCAGTATCTGTGCCGATAGCTGCATGGCACATGCCTGCCTGAACGGCAACCGCCGAACCACCGGATGAACCGCCGGGAACACGGGTATTATCCGCGTAATTCTTTACAGGACCGAAATATGAGTTTTCATTCGAAGCTCCCATCGCAAACTCGTCGCAATTGCAACGGCCTATGATAATAGCATCTTCCGCAAGCAGCCGTTCAACTATAGTTGATGAATATATTGAAGTAAAGCCATCTAATATTTTTGACGAGGCTGATACTTTATGGCCCTTATAGCAAATATTGTCCTTAATGGCGATGACCATACCGGCGAGTTTACCAGCGTTACCCGACCAGATACGTGCATCAACCTCTTTAGAGCGCGAAAGCGCCTCCTGTTCGAAAACCTCGTTAAAAGCATTGAGGTGTGCGTTGGCCCTGATCTGGTTGAGATAACTCTTTACCAGGCTTTCAACGGTTACCTTGCCGCATACTATTTCCTCCTTTATCTCATCCAAAGAGGAATAAAATTTAGTCATGGGGGCTAAAATAAAAAACTTATCCGTTGAAACCTGAATTTCAGCAGATAAGTTTTATCTGATTAAGCAGAATGCGGCTGAAGCCAATCTTACGATCAGTTCTTTGGCTTTTCTTCTGTGGTTGTATTTGTCGGAGCGCTGCCTTCGCCGTTTTGGGCATCTTTAAATTCTTTCATACCCCTGCCCAAACCCCTCATGAGTTCAGGAATTTTCTTTCCGCCAAAAAAGAACAAAAATGCTAAGGCTATTATAATAATATGCCAAGGTTCTAAGAGTCCCATTATCTATAATTTTACTTTGTTTACTATTCTGTTTTAATTGGTTCAGCCTCGTCGCCTTCTTTCACTTCAGAGCCTTCATGGCTTCCGTTTAGGTGATTTTCAGACATGGCGTTATGATTTTCCACAAAAGGCATTGTATTTGGCACCGGGCTAACTTCAGTGGCCGGAGCCTTGTATTCGTTATTGGTTTCTGTTAATTCGGAAGCAGGTCCTGTATGTTCGCTTGCCGGTGGCAGCGCAGCCTGTGTAGCTGCCTCTGTTTTTGCCGCAGCCTCCTCAGCCTTTTTTTCTTCGTAGCTATTGATCTGGTTATTGATCTCCCGCTTAACGCCTTCAGATGCATCTTTAAAATCACGAATCCCTTTTCCCAACCCACGCGCTATTTCCGGAAGTTTATCGCCGCCAAAAAGAAGCAGTGCGATAAACATTATCAGCATCAGATCAGAACCACTCAAAAACAATAAAACCGACGTATACATACCTTCTGAAATAATTTACAAATATAACGTATTTATATCGTACAAAGATGAAAATTTAATTCTATTCGGGTTTTAACCACAATTGCGGGTTCACCGGATCGACCCCTTTATACAATGAGAACTGTACCGATGAATCACCCGTAGACGGGTCCGTAGCTGCCGTTCCAACCATCTGCTTGGTGGTCAGTTTTTGCCCTTTGGACACGCTCACCGACTTCAGATTTGAATAGGCCGTAAAATATGCTCCATGATTTACTACCACAAGATAAGTTCCATAAACATTCTCAACCGCCTGAACTTTCCCATCAAAAACCACCCGCACGGGTGCCCCTTCATTCGTTTTTATCTCAACACCATCGCTTTCCGAAGTGATCCCGTGTTCGGTGTGCCTTCCCATTGCCTGCGTGATCACACCGTTGGCAACGGGCCATGGTAAATGACCTTTGTTGCCCAGGAAATCGCTGGATAATTTAGCATCCTCTGGCGTTGCGGTAAGTACAGTGTTATCACTGGATTTTTTGTCAACCAGTTTTGTACCGGGAGTATTTCTTGCTGCACCGCTGTTCGTGTTCTTTTCTCCTTCTGCACGTTTTCGCGCTATCTCCCTCCTGATCGCATCCTTTATTTCCTGGTTTATCTTGTTGATTTTTCTCTGGACATCCCGCTGCTGCTGTGCAAGCTGGCCCTGCTGTTTGGATAGATCGGCCACAACCTTTGCCTCGTCCTTCTTTTGCCTGGCGAGCGTTACCTTTTCCTTGATCTGATCGGCAAGGACTTCGCTCTTCTGCTTTTTGGAATTGTCAAGCTGGTTGATTTTTATATGAAGGTCCTTTTTCGTTCCCTCTATATATTGCGCCTGGCGCTCGCGGTAGCCGGCAAACTCCTGTAAATACTTTAACCGCTTGTACGCCTGGTTAAAATCTTTCGACGCAAAAATGAACATCAGCTTATTGTACGAACTTTGGTTGTGGTAGGCAAACAAGATCATCGCCGCATACTCCTTCTTAAGCAGATCGAGCTGGCTTTGCAAATTATGTACAGTGGTATTGTTTTCGGAAATCTGGTTATCGAGCAACCTTACCTCGGAGTTGATCGAATTGATCTTTTCTTCACGGATATTGATCTGCTTCCGCAGGTTGTTCAATTGTTGTAGTGAGCTTTTCTTGTTATTAGCCGTCTGCTCGTATTCGCGATTGAGTTCTTGCAGCTCCTGGTTATACCTGTCGCGTTTTTGTTTCAGTTCATCGCTGGTTTGAGCATGTGCCTTAATCGCGACCAGGAATACGAGTAAAAAGAGGACCGTTTTGAAAAACTTCATCAACCAAAAATATAAAAATTACCTTGCCGGTTCATAACTATCAGGAATACTAAACGGATATTCAAGCGGCAGATCAAAATCCTCCTTAATATAGTGCATGCTGATCTTAACCTTTCGCGTTCCCGCGGTCGAATTAATATCGATCTGCGATGGCACAACGCGGTTAGCCACCGGCATAAAAACGGAGTTATCTACCTGCATGGTTTGACCTGCATACTGGTCGGACATGTTGGTCGACTTCGCCTTCATGTCCCGCCCTACAATTAACTTGAATATTAATTCCTCCAGGCTGCCGTTCAATACGATATTTGCGCTATCGGCTTGCATCTCGACATGATCATTTAGTAACTGGGGTATGGCGTTGCCTGTTAACAAAGCTTCAACTGAGCGATAGTCAAGCTGGTGGCTCGTGTATTTATAAATATAGCTGAACGGCTGGCGCACATACAGGCCCTGTAATTTATTGACGGCTAAAATACTGTCGGGCGTTATTATCGCGCGGGCAACTTCTATACCGGCAATGGCTGTTATGGATACCCATATTTTCTTCCCGTGATTGATGCGTATATTCAGGGTAACATCGTTGCTGCTATTATTGATCTGCATCTTTGCTTTGGCCCTGCCCGAAAATGTGGTAAAATCCAGCTGAGCAGCCCTGATCGCATCCAGCTTCGTTAATACCGGCGAAGGGGTGCGGTCGGCAGTATTGCCAGGTTTATTCACCACCAATTGCTTATGTGTCTTGCAACCCACGATTGATAGTAATGCACAAACAATAAGCAGTCTACTCAACATATTTCTTCTCATTGATCTTGCGTTCTAAAACAGTTGAGTTGCCACCATACCCCTTGGCTTTTTTCCAGCTTTTTACGGCGCCGTCCGTATCGCCGAGGTTATACAGGATATCGCCGTAATGCTCAGCCTGTACTGCGCTGTGGTCCTTATCGTCTGAGATCGCTTTTTCCATCCACACTTTGGCATCGGCATATCTCTTTTGTTTGAACAATATCCAGGCATACGTATCCTCAAATGATGCGGTATTCGGCTGCAATTCATTTGAATGTTTGGACATTTCGGCTGCCTTATCTAACAACATCCCGCGTACCGACAGGTAATAAGCGTAATTATTCAATGTATAGGCGTTGTCAGGATTATAACTCAATGACTTATTGTACGAGTTATCGGACTTCTCATTATCACCCAAAGAATGGTAACAATCCCCTAAAGCCGAATAGCTTTGCGACAGCAGGTCTTTATCCTGGCTTTCGAGCATGGTGGCGTTGGATATATAACTTACTGCTTTTTTAAAATCCTTCTTCTGCTCATAAGCAACCCCTGTTAAAAAGTTCAGCCATGCCTGGTTCGGGAACAGCGACAGTGCAGTTTCGCCATCCTTAATAGCATTGTCTATTTCGTTGTTGCCTAATTCAATCCGTATCAATTGTTCGTGAACCTCATAAACCTGTGCATTCAGCGCAATCGATTTCTGGTAACTGGCTTTGGCATCGGCGTATTTTTCGTTTTGAATGAGCATATCGGCATATAACGCAAAGCTTCTCGAATCGTCGGGATGGGTTACGGTAAGCAACCGGCTCAAAGCCAGCGCGCTGGCTTTGGCATTGGGGTCGGGGAACTTTGGCAAATAACCCAACACTATCTTTATCTCCTGTTCAACATCCAGATCCGGCTGGCTGAATGCCAGGGTCAGTTCATTGTAGCTGTTTTCATTGTCCTTTTTGTCCCTATAGATATCGGCTAAAGCTAAATGGACCTGCCCGTTACCAGGCGCGCCTTTTTCTGCATCCTTCAATACTTTCAGCGCTTTGTCGGGTAAGCTGTTCGAAGTATATAATTCGGCCAGCAACAGGTAATAACGTGTTTCGCTGGGGTTTGCCGTTATCAGTTTCTCAACGTCTGCGACAGCTTTATCAATCTTGCCCTGTTTCAGGTAAATGCGTTCTCTTTTTGCAACAATGTCTTCCGTTAGGCCGGTCATTTGTTCCAGCCGGTCATAAACCGCAAGCGCCTCGTCGTACTTTTTTTCCAGGAAATAGACATTGGCCTCATCAAAGTAATAATCAGGATTGGAGGGGTTGATCTTCAACAATTCATTAAATACATTCTCCAGCTTGCCAACATCATTGTTCTTCTCGTAGCAATCGGCCAGCGACACCCAATACCATTCATTTTGCGGTTTTACCGTAACGGCTTTTTCCAGCAGTTCCTGCGCACTTGTATAATCGTTCTGATTTTTTTTCAGAACGGCCAGTTCATACATCGAAGCGTCATTGGCCGGGTCTGTCTGTAAAACTTCGCTGAACTGCTCGGCCGCGCCGGTAAAATTCTCTATCGCTTTATAGCGAAGTGCGCTAAAAAAAAGACGTTTTACCTGCAAGCTGTCATCCGAAGTCATCGGCTTGCCGACAACCATAACAACCCTCCTGCCCGTATCCGGCTTTGCTTTTTGAGCTAAAACCACCACTGGCAGTATCGAAAATAACAATATTGCGATCCTTTCCTTCATTTCTATCCTACGCCGGTATGTCCATAACCGCCCGCGCCGCGCGATGTTTCATTTAGTATTTCAACCTCTTCCCAATTCACTTTTTCATGCCGGGCGATGACCATCTGCGCTATCCTGTCGCCTGAATTGATCTCGAAGGGCTCATTAGACAGGTTGATCAGCAACACTTTGATCTCACCGCGGTAATCCGCGTCAATAGTTCCCGGTGAATTAACGATGCTTATTCCATGCTTAAACGCTAAACCACTGCGCGGTCGTATCTGCGCTTCAAAACCTTCGGGCAGTTCGATATGCAGGCCTGTCGGGATCAGCTTACGCTCCAAGGGGTCCAGCAGCACTGTATGTTCCAGGTCGGCACGCAGGTCCATCCCGGCTGAGTGCGCGGTTTCATAAGCCGGAAGGCCGTTTTTGGATCTATTGATTATCCTGATGATCATTTTTTCAAAAAAATGGCTTTTAACTCTTTTCCCTCCGTCAGCAATGCACCTCCGGCAAATACTATTAATAAGGCATTACCCACAAATATATTGCGTTTAAACACATAGAAAGATAAATAAACGAGCATAAGTGAAATAATGATATAAGTAAGGTTCTTTTTTAAATTGTAAGGTATCGGGTAATTTTTCTGCCCCCAGATGTATGAGAGTACCATCATCACGGTATAAGCGATGAGCGATGTCCAGGCTGAAGCCATGTAGCTGTAAGCTGGAATGAACAGAATATTCAATACAATAGTTACCAAAGCCCCGATACCCGATATATACAAGCCATATTTGGTTTGATCGGAAAGCTTATACCATACAGAAAGGTTCATGTAAACACCAAGCGATACATAGCCGAATACTAAAGGCGGTATCACGTCTAACCCTGTCCAGTAAAGCGCGGTCTGCTTAGGATCGTGTCCTTTGATGAAATATTTGAGAACTTCAATATTAGCGATCAACGCCACAAATATGATACATACCGCTATCACAAAATAGTTCATGATCCGCGCATAGGTTTGCCCGGAATTTTTATTTTTAGCATGGCTAAAAAAGAAAGGCTCAGCACCTAATCTGAAGGCATTAATGAATATACTGAGAAACAAGGATATTTTGGCACATGCACCGTAAATGCCAACTTCACGCAGACTGACATTGGAAGGCAATAACCACCCCAACATCAGCTTGTCTGCATTTTCGTTGATCAGGTAAGATAGGTTAGCTATTAGTACCGGCCAGCTATAAGCGTACATTTCAAACAGCATCTTGCGGTCGAAATCGAACCGTATTTTTAATAGTTCGGGTAGCAACAGCAAAAAAGTTACAACGCTTGCAACCAGGGTCGACAGGAACACATACCCTACCCAGCCTTTTACGTACCATCCGTTAATCCAGTCAAAGCCCGGTAACTGGTGCCGGATCCAAAAAGGCAATACCCAGATAAACAAAAGGTTGAGGCAAATAAAAATAGCGATGTTGATTATTTTTATAAGTCCATATCTCCCCGGTTTGCCATCAGCCCGTATTTTGGCAAATGGAATAACGCACCAGGCGTCTATCACCAAAATAGCCAGGAAATAATCAATATAAGTTACAAAATCGGCATGGCTAGTCCCCACTGCAACGTGAGCGTGTCCCATTTTTGCAGAGGCGCTTACATTGATGAAGTTGGCTATAGGTCCAATAAACGGCAGGACGAACAACAAAAAAATTAGCGTAACTGCAACAACCGACGCAAAGGCATTATTATAAACCCGCTGCTTATTATTTTCATACTTGTTTAAGTACCTGAAAAACGTGGTTTCCATCCCAAATGCCATTACCGCATTTAGTATGGAAACATAACTGAACATGGTTGTTAAGATGCCGTAAGTGCCCGTAGCATATGCTCTGGTATAAACCGGCGTCAGGAAAAAGGTGAGCACTCTGCCGGCTATGGTGCTGACGCCGTAAACGGCGGTTTGTCCTGCAAATTTTTTAGCGGTCGACAATGATGAATAGACTGATTAAAGCTAATAACCCCTAACGGTTCTTTCTTACAACCTCAAAATTACGATAGTTTTTCAATTCGCCTTCATGGCTTTCAACAGAAATTACACTGGCATGTTCGGGGCCTTCCTTGCACCAGTCCAAAAACAGGTCCAGTGTCATGGCATCTGCTTCCGCTTCAATAAGTACATCACCATTAGGTTCATTGCTCACCATGCCCTTAACACCCAATTGATCAGCGACGGCTTTAGTAGCGCCACGGTAAAATACCCCTTGCACATGGCCTTTGACGGTAATATCGAGATGCTTCTTCATTTTTTTGTTGGAAGGTTGTAATGTTTGTCCCGATAGCTATCGGGAGTTGCAAAGTTAACAGTCTGAATCGGTTCACTAACCCGGTAAACAACATTTCAATTTTCCAACCTTGCAACTTTTCAACTACTAAATTAACCTTCTCACTTTGGTATCCGAAGTGAAATTAAGACCATCGAGGCCGGTAATGAGATTCAATCCGGGAGTCTTGCCGGGTTCAATGGTACCCTTATCATCATCAATACCCAGGAATTTTGCGCCGTTGATCGTAGCCCATTGAATAAGCCTTTCAGTGCTTAGTGAGGGGAACTTTTCCTGTAAAATGCGCATTTCATTCAGGATGCACAATTTGGTATTGGATGCGAGGCTATCGGTGCCCAGGGTCAGGTTGAATCCCTGGTCGACAAAAAGTTCTACTTTAGGCAGCTTGTTCTCGATATATAAATTAGCGCCCGGGCAAAAACAGAAATGTACCTTTCTATCAAAACGCTTAATGAAATAAATATCCTTCAGGTTGGTGCAGGTATTATGCACCAATAGTATTTCCTGCTTATTAGTAAGCAGGGGGATCATTGACTGCACCGAGTTACGCGCCTGTGATTTGAAAAAGGTGATATCCATTCCAAAATGGGCGTAAAGGTCCAGAAATCCGCCTAAACGATACCTAAAGAACTTGTTTTCTTCATCGCTTTCCTGGTTATGGATACTTAATAAGTTCCTGCCTGTTTCAGAATATTTCTTGATCAGCCGGAACAATTCTTTGGACACCGAATACGGCGAATGCGGCGTAATGGAACTTGGCGCAGGCTTAAACTCGTTCAATAACGCAAGAGCATTATTGAATACTTCCTCCGCGCGGCCGGGCTGAAAGCCAAAAGCCTCAACAAAACTATGGTAATAGATTTTACTCTGTTTCTTTATAGGTATGGTGACGTTGCTGTTGCAAATGTCGCCTACGGCAACAATGCCGTTATCATACATCTCCTGGTCTGCTTTGACAGCGGCATCGGTGATAACCGATGCATCGGCTGCTCTGACGGATTGAATATTTTTAATGAAATCGATCAGACCACCATGGGACGATATTTTTTTCTTTAAATGAGAAAGCTCGAGATGGCAATGGGTATTGACGAAGCCAGGGCAGATAATACCCTTCAGGTGCTGTACATCGCTACTTTTCGTATCGGGTGACGGAATATTGGCAACAGAGATCACCGTGCCATCGTCATCGACGGTGACTACACCATTTTTTATCGGAGCGGCAAAAACAGGAAAAACGTAATCGGCTATAAAAATTTTCATTCAACTTAGTTTAAAATGCCCTGGTTGTGAACAAAAACGCCTACTTCCCTGGAGAAATAGACAAATTGCTTATGCTTATTGTTCTGCTTTCGGTAATAAAAAACAATACCGGGAGGCATTAACCTTAAATTAAGTAATTTTGCAACGTGACCAACACAAAAGACAAAACCGATATCCGTAGCCTAAGTATGGATGCACTGACAGCCCGTTTTACCGAAATGGGCGAAAAAGGTTACAGGGCAAAGCAAGTTTATGAGTGGCTTTGGCAGAAATCGTGCATTTCTTTTGAGGAAATGAGCAATATTTCAAAAGAACTGCGCAAAAAACTACAAGATAATTTTATTATCAATAACGTAAAAATTAACAACTCACAGTTTAGCGCGGATAAAACTATAAAAAATTCCTTTATTTTATACGATGCCCACCTCATCGAAGGCGTTTTGATTCCTGCCCCCGACCGGATGACGGCTTGTGTATCGTCACAAGTAGGCTGCAGCCTCACCTGTAAATTCTGCGCGACGGGCTATATGGAGCGTAAACGCAACCTTAACCCCGATGAAATATACGACCAGGTGGTACTGATAGACCAGCAGGCCAGGCAGAATTATGATCAGCCGCTGACCAATATTGTTTATATGGGCATGGGCGAGCCCCTGCTGAATTACGCCAATGTGCTTAAATCAGTAGAAAGGATAACTTCTGAAGACGGCCTGAATATGTCGCCGAAAAGGATCACCGTTTCAACAGCCGGTATTGCCAAAATGATCAAAAAGCTGGGTGACGACCAGGTGAAGTTCAATCTTGCTTTGTCATTGCATGCTGCCAATGACAAAAAACGCAACGAGATCATGCCCATTAACGAGCAAAACTCACTTGTGGCGTTGGCAGAAGCATTAAAATACTATTTCTCCAAAACCAAAAACCCGGTTACTTACGAATACATCGTTTTTAATGATTTCAACGATGATATCCATGACGCAATGGAACTGGCGAAATTCTGCCGGCATATCCCCTGTAAAGTAAATATCATTGAATATAACCCGATCTCATTTGCCAGTTACCAGAATGCAGGAGAAGATAAGATCGAAGCTTTTGCCGCCCATCTGCGCAGCCAGGGGGTTATAACCAATATTCGCCGCAGCCGCGGTAAGGATATTGACGCCGCCTGCGGACAGCTGGCTATTAAAGAGAAAACGAAAGCTGAAGTATAGCAGGAATCCGTTAAATTCATAGCATGAAACTACGTACCGCCTACCTGGCCGATTTCATCGCCCTGTTTTTCCCCGAGCTTTGCCAGGCCTGCGGTCTGACCCTGGTAGCGGGCGAACAATTGATCTGCACCGATTGCCGCTATAATTTACCTTTCACTAATTTTCATTTTAAGCCCGATAATATGGTCGCCCAACAGTTTTGGGGCAAGATCCATATCGAAGCCGCTTATGCCATGTGCTATTTTACGAAGGGCGGAAAAATGCAGCACCTGATGCACCAATTCAAATACAAAGGCATGAAAAAGCTGGGGAATGTTTTGGGGGGCATCGCAGCCGGTCAACTGGCGGATAGCCCGGTCTATGATAAGCTGGATGCCATAATACCTGTTCCCTTGCATAAAAGCAGGTTCCGTAAGCGCGGTTATAATCAAGCTGCCTGTTTTGCCGAGGGGATCGGCGAAAAATTGAATGTACCTGTTATCGAAAACAACCTGGTGCGCGTACGCGCAACCGAAACGCAAACACATCGTTCGCGGTTCCTTCGTTTTGAGAATATGCAGGAAGTATTTGTGGTGCTTGACCCCGATGCTTTGAAAAATAAATACGTGCTGCTGGTTGACGACGTCATCACCACCGGCTCGACATTGGAAAGCTGCGGGGCAGAATTACTTAAAATCGAAGGATTAAGACTGAGTATCGCTACGATTGCGTGTGCAGAATGATAAATTCTAAACCCTAAATTCTAAACGCTAACCTTTTCAAATTAGGATTTAGGTTTTAGTATTTAGAGTTTAAACTCAACTAACTTTCTGGTACTTCGCCAGCTTGTCATACAAGCCTTTCGGATCAAACGGCTTCAGGATGTAATCGTTCATGCCGCATTCGTGGATCTCGTTGATCTCGCTGATCAGCATAGAAGCCGTTAATGCGATAATAGGTAATTGCTGGTAGAAAGCCTCATTTTTGGAGCGGATGATACGGGTGGCTTCAACACCATCCATGAGAGGCATATGAACATCCATCAATACCACGTCCAGGTTATGGTTGCCTTCGATCTTTTCCACGGCTTGCTCCCCATTTTCCGCAAACTCGGGTTGGATGCCCCACCTGTTCAGCACTTTGCTTATTAATAACCTGTTGATCTGGTTGTCATCTACAACCAGCACGTTTAATTGTATGCCTGTTTCTACCATAGGATGTAACTAATTTTATTCTAACCCTTTATGCCGGTACAATGGATACGACTCCATTAACCTATGCACCCTTTTACGGATTTTCCGCAAAGAAGGTTCATTTTCCGGGTCAGTTATTACAGCATCTATCAGTTCGACGATCAGGTCCATTTGTTTCTCTTTTAATCCGCGTGTAGTGATCGCGGCGGTACCCACCCGGATACCCGAAGTGACAAACGGCGACTTATCATCGAACGGCACCATATTCTTATTTATTGTAATATCGGCGATAACCAATGCATTTTCTGCGGCCTTGCCGGTGACGTTTTTATTGCGCAGGTCAATCAGCATCAGGTGGTTATCTGTTCCGCCCGAAATGATCTCGTATCCGCGTTCAGTAAAGGCGGTAGCCATAGCAGCCGCGTTCTTTTTCACCTGCAGGATATATTTCATGTAATCCTCGCTCAACGCCTCGGCAAAAGCAACCGCCTTTGCGGCTATAATATGCTCTAATGGGCCGCCTTGCGTTCCGGGGAACACCGCCATATCCAGCACTGCCGACATCATTTTAGTTTCTCCTTTAGGAGTTTTCTGCCCGAACGGGTTCGGAAAATCCTTACCCATCATAATGATGCCGCCACGCGGACCGCGCAAAGTTTTATGCGTCGTGGTGCTAACGATATGGCAATGAGGCAGCGGATCGTTCAATAATCCTCTTGCGATCAAGCCAGCCGGGTGCGAAATATCGGCCAAAACCAAAGCGCCAACCTGGTCGGCTACTTTGCGGATGAATTCATAATCCCAGTCGCGTGAATAGGCCGAAGCGCCGCAAATGATCATTTTTGGCTTTTCTTTCAGGGCAACTTTTTCAAGCTGCTCATAATCCACCAAACCGGTTTCTTTTTTTACACCGTAAAAATGCGGCTCGTACAATTTACCCGAGAAATTCACCGGTGAACCGTGCGTTAAATGGCCGCCGTGCGAAAGATCGAAACCTAATATTTTATCACCCGGCTGCAGACAACCCAGCATTACTGCCGCGTTGGCCTGGGCGCCCGAATGTGGCTGGACGTTCACCCATTCGGCATTAAACAAAGCTTTGGCTCTTTCAATAGCGATATTCTCTATCTCATCAACAACCTGGCAGCCACCGTAATAGCGTTTGCCGGGCAAGCCTTCAGCATATTTATTGGTAGCTACGGAACCCGCTGCCTCCATTACCTGGCGGCTAACAAAATTTTCCGATGCAATTAGCTCTATACCTTCTTCCTGGCGCTGTTGTTCTTCGTCAAGCAGTTTAAATATCAGTTTGTCTCTTTTCATTTCAGCATTAAAATCGCCGCTAAGTTAAGAGTTTAAGCTGAAAGCAAAAGGTAAAAAACGGAAAGCTTTATTAGGCGCTAGCGCGCCGATGTAATCCAGAAATTATTAAATCCAAAGCCGACCTGTATCCTGATGAGTTCCTGCTGCAACATTTCGAGCAGGGCGAGGAAATTGTACACAAAATGTACCTTATTTTCCGACCGGTTAGCGATAGCCTTAAAATCCAGCCGGCTGTTGATGAGCAACAGTTCGTTGATGGCCTTTTTTTGTTCTTCTATGGTATAAGGATATTGAATGACAGTATGCGTAACTTCTTCGGTGCGGTTCATGAAGCGTTTATTCACTTTCTCATAAACCATCATCAGTTTATATAAACTGATCTCAGAAAGTTCCTCGCCAGGCACGGTCACTTTATCCATCTGCTGCAGGTCATATGCAATATTACCGCGGCGCTCCTGTTTCAAGCGGTCTTCCTCAAGCGACCGCATTTCCTCGCATATTTCCTTAAATCTCTTATATTCGATCAGCTTGCGGATCAGTTCAGCTTTCGGGTCATGTTCGGTACCTTCTTCGGCCTCGTAACGCGGCAACAGCATTTTTGCCTTGATGCGCATGAGCGTAGCAGCCACGAAGATGAACTCGCTCGCCAGTTCCATGTTCAGGCTGTTCATCTGGTGGATATAGTTCAGGAAATCGTCGGTGATCTTCGCGATAGGGATATCGTGGATCTCCAGTTCATCCCTCTCGATAAAGAAAAGCAGCAGGTCGAATGGGCCCTCGAACTGCGCCAATTTTATTTCAAAACTTTCCTCCGTCATCACAAATCCAAAAGTATACGCTTATAACTCCCGGAGTTCATAAAAGTTATTAAGAATCGCCCCGAAACGTGGAAAACTTTTCGCCGGGCATAACAAATAAATGCGCTATTATTACCATAACATTTACTATCGGGCATTGTTAATTCCTGTTAAACAGTATTAATTATTACCCTTTTCCGATGATTTTCGCAATTAAATAGCTTACTTTGTATTTTTAATTTTATAAGGATCTCAATGCAGGTTACGGCTGGTGATTTACTACAAAAGATAAACTACCCTTCTGACTTAAAGCAACTTAGCGAAGACCAATTGGAACAGGTTAGCCAGGAACTACGTCAATATATTATTGACGTTGTCTCGGTTAATGGCGGTCACTTTGGCGCCAGCCTGGGCGTGGTTGAGCTAACCGTTGCCCTGCATTATATTCTCAATACGCCTTATGACCAACTGGTTTGGGACGTTGGCCACCAGGCTTACGGGCACAAGATATTAACGGGTCGTCGCGACGTATTTCATACTAACCGCATATATGGTGGTATAAGCGGTTTTCCAAAACGTTCGGAAAGCGAGTACGACACCTTTGGTGTCGGCCACTCATCCACTTCAATTTCCGCTGCGCTGGGTATGGCCGTTGCTTCGCGCTACAAAGGCGAGACTGATCGCCAGCATGTTGCCGTGATAGGCGATGGTGCTATGACGGCGGGGATGGCATTTGAAGCGCTTAACCATGCGGGCATCGAAAATTCGAACCTGCTGGTGATATTGAACGACAATAATATGTCGATCGATCCGAATGTAGGCGCGCTGAAAGCATACCTGACTGACATTACCACCTCGAAGCCCTACAATCGTTTCAGGGATGATATAGCGCATGTGCTGACCAAAATATCGGCTATGGGTCCTGATGCCTTTAAGTTTGCCAAAAAGGTAGAGAAAAGTATTAAGGGCACTTTGCTGAAACAAAGTAACTTATTCGAGTCGCTGAGGTTCCGCTATTTCGGGCCTATAGACGGCCATGACGTAAAACACCTGGCAAAAGTACTACGCGACCTGCGCGATATTCCCGGACCAAAGATTCTGCATTGTATCACTGTAAAGGGTAAAGGCTATGCCTTAGCGGAGAAAGACCAAACTAAATGGCACGCCCCCGGCTTGTTCGACAAGATAACCGGTGAGATCAAAAAATCCAAAGCGGAGAAACCCCAACCGCCAAAATACCAGGATGTATTTGGTCATACGATTATAGAGTTGGCAGAACAGAATCCGAAGATCATGGGTATTACACCCGCTATGCCTTCGGGATGCTCGCTGAATATGATGATGAAAGCCATGCCCGACCGCGCCTTTGACGTTGGCATCGCCGAACAGCACGCGGTAACATTTTCCGCCGGTTTGGCTACACAGGGGCTTTTGCCTTTTTGTAATATCTATTCCAGCTTTATGCAACGGGCATACGACCAGGTGATACACGATGTGGCTATACAGAAGCTCAACGTGGTTTTCTGCCTCGACAGGGCCGGTATCGCGGGTGCAGATGGGCCAACCCATCATGGTGCTTATGACCTGGCTTATATGCGCTGCATACCCAATATGACGGTCTCCGCCCCGATGAACGAGGAAGAACTACGCAACCTGATGTACACTGCCCAGCAGGACGATATGGGACCATTCGTGATACGTTACCCGCGCGGAACTGGTGTGATGGTGGACTGGCAACGTCCGATGAAAGCAATACCTGTTGGAAAAGGGCGTAAAATTTGCGATGGCGAGGACCTGGCAGTATTGTCAATAGGAACCATCGGCAACGAGGCAGTTAAAGCAACCGCCGCGCTTAATGAAGACGGTCTGTACCCTGCGCACTATGACCTGCGTTTTGTAAAGCCACTGGATGAGAATCTGCTGCATGAGGTATTCAAGAAATTTAGTAAGGTAATCACGGTTGAGGATGGCTGTATCGAAGGCGGTATGGGCAGCGCTGTCCTCGAATTTATGGCTGACAATAACTACCACGCCGAAGTAGTGCGCCTGGGTATTCCTGACCAATTTATTGAACACGGTGAACAGCCTGAACTTTGGGCCGAATGCGGCTATGACGCGGCTGCGATAACGGCACAGGTAAAGAAAATGGGCATCAAAAGAAACGCACATACCATCGCGTCATAAACAGCGCGCTTTGAATAACAAAGTATCATTTACTATCATTTAAGTATCATTTTGCCACTTGCGAAGTATCATTTTGCCTGTTAAATATACTTAATTCCTTATTTGTCACTCAAAAGACGCCGGGATGATGAACCAGCAATGTTCATTTTAGTTGAATTTACTTTTGGTTGAATTTTTGGCAACAAAATAGGTGCTTTCCTCCCGATTAGTTCCACGCCTTCAATACCAGTCAGCCAATCAAGTTACGTAATCATTGGGTTTGATGGGAAATAGTTTTTTAGTATATTAGTACAGGATTTATAGCGACTGCATCCATTACTATCTTATTTCACTATTGTCCTTCATATTCGCGATCCTTTCAGAAAATATAAGTCGGTTATTTCGTAAGCGTTTCAACCTTTCATAATGAAATTAACGTTTTTAAAGGCCCTCGTTGTTACGGCCGCCTGTCTTTATGCTCAACCGTTATTGGCAGCAAATTACTATTTTTCAAATAGCACAGGAGACGATTCAAGGACAACTGCACAGGCAAACAGCCCATCCACTCCGTGGAAGTCGATTACTAAGTTGAATTCCTTTTTCTCAAGCTTAAAACCTGGCGATTCCGCTCTTTTCAAGCGGGGTGATACATTCTACGGTGCAATCGTTGTGAAAATGTCGGGCAGCAGCGCCTTGCCCATTATTCTAAGCGCTTATGGAAGTGGCGCCAAGCCTATCATTAGCGGTTTTACTGTATTGAGTACATGGAGCCCGCTGGGAGGCGGTATTTATCAAAGCAACTGCACGGCCTGCTCTGTTACCGATAACATGGTTATCATGAATGGAGCCGCAAAGCCGATAGGCAGATACCCTAACAGCGGCTACCTGACCTACCAATCCCACTCCGGCACGGGTTCAATTGCCGGCAGCAGCATAACCGGCAGCACAAATTGGGCCGGGGCGGAAGTCGTGGTAAGAGCTAATCATTGGATACTGAACAGGAATCCCATCGTTTCCGTTTCGGGCAGTACCATCAATTTCACCCCAGCATCGTCGGACAGCCCAACAGACGGGTTTGGATTTTTTATTCAAAACAGTCCAAAAGCACTCGATTCGCTTGGCGAATGGTATTTTGAACCGACCGGGAAAAATATGCAGATGTTTTTCGGTACAAACAGCCCGGTTTCCTATACTGTAAAAACCAGTACGGTGAATACCCTTGTCTCTATATCGGGTTACAGCTATATCACTTTCGATGGACTTGCATTGCAAGGGTCAAATTCCAATACCTTTCAGCTTAGCAGTGCTCAACATATTTTAATTAAGAATTGCAGTATCGATATGTCGGGAGCTGATGCTATAGATGGCTCCAGCAGCCCATACTTTACTTTGCAGAGTACAACTATCAGCCATTCGCTAAATGACGCCATTAACCTGGATGGCGGTTGCACAAGCGCAACTGTGATGAGTAACCTCATCAAAAACACGGGCTTCATCCCCGGTATGGGTAAAAGCAACACAGGTACTTACCAGGCTATAAGCTCGTTTGGCGCCAGCAGTACTATAAAGCTGAATGAAATAGACAGCACCGCGTATGATGGCATCTATTTCGCCGGTTCGGGCACTTCAGTAGTCAATAACCTTGTGAATTATTTCTGTTCAATTAAAGATGATGGCGGCGGTATCTACTGCGGCGACAAAGGCACTTCGGTACGAAACATAACCGGAAACATTATTCTCAATGGCATCGGAGCAGCCGGCGGCACTAATGCTGGGGCCCCATTTCCGGTGGAAGGTATTTATCTTGATGACAGCTCGACAAATTACAATATTTCGGGCAACACGGTTGCGACCTGCTCCGACGCGGGCATCAAGGTGCACAATGCTAATACGCTGACCATTCGTAGTTGCATAGCTTAAAGACAATTCCTCCCGCTTCTGCAGCAGGTAATTATACAGGTTCTCTTTAATGCTTTCCTGGCGTTTGATATCGATGTACTCGCGCTCCTGGTGAGGTATATTTTTTATTGAAGATTGGAATTTAGCATTATAGGCTTCCAGTTGCTGCCGGGTCGTGAGCAATGACGATTTTATATTGCCGATATTCTCTTTGATCGCAGACTTGGTTGCAGCGATTTGCCTGTTCAGCGAAACAAACGTCGGGTTGTTTTCAGGCACTTTAGTTGCAAGGCTGGAGTATTGCGTCTGTTCGTCGGCGAGCTTGTCCAGGAGCTTCCGCAATAGCGCATCGTCTATACCTAAAGTAGCCGGCACATTTCCCTGAGTTAGCGGCGAATTAACGTATTGTTCAATGCCATTTATAATTTTCAGCTTAACATTTACCTGGTTAAGTTGGTCGTCGTTTGCCTGGAAATTTTGCAGGGACATCTGCGATTGCGAACTTATATCGGTTACTCCCCTCGAACTTCTGAATGCCTCAACAGCTTTTTCAGCACTACCCACTTCGCCGGTTAATGAGGCCAGCCGATGATCGATGAAATCAATGGTGCTTTGCGTCATCTTGTTTTTCTCAGCTGTAGCGGCGTTGTTATAAACTCTGATCAAATCATTCAACACATCCTCACCTCTTTCAGGCACATCATCCTTAAGGCTTAACCCGATTACAGGCGTTTTTTTGTCCAGCAATTCTATTTCGATAGCTTTTTGGTAATCGTCCTCTGTCTTTCGCAAATCCGATAAGGTAATATTTAGCAGGGCTCCATTGTAGTTTTCGATATTGCTGCTTGGGATCAGCTGCCATGCACCAAACTTGTTTTTGAGCATGCTCTTAAAGCTGAAAGCTTTAAAACTGCCATCCGGCATTTTTAGCTCGAAGGAGCTTTTGTCTTTAATTTTTATTACCAGGTTTACTTTGCCGGTACTATTTAAAGTATCAGAATTTAACAGTACAAACTTAACGGGCTTGGAGGTATAGATATCCTGTTTTGATAAGCCGTTATCTGAAGTGTATTTTGCCCACAACTGCAGGTCTTTGACTACGCGGTTTATCAGGGTTCTCGATTGCAATACTTCAATTTCATTTTCGGCCGCCTTATGTGAATCAGCCAGGTCAAGCTCATAAAGCGGCGATTTATCACCGGGGTTCTTTTCGTCGTCCTTAACCATCAAAGAGGCTTTAATCTCGTAAACCGGGTTAGTAGTTTGCAAATACAGGCAAGCGGCCGAGAATGTTAGTACCAGCCCTGCAATAAATAAAGGCCAATTGTAGATATACCTAATGAGTATTTCCTTAAAGTTGATTGGCTTCCGGATGTCAACTTCCTTAGTATTTACAAACATAACACAGCTGTATTTTTAAAAAATAGCGAATTAGGGGCAAGGCTTAGTTTTAGTTTAGTACGCTAATGTACCTTAAACGATCGACTGTCAAGGTAACAATTAAATCACATTTCATTTCTATTCCGTCCTAAAAAGTCAAACTTGGTGCCACTATTAGGTTTCTGAACGTAATAAAGACATAAAAAACACCAAAACAAGCTGTTAGATCGAAAAATTAATTTCATTCTAGTTAATCTTCTTGACTAAAAATAAATGTGAATAGCCCAAATGATGGTATTTTTTTCTCAAAATGTCCAAAATTATGCCTCATTAAAATCCCGAAAAAAATGAATTGATTTGCCGCCCGTATCTCATTCGCGTTGTTCAAAATGTAAGGAACTATAATCGATTTTTAGGGAAGCCTGCGTTTTATTAGTTCTTCGCCCGAGATGCTAAATATTTCGCTACAGCTTATGTTTTCACCAGTTTCCCCAATAATTCATTCCTTACGAACCGGAGAGATCGCACAATAGCAGAAAATTTAAAGTATTGAATAGCTATTGCGTTCAACCCTTTACGCCGCAGCATAAAGTACATACATATCAAAAGAAATATCTCCGTAAAAAGCCAATTAATTGTCGAGCCAATATATCCCCAACGTTTGATGATCAAGACGTTTAACAGGACACTTAATATGCCGGCTGAGGCAGTTATTTTAAAGTAAAGTTTGTCCATCCCGAGGTTCATCATCATTTGTATACCCAGCATATTATTTAATGAAAAAATCAAGGGGACTATAGCCAATATTTCAAATACCGGGATTGCCGCCTCAAATTTATGCCCGTAAAATATCCTGATCACCAGCGGCCCAAGTACCAGCATGACTATTGAAGCCATGCCAAAAACCACAATTATCAGCGGAACCATTTTCTGAACCACCCGCAAGCCCGGTTCGCGTCCCTCGGCAAAAGCCTTTCCAACAAAAGGGTAAAAAGCCTGTGCCAGCGGCATTACCAATACAGATTGTGCTACCACGATAAGGCGTTGCGCGGCCGTGTAGTAACCCACTTGTTCCGCGCTTTGATATAATCCCAATATTACCGTGTTGGTGCTGGAATAAAGGTTCACAAATACAAGCGAAAAGAAAACCACCCGGTCTTCCAGTAACACACCTATGCACCTGCTTACAGGTACGTTTACAAATTTGATCCTGTATTTTCTAAAAGCCCATATAAAACACCAGGCCGAGATCACAAGTTGAATAGCACCGATAATAAACGGCTGCCAAATATAGTCTTCATTCTTCCGTACCACTACCAGTATTGCCACGGTAAATAATAGTTTGCTTATCAAATTAAACAGGGCAATTTTCGACAGGTCCTGCATAGCCTGGAACAGCCAGTTTTGAGTAAACAGGGTAGCGATGCAAGTAAAGTAAGTGAAAATAAATACGATCTTATTTGCCTTAAGTTCAGGAACCGTATACAACATCACGGCAAAAACAATCGTTGAAAAAACAAACAATAAACACTGCGTATAAAACACTTCACTAAAAACAACACTCCTGTATTGCCCATTGTCGGGGTCTCTCGCAATTTTACGGGTCGCGGTAAAATCAAAACTATAGCTAACCAGCAGTATAAAATACATGATGTAAGCTGCTGCGAAATTGAGAATGCCATATTTCCCCGGCCCAATAATGCGCGAAACTACCGGCAGTGATATTAAAGGCAGCACATAAGAAGCGATCTGAACTATAGTAAGAGAAAGAACATTCTTAGTTAACTGTTTATTTGATCTGCTCGCGGTCACTTAAACCAATTTTTAAATTTATAGCGGGAATAACATCTGCTTAATCATTACGAAGAAACATGATGAAATCGTTGGTATATTTTTAAATATATCAAAACTTGAATGAAAACACTCTTAAGAGTTAATGAATTCTTAAATGGGACGCAATAAAAAAAGCCTCGTTTTGAGGCTGATTAAGTTATTCTATAACAAGGCGGGTAATTTTGTCTACCTCGCTCCCAGTTTCATTTTTAGGAGGTCAAAAGCGAATATCGGCCCGTAGTACAAATATCGTTTTGACATGCGTTTAGGCTCTTTCACCAGGCGGATGAACCACTCCAGTCCCAAGTTGATCCAGAATTTTGAAGGGCGCTTGATGGTTTCGGCATAAAAATCAAAAACGGCGCCTATCGGGCAAATTATCTTTGCTTTCAGCTCTTCTTTATGTAAATGCGCCCACTTTTCTTGCTTCGGGGCGGTCATTCCCACAAACAGAACATCCGGGGCGAATGAATTTACTGCGCTGATCATTTCGGCATTTTCCTCGTCGCTGAACTGGGGCTTGTAAGGAGGTGAATAAAGACCAACTTTTATATTCGGATATTCCTTATTGAGCCTTATCCGGATAGCATCAAGCGTACTTTGCTTCGAGCCTAAGTAAAAACATTTGCCGCCTTCCTTATTTAGCTTTTCGAGAAGATATTGATGCACATCCGCTCCGGCTATTTTCTTCACATTTTCGCCTTTCAAAATCTTCAGCGCAGCTGTAATTCCCACGCCATCAGGCAACAATATATCAGATTCAACCAGGGCTTTTTTAAAATCCTTGTCTTTCTCCGCGGTGATGTAAGAATATTGATTGATCGTATTGATCAGACATTTAGAATTAAACTTTATTTTGTCCAAGTCGCCGTTGAGTATCGAGTAATCCAGCAACCCTACGGTCGGAATGTTAGAAGTATTGTGTTCCGGAGAAATCATGTGATTTATTAATCTGCATTCCTTTATACAAAAACCGCGCCTTAATAGTTTCAGAAAAAACCTATTGTATTTCTGATAGTTATCAATAGCTCGCCGGGAAGTGAAGAGATCTATTGAGTAAAAAAAACCTCAAGAGATTTATATATGCCCCAAAGATACCTTTTTGAGTTGTCAATGCGAGCGGAAACTTGCCAGGTCGTTATATACTTCCCTGAACGAGCTCCTGAGGCCAATGGTCAGCCAGGTTGTTTTATCTTTGAATAGATCGTTGGTCTCGTTCCGCAAAATCGCGCCGAGTTCTAACCGTAAATTATACTTTGGGTTAAGCATATAAGCAACCTTTCCCTCTGCGTAATACATGTCCGTAACAAGTCCCTGGCCCGTAAAGTTGCCAAGTTGTTTAGCGGGACTGGTATAGATTTGAAAGATGTCTTTCCCGTAGTTTAGTCCGTTTATATCCAAACCGTAGTGACCGTAATCAAACTCACCTGAAAAATCAAACCTGTGGTAGGTATAGTTCAACAATCCCACCACCTCACGAAAATTCGCTCCCCATGGATGCGCCAGCGGCTCGCCGTTCTCTGAATAATTCTCGATTGCCGAGCGCGCCGAATACGTATAAGGTTTGGCATTGTTCGATTCGACAAGCCAGTTCAGGTTTTTGCAGCCCAGGAGGTTCGTCCCGCGCAGGCCCAACTGCCATGCGTATTTATTGGTGGAGGCGCCATCACCCGAAAAGAAGTCTTTAGAAACAAACTCATCCAGCGCAAATTGGCCGTAAACCGTAATTCCATCCGTCACCTTGTATTTACTTGTAAGGCCTATCAGCGATTTATCCGGGTCATCGCTCGAATTGTTTAGGGGCTTTAAAACGATAATGGGATTGATATAATTAAAATCAAAAGGCCGTTTCGCACCGTTGTCATCCGTAAAAAAGCCCATTACGTTTTCGAAAAAGCCGATTGACAACCGTTTACTTACGTTCCAATCTAAATAATGAAAAACGCCAAACTTTCTCCTGTCAATCAAATATTGCGAGGTGGATGCGGGGTCGTCCATATAGGTCCACATGGCCATGTAGGTCACATTGCCAAGCGTGCCCGTCAACTTAAAGAACGGGTACGGAGATGCATAGTCCGACAGCACCATCGACCGGTAGCCGTCGCCAATAAAGGTCCTATCGTTACCGGCTGATATATTGAGGTATTTCACCGGCGCATAAGAAACCACAGCAGTAACATATGCCCAGCTGTAACCATTTGTACCGGAATAGTAGCCCTGTGCCTGCCCGGGTATAATGCCAGTTTGGTTGATATAAGTGGAAATATATTCCGGGAATACGCCCCAGTTCTCATACCCGGCAATGTTGTAGTAAAATTTATTGCCAACGGTACCGCCAAATTGCGCGCCTATCGCCGCAAGGTTGGTATTTAAATGCCCGGATAAGTCGCGCCCGATACCTACATCAGGCAACAAGTCAGCATAAAAAGTCGCACCCTTGCCCTTATAATCTACCAGGTGCTCGTTAAACAATTTCTGATGGAACACACCGTGCTGTTTTCCGTCAGCTCCATAATTCATGATCGAATCGTATCGCGGTTTAAGCAGCGAATCATCCATAAAAGATGGCTTTAGCGCCGTATGTTCGTTACTTTTTGTTGAATATAAAACCGAATTCAGTTTTTGATAAAACTGGTAAGAATAGGGCTGAAATTCGGTTTGTGCGGAAGCAAGAGTTACGACCGTGAAACTCAGCATCAAAAGCGCAAAGAATATCCTGTATGCCGGTTTTCCCACGCGCACATGTTTCACGATATGTAAATCAAATTCTTTAAAAATCATGATATAGATCCCTGAATGTGCTTCTTAAACCGAATGTGATCATAGCTGTTTTTGCATTTGACAGACTATTTATCTCCTGGCGTATCAAGCCACCAATTTCAATACGTAAATTATATTTTGGATTGAGTACATAACTCACGGTGCCTTCCGCGTATTTTAAAGTTGTTGCTAACCCCTGACCTGTGGTAATGCCATTTAGGTTAGAGATTGGCAAGTTTGTGTTATCGGGTAGGGTGATATCTTTCCCATAATTAACCGTCGCGGTATTTAATCCGTAACGCGCGTAATTGACCTGTCCCTGGAAATCAAATTTCCCTATCGAGTAGTTTAGAATACCCACCGCTTCCTTAAAGTTCGCGCCAAGCGGATCGGCCAGTGGCTCGCCAAGTTCTGCATAGTTAACTATAGGGAATTGGTTCGAATAAGTATATGGCGACGAGGTGTTGTATTCAAACAGATAGTTCAACCCGTTCACTTTAAATAAGTCGGCACCCCTGAAACCCAGCTGCCAGGCATTCCTGTTGCTGTTGTTGCCGGTTGATGAGGCCTGGTCGTACAAAAACTGGCCATATATTGTTGTTTTATCCAGCACTTTATATTTCCCGTTAAAGCCGAACAGCGTATGATCGGGTGCCTGGCTGTTGGGACCAATTGATGACGAAAAATATACCGGGTCGATAAAATTAGCGTCAAAACCATGCGCCTTTCCCTGGTCATTTGCTTCTTCGGCTACCACCGCGTTAAAAAATCCTATAGATGCCCGGTTGGTGATGTTCCAGTCGATATAATGGAATCCTGCCCATTTTCGCCGGTTATTGCTGAACGAGTTAAATTGTTGTGCACGCTGGTCCTCCAGGTAGGCCCACATCGCCATATACTGCACATTTTTGCCCAGGTCTACCGTCACCCTCATTAGCGGGTAAGACGCCGCGTAATCGGATAACAATACTGAACGGTAGCCATCACCTATAAAGGTTTTATCTTCGCCTAAAACGATGGTTACTGCCTTGCAGGGCGCATAACCGATGAGCGCCGTGGCATATTCCCAATCCTTGGTGGCTTTGCCGTAGCTTTTATCAAAAGCTTCGCCCGGTATCATGCCCGCCTGGTTTATATAGTTATGTTCATAACCGGCAAATACGCCCTGGTTCTCATAGCCGCTGGTATAAAAGAAAAACCTGGAACCGATAGTTCCATACAACTGGAAGCCACGCGTATTAAGCCACGTTGTTTTTGGCTGTTCAAACTCGCGCCCTAATTGCAGATCAGGCAAATAATCCAGGGAAAATGTATAGTCCTTATTCCTTACCTCCGCCAAATGCCCGCTGAATAAAACATGATCCAGCCAGCTTTTCTTGCTGTTATCTACGTTAAGCATCAATAGTGAATCATACAGCGGTCTCGCAAAACCGGAATCGCGGATCAAGAATGGTTTTATGGCGGTGTGTTCACTATTAGCTGGCGAGTATACGGCCGAATTCAGTTTTTGGTAAAACTGGTACGAGTAAGGCTGGTACATCAGTTGCGAATAGGCTGTACCGGCAAAGAATAACAAGAATAGTATACAAGTAAATAGTTTCTTCATATACGCCGTATGGCCTGTTTCGCTATAACGAAAATTATTCAAAATAGTTTAGGGTCTTGAACCCGCCCTTCTTCAGGTAGTCATCTTTTTTAACCAGTTGCAGATCGGCGTGCACCATGTCCTTAACTAACGCATCAAGATCGTATTTGGGTACCCAGCCTAATTTTTCTTTCGCTTTGGTGGCGTCGCCGATCAACAGATCAACTTCCGTCGGCCTGAAATATTTAGGGTCTACCTTTACTACCGTCTGCCCGAACCGCAAAGCATCGGCGTTCAGGCCCAGCTCCTGTATCTTTTGGTCGTCAATATCAATGATCACACCTCTCTCATACTCGTCCTTCCCGCTGAATTCAATTTCAACCCCCAGTTCGGCAAAAGCCATTCGGACAAAATCCCTGACGGTGGTCGTTTTGCCGGTAGCGATCACAAAATCCTCGGCGATATCCTGCTGCAGCATTAGCCACATGGCCTCGATGTAATCTTTCGCATGGCCCCAATCGCGCCTGGCCGACAAGTTGCCCAAATACAAACAATCCTGTAAGCCCAAAACTATCTTCGAGGCAGCCCTGGTAACCTTGCGCGTAACAAAAGTTTCGCCTCTTACGGGGCTCTCATGGTTGAACAGGATGCCGCTGCAGGCATACATATTGTACGCTTCGCGGTAATTGACGATGATCCAGTGCGCATAAAGCTTGGCCACCGCATAAGGGGAACGCGGATAAAAAGGCGTCCTTTCGCTTTGCGGCACCTCCTGCACCAGGCCGTACATTTCTGATGTTGATGCCTGGTAAATGCGCGTTTTTTTCTCCATCCCCAGCAGCCTGATGGCTTCGAGTAAACGCAGGGTGCCGACGCCGTCGGCGTTGGCGGTATATTCGGGTGTATCAAAACTCACTTTTACATGGCTTTGTGCCGCAAGATTATATATTTCATCGGGTTGTACCTCCTGCACCAGCCTGATCAGGTTGGTTGAGTCGGTCATATCGCCGTAGTACAATTTGAATTTTACGCCCGTCTCGTGCAGATCATGATACAGGTGGTCGATGCGGTCGGTGTTGAATAATGAAGAGCGCCTTTTTACGCCGTGCACCTCGTAGCCTTTTTTTAGCAGGAATTCGGCCAAATAAGCCCCGTCCTGCCCGGTGATACCCGTAATTAAAGCCTTCTTCATCAGATAAGCAGCTGCTTTTGTCGCACAATATTATCCAATTTAATTGGGATTAGTTGCAATAGTTGTAGAAGTTGTATTGGTTGAAGTAGTCTAATCTCAAGTTTTGCACCTTGAATTTATCGGGCAGGATGTCCATTTAATTGTCAAACTTTTCCTTAACACCCTATATAAAACTTTAATCCGGCCTGTGTGAGTAATTTCGTTACAGGTAAAATCACAGCATTATGAAATCAACTAAATGGTTTGACAGAAAATTCGATTTTAATTCCCAACAGAATATTTTCCCTTCCATTATTGAACGGCTAAGAGGAACGCCCGCACGCCTTGAAGAAATATGCCGGTCCATACCTGCAGAATACCTCGAACTCAAGCCCGAAGGCACCTGGTCGATCAAAGAAAACATCGGCCACCTGGCCGACCTGGAGCCGCTTTGGCAGGGGCGGCTGGAAGATTTCATAAATAGCGAAAAGGAATTAAGACCCACTGATCTTGCCAACCGGAAAACCGACGAAGCCAACCATAATTCAAAATCATTAGAAGAACTATTGAGCACATTCAGGCTGGTACGGGCGCAAACGATATCGGCGATTGAAAATTTGGATGAGGAAATAATATACAGGTCGGCGCTGCACCCGCGGCTTAAAACACCTATGCGTACTATGGACTCGTTTTTATTTGTTGCCGAACATGACGATCATCACCTGGCGAGGATAACGGAGTTGATGAAATTGTGAAAGTGTAGCAATTAAGGTGTCCACGCGGTGGTGTGTGCCAAGGCATTTTTTTGCGTAATTTATTGATTTAAAACAAGTTAATTTTTACACTAAGTACTTCTTCATTGAAGGCAATTATCTCGGCATAATTTAAAAATTCAATCATCCTGGCTTCCTCTTCGGGCACGCCGCTATAACCCAAAATTTCAATTTTAGTCATAACTGAAACACTAAACTCTTCGTCAAATATCAAATCAAGTGCTTTAAGCTGATTGCTTTTAAAACGGTCGGCAACATAGTCAATGAGGACATTGCTATCTACAAGGTGTCCCACTCTGATCTGCTTTGGTTGATATGATCATGCATTGATTCAGAACTTTTTCTGGATAAAAATCCACGCAATTGCGAAGGCTTTGGTTTTGGCTGTTTAGGCTTGTCCGTAGCTTTTTCTTCCTTAATTTCAAATGCAATAACCTCTATTAACTTACCTACAAGATTGTCAGGCAAGGTAATAGTCAGATCATTTTTATTCGATTTTAATATCGTACGTACCATAATAACAAAGATATTGATTTTTTTTAAAGCAGCGCATGAGCCAAATGCCCATTATATATCCCCCACCTGCTCTTCCAACTCCTTATACCATTCCGCGCCGTATTTGCGGATGAGCGGTTCTTTCAGAAACTCGTGCACATGTACCTTCAGTTCGTTGCCGAATGAACATGCAGGACTGCAAATACCCCAGCGGTCGTAGTTCAGTACTTCAAATTCGGGGTATTTGGTAATGCGGATGGGGTATAAATGGCATGAGATGGGTTTTTTCCAATTGATGGCGCCTTGCTCATAGGCCTTTTCGATGGCGCATTTGGTAATGCCGTTCTCCCATATTACGTAGGCACATTCTTTATTGGTATCTACACAGGGGGTGGTATAATCGCCTTCGAAGTCCGTCACGTAGGTGCCGTTTTCTTCGATGGTTTTGATGCCTTTGGCGGTCATAAAGGGTTTCACCTTTGGATATATCTCATCCAGGATGTGCAATTCGTCGTTGTTCAGCGGCGCGCCCGAATCACCTTCGAGGCAACAGGCCCCTTTGCATTTGCTTAGGTTGCAAACAAAGTTCTCCTTCACCACATCTTCGTGTACCAATACGCCGCCAACCTCGATCATAAAACCCTAAATTCTAAATACTAAATTCTAAACACTAAACTTTTTGGCGCCTAATCTCTAATCACAAGTTAACTAATCACTAATTAACTAATCCGTGTCCTTACTTACCGGGTTCAAAGCGTACTTCAACCCTCCGGCCGACGCCAGGTCCATGGTTAAACTGCCTACTATCAATTCCACATGCGCTCTCACCGGTATACGGTTTTTATCATCGGTGATCCAAAGGTACAGTTTACTGTCTTTCCTGAAAATACGGCCCGGAATAATGGTCGGGTTAAATTTCAGGCAATCAAAGGTCCCCATGCTGCACTTAACCCGCTCTTTGCCCAAATAGGTTATGCTAAGGATATGTACACCGTCCTCCAAAAAATACTGCATATCCAATTTTTCGCCAATATGCAGTTTAGAAACGTCGATACAGCGCGCGAAATAGTACGCCGAGACAAAGTCAAAAACATCGCCTGTGAACGGAAAAACACCTTTCGCAGCTTTTATCGTATGGTTATTGCGGTTGAAAGTGACATTATCACTATGCCTGTAGCTCGATTCGCGCCTGTTCTCCGCATAAAAATAAGGCAGCAGGGTAGTCTCGTTAATATAGGTCTCGTACCGGTTCCTTACTTTATATAAGAGCTCAAAAGTGCCTGCTGTTTTCCCCTCGGCTATGATATGATAAACAGGATTCCCTTCAAACTTAAGCGGGCTCTCTTCCACCCTGATATTAGCTTCGGCCGCGGTAAAAATGCCATACTTTAATTTGTAATGGAGCGCCTCACCGGGCTTGAAAGCCGTTTCGTCTATTTTGGTAAATTGCTGGGCAAAAGCTTCATCGAGGGAGATAAACGCGAGAAGAAATGCAAAAATGTATAGCTTCATGGGCTTACCGGGCATACTGAAGATCCATCATGGGTCTTTTCTTTTATAGATAGGAACTGTGGAGCACGGTTCGCCGAACATGATGCTTTTAGCCACCGGTGTTAGCCGTTTGGTCAATTCAACATAAGCCGATACCGGCACATCAACGTCGCCGCACCCCTTAATAACGATACGCTGGTCGCGATATTGCTCTGCGTCAAATGATGCCATAGCCTTTTCGAACAGCACAGTTTCCAACACCTCTTTATTGCCAAATACCACATCACTGGCATACGGCGCCATACGGTTCGCGATAAGCATATAGGCCCATGCAGGTACAATAGCATCTTCACTGCAGGTGATCCCTACATTTTTGCCTGCATATTGTGCCCAGTCGTGATTCTTCACAAACTCCCTGAAATCCTTCTCGCGCAGGATAAGGCCCATGTACAAATTATCCTTGATATCATAGATCACGCGTTCGCCGGCAGGATATAAAGTTGCGGGGTCAACCGTGACCAATCCGCTCTGCGCAACTTTATTCATTATATTTTCCTGGATGTCCATTTGTTCAATATAAGATTTTCTTCCCTTCTTTTTGCCTCACCTAAACGGCGTAGCCCTCATGATCTCCGCTTAAAATAATTATCTGCGAATAATCCTCTCCAAAGGAGAGGACTTTAACCTCCTTAATGCTCCCGCTCCTTTGGAGAGGGCCGGGGTGAGGCAAATAAAAATCCGGGAACAGTA
>Ga0207705_10000034_pt1 | contig 216943 bp, 176 predicted proteins | sample KBSC13metaG_FD_184314 | JGI IMG/M metagenome (GOLD analysis project Ga0207705, IMG submission 184314) | Corn rhizosphere microbial communities from Kellogg Biological Station, Michigan, USA - KBS C1-3 metaG (SPAdes) (version 2) | ecosystem: Host-associated > Plants > Roots > Rhizosphere >... | reverse complement strand
GACCGAAACTCACCCACACCGAACACGCGACCGTGACTGCCTTAACCAATACCGATGGCCTTCGCTGGTCGGAGACCGATGATGCCCTACCTTTGCCCCTCGCCCAATGGAAGGACATGTGGGGCGGTGGGCCGACCGTCGGACTCGTCATCGGCAGCAGTTCCGATTTTGTGAAACGCGCTCGACCAGGAGCCGCTCACCGTCTCCGTCTTGAAGGACGGCGTCTATTCCCTTCGCATCGATGGGCAAAGCGTAAGCACCTTCACCAACGATCAGCTCGCCAAAGGCATTAACCTTGCTCTGCTCAAGACTCCCATGTCCGACCAGGCCATGAGTGTCTACCAGCTCACCAGCGAGCATGGCGATCTCCATTACGACCGCTGGCGACATCGAAGTTCCGCTCGGCACTATGCCCGACGCGGCCCCTGCCATGTCGGCACTGAACAACCTCGAATCGAAGGTCGTCGAAAAGCAGCAGCAGCTTTCACAGCCCATCGCCCACAGCTTCGAGCTCGTGCTAAACCCTTAAGCCATAACCGAAGCGTGGATGATGCACACGGAACCTCACCGAGCAATCTGAACCGGGTGCTCAGAACGAATAGCGCAACGCAAATTGCAATTGCCGGCTCGTATGGAAACCCTCCTGAGTGCTCAGTGTGCTCGTGCTCTGTCCGAACTGAGGAATGTTGTTCAGCGCCGATTGCGGATTGCTGAACTGTGGATGATTGAAGATATTGAAGGCCTCTGCCCGGAAGGTGATCTGCTGGTTCTCCAGCTTGGGCAGTGCAAAAGACTTGAAGATGGACATGTCGAAGTTGACCGCGCCCGGGCCATAATATGCATTCCTGGTCGAGGTGCCGAAGTGGCCCACAGGAATAGCGAACGCTGCCGGGTTGATCTGATTCAATGGAGTGCTGAACCCCTGCGGACGAGGAGAAACTCCCGGAACTACGTCCGCTCGCGAGCTCGCCTGTCCGACGTGTTCAGGATCGCAACCGCATGAGATCGAATAGGGGAAGCCGCTCCGGATTTCAGTAATCGTGTTGTACTGCCAACCGGACCCGATAAGCTTCGCCAGATGAGGGATGGCTGGAATGGCATAGCTCGCGTCGAATTCAAGATTGTGACGATCGTCGAAGTCAGAATTTCCATAGTCGGCGGTCGGGTTGTGATCGTCCTGATAGGAGCCGAATACAGTAGGCGCGTCATCGAGTGAATGTGAAAGCGTGTAGTTCGCATTGAAGGAGAGCCCGTTCGGCCAACGCTTCTTGAAGATCACCTGGAACGCATGATAATTCGAGACCGCGCTCGTTGTGTTTATATTGATGCCGCCGAACTGGGCCAGGGGGCGGATGTTGCTTCCCGGAGCGAGCCGGTTAAGGTCTAAGCCTTCAATCAGATGAAGCCCTCTCGCTCCGTTATATCCAACCTGGATCATGGCCGAGGAACCCAGCGCCTGCTGAACATTCACGTTCCACTTTTCGGAGTACGGCTCCTGGTAGTTCTTCACGATTGCGGAAAAATTTGTCGTCGGAACAGCGAACGAACTGAGATTCGGAAAGGGCAATCCCTGCAAGCCGGGAACCTGAAGACTGTTCACCGATGCACTAAACCCCAGCCCCGTGTTCGACGGAAGGTTCTGCGCCAGATTGCCCGCGTTCAGATCAGAGAAGAAAAGGCCGAAACCGCCCCGGATCACCAGGTTCCCAGAGGCCCGCGGACTATACGAAACACCGAATCGGGGAGCGAGGTTCAGTCTCGGTGCATTGAGGACAGAGCTGCCGGTGGGGTCGAGCTTGCCGGTAGCTGGATTGAAATTTGCAATTCGTCCCTGCGACTCCGTGGGAGAACTATCGTACTGGTACCGCAGCCCCATATTAAGGCTGACCTGTCTGCTCACCTGAAGATTGTCCTGTCCATAGAGGTAGAAATAAGTGTTGCGAATACCGATTCTCGGAAAACCCAGGGTGCCATCGGAGAAGGCACGGTTCTGCTGAGCATCGGCGAAGGTAAGATAGTTGACCGTCATCTGATAACCAAGCTCTTTATTGTCCTGGTTGCGGATTGCCGTCCCTCCTACTTTGATCTGATTACGGCCATGAACAATGGTGACGTTGTCCTGCCATGTAAAGGAGTTGTTGGCGACATGCAGATCGAACAGGCCCGGGCCCACGCCGGCGCCTTCACCAAAGTTGATGATGGGAGAAATCAGGACGGATGCGACATTGGAAGCGCGCGGATCGACGTGGAAGCGGTTGTAGAAAAAGCTCGCTTCGTTAATGACATTCGGGCTGAAGGTATGGGCGTAGCTCAGCATCACAAGCTGCATCGATCCCGGCGCATCCTGCACCTGGCCCAGGGCGACGCCGGTATAGGTCTCGGTCAGATTTTTATTAAGGTTGTAACGGCCCGTGATGTGGTCGGAAGGACGGACTTGCCAATCGATCTTGACGATTCCCGTATTCTCCGTCAGAGGATTGGAAACGCTCTTCGTGTATGCGCCAAAGCGTGGATCCGACGTTGAAATAGCGCCGTTCGGTAAAGGAAGCGTCGCAAACGCGGATTGAATAATAGGCACCGCTCCTGCCCTCGCATCCGCCGTAGGGACCACTGCCGAAAGGATCGTTCCGCTCCGCTGGCGAACTCCCTCATAATCTCCAAAGAAGAATAGCTTGTCGCGGATCAGACGGCCGCCTAACGTTCCGCCAAATTGATTGAGCCTGTAAGCCGGCTTGTAGTTTGGAGCGGGGTTAAAGTAATCGCGCGCATCGAGCACCTCGTTACGGAAGTATTCAAATAGACTGCCGTGATATTTGTTGGTGCCTGATTTCGTAATCAGGTTCACGACGCCCCCCTGCGTCTGGCCATACTCCGCCGAGTAAGAATCTGTATAAACGCGAAACTCCTCGACGGCATCCACGCTTGCGCGAGAGACCCGCCCAGCACTGGACCCATACGTATTCCCCACATCGTCAAAGTCAACGCGACTCGCATCGCCGCCATCGAGAAGGAAGTGGAGCCCTCCCTCATTGGTAAAGGTTCCCTGTCCGCCTACACTCAATTGATTGGAGTTCCCGCGTAGCTGCACTCCAGGCACCAGTGCAAGAAGATCGGTGACGCTCCTTCCATTGATCGGGAGGTCCGCAACCTGCTCCTTGCTTACAACGCCCCCAAGAGTTGTGGACGCGGCATCAATCAGCGGCGCCTGTCCGGTCACCGAGACCGTTTCCTTCACGTCCCCTGGCTTGAGAGAAAAACGAAGCTGCATACGATCGGAGACCCGCAGGGTCATCCCGCCTTTCACACTCGTCGCAAATCCAGGAGAGGTTACCGTAACGCTGTAGGTCCCCAGCGGCAGGGGGGCCGAGATAAACGTTCCCGTCGAGTCCGTGACCACCTTCTGCGAGAAACCCGTGCCCTGATTATTGATCAGTACCGATGCCCCGGGGATCGAGTAGCCCCGAGAGTCCTGCACTAATCCCAGGATCGTTCCGGTGTTGGACTGTGCCGCGCAGATGGAGGCAGTGCAGGCAAGCACAAGTGCTGTGATGATACGTCTCATGGGAAGAATCCTTTTCGGTGGCGTAGATGGTACCGGTTCCATACGCATGAGACATTAGCGTGTTCAGATTATCGATGTCAACAGTTTTTATACGGAGCGGACTTCCCGCCCACCCATGGCAATCGAGGCCACCGGATTCTCGAATCGATTCCCGCAACAGGCGCGTTCAGACTTGATATACGCCATCCTTATCGCCCTCTGGCCTTTCTCATCTTCCAAACGTTGACTGGGAGTCTCTTGGCCGCCGCCTGACCGGTTTCTTTTCATAATCTGGCCTTTCTCTGCCGATGGAAACGTCACCATACATCTGCTTTAATATCCATCGACGAATCGTCAACGCGCTCTTGAAGAAATTTTGCGGCCTTCAGCCCGCAAATGCCCTTAGGGTAGCCGCCAGAGTGAGATCGACCTCGGCCTGCCCATGCGCCGTCGAGATAAAGGCCGCCTCGAACTGTGAGGGTGGAAGCCAGATGCCGGAATCCATCATCGACCTGTGGAAGCGGCCAAAGGCTTCGGTGTCGGACGCCGCTGCGGTAGCAAAATCGGTGACAGCGTCTGGCGTGAAGAACCAGGTAAACATCGAACCCACCCGGTTGACGGTCAATGCCACTCCGGCCTCGCGGGCGATCCGGGCCACACCCTCGGCGATGGCGGCGGTGGTCTTTTCAAGCGCCGGGTAGATCGTCTCTTTCTTCGCGATCAGCTCCTCGAGCGTTGCGATTCCGGCGGCCATGGCCAGCGGATTTCCGCTGAGCGTTCCCGCCTGATAGACCGGGCCAAGCGGCGCAAGGTAGTCCATCACGTCCGCCCGCCCCCCGAAGGCTCCGCAAGGGAGGCCGCCGCCGATGATCTTGCCCAGTGTGGTCAGGTCGGGCGTGATGCAGTAGAGTTGCTGCGCTCCGCCGAGCGAGAGACGGAAGCCGGTCATCACCTCGTCGAGGATGAGCAGAGCGCCATGTTCCTTCGTCAGCGCTCGCAGGCCTTCGAGATATCCGGCTGCAGGAGGAATCGTCCCGGCGTTGCCCACGACCGGCTCCACGATGATGCAGGCGATTGCGCTGGGGTAGGCCGCGAACGCCGCCTCGACCGCCGCCAGATCGTTGAAGGGCAGCGCCAGCGTGTGCTGCGCCGTCTCTGCCGGAACTCCCGCCGAGCCCGGAATGCCCAGCGTCGCCACGCCCGAGCCCGCCTTGACCAGCATGGCGTCGGAGTGGCCGTGGTAGCAGCCCTCGAATTTGATGATGAAGTTGCGCCCGGTAAAGCCGCGCGCCAGCCGGATGGCGGACATGCAGGCCTCGGTGCCGGAGCTGACGAAACGCAGCTTTTCGACCGAGGGAAAACATTGCGTCACCAGCTCAGCCAGGTCGGCCTCCGACGCGGTGGAGGCGCCAAAGCTGGCTCCCCGCGCCGCCGCCTGCTGAATGGCTTCGACGACGGGGGGAAAGGCGTGGCCGAGGATCATCGGCCCCCACGACCCGAAGAAGTCGAGGTACCGGTTGCCGTCTGCGTCGAAGAGATAAGCGCCTTCGGCATGAGTGACAAAGGGAGGCTCGCCGCCCACAGCACGAAAGGCGCGGACAGGAGAATCGACGCCGCCGGGAAGAAGTTTTTCAGCGCGTTGCTGCAACTGGCGGGAGCGGGCGTGAGGTTGAGGCATCTGTTTCAGTATAAAAGCGCCGAACGAAGATGAAGAAGCAAGCGGATTGACCGCAATAAAGCTGGTTGATGGGACTTATCCTCATCCTGCTAGACTGAAATCCTCCTTACTCAAGCGATAATTAACCCTTGGAGCATGACCTTGCCGGATGAGACCTTCCCCACGCACGCCACAACCCTAGCGGGTGCTGCCGCACCGAGCCAACTGCCGGCGAAGCAGACCTCCGCTGAATTCTCCGCGCCAAAGAGATCGTCCAGGGCGGCCGAGACAGCCGGCAAACGCATCTCGACGGCCAAAAAAAGCGTGAGCTACGCCGACGCAGGCGTCGATATCACCAGTGCCGAACGCAGCAAGCAGCGCATCAAGATGCTGGCCCGCAAGACCTTCAACCGGCAGGTACTCAGCGAGATCGGCGGCTTCGGCGGCCTGTTTGCGCTGGACCTCGAAAAGTTTCCCAACCCTGTGCTCGTCTCTTCGGCCGACGGCGTGGGCACCAAACTCAAGGTCGCCTTTGAGCTGGGCATTCACCACACGGTCGGCCAGGACCTGGTGAACCACTGCGTCAACGACATTGCCGTGCAGGGCGCTACGCCGCTGTTTTTTCTGGATTATCTTGCCACCGGCAAGCTCGACAACGCCATCATCGAGACAGTCGTGCAGGGCATCAGCGAGGCTTGCCGCGCCAATGGCTGCGCCCTGATCGGCGGCGAGACGGCGCAGATGCCGGGCTTCTATGCCGACGGCGAATATGACCTTGCCGGGACCATCATCGGGGCGGTGAACCGCGACAAGATCATTACCGGCGACACAATTGAAGTAGGCGATGTTCTGGTCGGACTGCCGTCGAATGGGCTGCACACGAACGGATATTCGCTGGCACGCAAGCTCCTGTTTGAAGTGGCGAAGTACAGCCCCGACCACTACGTCAATGAGTTGAAGGATAAGGCGGGAGCGGCTTTGATGCGGACGCACCGCAGCTACCTTGCCATCATCAAGAAGCTGACCGCGGCCGAGGTGGTGAGCGGCATGGCCCACATTACCGGCGGCGGCATCACGGAAAACCTGCCGCGCATTCTACCTAAGGGGATGGGCGCGCTGGTCGATCTGGCTTCGTGGCCGGTGCCGCCGCTGTTCGAGCACCTGCAGGCGCTCGGCAACGTGGAACAGGATGAGATGCTGCGCACGTTCAACATGGGCATTGGGCTGATTGCCGTGGTTCCTGCCGAGAAGATCAAGAAGGCGAAGGCGATCCTCAACCGCGCCAATGAGCGTCATGTGATCATCGGACGCGTCGTCCGCGGCGAGCGCAAGGTCAGCTACAACTAGGTTTGAATGCAGCGTTGACACGGTAGACGGCATCCAACACCATAGACAAAAAGGGGCTTGGAGTGAAGCGGCTTGGAATCTTGCTATCCGGACGCGGTTCGAACTTTCTGGCGATTGCCAAAGCGATCGGCAGTCATCAACTGCTGGGCGCGAAGATCTCCGTCGTGCTCTCGAACCGAGAAGATGCGGGCGGCCTGGAGGCAGCGCGGGACCTGAAGATTCCGGCGTTTTGCGTTCCCTCGGCTGGGCGCAAGCGAGCTGAGCACGATGCGGAGATGATCGCCCGGCTGCATCAGCATCGCGTGGACTTGGTGTGTCTGGCAGGCTACATGCGCGTGCTTACGGCAGATTTTGTGCGCGCCTTTCCTGACCGGATTCTCAATATTCATCCTTCGCTGCTGCCCGCTTTTCCCGGCCTCGATGCACAGAGGCAGGCGCTCGAATATGGCGCGAAGGTCGCAGGCTGCACCGTGCATTTCGTCGACGAGGCGGTCGATCATGGCGTCATTATTCTGCAAAAGACCGTCCAGGTGAAAGACGACGATACCGCCGAGACGCTGTCGGCGCGCGTGCTGCAGCAGGAGCATGCCGCTTATCCGGAGGCGATTACCCGCGTGCTTAGCGGACAATATGCCGTCCGCGAACGACGCTATCTTCGCAAAGAAAAGTAGCTGGGTGGAATGAAAGCAATACAGGGGTCTCTTCACTACGCAGCGCAGATAAAACTGCGCGCTGCTTCGGTCGAGATGACGTGTTTCTCTGTTCGCACAAAGAATTAGAGCATCTGCCAGAGAAGCTATACCCCAGAGGTTGTCATCCTTCGCCGGAGGTGGAGGACCTGCTTCTCATTCATCTTTGAAAGCCTTTCAACGATGGTTAGGTCTGCTCTCCCTGCTGGGTCTGCTGGTCTTTCGCGTCGCTCAGCGTCACCTTCACGTCCATCTCCTTCTGGCCGCGGTAGATGGTGAGAGTGACAACATCGCCGGCATGATGGTTGTTCATGGCAGCGGAGAGGTCCTGCGCGTTGGCGATGTCCTGACCATCCATCTTGACAATCAGGTCGCCGCCAATCATCACCGGGATGTTGCCCATATAGGCGCGCTGCGTGCCGCCGCGAAGACCGGCGCGTGCCGCCGCACCGCCGGGAATGACGTGGTCGATGAGAATACCGTAGTTCGCAGGCAGGCCCAGTTGCTGGGCGATATCGGGGCCGATGGGCAAGGTCACGATGTCGAGCGAAGGCCGGCGCACGTAGCCGTATTTTTCAAAGTCGCTAAGGACAGCCTTTGCCGTGTCGATGGGAATCGCAAAGCCGACGCCCGAGCTCTGGTCGGCGCCGTTGTTTGCGATCATGGTGGTAATGCCGATGACCTCGCCGCGCGAGTTCAGCAGCGGCCCGCCCGAGTTACCGGGATTGATGGAGGCGTCGGTCTGAATGGCATCCTCAATCGGGTTCTGCTCCGGGCCGCGAATCGAGCGGATGGCGGAGATCATTCCCCGCGTCATCGTGCCCTGTAGGCCGAACGGATTGCCGATGGCATAGACGCGCTGGCCTACGACCAGCCCTTGCGAAGAAGCGAGCGTTGCCGGTACCAGATTGGGAGCATTGTCGATCTTCAGCAGCGCAAGATCGTGCCCTTTATCGACCGCCAGAACCCGCGCCTTGTAGGTGTGCTTATTAGAGAGCTTTACCTCAACACGCTGCGCGTTATTAATGACGTGGTTGTTAGTCAGGATCAAGCCATCCTTGTTGAGGATGAAACCCGACCCCTGGCCTTGCTGCGGCACCGGGCCGTAGAAAAAGTCGAAGGCAACGGCTGTCGAGGTGATATTGACGACCGACGGCAGAGCTTTCTTATAGACGGCGATGTTCTGCTGTTCTTCGCTGTCGAAGGCGGGAGCGGCAGCTGCCTCGGTCAACTCGAGCGTGCCCATGGGCCCCCTCACCGTGGCCGGGCTGACATCGGGCGCGGTGGCCCGGCTGAGGACGTGATGCACCCAGGGAGCGAAGGTCCCGGTCGGCGCAAAGTGCGTGGTCAGGTAGTAGAAGCCGGAGAGCAACAGAATGACCAGAAGAACGGGGCGCAGTTTCATCATGGAGACCCTTGATTCCTTTTAAGCCGAGCGTATCGGCCGTCTGCTGTAATTGTAGCGAGATGAGGCCTGCGCAGTACAAATCGGCAGGGCGCGATATATTCTGCCTTGCTATTTTTCTTTATCTGGCCGCGCTCCGCAGAATCGGCCATAGTTGATCGACCTGCCACTCCAACTCGGTCACGGCACCATCGTTGGTAAGAACGTAGTCGCACAGAGCCATCTTCTGCTCGTCGGGCATCTGGCGATCCAGCCGCCGGATGGCCTCGTCCTCAAACTCTGCCTGCTGGGCCTCCGTTAGATTTGCATCGCCGGCACATCGCCGGACGAAGCGCGCAATCTTTACCGCTTCAGGCGCGGTCACCAGAATCATGCGGTCGAACCGCTGCTGCCATTCGGCATAGTCGCCGTGTGTCGCCTCAAAGATCAATGCGGACTCGACCATCACCACCGCTGCGGGATTACGCCGTGCGATCTCTTCGATGAGGTCTCGCTGGCGCGAGATCACGGCAGGATGGATGATCGCGTTCAGCTCTTCGACGCGGCCCTCGCCAAAGGCGATGCGGGCGAGTGCGGAACGATCGAGCCGGCCGTCGGGTAGCACCACCTCCTTGCCGAAGTGGGCGACGATCTTCGTGTATGCGTCCTGGCCGGGCTCCATCAACTCGCGACCGATGGCGTCGGATTGAAGCACCTGTGCGCCATGGGCGGCAAAGAGTGCGGCTACGGTGGACTTTCCGCTCCCGAGGCCGCCTGTGAGACCGACGCGCAGCATACGCGCTAGTCCTTCTCTTCCGACAGGTTGCGGCGCAACTTCGCTGCCGTCACCGTATTCTTCATCAACATGGCGATGGTCAGCGCGCCTACACCGCCGGGGACGGGGGTGTACGCGCCCGAGAGCGCAAAGGCCGCAGGATGAATGTCGCCCACAACCACCGAACCGCGTTTGGCAAAAGTCGCTGCCCGCGCTGGGTCGCCGGGAAAGAAGCCTTCGACCTCGGCGGCGTTGGTTACGCGATTGATGCCCACGTCGATCAAGATTGCTCCGGGCTTCACCATCTCCGCGGTGACAAACCCGGGGCGGCCAATCGCTGCGACTAGAAGGTCAGCTTCGCGGGTGAACTTCGCCAGATCTCTCGTTTTGCTGTGGCAGACCGTTACCGTCGCCGAGGCGTTGAGCAGCATCATCGCGGCGGGTTTGCCTACAATGTCCGAGCGGCCTACGACGACGGCATTTTGTCCGGCGATGGGTAGATTGCTGCGCTTCAGAATCTCGATGATTCCGGCGGGAGTGCAGGGCGCGAGGCCGGGCTGTCCGCTTTGCAGGCGACCCACATTGACGGGATGAAAGCCGTCGACATCTTTATCGGGCGATACCGCTTCGAGCAGACGTTTGGTGTCCACGTGCTTTGGCAGCGGCAACTGGATGAGAACTCCGTCGATGTCCTCGCGCGCGTTCAGCCCGGCGACCAGAGCCAGCATCTCGTCGGTCGTGATGCTCTCGGGCGGTGTCAGCATCTCGCTGTAGATTCCCAGCTCGCCGCAGGTCTTAACCTTGCTGCGAACGTAAATCTGGGAGGCAGGCACCTCGCCCACGAGGATTACGGCGAGCCCTGGAGTGATGCCGCGGGCTGCAAGTTCTTTGACCTCAACTGCGACCTCGGCCTTGATCTCGGCAGCAATCGCGATGCCATCTAAGATGCGTAGAGTATTTGTCATCTCCTTCATGGTAACTTGGCGGGCGGATGCCTCCCAAATCGGCGGCAATCGCTAAGATGGAACGATGAGCACAAGGCCAGTGACACCCGAAGATCTGCGCTGGGTCGTATGTCCCGTCTGCCACCAATCGCTGGAACTTCAGCCAGACACCGTTCTCTGTACCGGCTGCGCCCGCCGTTATCCGCTGATCGACGGCATCCCCGTCCTGCTTGCGGACCGTGCGCTCTAGATAGAGCAGGTCCTCCGCCATCGATGGAACTTTGCCCTTCCCTGTTGCGTAGAAACAGGAGAGGCGCCGAATGCATCCTATATTCAACAAAACCGTCTTTTTGCGGATCAATCCGCAACATTCGTCCAGTTTTCGCATCTGATAAAAGGAAGGTTAAATTGATGGCCACGCGCCACCGAGAGAGGAGGAAAGAGATTATGACAGACATTCAGAAGAACCAGATCGAACAGTTCCCCGTCGCCGACCTTAACGGTTTGCGCGAAGAGCTGCGGAAATCGAGCCTCGATTCCTGGCAGTCCGCAGACCTCATCAGCAGCTTCCTCTCGGGACGCGGCTATGGCGTCTCCACCGATGCGGCGCGGATTGCGGCTTCACGTATCGAATCCGTCGGATCGCTGCAGTCGATGCAGGAAGAGCTTGAGAAACTTGCACTGGTGATGTAGCAAAATCGCGATTGCCAATGCTGAAAAGCGCCCTTGTGGGCGCTTTTCCTTTGCTCATGGAGAGAAGCCGTCTTCCCGGTGGGCAGCGCTCTTGATTTATGGTTGAAGTATGCCGTCGCTTTGGACTCCTCCTAACTGGCCTCAACGCCTTGCTGAACTCCAGGCTCCTACTGGGGACTTGAAAGAAGCACCACTCCGCCGCGATGTTCGCTCCCTTGGCATCCTGCTGGGGGGCGTTTTGCGGGAACAGGCCGGCGATCCACTCTACGACGCCGTCGAAGCTCTTCGCCGCACCGCCATTGCCCGCCGCGAAGCCGACGCGAAGGGAAATACCGAAGCCGCTGCCTCGCATCTGCAGCAGGCCCTGTGCCGGGTCGACGCACTGGAACTCTCTGCCGCCTATCAGCTTGCCCGCGCCTTCGGATTTTATTTCGAGCTGATCAATCTCGCCGAGACGAACCACCGCAAGCGCCGTCGGCTGGCTATCCAGCTTGACCAGAACGCTGCTCCGCAGCGCGGCGATCTTCGTGGAACATTGCGTCGACTGCGCGAAGCCGGTATCGATGCGAAGCGGGCTTATGACCTGCTCAAACGTATCTGCATCACGCCTGTCTTCACCGCGCATCCTACGGAAGTCGCGCGCCGCTCGGTCATGTTCAAGCGACGGCGCATCTCCGACCTGCTGGAACAGCTCGACCGCATTCCTGTTCCCGCTCCCCACCTTGAATCTCTGGAGCGCGACCTTACCGCCGAGATCACGGCACTGTGGCAGACCGACGACGTTCGCAGTGCGCGGCCTACGGTGCGCGATGAGATTCGCATGGCGCTCGATTACTACGAGACCAGTCTGTTCGATACGCTTCCTGTCCTCTACTCGGAGGTCGCTGCGGCGCTTGCTGCGGAATATTCCCGGCCAGGTGCGGAATCACAGCCCGCTGCCATCTCCGAGCTGCCGCAACTGGTCAGCTTCGGCTCTTGGATCGGAGGCGACCGCGATGGCAATCCCTTCGTCATCTCCGAAGTGACACGGGACGCCCTGGCGATGGCGCATACCTTGCTGCTGAACCACTATCGACGGCGGCTGCAGAACGTCTTCGAGCAGCTTGGCAGCTCCATCCAACAGGTGCCCGTCTCCGCCGAGGTCACCGCCCTGCTCGGCCGCTACCTCGACAAGCTGCGGGCCGCCGGACAGACAGCGGTGGAGCAGCGCTTCCACTACGAACATCTGCGGCTGCTGATCGCGTGCATCATGATGCGGCTTGGCGCAACGCCGCAGTCGGGGCTGCCACTTCCGTCCGATCCGGCCCTGAAGCCCTACACCCGCGCCGCCGATCTGCTCTCCGATCTCACCGTTCTCCGCGCCAGCCTCGCCGAAAACCATGGCCACCGCCTGGCGCAGATGCTCATCGATCCCCTGCTACTAGAAGTTCGGACTTATGGTCTGCACCTGCAGACGCTCGATATTCGCCAACACGCCCGCCTCCACGCCGCCGCCATCGCCGAGATCTCGGCTTCATCGCCAAAGGGATCGCACGATCTCCACCTTCCGCCCGCCCTCACCCCGCAGACGACCGAGGTCCTCAACACCTTCCGCACCATCGCCGAGCTCAAACAGGCCTATGCACCGGAGTCGATCCAGCAGTACGTCATCAGCGGGGCGACCGTCGCCAAGGACATTCTCGATGTGATCTGGCTCGCTCGCCTCGGCGGCGTCAAGGTCGAGGGCGACGCGGCCCTTGGGGATCCCGGACTGCAGCCCGTCCCGTTGTTCGAGTACATCGAAGATCTCCAGAACGCGCCTGCCGTCATGCGCCAGCTCTGGACCAGCGACATCTACAAGCCTCTGCTCGAAAGCTGGAACTACAAGCAGGAGGTTATGCTCGGCTACTCCGACTCGAACAAGGACGGCGGCATGATCGCCAGCACATGGGAGATCTACAAGGCCCACCGCGCCCTGCATCAGGTCGCCCGCGAGTGCGGCGTCAACCTGCGCCTCTTCCACGGTCGCGGCGGCACTGTGGGACGCGGCGGCGGCCCCACCCATCGCGCCATCTTCGCCCAGCCCATCGACAGCTTCACCGGCGAGCTTCGCCTCACCGAACAGGGCGAGGTCCTCAACTGGAAGTACTCGGACGTCGTCCTCGCCGAGCGCAATCTCGAGCTGATGATCGCCGCCTCGCTCGACGCCATCACCCGTCCCGACGCCATCCTGCAACAGGGAACGACACCGCCGCACCTTACCGGCGAGATCCTGCCAGAGTGGGAGGCCGCACTCGACGAGCTCTCCTCCACCTCCTGCGCCTTCTACCGCAAGCACATCATCGACAACCCGGACACCTTTACCTACTTCGAGCAGTCCACCCCGGTCGCCGAACTGGAGCACGCCCGTCTCGGCTCCCGCCCCTCCAAGCGCAGCAAGAAGAAGTCCATGGATGACCTCCGCGCCATCCCCTGGGTCTTTGGCTGGATGCAATCGCGACAGCTTGTGCCTGCGTTCTTTGGCGTGGGCCATGCGCTCGACCGCTTCGTCAAGGAAAATCCCAACGGTCTTGCTCTGCTTCAGACCATGGCGCGGGACTTTCCGCTGTTTCTCGACATCATCCGCAACGTGGAGATGGCGCTCGCCAAGGCCGACTTCGACATCGCCCGGCTGTATGCCTCGCTGGTGGAAGACGAAGCGCTGCGTAACCGCGTCTTTGCCACGCTGGAGGCGGAGTTCAACCTTACCCACCGCATGATTCTTGCGATTACGCAGCAGAAGACGCTGCTCGAAAACAACCCCGTGCTCGAGCGCTCGATCCGGCTGCGCAATCCCTATGTCGATCCGATGTCATTGATTCAGGTGGAGCTGATCCGGCGGAAACGTGCTGCGATTGCGGAGGGCAAACCGGATTCGCCGGAGCTGAACCGCGCTATCTCGGCCACGATCAATGGCATCAGCGCGGGACTGCGAAATACGGGCTGATCGGGGGCCGGTCCTTTCGTTTTAAAGCCGGATATAGCGGCCGAGGGCCTGTCAGTGATAGAATTTTAGCTAACGCACTTTGACACGGTAGAGAGTCAGTGGACCTGGTTCCGCTCGTGCCTACCGCTTCTGTGAGCTGCTCAGTTCGTCAGATTCGAACTGTTGAAATCCGGAAGTCGCTGCGAATCAAGATTGGAGCATCAGTCATGGCACAAAAATGTGATCTTTGCGGCAAAGGCCCGCAGTTCGGCAACAATATCTCGCACGCCCACAACACCACGCGGCGCCGCTGGAACGTAAACCTGCAGCCCGTCAAGGCTAAGACTGCCGGAGGCAGCAAGCGCATGCGCGTCTGCACCAGCTGCATCAAGACCGGCAAAGTCGTCAAAGGCTAAGCTTCCGACATAACCTGCAATAGAACGCCCCAGCCGTGCATCAGGCGGCTGGGGCTTTCCTGTTTTTCTGCGGCTTCCTACTGCTTTTTGAAGTCCAGCGATGTGCTATTGAGGCAATAGCGCATGCCCGTGGGTTTTGGCCCATCCGGGAAGAGATGACCCAGATGCGCCCCGCACTGCCTGCAGGTGACCTCGATGCGCTTCATACCCAGCGAATTGTCCTCGTGCGCCTCGATCGCTTCGGCGGACACCGGCAGCCAGAAGCTCGGCCAGCCGCTGCCCGACTCGAACTTCTTATCCGACGTGAACAGGGGGGCGGCGCAGGCGGCGCAATGATAGACGCCGTCTTCATGATTATTGAGCAGAGCGCCGGTAAAGGGAGCGTCCGTCCCCTTCTCGCGCATCACATGAAACTGCTCGGGGGTCAGCAGTTCGCGCCATTCGGCTTCAGTCTTGTGAATCTTCTCGATCTTTTCGGTCTCAGCCATTGAATTTGTCCTCTGCTTATAAGACGTAAAACGCTCGCCAGCGGATTAAGCTCCAACTGTCCCTTTTACAACCACTTCAACCTCGACCAGAGCGTCTTTGGGGAGACCTGCGACGGCAACCGTCGATCGCGCCGGGGGCACTACACCCGATGGAGCAAGATACGTTGCATAGATCTCGTTCATCGCCGCGAAGTCGCTCATGTTCTTGAGGAAGACGGTTGTCTTGACAACCTGAGAGAGATCGGCCCCCGCCGCGCCCAAAACGGCTTTGATGTTCTCAAAAACTCGCTTGGTCTGCTCAACGATTCCACCGTCGACGATCTGCCCGGTGGCGGGATCGAGGCCAACCTGTCCGGAGGCGAACAGCAGGTCGCCAACCTGCACTGCCTGCGAGTATGGGCCAATGGCGGCAGGCGCATCGGTAGTGGAAATTGCAATTTTTGTCTGGTCGCTCATCGTGCCTCAAGTCTATCTCTATATTGATCCTGCGCAAATTCACCACAATCGGCGCGACAAGCAAGGAGAATACCTGATAAAACCATTCGCACACAGAATGGTCCGCCAATGACGGCCATCTGATCTCGCATAGAGGTGCATTATGGGTATTTTGGATTCGATCCAGTCTCTGGCTGGACAGGTTGGGCAGGACTCTCAAGGCGACCAGGCCAAGGTGGCAGGCGGCTTCATCCAGGCGCTGACACAGCATCCTGAAGGTATTCAGGGCATCTTGAACAGCTTTAACCAGAACGGTCTGGCCGAACACATTGGGGCGTGGAGCAATGGCCAGAACGCGACCGCAACCCCCGACCAGGTCCAGCAGGGACTTGCCGGAACCGGGCTCATCGAGAAGACGGCCGAGCACGCCGGAGTCTCTCCCCAGGTGGTGCAGGCTGCCCTGACGACCGTTCTGCCGATGCTCATCCAGCACTTCGCGCCCGGCGGTCAGGCCGCGCCGCAAAGCTCCCTTGGTGGACTGGCAACACAGTTCCTGAGCCGCTTCGCCTAAGCGCATTGACTCCATTTCTGCGGAAGTGCCCGCGCACGTTCAACGCAGCATGACAAACAAGCCGGCGCGAGCTGGCTGAGGAGAGTTCCCATGGCTGATCTCGACCAGCTTAAACGTCAGACCAAGCCGTGCGCGCGATGGTGCTCCGACCAAGCTGAACGCTATCTCTCGCTCGCGAAATGCGCATACGAACTTTCCGCCGCCCGATAGAGGCACGCTGGTCTGTAACATTGAGCCCGTTTCGCTAACGGCGGGTAGACAAGCCATCTCGCGGCGTGTCACTGCCACCTTCTCCTATCAAAACAAAGCGGCCCATGGCGCGGACGCCACTGCGCCCGGCGCGCACTTCGTCATCGCTCCAGTGATAGCCGTCGAGCACAGCCAGCATGCGCTGCTCGATACCGTGCTAGCGTGCAGGGTCTGTCAAATAGGGCTGAGGAAACCGGTTTTTATTGTAGACAGGAAGATCGCGCAGATAGAACTGGTTGTCGCGAAAGTGCAGATTCGCGCGGTAGGACTTGCTCTGGTACCAGGCGGTGCACAAAACGCGAAGTACCAGACCAAGTGGTCCACGCAACACAACTGGTATGCTCCCTATCGCCATGGCCCGGCGCCTGAAGCGTACATCCCCTGACTGCCGATCCAGGTTAGATTTAGATCAGGATCATCGAACGCACGCTCGCCGGGGAATGATCTGAAGGGTCTGGAACTTATTGATCCTAAGATGAATACGCGCCTAAGCTGCTCAGTTTCAATTAGTTGATTTTGGTCGGGGCGGAGGGATTCGAACCCGTATAAACTGCCCCCGTCATCTGCTTTCCTATCAACTACTTCCGGCGATAAATCCTGCTCTTGCAGAAGTAGCAGCTTCCAGATCAGAAGCAATAAGGAACGCTCGGGAACGCCTGGGAATCGAAAAATCTCATAAATTAGTAAACGGTGTAAACATCTTGGGCTGCAAATTCCATTGAAGCAGCCCCGAATGCTCTCCTTCTTGCCGCAGAGTTGCATGTCGTCAATAAGATTCGATTCTTACCGAAAATCTTGCGGTGACCTCCACCCTCACGATATCCAGAAATGCAACGGTGTGTTCGAGCGATGGAGCCGACGAGCCGGCCATAATAAAGTTCGCCGCCGTGGTCAACTTCTGCTGTAAGCATTGCTCATCAATAATGCGCTTCCATCGGTTGAATTCCTGCTGCCCGCCGCAAAAGGTATTAGCTATCCACCATGCGCTATGACGTCGTCATATGCAGGCAGCGTTAGAAATTCGATGAACTTTGGCTCTCGCACAAGATGTCGCATAATATCTGCGGCGCGACGAAAGGCATCGAACTTGTCCGTTCCTTCGACTTTCTTGAGCTCGTCGTTTAGTAGTGAATCAATCAGATTAAGGGTGACCTGCTCGCCAGTATCTGTCTCAGCGCCATGATGCACCCACTGCCACAACTGTGCGCGGCTAATCTCCGCAGTCGCGGCGTCTTCCATTAAGTTAAAGAGCGGCACGCATCCAATGCCACGCAACCACGCTTCGAGATAACCCAGACCAACAGCTACATTCTGGTGCACCCCTGTAAGCGTGATGTTTCCCGTAGGCGGAATCAGTAGATCTTCAACCGTTGGATTGAAATCGTCCAGTTGCTTGCCAATCTGGTTTGGAGTAGGCATCAGGCGGTCGAAGACTTCCATCGCAACCGGCACCAGTCCCGGGTGAGCAACCCATGTTCCATCGTGTCCATCGGACGCCTCACGCTCCTTGTCGTCGCGCACCTGCGCAATCGCTTTTTCGTTTGCGTCCGCGTCGTTTTTGATTGGAATAAGAGCGCTCATGCCGCCCATCGCACTGATGCCACGCTTGTGACAAGTTTTGATGGCAAGCTTCGAATAGCTGCGCATGAAGCGCGTCGTCATCGTCACCTGCGAGCGGTCCGGCAGCAACATGCTCTTGTCCCCGGCAAACTTCTTAATGTAGCTAAAGATATAGTCCCAGCGACCACAGTTCAGACCAGCCGAATGGTCTCGCAGTTCCCAAAGAATTTCATTCATCTCAAAAGTCGCGAGGATGGTCTCGATCAATACAGTTCCGCGGATCGTGCCCTTTGGCGTGCCAAATGCCTCTTCCGCGAAGGTGAAGACATCGTTCCAGAGACGCGCTTCAAGATGGCTCTCTATCTTAGGCAGATAGAAATAAGCGCCCGACGAGCGGTTCAACAACTCCTTCATATTGTGAAACGCATATAGGCCAAAGTCGAAGAGAGACCCGGAGATGGCTTCGCCATTCGCAGTGACATGTCGTTCTTCCAAATGCCAACCACGCGGACGAACGAACAGAACCGCAGGCTTCTCAACCAGGCGATACTCCTTGCCGGTCTTCGGTTCGGTAAACTCAATCGTCCGTCGCACTGCATCGCGCAGATTCAGTTGGCCTTCAATGAGGTTTTCCCACGTTGGCGTTGTAGAGTCTTCGAAGTCAGCCATGAAGACCTTCGCACCACTGTTCAGCGCATTGATGATCATTTTGCGGTCGACAGGTCCGGTAATCTCTACGCGGCGATCCAGCAGGTCTTCCGGTAACGATGTGACCACCCATTCCGACTCGCGAATCTCGCGTGTTTCAGGAAGAAATTCGGGGCGCTCTCCCGCGTTCAATCTCTCCAAACGGTCTTTGCGAGCTTCCAGCAATTCCTTACGACGCGATCCAAATCTCTGCTCGAGCTCTGCGAGGAAAGCAAGGGCCCCCGGCGTAAGTATTTCCAAGTGTCGCGCATCGATTGACTCAAGCAATACGAGTGTCATAAATTTTCTTCCTCAAAGAGGAGGACGCTATTCGCTGTCCTGTTGTTTTTGCGTTGTCCTGTGATCTCCCATTTGCAAGAATGACACGGAGATCACGAATGTTATTTTCAGATGGCCCCGGCGTAATAGCGTCGCCGAGTGCCGCGAAGACGGAGTAGGCATCGAACGCCGCAAGCGATACCTCGGGATGGAAGCCTGCAGCATGGGCCCGCCGCCAGGTTGTAGTATCCACAACCGCGCCTGCTGCCATGCTATTGCCATCCACACCATCAGAACCAACACTCATGGCAATATAGCCTTGCTCTCCATCAATCAGGCGAGCAACTTCTAACGCCCACTGTTGGTTGCGGCCTCCAGTACCCGCTTTGCCCTCAATGGAGACGGTCACCTCTCCTGCAGAGAGAATGCACACCGGGTCCCCTTTCATTGATTCCGCAATTGAGCGATCGACGAGATATTTCGCCGCTTCGCTGTAGTTCCAATCGTCGCAGGAGTTGTCGACGACCACGCGATACCCCGCAGCAGTAACAAGAGGTTTCACCGCTTCAATCAGCGAATCACTGGAAAGCAATGACAGGCATACCGATGGCGCACGTCCCTCCGGCAGATGCTTTGGAGTTTCAGGCATACGCATCGCAAACTCCTTAATTGACTCCGGAAGCCTGGCAAGCGCGGGCGTTTCCATAAGCAATTGGCGGCATTCCTCCACGGTGCTGCTATCTGCCAGGGAGGGCCCCGAACCAACCGCATTCAGTCGGCCGACCGGAACGTCAGAGATAAGTAGAGTGCATCGTGTTGCAGGCCCCGCAGCCAGCGCAAGCCTGCCCCCCTTAATGGCGGAGAAGTGCTTGCGAAGTATATTGGCCTTATCAATGGAAAGACCGGAATGCAAGATCCGCTCGTAAAAGGTGGAGAGGTCGTCAAGACTAATCGATGGGTCCAGCGGAGTTTCCACCATCGAAGACGCTCCGCCACTGATGAGGTAAATCACCAACGTCTCTTCGTCGGCTGCGCGCATCAGTTCAAGGCTTGCCCGCGCCGCCTCGAATGAGTTTTTGTAAGGCACTGGATGGTCGCCCTGCATGTATCGGATACCGTCAGGCGCGGCCCACGTACCGGAGCCAACCACAATGCCGCTCAACGGAAGCAACGTGCCAATCGTCTCGATGACGTGCTGCGCCATCGGGACGGAAGCTTTGCCAATGGACACTAGCAGTACCCGACGGAAGAGCCGTAGATCATACGAATGTTCACCCAGGTGTAGTCGCTCCCCTAAGAGAGAGACAGAGCCGCGCATGCTCAGCGGCACATTCACGCGTTCCATAACTTGCGTGAATAGCCGCTGGACAAATGCCTTGGGAGAATCCTGCCCTTGTGCGATGTCTTCCATATTGAGGAACGGTGGCACGCATTTCCCCTTTGTCTAGGCCAGGTTCATGGCGCGTATTGCTTTTCCGGCAGCCCGCAGGTTTGCCAGCTTCATTTCAGAGTACTTGCGCGAGAGCAAAACGCCATCTGCGCCACCTTTGAACGCGGCCTCGACCACCTTCTGTGTCATTTCAGGCGTGCATTTCGAGCTCCCGTGAGCCGTTGGTATATCAATGTCGATACCCGGCCACAGCTTGGTCTGAGTGCCTGCGAGGCCTTCCTTCGCACGCTTGGTTTCACGCATTACATAGTCAGCAGAGAAACCTGTAGCAGCGAGATGCTGCATGTCTGCCTCGGGGCCGTAGTCCAGAATGCGGTAGTGAAAGTCGAGAAGCTCCTGCCGGGGAACATCGGCAAAGTAGGTGGAACCTACCGAATCGATGTAGTCGACCATGCGCTCGCCGGCGCAGTTCTGATACATCACAACCTTCAGAAAATCCGAGTATGGCGCCATCTCCGCGTAATCCTGTTCCGCGCGATAGATTGGATTGAACGAATTATTATGCCAAATATGCCAGCCAACCCCCATCTGCGGCTTGATCGACTTGACCTTGTCATAGACCGCTTTTTGCGTTTCGCGCAGGCTTTGTGTCCATAACGATTCCCACGCCAGCAGTTCTGGATACTTCAACATCAGTCGCCACAGCACGACATAGTGACCATCTGCTGGGCGTACTCCCTTGCGCGATGCGGTGACAAACTTCGCCAGTTCTTCATAACCTTTCTTGGCACGCTCAGCATTGATGCCTTGTGCTTTGGCTTTCGCAATCGTGTGTTCTGAAAAATCACATACGCTGGAAAGCTTCGGGTGCGAGTGGCTTGCACCCAAGGTATTCGAAAACGGCCCCTGCCGCTCCGATCCCCACATGATGCCGTCGAGATCGTAGTTGTGTGTCCAGTTCTCAACCATGCCTAGAATCCACGCCCTATACTCAGGAGCATTGAAGTTCATGGTCGAAATTTTTTCGCCCTGCAGGTTCACATCCTGCATCGGCTCGAGACCCGGCAAATTCTTACCCATCACATCTTCAAACCACGCAATGGTCTTCAAGCCGTGCTTTCTGGCTTTCGGAATAACATCTTCCAGAACATCGTAGTTGCCGAGGTCCGGTGCGCGGAAATCCTTGAACGTAGTTTCGGCGAAGTATTTCTTGTCGTAGTTGGTATAGCAACCGCCCACGAAGGTGTCCTTGTCGTACTGCTGTTTGCCGTGGTCTGGCAGAGGCTGCCCCGGAATCTGACGTCCACCAATACCACGCCCGTAGGTGAACGTCGCCACAAACAGCGTGTCAACGAAGTCGTGTTGGCACTCATCAATAACAGCGTCCGTGCCTTCATCTGTGAAAGACACCGCGCCGATCTGGATTCCAATGGTCTTCTTCGGCTTGTGCGTAGACGGAGTTACTGCGCTTGCGGGAGCGACTGCCGCTGTAAGAGCCGCACCGGTTGCGGTCTGAATGAACTGTCTGCGATCCATATCTGGTTTCCTTTGCATGATGAGAATTATTTGAGGTCGAGAACTTTTGCGGGGTTTGTACGGGCCATAACGTCAATCTCGGCTTGCGACACGCCGGCCTTCAGCAGTCCCGCGTAATAAAGCTTCAAGCCTTCGGTGTGTACCGGATTCACCACCTGTCCGAGGTCACTGGACAGGATCACGTGGTCTGCGCCAATTGCATGAATCGCCTTGGCATAATCGTCGAACGAAAACTCTTTGTAGGGGCCAATCAGGCCATTGTAAACAAACTCAATGTATGCACCCATCGACGCAGCCTGCTTCATCTGATCGATGTTCATGTGAATCGGCGCAATCATCGCGTGTGTGACAACGATGTGCTTCACACCGTCGCGGTTCGCCTCACGAATCATCGCAAGAATTTCATCGGGATAATTGTGCCCCGTTTCAAGCACAAGGTTGTATTTTGCGATGATCGCGATCACCTGCTTCACTTCCGGGAGCAACTTGCCATCCTTGCTGACAGCGACATACGGACGCGGAGGCTTGATGCCTTTTTCTGCTTCGACCGCTGCGCGAGAATCGAAACTCGTCATCCACACCATGCGGCCATACCCGCCTTGGATGTGCGCCATGTTCTCAACCGCCGCTGGATTGATGCCTCCTACCGTGAGGTTTAGATCTATTCCACCAAACACCTCGATTCCAGGCACAATTTTGCGTACAAGATACGCATCGTCGGCAGTCGGTACATAGTGGTTCTTCAAAACGATAGCGCGCATCCCTTCCGCCTTCGCCATGCGCGCCACGTCGATGGAGTCCACGGCCCGTGGCACCACATCAGGACCACAATGCATGTGGATATCAATCGCCCCAGCCAGGGGCTTCGCAGGCGAAGCCTTTTGGCCATGGAGCGCCGAACACGTCAGGATAAGGAGACTACCGGCGAGAAAGAAGGAACGCATCGCTAGATCACCTTCATTTCACGTAAAGCGTCGCCCACTGCAGCCAGATTGGCAAGCTTCATCTCAGAATATTTTCTTGAAATGACAACTCCCTTGCCTCCTCCTTCGAAGCATGCCTTGGTACAAGCCTTAATGCCTGGAGGTGTGGTGTGGCTGTACTCGTCGGGCATGTTGGAGATGTCTACATCGAGCCCTGGCCATATCTCCGTCCTCGTTCCTTCTACATCCGCTACGCAACGCTTCGTCTCATTCAGCACATAACTCGAATCCAGGCCCGTGTACGGCAGTTCTTCGTAGCCCCGTCCCTGGTAGCCAACCACCTTGTACTCAAACTCAAGCGCCTGGTCGATGGACATATCGCCGTACATGGTGCGGTGTGCGCTGGTAATATAGTTCTGCATGCGCCATCCACCAAGGTTGTTGTAGACAGTCATCTTCAAAAAATCTGAATACTCGCTCAGCTTTTTCAGATCCGTCTGCGCACGGAAGAATGCGCTGTAGCTATGCGCATGCCACACATGCCATCCAACACCGGCATGGGGCTTAACACCTTTCACCATGCTGTACATGTCCTTGTAGGTTTCATGTACGCCATCGTTCCACATGGTCTCCCATGCAAGCACTTCGGGATATTGAAAGATCACGCGCCAGAACGTCACGTAGTGCCCGTCGGGAATCTTGTTGCCGCTGCGGCAAAGGTTCACCCACTTCTCTAACTCGTGGAAACCGTCGAAAGCGCGCTTCACATCAATACCGCGCCGCTTGGCTTCCACCTTGCAGAACTGGCAGAAGCAGGTCACCTTCGTCGGGTCATTGCCTTGCGGATTGTGAACCGATTCGACCATATTGCCAAATGGGCCGTAACGCTCTGAGCCCCAAAGGATGCCGTCGATATCGTAAGAACGGATAAAGTCTTCCTGCACACCCAAGATGAAGTTGTGATGATCGGGATTACGGAAACATGCCGTTCCCTGCGGGCGCCCATACAGATCACGCTCCGCAATCAGGTCAAAGTTCGGAATATGGCGGTTCCAGACATCTTCGCTCCATGTGTATGTCTTCATGCCGCGCTTCTTTGCCCTTGGCACCATGTCTTCCAACACGTCATACTTGCCACCGTTGTCCGGAGCCTTTGTGGGCTTCATCCTGGTGTTCTTGTAGTACTGCGGATGCGGCGTCGCATAATTACCGCCAAAAAAGTGGTCGTTGAGGTTCTGGATTCCATGGTCCGGAAACGGATGACCAGGAATCATGCGTCCCGCAGTTCCATTGCCATAGGTGAACGATGCGATAAAGAGTGTATTGACGCCACCCTTCTCTTGAAGAATATCCAGCACCTTTTCTCCTCCTTCGTCCTGAAAGGAGATCGCGCCAATCTGAATGCCGATTGTAGGCACATCCTTTTTGGGAGTAGCTTGAGCAAGAAGACGCCCGCCCAGACCCGTTTGTGTTACTGCCAGCGCCGCTCCGGCGCCGGCAATGAAATTGCGACGATCAAACTCTGCCATGTCTCGCTCCTTAGAAGTTAATCTTGATCGCCGCTTGCAGCGTGCGGTTTGCATTGAGTGTGGACGTTACGGATCCGGTCGAACCAGTTCCGATGGTTGTGGTCGGATTTGCGAAGGTGGGGTGGTTCGCTACATTGAAGCCCTCCAGACGGAACTCTGTATTCACACTCTCGTGAATTTGGAAGACCTTCTTGAACGTTGCGTCGAGTTGAACCAGTCCATCGCCGAACAGGATATTGCGTCCCGAAGTGCCATAGGTGTACTGCGGTGCAGCGGCGAATGCATTTGTGCCGTTGGGGACAGACGCAGCGCAATTCTTGTTGTTCGAATCGAAGAACCAGCAGGTAGGCTTGCGGGGTTGAGTCGGAACCGCGATACGTACAGGACGCTGACCGCCAACACCAGTATTCGCAACGTCAGAACCGACCGATGGAGTGTATGGTGAACCGCTGCGCGCGGTGTAGATACCGGCCACTTCCCATCCTCCGAGGATGCCGTTTACAAAGGCATTGGTGTGATTTAGGAATTTGCGTCCGTGACCGAATGGCAATGTGTATACGGAACTGATGGTAAGCACCTGACGGAAATCGATATCACACACACCATAGTTCTGGCGGTAGAGGTCGATCGTGGTAGGCGCAGACTGGCTAGTACCGTTATCAAGACACTTCGAGTAAGTATAGGAACCCAGAATCTGGAAGCCGTTACTATAACGCTTTTCCACCTTCGCCTGCAGTGCGTTGTAGTTCGCCGACCCGTTAGTGAGCCCGAGAGAGAACTGCCCCCACTGCGGATACGGACGACGCGTCTGGATGGCCCCGGGACCCGGCTGAGGAACGTTGGCAGGCACCGAAATCAACTGGCTGTGTACTGTGCGGTTTCCAACATAAGACACTTCGAGTGAAAGATTGTTGGCAAGCTGCCTCTGAACAGCGAGGCTGTACTGGTGCATATAGGTGTGCTGTAGATTGCGCGGCGCCGAAAAGACATTTGGCGTAAGACAGGAAGCATAAGCGACGGTCGTACCAGGGCAAGGAGCGCCGGATGTATTTGGCGCAACGACTGGTTGACCGTTGAAGGGGTCCTGGAAGTTGAATGTTGGATGGCTACCGTTGCTTACCGTCTGCGTCACTTCAAATGGAACAACTTTCGTCCACTGCAAGGACATGTTGGAGTCGAAGTAGATGGGGAACAGACCGTAGGCAGCACGAATGACCGTGTTGTCCGTTCCTCCCACGCGGTAGGCTAAACCTAAGCGAGGCGCAAAGATGCCGGGACCGCTCGTTCTCAGCGATTCAGGCAGTTTCAATTCTTCCGAACTCAACAAACGGTCCGAGAAGAGTGGAAGCAATAAAGGAATCTCCGGCTGCGCATGCATGTCGTAAACCTTACCGCCACGGGTCGGAATGATAATCTTGCCCGTATCGTAATCAATGGCGCTGTTCTGTCCGTTGACACCGTTATAGAACGGAGTGTGCTCGTAGCGCAGGCCGACGTTCAGAGTCAAATCAGGACGAATGCGCCAGTTGTCCTGAATAAAGCTGGAATACCAGTTGCCGATGCTGCCGTAGAGCGAAATAGGAAATGCGCGAACCACAGACCCCGGATAACCCGAAACAAAATCGGCGAGGCCGACGCCCGTGTACTTGTTCGAGAAATTGAAGACGCCTTCCTGGCCCTGGCCGTTGAAGAAGGTGTGGCGTTGATGGAACAGAACAAAACCCATCACCACTTCGTGCTTGCCACTACTGTAGGTGACTGTATCGCTGTATTGCCAAGTCCGGATCCGGTTTGACTTCGGAAGGCTTCCATTGCCCGATCCGTTGAACGAAGCACCGCCAGTGATGGTGATGTAGGGGAAGCTGGGATGAAGCTGCGTCTGCTCAAAGCCGGTGATACCCGCCTTGGCCACATAGTTAGTGCCGGCAAGTACCGGTCCGAAGAGGAAGATGTCTTTATAGAGCCCGAACTTTGCCTCGTTCAACCATTTTGATCCAAACGCATGTGTTTCAGTGAGTGCCATATTCTGTGCGCGGCTGTGCAGTGCCTGCATACCGAGGGCAGGATATTGATTCGGATCCTCTTCATCGTTGTCGGTGATCGAATAGCGCCCCATCAGATGATCGTGTCCGGTAAGTGTGGCATCCACTTTGCCGTCGCCTTTGATAATCGTCAGCTTCTGCGCGGCGCTGAAGTTTGCCTGCGCCTGGGTCGGCATGAACTGAATGAAATATGCTGCCTGTGGCGAGACTGTAACAAATCTGTTTCCTGGCGCAAGGGCGGCGCCCGTTATTGGATTTTTGAATGTTGTTTTTGTTGGCAGGTCATTGAAATTGCCACTGCGCTCTTGATCGGTTAGAACAAGGTTTCCGTTATTGAACACGATGCCAGAGCTTTGTTTCGTCTCTTCAAAATCAGCAAAGAAGAAGACCTTGTCCCGGCGAATCGGACCACCGATGACGCCGCCAAACTGATGACGTCGCAGAATGTTCTTGTTCGTACGGGCGAAGTAGTTGTGTGCGTCCGCTGCGTCATTGCGAAGGAACTCAAAGACGGTGCCATGGAACTTGTTCGTACCGCTCTTCATCGTGGCCGAGACCACGTTCGGCGTAAAGCCATAGCTGGCAGGCATGTTCGCGCCAAAGACCTTGAATTCAGCCAGCGAATCGACGTTTGGCTGCACGTTGGTGCCGCCCTGCTCATACTCGGTGATGTCTACACCATCGAGCGACCACCCGTTATAGATGAAGCCCGTTCCGTTGATCTGTACATTGACGGAGGAAGATCGCAGCGATCCGCCACCCGTGCGCGTTCCCTGGCCGCCCGGTGAATAGGTAGCGCCTGGTGTAAGAGCCACAAGCTGCCAGAACTGACGGCCGTTCAGCGCAACGCTCTCAATGGACTTGTTCTCAACAACCTGTCCAATAGAGGTTTCCTGCGTGTTGATGATCGGCACTGCAGTCGTGACGGTCACCTGCTGGGTCACTTCACCTGCCGCAAGAGTCACATCCAGATCGGCGGCCTGCGCGGTCTGCAACGTAAGTTTCGGAACGACTGATGACTTGAAGCCATTCGCCGTCGCGGTCACCTTATAGTCGCCAACTGGCAGGTCCAACACTTTGTAGGCACCAGAGTCACCGCTTGTTGCGTTGTATTTCAGATGTGTCGCAATCGCCTCCACCGTAATGGTTGCGTTGGGTACATAGGCGCCTGTGGAATCACGAACGAACCCGGATAGTGTTGCGTTAGACGACTGCCCCATCAGCGGCGCAGCACAAAGGAAGCTACCCAGGATAAGGAGCGTTAGTTTGCGAAAAAAGGACATAGGAGTCTCCAGGAGCTCCAAACTGGAGCCTCGTTGGTGGTGAATAATGTTCGAGTTGAAAACACGCGAATGCCGCCTTAATGAGGCATCCGATCTACTGCGAAAACACATCTTCTAGCCAGCCCGATTGCGGTGCGCCGGATCACTTACTTTCACTTGCGCAAGTCCTTCAAGTACCTTGATGGAAGCGCAAATATCTTCTTCGCCATAGCCTGCGGCCATCGCCGCGCGAAGCATCTGCGCGGACAGCGCAGTCAAAGGCGTTGGAACTCCCAGTTCACCAGCAGAGTCCAGCATCAGTTGCATATCCTTCTCAAGCCACTTAACCGAGAAGTGCGTTGCAAAATTGCGCGAAAACACCAGCGGCGCCTTCGCTGCGACCAGCCCCGACCTGGCCGCACTGTTATTCAGAATGTCGAGCATCAACTCCGGCTCAATCCCTGCCTTCGTGCTCAACACGAAAGACTCATTGAACGCATTTATCAAATTCCCGATGATCATGTTCTGCGAAAGCTTCGCATGCAGGCCCATGCCGTTCGCGCCACAGTAGTAAAGGTTCGTCCCCATCGCCAGGCAGTACACCTTCACGCGTTCAAACACCGCCCTGTCACCCCCCACCATGAAGGTGAGATTGCCGCTTTCGGCGCCATTTTTTGATCCTGTTACCGGAGCGTCGAGAAACTCAATGCCGCGCGAACGCAGTTCTTTCGCGATCTGCTTGCTCACACTCGGCGAGATGCTGCTGCAGTCCACAATCACGCTTCCAGCACGCGGATCAGCGGCAAGACCGTCTTCCCCAAAGATCGTCTCGCGCGATATCCCTGTGTCACCGACACACAGAAAGACCACATCGCTCTTCTGTGCGACCTCTGCCGGCGACTTGCAGATTTTTGCTGCGCCGTGCGACAAAAGCTTTTCCGCCTTCCCTGCCGTGACAGACCACAGCGCTACCTCGTGACCTGCTTCAAGCAGATGCCGGGCCATGGGCATGCCCATGATTCCAAGCCCGATAAATCCTAATTTCGCCATAAAGCCAATTCCCTCGCCTCAAAAATGGAGATAGTGCGTGTATAGCAATGCGATGAAACCTACTAAGGCCGCGAGAAGCGCGCTGTGTTTCAACATGAGACGAAACAGCCTCGACTGCTCTGCGTTGCTCATTCCGGTTGCAGCAGCCGCAACCGCAATGGTTTGCAAACTGATCATCTTTCCAACCACCCCGCCAGAAGAATTGGCAGCAGACATCAATACAGGACTCAAGCCGAGACGGTTTGCGGTCACAACCTGCAGACTGCCAAACAATGCATTCGCTGAGGTGTCGGAGCCAGTAAGAAAAACACCAACCCATCCAAGCAAAGCGCTGAAGAAGGGAAACGCGGCGCCACTGGAAGAGAAGGCAAGCCCCAGCGTTGCGGTGGCTCCTGAATAGTTCATCAAGAAGGCCATCGCAAGCACCGACACCACGGTGCTGAATGGCAGCAACAACTCTTTGCACGTTGAACCGAGGACGCCGATGTACGTTACAAACGAAACCCGCAGGAAAAGAGCACTGCATATCGTCGCGCACATGCAGGAGGTTCCGGACGCCGACAGCAGGTTCAAAACAAAAGGCGCATGGTACGGCTGCGCGCTCGTGACGACGGGCGCCATACGGATCACACGATCATGCAACATGGGCCATTGCAGATGGAATGTGGCGATTGCCAGCCAATCCTGAATCGGCTTGACGCCCCAAAGCAGAACAAAGACCACCAGAAATGCATAGGGCATCCACGCAATAACAATCTCGCGTGTCGAGGCGACCAGCAGTTCAGAACCATCTGCAGGGGGAGCCACTGCTTCACTCGTACCCCGGAAGGCCATCTCCAGATCATGCGGCATCGGGTCGCTCTTACGAAAGCGGCAGAGAAGAAAAAGCGCAACCATGGCAAAAACAGAGGCCAGGATGTCTGTCAACTGGGGTCCCACGTAGATACCCACAATGAACTGCGTTGCGCCAAAGATCAGGCCCGTGACGATACTTGGCAGCAATGCTGCGCGCAGCGTCTTTTTCCCTCCCATGACAAGCACCATGTAGGCGGGAATGATGAGAGCGACCGGAGCGCAGATGGCAGCAACCGCAGCGCTCAGCTTCAGCAGCGGCAAACCGGTTGTCGCAGCCAGCGTCAGCAACGGGGTTCCGATGGACCCGAACGCCACGGGCGCTGTATTGGCTAGCAGACATATTGCGGAGGCGCGAAACGGTGAGAAGCCAAGGCCGGTTAGCATTGCCGCCGCGATAGCGACCGGCGTACCAAATCCCGCAGCGCCTTCAATAAAAGCGCTGAATGCAAAACCTATCAGCAGCGCCTGCGATGGTGCGTCTTTCGTAAGCTGCCCGACCGACTCACGAATGATCGTGAACTTCCCGGTGACCGTCGTGATACGAAAAAGAACAATTGCCCAGAACACGATCCAGCAGATCGGGAACAGACCAAAAGCAGTACCGTAAGAAGCAGCTCCCAGCGCCAGGCCAGCCGGCATGTGATAGCAGAACAGAGCAACGACCAGGCTGGCTGCCAAGCCGCAAAGTCCAGCAGCCCACGCGGGCTTCCGAAGCAGACCCAAGATCACGAGGACAACCAGAATCGGCAACGCGGCAAGCGCAGCGGAGAAGCCCAGGCCCTGACCGAAAAGATTGTATGTCTGTTGCCAATTCACGCTATTTCGCCTGGCCCCCGCATAGTCAGCAGTAATTCACGACTTGTCCCTTTCGCATGATTCGCGGGGGACTCTTCGGAAGCGAGACGATGGTATGACCATCTGACCAATCGTGTCAAGACTGATTCTGAACGTTATTTTTTGGGCAACTGCAGAAAACTCCATGAAACGCCTTCCAGTTCGGTTCTTTCCAAGAATGCGCCGCGCATGATAGCTTTCATCTTCGTCACAAGATTCGCCCGACTGGTTGTTTTTCACATTTGAAGAGTCTCGGACTTTTGATCCGTGATGATAAGGTGAGCAGAGATGCCAACACAGGGTGCCCCAGACGCGACGCTCCGGAAGAAGGTCGCTCTCAAGACGCGGCCAGTTCAAAAGAACTCGATCAGCGATGAGATCGTCAAGCAGTTAATGAAGCAGATATCGAGCGGGAATCTGCGGCCAGGTGGACGCCTGCCTTCAGAACGCGATCTCTGCAAGCAATTCAATGCCGGGCGCTCTTCTCTACGTGAGGCACTGCGGTGCCTTTCCATTATGGGGGTACTCACTGCGCGCGTCGGTGAAGGGACTTCCGTTGCGACTGATGGCAGCAAATTTCTCAGCACCATCATGGAGTGGCGCGTTATTACCGAGCGGTACGACGTTAGAAATTTGATGGAAGTTCGCCTCGCCCTGGAAGGTCTCGCCGCTGCAGGCGCCGCAGAACGTGCCACGGACGCCGAGCTCGCCGCCATCGCGGACCTCGTCGTTCGCATGCGAGATGCCGTTGGCGACGCCAGGCGGTTCAGTACACTCGACCTGGAATTTCATCTGGCGATTTCGCGCTCTTCCAAAAATCTCGCCATGATGGATATGCTCACCATGATTCGCAGCCAGCTCGCGCGCGTGGTATCCACCGTGTTGAAACTCCCGGATGCGCGACCTCTCTCTTTGAAAGAACATGAAGCGATCGTGAAAGCGTTGCTGAAGCGAGACCCAGAAAGAGCACGCAAGGCCATGCAGGTCCATCTGGATTCTGCAGTCAAACGTTATGACGCCACTCAGCCGGAGGCAATGGACTGAGGTCAAGTCAGTTGTGGCCGAAGTCAGCATGATTTGAAATCAGACAGGATAAAGCGATGAAATCAAACAGCATACGGAAGCCCAGGCGAAACAAAGCTACCATCCCGCGCAACGGAAAGAGATAGACAAGGAATGGCTTCCTCAAAGTTCACCGCTCTTCTCTCGCTTACCCTCGCATGCATGTCTGCCCAGACGTCGTTTGGCCAGGCAGCAACTGTCGATCATTACTCACAGCAGGAACTCATTGCCCGCGCGAGAAAAAAAGGCGGCGTCTCGCCACTTTTTACTGAAATTCCGGCAAAGTATCCAAACCACTATACGATGCTCATCAGCCGGCACGCGGACGGCCAATCCGAAGTTCACATGAAATATGCCGACGTGCTCGTCATTCTTAAAGGTGCAGGTGAAATTGTTACCGGCGGCTCCATGGTTGGCGAAAAACCAACGGCAGAGGGCGAAGAGCGCGGCTCGGGTATCAGCGGCGGGTCGTCCTCACCGTTGAGGCGTGGCGATATCGTACATATTCCAGCCGGCACACCCCATCAGATCAAACTTCGTGCAGGCGGCAACATTACTTACTTCGTCATCAAAGTAGATGAGAGCGCAGGCAGTCACTAAACAGCGTCAGCAAACCTCTACACTTGAAGCGCTCTTCTTGGGGTGTCATCACTGTCGCTTTCAGAATTATTTGGCATAATCTTCTCGCATGCAGGGTTGAGCAGGGCATCTAGGCCACCCGGATTCTGTTAGTCAGAGGAGAGTACGATCCCATCTCTGGTAACCACCATTACACACCTTTGCATATCCCCATCGGGGGCTAACGCTTAGACCTGCAGCGTGAGCTACCGTTTATTACCTATGGTTAGCTGTCGTTTGCGGTTGGCCGCCTGTTCGGGAATTTCATCGTCAAATGATAGGCGTAGAACAAAAACCTCATGGTCAAGTCGATCACGCAGTATCTAAGAACCCGGGATCTCTTTCATATTGCGCAATTAGGCCGGTTTCGACATAGGTCGCAATGGCGCTAAGGTACTTGATCATCCGAGACTGTCATTGCGTTGCCTGACCAAGGCGATCTGGCTTACATCTGCAAACCTGATGTCATGCGCACAGAGGGTTTTTACCTTCCGAATTGTTTCCCAGCAAGCCGAGTCCTTCAAGCGGCAAACAGGCTGCTCATGCTTTGGCGAAACGACAATCAGTTTTTGAATTTCAGCGGAGGAGTAAGCCCGACCGTGCACTGCTGTGTGTCGGGCAACAATGACGTGGTAGCAGCAGAAAATCGACGCTATCAGGAGCGACCAAGCGATCGCGACCATCCAAAGATGAGGTTTTTCGGTGATGTGAACAATAGCAAGCCGAGATGAGAGATAGCCGAGAAACGTAATGGAAAGTGCGATGGTTGCCCCGTTCAGCAGGATCAGCTTCTCATAAAGGGCCGTCCCATCACGGGTAACTTCAGTGACTTTTTGAAAGAAGTCCAAAGCTATCTGGAGGCGAAATCTTTGAAAGTTATCAAGTTCTGCGCCCAATTCCTTCAATGCCGCCAAATCGGCGTACGTGAGCCTGTTTCATCAGTCTCACTTTTATCTAACACTGGTTCTTCAGGGGTTTCTGGCAACTTGTCTCCTCGTTATCCGGCCATTGAAAACGTCAGCGTCGTTCAAACGTAGTGTCAATTGTCAAGGTGAAAAAGAGTAACCAGTCGCACAATGAGGCAAGCATGGCTATCAGTTTTTCACGTGGAGTTCCTTCTTTTCTTGATAGCTCGCAAGGCCGCTCAATTTCAGGACAGCCATTATGACCATCCCTGCATCCTCTTTGAGCATCGCTGGTTCTTTCTGGGTAGTAATCAGAAAAACACGAATCGCTTGCACATACGTAGTGCCTTCGGCAATCTTGAACTCCATAATGCGGCCTTCTTGGTCCGGTCCTAACAGCACATCAGCACTTGCCGCCATAAAGCCACGGAAATACCCCATGCAGAACCCCACAGAGGTGGCATCTTCCTCAGACCATTTTTCGGGTGGCACTTTATCGTCCTTCAAATGAAGATACGCTTTGCAAGCATTATTCAGCGCTTGTGTCTCTCTATTCTCCCCTTCTGGTTGTTGGGCGGAACACATGGATATAGAAATAGAACCAATAAAGAGAACAGAATAAAGATATAGCGCATGGTCGAAATGATAGGGCATCTCCTCACTTTCGTGTGGTTCCTTCGGGTGACTGGCTAGGCCAAACCGCGTCTCGTCTCCTATTTCCAATTATGGAGGACGTACATTTCATATCCCCGACAATCTAGCCGTATCCCCATACGCCGCAATACATTGCGCTGCACACTCAGAAAAGCCCCAGCCAAAGCCGGGGACGTGCGCTGATGGTACGCTGCTGTTGGGTTGGTCATCGGTCGCAGTTCACACAGAGTTAGTGAACGGTCGTTTCGTTTGTCCGAACCGATCGTGCGGTCGCACCATCGATAAGCCGAAGCCTGCATTCGTAAACCTCAGCATCGAACCCGCACCCGATCCAAAAACATTTATTGGCCGCGATTGTGAGACCGGGCTAGACCGAGAGTTCACGCAATGGGAAGTGGACCGGATGAGTTCGGAGCAGTACCGCCGCACATTCAGAATCGCGCCAACGATGACGGACTTATTCATTGCGATGGACGAACAGCGGTAGCTAATTTGAAAATCAGTTCGCGTCAGCATTCCTCTTTCGTGCTGACGCCGGTTCCCGATGGACCTCCCTCTGCCGGGAACCGCATTAACCAATTTGCTCAGTTGTTGTCGTCGTAATCCCATTCGACCGAAGGGAGACCTTTCAGCCTTCGTATCTCATCCATGATGCTAACCACTTGATCGAGAGGAATACCAGAGAGGAGCTTATCGTTGAGTTTCTGAATCTTTTGGATTCGTCGAGATGAAGTTGTGGACTCCCCTAAACGTAGTCCCTGTAGCTTCGATGAATTGTTCTTTAGATCGGCTCATTGCAGGAGTTTGGCACGAGGTAGAGTGGGTGTCAAATGAATAATACCCTTGTGAATAAAGAGTATTCACGTTAAATTGCAACCACTTTTAGAGAGCTATTTTAATGGTGCTCTGAAGTGATGACCTCTAAAAAACATACTTCAAAAAAGACCTTCTAAATGAGTGCCTCTGAAATAGCACCTCAAAAAAATGCTCGAAAATGACACCTCGTTTTATGGCCTCCAAAAGCGAACCACCCACGGCGCGTACTCGATACGTACTACATTAGCCAAACGTCGCGTTCACCTTATCGCGCATCGCCTCACTTCTCGCGGGTTTGAGATAGCGGATTGTGCTTTCTAAATTTGTATGACCCAACCATGCTTGGACCGTGCGGAGGTCAACGCCTGCTGCTAAATGCATCGTCGCAAACGTCGCTCTGAATTTATGTAGCCAGAATCGATCAGGGTCCATTCCCGCTCTGGTAGCATCTCTCTTCAACGCACGTAACATGTGAGTGTCAGGTTTTCCGCTTGCGGTACAGAATACTAAGCCGTCACCCTTCGCATCTTTGGGCTTGTACTTCTTCAGAATCTCTATCAGCTTCGTTGGTATAGGTACTTCTCTTTCCCTGTATGCCTTCGGTTCAAAGTCGTATTGTGGCTTCCAGCGCATATTCACGGTCCCCACCTTCAAGTTCACATCGCTCCACGTGCAGAACATCGCCTCCTTTTCTCTCAACCCCGTCATAAGGAGGAATTTGTATAGGACGACGTGGTACTCAGAGCACACGCGGAATAGCCGTTCCAATTCACCATGCTCGAATATCTCTACCTGCTGATTGACGAACCGGGGACGGTCATTCTTTCCGACTAGCTTGGGAAGGCCGTTTTCTGAGAGGAAAGTGAAAAGACACGCAAACTTGTTATGGACCGAACGGGGAGACTGCTTTTTATCATTCTTCAGGAACGCGGAGAACTTGAGCAGGTCTAGCTTTTCTAGGTCTTCAAGGTAGCGTTTTGAGCACGATTCTTCGAAGTACCCTAACGCGATTTCATATCCGCTGTAGGTCTTCTTCTTCCGAGTCAGCTTTTTCCCTTCAAGAAATGCAGCAGCAGCTAACGAAATTGACCGCTTGGCTGTGTCTTCGCCATTCGTCTCAGGTATGACGGTGACACCCTTCGCCACCGCATTCAGTTCTGCTTGTTTCCGCTGCCTACGGTTTTCGGCCTGGAGCGCGACCTTCCCCACAGACAGCCGAATCCGCTTTCCCTCATCCCGCCATTCAAGGTAGTACGCACCCTCGGGGTGCTTCTCTTCTCTGCCGTCTACCGAAACCCAATCAGGCTTGATGCGACCGTTACGGGCTTCCACGACGGGGCAGTACCGCAGAACGTCCCTTACCTTCACTCGCTTGGTGAGATTGACCTTATTCATGGTCAAAAGTCTACCAAAGCGGTATCAGTACCGGTATCACTCCCATGTAAATTATTGATTCTTTTTGGTCGGGGCGGAGGGATTCGAACCCCCGACCCTCTGGTCCCAAACCAGATGCGCTACCAGACTGCGCTACGCCCCGACTCGACTTAGTTTAGCGCATTCATCGCGTTACAGCCGCCACTATCTCGCGAACAGTCGATGCACATCCATGCCGATATCCCGCAACACACGGTCCGCCAGCCACGCGAGCAGGAGCATCGGCAACAGGATCAGGACGGAGAGCAGAATGCACAGCCCAATCAGAAATATCCAGCTCTGAATGGTATGTTTTCGCGGCTGCACCAGGCTGCCGGTCAGCAAGGCATAGTTGCGCCGGTTCGCCCGCCAGGCGATGTCGAACATATCTCCGACGATCGGGATCGATCCCACGACGACCTCGATTCCAACGTTGGCTGCCATGCGCACCAGAGTTACATACGAAACGCCGCGCATCCAGGCAGCGACGATGATGATGCAGGAAGCGATCCCGCCAATGACATCACCGATTCCGGGAATGACGCCGACGATTCCATCGAGGCCGAAGCGGATCGAGGTGCCGGGAATCTTGAGAAAGTCGTCGAGAACATGCGACAGCAGGTCGAGATTCTCGTCGTCGAACAGTCTTCCGCTCAGCTTTCCACCGCGCTTCACAGGCGGCAGGACCTCGGGCTTTGCTGTAAATTCCATCGCACTCCCCACTGCGCCGGTGCTATAATTCTCAGTATACGGCGGCTATAGTTCAGTGGCAGAACGCCGCTCTGTGGCAGCGGATGTCGTGGGTTCGAAACCCACTAGCCGCCCCAAAAATTTCTCTTCTCATCAACGACTTCAGGTTCCCGATCGTCGTGGTTTCCGCTCCAGCCTCAACTCGAATCCATGCCGGAACCTCCGGCTGGGCCTACCCGACGTGGAAACCCGACTTCTACCCTCCCAAGACCCCGGCAAAGAAGTTCCTCGAGTTTTACGCCTCGCAGCTCACCTCTGTCGAGGTGAATTACACCTTTCGCGCCTTGCCTACCGCAACAATGCTCGAAGGCTGGCTCGCTGCCGCTCCTCCGCACTTTCGTTTCAGCTTCAAGGCTCCGCAGCGCATCACGCACTTCAAACGCATGCGTGAATGCAGCGCGGACGTGGCCCAGTTTGCCGCCGCGCTCGAGCCCGTTCGCCAGGCAGGCAAACTCGGCCTTCTACTCTTTCAACTCCCGCCAAACTTCAAAGCGGATGCCGATCTGCTCACCGCGTTTTTCGATCTGCCCGCCTTGCAGGGACCGGACCCGCTTCGCGTAACCTTTGAATTTCGTCACAACTCGTGGTTCAGTGAGGAAATCTACACCGTTCTGCGCGAGCATGAGGCCGCGCTCTGTATCGCCGAGAGCGAAGACCTGCTTACGCCGGAGGTCCACACCGCCGCCGGATTCACCTGCTTTCGCCTGCGCCGCAGCAGCGGCTACTCGGCCGTCGAACTCGACTCCTTCGCCAGGCGTTTCACCGCACTCGCCGAGCAGCGCGATGTCTTCGTCTACTTCAAGCATGAGGACGAACCCACCGGCGCGCTGAACGCCAAAGCTTTCCTCGACCGCACTCTCGCTATCGACACTCTGCCCCACGAGGACAAGCATTGATGTCAACAACAACGCTCGCAAGCGACACTATTCAAACCACCGATTTCCAGCCGCGGCGCTTCCTGCACAACGGCCACTTGCAGACCATCTTCGGTAATTACCTTCCGCGCACGAACACCCTGCCACCAGCGGAGGCGCAGCTTGTCGAAGTCTCGCCTGCGACCAAGCACCAAATCTCAAGCCAGGTCCTCTGCCACAGCCATTGGCAGCCTGAAGACGTCCGCGCCGCGCGGCCCACGGCCATCATCGTGCATGGACTCGAAGGCTCCTCCGACTCGCAGTACGTCGTCGGCAACTCCAATAAGCTCTGGCAGGCCGGCTGCAACATCGTCCGCATGAATATGCGCAACTGCTGCGGGACCGAGGCGCTGACACCGACGCTTTACCACTCCGGACTCTCGGGCGACGTTGCCGCGGTCATGCGCTTCTTCGTTGATCGGTACGATCTACAATCGGTCGCGCTGATCGGCTACTCCATGGGCGGTAACCTTATCCTGAAACTTGCAGGCGAACTCGGAAAAACTCCGCCGCCCCAGTTGCGCGCTGTTATCGGGGTCTCGCCGGTGATCGACCTTGCGCCCTCGTCCGACGCTCTCCACCTTTTGCAGAACCGCATCTACGAGATGAAGTTTGTCCGGGCCATGACTCGCCGTTTTCGCCGCAAGGCAGCGCTCTTCCCCCGCGCTTTCGATCCGAACCGCGCGGTCGGAATCGGCTCTCTCCGCGACTTCGATGAGCGCATCATCGCGCTCTACTCCGGGTTCGCCGGGGCGGAGGACTACTACCATCGAGTAGCTGCCGCCCGCGTCATCGACGAGATCACTGTACCGACGCTGATCCTGAACTCGCTCGACGACCCTTTCATCCGGCTCGCGCCCGATACCCGCGACAAGATCCTCGCCAATCCAAACATCAGCTTCCTTGAAACAGCCCAGGGCGGCCACTGCGCCTTCCTCGCCGAGCCCGACCCGGCCACCGGCTACGACGGCTATTGGGCCGAACATACCCTCGTCCGCTTCATCCTTGCCAACGCTTGATTATTAGCCAACTCCCTCACCTCAATACTTGAGATTCCTTTTTTGCTTGCAGGATGGATGGACGAGCCTACCTTGGACGAAAATCAGGAAGCCGGAGGTCCTTGTGCCAGAATTCTTTCAACCGTTCCATCTGATCGTTCTTCTCATCCTTCTTCCAATACCGATCATTCCTTTTTGGCACATCTTCAAGAAGGCGGGATTTGCTCCTCTACTCAGCCTCCTCATAGTTTTCCCCTCTCAATTTGGTTGTTCTGTATTATGTGGCATTTTCTCCTTGGAAAGCCCTTCCGATAGAACAAACGCACATGCCGATCGAACCGATGAGGTAGAGCTTTGTATGATGAGTATTGATGCTCGCCGAATGGTCCGTAGAAGCCTCCACAGACGATCCCGTCCTCGTCATCCCCTGGTCTGACCCCTCAGACCCTACGGGCAACCGCCGCTTCATCGACCTGCGCGAAAATCCCTACGATCTCGACCATCTTTCCGAAGCCGAGCTTTATCCTCCGCTGATGCACGCTCTTCGCGCGCTCAACGCGCCTCGATCTCCTGTGTTTACCGCGAAGTGCGATGCGTGGCGGCTGAGCCCAAAGGAAGATGCCGACGAGCTGGAACAGCTTCGCCTCAACCTCGATATCTTCGACGACGCCTCCAGCGATGCCTCTCACGGCTTCGTCAGCTATATCGATATCCTCTGGCGCGAGCGCGCCATCTTTGCGTCCTTCCATCAGCACGAGCAGCTTCTCCACCGCCTGACCCGGCATGCCGCTCCGCTCCTCCATCCCTACGCGATGCTCGACTGCGTGCTGCGGCCCGCGCTGGTCGATCTCACCGGCCCGCAGGAGGGCTTCGCTCTGAGTCTCTACATCAAGGCGCTCGGCCACGACCCGCAATCGGCCGAAGAGAACTGGGCCGCCGCACTCGACGCTGTCGTCGGCCTCGTCCGCGGCAAAGACCTCTCCTTCGCCTGACGACTTTTCCGCTTCCCGTCCCCGCTTTTTCCAGTTCCCAGCCCCACCCGCTACAATCAGATCAGAGACGCATACGGGCGCGTAGCTTAATGGATAGAGCATAGAGCTTCTACCTCTACGGTTGCAGGTTCGAGTCCTGCCGCGCCCACCACCACCCAACGCGTTCGAAACTCTCATCTATTGGGCGCTGGCGAGAGGGCCCGAACGTAAAAGGGGGCCGCCGAGATTCGGCGACCCCTACGTTATTTGTTTAAAATTTAACTACTTCTGAGAGACAGTCTTTGCCTGGGACTTCGCCTTGTTGTCGATAAAGGCCTGCTGCGCCTCAAGGACTTTGTCGCGAGCGAAGGCTGCATCATGCCAGCCCTTGACCTCGACACGCTTGCCCTCGAGGTCCTTGTAGATGGCGAAAAAGTGTGTGATCTCCTTGAGCATGTGAGGGTAGATCTCGGAGTAGTTCCAGACGTCCTGATAACGGGGATTATTTTTACCGACGCAGAGCACCTTCTCATCGGCTACGCCCTGATCGAGCATCTCAAGCACGCCGATGGGGCGGACCTCCTGGAGGCAGCCGGGAAAGCTGGGCGTATCGACGAGGACGAGAACGTCCAGGGGGTCGCCATCGGCAGCGAGCGTGCTGGGGATAAAGCCGTAGTCGCCGGGGTAGTGGACGGGCGAGTAAAGATTGCGGTCGAGCCTGAAGACATGCAGTTTCTTGTCGTACTCGTACTTGCTGATGCCTTCGGAGGGAATCTCGATGACGGCGTTGATGACCTCCGGGGCCTTATCTCCGACGGGCAATTCAAGATAGTTCGGCATAAAGTCTGGGATCTCTTCTCATGTGCGAAATTTTGCAGCTTGTGGCGTGCGGTGGTGGCTGCGGGGGCGATGCTCCCCGATCCGTTTTTAGGAAGGAGAGCGGTACCTTGTCTATAATCAAGCAAAATGAAGGCTCATGTCTATGTCACGCTGAAACGAACGGTGCTGGATGCCCAGGGGCAGACAGTCGCGGATGCACTGCGGCGAATGGAATATCGCGGCATTGCTGACGTGCGGCAGGGGAAGTATTTCCTGCTGACTCTGGAAGATGGAATAGATCAGAACACGGCGCAGGCCGAGGTGGAACGGATCGCGCGCGAGGTGCTGACCAATCCGGTAATCGAAGAGTTTACGTTCCGGCTGGAGCCTTAAACAGACTTATCCGGCCCTTCATATCGGGCTTAGCCGGTATTTTCATATCAAAGTTAATCGTCATGGCTGGAAGCGATAAGCGGCTGGTGCTAGGCTCAAAAGCATAGCAATGGAGAACCCTTTGAGTCCTGCGTCTCTAGAACGCTTAGCGGCCCGCCGGCCGACCGGAACAGTTGCTGCCGGCAGTCGGTTTGTCCAGGCCTGCCTTCGTCAGCCGGTAGATCGCACCCCGGTCTGGCTTCTGCGCCAGGCTGGACGGTACATGCCCGAATATATGGCAGTGCGGAAACACCACTCCCTGCTGGATATCTGCCGCACCCCCGAGATTGCTGCCGAAGTAACAATTACCGCCGCCCAACGGTTGGGCGTGGACGCTGCAATTATCTTTGCCGACCTTCTGCTGCCGTTTACGCCGATGGGATTGGACTTCGAGTTCCTCGCCGGCGAAGGCCCGGTTGTGCATGTGCCTGTGCGCACCGCGGAACAGGTACGCGCCCTGCGAATAGATCGCGTGGACGAACTGAGCTATGTTGCACATGCGATTGAGAAGGTTGTCGCTCACTTTGCTGCCCCGCGCGAAGATGGCGATCAGCTTGGGATCATCGGATTTTGCGGCGCGCCGTTTACGCTGGCCAGTTACATGATCGAGGGCGGTTCCTCGCGGAATTACGTCGAGACAAAGAAGCTGATGTATAGCGACAACGTCGCATGGCCGTTGCTGATGGAAAAACTGGTGACCGTGCTGGTCGGTTTTGCGCAGCAGCAGGTAGAGGCCGGAGCCGATGTCATTCAGATCTTCGATAGCTGGGTCGGCGCCTTGAGTGTGACCGATTATCGCCGCTATTGCCTCCCGGCGACGACCGAACTTGTACGGCGAATTCAGGCGCTGGGTGTTCCGGTGATTTATTTCGGCGTGGACACTGCGTCGCTTTTGCCGGCCATGAGCGAGACTGGAGCCGATGTGATCGGGCTCGACTGGCGCGTTCCCCTCGACGCAGGATGGAAGGCTGTCGGCGGAGGTTGTGCCGTGCAGGGGAATCTCGACCCAATCACCCTGTTTGCCCCTGAAGATGTGCTGAAGGATCGAGTACGCGAGGTGCTGGCCGCCGCAGCTGGACGTCCGGGGCACATCTTCAATCTGGGGCACGGCATCGTACCCGGAACTCCCGTCGAAAATGTCATCAAGGTAGTCGAGTGGATAAAGGAGTACGGAGCGCAATGAGCGGAGAGACAGGCCGAGGTGCTGTTCTGCTGCTTGCGCACGGGACGCCGGACGTGCTCGGCGAGATGGCCGAGTATCTCGGCAAAGTAACCGGTGGACGGGCGCTTCCTCAAGAAGTGGTAGAGGAGTTGCAGCATCGGTATCGTCAGATCGGCCTCAGAGAGACGCCCGGAGCGGAAGCTCCGCCTCTGACAAAGTGGACACTCATTCAGGCGCATCTGCTCGAGCGTGCTCTGGACCGCCTTGGAGACTCCGACACCAGAGTTTACGTGGGAATGCGAAACTGGCATCCGTATATTGCGGAGGCGATCGCTCGAATGCGGCTCGATGGCGTAACCCGCATCAAGGCAATCTGTCTCGCTCCGCAGAACTCGAGGACCAGTGTCGGACTCTACCGCAAAGCTGTCCTCGCCGCCGCCAATGGGCTGGAGGTCGATTTTGTTACCGGCTGGGCCGAGCATCCGCTGCTGGCGCTGGCATTTGCCGACCGGCTGTGGCCGGTATGGGCGCTGGCGTGTGCACAGTCTGGGCGGCGCGTCCCCGTATTGTTTACGGCGCACAGCGTTCCCTGCCGCACGATTATGTCCAGCGGAACTCCGGTTCATCCCTCTCCCGATCCTTATCCTGTGGAAGCGAAACGCACCGCGGAACTCGTAGCGCAGCGCCTGGCTGTCGTTGGATTCAGAGACAAGGATTGGTACTTCGCCTTTCAGAGTCAGGGCGTAAGCGGCGGCCCATGGATTGGACCGACCGTCGAGGACACGCTGAAGGCAATCAAGGAAGCAGGTCATGTCGGCGTTGTAATGCAGCCCGTCGGATTTCTATGCGACCATGTCGAGATCCTGTATGACATCGACATTGCCTTTGCAGAAAAGGCGCGCGAGCTAGGCTTGAAGTTGTGGCGCGCGGAGAGCCTGAACGATTCCGAGGTGCTGATCGACGCATTAACGAAGATTGCATCGGGGCAATACAAGGCAGAGGTCGATGAGATAACTGTTCCTGCGCAGGTTTAAGCTGAGACAAACCGAGCCGACGCGGAGGCATTGGCCTCCGCATTCTTATTTGGAGAGTGAATGAAGAGGATTGCAATCGTCGGCGGCGGTATAGCAGGATTGGCAGCAGCATACGAACTGTCGCGCCTTGCTGGCAGCGGAGCAGTACTGGAAGTTGTGCTCTTCGAGGCCTCGCCACGGCTGGGCGGAATTGTTGAAACGGTCCGCGAAGGCGGCTTCGTCATCGAGTGCGGCCCCGATGCATGGGTGACGGAGAAACCCTGGGCGCGCGAGCTTGCAGAAGAGCTTGGCCTGGGCGACGAGGTCATGCCTTCAAACGACGCCACGCGGAAGACCTACGTTCTGATGAACAGCCAGCTCAAAGCGATGCCGGACGGGATGCGGATGATGGTGCCGTCGGATCTCGATGCTCTCGACCAGTCGGAGTTATTCAGCGCGGAGGCAAAGCGGGCATTTCACGATGAAGTGAATCGAGCCGCTGAGCTAAAAAGCAATGCACCGCAACAGGACGAGAGCGTGGCCTCGTTGGTGCAGCGGCACTTCGGCAATGAAGTGCTCGAAAAGATTGGCGCGCCTCTGCTGCGTGGGGTCTTTGGCGGCGATGTGACGAAGTTGAGTGTACGCGCGGCGATGGCTCCGTTCGTCGCGATGGAGCGCGAGCATGGCAGCCTGATTCGAGCGATGCAGATTCATGCCGCTGCGAAAGATGGCAAGCAAGCCGCGGTCTTCACCACACTGCAAAGTGGACTGGGAACGCTGGTGGATCGCATGGTCGCAGCTATTCCAAAGGCATGGATTCGCCTGGGAACGACCGTCCATTCGATCTCACGGAACCACGATCGCTGGGCCATCAGAACGTCCGCCGCGGAGGAAGCATTTGACGCCATCCTTATGGCCGCACCCATCCATGTTGCGCGCGCTCTGCTCCAGCCAATCGATGTGCGAGCGACAGAACTCATGGAGATGGACTCTAGTTCGGCGGTCGTCGTAGCCTTTGGATTTCCCGATGCAGTTGGCTTTTCTACTCCTCCGGGCTTCGGCTTTCTGGTGCCACAAGGATCGGGGAGCCGTCTGCTGGCGTGTACCTTTGTAGACCAGAAGTTTGCAGGCCGTGTTCCGCGAAACGGAAAGCTGTTGCGCGCCTTCTTTGGCGGAGATGCTGCCGAGCGCTTGATGCGCTGCGGCAATGATGAAGCTGCCTCGGTAGCACGGCTCGAACTGGCGCACATTCTCGGGCCGCTGCCTGAACCTCAGGTGACCGTGGTGCGGCGCTGGCCGAAGAGCCTTCCCCAATATGCCATCGGTCATATGGAACGAATGAAGGAACTGGATGAACGTGTAGGGAAGCTGAATGGATTGTCCCTGTTGGGAAATGGTTATCGTGGAGTTGGAATACCCGATTTAGTAAGAGACGCGCGATCTGCTGCGCGCCGGATCGTATAAAGGAGGTAAGCAATGAGCATCGCGACGACCCATGGAGATAGTGGGCAGACCGGATTAGCCGGTGGCGTGCGCATCTCGAAGGCGGACCTGCGTGTAGAGGCTTACGGCTGCGTCGATGAGTTAAATACCGTGCTGGGTTTTGCCCGCAGCATCTGTAACCACAAGGAGATCTGCACCTGGACCGAAGAGATTCAGCGGACGCTCTTTCGTGTCGGTGGCGCGCTGGCTACACCGCCGGAGAACCAGAAAAATGCTCCCGTCATCTCGCTCGACGATGTAGACGCTCTGACAAAGCTCGTCCATCAGATCGAAGCGACCGAGGGCATTCTTTCCGACTGGTCACTGCCCGGCGCACACACCGAATCTGCCGCATACGAGATGGCTCGCACCGTCTGCCGCCGCGCCGAACGCAACGCGGTCCGGCTTGCGGAGAATGGCGTGGAGGTAAAGCCCGAAATCATTGCCTACCTCAATCGCCTCTCAGACCTCATCTGGCTCTTCGGCAGATTGATTGAGCTGAACGCTGGTATCGACGCTCGTCTGCGCACTGGCGATACCAAAGGACCGCAGTGGTCCAGGGCATGGAAGTAGCTGAATATATTTCATGAGAGCCTGACATAATGGCTTCCATGAATATATTTTCCTTTGGCCTCCCGAAGCGAAATATGCAGCTGAGTTTTTCGACCGCTCGGCTTACAGTTATCGTTATCCTCTCTCTCATCGCTGGTGGAGCTTCCTCCATCTGCCTGGCGCAGAAGAGCGCTTCCGATCTGGATCTGCACGGGACAATCACCCACGCCAACCATCAGACTTATGTAGAAGTCCCGTTTGAAGTACCGAAGGGTGTCACTCGCGTGACGGTAAGCTTTTCCTACACCGGACGCGATCAGCACACCACGATCGACCTCGGTATGTTCGACGGCGAACGTTTTCGCGGATGGAGTGGCGGCAACAAATCGACCTTCACCGTTTCAGCAACCGACGCCACGCCTTCGTATCTTGCAGGCCCGATTCGCCCCGGAAGATGGAAGCTGATACTCGGCGTTCCTAACATCAGGGAAGGTGTTCGCTCCGAGTACGAAGCTAAAATTCATCTTTCGCGCGCCGGAGACAGGCCGGAGGTTTCGACCTTCAGCGATGCTCCCCTGCGTACCGACCCGGCATGGTATCGCGGCGACCTGCACATGCACGACGCGCACAGCGATGGCTCGTGCCTCAGTCAATCGGGCAAGAAAGTTCCCTGCCCTCTCTATAAGACGGTCGAGACGGCGGCAGAGAGAGGTCTCGACTTCATCGCCATCACGGACCACAATACGATCTCGCAGTATAGCGACATGCGCGAGCTGCAACCCTACTTCGATCACCTGCTCCTGATCCCCGGCCGCGAGATCACGACTTTCCAGGGACACGCCAATGTATTCGGGCCCACCGACTTCATTGATTTCAGACTGACGAGCCCCCATGTTCCCAACTTCAACCGGTTGCTCGACGAGGTCCAAAGCATGCACGGCATACTTTCAATCAACCATCCCGGCATCCCCTCCGGAGAGTCCTGCATGGGGTGTGGATGGACAGTGCCAAATACTGACTTCAGTCGAGTAACCGCCATTGAAGTCATCAACGGTGGTGACGCCGGTGGGCCGCACTCCGGCATCCCGCTGTGGCAGCAACAGCTCAATAACGGCTTTCGACTTACGGCGCTCGGTGGCAGCGACAATCATGATGCAGATCTAAAAGCCCAGACTTATTCAGCCATCGGTCATCCTACGACCGTGATCTATGCCGCGAATTTATCTGAGAATGCAATTCTTGATGCGATTCGCGCCGGACACGTCTTTGTCGACGCCCAGGGCTCGAAGAACCGGGTCATTGAATTTACAGCGAAGACAGCAACAGGCGCGGCATCCATGGGAGACGAAATTCAATCTTCCGCAGGCCAACAAGTCCGCTTCACCCTCAAGATGATCGCCCTCGCAGGCGACCATCCGGAGATTATTCTGGATGGCCAGCCAGCGACGCTCCTGGACGCCTCAGCAATCAAGCAGAACGAAGAGACAAGGACCTTCGACTATCAGAGCGACGGCAAGAGGCATTGGCTCCGCGTCAACATCCGCTCACAGAGCGGGGCTCTTCTTATTGTTGGAAATCCTATCTACCTGAATTTTGCCAAACGATAAGAGCGGTCTCCTGTCAGCGAGCGCCGATGGGAGGCGCCAACAATTGATCCACACAGCCGGCAGGCTTTGTGACCGGATTACACCGAGCAATGAGACCATCGGGAAACTTAACAACATAGCTGGTCCACGTCGAAGGCTCCGACGCCGGGTAATCCGTGCTGATCATCTGGGCCCCGCTTGAAAGCGCAAGATCGCGCCGCGTCGTATCGTTTGCGCGCGCCTGGTCCGTGTTCTCATCCGAACGTGTTCGCACCAGATAACCCTGCTTCACCAGCGCATCGATCTCTTCACGCGATCCATCATTCTCTTCAGTGAATGCCGCATCGGGAGCACCCGGCTCGGCATTGGTAAAGAGCACCCGTCCACGCAGCGATGGATGTCCCTTCGTATAGATAGGCTCTACATGTCTCTGGTCCATCAGGAAGATGACTTTGCCGCGGGCCTCCGCCTGTGTCGGCCATTTGCCGGCATGAATAGCCTCAACCAGCGTTGACGAACTACCACGCACGTCATCGGGAGTAATCATCTCGTTCGATCTGAAGACCGACCGAATCTCCTTATCCAGAGCATCGAATACAGGAGTAGTAAATGTTTCCGGAGTTACAGAATTCGGCAGGTTGCGATCTCTTCCTTCTTTCGTCTCGATCAAAATAAAGATGGGAAGATGCTGAGGATGCTGCTTCGACCAGTCTCGAACATCGGTAAGACAGGCAATGAGCGTCATGCAGGTGCTACGCACATCGATGTCCTGCATGTGCAGCACCTTGAATCCCGGCTTGTCCATCACATGATGAGGATCGTACTCTGAATCTGCCGGCAGTCCCGCCTTCGCTACCATATCCAGAATTGCAGGATGCGCGTACCGGCCTCCTTTCGTATCGGCATATACGTCGATCTCTATCTGACGTACTCCACCCGATAGCTGATCGGCGAGTGGAGCATGATGATAGTCGAGACCATGCAATCCCTTGGGGTTCTTCATCTCCATCAGCTTCCTCGCGCTGGGAGGAAATCCCGCATGGTAGCTGTTGTGTGAGCCAATCACCTGTATCTGATTCACATGGATGTGCTGGTCCTGCTCAGCAGCAGTCGTATGCTGAGCGAGAACCGATCCACCGATGGCGAATACCGCCAACGCTAAGGAGATGCGAGTTGCATTGCTGATGTTCATCATTTGTCCCGTCTTGAAAATATAAACTTCTATGCAACCAGCCTCCAACTATCTCTGAGGCTCTCGCAATCGCTGCACGGCGCCGATCGAAAGGACTCAGCGCCATGCAGTAGTTACGTTTCTTTCAATTGGCTGCCTGCAAAGCGTCAGAAGATGATCTTCGCAGCAAGTTGTAGTTGGCGCGCCGGAGAGGCCCCTGTGATCTGCCCGAAACTTGAGCTTCCAAAAGAACTATTGGCACTGCCATAGTTGACCTTGTTCAGCACATTGAATGCTTCCGCCCGGAAGTCCAGATTCGAGCTGTCGCTCCATAGCGGAAATGCTTTGTGCAGCCCGACATCGGCCTGATAGAACGCGTTGGACCTCTCCGAGTTACGCGTTACATTGCCCCATGGATAGGACGTGGGAGTTGTGAGGTTCGCGGGCGTGAAGTAGCCCTTCAATGAGGTTGGCGTCTTCACGTATCCCGAAGAAGGACCCTTGATCGGGCCGTTATTCAGTCGCTGCGGACGGTAGGTCACCAGGTCGGAGACATAGAGAGGCGACGATGACGACAGTCCGTACGTGATGTTCACCGGCAAGCCGCTCGTCATGGTGTTGATCAGTGTGAATTGCCAGCCGCCGAGCACCGTATTGACCAGCCGATTGGTGTCTCCTCCCCACCTGCGTCCATGACCGTAAGGCAGGTCGTACACCATGGAAAGCGTGTCGGCCAGCGGCTGGTCGTAACCGCCGGGACCGTAGTCCGCGCTTGGATTGGCATAGTTCACGCGCGAGTTGTCCCCATTCTGGGTCTCAAGATGGCCGGAGGAGAGATCGAAGATACGGCCGTAGGTGAACGAGTTCAACAGATAAAGGCCCTTATTGGCGCGCTTTTCCAGCTTGAATTGAAGCGAGTTATAGTTCGCCGAACCCGCACCGTAGGCGATCTCGATCGGTCCGAAGTTCGACACCGGCCGGCGCGACTGCAAATTGCCGCATGTTACTCCAGGCCCAGCAATACAAGGCGTGGCCTGGTTGTAGTCGGCCAGAGTTTGCAGGTGCGTCGCCTTGTTGCCCACATAGGCAATGTCCGCAACAATTCCATAGGGAAGCTGTCGCTGGATGCCGAGTTGATAGCTCTGCACGTAGCCGGTCTTGAAGTCGCGCGGAATATAACGCGACGTCGCATTCAGAGGATTGAAGTACGCCGGCGACGTGAGGTTGGCAGCATAGCCCTGCTGCGTCTGACGGAAGCAGGTCGACTGGGGCTGCGTGTCGTTGGTGCAAAGGGTTGAGGGGGATGGGGCGGTTGCCGCGGAGGTCCCTTGCGTAATACTGGCGTTCACCACATCCGGCCCGTTGTACGTCAGGTTATTTTCGCCGCCGGCACGGTTCCACTGCGTGTAACCGATGCCGTAGCCGCCTCGCAGCACCGTCATATCGTTCGCGGAGTAAGCAAACCCGAAGCGCGGCCCAAAGTTATTCAGCGGTGTGTTGACCAGCGAGCGGCTATAGATTCCACCGCTTCTCGCTTGAATCAGCGAGTTGGTCTTCGGATCGAAGTTTGCCAGCCGGTTGTCCTTCTCATACTGCGGCGTCACGATCTCATACCGCAGTCCGGCATTGATCGTGAGCTTCGGCGATATCTTGATGTCATCCTGGACATACATGAAGTTGTACCGTTGCCGCAGATGGACAATCGCGTAAGTGGTCAGAGAGTAGGACGAGCGGTTGCCCATCATAAAGTCCGCCAGATTGCGCGCCTGCTGCGTCGCCGCATCGTTGCTGGTCGAAGTGCCGGACGGCCGCGAAAACTGGCCGGCATAGTTGTCCTGACCATAGCTTGGGTTGAAGTCGTTGACCTCGGTGTTCACAGCCTGGTATTCATAGCCGAACTTCAAGCTGTGCCTGCCCTTGATCCATGTGTAGTTGACCTTCGGGTTGTAGATCGTCGGGTTCTGAAACTGAGGGTTCGAAGGCTGGGCCCCAAACTGTGAGAAGCCTGTCACCGATTGGGCATTCAACGACCGGACGACCAGCGGAGCAGTCGGCAGACCATCGGTAATGCCATTCTCCACCAGCATCGAAGGTTGGCCCTGCCCGATGGGGAATTTGCCGCCCAGGTTGCGCGACCATCCGAAGCGGACATCGAGCAGCTTGTTGGGCGAGATGGTCCACGTCGCGCCGCCGGCGATATCGCGGTTCTGAATGCTGACATTGCCATTCGAGTTGCCGCCCGCCCTTCCCGGAATGCCGGGAGGATCGAAGATATAACCGCGATGTTCGCTATACCGTCCGAAGATGCTCAAGCGGTCGCTGAAAGTATGGTCGATACGGCCATCGCCCTTGTCATCGTTGATGATGCCGCGCGGTGTGATGGCGAAATTATTCGATGTGCCGCTCTGGTTCGGCAATGGCAGCGCATCCAGCACGGCGCGCGCGAATGGCGTGATCGCGCTGCCCGGGACTTGTCCCGTCGGATAGTCTTCGCCCGTCACAGGATTGCGCAGCGGGATACCGAAGTTCCCGGCACGCTGGTCGGCCGTCGGCAGGGTCGAGGTCGAGTTTGCATTATTGAAGATCTGACGCACTCCCTCGTAGTCACCGAAGAAGAAGGTGTGGTCCTTCCAGATCGGGCCGCCAAATGTTCCGCCAAACTGATTGCGGATAAACTTCGGCTTGGTCGCGCCCGGCGCGAGAAACGGCCCAATCGCGTTGAAGGAGGTATTGCGCACGTAGTCCCACGCCCTTCCGTGGAACTGGTTGGTGCCGCGGCGGATCGACGCATTGATCACAGCTCCAGTCGTGCGTCCGTACTCCGCCGAATAGTTGTTGGTCTCCACGCGAAACTCACTGACTGCGTCCGGCGAGGGAGGGATATTTTCGTTCGCAAAACCCTGGTTCGACGTGCCGTAGTTGTTATTGTCGAGGCCGTCCAGAAGGTAGTTGTTGAAGGCCGAGCGTTGCCCATTGATGTTGAAGGAGCCTTCGCGGCTCGAGGTGCCGCTGTTCTCGATGCTCGACTTGCGTGCGCCCGGGACCAGCAGCACAAGGTCCGCATAGGAACGCCCGTTCAAAGGAAGGTCTTCGACCTGACGGGTGCCGATCACGGTGGAATGCGAGCTGGTCTCAGTCTCGAGCAGCGTTGGCGCGGAGCTTACGGTCACCGTCTCATTCACCGATCCAGGCTTCAGGGCCACATCGACGCGCTGCCGGGCATTGGTCGTCACCATAAACGGCGGCGTCTGCGTCCGCTGGAAGCCGGTAGCTTCGGTCGCGACCTCATACCGTCCAATCGGCACGCTCGAAAACTCATAGCGCCCGTCCGAGTCCGTGGTCGCCGTCTGCTTGATGCCGGTGGCAACGTTGGTCAGCGTCACTGTGCTGTTGGGGATTGCAGCGTTCGTGGTGTCCCTGACATAGCCAAGCACCGATGCCGACTCAAATTGCCCGTAGCATTGGAGCGCCGGCAGAAGCAGCAGAACCGCCATCACCAACCGCAGCCATCCCCACGAACGAGTTGACAAGCCCAGCCGAGCGGCTGCGGCCTCCGAATGAACGGTTCTTCCTGCTTGCATGTTTTGCATCATCTGTACTTCTCCTCGAAATTGAACTTCATTTGATTGCAACGCGGCGGCATCCTGTGCCTCTGCGCCTCACAACTCTGCTTCTAGCAGCGGACGCTAAGAACACTACGCATCCAAAAGCTCGCCTGTCAACTAAAATTCCGATAACGGAACCGATAACGTAAAAATAAGCGATATCACCGTAAACGGTTGATATGTAAATGTTTACATTTGAAACCTGTTATAGTTTAGCGAAAACTACAACGAACCGAATCGTGGGCGCAACTACATAGGTCCATCATGCTGGTTTTGTATAAATTCAAGGTAAACATCCAGTGACTCCTCGATAAACATACCTTCCATTGGTCCGAGCCACTCCCTTGGAATCATCTTGACTCACGCATATCGAGCGTCGACCGTCACCACACCCCACTGCCGATCCACCACCTCGCGGTGTGCCGCCATCATCCACACAAAATTCAGTGCACTACCAGGAATCGCTACGTTCGGGTGATATCCCTCCGGCAGCAGCACTGCATCGCCGTCGCGCACAACCTCGACGTCGGCAGCCGAGATTCCGCCTGTGTACACCAGTTGCAAACCAAACGCAGGCTCCGGCATATCGAAGAACACATAGATCTCTTCAAGCATTGCCGCGTGTTCATGTGGAGGCCAGCTCGTCCAGTTCCCCGGCAGCGAACTCGTCACACCCGCCACCAGCCGTCCCGCCTTCACATTCGTGCCCAGCATAATGTTGATCTCACGCTTCGAGCTCTCATTGCCCGCCACAAAGTGCAGCTTCTCATTCGCCTGCACGCTCGCATACGGGACAAACTGTACGGGATACTCTCCCTCCACCACCGCAGAGCACTCTACAAGATCGACCTCCGAAGCTGTCTCGACCGTCACCGGCAATCCCTTTGAAACATACAGGGCGTCTTTGGTCTGCAACTCAAAGCGCTCTGAACCTACCGTGACTACAGCAGCGCCGCTCAGGCATATCAGGCCGGTCTCCTGCCCGTCATTGGTAAAGCTCACGCGACTCTGCTTCGCGCCCAGCCGGATCCGTCCATAGCTCATCTGCCGCATCGAGCTGTTGTTCGGATGAATAAAGATATTCCGTCCCTCGGAACCAGCCGTACCGCTAATCAAACGCTTCGACATCGTTTCTTCCTGTCCGGCTTTCGCCTTGTGCAGATCAAAAAAATAGCCCCGAAAAAGCTCTCGCCATCTCGGGGCTGCTCAGTGAAAACTCGCAGAGGGGCCGTCCACTACCACGCAATCTTCGCCGGGAAGAACTCGGCAAACAGATCGTCGTAGTAAGGCTTCAGCTCCTTCAAATTCGGCTTCGTGTGTCCCTTCGAGTACAGGTCATACACATTGAACTTGTTCACCCAGTCGAACATCTCGACATCGTGATCGCTCATCAGGTGCCGGTAAGCGCCATGCCGGTGCGCCGAGTAGAACGAGTGATACCGCAGCATGTACAACGACTCTTCCGGCATGTAATTCTTCATCACTTCGCCGATGTAGCCGTCGTGCCCGAACGACATGTGTACCTTGCTCAGACCGCAGTTCGGTTCATAGATGCCGTACTTCGTCTGATAGAGCGGGTTGTTGATGTCGGGGTTCGCCTTGAAGTACTGCGGAAAGACGATCTGATCGGAGTAAGCGCAACCGACAGGAAACGTATCTCCCACCACGCCCCACTGCGGCTCGCCCCACAGGCACAGCACCTTGCCCAGGTCGTGAATGAACCCGGTCAGCACAAACCATCGCGGGTGCCCGTCCTTGCGAATCGCCTCCGACGTCTGCAGCAGATGTTCGATCTGGGTCAGGTCCGTATCCGGATCGCTGTCATCGACCAGCGTGTTGAGAAACTCCGCTGCCTCCCAGATACTCTTCTCGCCTTTGTTCAGGCCGAAGTACTCCTTCTGCTTCGCCATCACATAGTCGAAGGTCTGGTACTGATGATTCAGGCGATAGAACTCGGCGACACCTGGCGTCGCCTCTTCGTCATACTGCCGGAACTCCTCTTCGCTCTTGCCTTCCTGATAGCGCCCGGTTAAAAACTCGTCCCACTCATCCATATCCTTCAGCGGTGCATCGGTAGGGATTGCAGTTGTAGCCATAAGATTTCCTCTTCGGCGAGAGACCCTGCGGCTCCCGCGTTACCGCTAACTATAGTAGCCTGCAAATGCCGCTGTGGCAAGCGGAATGTTCCGCTTATTTCACAGCGGCAAGGCCAACTGTCGACTGACGCGCGACCAGGGTCGACTCCAGCACAACGCTGCGCGGCGCCTGTTCCGGCTTTCCCGACAGATCCAGCGCAAACTCTCCCGCAACCCGCCCCAGCTCCGACGTTCCATGGTCGATCGAACTAAGCGGCACCCGCAGATAATCGGCATAGCGAAGGTTTCCGCAGCCGATAAAGGCAATATCCTCGGGCACGCGCAGGCCCGCCTTCAACGTCGCTTCAATCGCCCCAATCGCCGTCAAGTCGTTGTAACAAAAGACCGCATCCGGTCGGGGGGTCAGCCGCAGCAGCTCCTGCATCGCCTGAAAGCCGGCAATATCTCCAGCCTCCTCCACCCGCTCCCGCACCAGCACATAGCTCTCCGGCACCGCCAGCCGGTGCTCTGCCATGATGCCCCGGTATCCACGGAGCCGGTCAAAGGACGGGCTGGTGTTCTTGCCGCCGATATGGGCGATCCGCTTCCGGCCAATCTCAATCAAATGTTTCGTGGCCATCTCGCCAACCTTCACATCGTCGGTTCCGACGAAGTGCGCCGCCAGATGGGGAAAGTTGCGGTCAAACAGCAGATAAGGGGTCCGCACATCGCCCAGTTCGTAAAAGTTGCGCAGGCTTGCCTGGCACGAAGCGATCAGCAGAACGTCGATTCCCCGGCTCAGCAGCGTCCGAATCTCCTGCTGCTCCACCTCGGGGTCTTCTTCCGACGAAGCCAGGATCAGCGCCCGCTTGCTCGTCCGCAAGACGCCGCTCAGCGACTTGGCGAACTCGGCGAAGAACGGATGCACCAGGTCCGGCACCACCAGCCCCACAGTATACGTCCGTCCGCTCGCGAGTCCCCTTGCCATCATGTTGGGCTGATAGTTCAGCTCCTTCATGCGTTTCAGAACCCGCTTCCGCGTCTCTTCCCCGATATCGGTGTTTCCCCGCAATACCTTCGAAACGGTAACAACTGACACTCCCAGATCGCGTGCAATATCTTTCAGCCTTACAGCCATGTCCGCTCCTCAAACTACTCCACACCTGAAGCATACCCAAACTCAATGAACCCCGCGTTGCCTGACCCGTCAGTCGCTGTCCTCATTAAGAAAACCGCGTCCTGCGCCACAAACTCCACGTCCCGGCAACCAGGCTTAGTAGCAAGATCGCGCCCAGCGCGGCAATCCAGCGAACATCCATCGCCAGGGGAGGAACGACAGCCCGCAGTCCAAGCCAGAGAAACACGCCGGTAGCGAGAGCAATAATGGCATAGTCCCACCAGCGCCGCTTCTCGTTGCGCGTGTTGAACTCGTCGCCGGCCATCGCCATCATCGTCCGGTTATAGTCCAGCCCATAGCGCTCGCACTCGCGCAGCACCGCCTCGTTGGTCGAGGTCTGCTCCTTCGATGACGCCACCGCTGTACTGATGGCCAGCGCTCCCAGAATCATCACCACCGACCCCGTCACCACCAACAACTTATGGCGATGGTCCGCCGCTGCCAGTTCCCCAAACACCAGCGCGCCCCAGGCCAATCCCCACAACTGGTTCGTGTTCGAGAGCGGAATCCCACGCCCGATCCCCACATACTTCGTCGCAAACTGCTGAAACAAATCACCGATCACCCACATAAACCCGCCGAGAAACAGCCAGAAAACCATACCCCGCTGATGGAACAACTGGAACGAGGGCGAGTGCAGGCCGCCATCGAGCGCCAGCGTCAACGCAAAGACCGTGCTCAGCTCGCCGACCGTAAAAGCAGTGACAAACGACAACGGATTCATCCCACTCAAGTAAGCCTTCCGGTAAGGAACATACATCGTCCCCCACATCAGACTCGCCCCGGCGGCGGCCAATATCCCGCCCACCGCATTGTGGCCAGTCGCCGTCCCTCCATGCAGCGTGCTGAAACCGAGCATCACCGCCGCAGCCACAATAGCCACCGTCCCCAGCACTACTTTGCCGATGTTCTTCCCGCTGGCACCTTCCAGTTCGCGGAACAGCAGCCGCCCCCACAACAGCCCGATCAGCGAGTTCGTATTCCACAGCGGAAACGCCACCGCCAGTCCCACATCGCGGATCGCAAAGACGGTCAGGGTGTTCGCCACCGCCCACAGCGCCCCTGCCAGCAGCGCCCACACGATCAGGTGCTTCTTCTCAAAGAGATCGGCGAAGACGTAGCTCGTCCCCTTCAACAGCGTCGGGAAGGTCCACCGCGCCGTAAACACGCCCGCCACCATGCACAACGAGATCGCGAATGGAGAGAATCCCGCATTCACCAGCTTCGTCGGAGCCTCGGCGGCGCCCAGCCAGACTCCTGCCGTCAGGCCGCAAATCACGCCCAGACCATGCAGCGATATTCCCTCTTTTTGCTGCCCGGTTACCGTACTTCCCACACATCTCTCCCACATCCTGCTTCAACATCTCATTACAAAAGTGATTAGTGCAGCGCCACCAGCAGGGCGATCCCCGCGATCAGCACAAAAAACGGCACCAGAAAATGACTGTCGGTGACAATCGTCTTTACGCCACGCAGAAAATCCATCTCAACCTCACTTGAAGCTGCTTCAGCCTCATCGCAGTAAGCGGTTACGTTGCAGCAACCGTACATGCCACTGCAAAGCCTGTCAACCATTCCGCTTCAATAGCCAGAATGAATTTGTCTCCGCAAAAAAGCCCCGGAGAGTTCCCCAGGGCTTCCTGCAATTCCAGTGCGCACATTTAGAAGGGATTGAGCTTGTCCAGCCCCTTCTTCTTCTTGTGCTTGCTCGACGACTCATCCGACTTCTCGAACTCCGGCTTCGTCTTCTTGCCCTTCGGATTGGGCGCCTGTGCCGCCGGCTGAGGTATTCCCTTGACATCATTCACCGCATCCGGAGCATCGCCCGCCTTCTCGACAGCAGGCAGAGGCGCAGTATTCTCCGGCCCCACGGCCTTCAACCCGCCATTAGCCCCGTTGTCTTTCGGAGCGCCCGCAGAAGGTGAAATGATCTCTACTCCCATCGAATTCGAAGCCGCACCCGACGAACCTGTCGTACTCGTCGCGCCGGGAACACTGGTCTGTACCGCCGAGTCGTTACTGGCCCCACTGGTAGCCGTAGGCACCTCATGGAAGGCCAGCGGAGCCGCCGGTGCGGCTGGCGCTGCAGGAGCAGCCGCAGGCGCCGACGCTGCCGATTCAGGTTTGGCTGCCACGGGCGTCTTTGCCGCGGTCTCCGGATGCAGGGACTCATTGAAATCGGTAATGATCTTGCGCGTAATGTCCGGAGCCAGCGTCGGCTTCGGATCGGTCAGCGAGGGATCGCCAATATGGGCCGCCATCACCGTGTCCGGCTTGTGCATGACCAGCAGCATCGCCCGGTCCTTCAGGTTGTACCCGGAACGGCTGTTTTCGAGAGCCTCACTCGCGGCCACCTGCTCAGCCGTGGGCGTCGGAATCGGCAGCTCCATCGCCGCCAGCCGGTCGCGCGCATCTTCTACGTGCGGCGATGCCGAGTGCTCGAGCACCACCTTGCGGTACGCATCCGCCGCCTGGTCGTCATAGATATGTTCCAGTCGCGCCTTCGCCGCCTCGGGCAGCCTGATCGAGCGCACATAGCGCGCCTCCGCCTCATACGCATCGCCCAGACCGACCAGCACATCGTCCATGTGGCTGTACTCGGGATACGTGTCCACCACCGTCTGCAAGCGCGCGATCGTCGCAGGCCAGTTATTGTGGGTCGCATAGAAGTCGCCGATCTCCGCCTCGCGCTGCGCCAGTACCTCCTGTACCTCGCGCAGCCGCTGCTTGGCCTGCGGCACCAGCGACGACTGCGGGAATTGCTGCAACATCAGCCGGTACTCTTCTTCGGCATGGGTTGCCTTCGTATAGTCCCGGTCGGGTTTGTCCATCTGCCGGAAGTAGATGTCGCCCACGCGCATCTGCGCCTCGGCGGCCTCAGGAGCGTTGGGGAAGAAGGTAATGAAGTCCTTGTACTCGCTCTCGGCCTGCATCAACGCAGCCGTGCCGCCCTCTTTGTACCAGCTCTCGGCGATCGCCAGCTTGGCGCGCATCTGAAACTGCGAATCGGGATAGGTATTCAGCAACGTCTGCAAGTCCAGACGCGCGACGTCGAAGTGGCCCTTCTTGGTCGCCTTCACGGCCTTGTCGTACAACTCCTTGTCCGGCAGCTTGGCATCCTGCTCGGCGATCGGGGTCAGGTTCTTCTGCTTCCGCAGCTCCTTCTTGGTGTCCTTCGACGGGACGACCTTCTCCTTCTTCTCCTTGTGCTTCTTGGAAGCCGAAAGCGTGACGCTCTCCTGCTGCTGTCCATTGGCATCGGTCGTCGTCTGCGACGAGCCCGTCACCTGTGCCGCTGCAACCATCGAAGACGTCAGCAAGACCGCTACCGCCATCCCGGCCAGCGCACCGGCCTTCAAACTCGGAAAAAAGGAACGCTCACTCATCCTGCGGTGTACCCCATAAGCCTCGCGCATCGGCGCACAGGCTGCCTTCCATTCTAGCCTTTCCTGTCGGCCTTGTCTTAGCTCCGGCCGGGCGCGGCTGCACGAGCGATCTTCAAAAACTTCCGCGCATTTTGCTCTGTCTTTCGAGGGCTGAAGATGGCAGAGCCCGCCACCAGCATCTCCGCTCCAGCTTCGACGACGCTCGCCACCGTATCGTGAGCAACGCCGCCATCGACCTCGATGCGGAAATCCAATCCCATCTCCTTGCGCAACGCTGCCAGATACGCGATCTTTTCGAGCGCCAGCGGCAGAAACTTCTGCCCGCCAAACCCCGGATTCACGCTCATCACCAGCACATAATGCACCATGGGCAGCACTTCGATCAGCGTATCGACAGGCGTAGCGGGGTTGATAACCACCCCGGGCTTCATTCCATGCTGCTCAATCAGTTGCAAGGTCCGGTGCAGATGCCGGCAAACCTCCTGCTGCACGCTCACCAGGTCCGCACCCGCCTCGGCGAAGGCCGGAATAAACGCGTCCGGATTCTCGACCATCAGATGGCAGTCCAGCGGCAGCTTCGTCACCGGCCGCAGCGCCTTGACCATCGGCGGCCCGAACGTAATATTCGGCACAAAATGCCCATCCATCACGTCCACATGGACGATCGTCCCGCCACCGCGCTCCGCCGCTGCTACTTCATCCGCCAGATGCGCGAAGTCCGACGCCAGTATCGAAAATGCCAGTTCAATCAAGTGAAATTCACCCCTGCCAGCAAGTTTATCAGCGCAAAGTGAAGATAGATCATCTTCATAATTTTGTAAAAAAAGCATCGAAGCTGCTCTCGTCTGGCTCAATGCGACTAAAAAGAGGTGTGGGCAATTGGAATGGACAATACAATTCAAGAACTTCAGCTTTGAAAGAGTTTGCTCTAATGAAGGCTTACATCTTTGCATTGTCGATTGTCGTTTTATTGTCCTGCGAGCCTCTCAAGGCTCAGAGCGTGGCTCCAAATGTAGCGAAACCGGCGCAGATGGCACAGCCCGTTTTATCGCCACACACTCCTTCTGACAAAAAAGTCCCTGTCGTCTACACCAACAACGATATTGGCTTCTCCTTCAGCTATCCAGCCGAATTGCACGCCGAATCCGCCGAATCCTTGGCGGCAAAGTGGAAGCAAGCCACCAACAATAGCGATCCAAAATACAAAGCATCCGATGCCTGCACCCATGTTCTGTTCCACGCCGAGCGAAAAAGCAAACTCGGAGATGCAGGTCCTTCCATCACCATCTATGGCGACGACCACTCGCCAAAAACTGAAATTACAATTCCGATAGCAGGTTCGGTAATTATCACTGAAATGAATCAACAATGCCTGCCGGCTGAGTTCAAGGGTCGCGAAGATGAAATTCTTTCTGCCTTTGCCAGTGCGGTTGCCGAAGAGCCGGGTATGAAACTGATCGGCCAGCCTATGTGGTATGAAATCGATGGTCACAAGGTGCATGCAGGAATAGCGAAAAGCGTGAGCACCAAGGATGCCAGTTCCGCTGCGCCAGCAACGGACTATCTCGTCGATGTTGCCTCAAACATCAGTGGACACTTAGTGATCTTCATGATCGAGGCGCAAGATAATTACTCGCTGAATAAGCTGGTTCACGGTATGGTGCGGCTTGGAAACAGTGAGCCGAAACCGTTGCTTCCCATCAACATTCCCGATTAGCCGGGGGGACCGGGTGCCCCATCCATCGCGCTTTTGCGATGGGTGGGAAGATAGCGTCCGACCCAACCTACTCTCGCGATCGCTTCTCAGCCACCACCACTACCCGCTCGACGTCAGGCCTGCCTTCATGCAGAATCTTCACCTTGGCCCCCTTCGCCGCGTCCCGTTGCGTCTCCGCCATCTTCTTCGGCTCACCCAGAGCCGCCCGAGCCGCCCCCCGCAGAATCCGCCTTACCGGCCACCCACCCTCCGCATTCGGCAGAAAGACCTCGCCCGTCCGCTGCTTCTCCGGCCTGTAGTACCACCGCTTGAACAGCGAAAGATGATCGCTCAGCAGTGCCAGGTCTTTCACCTTCCCCACCTTAGACTCAAGCGCAGCCAGCACCGCCGCAGCCCTAACCTCAGGAGAATCCGTCACCGCACCCGCCTCTCCCTCGAGCGGGACCGCCTGCAACATCAGTGGCTGTGCAAACAGCGAGCTGCCCACGCTGGTCTGCTCCTTCACCGCCCGTACTCCCAGCGTCGAAAGCCGCTCCGGCCCGGCCAGGCATCCACCCTCCAGCAAAAACAAAGCCGCCTGCTCCGGCGACTCCTTCTTGACCGCAGCCGCCTGCACCATCACCGTCCGCAGCTTCGGAACCGGCTGCACCATCTCATCCGCCAGCGCCGCCGCAGCCTTCACCTTCTGCCACTGAACATGCAGCGCCGCCGCCTGCTCAAACTCCATCTCCGCCGAAGCCTGCTCGCGCTCCTGCTCGATCGCCGCCAGCCTGCTCTCACCACGGGTGTCAAAGAACGCCTTCACCGCTCTCGCCTCCGCCGCATACTCCTCCGGCGTACAGGCCTGCTTGCACGGCTCCATGCACTTCTTCATCTCCCCATACACGCACCCCGGATGCTCCGGATAAGGCTCCAAATCCTCCCAGCACCGCCGCAATTTAAATAAATCGAGCGCCGCATCGCAGTACCGCTCCGCCGCGGCCCGCGAAGGGAACGGCCCATACATCTCGGCCAGCCCGCGTTTGCTCAAGCGGTTCGTCGAATACACTCGCGGATGCGCATTCTCCATCGTCAACCGCAAAAAATAAGGAGTATGCAGCTTCAGTCTGCGCCGCGCCTCGGCATACCCGAACAACGCCACCGCCGCGTCATACAGCACCAGCGACGACTCGAACTCCGACCCGGTAACGCAATACTCAATCCGCGCCACCTTCTCCCGCAGATTCAGCCGCTTCGACTGCGACTCCGGCGGATCCAGCAGCCGCCTCATCCGTCGTCGCAGATCAGCCGTGCGCGTCAGATAAGGCTCATCGCCCTCCCTCGCACCGCAAAGCGCAAACACCCCCGGCAACGCATGCACAGCCCGCAGAATCTCCTCTGCCCGCTCCGGCGCAAAATCAACAACCGTATCGAAATGGAAGCTCAACCCCACACCCGGATTGTAGCTCTCAGTGAAACGCCAGAAGCTAAGCCCCGGCGATCATCATCCCTTCAACCCGAATCGTAGGAGCCGCGCTCGACCCGCGAAACACCAGATCGTTCCCAATCGCCACAATGTTCTTGTACATGTCCTTCAGATTCCCGGCGATCGTAATCTCTTCGACCGGATAAGCCAGTTCACCGTTCTCAATCCACATGCCGCTTGCCCCCTGCGAATAATCGCCAGTGACAAGATTCACGCCGAAGCCCATCGTCTCGGTGACATAAAGCCCGCTCTTCACGTCGCCAATCAACCGCTGCGGGGTAAGCGTACCCGGCTCAAGGTAAAAGTTTCCTGCCCCAATGCCCGGATTTCCCGCCAACCCACGCGATGCATTGCCGGTCGACTTCATGCCCAGCTTCTTCGCGGTATAGGTATTCAAAACATAGTTCTTCAGAATGCCATTCTCAACCAGCACTGTTCGCCGCGTAGGCAGACCCTCTCCATCAAAAGGAGAAGTCCCAAAGCCGCCGATGCCATCGAAGACCAGCGTTCCATCGTCGACAACCGTGATATTTTCGCCGGCGACCTTCTGGCCAAGCTGGTCGCAGAAGAAGCTGGCATTGCGATAGATCGAATCGCCGTTGGCCGCCTCGAAGATGTTGCCGACGATTGACCGTGCAATCTCAGGCGAGAAGACGACAGGCGCCTTCTGCGTCTTCACCTGCCGCGCACCGAGTCGGGCCAGTGTGCGCCGCGCCGCCTCGTGGCCAATCTCCTCCGGCGACTCGAGCTTACGCGTCGTCCGCGCAGCCGAGTACCAGTAGTTGCGCTGCATTCCGCCCTTCTCATCGACAGCAATCGGCATCGCCGAGAATCCGCAGTAGGAGCGGCGGTACTCGCCCACAAATCCACGCGAGTTAACGAGGATCTTGTGCGAGGTCGCCGTGTCGAAGTCGCCGCCGCCGGAGTTCTGGATGCGGGTGTCATAAGCCATCGCCGCAGCCTCAACCCGGCGCGCCGTATCAATCCGCTCCGCCGGAGGCATCTCGTTCACGTCTTCAAAATAAAGATGCTGGTCCTCTTCGATCTTGCCGAACTCACGCGTCTCAGGCAGACCGGCAAAGGGGTCTTCACTGGTAATCTTCGCCAACGTAATCGCACCATCCACCAGCCGCGCAATCGACTCCGCCGAAAAGTCCGAAGAAGACGTGCTCGCCGTTCGCTGACCGACGAAGACCCGCAGCCCAACAGCCCGCGAGCCGGACTCCTTCAGCGTCTCGACCTGCCCGAGGCGCACCAGCGCGGAGAACTCGTCGCCCTCGTAGACGACGGCTTCCGCATCGGTGGCTCCGGCTTTGAGGGCCTTGGCAAGAACATCAGCGGCGAGGTTTTTCAGGTCGGAAGCAATCTGTTCAGCTTGCAATGTTTCGATCCTTTAGTGACTTTTACGACGCGGAGACCCACGTCCGAAGGTCTGGACATGGGCACCCGTCTCTGCACGCCCGCGAGTCCCGACCCCTATGCTTTGCCTTAGTGGACAGGAGATTGTGAAGGGCGCGCTTCGCGGCCATCGGTGGCCTTGAGAAAATGCAGACCGGCAGCGCAGTACTCCGAATCGCTCTTCAACTTGTGCTCGACGTGCGGCGGTGGTGCATTTTCAGTATTGCGGCGAAAGACCTTGAGCGGACCGCCGCAGGACTTGCAGCGGAACTCCGTATCGTTATCGTTCAGGGCGTCGGCGATCGGCTTCACCTTCCAGAACGGCTCATAACCCCCGCTGGCTTTCACGCGACGACGCTTCACCTCACACTCATAAAACTTTTCGCGTTCGACTGCCATGATTCACCTCAATCTATTGGTGCGGTGCGCATGGGTTCGATTCCATGGGGTAAAAATAAGCAAAATCCTTTTAAGCACTACCGGTTACTGCCCGGTGCCGCCGACCGTCATGCGGTCGAGCTTCACGGTCGGCATGCCTACGCCCACAGGGACGCTCTGCCCGTTCTTGCCGCAGGTGCCGATGCCTTCATCCAGGGCAAGATCGTTTCCAACCATAGACACATACTTCAGTGCCTCCGGCCCATTGCCGATCAGCGTCGCGCCCTTCACCGGCTGCGTCACCTTGCCGTCTTCGATGAGGTAGGCTTCGCTGGCCGAGAAGACAAACTTGCCGTTGGTGATGTCCACCTGGCCGCCGCCGAAGTTCACCGCATACAGACCGCGCTTCACGCTCTTAATAATGTCCTCGGGCATATCGTCGCCGTTGAGCATGTAGGTATTCGTCATGCGCGGCATGGTGATGGCCTGATAGCTCTCGCGGCGTCCGCTACCGGTGCTCTTGGTACCCATGAGCCGGGCGCTGAGCTTGTCGGTCAGGTAGCCCTTGAGGATGCCGTTCTCGATCAGCACGTTCTCCTGCGTCGGCGTGCCTTCATCATCGACATTGAGCGATCCGCGACGATTGGGCATGGTGCCGTTATCGACCACCGTCACCTTGGAAGACGCAACCTGCTGGCCGATGAGGCCGCTAAAAGCTGAGGTTCCTTTGCGATTGAAGTCGGCTTCCAGGCCGTGTCCTACAGCTTCGTGCAAGAGGACGCCGGGCCAGCCGGGGCCAAGGACGACCTCCATCTCGCCAGCCGGGGCGTCCACCGCTCCCAGTTGAAGCATGGCGGTTCGGGCAGCCTCACGGGCAAAAAACTCAGGGCTCTTCTTGCCTTCAAAGAAGTCGAGGGCAACGCGGCCGCCGCCGCCGCTGGTTCCGCGTGCCGTGTTGGCGCCGTCTTTCGCAATGACGAAGACGTTCAAGCGGGCGAGGGGCTGGGTATCGCTGGCGAAGGTGCCGTCGGAGGCGGCAACGAGGATGCGGCGCAACTCGTCATTGAATCCGGCGCGGACCTGCACGATGCGCGAGTCGTAGGCGCGGGCAGCCTTGTCGGCACGCTCGATGAGCTTGAGCTTCTCCGAGATCTCGGCGTCCGAGGTAGCTCCGGCTACAGGATAAAGAGTCGGCGTCTCGGTGTGTGTAAATCCATGTGCCAGCTCCTTCGCCGGGCCACTCGCGATCAGCGCAGCGGTGCGGGCGGCTTTGAGCAGACGGTCGCTCGATAGGTCGTCGGTGTAAGCAAAGCCGGTCCGCTCGCCCGAAAGGACGCGGATGCCGCAGCCCACGCTGATGCCCTGGCTGGCGGATTTGACGAGGGACTCGTCGATACCGAGAGAGGTAGAGGTAACTGATTCAAAATAAAGGTCCGCATACTCTCCCCCGGCGGAGAGCGCCTCCCCCAGGCAGCGTTCCATCAGGCGTTCGGAGATGCCCAGTTTTTCGATGAAATAACGCTTGTGATCTGGAGAGGGGGTAGTCATCATAACCCATTATAGGCTTCGCGGGGAGGCTAAACGATCAGGACAGGTATTTTGCGCAGCGATGGGTGAATACGACGCAGTAATTGGCGTGGTTGAATCAGCGGGGAAACACACTATTGGGTGCGGCTTCGAAGCCGGGTTCAGCGTCCGTGAGAAGGGTCAGGCGAGGTAGCGGTGTTGAGATCGATGAACAGGCTGGGCAGGCCGGGAGCATGGCAGTTGCCGTCACTCGCGTAAGTCTGGGCGCAGGCTGCAGTGGTGGATTTGCGGCGGGGGGACTGCGCGTATTGCCAGACGATGGCATCGGGCGTTCCGCTGACGGCAAGCGATGGAGCTTCGAGGGTGCAGCCGTTCGACGGCGGGCAGGCGTCCTGCGCGACCCATAGGGCTATCTCGTGAAGATGCTGGGCTGTGACGTGGTTGCGGATGTCCTGGGCCGTGGTGATGGCATTGCCATAGCCCTCGTTAACAGGCTGGCCACTGGCGTAGACGCCCGGACGGAAGCCTGAGCGGGCGACGGCCTCGGTCCAGGCAAAGAGGTAGTCTGCCTGCTCGGGGAGAAGACGGCCGCCTTCTTCCTGATCGAGAAAGAGGATCGCTCCGCCGGGAAAGTGTTCTCGATGGGCAGCACCGATCGCGGCGGTGGCATCGGCCTTGCCGAGAATTGCGGGGTTGGTGCCGGACTTTTGCGCCTTCACAATTTCAGCATCGAGCCTTCCATTAAAGAGCACCAGAAATCCGAAGCCCTGATGCAGGAGAATATCGCGTTTGTCCTGCCAGTTATTCTGCTGCGCGCCGGGCGGGTTGTTGAGCCAGTATCCGACGAAGGAAAAGTGCTGGCGCAGGGCAGGGAGAGCTTGATCCCCGGGGTAGTTGTTGAGATCAAAGCCAATGTACGTGTGCGTCTTCGCCGCGGTCTGTGCCTGCGCCGCTGCCTGCTGCGCTCCGGCGAAGGCACCGAGAGTGAAGACAACGAAACTGATTATCAGCAGGCGCATAGGAAGGACAATATCAGCCAGTCTTAACTGAGGATATACAAGGACGTATGCTACCTTGCAATTCATACGTTTTTGAGGAGCGTCGCATGTCCCAGAGTGAATTTGATCCGAGATATCCGGTGGGCAGGTTTGTGAAGCCCGAGACAATCACGGCAGATGACCGGCGTGACGCGATTACGACGCTGGCGGAGATGCCGGAGATGTTGCGCAACGCCGTGGATGGTCTGGATACGGCGCAACTGAGCACGCCCTACCGCGAGGGCGGATGGATGGTGCGGCAGGTGGTGCATCACGTCGCGGACAGCCATATGAATGCCTCTATCCGGCTGCGGCTGGCGCTGACCGAGGACTGGCCGACGGTCAAACCGTATGACGAAAATGCCTGGGCGACGCTGCGGGATTACGCCTCCCCCATCGAGTGGTCGCTCGAACTGGTGGAGAGCCTGCATGCGCGCTGGGTAATGCTGCTGCAATCGCTGAGCGAGGAGCAGTGGCAGCGGGGGTATCGGCATCCCGAGAGCGGCCCTGCAACGGTTGAAGCGATGACGTTGCTCTATGCGTGGCACTCGCTGCACCATGTGGCGCACATTACCCATCTGCGGGCGAAGGAAGACTGGTAGTCGGTGGCCGTGCAACGCCGTACGGCAGCGCCGGAACCGGAGCAGACAGTGGAGCAGATTGCCGCTGCGCTCGAAGGATTTCTTGCCGAGCATCCGAGGGCGGTGGTGCTCGAAGACGGCAAGGTGCTCTTCGACATGCGCGAGGCGAAGTACTCGCTGGCGACGGAACATGGCCGCTGCACGCTGCATCTTTGGGGAGAGGATCGCAATCTCGTGCGCCGTGTGGGCGGGACGGTGTTGCGTAATGGAGTGCTGCGGCTGAGCACGCATCGCTTTGGGCAGACGAAGCCGCAGACGCTGGAGCTTGCCGCGGATAAGGACCGGCGCACGCCTTCGACGCGTGAGGCGACGCGGGTGAAGTATCTGCGTGTGCTGGAACGGGTGCTGCAACGGAACTTCGATGACTGGAAGCCGGATGGGTTTCGCACCGCGATGGACCTGGAGAAGAGCTTCGGACCGGCGTATGCGCGGGGGTCGCTGGTGCAGGGGCAGAAGGCATGGGCCGTCATCGCCGTGAACGAGGAGGAGACCCAGGCGACGATTGACGGGATCCTGACGCTGGGTATCCTGTGGCTGCAACACTGTCGCGAGTCGGGAAATGGTCGGACAATATATCACGGATTGCGGTTGATTGTTCCACGTGGAACATCGATAGTTACCCTGTCGCGGCTGGCGTGGCTTAATGCCGATGCGGCCAGGTGGGAGCTTTGGGAGCTGGACCAGGCCACGGAAGGGCTGGAGCAGCGGGATGCGGCCGACCACGGCAACCTGGCGACCCGGCTGATTCATGCGCCGGATCTGACGGCTGCGCAGGAGCGGTTCAGCGAGTCCGCGGCCCGCGTGATGACGCTGGTGCCAGAGCCGATGTGCGATGTGGTCGAACAGAAGATTCGCAGCGGAACCGAGATGGCGTTTCTGCTGCATGGGCTGGAGTTTGCCCGGGTGCGGATGGGATATACGGGCAGCTCCTTCAACCGGGAGCAGGAGATCACGTTTGGCGCTGGCGCGAATGAGACTCCGCTGACAGATGAGAATGAGGACGAGCTGCGAGGACTGGTGGAACGATTGTTTGCGCGGCGAGCGGCGGGCGGGGACAAGCGCGATCCGCTCTACAGGATGCAGCCGGAACGATGGCTGGAGAGTGTACTGCGCCGCGATATTGAGCCGCTCGATGCGCACCTCAACGCGGCACACGTTTACACGCAGGTCCCGGCTTTCGCCGCGTCCGACCGCGGAATGCTCGACCTGCTGGGTGTGACCGACGAGGGGCGACTTGCAGTGATTGAGTTGAAGGCCGATGAGGACCTGCACCTCGCCTTGCAAGGTCTGGATTACTGGGTGCGGGTGCGATGGCATCATCTGCAGAATCCCGACCGGATGACAGGACTGGCTGAGTTTCAGCGGCATGGATACTTTGGCGGTGTGCGGTTGTCGGCGGAGGCTCCGAAGCTCTACCTGGTGGCTCCGGCGTTGCGGGTACATCCGGCGACCGAGATAGTGCTGCGGTATCTGTCGCCGCGAGTGGAGTGGACGCTGGTGGCACTCGATGAACGGTGGCGGGTGAAGGTAAGGGCGGTCTGGCGGAAGCGGAGCCGTGATCCGCGAGTGTAACTCCCACGCACGTAACTGCGTGGGCTATAAAATAGAGTTGTACCTGGACAGATAGGAAACGACCCCGCAATGCCGCTCTACGAATACGAATGCACTGCCTGCCACCGACGCACCGAGAAGATACAGAAATTTTCCGATCCTGAGATTACCGTCTGCCCTTTTTGCAGCGAGCCTCTCGAGCGCGTCCTCTCCGCGCCTGCTGTCGCCTTTAAAGGCGGCGGCTGGTATGCCGATGGGTATGGCAACGCCAAGCCGAAGTCCGGCAGCGAAAGCAAAGGCGGCTCGGGCGAAAAGCTCTCTGACTCCGCCAGCAAGCCAGCCTCTGATTCGAGCGTATCGGCCAAAAGCACTCCTGCCGCAGCCACAGCCGCTGCGCCCGCACCGGCTTCTTCTGCACCGGCCTCTCCGGCATCAGGCAGCAGCACCAAATAGCGCGGCGGCTGTGAGTGGCTGGCGCGAGGCGGCGGCTTAGCTTTTCTTCTTTGGGACCTTTGCGCCTGACTTTCGCGCTTCGGACAAGCCGATGGCGATGGCCTGCTTACGGCTGGTGACCTTCTTGCCGCTGCGGCCACTCTTCAGCTTGCCCTGCTTCATCGCCTTCATCTCGCGCTCGACGCTCTTGCCTGCTGCCTTTCCGTATTTGCGGCCTGAGCTGCTCTTCTTCGCGGATGTCTTCTTGCCCGCGCTCTTTTTTATTGCAGACTTTTTCGTGCTGGTCTTCTTACTTGCAGTCTTCCTGCTGCCTGTTTTTTTCGCTGCGGACTTTTTGGTTGCCGATTTCTTTGCTGCCTTTTTGGTTGCCATAAAAATTCTCCCTGGTAGTAGGAGTCGTGAATCGCTTTCATAAGTTGCATTGCTCGAGATGCAACTTTCAGAGTCAGGCTACCTCGATCGTCTGCGACGCACCACGACGATTCCAATGAGCAGCACCGCCACCGACACTCCTAACAACCTCGCTGCCATCTTTCGCGTCCAGGATTGCGTTCGCTCCAATGTTCCGTCGTGCCATGCGGTCTGTACGGCGACGAGGTCCGCAGTGAGACCGGGAATCGTAATCGCATTTAAATTTGCGGTCGGCAGCGAACCGAAGATTCTCTCCGGCTCCGGCAGCTTTCCATTGCGGTCCTTTGGAATTGCTTCGATGAGTTCATTAACTTCTGCGTCACGCGGATCGTCGAAGAGGGCGCCGTCCGCGGTGTTTGGAAACAGCGTCGCCTTGCCTGTCATCTTTTTTTCAATTGCGGCGACGCTGTCCTGACAGACGCCGAGCGCGTAGTAGCCGCCGAAGGGCAGCGTAGGCCGCGCCCTGTGTTGATGCATATATGCGATCGACATTTTGCCCACTAGCCGCGTGACCTCGACCGCATCGGCTCCACGATACTGGTGCGCGTGGCGGTCGAGCACCCAAGGCTGGTCGAGCGTGTCCATGGTGCGAAACTCGGCCTTGCCGTCGACACCGAAGTACCAGCTCACGTTGGCATTAATCTTTGGCCCGCGAATCTCCCACTCGTACTCGGCGTGGCTTACGGGCACGAGAAGGGCTCGCTTGGTGCCGGGAATTTTGATCTGCGAGTTGACCCAGAAGGGCATCATTACGTCCCGCCCTTTGTAGTGGAAGTGGCCGAAGTTCGCGAAGTAGCGCGCGTCCGATACCGTCACTGTGTGTCCCGAATCGATCAGCGCCTGTACCAGCGCCTCTGGGGTGATGGCCTTCTTTCCGGCAAGCTCTGCTGTCGCTGTGGTCGCGCCGTCAAGCGTGTTCAAGCTCAGGCGGTTGAGCACGCCGGCCATGCGCTGGCTCTCCGCGTGAAGCGGAGCGAGCTTCGGGTTGGCGTCGTCTCCGCGAATGACGCCTGCACCGAGGTCACTCACCAAACCCTCGCGGCTGAAGCCCGGCAACTGCGATGGCTCATTCAGATTGATCTTCTCGGCGTGCTCGAGCAAGTAGGGACCGAGGTCGATGAACTGCGTTGCCTGTGCGGTGGACATGCCGCTCTTCGGTGCACCGGGATGTCTCGCGGCCAGATCTTCGAGCGCCTCATTTTTCCCTGCGACGCGTCCGGCAACGCGCACGGTGGGGTTGATCTCCCGCATCGTCCAGCCGGGGAAGCGATCGAGACCCTGCCAATCCTTGCCCAGAATCAGCTCGCGCAGACGATGCATCAGGGCAGGCGTCATCAGGGCGGGACCTTTCTTTTCGCCCTTGTCCAACTCCGCGAGCAGCGCGTCGGTGAATCCGGGCGTGGCTGAAAGCTCGCGCATCATTTGTGACAGCATCACGGTATTGGCTGGCATCGGCTCCTCCGGCACGACGTAGGGCGCATCGCTTTTGCAACCGATCAGAGCGGCCAGTACGATGGCGCAGGAGATGCGACCGAGCTTTTGCGGCCAGCGGATAGGCATTCGCTTATTAAACCTCAGAAGATTCCAGTCCCACTAATTCTTCGAAGGTTTTTCGATGTGGTCGATCACAAGAAACTTTTCGGGCGCCTTGGTGGGCTTCAGTTTGAGCCCCAACTGGTCCTGAATCGCTGTATCGAGCGTCGGAACGGGGCTTAGATCATCGGCTTTTCTATCGGTTATCCGTGCATCGAGATATCGGAGGATGAAGTCATATTTACCCGTTAGTCCAGTCTTATCCAAAACAGGATGGCCAAATTGCACGGCGAGCATGTCAGTGATATCGCTCATTGAACATCCGTGGGCAACGAATTCGAAGGCAACCTGGCTGCCGCCTCGCTGGTAGAGAGGAGGTATAGGCTTGTCGCCCCACATCTTGACGTCCTCGGCGGTTCGGGGCTCGCTTTTTGCCTCCTGCATCTTCGGCCCGCTCTTCGAGACAAGCAGATCGTAAGCCGGACCTTCTCGCGTCTCCCAATGGGCCTTCAGCTTGAAGCGGTCGGCAAGCAGAGCCTGGAGCATATGCTGCTGTTCGAGCTTTTCCTGAGCTTTGCTCAAACCAGCTAGGCGTTCATCGGCAGCGCTTTCTGACTTTGCCTGAACATTGAACATTGCTCTCCAGTCCGGCATACCCGAAATCTGGTCTCGCCGAATGCCGTATGCCTCGGCAAGGAGGTTCTCCATGTCGAAGTTCATCACCTGGAAAGAACTGGAGTGAGGTGAGAAGCCGCCGCCAACCATGTAACTGTCTGCGGGCGGGCTCTCGCGAATCGACGCCACATCAAACGTCAGGGTCGGGACGTAGGCTTTGCTTGCCGTTGCAGGTGCTCGATCACCTGTCTGCGCAAATGCGAATGGCGCGGCAACAACCATCCACCAAGCGGCGAGCAACAACAACTTGCGAGCTGAACTCAATTTGTATCTCAACAGGTTTGCCATGGCCGCTTTTTCACAGACCTGTTTAGTCAATTGACGGGTGAGTGTCAAGCGGGAGACAGGAAGGCAAAGGCGAAATACAGGGGTCTCTCCACTGCGCTCCGCTTGCACCCCACTGAACAAGTTCGTCGGGGACCCCGCACTTCCGGTCGAGATGACGTGCCTTGTTGCGGTTGCTAAGCGATGTATTAGCTGTCGAGTTTTTTTACTACCAGTTCGTTGAGCAGCGCGGGATTGGCCTGCCCCTTCGAGAGGCGCATGACCTGGCCTACGAAGAAGGCAGAGACTGTCTTCTTGCCGCCGCGATACTGCTCTACCTGTTTTGGATTTGCGGCGATGACCTCGTCGATCATCGTCTCGATGGCTGAGGCATCGGAGATCTGCTGCGGCTTCTCGCGCTCGTAGACGGCGGGGAAGTCTTCGTTCTTTTCAAAGCAGGTGTCGAGAAGCTGCTTGAGCATCTTGCTTGAAAGCTCGCCTGATTCAGCCAGATCGGCGGCGAGGACGATGCCGTCCATGGAGACGGGCGACTGATCGAGTTCGAGATTGGCCAAACGCAGGCGCATGGTCAGTTCGCTGGTCAACAAAGCGGCTACGCGCTTGGGGCTCTTGGCTTTCTTTGCGGCGTCCTCGAATCTGTCGGCGAAGGCGCGAGTCGCAGTGAGGGTGGCGGCATCCTGATCACTGATCTCGTACTCGGCTATCATGCGGGCGCGACGGGCCTCGGGCAGTTCGGGCAGCGACTTCAGAATTTCTACCTGCCACTCCGCACCTACAACCAGCGGTGGAAGGTCAGGCTCGGGGAAGTAGCGATAGTCGTGCGCCTGCTCCTTCGAGCGCATCGAGAACGTCCGGCCCTCGGCATTGTTCCAGAGGCGCGACTCCTGCACGACGCGGCCGCCATCTTCGATGACGCCGATCTGACGCTCAATCTCGTACTCCACCGCGGCGCGGATGTAGCGGAAGCTGTTGACGTTTTTGACCTCGGCCTTGGTGCCGAACTCTTTTGCGCCCTTGAGCATGACGCTTACGTTGGCATCACAACGGAGAGAGCCTTCTTCCATATTGCAGTCGCTGACGCCGGTGTAGAGGAGAATCTCCTTTAGCTTCGTCAGGTACTCGAATACCTCGTCGGCGGTGCGCAGGTCGGGCTCGCTGACGATCTCCACCAGCGGCGTGCCGCAGCGGTTGAGGTCGATGTAGGTCTTTGACACTGAATCCGCAAAGCCGTCGTGAACGCTCTTTCCGGCGTCCTCTTCCATGTGCAGGCGGGTAATGCCGATCCGTTTGGGCGCGCCGGTTGCGTCGGGGACGTCGATCCAGCCGTGCTCGGCTATCGGTTTGTCGAACTGCGAGATCTGGTATCCCTTGGGGGAATCGGGGTAGAAGTAGTTCTTGCGGGAGAAGACGCTGGTCTCGCGAATCTCGCAGTTGATCGCCTTTGCCGCCAGCACAGCAAACTCCACCGCCTTGCGATTGAGCACGGGCAATGCGCCAGGCAGACCGAGGCAGGTGGGGCAGACGTGCGTATTCGGTTCGCCGCCATATTGGTTCACACAGCCGCAGAAGGCCTTTGAAGCGGTCAAAAGCTGGACATGAACCTCCAGCCCGATGACGGGCTGATATTTGGCGAGAACCTCTGGCGAAAGTGCGGTGGCGGTAGACATAATCAAGTTGATTCTAACAAGCGGGCCTCGGCGTCTGTTGTTTTGCATCTCACAGTGCGACTCTTCAAAACCAAGGACGCCTATGCCCTATCGTCTACGCCCACACCAGCCTGCTCCGAAGAATGAAGCGCAGAAGAACCTTGAACGGCCGAGCGCGCAGGACATCTACGAACAGGTGGCGAACAATGCACGCCAGGAGCTGGGACGGTCGAGCGTTGCGCTGGCCATCTCGGGGCTGGCGGGCGGCATCTTTATGGGGCTGTCGGGGTTGGGGAATGCGATTGCCATTGCACTGTTGACCCCTCCGGGTGCGGAGCCGACGAATACCACGTTGTTTATTGCGAAGATGTTTTATCCGCTGGGTTTCATTGTAGTAATCCTCGGACGCTCGCAACTTTTTACAGAAAATACTCTCTATCCGGTGGCCCTGGTGCTCTCGGAAAAGAAGCATCTGTGGAAGACGCTGCGGCTATGGGGCATTGTGCTTCCATCGAACGTGCTGGGAGCGCTTGCCTTCGCCGCGATTGCCGGGCTTACCGGCGCGCTGCATCCGAACATGGTGCATGCACTGTCGCAACTGGGCCTTGAAGCGCTGCATCACCCCTCGCAGACGATCTTCTGGAGCGGCGTGATGGGCGGCTGGATCATCGCGACGGTGGCGTGGCTGGTCTCCGGGTCGCACTCCATCACGGGTTCGGTGATGATTATCTGGATGCTGGCCTTCGTCGTCGGCCTGGGTAACTTTGCGCACTGCATCGCGGCCAGTGGCGAGATCCTTACAGCGGTTCTCATTGGGCAGTCTTCTCTAACCGCCTTCCTACACTGGCTCTGGCTCGCAGTGGCGGGCAATATCTGCGGCGGTGTAGGAATGGTCACACTGCTGGAATATGGCCAGGTGATCTATGGCAACGATGCCGAAGCCGAGGCACTGCCTGCGGAACCGGACGCGTCCGTAGCCAGAACAAAGGAAGACGCATGACTCCTGAGTTTCGTTCCGGCCGCGGCACCACAACAAACGCAAATCCTCCGCCTCCGGCGAAGGACGACAAAAAAATGGAGACGAGTCTTTCCCAACGCTCTAAATGCATTTCTGAACCGCTCTAATGCGACGCGGTATTTTTGCTCCGGTTCAGAAGAGTGTCGACATTGGTTTTATCGATGAGCGACACTCCCGTATCGATAAACGCCGGGAATGGAGAGAGCGTATCCAATCCATAGTCTGCCGTCAGCGGTTTGACGGGGTAATGATGAACATCGTCCAACCCTTTCAATCCCAGGAACGCCATGGTGTAAGGCTTCTGCGAAATGGTCGAGTCGATCGTTCCATCCTTGACAAGGTTCAGCGTCTCTGTGTCCACATCCATCGCCACCAGCAACCGGTCCTTTACGTTGGCCCGCTTGTAGGCTTCGCCCACGTCTTTGCCGGCCGAGGCCTCGAGACAGATCATCGCGTCGATCTTGTCCTTCCCGGTCTTGGCGAGATACTCCTGTGCCTTGTCCATTGCCAGACCGGAGTCCCCCTTCATGTCGAAGACATCCACGATCTTGATTCCAGGGGAGCTTGCAAGGATGTCTCTGTAGCCCTTCAACCGCTCCTCCAGATTAGGCTGCCCGGCGATGGTGAAGAAGACGATATTTCCCTTGCCGTTTAATTGCGCCGATACCCGTGCACCGCCCAACCTGCCTGCCTCCAGATTATTGGTCCCGATAAAATACAGCCGGTGGCTGGAAGGCGCGTCGGAGTCGATGGTAATCACCGGAATCCCTGCTGCTACAGCCGCATCGATCTCGGGCTGCATCAAGGCGGCATTGGCGACGGAGACCAGTATCCCCGCAGGCTTTCGGGCTGCAACTTTGTGAAACTCCGTCACCTCATCCTGCGGATCGAACGTGGTCGGGCCCCAGACTTCGGCTGTAACACCATATTGGACCGCAGCTGCCTGAAACCCGTCCGCAGCAGTCTTCCAGTAAGGCAGGTTGATGTTGGTCGCAACCAGATAGTAGTGTTCGCTTTTGCTATGCCTGGTGCATCCGGTAAGCAGCGGAAATGCTGCCGCGAAAAGTGCTAAAAGAACCCTCTTCATCAAAGTGTCCATGCTCATCCTCCGGCAACATCGGCTGTCCGAAGCATCGCGATACCCTTTAAAATCGGGCAGCATCGCAGGCTGTCTTGCCTGTGGGTGCAAGATATTACTCCAACCGCACAACGCTTGAAAATACCGGCTTCCGCTAGAATCGAACCAGCATGGTTTTGCCTTTCGTCCGCGAACTGCTTGCGGACCTTGAACACTCTGAGGCCTTTGAGCGTGTGCGCCGCCACCTGAGCGGAGGCACGGGGCGCAGACGTGTGTCCGGACTGACCGCTACGGCGCGCGCACTTTACCTTCCGCTGTTCGTTCGCGCGGCCAACGCTCCCTGTGTGATCGTGGTTCCGGACAACAAGGCTGCCGAAGCGCTTCATGCCGCGGTACTCTCTGCCTGCGAACTGACCGGGGCACTGGACCCGACGCACGTTCTGCGACTCCCCGCGCACGATGTGCTGCCGTTTGAAAATCTTTCGCCGCATCCGGAGATTCAGGAGACTCGCGCCGCCACGCTGTGGAAGATCGCCACCGGGACCGCGCGGTTGGTCATCGCGCCGGTCGAAGCTGCCTGCATGAAGCTGTTTGCCCGCGACTTCTACAAGGCACTTGCACTGCATCTGAAGACCGGCGAAGAGTACATGCCAGACATGCTGGTTGAGCATCTGCTCTCAGTCGGCTACACGCGCGTCGATGTCGTCGAGATGCCGGGACAGGTTACGCTGCGCGGCGGAATTATCGACGTCTACTCGCCCGAGATGGACCGCCCCGTGCGCATCGATTTCTTCGGCGACGAGATCGAGTCCATCCGCACCTTTGACGCCGAGACACAGCGCAGCAGCAGCCCGCTCGATGAGGCACTTCTGCTGCCGCTGACAGAGATTCCGGTGACTGAGAAGATTCTGAGCGCGATCAATGCACGGCTTACACGCAGCGGACTCGCCGGTGCGGCGATTGAAGGGGGTGAAGAGCCAATCGAGCTTCAGACGCACATCGCCACGCGCAGTGGCGAGGCAACTGTCTTTCCCGGCTGGGAGTTTTTTGCACCAGTTGCTGGAGCGACGCACACGCTTCTTGATCTTCTCTCCGCCAGCGGACCTACGCCGCGCGTGTTTATCGAAGAGCCGGCGATGGTCAAAAATCAGGGCGAGCGCTGGTGGAACAAGGTTGAGCAGCGGCATGACCGCTCGGGTATCGGCAACCTGGCTCGGCCGGAAGATATCTATCTTTCTCCGTGGGACCTGGACGACCGGTTGCGCCGGTTTTGCGGCTGCGAGCTGGACCAGCTTGGCGCGGTCGATGTACTCGATGCCGACCGCAGCGATCTGTCGGAGGTGGACTTTGCGACTCGCCCGACGCAGCGGTTTCATGGCAGCATCCCGGCGCTGATCGATCAGCTCAATGTATTGATGAAGCAGGACGCGCGCATTCTGCTGACTGCTCCGAACCAGGGCGAGGTCGAACGGCTGGCGGGGCTTTTGCAGGAGTACAAGGTTCCCTATCGGCTCGGCTCGCGTACGGAGCAGCATGGCAGTTCGACGGTCTATTCGGAGTCGAGCTATCTTGCGGGCGACCTGCGCACGCCGGTGATCGTGAAGACGACCATCGCTGCGGGTGTGCAAATACTCGACCTCGACCGCACCACGGCGCGGCAGGTCGTTATCTTCGGAGCGCAGGATCTGTCCGACGACGCAGACGTAACGGTGCGGACTGCGCGGCGCGGCAGATCGAAGGCTGCTGCCTTCATCTCCGACTTCCGCGATCTTGCTGTTGGCGACTATGTTGTCCACGTCGAGCACGGTATTGCGCAGTATTGCGGCCTGCGCGTCATCGAGGAAAACGATGCGCCACCGCTGGAGCTGATGATTCTGGAGTTTGCCGACGAGGCCAAGCTCTACGTTCCGCTCACGCGGCTCGATCTGATTCAGAAGTACCGCAGCACCGACACCGGGCCTGCTCCGCAGCTCAACAAACTTGGCACGCAGGGCTGGCAGAAGACGAAAGCCCGGGTCAAAAAAGCGATGGCCGACATGGCTGCTGAGTTGTTGAAGCTTTATGCTCAGCGCGAGTCGATTCAGGGCACACCGTTTTCGCCCGATACGAACATGCAGCGCGAGTTCGAGGACGCATTCGACTTCAACGAGACCGACGACCAGCTCAACGCCATCGCCGACATTAAGCGCGATATGGAATCGACCCAGCCGATGGATCGCCTGCTCTGCGGCGACGTTGGCTACGGCAAGACTGAAGTCGCCATGCGCGCAGCGTTCAAGGCGGTACAGGACTCGAAGCAGGTCGCCGTGCTAACTCCGACGACCGTGCTTAGCTTCCAGCACTATGAGACCTTCAAGCGCCGCTTCGCCAACTTCCCCGTCAACATTGAGATGATCTCGCGATTCCGCACCGCGAAGGAGCAGAAAATCATTCTCGAAAAGGTCGAGCAGGGAAAGATCGATATCCTCATCGGCACGCATCGCATTCTGTCGAAAGACCTGAAGTTTCAGGATCTCGGCCTGCTCGTCGTCGATGAGGAACAGCGCTTCGGCGTGCGACATAAAGAGCGACTGAAACAGATGCGTACTGCCATCGATGTGCTGGCCATGTCGGCCACGCCGATTCCGCGCACGCTGCACATGTCGCTGATCGGACTGCGCGATATGAGCGTCATCGAGACGCCGCCCAAAGATCGCATGGCCATCCAGACCATCGTTGCCAAGTTCGATGAGAAGCTGGTGCGCACCGCGATCGAGATGGAGCTGGAGCGCGGCGGCCAGACTTACTTCGTCCACAATCGCGTTGAATCTATTTATGAACTGGCGGCGAAGATTCGCGAGCTGGTTCCGCAGGCTCGTGTCGTCATCGGTCACGGCCAGCTTCCCGAGACGGAGCTCGAGCGGGTAATGCTCGCCTTTATGAATCACGAATACGATGTGCTGCTCGCTACCAGCATCATCGAAAACGGCCTTGATATTCCGCTGGCAAATACCATCATCATCAACCGCGCCGACCGGCATGGGCTGAGCGAGCTGTATCAACTGCGCGGGCGCGTAGGCCGCAGCAACCGCAGGGCGTATTCGTATCTATTGATTCCGCCAGAGAAAGAACTCACTGAGATCTCGCGGCGCAGGCTGGCAGCGCTGAAGGAGTTCTCCGACCTTGGCGCGGGGTTCAAGATCGCCGCACTTGACCTCGAACTGCGCGGCGCAGGCAACATGCTCGGCGGCGAGCAATCGGGCCACATCGAGGCCATCGGCTTCGAGATGTATACCACCATGCTCGAAGAGGCCGTTCGCAAGATGAAGGGCGAGGAGGACAAGCCCGCCCACGCCAACACGGTCATCAACCTCGGTATCAGCGTGCGCATCGACAGCGACTATATTCCCGAAGAGAACCAGCGCCTGCGCATGTACAAACGCATCGCCGGAGCCGAAGACTTCGCTACGCTTGCCGATGTTCGCGCCGAGTTGCAGGACCGCTACGGCACGCCGCCGGAGTCGGTGCTTAACCTTATGGCGGCTGGTGAAATTCGTCTTCAGTGCGAGCAGCTCGGCATTGCGCAACTCGACCGCAAACGCACCCAGATCGAAGTGGGCAAGACCAAGACTTTTGTCGAGATGCTGCACCTGAAGTTCGCCGAACGGCTATCGGGCGGAGCGCCTGCGACCGCTCCGGGTGTGACTCCGGCGCGTGAACGGAGCGTCGATCCGGGAGTGCTGATGAAGCTGGTCAGCCGGAACACTAAAAAAGGCGCGCAGTTCACGCCGCAGGGCATTCTGCGCTGGCCACTGACCAGCGCCAAGGCTGACGATGTGATCACCGAGACGCGGGCTCTGCTCGATGCCCTCGACACGCACTGACTCAGCTATGAATTTGCGCGGATCGTCGCGGATAGTGAAACTTGCTTTATGCTTTTTCGTGTATCCGCTAATCTGCGGTCGTCGAATTGAAGTTCACAAAATTCAGCCAGGACACAGGAAAATATGCGTAAGCTCCTAGCAACTCTTACCTTCGCGATCGGAATAGCCCTGCTTATGTCTACCCCAGCTCATGCCCAGCGGCTCTCCGCCGACGGCGGACCGCAGACCTTTCAGTTTGTCGCCGACCAATACTTCAGCGACGTCTATTTTCACTTCTCGCCGACGGCAGGAACCAGCGCCGGGCTGCATCAGTACGACACGCAGCTTGAGGATTATTCCGCTGCCGGCATCCAGAAAGAGATTGCGGCTCTGCACGAGTTTGAGAAGAAGGTCGAAGCCATTGACCCCAGCGCGCTTGACGCGAGTGTGGCCGGCGACCGCGAGATCCTGCTCAATAACATCCGTTCGCAACTGCTGACGCTTGAAGTGATCCGGCCGTGGGAGAAGAACCCTGACATCTACTCCTCCGGCATCACCAACTCTATCTTCGTCATTATGGAGCGCCCTTATGCTCCTGCGGACACGCGGCTCCATGCTGTGGTTGAGCGCGAAAAACTGACCCCTCAGGTGCTTCAGGAGGCGCGCAAAAATCTCAAGAATCCGCCGCACATCTACACGGAGATCGCGCTCGAACAGATCGACGGCCTGGTCAGCTTCTTTCAGAACGATGTACCCAGCGCTTTTTCTTCCGTCACTGATCCGGACACCAAGGCTGCCTTCGCGAAGTCGAACACGGCTGTGATTGAGGCGCTGAAATCATACGGCGCGTGGATGAAGACCGATCTGCTTCCGCGTTCGAACGGCGACTACCGCCTCGGCGCAGACACATTCCGCAAGAAGCTCTCGTATGACGAGATGGTCGATATCCCGCTGGACAAACTTTTACAGATCGCTTTCGCCGATCTGCATAAAAATCAAGCAGAGTTCGCCCGCGTCGCCAAAGAGGTCGATCCCACAAAGACACCGCAGCAGGTGCTGGCCGAGCTCGCTACAATTCATCCGGATCCGGACAAGCTTCTCCCGGCGTTCCACAATACCTTCGATTCGCTCATCACATTTATCAACACGCACCACATCATCACGATTCCCAGCACGGTGCAGCCTACTCTTGAAGAGACGCCGCCTTTCATGCGGGCCACAACCTTCGCTTCGATGGACCCTCCGGGCCCCTTCGAGACGCATTCCACCAAGGCCTACTTCAACGTGACTCTGCCGGAGAAGGACTGGACGCAGCAACATATTGCAGAGCACATGGCCAGCTTCAACGTCGGAACGATCATCAGCACCAGCGTGCATGAGGCCTATCCGGGCCACTATGTCCAGTTCCTCTGGATGCCTGAGTTTCCCAGCAAGATCCGCAAGGTACTTGGAGCCAACACCAATATCGAGGGATGGGCGCACTACACCGAGCAGATGATGCTCGACGAAGGCTACGACGCGCCCGGCCCGAATGCTACGGCCGCACAGATTCGCGAGTCGCACCTTGTTCGCCTTGGGCAGTTGCAGGATGCTCTGCTGCGCGACGCCCGCTTCGTCAACAGCATCAAGCTGCACACCGGCGAGGGTGAACCGGGAGGCAAGTGGACGATGGACCAGGCGATCGATTTCTTTGTCAAGCAGGGTTACCAGTCGCGCTCCGTCGGCGAGGTCGAGACCAAACGCGGCACCTCCGATCCGACCTATCTCTACTACACGCTGGGCAAGCTCGAGATCATGAAGCTTCGCTCCGACATGATGAAGAAAGAGGGCGCGGCCTTCAATCTCGAGACCTTCCACAATAACTTCATGCGCCAGGGCTTCGCGCCGATCAAGATCATCCGCAAAGCCATGCTGCATAATGATTCGCCGGTACTTTAAAACGATATCGACCGCGGATTTTCGCGAATGAGCACGGATAACTGCAAAGGCCTCTCAAAGTTTTATCCGTGTCTATCCGCGTAATCCGCGGTCGATATTCTCTATTCACAGACCCCTGATACCATCTTCCACAGCGAAATTGCATCCAAGGAATTTATGACCCAAAAGACTCCCCAGAAGATCCGCAAGGCCGTGTTTCCAGCCGCAGGCATGGGTACCCGCTTCCTTCCCGCGACCAAGGCACTGCCCAAAGAGATGCTCTGCCTGGTCGACAAGCCGCTGATCCAGTACGGCATCGAAGAGGCCGTAGCCGCCGGGTGCACGGAGATCATCATCGTCACCAGCCGCGGCAAAAGCATCATGGAAGATCACTTCGACCGCAGCCCCGAACTTGAGGCATTGCTTGAAGCGAAGAATAAAATGGCGCTCCTCGAGATTGCGCGCAACGTCTCGAAACTTGCCAAGATCACCTATACACGTCAGTCCGAGCCTCTCGGGCTCGGCCACGCTGTCCTGCAGGCGAAAGAGATCGTCGGCAACGAGCCCTTCGCCGTTCTTCTGCCCGACGACATCGTCGATGCCGCCGTCCCCTGCATGAAACAGATGGTCGAAGCCTTCAACGAGACCCAGTGCAGCATTCTCGGCTCTGAAGTCGTGGAGGGCGCAGCCATCTCCGCCTATGGAGCGCTCGACTGCACGCCCGACCCGAAGAATCCGCGGCTTCTCGCTGTAAAGAATATGGTCGAGAAGCCGAAGCCGGAAGAGGCACCTTCGCAGAACGCCATTATCGGCCGCTACATCCTTACACCGCGCATCTTCGAGATGATCGAAGGCATTACCCCCGGCGCAGGAGGAGAGCTCCAGCTCACCGACGCGATCAAGGCGCTGCTGCAATACGAGAGGGTCTACGGGTTCAGCTACGAAGGAAAGCGTCACGACGCCGGCGACAAGCTGGGCTTCCTTAAAGCGACGGTCGAGTTCGCGCTCAAAGACGAGAAGTTGGGGCCCGACTTCCGGACCTGGCTTAAGTCCTTCCCTGTTTGAAGACAGGAACGGGCAACAGCAAGAACAAGGACAAATACAGGGGTCTCTCCACTACGCCGTGCGATGAAACCGCGCGGCTCCGGTCGAGATGACGTGGTTTTTCAGATTCTTCCAGTGGCAGCCTATCCCATTCCTCGCAACTTCATTACGAAGGATGGGATAGGTTTTTCTTATCTCAGACGTGCCTGCCTCATGCACCGTTCCCGCACTGTGGGCATCGAATCTCCTACGCGCCTTTGAAGACGCGAAGGAGCACGAATGCCGTCACTCTTCGACCCGATTCAACTGGGCGACCTGCATCTTCCCAACCGCATCTTTATGGCTCCGCTCACCCGCCTGCGCGGAACGCCCGACCACATTCCGACTCCTCTGATGATCGAGTACTACACCCAGCGCGCCAGTGCCGGACTCATCATCTCCGAAGGCACGCCGGTCGACCCCATGGGCGTCGGCTATGCCAATGTTCCCTGCATCTGGTCGCAGCAACAGGTGGAGGCGTGGAAGCCCGTCACCGCGGCGGTCCACAACGCAGGTGGCCATATCTTCGCGCAGATCTGGCACGTTGGCCGCATCTCCGATCCCGAGTTTCTCAATGGCCAGCTCCCCGTCGCTCCCAGCGCCATCGCAGCATCGGGAACCGTCAGCCTGCTTCGCCCGCAGCGTCCCTTCCCTACGCCGCGAGCGCTTGAATTCGGCGAGATCAAAGGCGTGGTCGAGGCATTCCGCCGCGGCGCGCAGAACGCCCAGTCCGCGGGTTTTGACGGTGTGGAGCTTCACGGAGCCAACGGCTATCTTCTCGACCAGTTTCTTCAGGACGGCGCCAATCACCGTACTGACGAGTACGGCGGCTCTATGGAAAACCGCGCCCGGCTGATGCTGGAAGCCGCCGACGCCGCTATCTCCGTCTTCGGCCCCGGCCGCGTCGGCATGCACCTTGCCCCGCGCGGCGACTCCCACGGTATCTCCGACTCCAACCTCGCCGCCATTTTCAGTTACGTCGCAGGCGAACTAGGAAGGCGCAAGATCGCCTTCATTGCAGCGCGGGAGCATGTCGGTCCCGATAGCCTTGGACCTCATCTTAAACAGCTCTTCGGCGGCGTCTTCGTCGCTAACGAAGCCATCGACCAGAAGACCGGGCAGCAGCTCCTCGACGAGGGAAAAGCCGACGCCGTGGCCTTCGGGAAGCTCTTTATCGCCAACCCGGACCTGCCCGTTCGCTTCGCAAAGCATGCATCGCTTAACCGGCCCGAACCGAATACCTTCTATGCCCCCGGCCCTCATGGCTACATCGACTACTCGGCCCTCGAGGCCTGACGCTCGAAGGCCGCGAGAGTCAATTTCACGGCCTTATCTTCCTTGTCTTCATCATCGAACTGCACTTTTTCGGTATTGTAAAAAACGCCGTCGAAACTTCCTGCATCTCACTTCATAACAACAGCCACTGAAGACCGGAGAAGAAATGCCGACCGAAAAAGCAAGCGCAGCCAAGACCTCCACCACTCGCAAACAGCTCATCGACGGGCTCAACGAGGACCTCGCCCGCGAATATCAGGCCATCATTGCCTACGTTAATTACTCTCAGGTCCTCAAGGGCGCGCAGTATATGAACATCGCCGCCGAACTTGCCGTCCACGCCGGCGAAGAGCTTGCCCACGCCATCACCATCGCCAACCAGATCGACTACCTTGGGGGAATGCCCTGTGCCGCGCCCAAGCCAGTCAAGACCTCCGAGAAGGCGACGGACATGCTCCACTTCGATCTGGACAACGAGAACGAAACGATCCGCCAGTATCGCCGCCGCGTGAAACAGTGCGATGAGTTGGGAGAGTTCGCCACCGCCGAACACATTCGCGACATTCTCCTGCAGGAGCAGGACCACCAGATCTCACTCGCTACCGCACTCGGTATCGACGTTCCCGATGTGGGTATCGCAGATTAGCACGGAATCATCATTGGTATATCCCGAAAGTGTAAAAGCAAGTCTTCCCTACGGTGAAGGATGACAACTTGCGGGGGATGGGGATAGAGCTTTGTTTGGTTCCGCTTTAAATTAAGGTTGCTGACGCCCTCGGAATCGGCGCCAGCAATCTTCTTCACAGCAGCCTATTTTTTCGCCGGCCTCTTTTTGCGAAGCTCCTTCATCGTCCCTTTTGGAAATCCCGTCGACTCCCGCACCACCAGATCGGTCTGGATGCTGTACTCGCGCTTCTGCGTGGGCTTCTCCGTTGCTTCGGCACAAGCCCGCAGCGCCGTCACCGCCGCCCGTGCCAGGTCGAAGCGCGACATCTGCACGGTAGTCAGCGGAGGAATGGTGACCTCGGCCATGTGAATGTTATCGAATCCAATGACCGAAAGATCATCGGGCACCCGGAGGCCTGCGCGATACATCGTATGCAGAACGCCAATGGCCGTCATGTCGTTGGAGCACATCACCGCCGTAGGCATATTCTTCGCCGCCAGCAGTTGCTGCATGGCCGCCATGCCGCCTTCGAGTGTATGTTCTCCCTGCAATATCCACGCCGGATCGGGCGTGATTCCGCACTCACGCATCGACTCCGAAAATGCGTCCAGTCGCGACTGTGCCGAGTGCAGGCCCATGGGTCCGCGTAGAAAAGCGATCTTTCTGTGGCCCAGCGCAGCCAGGTGCTGCACCCCCTGACGAATACCGTGGCGATAGTCCACCTTCAGCACGTTGATGCCGGGGCCGTCCGGCCCGACGTCGATAAAGACCAGCGGGACCTTGCGCTGGGCCAACTGCTCCAGCAGCGGAGCCTCGATGCCGAACGTCATCACCGCGACGCCGTCGACCTTGCGCTCCAACATGCGGCGAATGCAGTGCGACATGCGCTTGGGATCGTGGTTGGTCGAGCTCACCAGGATCTCGTAGCCATGCTCGACGGCAATGTCCTCAAAGCCCTGAATCAGCTCCGGAAAAAATGGGTTGGTGATCTCGGAGACGATCAGGCCAAGTATCCAGCTACGTCCAGAGACCAGCGCCCGCGCCTGCGTGTTCGGAAAGTAATCGAGTTCTTCGATCACCTCCCATACGCGCTTTGCGATCTTGGGGTTCACCGTCGGCACCCGGTTGATCGTCCGCGAGACGGTTGCAATTGAAACATTCGCGAAACGCGCGATGGTGCGAATATCCATGCGCTCCGGAGCCCCGGTCTTGCGCTTCTTCTTACTTCCCTGTCCAGTATCAGCCATAGAGATATAGGAATGCGTTTACAGAATAGCCTACTCGGCTAAAACGATTATGTAATTCTGGCGGACCCATTTCATCGTTTCCCCTTGCGCTGCGACCTGCATCCACAGGCATTCTCGGAGGTCGAGCAGCGGGCTCTCCTGTCCGCTCTTTCTCTCCGACAGCCAGTCTACCCATGAAACGTTTGCCAAAAAAATTGAATGATGCTCACGCAGCCGCCCCCGCCGCTATACATTGGAGGGGGCATCTATCACGGACATTCGTCATGGACTGAGAGCATTTCAAAGGAGAGACCCTCGTGGACCGTAGAAAATTCTTGCAGGCATCCTCACTCGCCGGAGCGGCATTCGCCTTCGGCGCACGTCCCGCATGGAGCGCGACCGCCGACGCGCACGTCGAAATCCTGCTCGACGAGAGCATCGGCACCATCGCTCCCGAGGTCTACGGCCAGTTCACCGAGCAGCTTGGAGGCGTTATCTACGACGGGGTCTGGGTAGGCGAAGACTCCTCCATCCCTAACGTCCACGGCATCCGCAAACAGATCATTGACCGCCTGAAGCAGATCCATGTCCCTGTCATACGCTGGCCTGGCGGCTGCTTTGCCGACAGCTACGATTGGCGCGACGGAATCGGCCCGCGCAAGGACCGGCCCACCCGCACCAACTTCTGGGCCGATGACCCTGATGCCCGGCGACTCAAAGGCAATGCTGTTCAGCTCTACGAGACCAACGCCTTCGGAACTGACGACTTTATTCGCTTCTGCCATCTCACCGGCGCCGAACCTTACCTGGCCAGCAACCTTCGCAGTCTGCCCGCAATGGCGTTCTCCCGCTGGGTCGAATACTGCAATTCGCCCGCAGGCTCCACCACGCTCGCGAAGCAGCGCGCGGCCAACGGATCGGCAGACCCATACAACGTCAAATACTGGGGTGTCGGCAACGAGAGCTGGGGCTGCGGCGGCAACTTCGAGCCCGGCGAATACGCCGAGGAATTTCGCCGCTTTACTACCTGGGTGCCGCATTATGGCGTTCCGCTCTCCTACGTCGGCTCCGGCCCCAACGACAATAACCTGGAGTGGACCAATGGCTTTTTTGAAGCCCTTCGGAAAAAGAACTACATGCCCCGCGAGCTTCGCGGATGGAGCGTCCACTACTACACCTGGAACCTGAGTATGGGCCAGACCAACGATTGGGTCGCGGGCAAACGCGATGCGCTCGACTTCGACGAGACGGGCTGGTACGAGCTTTTTCTACAGGGTCTATATATGGAAGAGATCGTTCGTGCGCAGTGGGGATTGCTGGGCGAGTTCGATCCCACGCGCAACATCAAACTCGTCGTCGACGAGTATGGCGCATGGTACAAGCCTGGCACGCAGCTTGATCCCACGCACCTGCTCGGCCAGCAGGTAACGCTCCGCGATGCTCTGCTGACCGCCATGACGCTCGACATCTTCAATCGGCATGCGGAAAAAGTCGGCATGGCGGCCAGCGCACAACTTATTAACAACCTCAACGCACTCTTCTTCTCACACGAAGACAAGTTCATCACCACGCCGGTCTTCCACGTCTTCGACATGTACGCCGCGCATCAGGGCGCGCAGTCACTGCGCGCGAACTTCTCCTCGCCACAGGTCCACTATCAGCGCAACGGCAAGCCGGCGACGCTCGCCGGGCTGCTGGGCTCTGCCTCGCTCTCCGGCAAGACCGTCACCCTCACAGCGACCAATCCCGACCTGAAAGGACCGAAGCTGACCGAGATCGCCCTTCGAGGCTCCGCGAAGATCGCATCGGCGAAGGCTTCCGTCCTGACCAATGGGGATATGCATGCACACAACACGTTCGAGCGACCCAACGTTGTGCAACTAAAAGAGCAGAGGGTGGAGGTACAGGGAGATCGGCTGACGGTTATGCTGCCGCCTGCCTCGGTCTCCAGGATTACGATTCAACTTGTGTAATGGCAAGGCGATATTGACAGCTAAAGGACCGAGAAGGTAGGTTAGCTACTGTGGTAAACGTTTTCCACGATAATGAAACGATTTAGATTAATTACCTCGACTTTGAATTACAGCCTGCTTCGCTTATGTTCAATATGATCCGCAAAAGAACAGAGGCTGCGACCTTGCACCTTCAAATGAGCTACTTTTCACAACGCACCGTAGCTTGCGAACTGGGACAATAAGACCATGGCCATTGTTGCAGGAGTAGATTTTGGGACCCTGAGCGTGCGCGTCACGCTTCTGGATAGCGAGCGCGGCCCTCTTGGAACCGCGGTGGCGGACTATCCTCTGCACCGCAAGCGCGAAGACCCGGACTACGCGACGCAGTCTCACGCGGAGCATATGCACGGTCTTGCCAAGGCGATGCGTGACGTGCTGGCAAAATGCAATGTTCCCGGCGACCAGGTGGAAGCCATCGCGCTCGATACCACCGGCTCCAGCGTCATCCCGGTCGATAAAGACCTCCACCCGCTCGACGAGTACTACCTCTGGTGCGATCACCGCGCCAAGCGCGAGGCCCGCGAGATCACCGAAGCCTGTCACCGTGACGGCATCGAGGCCATCGAGTGGTGCGGCGGCGTCTACTCGCACGAGTGGGGTTTCGCCAAGCTGCTGCACTGGCTGCGCAACAATCCGGACAAACGTGCCAACTTCGCCAGCGCCTTCGAGCACTGCGACATGGTCGCGGCAACCCTCGCGGGCATCACCGATCCGCGCAAGGCAAAGCGCAGCGTCTGCGCAATGGGCCACAAGTGGCTCTGGAACCCGAAGTGGGGCGGCTTTCCTCCGCAGTCCTTCCTCTCGAAACTCGACCCTCTGTTCGACGGCATCGTCGACAAGCTCTCCGGCGAATATCTCACCTCCGACCATCTCGCCGGACATCTCTCGGAACACTGGGCCTCCGAGCTGGGCCTGCGTGCTGGCATCCCCATCCCTGTCGGCGCGTTTGACGCGCACTGGGACGCTATCGGCGCGGGCTGCCGCACCGGCGATGTCGTCAACGTCATCGGCACCTCCACCTGCATTATTGCGATGCAGCCCAAGATCAGCCTCATCCCCGGAGTCTGCGGAGTCGTTCCCGGCAGCGTCCACCCTGCCTATGCAGGAGTCGAGGCTGGCCTCTCCGCTACTGGCGATATCTTCGAAGCCATCGCCCGCCGCGCCGGAACCACGGTGAAGTCGCTGGCTCAGGGAATCGAAAACAATCGTCCCGGACAGACCGGGCTGTTGCGCCTCACGTGGGACAACGGCGACCGTACGGTGCTGGTCAATGCAGATCTTGCAGGTATCACCATCGGCTGGAACCTGCTGACCACCGCGCAGGATGAGCTCTTCGCTGCTATCGAAGGCACGGCCTTTCACACCCGCATCATCCTCGAGCGCATGGCCGATCATGGCGTCCCTGTCGAGCGCGTCGTCAACGCAGGCGGTATTCCGCAAAATAACGCAACTCTCAATCAGATCTACGCAAACGTTCTCAACAAACCGGTCGTCGTTCCCGACGGCATCCCTACCAGCCTCGGATCAGGAATCTTCGCCATGCTCGCGGCGGGGATCTTCACCACGGTCGAAGAGGCGCAGCGTAAGCTCTGCCTCAAGTATCGAATCTACGACCCCGAACCCGCCGCAGTGGCTATTTACAATCAGCTCTATCGCCACTACCGCGCACACTATTTCAACTTTGGCGAAGGCGCACATGAATCGGTAACCATGCTGGAGACCTTCCGGCAGCTACGCGAGATCGCGCATCAGAGCCACACCACGCCGCAGGAAGTTTTACTCAAGGCATAAGTAATTTCAACAGAGGCAGCCCTGAGCAGCCTAAAACAAACGTAGCACGGAGACGAAATGGCGAAGCAGATGACGATGGGTGTAATTGTAGGCAACCGTGGCTTTTTTCCGAGCCACCTGGCGACCAGCGGACGGCTGGAGATGATCGCGGCGCTCGAGGCGGCGGGGATCAAGCCGATCGTGCTGACGCCTGAGGAGACGGCGCACGGCGCGGTCGAGACCTACGAAGACGCGAAGAAGTGCGCCGCGCTGTTCAAAAAGCACGCCGCCGAGATCGACGGCATCATCATCACCCTTCCTAACTTCGGCGAAGAGCGCGGCCTCGCCGATACGCTTCGACTCGCCAATCTGCAGGTGCCGGTGCTGATCCAGGCCACGCCCGACCACGCCGGCAAGATGACCATCGCCTTCCGCCGCGACAGCTTCTGCGGCAAGATGTCGATCGCCAATAACCTGCGCCAGTATGGCATTCCCTACTCGCTGACGCGGCTGCACACCGAGGCCCCGGACTCGGCCGAATTCAAGGCCGACCTCGAGTGGTTCTCCGCTGTCTGCCGTGTCGTCGATGGCATGAAGAACCTGCGCATCGGTGCGATCGGCGCGCGCCCCACGGCTTTCAATACCGTGCGCTACTCCGAGAAGCTGCTTGAAAAAAGTGGCATCACCGTCGAGACGCTCGACCTCAGCGAGATCTTCGGACGCATCGAACGCACCAAAGATAACGACGATGCCGTGCAGGCGAAACTCGCCACCATCAAGAAGTACATCTCGACCGATAACGTTCCTGAGGCCGCGCTGCTCAAGATGTCGAAGCTGGGTACGGTCATCGACGGCTGGATGAAGGCTAGCGAGCTGACCGTCAGCTCGGTGCAGTGCTGGACCTCAATGGAAGAGTACTTCGGCGTGGTGCCCTGCACCGTGATGAGCATGATGAGCGAGAACCTGCTGCCCAGCGCCTGCGAGACCGACACTATGGGCACGCTGAGCATGTACGCGCTCACGCTGGCGAGCGAGACGCCCTCGGCGCTGCTCGACTGGAACAACAATTACGGTGACAATCCGGACAAGGCAGTCTGCTTCCACTGCTCGAACCTGCCCAAGCACTTCTTCAAGCAAGGCGTGAAGATGGACTTCCAGCAAATCATCGCCGGCACGGTGGGCAAGGAGAACACCTTCGGCACGCTCGACGGCACGGTCAAGGCGGGCGCGATGAGCTTCGCCCGCTTCTCCACTGACGACTTCGAGGGCACCATCAAGGGCTACGTCGGCGAGGGCAACTTCACCAACGACCCGCTCAACACCTTCGGAGGAGCGGGCGTCGTCGAGATCCCCAACATGCAGCAACTGCTGCGCTTCATCTGCGAGAACGGCTTCGAACACCACGTCGCCGCCAACTTTGCCACCGTCGCAAGCCCCATCCAGGAAGCAGCCACCAAATACCTCGGATGGCCTACTCATTTGCATAAATAAATTACAAATCAAACATAAGGAGCAATCCCATGACGAAAAGTCGCAGACATAAATGGTCGCACTTACTCGCAACAGGATTGCTCCTTGCAGTTTTCGCATTCACCTCCGCAGCTTTCGCACAAAAGGCGCTCACTCTTACCGGAGACGCCGCAGGCACACACGATCCGTCCATCATCAAAGAGGGCAAGATGTGGTACGTCTTCGCCACTGGCAAAGCACCAGGCGGCGGTCAGTTCGAAGTACGCTGCTCCAACGACCTGCATCAGTGGAAGGCCTGCGGTCAGGTATTCAACGCCATCCCCTCATGGATTCAGCAGCACAGCTCCGGCACCAAAGAGCTATGGGCGCCCGATATCTCCTTCGTCAACGGCGAATACCGCCTCTACTACGCCTACTCGCTCTTCGGTAAAAACACCTCGGGCATCGCACTCGCCACCAACAAAACCCTCGACTCCTTCAGCCCGAACTATCGCTGGGTCGACCAGGGCCTTGTCCTCGAATCCAAGGCTGGCGACAACTTCAACGCCATTGACCCCAACTTCGTGCGCGACGAAAAGAGCCACGACTGGCTCTCCTTTGGCAGCTTCTGGGACGGCATCAAGATGCGGCGACTCGACGACAGAACCGGCAAGCTCTCAGCCTCAGATACCAAACTGTACTCGCTCGCGCGCCGCGCCAAACCTGCTGACGCCGCACCTGCGCCGCCAAACCTGCCGCCCAATTGGGAGGCTGTCGAAGCTCCCTTTATCGTCCACCACAATCACTTCTACTATCTCTTCACCTCATGGGACCTCTGTTGCCGCGGCACGAAGAGCACCTATAAAACCATGGTTGGCCGGGCAAAATCCGCCGTTGGTCCCTACATCGATAAAACCGGAAAGCCCCTCACCGAAGGCGGAGGCACCCAGTTGCTTACAGCGAACGCCCGTTGGCTTGGCCCCGGCGGCGAGAGCATCCTGATGAACCCCAGGGGCGAAGACCTCATCGTCTTCCACGCCTACGATGCGAAGACCGGCAAGCCATCGATGCAACTCTCCACCATCGACTGGACCGGAGATTGGCCTCACGCTCAACTTGGCCAATAGCGCAACTTGACCTGTAGAAATACTGCCGCATCCATGGGAGACCAGGCGCGACAAAAGCGCAGGTCGTATCATAAATACGTTATGGCATTTCCTATTAAAGTTTGTGTTGTGTGCTCAGAAGAGTTTGAGTTGAAGCCGGACAAGCCCGGTTTTGCTAACCGTTGCCCCGAGTGCAGCACTCCCGAAGCGAGTGACGATTCCGGAACGAAACAGCGCATGGACGCCGATGAGCGAAAGGCTGCGAGCGAGGCGAACGAAGCGCGGCGACAGGCGATGCGTAACCTTCTCTATCGCAAAGACAGCTAACGGCTTGGTGCAGTGAATGAAGAAGACGGCGAATAAAGTGTCGCTGCCTGCGTATCGTCGTCACAAGCGATAAACTGGACGCCGATGAGACTTTACCGATTCGCTCTCTTTGCCGCGTTCACTGCGGCGTTGCTCTCTACGGCGCTCGCGGCTTCGCCTCAACCTGATTCTTCTGCGATAACCGAGGCTCCCAATAGCCGCCTTATCTTTCAGACGGGCAAAGCGTGGTCGCCGCGCATCAACATCAATGCCGATACCGTGATGGTCTACGGTATCGACGACACCACGGCAGACCGTATTCGCTCGTGGCGAGAGCATGGTTACCATGTCACGGTCATGACCGGCGTTGCATGGGGACGTTACGCCCCCTACCTGCGCGGCGATTTTGATGGCAAGGAGCACTGGAACGAAACGCAGCAGGAGAAGAGCGGCAAACTGATTCTGCACAGCGGGCGCGAGGTACCCTACATCGCTCCGAGTCTTTCCTATGGGCGCTACCTTGCGAAGGGAGTCGAGGCAGCGCTCGATGCCGGGGCCGAGGCCATTTATCTTGAGGAGCCCGAGTTCTGGGCGCGCGCCGGCTGGAGCGACAGCTTCAAGCATGAGTGGCAGGATTTTTATCATGAGCCGTGGCAGGCGCCGGACAGTTCCCCGGACGCGCAGTATCGGGCGTCGAAGCTGAAGTATTTTCTCTATCGCCGTGCGCTCGCACAGGTCTTCGATTCGGTGAAGGCTTACGGAGTGGCGAAGCATCGCACCATTCCCTGCTACGTGGCTACACACTCGCTGATCAACTACGCACAGTGGCAGATCGTGAGCCCGGAGTCGTCGCTGCTCGGAGTAGGGGCCGATGGATACATCGCGCAGGTATGGACAGGGACTGCGCGTGAGCCCAATATCTATAACGGGGTGAAGAAGGAGCGCACGTTCGAGACGGCCTTTCTTGAATATGGTGCGCTTCAGAATATCGCACGCTCTTCGGGCAAGCGCATCTGGTACCTCAACGATCCTATCGAGGACAATCCCAATCATTCGTGGACGGACTACCGCAGCAACTGGGAGAGCACGCTGATCGCCTCCCTGCTGCAACCGGGAGTGTTTCGTTACGAGGTACTTCCGTGGCCGGAGCGCATCTTCGGGCCAAAGTCGCTGCACCTGGCGACGGACCCAACCGAATCGAATCCGCAGCCCGCGAAGACTCTGATACCGAAGTCGTACGAAACTGAGTTGCAGACCGTCTTTCATGCGCTCGGCGATATGCAGCAACCAGCTTCGGCAACTCGATGGGAGTCTGCCGGGACACAGGGAATTGGCGTGCTCGTCTCTGACACGCTGATGTTTCAGCGCGCAGCACCCGAGCCTTCGGATGCAAGTCTCGGCCAGTTCTACGGCCTGGCGTTGCCGCTGCTGATGCGAGGGATGCCGGTCGAGCCGGTACAGATCGAGAGCAGCTACGGCAAAACGGCAAAGGGGTTTCTCAATCCTTACAAGGTCCTGCTGCTGAGCTACGACGGACAGAAGCCGCCGTCGCCTGCCTTCCACACCGCATTGGCTGCGTGGGTCAGAGCGGGCGGCGCGCTCATCGTATTGGACGACGATAAAGACCCCTACAACCATGCAAAAGATTGGTGGAACTCCAATGGCAATCACTTCGATACACCACGCGATCACCTGTTTAAGGCGCTGGGACTAGCGCCTGACGCGAAGGGTCTTCATGCTGTCGGACGAGGGTATGTCCTCTACGAAGCGCAGAGCCCGGCCACGCTTACTTACTCGCCTTCGGGGGCAAAGGTTGTGACCGATTTGCTGGGAACGGCGGCTAAAGCGATCCACTTGCCGCTGAAAGAGACGAGCGCGCTGATTCTCCGGCGTGGACCGTATATTGTGGCAGCAGGACTCGATGAGAAACCAGACGAGAGCGGGCTAGCTTCACATCCGGCAGTAGTTAAGGGCGACCTCATTGATTTGTTCGACGCCGATCTGACAGAGAGCAACGAGGTTGCGATTAATCCCGGAACGCGATCGCTCCTGCTCGATGTGAACTACTTCAAGTCTTCCTCCACACCGCGCATCCTTGCGGCCTCCGCCAAAATTACGGAGGCACACGCATCGACTGATCGTCTTACTTTCAAGGCTCAAGGTATCGACCAGACACAAGCGGCCGTTCGCATCCTTACATCGAAGGCGGTGCGAGAGATAACACTTAATGGCAAAGCGCTCGATGCTGGTGAGTATCGACAAAGTGGACGCACGCTTCTGCTGCACTTTTTAAATACAGCCGCGCCGCAAGAGATCCAGGTGCTGTTTTGAGAGATATTTCAACCTCGCGAGCATGGGATGTTGCACCTGGAAGGATGAGAGGGTGCTGAACCAGCAACAACTCGACCAGGTATGTGTGGTGCTGGTGCGCGCGCGCAATCCTAACAATATCGGTGCGGTGGCGCGGGCGATGCATGACTTTGGCTTTCGCCGTCTGCGCGTGGTGAACGAATATACCGTGCCGTTTGCTACGGCGCGCTCTGCCGTCGATGCGTCGGAGGTGTTGGCAAATGCGATGGAGTTCGGCACCGTGGCCGAGGCGGTAGCGGACTGCGCGCTGGTCGTGGGGACGACGGCGGTCGGTGAGCGGGCGTTGCTGCATCCTCTATATGCACTACCCGAAGCTGTGGTGGAGATAGGCAATTCTCTGGCACAAGAGGGCCGCGTGGCATTGTTGTTCGGCTCGGAGAAGACGGGGCTGAGCAACGATGAATTGAGTCACTGCCATTGGCTGCTCACGATTCCGATGCAGGAGCATGAGGACGTGCGGCATCCCTCGATGAATCTCGGCCAGGCCGTCGCTGTATGCCTGTATGAACTGGTGCGCGAGACGAGGATGCACGCGGGGATCAGCGTTCCGGTTGCAGCGGATGCCGGTGAGGTGGAACGGCTAACCATACTGCTAACCGAGGTGCTGGAGAAGACGGGCTACACGCGGCGGCACCCAGCGAATTGCGACGAGGCACAGATACGGCGGCTGGTTTTGCGTATGGGAGTGACGGCGAGCGATGCGCCGGTATGGATGGGGATTTTGCGGCAGGTGTTGTGGAAGCTGCGCAGCGCCGGGGTGGGTCATGAGTAGTGCATGGAGGTTGTCGGATGTTTGTCGGTAGGGGTCGGCGGCTCGTAGTCGCCGCAGTTGTCGTTGGGTGGTGCATATCGGTAAGCGCTGTGGCGCAAGGAAAACAGCTTACAAGGGAAGACTATGCGCGAGCCGAAAAGTTCATGGACTACAACGTCAATCCGCTGGTATTTCACACCGTAGAGCATCCCAAATGGATGAGCGATGACCGCTTCTGGTATCGCGACCGCGGACCGGATGGAATGACCTTTACCCTGGTCGATCCCGCGACCGGGACAAAGGGTCCGGCGTTCGATCAGGAGAAGCTGGCGGCGGCATTGACAGCAGCAGCCGGAGGAAAGAAAAAATTCGATGCGCATCATCTGGCGATAACAGACATTGCGCCAAGCAATGCGCAAACTGCATTCGTAAATGTGAGTGGACTGACGATGCGCTGCGACCTGGGCAGCTCGGTGAAGTGCGAAGAGATCACAGCGCCGGTGAAAGACGGTAAAGCGGCCAGACTACTGTCGGAGAACCATGACGTGGCGGAGGCGGATATCTCTCCGGACGGGACGAAGGTCGCATTCATCCGCGACTACAACCTGTGGGTTCGCGACATGACGACCGGCAAAGAGACACAATTGACCAAAGATGGCGTGAAGGATTTCGGCTACGCAACTGATAACGCCGGGTGGCAGCAGAGTGACCATGCAATTCTGGTGTGGTCGCCGGACTCGAAGAAGATCGCGACGTTTCAGCAGGACCAGCGCAAAGACGGCGAGATGTACCTGGTGCCGGTGACGAATGGGCATCCCGCCTTGAAGGCGTGGAAGTACCCGCTGGTGGGCGATGCCAATGTGACCATGATTGAACGCGTGATTATCGATGTGGACAAGCGCAAGGTGGTCCGGCTGAAGATGCCGCCGGACCAGCACCGTTCCACCTTGTGCGACGACGTCAGTTGCGGTGCAACGAAGACCTGGGATGACGTGCAATGGAGTGAGGATGGCAAGCATCTTGCGTTCGTCTCGACCTCACGCGATCACAAGCAGGAATGGCTGCGGGTAGCCAACGCAGCTAACGGCCATGTACGCGATGTGATGAACGAGACGGTTGCGACCTACTTCGAGAGCGGCAACGGCAAGGTCAATTGGAAGTATCTGCCGCAGTCGAATGAGGTGCTGTGGTTCAGCGAGCGCGACAATTGGGGACAGATGTACCTCTATGACCTGACAACCGGCAAACTAAAAGACCAGATCACACATGGCGACGGCAATGTGACTCAGGTGTTGCACGTGGACGAGAAGGCACGGAAGATTTACTTCCTTGCCGTTGGAAAAGAGCCGGGCCGCGACCCTTATTTTTCCGCCTACTACAGCGCCAACTTCGATGGCACAGGGCAGAAATTGCTGACGCCTGAGGATGCAGACCATACCGTGACTTCGTCGCCCGATGGCCGCTACTTTGTCGATGTGTATTCAATGCCGACGCAGCCGCAGACCACGGTAGTTCGCGACAGCAATGGCAAACTCATTACTGAAGTAGCGAAGCAGGACATTACGCAACTGCTGGCTGCAGGATGGGTTCCTCCGACGCCGATTACGGTAAAGGCGCGCGACGGCAAGACAGATCTTTATGGCTTGATGTTCAAGCCGACGAACCTCGATGCCGCGAAGAAGTATCCCATTGTGAATCACGTCTATCCCGGTCCTCAGGCTGGCTCATGTGGTAGCCGCAGCTTTGCCGCCTCACACCATGATGACCAATCGCTGGCGGAGCTTGGGTTCGTCGTGGTGTGCATCGATGGCATGGGCACGCCGTCGCGGTCGAAGGCGTTCCACGATTTCTACTCTGACAACCTCGGCGACGACACCATTCCCGACCAGATAGCAGGAATGAAGGAGCTCGCCGTCCGTTATCCGTTCATCGATATCGACCGCGCAGGCATATACGGTCACTCCGGCGGCGGCAATGCAACCGTGTCCGCGATGTTTCACTATCCGGACTTTTTCAGGACCGGCATTGCGGAGAGCGGCAACCATGACAATCGCGACTATGAAGATGACTGGGCGGAGAAGTGGGCCGGGCTCGAAGTAAAGCACCCTGATGGAACCAGCAACTATGACAGTCAGGCCAATCAAAACTATGCGAAGAACCTCAAGGGCCATCTACTGCTGGTACATGGAACGATGGACAACAATGTCCCGATGAACAATACGCTGCTCGTTGTGGATGCACTGATCAAGGCGAATAAGGACTTCGATCTGCTCTTAATTCCAAATGCGGCTCATGCCTATGGCAAAGCGGCCCAGTATATGACGCGGCGACGATGGGATTATTTTGTGCGCTATCTCGCAGGTAATCTTCCGCCGCATGAGTATCAGATGAAGCCCTATGCCGCGGCGCAAGCGGCACTGGCGTTGGGGCGGTAGGTGTGTGTGCTGGGTGCTCCATGTCCCGCGGAACATAGAGCGCCCAGCACCAGTTTATAGTCGTTACTGAACGATCTTGCCATCGGCAGGAGTGACCGGGGCGGAGGAATTGGATCCCGCTCCTGTTACCTGCCAGCCATTGCTGGTGTTAGTAAGCGTCGCATGGGCGGCCTGCGGACCGCTTACATCGGCGTGGATTTGCGGATAGGCGTTCTGGGTCTCAGCAGCGATGGCCCATGCGGGCGCGTCTGCCAGACTGTAGTGATACGTCACCTGCGTGGTGGCTCCCACATCTGCTGTCGTCGGGGTTGAGCTGTCGATGGTGCTCACCTTGCGATGCCCATAACAGAAGTTGCCAAACCCCGGCTGCTGCACATCGGCGGTCCAGGCAGAACGTCCCTTGTCTGACAGATCATAGTTAGTGACCTGTTTGCTGGCAATGATCAGCTTCTTCTTTTCAGCGGTAGTGCGCGTCAGAAACCCTTGATCGACGAGCGCATCGTAGCCTGTAGTTTTGCTGGTATCAGAGGTGTCGGCCTGGACGGGAAACTTCACTGAATCGGGCCAGAGGCAGGCAGGATGCGCGCTGTAGTAAGTGTCGATTGCGTTTTTGAAGTTCATGCTGTTGTCGGTCTTCTTGTTGCAACCAACGGCCAGCAAGGCAACTGCACCGCATAAGACTGCAGTGTGCAGAGTGGAGCGAATAACCTGGGATCTCATAAAATCTCCTCTTTCCCTATGTGGGATGCAGAAGCGCAGATTCGCGTTTTGTCTGTGCTGGGTTGCCTGAGGGCGGAGAATTTTATGCCTGCATGGCCTACATATAGTCGACGCCATACTGCACGGGGATCTGCGTAAAGGCGATCCGCGTTGGCGCGGATTCGCGCGCAGACAACATACCGGCGAAGTGCAGCGTAGTGTGACCGTACTTGAGATTGAGCTTGTCCATGGTGGCAGAAAGTTCAGCGCGGTTATCGGGATCGGCGAAGAGCTCGGTCTGATATTCGCTCTCAGGAATGAGATCGCGCAGCGTGACACCGACAAAGAATGGCCTCTGAAAATCCTCTCCCTGCGGACGCTGGCTCCAGATGCCGCGCAGCACTTCGAGCAAAGTCAAGGTATCGCGGCAGTCCCTGAAGCGCGCCTCCATACCCCAGCCGGAGTGGGTCAGCCCGCTGAAGTGGCGCTTCGTCTTCATGCGCGCTGCCTGTTCCTTGGTCATGGCGAAACGGATCGTCACCGCCATCGAGCCGGTATAGAACTTCTCCATCCGGAGCCGCATCGCCGCCTTGTGCAGCAGCTTGTGGGCGACGGCCCACGCGCCCTCCTGTGAGCGAAACTCCGGCGCCATCACATGCGAGTGGCCAAGCGATTTCTGCACGCCGCTCGCCACCGGAGCGCCGTCGTCGCCCGTCTCTTCGCCGCGCAGCCAGTGGTAGAGACGGTCGCCCCACACGCTGTCCCACAGCTTGTGCATTCCCGCGCGGTCGAGTGCCAGCAACTGCTCCATGGTGCGGATACCCTTCGTATTGAGGCGTACTTCCGTCCGCGCTCCGACGCCGGGCAGATCGCGCAGTTCGAGATGCGCGACAGCGCGCGGCAGCTGCGATGGCAGCAGGCCAATCAGGCCATCGGGCTTCTGCATGTCGCTGGCGATCTTGGCGAGATAGCGGTTCGGAGCCATACCGATGGAGCAGCGTAGCGCTTCGCCCACATTCTTATAAATGGACTGCTTGATCTCAAGCGCTATCTTGCGTGCGCGCGGCGGCTCCTGTTCGCCGCCGATCAACTGGCAGGCCATCTCGTCGATCGAAGGGTTATGCGCCACGGGACAAACCAGGTCCACGGCCTCTGTGATCGCCCTGGAATACTTCGCATACTCTCCGTGGTCTCCCTCGATCAGCACGATGTCGGGAAAGATTCGCTTTGCCTCGCCGACCTGCGTTCCTGTCTTGATGCCGAGCGCCTTCGCCTCATAGCTTGCGGCGATGCAGCAGGTCGTATCCGCCTTTGTGGGCACCACCGCCAGTGGGCGGCCACGATACTCCGGGTGCAACTGCTGCTCAACCGACGCAAAAAAACTATTCAGGTCGATGTGCAGGAAGCCAAACCGGTCATGGGGAAGAGGGGGCGGCATCGGAGAATTGACTCCGATTATATTCGCTCTCTATTCGCCCACCCACTCTTTTCTTTGCCGAAATCAAACACTCGCCGTGGCCGGCAAAATCTCCGAAACATCTATCCACTGCGTGGGATAAGTTCCCGTATAACAAGCCGTGCAATACGTATTCGGCTGCGCGTCGCCTTCGGTGCAGCAATGGGTCAAACCCTCCAGCGAAAGATAAGCCAGCGAATCTGCCTCGATAAATTCTCGAATCTCTTCGATAGATTTATTTGCCGCAATCAGGTCCTTCTTGCTCGGCGTGTCCACCCCATAGAAACAGGGCGAGATCGTAGGCGGACACGAGATGCGCAGATGCACTTCCTTCGCCCCTGCTGCGCGAACCATCCTGACGATCTTTCGCGAAGTCGTTCCCCTGATAATCGAGTCATCGATCAAAACAACGCGCTTGCCCTCGAGCAGCGACCGCACCGGATTCAGCTTCATCCTCACGCCAAAGTCGCGTGTCCGCTGTTCAGGCTGGATGAAGGTGCGGCCCACGTAGTGGTTGCGGATCAGGCCGAGGTTAAAAGGAATCCCCGACTCCTCGGCATAGCCAATCGCCGCAGTCACGCCAGAGTCCGGTACCGGAACAATAAGATCGGCAGGCACGCCCGACTCCCGCGCCAGCTGGCGCCCCATCTCCGCACGCGACTGCTGCACCCATCGGCCAAAGATCTTCGAATCGGGGCGCGCAAAATAAACATGCTCGAAGATGCAGCTTGCCTGCTCGGTCGTCGTGTCGAAGTAGCGGCTGGTCACGCCGTCCTCCGAGACCATAATCAACTCACCCGGTTTTACCTCGCGCTCGTATTTGGCATGAAGCAGATCGAACGCGCAGGTCTCCGAGGCAAACACAAACGTGTCGGGAGCGCCGTTCTCTCCCGGAATCCGCCCCATCGACAGCGGCCTGAACCCATGCGGGTCGCGCGCGGCAAAGATACGGTTCCGCGTCATCATCACAATCGAAAACGCGCCCTCGACTTGCGACAGCGAATCGGCGATGCAATCTACCAGCGTCGAATGCTTGGAGTGGGCGATCAACTGGATGATAATCTCGGAGTCGCTCGTCGTCTGGAACAACGCACCCTCACGCTCCAGCCTTTCCCGCGCCGTGCCCAGATTCACCAGATTGCCGTTATGCGCAATCGCAATCAAACCCTTCGTACTCTCAACCGAGATCGGCTGCGCATTCAGCAACGCCGAATCGCCCGTCGTCGAGTAGCGCGTATGCCCAATCGCGATGTGCCCCGGCAGCTTAGCCAGCACATCGTCGGTAAAGATCTCCGACACCAGACCCATGCCCTTGATGTCGTTGACCTCCTGCCCATCCGCCGAGGCGATGCCGCCGGACTCCTGCCCGCGATGCTGCAGCGAATACAGACCCCAGTAGGTCATCCGCGCCGCATCGGGATGGTTATAGATCGCCATCACGCCGCACTCTTCGCGCAGCTTATCGAATGGGGTTGCGTCGTCTTCGTCGTCCAACTCAACTTCTTTAAGGCTTGTCATCCTTCGCGCAGCGGAGGACCTGCTGTTAAGCTCTTCGGGTGCCGCTGATTTAAGGTCACTCATGCTGTCACCACCTCATCCGCAAGCTGCGCATCCAGCGCACCAGACCACACCGATCTCAATGCAGAGACAGAGCCCGAAATTGCAGAACCGCCGGGCGTAAAGATGTCCAGCATAGGACCGCCGGTGGTGCCGATGTCGCGGGCTGTGACCGATCCAAATTGTCCACAGATTTCCATCAACCGTGCAAAAGCCGCATCCGTGCAAGTCACGATAATCACGCTGGCCTCTTCGCCAAAGAGTTCCGCAGCCGCGGCATCTCCATCGAAATGATCAAGGCTGACCGCCGCTCCCACGCCCTTGACGAAACTGGCCTTGGCCAGAGCAACTGCAATACCGCCGTCAGAGATGTCGCTGGCCGATGTAATCAACCGCTCATCCGCCAGCGCGACGAGGCACTTGTGGAGTTTTGCCTCTTCTGCGATCTCAAGCCGAGGCGGTCTGCCCCAGAAAGATGCTAGAACCGTCTTCGCATAATCAGACGATCCGAACTGTTCGAGCAGGCGCTCACCAGTATCCCGCAACGCATTGGCCGAAAGCAGAATGATCCGCTCGCCACCCTTGCGGAATCCGCTCGGCACAGACTTCGTCACATCCTCAATAATTCCGACGATGCCCAGCACCGGAGTCGGATAGATTCCTTCGCCCTTGGTCTCGTTGTAGAGCGAGACGTTGCCGCCGGTAATCGGTGTGCCCAGCGCGGTACAAGCCTCGGCGATCCCGTCAATCGCGCTTGAAAGCTGCGCCATGATCTCCGGCTTCTCCGGATTGCCGAAGTTCAGGCAGTTCGTAGCCGCAACAGGCTTCGCTCCCGTACAAGCCACCTTCCGCGCCGCCTCGGCAACGGCGTGCATCGCACCCAGCTTCGGATCGAGATAAGTCCAGCGGCCATTGCCTGCCAGAGCCATCGCCAGACCGCGCTGCGTGCCCTTGATGCGCATCACGCCAGCCTCGCCGCCCGGTCCCTGCACGGTATTGGTCTGCACCATCGAGTCATATTGCTCGAACACCCAGCGCTTATCGCAGATATTCGCGCTCGCCAGCAGCTTCTTCAGGTCGGCGGTGTAGTCACGCGTCTTTTTCAACTCTTCGATAACAGCAGCCGGAGGATCGACCGGCACCGGAGCCTTCCACGTCCCCACCGGACGCTGATACAGCGGAGCATCATCGGTCAAACTCTTATTGGGAATATCAGCCATCAGCTCGCCGTGCTGCGTGATGACCATATTTGGCTTCGCGGTCACGGTTCCGACGATTGAGGCGTCCAGCCCCCACTTTTTGAAGACGTCGAGGACCTCCTGCGCACGCGGCTTGTCGGCCACCAGCAGCATCCGCTCCTGCGACTCCGACAGCATGATCTCGTAACTTGACATGCCGGTCTCGCGCTGCGGCACCAGGTCAAGCTCTACCGTCAATCCAAGCTCGCCGCGACCGCCCATCTCGCAGGTCGAACACGTCAGACCAGCCGCACCCATATCCTGAATCCCAAGCACCGCGCCGGTCGCCATCGCTTCGAGGCATGCCTCGAGCAGCAGCTTCTCCATAAACGGGTCGCCCATCTGCACATTGGGCCGCTTCTGCTCCGAGCCCTCGGTAAACTCCTCCGAGGCCATCGTGGCGCCATGAATGCCATCGCGCCCGGTCTTCGCCCCGACATAGATCACCGGATTACCCACGCCGGTGGCCTTGGCGTAAAAGATCTCATCGCGCTTTACCAGTCCCAGCGCAAAGGCATTCAGCAGCGGATTGCCTGAGTAGCAGGTCTCAAACCGCGTCTCGCCGCCAAGGTTCGGAACGCCAAAGCAGTTCCCATATCCAGCCACGCCATGCACAATACCAGTCGCCACGGCATGGTTCCGCCGCCGCAGCGCCTCATCCGGCTCGGCTTCATCCAGCGGCCCAAACCGCAGCGAATCCATCACCGCCAGCGGCCGCGCGTTCATCGTAAAGATATCGCGCAGAATTCCACCAACACCGGTAGCCGCGCCCTGATAAGGCTCAATATACGAAGGGTGATTATGTGACTCGATCTTAAAAGCGCAGGCCCAGCCATCGCCCACGTCGATGATCCCGGCGTTCTCCCCCGGCCCCTGCACCACCAGGTCGCTCTTAGTCGGCAGCCGCTTCAGATGCACACGCGACGACTTATAGGAGCAATGCTCCGACCACATCACGGAAAAGATCCCCAGCTCGGTCAGGCTGGGCGTACGTCCAAGCGCGGCTTCGATGCGCGTGTACTCGTCCGGCGTGATGCTGTGCTGCTTAAGCAGCGCCGGGGTAATGGTAGCGGGGGAGGGTGTCTGAACTGGGTGCTGAACTTGCGTATTGGGCATGGCTCGCTGTTAAGATTGTCGCACGTAGCGCAATCCCCCGTTGGCGGCTAGCTTCCACGTCGCGCTCAACTCCTCCGTTACTGCCGTTCCAACGCCTCCCGGTCCCACTTTGCCGCATCAGCTGCCGCATCATAGCTGCTCTCTAAAAACTCCATCAACGCCGTCTCCGGCGAGGCCTCCGCCCGCACATCTTCGTACTTCAAGATGAACTCCCCCAAAGTCTTATCCCACCCAGCCGCAGCCGGTCGAACCTTCGCCGCCGCCAAGCCCTTCGGCACCGGAGCCGCGTAGCAATAAAACGCCGCCGCTCCGTAACCCCCATTCCCCGGCCAGAACCCCGCGCTGATCACCTCATGCGAGTAGGCCTCCCGCTGGATCGCATCCGCTCCTGCACGCGGAGGGGCAACCCGTCCCGAGAACCGCGTCACTGCCATGTCGAAGCTGCCCCAGAAGAAGTGCACCGGGCTCACCTTCCCCAGAAACCCCGTGCCAAACCGCCGCAAGACCTTCTCCGTCTCCATCAGCACCCGCCAGAACCGCTGCGCGTACTCCCCGTCATACGACTTGTGCTCCGTATCCAGGTCGAACCGGATCGGATTCGCCAGCTCGCACGGCATCGGATCGATCTTCACCTCAATCCCCAGCGAATCCAGGCACCCCAGATACTCCTTATAAAAGTCCGCCACCGTCTGCGGCCGCAGCTTCATCGCCAGCGTCTTGCCCGACCCTAGCCGAAAGTGCAGCTCATGCGCCACGAAATCGAACTCGATATCCAGCACGTCGTCGTCATAGGCCATGGCCGAGGTCCCCAGCCCCCGCGCCGTCACATACAACGGCACGTTCCACCAGTGGTTCTGCAGAGGAGTCAGCGCCAGCCGCGTCTTGCCCACGATCTGCGTCCACATATGCAGCGTATCCGCCGTTGCCGCCCACTCGCCCCACATCAGCGACGGCCAGGCCACCTTTGCCATCTCAGCCATAGGATCCTCCTCAAAACGTTGAGGAAAGCATACTCCGCCGCAGATACGGCAGTGTTAAGCCCCTGTGCTCCCAAACCCGGCAGCCCCACGCGCGGCCCCAGCCAGCTCCGCCACCTCTTCAAACTGCGCCTCAATCCGCTGCACGATCCGAAGCTGCGCGATCCTCTCCCCGGCCTTCACCTCAACCTTGGCAGCGCTCAAATTCGTTACCACCACCTTCAACTCTCCGCGATACCCCGGATCGATCACCCCTGCCAGCGTGGTCACGCCGCGCACCGCCAACCCCGACCGGTCCTCCACCAGCGCCCCATGCGTCGAGGGAAACTCCATCGCAATTCCAGTCGGCACGGCAACCGTAGCTCCGGCGGCAATCGCCACCCCCTCCACCGCATAAACATCGGCAGCCAGGTCCCCGTAAGCCCCAGTATGCGCATACTTTGGCAACTGCGCCGCCGGATGCATCTTCAAGACCCTGATCCGCGGTGATCCGCCTACACCTTTAAAATCATCCAACTCCATAGCCGCAACAGAACTCATCCGTGTACTCTCTCCACTCAATTTGGCGTACCACCCATTGTCACCGAAACGGGGCTGCTGCCGCTGTGCGTTAATAGTGAAATATGGCAGTCAGCGTAGCAGCAACCGTCCTCAACGAAATGCACGACATCCCCGGCCTCGTGGCCAGTCTCGCCGACCAGAGCCTCGCGCCTGCCGAGGTCATTATCGTCGACGGCGGCTCCGCCGACGGCACCTGGGAGTGGCTGCTCAATGCCAAAGTGCAATACCCCACACTCGTCGCCATCCGCGACGAGAGCTGCAACCTCAAACAATCGCCCGGCCCCATCGCGCGCGGCCGCAACGTAGCAATCGCCGCCGCCACCTCCGACGTAATCGCCTGCGCCGACGCAGGCTGCACCTACCGCCACGACTGGCTCAGCCGTCTCACCGCCTCCATCGTTGCCGGCGCCTCGGAATACGCGGTAGGCGGCTCCTGCCTCGACCCCATATCGCCCACTGTCTGGGACATCGCTTCGGCCCCTTTCTTCGGTGTCAAGCTCAACCCTAACGAGCCCACGAAATCCTGCACCGCCCGCTCCATGGCCTTTCGCAAAGAGCTATGGCAGCGCGTCGGCGGGTTCCCCGAGACCGTCTTCCTCGGCGAAGACACCTTGTTCGACGCCAGAGTCCGCAAGCTGGTCACTCCGGCGTTCGCCGAACGGGCCAAGGCCTTCTACCGCCCCCGCCACACCTTCCGGTCATCAGTCCGTCAACTGGCCAGTTACGCGGTCACCGACGGGGTTCTCGGGGTCCGCCCCGCACGACTGATTCGAAACCTCGCCCGTTGCGTCGTCGAGGTGCTCGCCGTCCTTGCCCTGCGCTGGAACCCCATCCCATTGCTCCTCATCCTGGCGCTCGAAAATTACTTCGCCTTCCGCCTCGATTGGCGAAGCCTTCAAACCAAATCCTTCCGCGTTCTGGCAGCCAGATTAATCTTCTCTTTGCTGGTCCCCTGGGTGGTCACCTGGAACCAGATCAAAGGCAGCATTACCAAGATCAACCAGCCCAATCGCCAAAACGCCAGCTAGCCCCTATTGCCGCTCTCTGTAACTCGGATCCTCTATTGCCGCCCGTGGCGCTTTTGCGCAACGACCAGGCCGCGAGGAGTTGGAAGAAAGACGCAGGAGAGAAGACCTTCTCTCTCCATATCGAACGCGGCCTCCCGCACGACCTTCATGTGAGAGCTCGCATCATGAATGAGAATGACTCCGGTCGGAGAAATCTGGGGAAGAAATCGCTTGACCTCGGCAGCACGAATCGGCGTATCGCTGTCGGAAAAGAAGAGGTCTATTGTTCCTTCAACCGACATCTCAAGGCTGGACTCGTTACGAAGCTCGATCCAATCGGCCAATCCCGAATCGGCCATTTTTTCCTTTGCTTTCGCAAAGACCAGGGGATCGAACTCGCAACTGATGACCTTGCCGAAGCCGTTGGCTTTTAGCCCTTTGGCGATCCAGACCGTGCTTACTCCAAGAAAAGAGCCCGTTTCTACCACCAGCCGGGGCTTAATCGTCATGACCAGCGTTTGGATGAACTCCAGCACTTCAGCTTCCGCGGTCATGGAGTCGTACATGTGCCACCGTTCAGGGTTGGGACACTCCGGCGTCGCGCGATGGTATTCCGGAAGAAGAGCGCCCGCCGCCCGCTCGGCCTGCAACATCACTTTATGCTCTTGTTTAATCTTCTTCCTAAACAATCTCATGGAGCCCCTTTCCAGACATTGTACTGACTGGCCTTATACCTTCTCCCTCCAATCGCCGCCGACAAATGGGATCGAAGTCCGATCGCCTGCGGCTTTCCTCTCCGTTGACGATCTCGTTGAGCGACCGCCATCCAGGCGCAAGCTGCCCAGCCATTCTCCCTCGCTCCAGGTAACGCGAGGCTCAACGCGATACTTGTGTTACGGGTAAATTCTGTTGAGAGTGCGGGCGAAGGGGATGGTTTCGCGGACGTGGTCGAGACCGCAGAGCCAGGCTACGACTCGTTCGATACCCATGCCGAAGCCCGCGTGGGGGACGCTGCCGTATTTGCGCAGGTCGAGGTACCACTGGAAGGCGGCGAGCGGCAGGTTGTGCTCTTCGATGCGGGACTTGAGTAAGTCATAACTATCGACTCGTTGACTGCCGCCGATGATTTCTCCGTAGCCCTCGGGGGCGAGGACGTCGACGCAGAGGGCCTTGGTGGGGTCGGCTGGGTCGGGCTGCATGTAGAAGGCCTTGATCGCGGCGGGGTAGCGGTGGACCATGACCGGGCGGTCGAACTGGCTGGAGATGTAGGTCTCGTCGGGAGAGCCGAAGTCGTCGCCGTACTGGTGCGGGCTTTCGAGCTTGCCGGATTTGTAGGCTTCGTCGAGCATAGCGTGGGCTTCGTCGTAGCTGAGGCGGGGGAAACGTGCGGTGGAGGGTGGAGAAGCAGGTCCTCCGACTTCGGCGAAGGATGACAACGTTGATGAGGGGGCCGGGCTGGGGGCGATGATGGGTTCGAGCTTGGATACGTCGCGGCCAATCACTTTCAGGTCGACGCGGTGCGACTCGAGGACACGGGTGACGATGTGGGTGATGAAAGCTTCGGCGAGGTCCATGATGTCGTCGAGACCGGCGTAGGCGACCTCGGGCTCGATCATCCAGAACTCGGTGAGGTGGCGGCGGGTCTTCGACTTCTCAGCTCTAAACGTTGGACCGAAGCTGTAGACCTTGCCTAGCGCGAGCGCCGTGGCTTCGATGTAGAGCTGGCCGGACTGGGTGAGGTAGGCCTTGTCGTCGTCGAAGTAGTCCATCTCGAATAGCTCGCTGGTGCCTTCGCAGGCATTGGGCGTCAGGATGGGTGGGTCGGTGCGGATGAAGCCGTTAGTGTCGAAGTACTCCGCCGCGGCGCGCATGATGGTAGCACGGACACGCAGGATGGCCGACTGGCGCGGTGTGCGGAGCCAGAGGTGGCGGTGCTCCATGAGGAAGTCGACGCCGTGCTCTTTGAGAGTGATGGGGAAGGGGGTTTCGTCAGGGACGCGCTGGATGACTTCGACGTTTTCGACGTCTAGCTCGTAGCCGGAGGGGGCGCGGCTGTCGGCGCGGACTTTGCCCGTGACGATGACGCTGGATTCGAGGGTGAGGTTTTTGAGGGTCTCGAAGACCTCTTCGGAGACAGCGGCCTTGGGGACGATGCCCTGGATGGTTCCGGTGCCGTCGCGGAAGATGGGGAAGAGGAGCTTGCCCGAGGCGCGCAGGTTATAGAGCCAGCCTCGCAGAGTGATGGTCTGGCCTTCGTGCTGCGAGAGGGAGGCTATGGTGGCGATGGGGGCGGATTCATGGTTCGACATGGCACTTTCAGTCTACTAGCGCGCCATTTTCTCTAAAGATCTTCCACGATTCGACGGCTTTCCTGGGGACGGATTCGGTGTTCTCTTCGAGGTCGTGAGCTATTTCGAGGATGCCTGGCGTGATGGGCGATAGCATGGCGATATGTTTGGCTACGTTCTTCCAGTCGATCTTTCCGGAGTCGGGCCAGAGGTGGTCGTCTTTGATGCCTTGATTGTCGTGGAGGTGGAGTTCGGCGATGCGCGGCTTGAGGAGCTCGAAGGCTGCGTCGATGCCGCCGTCGCTCAAGTGCGCGTGGCCGATATCGAGGGTGATGCCTACGTTGTCGAAGTGGCCGACGCGGAGGATTTCGAGCAGGTGCTCGGGTGTGGTGACTTCATTTTGCAGGTTTTCGAGCAGGATTTTGACGCCCAGCGGATGGGCGAAGGCCTTGAGGTGCTCGATGGCGGTGAGCGAGTTTTCGAGGGCGCGGTTGTTCCAGGGCTCGTCCTTAAGGCCGAGATGGAGGGTGATGGAGCGGAAGGGGATCTGCTCGGCGGACTCGATGGCGCGCTTGACCTCGTCCATGGCGTCGATGCGGCGGGACTTTTCGGGGTCGATGAGGTTGAGAGTAGGAGCGACGTGGCGGCTCCACTCAGCGTCGGCGTAGAGAGGCTGGTGAAGCGTCGCAGCGACATCGTTCGACCGGAACCAGGCGGCGAGGTCACGAACGATGGAGCGGTCGGCGTAGTCGAAGTGGTGGCGGACGGCGAAGATTTCGATGGCCTGGGCGCCGCCCTGGCGCATGGCGTCAAGCAGGCCCGGGTGCAGGCGCTGCTGGAGAAAGACGTGTGTGGAAATTCCGGGTTGCATCAACTCCTAAATTACAGCAGCGTGAGGCAGGAGGGATGTGGCGAGAGAGGTTCGTGCCTCGGACATCGGCTAGAATCGGAACGCCATCGATAAGGAGTCTTGAGACCGTATGAAAATGTTTGTAGGTACGCTTTTGCTCGCCGGCGTGTCCTTTGCCAATGCAGCCGGGCCGGCCCAGACGACCTCAGCAACAGAGATCGCGGCCCAGCACCAGATTGACTCAATGCGGGCGAGACTGGCGGATTGGCCCCAGTTGGAGCACTACCGCGCAGCCAATGCGGCGCTGCCGCCGGTGCCCGCGGGAGAGAAACGCGTAGTGATCTATGGAGCCTCGGTGGCCGAGTATTGGGGAACCCGCGGCGGCGCATTTTTTCCGGGCAAGCCCTACCTCAACCGGGGCATTGGCGGACAGAATTCGGGGCAATTGCTGGTGCGGTTTCAACAGGATGTGATTCATCTGCACCCGGCGGCGGTCGTGTTTCTCGAGAGCACGAATGATATCTCCCAGAAGATAGCGCCGGAGGTGTCGGAGAATAACTGGCGGTCGATCGCGGAGCTGGCGAAGGCGAATGGGATTCAGATGATCCTTACCTCGATTACACCTTCGACTCACTTCGCCTGGAGTCCCAAGATGCATCCGGCGGAGACGATCCTGGCGCGCAATGCGTGGCTGAAGGAGTACGCTGCCAGTCATTCGTTGATTTACGTTGATTTCTTTCCGATGCTGGCGAACGCAGAGAATGGGATGAAGGCCGATCTTACCGTAGACGGTGTTCATCCGAATAAGAAAGGCTATGCGCTGATGGCTCCGCCGGTGCAGGCGGCCATCGATCAGGCACTTAGTGCAAAGTAGAGTTTTTCTGTTCAACAATTCCCGAAGTAAGAACGTAAATTTGCGATTGGAGAGATGGAATGAAGATGTTTGCCCGTGTACTTTTGCTTGCGTGTGTGCCGCTTGTAACCGTAGGAAGCTATGGCCAGACTGCTGCTCCAGCGCCGACACCTGCTCCGGTGCCTGCTGAAACAGCAGCGGCGAAAGAGATCGCCGGTATGCAGGCGAAGCTGAATGACTGGCCTGACCTTGCGCGCTATCGGACCGATAATGCCGCGCTGGCTCCGGCCGCCGCGGGCGAACAGCGCGTGGTCTTCTATGGCGATTCCATCACAGATGGATGGGGACGGCGGCCGGAGACGGGCACGTTTTTCCCCGGCAAGCCTTATGTAAATCGCGGCATCAGCGGGCAGACGACGCCACAGATGGTCGTGCGATTTCGTCAGGATGTGATCGATCTGCACCCCGCTGCGGTGCTGATTCTGGCGGGCACCAACGACATTGCCGGAAACACCGGGCCGATGACGCCGGAGATGACCGAGGACAACTTCAGCTCGATGGCCGATCTGGCCCACGCGAACGGCATCAAGGTGATCCTTGCCTCGATTACACCGGTGTTCGATTATCCGTGGAAGCATGGCATGGAGCCTGCGCCGAAGATTCGCGCGATCAACGCGTGGCTGAAGGACTATTGCGAGCAGCACGGATATACCTACCTGGACTACTACACCTCGCTGACTGGCCCCGATGGCGGCATGAAGCCGGGCATCAGCTTCGATGGCGTGCATCCGAATGAAAAGGGCTACGCAATCATGGCCCCGTTGGCGCAGGCGGCCATCGACAAGACGCTGGCGGCCCAGTGACGAGTAAAATCGCTGCATGATTCGGAGTTATCAAGGGATCACGCCGCTTGTGCCGGGGAGTTGCTATGTCGACGCCTCGGCACAGGTGATCGGCGATGTCGTTCTGGGCGAGCAGGCCAGTATATGGATGAATGCGGTGGTGCGGGGAGACGTGAACTCCATCCGCATCGGCGCGAAGAGCAACGTACAGGACTGCGCGGTGCTGCACGGGATGCGGAATCTGTACCCCGTGATCGTAGGCGAGATGGTGACGATCGGCCACAACGCCACGGTGCACGGGTGCGTGCTCGAAGATGCTGTGCTGGTGGGAATCGGCGCGATCATTCTGAATAATGCACGCATCGGGGAGGGCTCGATCATTGCTGCGGGCGCAGTGATTCCGGAGCAGATGGTAGTTCCGCCGAACTCACTGGTGGCAGGGGTGCCGGGAAAGATTCGCCGGACGCTTGGCGCTGAAGACCGCAAGATGATCCTGAAGTATGCGCAGAACTATCTCGACTACACGTCCATTTATCTGAACGAAAAATAGCGAATAGAACCAGGCCGCAACCCTCGTGCCATGGAGGATTGCGGCCTGAATGTCTTTGGGAACAAAGCCGCGGCGGCATCAGCCGGATCTCTCGCCAGATGCGGCGAACCCCCGGTGAAATTACAGGTTCAACGCTTCCATGCCCTTCTCGATCGTTTCTCTTAACCCGGCATCTTCGCTGCCGTAGGCGTCATGCCAGCGCCACCATTTGTAGCGTTCCGTCTGCCGATAACCCTCCGGCGAGTCCTCCCAGTCTTCCTGCCGTCCCAGTGGGGTGACGTCCAGGTAGCTCCACACGTCGCCCATGGATTCATCGCCGCGGTTGTTGATGAAGTACGTGCGGAAGATCTTGTCGTTCTCATCGCGGAAGAAGACGTTGTGCCCGTGCCACTGGTCGACGCCGAAGTCCTTATCGAAGTCGTCCGTAATGGTGTACCAGGGGATTTGGCCCCAGCCCATGCGCTGTTTCAGACGGGCGATATTCTCCTGCGATCCGCGCGAGGCGTAGGCCAGCGTGGTGTCCCGCGCGTGCAGGTGCGAGAGGTGCGAGACCTGGTCTGCGCCAAGGGAGCAACCGACACATGCGTGGTCGGGCCAGCCGTAGACGTTGGGATCGTAGAAGGCGCGATAGAGCACGAGCTGCCGCCGGCCTTCAAAGAGATCGAGCAGTGAGAACTTCCCCTGCGGCCCTTCGAAGACATACTCTTTCTCGACCGCGAGCCACGGCATCCGCCGCCGCTCCGCCGCCAGGGCATCGCCCAAACGGGTATGCGCCTTCTCTTTGACCAGCATCTCCTGCCACGCCTTCTGCCATTGTTCCGCCGATACGACCGGAGGCTTCTTCATCGCTGCAATCTGCTTATTACTCTGCGTGTTGTTGGTCATGGCTTCCTCCCTGCTCGCGCTCATGCGCTTTTCTGTTCCATAGTTTCGTTACGGCGAGCGCCGAGACGCCGCCCGTCGAGACCACACCTGCCGCAATCCATACCGCTGTTCCTATGCAGAAGGGACACATGGCTACTTCCGTGCCCGCTCTGTTGCCGCTGTGCGGATGCGTCCGATCAGGTCGCTCCAGCCTGTGTCAACGCCGCGCTCGTAGTCGCCAACCCAACCCATTGCGCGATGGACAAAGCGCATGCGGGTTACGCCGTCTTCTTCAGTGAGGCGATATTGGAGGTTCGAAACGGCGGGGTTCGACATAAAGAGCGGCCCCGAAATCTCGAGCAGCGATGGTGTCCGGATGGCCTGCACCGCACCCCAGAAGTGGCCGGTGTTGTCGCCCAGGTCGCGATACCACCGGCCGCCAGGCCACGCCTCCAGCACCATCGGCATCGGCTTTTCCGGGGTTGAGTTCAACGGTCCCATCTGTTCGAGGATGGTTTCGAAGACGATCTCGATGGGGGCCGCAATCTCCTCTTCCTTAATGATCTCGAAGGCTTGCAGAACGCCTTCTTTTACAGTGGCTGCCATTATTCCTCCTTCTTTCCGGTTGAGTTATCGTCGAGGCGAACCATTCGTTCCAGCGCCTTACGCTCAGCGCGCTGCTTGATCTGGTCGACCTGGTGTGTCCAGTAGCGTTCAAAGGTTTTCATCCAGTCGCGCACCGGCTTCAGGCCCGCGGCGTCAAGGCGGTACATGCGATGCTGTCCGCGTTTGACCACCGTCACCACGCCGGCCTTGCGCAGTGCACCCAGGTGCTTGGAGACGGCAGGCTGCGCCATCTTCATGCGAAGGACGATCTCGTTAACGGCATACTCCTGGCCGTCAGACAACACGATCAGGACCTCCCGCCGCTTTGGCTCGGCGAGGGCATTGAAGACGTCGGTCGGATGCGCCTTTCGTGTCATGGGTCTAATATATTCCTATTTTGGAATATGTCAAGGCATAAGAGGAGAAAAAATGAGCACTGGACTCGCTGCTGCCGGGAGAGCGCTTCCCTATCTCGCGGAAGTGGTCGATTCGTTACACTTAAAAGACAATGGCAATTTTAAAAGCAGTGCGCGGGACACGGGACCTGTTGCCGCCGGAGACGGCGTTGTGGAACCGGGTGGAGGCTACGGCGCGGGCGGTCTTCGCTCGCTATGGATTTGGTGAGATTCGGACGCCGATCTTTGAGACGACGGAGCTGTTTGCGCGGGGGGTGGGCGAAGAGACGGACATCGTCTCAAAGGAGATGTATACGTGGGAGGACCGCGGGCGCGCCGACAGCGATAAGGGCCAGTCTTTGACTCTGCGGCCTGAGAATACAGCTGGCGTGGTGAGGGCCTATATCGAGCACAAGCTGGCCGATACAGGGATGCTGCAGAAGCTCTTCTATATAGGACCGCAGTTTCGCCGCGAGCGGCCACAGCGGGGGCGATACCGGCAGTTCTGGCAGATCGGCGCGGAGGTGCTGGGGCCGGCGTGGTCGGGTTCGGATAGCGCGTTGCGCGATGCCGAGGTGCTGGAGATGCTGGCGACGCTTCTCGACGAGCTTGGAATCAAGGGCTGGCGGCTGGCTTTGAACTCGGTCGGCTCTTCGACGGACAGGCCGAGGTATGTCGCAGCGTTGCGCGAGGCGCTGGCTCCGGTGAAACACCTGATGTGCGAGGACAATCAGCGGCGAGCAGAGACGAATCCGCTGCGTGTGCTGGACTCGAAGGACCCGAACGATCAGGAGATCATCAACGGGCTGCCGAAGATTGCGGACTATCTCGACGACGCTTCGCGAGAGCACTTTGAGCAGGTGAAGGCCGCGCTCGATGCCTGCGGCGTGGCTTATACGGTTGAGCCGAGGCTGGTGCGCGGGCTGGACTACTACACGCGCACGACCTTCGAGTTCACCGTGCCGGACGGCAGCGGCCTGGGCACGCAGAATGCCCTGCTCGGCGGCGGCAGGTACGACGGCCTGAGCGAGATGCTGGGCGGGCCTAAGGCTCCGGGGATTGGGTTTGCCATCGGTGAAGACCGCCTGATTTTGACCTTGCAGGCGCAGGCTGAGGCGGCTGCGGAGACGAAACTCGACGTATTTATTGCGCCGATGGGGGTGGAGCGGAATGCAGAGGCGCTGCGGCTGGCGCAGGAGCTGCGGCGGGCTGGATTGTCGGTCGAGGTAGGCGATGGAACCTTTCGCCTAAAGAAGTCGTTCGAAGCAGCCGACAAACTGGCGCGACGGATGGTCATTCTCGGCGAAGACGAACTCGCGTCCGGTATTCTGACAGTGAAGGACTTTGCGGCTGGCGAGCAGAGCAAGGTTCCGCGCAATGAACTGGCTGAGGCTTTACGCCGGTAAATTGCACCAGATTTGACGAGCAGATAACAAAAATCCGGTGAGCTGAGTTCCGCCGCCGATATCACTAGCAAGGGAATTACAGTGCTTGATTTTCTAGGGAATTTGCAGCGCACGCACAAGTGCGGAGAGCTTCGTGTAGAGCAGGATGGCCAGGACGTTGTCCTGATGGGATGGGTCAACCGTCGGCGCGACCACGGCAATCTCATCTTTCTCGATGTGCGCGACCGCACCGGCATCACGCAGGTGGTGCTAGACAAGGAGATCTCGGGCGAGGCCCATGCCAAGGCTGAGGCGGCGCGGTCGGAGTACGTCGTTGCCGTAAAGGGCAAGGTGCGGCGGCGCGAGGCTGGCCTCGAGAATCCGAACATGGCGACCGGCGGCATTGAAGTCGTCGCGCAGGAACTGCTGCTGCTGAACGAGGCGAAGACGCCTCCGTTCTCCCCTGCGGAAGATGCCATCGGCAACGAAGAGGTGCGGCTGAAGTATCGCTATCTCGACCTGCGGCGCACGGAGATGCAGCACAACTTCGAGCTGCGGCACAAGGTGGCGCGGGCGGTTCGCAACTATCTCTCTGACGAGGGATTTCTCGAGATCGAGACGCCGTTTATGACGCGCTCGACACCCGAGGGCGCGCGCGATTATCTCGTTCCCAGCCGCGTTCATGCGGGTAGCTTCTATGCGCTGCCGCAGTCGCCGCAGATCTTCAAACAGATTCTGATGATCTCGGGCTTCGACCGCTACTTCCAGATCGCACGCTGCTTCCGCGACGAGGACCTGCGCGCAGATCGCCAGCCGGAGTTCACGCAGATCGACCTGGAGATGACGTTTCCGCAGCAGGAGATGATCTTTCATGTGGTCGAAGGATTTTTGACGGCTGCATTTAAGGCCGCGGGCATCGCGCTGACGACACCGTTTGTGCAGATGACCTACGACGAGGCGATCAAGAACTATGGTATCGACAAGCCGGACATGCGGCTGCCAGCGATGGTCTCGCTGAGCGAGGAGCTTACGCCGGAGCTGCGCGAGACGTTGAAGATTGAGCAGGTATTGCCGGTGCTGGGGTTTGCGATTCCCGGTGTTGGCGCGTTGAGCGGAACGGCACGCAAGGGCTTGCTCGAAGAGGTCCGTGGAGGCTTTGGCGACAGTGGGCTCGATCTGCTGGATGTCGTCCGGCTGAAGACGAATGCGACGTTCGCTCCGTTGGCTGCGGCGATTGAGGCGAAGCTGGCTGCTGCGCCCGATGACCTGCTCGTGGTGGTGACGCCGAAGCTGGGGACACCGGCGAAGTGGAACCATGATCCGCAGTGGATCTATAAGCGCGTTGGCGCGCTGCGTCTGCAACTGGCGCAGAAGTTCGCCGACAAGCATGGCCGCTTCGTGAAGACCGGCACCGAGGCCGACTACAAGTTTGCGTGGGTCACGGACTTCCCCATGTACGAGTGGGACGAGGAGGCGAAGGTATGGAACGCAGCGCACCATCCGTTCACGTCTCCGCATGAAGAGGACATTAAGGCCGGGCGTTTGACCAACGACAAGGGCGCGGTTCGCGCGCTGGCTTACGACATCGTGCTCAACGGCACGGAGCTTGGCTCGGGTTCGATCCGTATCCACCGACAGGATGTGCAGGCGGAGATCTTCCGCTCGCTGGGAATGAGTGATGAAGAAGCCAAGGAGCGGTTTGGCTTCTTCCTCGACGCGCTCGAGTATGGCACGCCTCCGCACGGCGGCATCGCGCTGGGTCTCGACCGCATCGTGATGATCCTGGCCGGAGCGAGCAGTCTCCGCGAAGTCATTGCCTTTCCAAAGACGGCGAAGGCAATTGACCTGATGGTCGATGCGCCGACTCCAGTGAGCGACCAGCAGATGCGCGATCTACATCTGCGAACCGTCACGCGCACGTAATAAACAATGCCTTCAATCGAGAAAGGAGGTCACTCTGTCACCGGGGTGGCCTCTTTTCGCTGCTATATGAATCAGTTCATCCATCTTTTGTCGTTCGGGTCTTTGCGCAGCTCGTCGGGATCGATGTAGCGGCCGTCCTTATCAAAGTGGACCTCGCGGTTTTGCTTGCGCATATAGACCGAGAACTTTTTCGCGGCGCGGCGGCGCTTCCACCGATAGTAGTCGTTTCTTAGGCCAAAGTAGCGTTCCGTCAAGCCGTGGGCCATGCCGCGGCGCGGGGCGAACTTTGTGTACACATAGCCCATCAACGCGCCCGAAAGCTCGGTGAGCGCGCCGAAGCGGTCGTCGCCTTTAAGCAGGATGGCGATGCAGAGCACGATGTAAATCCAGACCAGGTACTTCGCCTTCATACGGACAAAGAAGAAGAACAGGATCTCCTGCTCGCCTGCGATGACAGAGAAGGCGACCATCAGCGCGAAGATCGGCGCCCAGGCCCCGAGCGTGATGAGTTCCGGCCGAAGCCCGAAGAGATGCACCAACGCAAGCAGCGATGCCAGCAGGCCCCCGGCGATGGTGGAGAAGAGATAGAGTTCCGTCAGCCAGCGCGAACCTCGTATGTCCTCAAGATATGCGCCGATGAACCAGAGCGTGAGCATGGCAAACAGCGTCCCAAGAATGCCCATCGGGAGGAAGCCAAACGTCAGCAGTTGCCATACTTCGCCGCGAAAGACAGCGGCAGGAACAAGGGCCAAATGTCCGAGCAGGATACTGATGGGCCGCGGCGCTACCCACCCGAACAAAGCGAAGCCGAAGAAGGCGATGAGGTTGGCGAAGACGAGGCGGCGGGTCGCCCCGGCGAAGGGCGGTAGCGCTAACGACATGGGACCGGTGCGAGGCATGAAGTATCTGTCTCTATTTCATCACGAAAGCCAACGGAGCGTTTGGGTCGTCTAACCGATTGCACAAGGCTTTCGGCAACTTAAATCTGTGCGATTGGCGGCCAAATGCGCAAACCGAAACGACGAAGAAAACAGATGCTTGACGAACGTGCCGGATGCCCGCTAAATAGATAGATTGATGCGTTCGCGAACACCGTTCCTATCATCCTATAGGCGGGCGGCGAACCCTAACCCCTGGAGGCATGACCATGGCTGTTGTATGTCCCGAATGCGATAACCCGATTGTCATCGATACCGATGAGGTAGAAGAAGGCGAGACGCTGCAATGCGACGAATGCGGTCTCGATCTCGAGATTGTGTCGGTCGATCCGCTGGAGCTTGCTCCCGTCGATGTCAGCGGCTACGACGATGAAGACGCCACCCCGGTCACCGACGAGGAAGATGAGTAACGGCAGCCCTGTCAAGGAGTAAGCCGTATACTTAAGCCTATGAAGCGCACTCATCTTTCGCTCCGTTCCTTTGCCTGCAAGGTGGCCCTGGCCGTCTGCGTGGCTGCGTCATGCTGCCTGGTTTTGCCTCAGGTCTCTGCCTTCGCGCAGACCCGCGGCCCCGTGCAGCGCACCATTGACGGCAAAGTCCTCGATAAGTCCGGCGCCCCGCTTAAGGGAGCTGTCGTCTATCTCAAGGACGATCACACGCTCTCCGTGATGAGCAAGATCACCGACGCCCAGGGCGAGTATCGCTTCGGCCAGCTCTCGCAAAACACCGATTATGAGCTGTGGGCCGAAAGCAATGGCAAGAAAAGCAAAACCAAAAACATCAGTTCTTTTGAGAGCAGAAATGCCTTCCACTTCAATCTCAAGGTGGACTGAACAAGCAAGCGGCACCTTCCGTTCGTCGCTCATATGGGGATGGAGCAGGTCTGAACGGCCTGCTTCACACAGCCTCCGTCGCTCGCAGCGTGGCCGGCAACCGGAAAGTGCGTGACTTCGGCAGTGCGCATCCTCGCTCCAGGCAGAAACGGCGGGCATCCACATAGGTTCCACACAGGTTTTCCCCAACAAAATCCACGCATGTACCGTCTATACTTTGAGAATATGAGTACATCCACCATCAGCGTCGATGAGTTTCAGGCGCTTGAGCAAAAAGTTCTTCGTGCCGTCGAGATCGTTAAACGTGAACGCGAGGCCCGCGCCGCCGCCGAGGCTCAAATTGCCTCTCTGAATGAACAATTGGAATCACAGCTCTCTTCCCAGATCGCTGTCGAAGCACAGCTCAATACCCTGAGCAAGGAACGCGACACCGTGCGTCAGCGCGTCGAGAAGATGCTGCAACAGATGGACGAGCTTCTCTAAAAATCCGCTCAAGGAGTAACGATGGACAAGACAGTCGAAGTCCCGGAACAACAGGCCGAAAGCCAATCCATCGTTCCCCAATCGATCGGGGTCGAGATCTACGACCAGGTCTATCACCTGCGCGGCACGGATACGGCATATATCGAACAGTTGGCGCACATGGTCGATTCCAAGATGCGCGCCGTTTCGGCACACGGCGGCACCGTCGACAGCCTGCGTGTGGCCGTGCTCGCGGCGCTCAATATCGCCGATGAGCTCTGCACTGCGCGACAGCGGCAGGACGTGCTCGCGGGCAGCCTCTCGCAATCGCAGGTCTCGATGCGTTCGCGCGCGGGCTCGCTCGCCGGCCTGCTTGACGAGGTACTGGAAGAGCGTAGGGCTGGCTGAAGTTCATTTTGATGACGGCTTGACTGGAGCGCCGCAAAAGAGGAGTCGCGGCGTAAGGTTACGATATCTGGCGACCAGAGTTTGGAATGCGCATCCTCTTGAAAAGAAGATGCGCATTTTTATGTCGGAACAGCTTCCCGCTGCAGGGTGCGGCTTATTTTGCGGGAGCGGGCTGACCTACCTTCCGGATGGCGTCATCGACTACAGCGTAGAGAAGCTCGTCATGGTCGGCCTTGGCCTTGGCCTTGATCTCTTCACCAACCTTTTGACCTGCTTCGGCAGTCTCGGGAAGCGTGAGGTTGCGATTCTGGGACGAGATCACAGCCAGCTGCTGAACGATATCGAAGAAGGTATCCTCGCTCTTGTTCGCAATGTGCCAGCACTGGGAGACAGTGCAGGTAAGGATCTGCTGGTCCGTCCAGGGGTGGGCTTCAGGGCCTTCGTTGGCGGCAGGCGTGATAGAGACCGGCGATTGCCCCGGTGCAGCGCTTTGCGTCGTTGGAGACGCTGGAGTTGCAGTGGTTGGGGACGGCGTCTTCGGGTTACAGCCGGCGGTGAGCAAAAGAGCGGCGGCAAGAGTGAGGCAAGCGGGGAGCGGCTTCGAGATCATCGCGGTCATTGGATTCACAGTCTTCATTGGTCGAGTTCTCTTTCTTTCAGAAGGTAGGGGCTAGCGGCGGCGGTCGTAGCGGTTGTCGCGGTTGTCGCGGTTGTCGCGCTGATTGTCCTGGTGAACCTTGCCTATGACCGCGCCAATACCGGCGCCAGCCGCGCCGCCGATGAGGGTTCCTTTGAGTCCGCCGCCGAAGAGCGCACCGAGGACAGCTCCGCCTCCTGCTCCGATCAGCGCACCCTTACCGGGTCCAATGCCGCCCTGATTACGGTTGCGCTCATCGTAATGGCGGTTATCAGTTGTACTGACCGCCGCGCCCGCCATCGCGTACTCCGTTATAGAAGTTGGGATTCTGGTTGTTCTGGTAACTCCGATTCCGGTTGTTCTGGTGATTTCGATTTTGGCCGCTGACTGGAAGAATCATAGAAGCCATCATCAGAGGGGCGAAGAGCATAGCTTTGCTTATCTTCATCATTCGGCGTTAGATGCCGATTTCCCTTGGTCCGAGGAAAGAGATTTTTTCTTTTCCTACAATAGGGGAGTGTAACCAGTGGCCCTTTGTCATGAAGACGCATATGGGATGAAACCGGAACCAAGCTGGCCATCCGCTTCATATGAAAGGGACTGCCATCCGCTTTGCCGATTGCCAAGGCGACGGCCAGACTTCCCAACATCGTGCGCATCCAGAGTTTGCAGATGGTTTTATGGGTGGTGACCTGCTCAAATCCTTTGCGCCTTGGTCATTACTGCTATCCATCGTAGACATTATGTGCTTTGCTTGCTGTTCCGTCGGCGCCAGCTTCTGATGATTCGACAAACTACTTATTCAACCGAACCACTATGATGCCAGTGGAATTAAAATCGAATGGTGCAAGTGGGTCGATTACAATCAGCGCCTCTTCCGTATGTATCCATAACGCGCTTGTGAAGAAGTCGTTTGACACGCCTAGAAGGTCACCTGACTCATTCTATTTGCCGAAATTATCTGAGATCGAGCATGATTCGCCTCCCTCTTGATCAGAAACTCAGACTCGTTCGCTCCTTTTGAAACTTCCGGATGCCCCCTGGGGAAGCCTCCACGCAGATTGATCTGATTGTGAAGCACCCCCGGCGCGCGACACTTGGTACGCACGGGCGTCCATCGAGTTGCGATTGACGGATATTGCGGAAGAAGCCGGGCTGGATATGAGTACGACTTTCCGTATGCTCCGTACTCTGGAAGCACATGGCTATGTTGTTCGAGACAAGGCGACCAAGAGGTTCAGGCGTACCCTGGGTCACAGAAACTATCGCGTTGGCTATGCCCAACTTTCCACCGATCAGCCCTTTGTTCAAAGGGTGACTCAAGGACTGGTAGACGCAGCAGCCCAGGCCCAGGTGGAGCTGCTGGTAGTTGACAACAAAGGCAACCCTGAACAAGCCCTCAAGAACGCGGAATGGTTGATTGCGCAAAAGGTGGATTTTGTAATTGAGTATGAATTTCATTCTGGAGTAGGGCCTGCCTTGGCCGATATGTTCCGCAAAGCAGGCATACCCTTGCTGGCGATCGATATCCCCATGCCCAGCGCAATTTACTTTGGCGTGGACAACTATGAGGTGGGCAGATTAGGCGGACAGGCCTTGGCACAGTTTGCCAGTGACCAATGGAAGGGGAACGTAGGCCGCGTCCTGTTGCTGGAACTGCCCGAGGCAGGCCCAATTCCTCAAGCGCGGGTCCTTGGAACGGTCGACGGTATACTGAGCGTATTGCCCAATCTGGATGACAGCAAAGTGCTTCACAAGGATGGCAAGGGAACCGAAAAGGGCGGATATACAGTTACCCGTCACTTGGCTCAATCTTTAGGACGGAGAGAGCATCTGCTGATCGCAGCCTCTAACGACAATTACACCCGAGGGGCCATTCATGCGATCCGAGAGATGGGCCGGGAGCGGTCGACAGCAATCATGTCGCAGGGGTGGGGACCGGATCAGGATCTTGAAGCGGAGCTGCAAAGCACCGATAGCCCTCTCATCGGTGCCATAGCCTACTTCCCTGAAAAGTATGGTGAACGAATCCTGCCGATCGTCCTTCAGTGCTTGAAGAGGCAACCCGTTTCTCCATCGCACTATTGCGAACACAAGTTGATTCTGCGAGACGGCCTCTTCACGCGTGAGAGTTCGCAGGGAGTCCTCTCGGATGAAGTCTCCGCATCCCGTATGGGGAGAAAAATTCCAGGATGAGTACCTGCCTACAATTGCGGCCACTCCAGTGGTCAACTCGGCCCAGCCTCTTCGGGCCAATGAAGTTTCACGATGGACAATATTGCAACTCGCGCACTTCGGTAATCGCGTTGCGCGCAGTGCAATCCTGTCCAACAGCAAATAGGAAAAGGAGCGCGCTATGCGTATGGCATTGGCAACAAAACATCTGTTTCAACCTCGCCGGACTGTAGGTAAATTCGTCCGGCTCTTTGTCATAGGCATCGCCTGTGTTGCGACGCCTGTCGCGCTCCATGCTCAGAAGCCGCTTCAACTGACCGTCCACTGGGACAAAACCACGGTGGTCTCAAAGTCGACGCCCACCTTGCAAGTGGTAGTGAACCCGCCCTTGCGTCGCGGCGAACCATTGAGCGCTCCATCCTTCAAAGCGGTAAAAGACCTAGGTGCGGACTATGTGCGTTATGTGCCGTGGCTTCCGTATCCCAGACTGGCGGTAGCAGAGTTGGAGCCGCCCACGAAGCAGAAGACCTCGTGGGACTTCAGCCTCATCGACCCTCTCACCATAGACTTTCTGAACGCGACCAAAGGGCATCCGACAGTAATGAACTTCAGCACCATGCCTGCATGGCTCTTCAAGACGGATAAGCCGGTAACTTACCCGGCCGACCCCAATCAGCCGGTCTGGAATTACACGCAGGGCACGGAACTGCGCGATCCCACCGGCAAGGAGGTGGCCGACTACTATGAGCGGCTGGTGAGCTGGTACATGGACGGCGGCTTTACCGATGAGAATGGGGTGCGGCACAACTCCGGCTATCACTACAAGTTTCCGGTTTGGGAGGTGCTGAACGAGGTGGAGGCAGAACATTCCACGACGCCCCAGGATTACACCAAACGCTACGATGCCATCGTCGAAGGAATTCGTCGCGCCAGCCCGGAGACGAAGTTCATGGGCATGGCGCTGGCCGCACCGAGAGAACACCCGGAGTTTTTTGAATACTTTCTTAATCACGCCAATCACAAGCCCGGCATCCCGCTGGATTACATCTCATACCACTTCTACGCATCTCCTACACGCTCGCAGAACATCTCCGACTGGCAGTACACGTTCTTCGACCAGGCGGATGGATTCTTGAGTACGGTGCGTTTCGCCGAGAACATTCGCAAGCGGCTCTCGCCGGAGACAAAGACGGATCTGGATGAGTTGGGTGTCATTCTGCCAACCGATAACACAGCAGCGGACAAGGTTCCGCCGCCGGCTGGCTACTATAACCTGGCAGGCTCGCTGTATGCGTATCTCTACGTTGAGCTTTCGCGGCTACAGATCGACGTCATTGGCGAATCGCAGCTCGTTGGTTATCCGACCCAGTATCCCAGCGTGAGCATGATGAACTGGCTCAACAACAAGCCAAACCCGCGCTTCTGGGTGCTCAAACTAATCAAGGACAACTTCCATCCAGGAGACTCGCTGGTAGCTACGAACCTAGGCGGCCCAAGTTCGGGTGACGTAGAAGCGCAGGCGTTCCTTACCCCCGCAGGTCACAAACTGCTGCTGGCTAACAAGCGGGATCATGCGATTGAGGTGAAGCTGCCGGATGCACAGAAGGCGAGTGCGCTGACAGTGGATGAGTCGACAGGGGATGAACCGGCACACAGCGTGAAGCTTGCGGACGGCAAGATCAAACTGGAACCCTTTGCGGTCTCGGTGGTGAGTTGGTGACGATGAATCCGAAAGCCGATTTCACCGAAGACCAACCGCTTAAGAGGTTTGCCTTCATTCTTCGGCTGCGGGAGGGCGCAGCCGAAGCCTATGAAAAGGCGCATCAGGAAGTTTGGCCCGAGATGCGCGACATGCTAAAGAGAGGGGGCATCAGCGAATATTCTATCTTTCGCCGGGATAATTTATTGTTTCTCACCTTCAAGGCGGTAGACTTCGAGGCCACATGGAGCCAGTTCGACAACCATCCTGTAAACCTGCGTTGGCAGAAAGCCATGGAGCCCTTGCTTGCGCCGCCAGAAGGCCTACGCCCCGGAGAACGATTCCCAATGATGGAAGAGGTTTTCTTCCTGCCCTGAGAGGTATCTGCACCCCTAATACCATTGGACCTGCTGCGGTCGTCAAACCAGAAGAATCAAAAGTCACTACACATTGAAGGCAACGGACTGAACAGAGTCCTACAAAAACTTCCACAGTCGTCTTGCGGAATGCAACAAAACCGCCAGAAGTGATTGAAAGGAATGGAGCCGATGAGCGGAGTCGAACCGCTGACCTACTGATTACGAATCAGTTGCTCTACCAACTGAGCTACATCGGCCTGCCTCACTCATTCTAGCGGCACATCCCTCCTCTCGCCAAATCCTGTTCCGACAAAACAGGTTTGCTCCACCGAAAGAAAATGGCTCCGATACATCTCCACGTACGCGATGCAATCCGCAACAGCCAGGACATCGGCTTTCGTCTCACTGGCTGATCGGTGCAACTTTTTCTCTTGTCGAAGCGCAACTTAATATTGCTGCGAAAAGCGAAGAGGCCACCCGGCAACAGGGTGACCTCTTCTTTAGGGAGAATAGTTCCAACGGAGGCAAAGCCATCAGAACTTTCTGGCGAAATACTAAGTTTGCCAAAATCCGGTGTCAAGGCCTAAACTTCGTCACCGTAACTCGTTATTTAGGAATTAGTTACGGGGGTTACTTCTCATACAACAGAGTCTATCATATTCGTCATTTATTCGCTTTTAGGTCGTCTCCATTTTTTCAAACCACCCTCATATCAGCCGTTTAGCTTCGCTCATGCACCACCACCGGTGCACTAAATATCACCCTTTTGGGTGAGGCATCTGCCCTTCGAGATGAATCTTCTCCGACCGCCCGCTCAGATCGATGCGCAAAAACTCCGGCTCCGTGGCGGCGGGCTTTCCCTGCATCACGCGAATCGCCGCCCTTCCAAACCCCAGAAACAGCCCGAGGACCACTGCGGCCAGCGCCAACAGGCCCGACAGAATGGCGATGCTGGTCAGCAGGCTCACCGTCTTGCGGATCTCCGATTTAAACTCCGGCGGAGGCGTCTTGTTCCACGTCACGATATCGTGCAGATGGACTCCCTCGACCATCTTCTGTGCCGCATCCGGGCTCCACGCGCCCGTCGTCATCGCCACCAGCGGCCCTTCCCTCCGCAGCTTCACCGTCCCCGCCGCCGTGCCCTGACGGTTCATCTCCGCCACAATCTCTCTTCCGTGGTTGCCTGCGATCTGCGGCGTCGGATAGAGGAGCAGGGTCAACATGCCAACGCCTTTATACTTCGCCATCACAACTTCGGCGCTCTTATCGAAGCCGACGATCCCCCCCGGCAGCACGCCGCCCATCGCCTGGTATCCCACCGGCCCCAGAGCATAGCGCACCGACTCTGCTTCCAGTCCCTTTGCGGGCAGCAGCGTCGGCAGCAGCGGTGACTGCGCCTTGGGCCCTCCCACCTTCGGCAGCGTCGTCTCCAGCCGCCGCAGGTCGTTCATCACCGGGCCATTCGCTTTGCTCGCATCGGCTACGACAATGGTTGTCCCGCTGCGAAAGATAAACTCACCTGCGGCCGAGGCCGCCGTCTCCGAACCAATCCCCGTCCCGGTCTTTCCATCGCCCGGCATCACCATCCGCGAGTCGGACTTGCGCAAAAAAGTAAATGCGCTCGCCGCTCCGGTGGCATCGCCAAACTGGTATGCCTCGACCATCATCGTCCCGGTTTTATTCGAGCGATGGTAGGTCATCTTGCTGGCCCGGCTTAACCCATCCTCTTTCAATACCGCCCCGGTCACACCCTCCGCGATACCTTCCGGCGGCGGGCAGTCGACGCACGCGGGCGACGTCCCCTCCGCTTGCCACGGTCCAAACGACGCAGGGAGCAGAGGTGTTGGAGGCTCCACCAGCATCGTCTTCGCGCCTTGCCCAAAGGCCTGCGGCATCGATCCCGCCACGCATAACAGTAAAACGAGATGCCCCATTCTTCGAAGATTGAACTTGAAATTGACCATGCAGATTCGCCCTTGCTATCGGTCAGACTACACCAGCGCTCATCCGTAAGCGAAGCCCCACGCCGGCCGCAGCGCCGCTCCGCCCGCCTTGAGGAAGTTCAGGAGGGCTAAAAACCCTGTCATCCTTCCACCAACCATTGTCATCCTTCGCCAAAGGCGGAGGATCTGCGTTTGTTTTCCAGCCATCCTATTCAAAGCTGCGTTCGTTCCTTCAATCAACCCGCCCCTACTTCGTGCTCGCCCGCTCCACCGGCAGCTTCGCGCCGCTCAGACCGGCCTCATACCTCGCCACGCCGCGATACAGGCTCTCCGCCACGCGCTCACGGTACGCTGGCTCTTCCAGCTCCCGCGCATCGGTCGGGTTCGTCACAAACGAGATCTCCGCCAGGATCGACGGCATATTCGCGCCGATAAGCACCACAAACGGGGCCTTCTTCACCCCTCGGTCCTTCAACCCCGCATTGCCCTTCTCCAATCCGCCATACAGGTCCTCCTGTACGTCGGTGGCGAACTCCCGCGACTCCGCGATCTTGTCTTTCAGCGCAATCTTCTTCACCAGATCGCTCAACTGATGGATCGACTGGTCTGAGACCGCGTTCTCTCGCGCCGCCACTTCGAGCGCATCCAGTTGCGTCGTAAAGTTCAGATAGTACGTCTCCACACCGCGCGCGCTCGGGTCCCGCGAGGAGTTGGCATGGATCGAAAGAAACAGATCCGCCTGCGCCTTGTTCGCAATCGCCGTCCGCGTCTCCAGCGGAATAAAGGTATCGTCCGACCGCGTATAGATGATCTCCGCGCCCAGCCGTTCGTGCAGCAGCTTGCCCAGACGCAGCGCCACATCGAGCACCACGTCCTTCTCTTCGATCCCGCCATAGCCCAGCGTGCCCGAGTCATGGCCGCCATGCCCGGCATCAATCACGATGCGCCCGATCTTCAGCCCCAGCGCACGCACCAGCGAGGTCTGCCCATCCGCCGTAGGCACAGCCGCCCGCGCCGGAACCGCTCCCGCAACTTCAGCCCTGCTCCTCTTCTTCGTTCGCCGACCACCAGCATCCAGATTTGGTTCGCCGATTCCTGGTCTCTGGTCCCTGGTCCCTGCTCCCTGCTCCTTCACCACCTCCGAGATCGGCCGCGAGGTCGGCCTGCGTGTCGCCTCCACCCGCCCCGGCTGATCGCTCAGCGAGGCTACTTCGACCAGACTGTTCGACTTCGCCTCCACCGTATTCGGCACCGGCCGCGCGGAGGTAGCCTTCGTCACCACGGCAGTCTCCGGAGCCGAAGCCTTGCCAGCAGCAATCTCTCGCCCTGATCCCTGTCCCTGGCTTCCCCCATGAATGTCGATAATCAGGCGATAAGGATTCGGCAACAGAAACGCCGAATACTCCGTCACATCGTTTACGTCCAGCACCACCCGCGTCATGTCATTGGTGAACTGCGCCGCCCGGACGCGTTTTAAAAACCCGTCGTCCGTCACCGTAAAACTCTTTCCCACCAATTGCGGAGCCAGCCGCGTCCCATGCAGATCGAAATAGATGCGGTCCGGATTCGGCACCCGCGCCGCCTCGTAGGTCACGTCATCGCCCAGGTCGATAGCCACTCGCGTATAGTTCGGCGTCGACCAGTGCCGAATCCCCGTCACCTGCGCCAGCTCATGCCGCTTCTCCGGCCTCTGCGCCACATGCGCCGGCCCCGGCTCCTCACCCGCATTCGCCTTCGTTGCCGCAGTCTCCTTCAAGGAGACAGGAGCGCTCTCCACCGCCGCGCTCCGCACAATCGTCTTCCTCTTCGTCACTGGCATCGGAGGAAACGAACTTCCCGCAGCCGCTTCCACGCCCTTCTGATCCCTGGTCCCTGATCCCCGGTCCCTGGTCCCTGCCTTCAAAGACGCCAACCCCGCACGGGCCTCCTCCGCAAGCTCGCTCTTTGGATATTCCTTTACCAGCAGCGCATACTGCTTCCGCGCCCCGTCCGAGTCATGCAGATCGTTCTCATAGATCTGCGCCTCTGCCAGCAGCGCAGCTACGCGCAGCGAGCTGCCCGGATACTGCTTCCGCAAAAACTCATACTGCCCCACCGCATCCTTCAGCGACTTCGTATCACGCGACCCACATCCCTGCTCAGCCAGCAGCTCTGCCACCGCATTGACCGCTGCGGCGGCATAGGTATCTCCCGGCGACTGGTGATAGATCGCGCGAAACCCATTCATCGCCTCCGTATACTCGGCCCTGGTCCGCGCTCCCGCAGGAATCGACTCCAGCTTCTCCCGTCCCTGCATGGCCTGCTGCCATGGCGTCAACTCCACCCGGTGATGTACCGTCTTCCGAGTCTTTGCCGACGCCCCCTGCACCATCGCGCAGCAGCAAAGCGCCGCCACGCAACCCATACACAACCACCGCTGCTTCCGTATCCTCAGGCCCATCATCCCTCTAAAGTTTAAGAGACCGCACCGCCCAGCGCCTGTGAAAAGAAGCCCGGTACTTCCCCCGATACCCCCACAAAAGCCGCAGCCTTTCATGAAGTTCTCGCTAAGCCTTGTCCATTCCCTCAACGTTTTGGAATTGCTGTCGCCATCATTTTCCATCTGATATGTTGATAGGCATCCGTTCCGCCTCTGACAGGAAGATTGCACGCCCGTGACAACACCAGACATCATCGATCAGTTGGCGGAACACAAAACCCTCAGCGCCGTTCCCCGGACGGAGCTGGAATGGCTGGCAGCGCATGGCTCGACCCGAAAGCTCGATACCGGCGAAGTGTTGAGCCCGAAGGGACGCCAGGTGGAGGCCCTTTACATCATTCTCTCCGGACGGCTGGCTTTATTCGTCGATCGTGGCTCCGGGCCACACAAGATCATCGAGTGGAGCGCCGGAGACGTTGCCGGAATGTTGCCGTATTCGCGGCTCGTGGCCCCGCCGGGAGATTCGATTGCGCTGGAACCGCTGGAGGTTCTCGCTATACCCCGCGACCATCTTCAAGAGATGACGCGAGAGTGTTTCGAGGTCACTTCGATCCTCGTACATACCATGTTGGACCGCTCCCGCCTGTTCACCTCGAGTGAGCTGCAAAACGAAAAGATGATCTCTCTGGGCAAACTCTCGGCAGGTCTGGCCCACGAACTCAACAATCCAGCCTCTGCAATTGAGCGCTGCGCGGCCATGCTCGAGGACCGGATTGAAGATGTGGAAGAGACGACGCGCGGTCTGGCCGTGGCGACATTGAGCGGTGCCCAACTCGCCGCCGTCGACGCCGTGCGCGCGTCCTGTGCGGCGAAACAGAAGGGGGAACGGTCCCCTCTGGAGCAGTTGGACCGCGAAGAGGCTATCGCAGAGTGGCTCGGCAACCATGGACTGGATACGGTCTGTGCGGGAACGCTTGCGGACACCCAGGTCAGCCTTGAATCGCTGGACCTGCTGGCTGCTGCCGTCGATGGTCCGGCACTGGGCGCGATGGTTCGATGGGCAGCCTCCGGTTGTGCCGTGCGCAGCCTGGCCTCGAAGATCCAGGATTGTTCGATGCGCATCTCCAGTCTGGTGACCGCGGTTAAGGGATTTACGAACATGGACCAGGCCAACGTCTCCGAGCCGGTGAATCTGGGCCCGGGGCTGGGAAACTCTGTCGTGGTATTGAATTCGAAGGCTTGCGAGAAGTCCGTGATCGTAAAGTTAGAACTGGAACCTGAACTGCCCAAGGCACGCGGTTTTGCCGGTGAATTGACCCAGATATGGGGAATCCTGCTCGACAATGCATTGGACGCCGTGGCGAAGGACGGCCAGGTCGAAGTGCTCGCGGCCCGCGAGGACCAGAATATAGTGGTGAGGATTATCGATGACGGACCCGGAATTGCCGAGGAGATTCGCGACCGCATCTTCGATCCGTTCTTCACCACCAAACCTCAGGGACACGGAACCGGCCTCGGGCTCGACATCGTCCGTCGGCTGGTACGCCACAACGACGGCGCAATCGACTTTGAATCGCGGCCGGGCCGGACTGAGTTTCGAGTCAGGCTGCCCATCGCAGAGATTCTCCCCGTCTGAGTTTGACCCTTCCAAATCCCAGAGTTAAGCAGCACCGGATGAATGTTTCAATAGGACGGATGTAGTTTGAGGAGAAAATGATGGCAACTCTGACAGGCAAATCGGCATTGGTAACGGGTGGCTCCCGGGGTATTGGAGCCGCCATTGTGCTTCGTCTCGCAAAAGAAGGAGCGAGCGTGGCATTTACCTATAGCTCATCCACAGCGCAGGCAGATAGTCTCGTCGAGCAGATCGCGAAGAGTGGTGGAAAGGCGCTCGCCATCAAGGCAGATGCAGCCGATCAGGCCGCCGTACGCGCGGCAGTGCAACAGGCAGCGAAAGACTTCGGCAAAATCGACATCTTGGTAAACAATGCGGGGATCATTGTTCTCGGCCCCATCACTGAAATCAAGGAAGCCGATTTCCAGCGCATTCTTGCAGTCAACGTGCACAGCGTCTTCACCGCCACGCAGGAGGCAGTCCTCCACATGCCTGACGGTGGACGCATCATCCATATCGGCTCGGTAAACAGCGACCGCATGCCTTTTGCTGGCGGCTCGGTCTACGCTCTGACCAAGGGAGCTATCTTCAGCTTTACCAAAGGTCTCGCCCGCGATCTGGGTTCCCGCAACATCACCGTGAACAACATTCAACCTGGCCCAATCGATACCGAGTCCAATCCTGCCAGCGGTCCGTTTGCAGAGACGATGCTGGGTCTAATGGCTCTGAAGCGCTACGGCAAAGCCGAGGAAATTGCCGGAATGGTCAGCTATCTCGCCGGGCCTGAAGCTGCCTATATCACCGGAGCCAGTCTCCTGATAGACGGTGGATTCGACGCCTAATACCGCTCCTTCTATGTTCTGAAGACGCATGCATAAGCTTCAGACCAGCAACCACTTCCGCTACTCCGACTTATTGGTACCTATCCTTGGGTGAAGCGTCTCCCATTGTTCTGGTACATTTGCTCACACGCACAAATGGCCCACAGCGACTTCTCCATCTCAATCACAAACACGGCGGTGGACGTTAGCTATACCCCTTCTCAGGGTGACCCTCGCGGGAAACTTTTCGGCTTTATCTTCATCATCGTCACCCTTGTTGCCGTAGCGTGTGCTCTGCTGTTCCTGCCGGGTAAACATGGAAACCCGAGTATGTGGCACGATCTGAATAACGCTTCATCGGGTTGGTCTGTCTTCTTTGTCTTATCGGGCCTCGTTGTTTTTATCGGGCTGTTCGGCTGGCAAGGTTTTCGCTATGCAAGGGCAGCTCGGGCCTCCGACGAAAAGTTTCATTGTGATCGAGAAGCAATCACTATAAAGCGCATCCCTTGGCTAGATTTTTCGAATCGCGCTTGGCGCACCTACACCTATCCTCTTACCGAAGTGAGTGCTATTCGCTTCGCGGTAATCGCTTCTGCAAAGGGACGGGCATTCTGGGGCCTACGTTTTCGTGCTCATGGCCGCAAGTGGGCTCTTCCGGGCCTTGAAGCACCAGAAGCTAAGGAGATTCTGACGGGACTCAAAGCGCTGGGCGCAGATGTGCCGGACGATCCAAAGTTGGATAAGCGGATCCAAGAAACGCTGGAAATGAGGTTCGGCGATACGAGTTGGATGGATCGTAGCTGGATGGACTCGAACAAACCATAGATGCTCGATTGAGATCAGTCCTGATAAACGCCCTTCTCGTCACTTTACTATCAGCCATTTGCAAGGCCGCCCTTGCAAGAACTCGAAATCAACCAGACATCTCCAAACAAAAAGGGCCGCCCCAAAGGGACGGCCCTCCATATTAGTTACGACCGAGCTTACTCGCGCTCAGACCGCTTCCAGTTGATCAGATCGCCCAGCGTGGTGCTGCTGCTCGACGACGAGGAGGACGACGAACCCGAGTTGTTGCCCTTCGGCGACTTCTCACGCTCCTTATAGCTCTCCACCTCGGCGCGGCTGGCTTCTTCGCCAACTGCACGGATGCTGAGACCGACCTTCTTCTCTTCCTGGTTCATCTTGACGATCTTGAACTCGTGCTCCGAGTCCACATCCATCGCCACCGGCTGGTGGTTCGCATCGACCGCCTCGGAGACGTGGCACAGGCCCTCGACTCCTTCCGCAATCTCAACGAAGGCGCCAAACTGCGCCGTGCGCAGAATCTTGCCCTTGATGACGTCGCCCACGCGGTGCTGGGCAAAGAACGTGTCCCAGACATCCGGCTGAAGCTGCTTGACGCCCAGCGACAGGCGGCGGTTCTCAGGCTCAACGCCCAGAACGATCGCCTTGACCTTCTCGCCCTTCTTCAGGACCTCCGAAGGATGCTTGATGCGCTTGGTCCAGCTCAGGTTCGAGACATGCACCAGTCCGTCAATTCCATCTTCGATCTCGATGAATGCGCCGAAGTCGGTCAGGTTGCGAACACGGCCCTCGATGATGGCGCCGGTCGGATACTTGTCCTCCAACTGCTCCCAGGGATTGTCCTGCAACTGCTTCATGCCCAGCGAGATGCGGCGGTCGTTCGGGTTCACGCTCAAAATGATCGTGTCAACCTCATCGCCCGGCTTCACCATCTTCGACGGATGCTTCATCCGCTTCGACCAAGTCATCTCAGAGACGTGTACCAGACCCTCGATGCCCTGCTCCAGCTCGACAAACGCGCCGTAATCGGTGACAGAGAGCACGCGGCCGCGAACCTGCGCCCCAATCGGGTAGCGCTCGATCGCATCCAGCCACGGGTCAGGCGTCAACTGCTTGAAGCCCAGCGAAACCCGCTGCTTCTCCTTGTCGAACTTCAGCACCTTCACCTGGATCTCGTCGCCGACGTTGACCAGGTCGCGCGGATGCGTCAACCGGCCCCAGCTCATGTCGGTGATGTGCAGCAGGCCATCGAGGCCGCCCATATCTACGAACGCGCCGTAGTCGGTCAGATTCTTGACGGTTCCGGTCAGAACGCTGCCCTCTTCCAAAGTCGCCAGCGTCACCGACTTCTTGGCGTTCTGGTCTTCTTCGAGCAGTTCCTTCCGGCTGATGACGACATTGCCGCGCTTCTTGTTCAGCTTGATGACGCGAACTTCGATCTCGGTGCCGATGTAGCCGTCCAAATTGCGGACGGGGCGAACCTCGACCTGCGATCCCGGCAGAAACGCCTTGATCCCGATGTCAACGGTCAAACCACCCTTGACGCGGCTGAGGACCATGCCCTTAACAGGGGTCTTCTCATTGGCAGCAAGCTCCAGCTTGTCCCAGACCTTGTGGCGCAACGCCTTCTCGTAGCTGACCAGATAGCCACCTTCGGCCTCTTCCCGCTCAACCACAACCTCAACGGACTCGCCAACCTGGAACTTCGGTGCGCCATTAATGTCCAGCACCTGTGCCAGAGGAATCAGGCCCTCGGACTTGAGCCCGATATCGACAACGACATGCTTGTCCGTAATCTTGAGGACGGTTCCGGTGACGATGGCCTCTTCGGCGGTCAAATTCTGGGCGGCGGCGGCATCGGCGGCCTGCTCGCGGTCAAAATTTGCCAGCGCTGCTGCGAAATCGGCAGCATCGTAGTTCAGGTCGTCATCAGCGGGCTCTTCGACTGCGGCAGCCGTAACGGTTGCAACGTGGCCAGATTCCGTGCTCTCGGGAGCAGCGGCCTGGGCTTCGTGGCCGGCGGCTTCGTGGACAGCTTCATGCTGTTGGGTTGGGGTGGATTCGGAAGACAGTTCGGCGTGTGCCGCTGTCGCTTCGGGCGCTAGGGTTTCCAGTTCGGTGGTCAGGGGTTTGCTCTCGGTGTGTTCAGGATTATGGTCGTCTACCATGATGAATGCGGACTCCGGGATCCAAGGATCCATTCCAGTTCAAGCGGCACTTGCTTCGGGGAGCAATCAGCATTCCTGAGGGGGACGCTGGTTGTTTCCATCCCCGTTACAGCTTCGGCAGGTAGGAATGAACTACATCTAGCAGAGGAGCGGCTGCACTTGGGTCCCACACGCAGTGGCTCACCTAAAAGCATAGAACTTTGACTGCCATACGTCAACCAATTCACACTCAAGAACCCCTAAATCCGCGAGTCGACCACAAATTTTAATAATCGAGCACGGAGAATCGCGGATCGACGCAGTCGACTTTTAGCGACATCTTTCCCTCGTATACTCGCTCTTATGGATCGTCTCTGGACCCCCTGGCGCTACAACTACATCACCCGCGCCGACGAGCAGGCCCGCACTGGCGTCCCTCCCGCCCTCGCCGGCTGGCCCGTCGCCGAGGACAAGCACTGCGTCTTCTGCAACATGATCGCCGCCACCGACTACGCCATCGCCCACGGCATGTCTCAGGAGGCCGCCGAACAGGCCGCCCACATCGTCCATCGCGGCCCGCTCTGCTTCGTCTGCCTCAATGCCTACCCCTACGCTACCGGCCACGTCCTCATCCTGCCCTACCAGCACGTCGATTCCCTCGCCGCTCTTCCGCCCAAAGCCGCCGAGGAGATGATCCTCACCGCCCAGCGGATCGAGCGGTGCCTTCGCCAGGTCTACCACCCCGACGGCCTCAACCTCGGCATGAATCTCGGCGAGTCCGCCGGCGCAGGCGTCGCCGACCACATCCACCTCCACGCCCTCCCGCGCTGGAGTGGAGATACCAATTTCATGACCGTCACCGCCGAGACCCGCGTCCTTCCCGAGACCCTCGACGTCACCTGGGCAAAGCTCCGCGAGGCGTTTTCCACAAATACAACTCCCGCACCAAAGTAATCATCAGACCCTTATAACGACGGCGAAAACCTTCGCCATTCGAGGGCAACCATGTCCACCTTACACACCTCCCCTGCCTCCTTGAGGACAGGCCCCCCGGCGCTCAACCAACGTCGAGGAAGCTTCACTCCTCAATCCCGTCCTTACCTCATCACCGGCCAGAAAAGAAAGTCCGCAATCTCGTCAAAGGAATGCCTCTCCCTCTTTCCTCATGAGTCGGAGGATGCGCGTCTCACTGGCTGCACCCGCTCCCTCTACCGCCGTCTGCTGGCGCTGAATCTGCCCGATTCTCATCGCATCAGGGCGTACTCCGAGACCACGCTCGGGATCGATTCCCTCGGCTCGAAGATAGCCTGAGCGACAAGCTCCGCAAACATCAAGCCCCTGTCCACCCGCTTCTTATGGATGGACGGGGGCATTCTTATGTCAGGGTAATTTTTCCGCTTATTCCGCCGCGCCGGGAGATACATCGGCATCCGGCGTCCCTTGATCCATGTCGCTCCTGAGCCGGTGCTCCCGCGTCGCCTCAAAGCTGGTGATCTTCCATGTGCCAGACGCCAAATGCTGATAGATCCGCGTATACCGGAACATCCCCTCCATCGGCTTTCCATCGATGCTCCCCTCCACCTGCGCCCGCGAGGTCACGATGGCAACCGCTCCCACCAGCTTCACCTTCATATCGCTCAGTTCCAGCTTCGTCAATACGAGCTTGCGGTCGGTCACGCGGCGCAGTTGCTGCGCCTTCGTATCCACCTCTCCCGTCATGGAGATGCCGACGTAATCGTCAGACAACATCTTGTCCATGGTCGCGATATCGCCCGCGAGCTGGGCCACCCGCCACTGCTCTTCGAGGTCCTCCACCTGCTGTTTCGCATCGTGCTTTTTCGCATGGGGCGCGGAACTTGCAGATACCGGCCTCACCCAGGCACCCGCAAGCACGACCGCAAATGCAGTTGCGGCGATGGTCAGACGGCAGCGAATTGGTTGACCACAGAACGTCATAGCGCGTACCGGATGGTAGACCGCTTCGCGACAAGAGTCAAAACAACTTTCGTACCTCTTTTGGCCCGCGAAAGATCTTCACCGTCGCCCACCGGCTAAGTACCCAAAGTAATCCGCCGGATTGCTTCTCTGCCCCTCGATTGCCCCGTCACGCGCGCCGTCCCTCCGGGTACCAGCAAAAAACGCTCCCCGAAGAGAGCGTTCGTTGACCTTGCCAGCCAGGACTTCAGCACACCGCCGTCAGGTTCTCCACCTGCCGCTCGCGCATCCTCTGATAGAGCCCGCCAATCGCATACTGGTGAAAGTGGGGCGTATTCCTGTGATGCTCCAGCGCCACCTCGTCCGCATACTGTTCATAGATCAGAACCGTGCCCGGATCGCCCTCAATAAAATGGGCGACATAGGTCACGCATCCCGGTTCTTGCCGCGAAGCCGTCGTCAGATGGCGCAGCATCTCGACAATCTCCGAATGCTCCTCCTGCGCGAATGTCAACCGTACCGTAAAGCTCAACATAGTTGCCAGTCCTCCTCACTCCCACCACAAAGCACGTCATCTCGACCGGAGCAAAGCGCAGTGGAGAGCCCCCTGTATTTCGCCCTGACCGGTGCCCGTTTCCAATCGCTGCGATCGGTGCAAACCGGTGTTAAGCCTTCAGCGCTTCATCAAATCCCGGGATCGTCATCGTCTGGTCGCGATCCGGCCCGGTCGAAACCATGCCGATCTTGGCCCCCGATTCCTTTTCGATAAAGTGCAGATAATCCTGCGCCAGTTGCGGCAGTTTGTCGAACTCCGTAATTCCCTCCGTCGAAGCCTTCCAGCCCTTCAGCTTCGTGTACACCGGCTCGATCGCCTCAAAGCCCCGCATATCCGCCGGAATCACGTCCGTCATCTTGCCGTCGATCTTGTATCCCGTGCACACCGGAATCTCGTTGCACTCGTCCATCACGTCCATCTTGGTGACGACCAGCCACTCCGTGCCATTGATCATGTTGCTATACCGCAACAACGGCAGGTCCAGCCAGCCACAGCGCCGCGGACGGCCCGTCACCGCGCCATACTCCTGCCCGCGAGCACGCAGCAAATCGGCAGAGCTGTCGTGGATCTCCGTCGGGAACGGCCCCTCGCCCACGCGCGTCACATAAGCCTTGGTCACGCCGATCACAGTCCCGATCAGCGTCGGCCCAACCCCCGTACCCGTCACCGCGCCACCCGAGGTAGCCGACGAAGAAGTCACAAACGGATACGTCCCGTGATCGATATCGAGCAGCGCTCCCTGCGCTCCCTCGAACATCACCTTCTCGCCGTTCTTAATCGCATGGTTCAGCATCACCGCCGTGTCCGTCACAAACGGAGCCACCTGCTCGGCCAGCCGCGAATACTCCTCGTACATCCCCTTGGGGTCGAGCGGCTCGGTGCCAAACAGCGCATGCGCAATGGTGTTCTTCTCATCGCAGGCGTTCTTGATATGCGTCCGCAGCAGCGCCGAGTTCAGCAGATCAACCACCCGCAGCCCATTGCGATGAACCTTGTCCTCATACGCGGGACCAATGCCGCGCCGCGTCGTCCCAATCTTCGTCCGCCCCGGAGCCGTCTCGGCCGCCAGCTCGATCATGCGGTGGTAAGGCAGAATCACCTGCGCCCGGTTGGAGACAAAAAGCTGGCCATCCACCTTCAACCCGGCATCCTTCAGCTTCTTCACCTCGCTCAAAAACGCCATCGGATCGAAGACCACGCCGTTGCCGATCACGCCCTTGCACTCCGGCCGCAGCACGCCGCAGGGAATCAGTTGCAGCACAAACTTCTTGCCCTTGATGATGACCGTGTGCCCGGCATTATGCCCGCCCGCATACCGTGCCACCACGGAGAACTTCTCCGACAGCACATCGACGATCTTGCCTTTGCCTTCATCGCCCCACTGGGCACCCAAAATAACCGCTGATTTGCGTTGACTCACGAGGAATGTGTTCTCCAAAGGATTTGGTCTGGCCGGAAAGAAGCACATCACAAAAGCAGGCGCGCTTCCCTTCCATCATATCTTGTCCCATCGGAAGCCACCCTTTCCTCCCCAAAATAGATCGGAGTGAATCCTGTCCGGAGATGGAGCCGCTCGACGGCCTTTCGCTCTGTGGAGCAAACTCGCGCTTTTCGGGCATGGCCGCTGAGAGAGAGTCGTGACGCAATTCTTATTCGTGACGCAAAGCCTCCATTGGCTGCACCCGCGAAGCCCTCCGCGCCGGCCCCCATCCCGCCAGCAGCGCGACTGTCAGCAGGATCGCGCCTGCTCCCGCAAGAATCCACGGGTCCGTCGCCGTCAGCCCGTAGAGCATCGACTTCACATACTTGGTCAGCAGCAGCGAAGCCGCCAGTCCCGCTCCTATCCCCACGACGGCCATCCATGAGACTTCATGCAGCACCATCCTCAACATCTGCCCCGCCCGCGCTCCCAGCGCGATGCGAATCCCAATCTCGTTTGTTCGCCGCGCCACGTCATACGCCATCAGCCCGTAGATCCCAATGCAGGCCAGCACCAACGCAAGCACGCCGAATGCTCCGGTCAACACCGCAAACGTCCTCTGCTGCGAGATGGTCGCCGCAATCTGCGCCTCTTGGGTGCGCACATCGCGGACAGGCACATCGCGGTCAATCTCCGCCACCGCCGCCCGAATCCGCGGCAGCACATCGCTAGGCGGTAGTGGTGTCTTGACCTCAAACGTCATGTCCCGCTCCTGATCCATCTGGTTGTACAGTCGGTAAGCGGTCGGAGGCACCTTGCCGTTCAACTGGCTATACTTCGCGTCCGCGACGATGCCGGCCACCTCGAAGATGCGCGCATCGTTGCGGTCCATCTTGACGGTCTTTCCAATAGGATTTTCGTGCGGCCAGAAACTGCGCACCAGCGCCTCGTTCACAATCACCAGCGGTTGCGATGTACTCGTATCCGCAGAGCTGAAGTTCCGCCCATACAGCAATGGCATACGATAGACACCGAAAAAATCGCGGCCAACATCCTGCACCCAGGCGATTCCGTCGTGGCCGTTGCGCTTCGGCTGGTCGGTCGGTATAAACGGCAGATTGCTGGCTCCTCCGGCAAGCACCGCTTCGCGTGACAGCGTCACCCCGGTCACACCGGGCATTCGTCCCAGCCTCTCTTCGATCCGTTCGTACAACTGCACATCCTTCGGCGAAGGGTAGCGTGCAGCCGGGGCCTGTACGGAGAACAGCAGGATATTTTGCGGATCGAACCCAAGATGCTCTTTGGATAAATTTCGCAACGTGGCTACGAACAATCCGGCACCCACCACCAGCAGCATTGACAGCGCTATCTGGATCACCACCAGCCCGCGGCCAGTCAGGCCCTTCCGCCGTCGCGTCGCCGAGGCCGCCGCGTCCTTTAGCCCGGCATTCACCTGTGTCCGTGTCGCCTGCCACGCCGGAACGACCCCGAACAGCACGCCCGTCAATATCGAAACCGCAACCGTGAATGCACAGATCGCCCAATCGAAATCTGCGTGCAACGATCCTGCCTGCCACGGTGCGGTATACATGTGCGGAATCACGTTGCGTCCCGCATAGCCCAGCGCCAGTCCCGCCGCGCCTCCGAGCGACGAGAGCAGCAGACTCTCTGTCAGCACCTGCCGCAAAACGCGGCCGCGGCTCGCTCCCAGCGCCAGCCGCACCGCCATCTCCCGCTGCCTCGCCGCCGACCGCGCCAGCAAAAGATTTGCCAGGTTCGCGCACGCCAGCAGCAACACCAGCCCCGTCAGCGTGGCGAGCACGTAAAGCTGCGTCGAAAATTCACGGTTCGCCTCCCTTATGCCCTGGCTGCCATCCAACACGGACACCGTCGGATTTACCGTGTCCTTCTCCGCTTTCATCGTCGCCTTCACATCCTGGTCCAGCCACGTCGTCATCGCTGCCTGTGCTGTTGCCGCAGACACGCCCGGCTTCGCCCGCGCCATCGTCTGCACCCACCAGAGCTCCGTATTGTCCAGCACCGAAGGATGGTGCTTATTGTCCATCGTCATCGGCACCAGCACCGGCTGCATGCTCAGTGGAAAGAAGACATCCGGCTCGATCTGCACCGCGCTCGCGCCCGTAAACCCCGGCGGATTCACCCCCACGATCGTCATCGGCACAAGATTCAGCAGCATCGTCTTGCCCACCACATCCGGCGACCGCCCAAAGACCCGCGCCCACATTCCATCGCTGATCATCACGACGTTGCCCGTACCGGCAGTGCCGTCATCCACCGGCTCGATCGAGCGTCCAATCTGCGGACGCACACCAAGCTGCCCATAATAGTTGCCCGAGACCATCTGCCCGGTCACCACATGGGCGTGGCCATCGACCGTGGCCGTCAGCCGATCGAATTGCCCCAGGTCCTTGAACGCAAAGATGTCCTCGACCACCGGATGCTCGCGGTTCTGCTGCGCCATCAGCCGGTAGATCGGATACGTCATCAGCGTGGCCTGGGTCTTTCCGTCGACATCGTCCCACGAGCCCCAGAACGAATGCGCCCTCGATTTATCTCCCCCTGCGTCAATGGCGATCTGCCGGAGCTGCTCCGGATGCGGCACCGTCAACCGGTCCAGCAACACCCCTTTGGCCAGCGAAAAGATAATCGTGTTCGCCCCGATTCCAAGCGCCAGCGACCCCACCGCCACTGCCGTAAACCCCTTGCTTCGCCCGAGCATCCGCCATGCGTAGCGCAGGTCGACACCCAACTCATCCATCCAGCGAAGCCCCAGCGAAGCTCGAATGTCGGCACGGTGCGTCTCTACTCCGCCAAACTCCACCCGCGCCTGCCGCAGCGCCTCGGCATGAGTCAGCCCTCCACGCCCATTCCGCTCCAGGTCCGCCGCCCGGCTCTCCACATGAAACTGCAACTCGTCCGCAATCTCATCCTCGCGCCGCGAACGATGCAACAGGGAATCCACATAAGAGCGAAGTTTCGCAAGCAACATGGCTATATCTCCTCAGGCGTCGTGCTCAGAATCCCGGCCATCAACTCCGCCATCCGGTTCCACTTCTCCGTCTCAGCCCGCAACTGCTTCCGTCCCGCCGCCGTCAACCGGTAGAACTTCGCCTTGCGTTTGTTCTCGGACTCTCCCCACTCACTTGCGATCACTCCCTGATGCTCCAGCCGGAACAAAGCCGGATAGAGCGACCCCTGCTGAATCGCCAGTTGTTCCCCCGAAATCTGCTGAATGCGCAGCAGCACCCCATAGCCATGCAAAGGCCCCAGCGACACTGCTTTCAAAATGAGCATGTCCAGGGTGCCCTGCATCAAGTCAAGTTGGTCAGGCATCTCTCAACTCCTAGTCCGTCTAGGAGAAACATTAGCTCTCTTCTCCTAGCCTGTCAAGGAGAGAAACGGGGTGGCCCCTGGCATAGCGGAGAGACCCTTATATAGCTCGTCTTTGCCTGCTGAACCGACTCATCAATCCGCGCCGAGCGGCACATCGTCGACAGTGGCCTCCAGCTCGCGCAGGTCCTTCGCGTGGGTCTCGCGGCCCAAGACCACAATTAGCGCCATCGAGAGCGCACAGGGAACGGCCACCGCACCGGCCGCCACTCCCAGCGCCGGAACCAGCGCCAATGCACCCAGTCCCTGCGCCATCAGGCCGCCACCCTTGCTGAAACCGGCGACCCAGCCGGTCGCGCGGCCGCGCACCCGCAGCGGATAGCTCTCGGCGGAGTAAGGCAGCAGCATGGAGATGATCCCGCTGGTGCCGATAATCAGCAACGACACCGGCAGCACCGGACTCGAAAGAAGATGCACGCCGCCAACATCGCGCAGCAGAATTGTCACCAGCCCCAGCGTTGTGACTCCTACTGCAAGCAGCAGCGTGCGCTTCGTGCTCCAGACACTATAGAGCCACGCCGTCACCACGATGGTAGGCGCCGCGATGAGCGTAGAGCGCGCGATGAGCTTGCTCGCCGCCCCCATGCTGCGGCCCTCATGCATCAGGCTGCCGGGCAGCCACAGCAATACGCCGAAGTTCACAAAGCCCACGCACAGGGCGGTCAGCGTAAGCGCGCACGTAATCCCCAGCAGGCTACGAACTTTGACCGGGGACCCAGCAGCAGCGCTCAGCGCCGAACGGGCCCCGGCGACCTTGGTATCGAGCGTAATGCCGAACCGGGCAAGCGTCTCCCGCGCCTCCCGCACGCGTCCCATGCTTTGCAGAAAGCGTGGCGATTCCTGCAGCACCGGGCTCACCACAATCAAAATCAGCGCGATGGGAAGGTTGATGAGCCACATGATGCGCCAGCCGAAATGCGGCTGCAGCAGCGCTGACAACGAACTGGTCGCGAAGTAGCCTCCGATCGAACCGATACCGCCCACCAGTACCAGACACCAGCCCCGATGTTTGGTCGGCATGATCTCGGCGAGCAGCGCGTAGGCGACCGGCAGCATCCCACCTGCCCCGATTCCCATCAGGAAGCACATGATAATGTTCCATCGGAAAGAGGGCATGGCTCCGCAGATGGATGTTCCCATGAAGATGACGGCCGCCAACAGAATGGTGGCTCTCCGGCCGTAAAAATCCGCCAGAGCGCCCCATGTAAACGATCCGATCGTGGTACCGAGCAGCCCTGAAAACGGCACCAGCGCCACCGTAGCGAAGCTGAGGCCATACTCCACCCGCATCCCCGGAATCACGAAGCCGAGGGTGGCCGCCTTCATCACATCGATCACCAGCGCTGTGGCGAGCACGAGGATCTGTATCCAGTGCGCGCGGGTCAGCGGAGCGTCCTCCGGCGGCGCGATCTCCTCCCAGTCAACGCTCCCCGGCGGCCGGGGAGGGAGCAGCCCATACGCAGTGGCCGCAAACCCCGCGACGATCAGCCCCATGCCGATCAACATGTCCATCCCCATCGGCATCCCGGCCAGCCGGTAATGGGTATAGCGGCCCATCAGGAACATGGGAAGATGCAGCAATACACCAGCGGTCACTGCCGCCGAACCGGCCCAGAACGCAAACGCGTGCCGCCAACTTGAGAACAAGGACGTCTTCCGCGTCACGATTTCACTTTCTTCCGGTTTCATCTGCCCGTTCGTACCCCTGTTCCGTAATCGTTCCTGCCGCCTCCGGCAAATGCGCAACCGGATCTCACTCCATGCTAGCCCGCATTCGAACTGGCATGAATTACCGCGCCGGCTAAAAACCTGGATCATGCCAGCATCTCGGATGCGAGCGCTCCGCGCAACCGCCTTAAGGTTGAGGCTGCTCTCCATCCTTGAATCGAGAGCCCGATGAACCCCTCCATCGGCAAACTGGTCACCTTGTATTGAGAAACAGTCCCTTTTCTTATTGCTTGTATTTTGCAAGCAATACATGTTTACAATACCCAGCGATCGCTCGATATCTCCGGAAGTTGTACTCCTTCACCGTAGGCGGGGACGTACTTAAACCTCGGAATAACACCGGGAATGGCTCCGCTTGAGCTCCGGAGGGAATATCCAGAGACTTGGATCAGACCGCCGAGGAGGCCATCGCCTTTTGCCGCATCACCTTCAAACTCCCGCCGCCTCGACGAAGGGCATAAGAGCAGCAAAGGAACGGTGAATAGCATAGACTGGCACGTCGCCGAATCACCCACCGCCTATGCGCTCAATCCGGTCGCTCTACGGCATCGCCATCTTCCTCTCGGCCTTCCTCCTCTTCCTGGTCGAGCCCATGTCGGCGAAACAACTCCTCCCCGCGCTGGGCGGGTCGTCGGCGGTCTGGCTTACCTGCCTGGTCTTCTTTCAACTCACCCTGTTACTGGGCTATCTCTACGCGCACTGGCTCACCCGCCGCCCCTTCAACCGCCGCCAGCAAATTCTCTACCTTGCGCTTCTTCTCCTTGCCATCGTTGCATTGGCTGCCCAAAAGATCCTTCGCCCCGACCTCAGCCAGGGCTCCCTCCACCCTGTCACCACCATCTTCATCGACCTCACCCTGACCATCGGCCTCCCCTTCCTTCTGCTCGGATCGACCAGCCCGCTGCTCCAGATCTGGCTCTTCCGCAGCGAAGGCGGCAGCGTCCCCTATCGCCTCTTCGCGCTCTCGAACATAGGCTCTCTGCTCGCCCTCCTCGCCTACCCCACCCTCGTCGAGCCCCATCTCGCCCTCAAGACACAACGCCTCCTCTGGGCCGCAGGTTTCATGGTCTACGCCGTACTCTGCGCCATCCTTTCGCGACAAGTACCGTCAACGACACAGGCCATACCGGCAGAAGCCGCCGCCTCCGATAGTCCCCCTACCTCATTCGCGACAAGATGGCTCTGGTTCCTTCTGCCCATGGCAGCCGCCATGCAACTGAGCGCCGTCACCAGCCACATCACCAGCAACATCGCCGCCATCCCCCTGCTCTGGATACTCCCTCTTGCCGTCTATCTCATCACCTTTATCCTCGCCTTCGAGTTTCCCCGGCTCTACCGCCGCAGCATCGTCGTCCGCCTGCTGGTAGTCATGCTCGCCAGCCTCGGCTACGCCATCTCCAAGGTAGACAGCAGCTTCCCCATCGGCATCGCCATCCTCTTCTTCCTTATTGAGTGCTTCATCGCCTGCCTCTTCTGCCACGCCGAAGCCTACGCGCTGCGCCCCCGCCGCCCCTCCGAGACCACCCTCTTCTATCTCCTCGTAGCCGCCGGCGGAGTCACCGGCACCTTCTTCATCGGTATCGCCAGCCCGCTGATCTTCGCGGCCAACTACGACCTCTCCATCACCTTCCTCGTCACCGCGCTGCTTGCCTTGGCCGTCACCTGGCCCGACGGCTGGGGCCAGCGCATGCTCTGGGCGACTGCCAGCGCCTTAGTCCTCTTCCTCAACTTCGCACTGCACAACGCCTACGCGCAGCAGGCTTTGTTAGAGACCCGCAACTTTTACGGCAGCCTCCGCGTAAAACACGATGTCACCCACGAGGGCGACCCCCTGCGGATGCTGCTCAACGGCACCATCCAGCACGGCAACCAGATCTTCAGCCCGGGCCTCGACCGCACTCCCACCACCTACTACGCCAGAGACTCGGGCATCGGCCTTGCCCTCGCCAACTGTTGCGCGAACCGCCCACGCAACATCGGCGTCGTCGGCCTCGGAGCCGGAACCCTCGCGGCTTATGGCAACGCAGGAGACCGCATCCGCTTCTACGAGATCAACCCTCACGTCGAGCCCATCGCCCGCAACCTCTTCACCTACCTCCGCGATTCTCCCGCGCGCATCACCATCACCGAAGGCGATGCCCGCGCCTCGCTCGCCCAGGAAGCCCCGCAGCACTTCGACGTCCTCGTCGTCGATGCCTTCTCCGGCGACGCCATCCCCATCCACCTGCTCACCACCGAAGCCCTAAGGCTCTACCAAAGGCACCTCGCCCCCAACGGCATCCTGGCCTTCCACGTCTCCAACCAATACCTCAACCTCGCCCCCGAGGTAGCGCAGCTAGCCGCCTCCGTCCACATGCAGGCCAGACTCTTCGATACCCCCTCCGTCGATCCCCGTGGCGAATTCCGCTCTACCTGGGTGTTGGTCACCGCCGACCCCGGCTTCTTCAACCGCCCCGAAATCGCCATCACCGCCACCCTCATCACTCCCATCCCCCGCCTCCGCGCCTGGACCGACGACTACTCCAGCCTCCTCCCCATCTTCCAACCCACCGGCCATTAGACCGATCGGATCGCCGAAATCCCTGGGCCAAAATAGCAATAGCGGCCGACGACAAACAGCGCACGAAAAATGTCAGAATGAACGCGGAGGGGCTACAAATGACCACCTCAACCAGCCGTCAAACCGTCGATCTGTCGCAATATCCCAACCTCGTCGCCGTCTACCTCGGCATGCGGGTCAACCGCCTGACCGGCCTGAAGACACTGGCCGGTTTTGGGCCAAAGATCTCCGGATCGGTCGCCGCACAGCCCGATGGTCTGCTGCTGCATGAACACATCATCTATTCGCTGTTTCCCATGCACGTCGGCATGAGGCAATACTGGCGTGATCTGGATACGCTGCTCTCCTGGACTCGCTCGGAGCCCCACTGCGAATGGTGGAAGAGTTTTCTCCGCGACTCCGGCGGCACCGGCTTCTGGCATGAAACCTATCTGATGCAGGGAGGCATGGAAGCAATCTACGTCGATGTCCCGGAGCCCATCGGGATGATGCGCTTCGCTCCAGTCAAGGAGGCGCGCGGCCCCATGTTCGGCGCATCGCATCGCGTTACCAGGCCGCAAAATCCTGAACCAGTCGTCAGTGAAGACGAGTTGTACGGGCCGTCGAAGTAGCAGGCCATTTCGAGCCAGCCCGCGCAAATACCCTATACTGCGGATTCACATGCCCGAACTCCCCGAAGTCGAAACCATCGCCAACGGAGTCCACGACCGCACCCACGGCCAGACCATCCGCGCCGTCTGGACCAGCAACAAGCCCCAGACCTTCAAGTCCTCACCCGACCAGATCGTCGAAGCCCTCACCGGCAGCCGCATCGACCGCGTCCACCGCATCGGCAAGACCATCGTCATGGACGTCACCCGCAACCGCAAGCCCGCCCAGTTCCTCATCCACCTCGGCATGACCGGACGCCTGCTCGTCTCCACCCCCGACACCCCCGTCCCCGCACACACCCACGCCATCCTCGCCCTCAGCAGCGGACACGAACTCCGCTTCGTCGACCCGCGCCGCTTCGGCCGCCTCTCCATCGCCGATTCCGGTGCCACCTACGAAGGCCCTGGCAGGGAACCCCTCACCATCCCGCTTGAGGACTTTATCGCCCTCTTCCGCCACCGCAAGACCCCCATCAAGGCCGCTCTGCTCAACCAGTCCCTGCTCCACGGAGTAGGCAACATTTACGCCGACGAGAGCCTCTTCCGCGCCGGAATCCGTCCCCGCCGCCAGGCCGGACGCCTCACCCGCGCCGAGCTCACCCGCCTCCGCACAGCATTGATTGAAATCCTCAAGCACGCCATCAAACTAGGCGGCTCCTCCGTCTCCGACTACGTAGACGCCGACGGCACGCCCGGATTCTTCCAACTCCATCACAACGTCTACAGCCGCACCGGCGAACCCTGCCACGTCTGCAAGACCCCCATCCAGCGCATCACCATAGGCGGACGCAGCACCCACTTCTGCCCCTTGTGCCAGAAGTAAAACCTCGCATTTCATCCAGACAATTTTCGGCCAGTCTCATCGAATGCGATTTCCGGGCGGAGCTCACAGACCACGGTGCCGATAGAATCGATCGGTTGCGCCAAAGGCACGGGAGACGCGGTTGGTGTTCTACACTTTCTAGCAACAAGGAGAAATGCGATGGAACGCAGCGCAAGCGCAGTCTGGCATGGAAGTTTGAAAGAGGGCAAGGGCACGATTTCAACTCAGAGCGGCACGCTCAAAGAGACGCAGTATAGCTTTGGCGCACGCTTTGTCGAAGGCGTTGGGACCAATCCCGAAGAATTGATCGCGGCAGCCCATGCGGGCTGCTTCACCATGGCGCTGAGCGCGCAGTTGACCGAGGCCGGCCTGGTCGCCGATTCCATCGAGACCACTGCCCTGCTCACGCTCGATCTGCACGGCGAAGGTCCCACCATCACCAAGATCCACCTGACCACCAAGGCCAAGGTCCCTGGCGTGGACAAGGCGAAGTTCGACGAGTTGGCAAACAAGGCCAAGGTCGGCTGCCCGGTCTCGAAGGTGCTGAAGGCGGCGGAGATTACGCTGGATGCGACGCTGGTTTAGCGGCAATCAATGCTGAAGGCCCATTCAATCAGGAATAGGTAGGGCTTTCAGTCCTCGGCGTCTGTGTCGGTTCGTCACCTGGGCGTTTGCCCAGGAAGGATGGGATGAGTCATCGCGCACGTGGCGCTCTGGGCTCAGAATCCAAGCGCTTTGCCGGACTTCAGTGGGAGTGGTGATCGTGCGCGCCGACGGTCTCGAGCTCCGGTGGAGCGCTACAGCCGTGGGTGGTCTCGCAGCCCCGAGTCTCGAACTGAATGGTGGTGTGGAGGATGTGGAAGCGTTCGCGCAGGGCACAGTTGATAGCCTCAAGGATGCTGCTGCACTCCGACATCGGCATCTCGGGAATAGTGACGTGGCTAGCCAGCGCGCGGGACTGCGACCCCAGGGACCAGATGTGCAGATCGTGAACGTTGACCACACCGGGGACCAACTCCATGGCTTCGCGCACAGCGCCCAGTTGCAGGTTGCGCGGTGTTCCTTCGAGCAGAATGTTCAGGGTCTCGCGGACGATGCCCACTGAACTCCACAGAATCATGGCGGCGATGAGGATGGAGAGGACGGGGTCAATCCAGGTCATGCCGGTAAACAGAATGGCCGCGCCGCCCGCGATGACCGCGGCGGTCGAGAGGGTATCGCCCAGCATGTGCAGGAAGACGCTACGGATGTTGACGTCTCCTGAAAATCGCCAAAGCAGTGTGGCGACGGTGCCGTTCATCACGACGCCGGCCGCGGCGACGTACATCATCAGCTTCGGTTGTACAGCGACCGGGGTGCTGAGGCGATGAATGGCGGCGATGGCAATCCAAGCCGACAGCACCACCAGGGTAAGCGCGTTGACGAAGGCCGCCAGTACACCAGCGCGCTGATAGCCAAAGGTCTTCTCTTCGGTAGCAGGCCGCGCCTGAAAGTAGACGGCGACGAAGGAGAGGACGATGGCGAGCAGGTCGGAGACGTTATGCCCGGCCTCAGAGATAAGGGCCAGCGAATGGGCACGGAGGCCGAAGACAAAGGTCGCGACGACGTAAGCGAGGGTCAGCCCCATGGAGAACTGCAAAACGCGCTGCATCTTGCGGTTCGGGGTGGCGACCATGTGCATGATCTAAGTGTAGTCCTGCCTCAGGCGCGGTTCAATCCACTGCCAGGCAGATCCGTTGCTGAACTTTTGCCCGCGGCTCTCCGTAGGAAGGAGGATGACAATGTTGCTGAAAAAGCTGTTTCGCATCGGTCGTTCCATCGCCCTTTTGCTTCCGCTCGCCATGATGACGCCGCTGCATCTCTCAGCCCAATCGCAATCGGCACCTCCGTCTCCTGACGCAACGCTGCCGGCCGCCCAGCCACCCCTCCGGTTCGAGGTCGCCTCCATCCGCGCACATACTTTTGCCGGAGTGGAACCCTCCGATCGCCGCGTCCTTCCCGGCGGACACTTCGTCGCTACCGCCACCACCGTACGCGCCCTCATCCGCATCGCCTTCGGCATCGACAGCAACCGCATGTCCGGCGCTCCCGGATGGATCGACAACGAGACCTTCGACATCAACGGCACCACCGTAGATCGCGCGGAGATCAAGACCCCGCAGCAGCTCCAGCAACTCATCCTCTCGCTCCTCGAAGACCGCTTCCAGTTCAAGTTTCATCGCGAGCAGAAGGAAGGGCCCGTCTACTGGCTCGAACTCGACAAACCCGGAAGGCTCGGTCCGGCCCTCAAACCAAGCGCAGCCGACTCGAAGCCCAACATGAGCACCAACTCCAACGGCCTGCGGGCAGAGATGAAGGCCTCCAGGATGTCAATGGCTGACATTGCCGCCGCGCTTCGCCGTCAGGCAGGCCGTCCCGTCGAGGACCACACCAACCTGAAGGGCGACTTCGACTTACAGATCGCCTGGGCCCCCGAGGAAACTCCCGACTCCGCTTATCCATCGCTCTTCACCGTTCTCAAGGAACAGCTCGGCCTTAAACTTCAGCCCGCCAAAGGCACGATTGAAACGCTCGTCATTGACCACATCGACCACCCGTCTGCCAACTGACACGACACCGCTTTGCGAACCTGGATCAGAAGTTCTCAGTGTCGTGATCGTGCGGATGCGGGCTAAGCCGCAGGCCGCTCCACGACTCCGAGACAATGATGCTGTTGCCGGGATTGTGCATATCGTAGCGCACCTGAATTGGCAGGTCGGCGCGAACGTCGCGGACGTGCTCGGCGAGGCGGGTCACATCCTGAGCGCACTCGTACGCCACACCGGCGATGCGGTAGTTGTAGACGATAATGAGCGGACCGCCATCGGCGTTATCCTGCTGCACAGGCGCATCGATGATGCTGCCGTCGGTGATGCGCCCGATGCTGGCCAGAAGGTCGCGGCGTTCTCGCTCGATATCTTCCGGGTCAGGCCGCGGGCGCCTGAGCGCAAACCACGCGATGCCGGCAATGGCGGCAGCTCCAAGCGCAACGGCGGCGGTGCTGCGTGGAGAACGGAGGTGAAGCGGCAGATGCAGTGGAATCAAGGAAAGCACGGAAGGGTCTCTGCCCAAAAGCATAGCTTATTCTCCGTGAGTGGACGATGACTCTATGGCGGTAATTCAGGTCAGACGATATTCCGCAGTGCCGAAGGGGAACGGCACAGCGATCGAGACGGCGTACCTTTCTTAATCCAGATTTGCTACATTGGCCGTAACAATTTCGAGGTCCTCTGATGCCGCGCTTGTTCCGTGTCTCCGTTGCCGCTCCCCTTCTCCTTGCCACGGCGTTCTTCGCCACCCCTTCAGCCCGCGCGCAGGATCTCCAGGCGCTCACCACCGCCTCGCGCGAACAGCTCGATGCCGTTAAAGTTCTACTGAACCAGCAGACCGCCTGGAACCATGGCGATATCGACGCCTTCGTGGCGACCTACAAGGACGCGCCCGATACCCTGATGGTGACTCACCAGATCTCGCATGGCTTCGCCGGGCTAGTGGAGGAGTACAAGCACGACTACCCCACGAAGGCGGCTATGGGAACGCTCACCTTCTCTGAACTGGAGGCGCGGCCGCTCGATGCCAACTTCGCCATCGTGGTGGGCAAATATCGTCTCGACCGCGCCAAAAAAGACGGTGGCAACGCCGAAGGGGTCTTCAGCGTTGTGCTCGAAAAGACTGACAAAGGGTGGAAGATCGTTCTCGACCACACAACCTAACTCTATTTAGCCCAGGCCAGACCGTCTGCTCCCTTGCCGGTAGCGATGATGTCTGCGACCTTCCAACCCACCAGATCAATCGCGGCAACCCGTCCGGTCGTATTGCAGGAGACGTAGGCCGTCTTGCCGTCAGGCCGCATCAGGACCTCCTGCGGTGCGCTGGGCACATCAATCGTCCGCGCCACCTTCATGCTCTTCAGGTCCACCACGGCAACCTTGTTCGCCGAAGGCATCGCCACCAGCAGCCAGCGTCCATCCATGGTCGAGGCGGTTCCGTAGCCCACCGCGGGCAGCGCAATCCAGCTCTTGACCTTGTTGGTTGCCGTGTCGATCACCACCAGGCGGGGTTGCGTCTGGTCTGCCGTAAACGCCATGGAATCGTCGTGCGAAACCGAGATGCGCTGCGTGTTTTTCGAGATCGGGATAATGGCCAGCGTCTTGCGCGCTTTCATGTCCAGCACCGAGACTGTTCCCGGGCCGACGTTGGCGGTGTAGCCCCGACTGCCGTCGCTCGACAGCGCCAGCATGTGCGACTGCTCCTGCCCGGTGGGGACCTTGCCAACGATCTTGAGCGTGTGCGGGTCGATGACGGTCACAGCATTGTCCAGTTCCGTCGTCACGTAGAGCATCCCGCTGACGGGATCGTAGACGGCGCAGTGCGGCCTGACCTCGTGGCCGAAGTCGAGCTTATTCACAATCTTGCGACTGGCGATATCGATCACCAGCATCGAGCGGCCATTCAGACCCGGCTTGCCTACGCCGGTGCTGCCGTAGATGGGCACATAGGCCAAGCGGCCGTCGGGAGAGGTTGCGGCCTCGTGTCCATGAATTCCAGGGGTGTTCTCTTCAATCGTGCCCAGTTGCGACCCCGTGGCCGGATCGACGATGCTGACATTGCTTTCGCCCTGGTTCACCACCACCAACGCGGCATGTCCCACAGCCCCTGCACGGTTCTGCGCCAACATCCCGGCACCGGAAAACAGAGCAAGGCAAACGCCGCCCGCCAGAGTACGCAACAAGATTGGATTCTTCCTTGAATTTCCCATAGACCGCAAAGTATACCGTGCTGTCTGCATGACTTGGTAGAATCGGCACCAACGATAGGAGTCAGCCGACTCGCTTCCTCATGCAGTTAACCCTCATAAGAGGCCTATGACCATCTCTTCAGCCGATCGCCTCTCTCGTCGCCGCTTCCTCGGTGTCACTGCCATTGCTGGTACCGGAGCGTGGCTCGCTCCCCGCACCCTCTACGCGCAGGATGGCCAGGCGAAGCCCAGCGCCGAGCCGATTATGGTCACTCAGGCCCGGATCGACGCCGCCACCGCAAAGATCACCACGCAAAAACTTCGCGGCAACATCAGCGTTCTGATTGGCTCGGGCGGCAACATCGCCGTCCTTCCCGGACCGGAGGGCAAGCTGCTGGTCGATGCGGGCATCTCTACCTCGCGCCCCCAGATCACCCAGGCGCTCACCGCCATCAGTCCAGATCCCATCCAGGGCCTCATCAACACCCACTGGCACTACGACCACACCGACGGCAACGAGTGGATCCACGCTGCCGGGGCCACCATCGTCGCCCACGACAAGACCCGCCAGCGCCTGAGCACGCCGCAGGTGATGGAGATCTTCAACGCTCATTTTCCGCCCGCACCAATCGGCGCGTTGCCCACCAAGACCTTCCTTAAAGATGACAGTATGAAGATCAATGGCAACACCCTCATCCTCACCCATTACGATCCCGCCCACACCGACACCGACATCTCCGTTCATTTCGCCGACGCCGACATCCTGCACACCGGCGACTCCTGGTTCAGCGGCGCGTATCCGTTCATCGACTACTCCACCGGCGGCCACATCGACGGCATGATCCGCGCCACCGAGCGCAACCTCGCCGTGGGCACCGACTCCACCATCCTCATCCCCGGCCACGGCGCCATTGGTAACAAGGACCAGCTCAGCGAATCCCACGACATGCTCGTCGCCATTCGCGACAAGGTCGCCGCGCTCAAAAAGCAGGGACGAACCATTGACGAGGCAGTGGCCGCCAAGCCCACCGCGCCGTTTGACGCCAAGTGGCACACTGGTTTCGTCAGCCCGGAGATGTTTACGCGGCTGGTGTATCAAGGGGTTTAATCCAATATATTTCGTGCGCTCGTCCGGACAGGAGGGGGCGCACAGAGTATTGATTTCTATAGCCGACGACTCGAGAGAGAAGTGACGACAAGGTCGTTTTCGTTTGAGACGAGCTTTGCCTTCCGCTCTCTCAACCTGCTTCTTAATAAGTAAGATAATGGGATGCAGCCCTCCGAAGATGCCGGCGCACTCGATCAAGCCGTATCCATCTTCTTAGGCGTGCGCCCTCGTCTCTTCGGGATTGCTTATCGTATGCTCGGGACCGCCGCCGAGGCCGAGGACATTGTGCAGGACGCGTGGCTGCGCTGGCAGTCCGCCGACCGCGCCGCCGTACAGGATGCAACCGCGTTTCTCATCACCACGACGACGCGCCTCGCCATTAACTTTACGCAGTCCGCGCGTGCCCGCCGCGAGACCTACATCGGCCCCTGGCTTCCCGAGCCAGTCGACACCAGCTCCGATCCAACCCTTGGGGCAGAACGCGGCGAAGCGCTCGAGCTCGCCGTTCTGTTGCTGCTGGAGAAGCTTACGCCTAATGAACGCGCGGCCTATGTCCTGCGCGAAGCCTTCGATTACTCCTACAGCGAGATCGCAAATATCCTTCAAGTCACTGAGGCCAACGCACGCCAACTCGTCACCCGTGCTCGCAGGCACATCGCCGACGAGCGCCGCGCCCCTTCCAATGCCGCGGAACGGCAACGGCTCCTTGACGCCCTGGTTGCCGCCGCGCAGAAAGGCGACCTCGCTGAACTGGAACAACTCTTCGCTTCGGACGTCGTCTCCTACTCCGACGGCGGCGGTGTGGTCACTGCCGCACGCATCCCCATCCTCGGCCGTGCCCGCGTGGCAAAATTCATCTCATCGTTTGCCTCGCACTTCTGGATCGGCGTCACCCTTTCCCCGATGGAGACCAACGGTCGCTCATCGGTGCTCGTCTCTCGCGGCGACGAACTTCTTGTGCTGGTCTCGATTGAAGCATCGGAACAAGGTATCGGTCAGATTATGTGGGTCATGAATCCCGCAAAACTCGCTGCAATCTCTAGGTCCGGATCAAACCCCGGCACCTCCACCGTCTGATAGGAACGCCTACCCATGGCCGACTTCGCACGCAAAGTCCTCGCCGCGAAGCATGACCCACGCAACGTCATTGGCGGTCCCAGTGCGACCTACTACGGTTACGTGATCGACGACAACTCCCAACCCCGGCAGCAGCAATCCCCGCATCGCACTAACCCGCCTTGAAGACTGGCTCCAGAGCAGTGCGAACAGTAAGTGATAACCAATACCGTTTGCGGTATCGCTTCTCTCTAAACCCGCAAACGAAAGACAGGGCCGAGCATGTTGCCCGGGCCTGTCTCTTTCTAATTTAATGTGGATGCCTTTTATAGAGGGTCAGACCGTCATCACTTCTTTTTCCTTGGCCTTGAATAGTTCTTCGATCCGCTTGATCTCGGCGTCTGTTAACTGCTGAACTTCTTCATTGGCTCGCTTTTCGTCGTCTGCGGAGATCAGCTTGTCCTTCGCCGCCTTCTTGATCTGGTCGTTGCCATCACGCCGGATGCCGCGGATCGCGGTCTTGTGGTCCTCGAGTGTCTTGTTCAACTGCTTCACCACGTCACGCCGCCGCTCCTCGGTCATCGGAGGCACAGGCACCCGGATCACCTTGCCGTCGGACATGGGATTCAAACCCGTCCCCGAGGTGCGGATCGCCTTCTCGATCGCCGAGATCATGCTCATGTCGTAGGGCGACACCAGGATGAGCGTTGGCTCGGGCGTACTTACCTGGCCCATCTGCGCCACCGGCGTGTCGGTGCCGTAGTAGTCCACCCGAATCTGGTCGAGCATGTGCACATTCGCCCGTCCGGTGCGCGCCGAGAGCAGGTTCGCCCGGAAATCCTCGACTGACTTCTCCATCCGCGTCTTCAATTCCTGGTGGGTGCCCTTCAACGCCTCGATATTCGCCATCGCCGATGCCATAAATCGTGTCCTCATGCGCGGATGCGCCAAAGCAAATTCTACTGGAAACCGGCGGTTCCCCGGTAAAACCCACGCCGCTTTTTTATGATCGGCGCGGAATTATGTTGAGAGTGGCCGCAGCCTGTGCTCGACCCTTCTGACGCCCCCACTCAAAAACCTGCGGAAGCCTCTGATTAAGATTCGGCTCTGAAGCGACGGAGCTTCAGTTATGCTTTTTCAAAGCCTGGACTCTAACGGAGTATCTCGTCGCGGGGTTTGGCCCCGGCCGTAGGAATGATCCAGATCACGGTGACGAGCGCGATGTCGGCCAGCGCTAGCGGCGGATGGTAGTAGGCCAGCGGTATAGCCAGACCGTAGAAGACGAGGCTCAGCAGATGTTTGCGCTGAACGGCAGCGTCGAGCCTTTGAAATGTGCTTGCTATCCTCATGCGGCGTTCGATGGCCAGCCGAAGCAGCAAAAAACTGAAGCCGGTAACGACCATGGAGGCAGCATAGAGCGCGATCGAAAACGAATCACTCTCTTTTTCGAGCACGTACGAGGTGAAAAACGGCAGCAGCGACAGGCAGAACAGGAAGCCGAGGTTGGCGTAGAGAACGCGCTGGTCGGACTGCTCGATACGGTTGACGAGGTGGTGGTGATTGATCCAGTAAATGGCCGTGAAACTGAACGAGATGAAGTAGATGATGAGCGTAGGCAGGATGGCGCGCAGGCCGGCGAAGCCATTCTCGTGCGGCACCTTCAACTCCAGCACCATGATGGTGATGATCACGGCGATGACTCCATCGGAGAAGGCTTCGAGGCGGGATGTGGAAGAGAGTTGTTCGTCGTCCATAACAGGTTCAGGCAGCTTCAGCCATTGTGATGCAGCATAAATGACCGCGTGCTCTGGGTGGAGGGCTAAAATTAACCCATGGGTCAGCAATCGACAGGAACGCGTGTGGTTCATGCAGTGTGTTCGCATGACTGCCCGGACTCCTGCGGCGTTCTGGTCGCTGTGGATGATGCGTCTGGCCGCGCGATCAAGATGCAGGGCGATCCCGCGCATCCGGTGACGCGGGGATTTCTCTGCGGCAAGGTCGCCAAATATCTCGACCGCGTCTATTCGCCGGACAGGCTGCTCTATCCCATGCGCCGCAAAGCGAATGCATCGAAGGGTCCGGCTGGTTACGGTCACGCCAAGGGACACGAGGCGGACGCCTTCGAGCGCATCACCTGGGACGAGGCCCTCGATGAGATCGCAGCGCGGTTGAAGAAGATCGCGGGGGAGTTCGGCCCGGAGAGCATTCTTCCCTACAGCTATGCCGGGACCATCGGGCAGCTCGGCTATGGCTCGATGGACCGCCGCTTCTTCTACCGGCTGGGGGCTTCGCAGCTCAACCGGACGATCTGCTCGACAGCAGGCGGGGAGGCGCTCGATAGCGTCTATGGCGTGAAGCTGGGCACCGATCCTCGCGACTTCGCCCATGCGAAGCTCATCATCGCCTGGGGCGCGAATATCCATGGCAACAACATCCACCTGTGGCCCTTTATCGAGGAGGCCCGCCACGCCGGAGCGCGGCTCATTGTGATCGACCCCTACCGAACCCGCACGGCGGCGCTGGCCGACGAGCATCTCGCCATTAACCCCGGCACCGATGCGGCGCTGGCGCTGGGCATGATGCACGTGATCCTCAGCATGGGCTTCGAAGATGCGGAGTACATCGCACAGTGCACGCATGGATTTGAAGAACTTCGCGCCGAGGTGCTCAAAGCGGAGCACTCGCCGGAGAGGGTCGCGGCCGCGACGGGAATTTCGGCGGAGACGATCGTGCGTCTCGCGCGGGCTTACGCGACGATGAAACCCGCGGCCATCCGGTTGAACTACGGCATCCAGCGCAGCGAAAACGGCGGAGCCTCGGTGCGCGCGGTTGCGATGCTGCCGCTGTTGACCGGCGCGTGGAAATACCGTGGCGGCGGCCTGCAACTGTCCACCTCGGGCGCATTTCCCTTCAACTCGAAGGCGCTGCAAATGCCGGAGCTAATGATGTCGAGCCCCCTGGCCCGTCCTTCGCGTGTCATCAATATGGTGCGGCTCGGAGAAGCGCTCATGTTGCCGGACGCCGGAGTCGGTGGGCCTCCGGTCAAGGCGCTGTTCGTCTACAACTCGAACCCGGCGGCGGTCGCCCCGAATCAGAACGATGTGCTTCGGGGAATGCAACGCGATGATTTGTTCACCGTGGTCCATGAGCAGTTCTTCACCGACACAGCGGACTACGCGGACATCGTGCTTCCAGCGGCGACGTTTTTGGAGACGAAGGACGTTCAGGGAGCCTACGGGCATACCTTTGCCCAGATGTCGCAGCAGGCCATCGCCCCGCTGGGTGAAGCGCGCAGCAATGTCGCGCTCTTCAACGATCTCGGGCGCCGCATGGGCTTCACGGAAGCCTGCTTCAACGACACAGAAGACGATCTGATCGATCAGGCGCTTGCAACGGATGCCCCCTGGTTCGACGGGTTAACGCGTATGCGACTGGAGCACGAAGGCCATGTCCCCATGGCGCTGCCTGCCGACTCCGCCGGGACAGTGCTTCCCTTTTCGACGGCAACTTGGTTCCACACGTCGAGCGGGCGTGGCGAGTTGGTTCCGGTCCCGGTCTTTCAGGCTCCGGTGGAGTCGCGCGGCGGTTCGGCCGCCGGCAGCGGCGAATATCCGCTGGAGTTTTTGCCCCGCAAGGCGGACAACTATATGAACTCCACGTTCGCAAATATAGAGATACACCAGAAGATGCAGGCGCGCACGGCGGGTGTTCTCGAGATGCACGAGACGGACGCGGCGGCACGGGGCATCGCTTCGGGAGACGCCGTGGAGGTCTTCAACGGACGCGGCAGGATCGCGCTCCATGCCGTCATTAACGAGCAGGTCGGGGCGGGCGTTGTCGCGGCGCGCCTCGACTGGAACAAGTTGTCTGCGGGGGCAAGCAATGTGAATGCCTTGACCAGCGAGCGGCTGACGGACATCGGCGGCGGGCCTACGTTTTATTCAACTTTGGTCGAAGTCCGGAAGGCCCCGAAGAGAATTCCCGCAGAGTCGTAAAATAATAGGGATTGTCGAAAATATAAAGGATGGCACGGTAGATGAGTATTGAGGCGCAGACAGTTTTGGCAGGACAGATTGTGACGGCAGCGCAGACGGCTGGTCTGGTGGTGATTGCAAGCGAAGAAGGCAAGGACTTCTCCGGCGGCCCTACAACGCGGTTTACGCTGGGACTGGCCGCGGACCAGGCGAAGAAGCAGGTGCTCGAACTGAGCTCCGGCTTCGACTTCAGCCGCGCCGAATTGGCCGGCGTCGTCAAGGAATATCTGGCGGAGACGGCAAAGCGCCTCAGGAGCGCACGGCCGGAATGTTATCTCACCTTGGGTGGTCTGCCCCTCAGCTTCGGCAAGTTCGAGTGGCCCTTCCATGCTTCTACCTCCGGCGCGGACACGTCGCTGGTGCATGGCGAGGTATGGCTCGAGGATGGCAATGAGCGCGTGCTGCACTCGAAGATTGCCGCTTCGATGACCGTAACTTTCCGCGAGGTAGTGGCCGCGCCCGAACAGCCCTTCGCCGAGAGCTTTATCTACAATGCGGTGCGCAAGACCATGGACCAGGGCCAGTTGGAGCTGGTCAAGAGCGGCAACCGCCAACCTGTTCCAGTCACAACGCGATACTACAGCGCGAAGCAAAAGAAGTTCATCTTCAACGATACGACCGAGGCGCAGCGGCGGGAGTTTCTGGCTGCGAAGGTCTATTGGCTCTCGGGCGTGCTCGGCGGCGGCGGGCCGGTGTGGCTTGCCGATCCCCGCGACGCACAGTATCTGGACACCACCCTCGACGATCTGAAGAAACACGCGAAGGCGCTCGCGGCCGAGGGGCTCATCCAGTTGGCTCCGGATGGTGAATACGCAACGCCGACCCCGACCCTGATGGCGCGCAAAGAGCAATATGCCCAGGAACTGGCGGATGCGCTGGCGTTCACCAAACCGACCTTTAACGAAGATATGCGCGGTGGCCATACGAATATGTAACGGTTGTAAGACTCGCTGAAAGAGAGGCCCGCATGGCGATCATGCGGGCCTCTCCGTTGGCGAACCGCAAGGCGGAATTCAGGCAGGGACGTTGGAAGCGATGGGGTTGCCGCAGTGCGGGCAGAAGACGGCACCCTGCTCGATTGGCGTTCCACAGGTCGCGCAGTGCGGCGCCGTTGCGTTGTAGACGCTGGGAATGCTGAGGATGTGGCTGGCAATGTAAGTCGCCTGCCCGGCGTTGTACTCGCGGACCCGTCCGGGCATAAAAAAGCACTCGATGAGACCGATAATAGCGGTGATTCCGGTCCAGAAAAACAGCAGGTAAAGCACGCCGAGACCGTTGCGGCGGAGATAGAAGTGGTGTAGCCCGAAGCCTCCGAGAAAGAGCGCGAGCAGGACACCGACGACCTCGTCCTTGCGGGCGCTTTCATATTCGGCATAGAACCAGGCGCGCTGTTGCGGGTTCATGTTGGCGGTATAGATGGGGTTATTGAGCATAGCGGCATTCTCCCGGACTGTGAGAAAGAATACGCGCATCGGGGCGCGTCGGTTCCCTCTTGGCAGAGAACCGCGCGCGCCAGTCTACCTCGTCACCACTTCAAATGCATCAGCGAAGTGGCCTGCCGTGGCAGCGCCGTGACCACCGTCACCTTGCCATCGCTCACATCCAGCCACGTTGGAGAGCGTAGAAGCTCCAGTTGCCCTGCTGCTTTCAACTGCGCATATTGCGCGTCGGTCGGCGTCTGCGGCGACCCCATCGCCTTCCAGAGATGGTAAGAATTGCTGTGCGTCTCGTCGATCCGGTAATGCTCCAACAGCACTCTCTTTACATCGGAAGGAATCCCCGCAATGGTGACCTTCACCTCAGAGCCAGCCGCCGGTACGTCGTCATCGTGGTAGTTCCAGAGCATCACAGCCGCTTCGTGATCGCCTCTGGTTGCAAACGCATCGACATCATCGAGGCCTCTCACTCCCGAGCTGAGAATATCGTTCAGCGAAATCTGTCCTGTGCTGCTGGTGCTGACGCGCTCACCCGACATCAGGCCCGCCATGCGAAAGACGTTCAGAATGGGTTTATCGATCCCATTGGTCGACAGTGTACGAAAACCCTCAAAGTAGTCCTTGCCCTCAAACTCGAACGCCCAGGAGAGCATAGCGATCAGATTGACCTTGTATCGGTCTTTGAGATCGAACAGAGCCTTGATCGCCGCCGCGGTGTAGGCCGGATACAGCGGGCCATTGCGATAGGCATTGGCGGGATTCACCTTCATCGAGCAGGCGGCACATCCCTCCGGATCGGCTTCGCTAAGAATGATCGGGAGGTGAGCGTACTTCGGATAGCTGGCCACGATACTGAAGCCCTTTGCCACTGCCTTCAGTTCATGGTCAAGCCCCATCTGTACATGGCCATCGATGACCTTAGGCTGCCCTTTGGGATGAAACGAGATGAAATCGAGCGGTATCGCCTGCCCATTGGCCGCGCTCTTATCGTCCCTGCAATGCTTGAGAAAGTTGCTCAGAAAAACGGCTGCCTTCTCCGAGGCCGGTCCAGTGCTTGCCGGGCCGCCTACGATGGCATTCGGCAGCGCATTGCGAACACCATCCACCGCATAGTCATAGAGCTTGTAATATTCCTCTGGCGTGCCGTGCCAGTAATCGATATCAGGCTCGTTCCACACCTCGAAGTACCAGGTGCTGACCTTGTCCTTTCCATAACGCTCGACGAGATGCTCCGTATACCTCCGCACCAGCTCTCCCCAAAGCGCATAGTCCCGCGGCGGATTGTTGGAGGCGCCGGAGATGGTGTTTTTGGGATAACGGATCTGATATTCACTGACTCCGGGAACCTTGGCGGCGAGGTCCTTCGGCATGAAGCCCAGCTCTACCACCGGACGGACCCCCGCCTTCTGAAACTCGTCGAAGGTCTTGTCGGTGATCGTGAAGTCGTATACCGGCTTTCCGTTTGCATCCACGCTGAATACGTTCGAAGAGCTCCACTTCAATTCAGCAACGCCATTGCCCGAGGTCAACAGGTGATGGGCCCGAATGTACACGGGAGCAGGGCTAAGATCATGCAACTCCCTCAGCAACTGCTTGCCGTACTTCATCGTCGTGTAGTTCGACTCATCGTATCCAAACCAGCGATAGATAGGCGTGTACGTCCCCACCGATTTTGCAAGGTCCACCTGAACGGACACCGAATTTGTCTGAGGGACCTGCGCCACGGTCTGGAGAGCGGCGGCACAGAGCAGGGTCACGGCGAGCTTAAGCATATTTGTGGACCTTTTCTTAAAAGTTCGGCTTCAGCGCAAATGGAGACCGCCGCCGCACTCCGATACTATCGTGCGTGATGGAGCCGGACTCCCAATACGTCTCGGATATTTCACCGCTGGCGCGGCGGCATTCAAGATACCAACCTTTGGAGACTCAAGGTAGAATTGGCTCTGCAAAGCCAGTTCACACCAGTCCTTTTGGTGGCAAGGATCATCCCCGACGTGACAGACGACACCATCCAGGATCGAGTTCTAAAGGTCATCGCGACCACGAAGCGTATTCCGCTCGAGGACGTGCGCCCCGACAGCAGCTTTGAGTCGCTGGAAATCGACTCTCTCGATCGCCTCAACATTCTCTTTGGCCTCGAAAGCGAGTTCGACATCGAGATCAACGATGAGGACGCCAAACACATCGAGAACATCCCCCAGATGATCGAAGGCATCACCCAGCTTGTACAGGCGAATCCGAAGACGCCTTCTTCGTCCGGCGAGTAAACATGCACCGCGTCGTCGTCACTGGAACAGGCGTCCTCAGCGCTCTCGGTAACAATACGTCCAGCTTCTGGCAGTCCCTCGCCGCAGGTACCTCCGGCATTCGCGAGATCGTCGGTGTAGACATCGCACAGATCCGCTTCAAGAACGGGGCGCAGGTCCTGAGCTATGTCCCCGAGGAACACTTCGCGGCAAAAGATATCGACGTGATGGACCGCTTCGCGCAGTTCGCCGTCCTTGCCGCCCGCGAGGCCATCGCTGAAGCCGGCATCGAGTGGACACCTGAGTTGCGCGAGACCGCCGCCGTCGTCACCGGCTCCTGCCTCGGTGGCCGGGGCGCGGAAGAGGCTGGATACTGGGAGCTCTTTCACAACAATAAAAGCCGCGTCCATCCTTACACTATTCCGCTCGGCATGAGCAACGCAGGCACCAGCCACATCTCCATGCAGTTTGGCATCGAAGGCCCTTCCTATAACGTCTCGACCGCCTGCGCCTCCTCGGCTCACGCCATCGGTCAGGCCTTCTGGATGGTCCGCTCTGGAACCGCTCCCATGGCCATCGCGGGCGGCAGCGAAGCGCCCTTCTTCCTCGGCGGCCTCAAGGCGTGGGAGGCCATGCGCGTCGTCAGCAAAGATACCTGCCGCCCCTTCTCCGCCGAGCGCAGCGGCCTCGTCCTCGGCGAAGGCGCCGCTATGCTTGTACTCGAAACTCTCGAAGCGGCGCTCGCTCGCGGAGCACGCCCCCTGGCCGAGATCGTGGGCTTTGGCATGTCGGCCGACGCCGCTCACATCACCCAGCCCGTTACCAAAGGCCCGGTTCGCGCGATGCGCATGGCTCTCCGCGACGCCTGGCTCGCCCCGGAGCAGATCGGCTACATTAACGCCCACGGCACCGCCACCGAGGCCAACGACCGCATCGAGACCTCCGCCATCCGCGACACCTTCGGAGCCCACGCCGACCACCTCTCCGTCAGTTCCACCAAGTCCATGCATGGCCACGCGCTCGGAGCCGCCGGTGCTTTCGAAGCGGTCGCCAGCATCCTCAGCCTCCGTCACGGCATCCTTCCACCCACAGCCAACTTCCTTACGGCCGACCCTGCCTGCGACCTGGATATCATTCCGAATCAGGCCCGAACGGCTGCCGTAGAGGCCTGCCTCTCGAACTCGTTCGCCTTCGGTGGGCTGAACGCCGTCCTCGCCTTCAAATCTTTACCCTAGAAACTGCTAAAAATACGGAGGGCCCCTGCACGGGGTCTGTTTTGTTCTCATCACCCAGATTTACGTCAATCTAGACCGGAGCCGCATGGCTTTATCGCGCAGCGAAACGGAGAGCCCCCTGTATTTCGTCGTTGCTTGTTTTTATGGTGGTTCAGAAAGGTTAATACCTACTTTCCCAGCCCCTTCACCCAGGCCACAGACCGCGCGATACCCTCCTCCATCGGCACACGCGAAACAAAGCCAAGCTCAGCCCTGGCTTTAATAGTCGGAAACTCCTGATCCCGCCCCAGCAGAGACACAGCATGATGCGTCAGCATGGGCCGCCCCGGCAGCATCTTCAACGAGTGGTACGGAGCCTCCATCGCGCCCGCAATCGCCATCGCCGCCGCGTATGGAAGATTGATCCAAGGCGGCCTGCATCCCAACCCCTCGGCTAGCGCCTTCACGTATGTCTTCCAACTCGCTCCGGTGCCGTCCGACAGGTTGTAGACCTGCCCGACGGCAGCTTCGCTGCGTGCCGCCGCAATGATCGCATCCACGGCGTTATCGATATACAGAAAGCCGCCCGTCGCTCGTCCACCATTGATATAAGCCATCTGCCCCTTCCGAAGCAGCTCCGCAATATCGGTAACAAACGCCTTCCCCCTGGGCCCATAGATCGTCGCGGGTCGAAGCACCGTCACCGGAAGGCCCTCACCTGAAGTCCGCCACACCGCCGCTTCCGCCAGAATCTTCGTTCGGTTGTAAGGCAGCCCGACGTCCCGCATCTCGCCTGTCTCGGCGCACGGAACGGCAGGGTATCCATAGACATCGGTCGTGCTGACATGGATGAATCGTTGAAGCTGGGGCGCCTCAGTTGCCGCCCCCAACAACATCTCCGTACCCCTGACATTGCTCCCGAAGTAAACCTCCCTCGAAGCCCAGTCCGTCGACGCCGCCGCGCAATGAAAGATATGAGTAGCATCCCGCACCGCCTCGATCAGCGATTCGCGGGCCGTCAGGTCTCCGCGAACGATACGCAACCGCTCTGGCGCGATTGCTGAAAGATGCCTCAGGTCGGAACTGGGTCGCGCCAGCACCGTCACCTGCTCGCCTTGGCCAGCCAGCACTTCGGCCAGCCGTCCACCCACAAAACCGCTCGCTCCCGTCACCAGGACCGGCAACTTATGCGCTCCGCATCTTCTCGAAGACGTCGAGCGCAAACTGGAGATGCTCCTCCGTATGCGCGGCCGTCACGCATAGCCGCAGCCGGGCTGCACCCTGCGCCACCGCGGGAAACAATACAGGAGAGACCAGGATGCCGTAATCGCGTAGCTTCCGCGCAAACAGTGCTGTCTTCGCGTCATCATGCAGCATCACAGGAATCACCGCCGTCTCCGACAGTCCCGTATCGTAGCCAAGGCTCTGCAATCCGTCACGGAGAAATGACGCGTTCCCCTGCAGCCGCGCCACCCGCTCCGGCTCTGCACATACAATCTTCAGCGTCTCAAGTGCCGCCGCGGCACTGGCCGGAGCCATCGCGCCCGAAAAGATAAACGGTGCCGAAGCATGTTGCAGAAAGATCGCCAGCCGTTGCGAGACTCCCACGAATCCGCCGCTCGCTGGAACGGCCTTCGCCAGTGACCCGGTCCATATATCGACCTCCGCCGTCGGCACGCCGAAGTGTTCATCGGTCCCTCTGCCATGCCTGCCCAGCATCCCGCTCGCATGGGACTCATCCACCAGAAGAAAGCAATCGAACTCCTTCTTCAGCGCAATCAGGTCGGGAAGGCACCCAATGTCGCCGTCCATCGAGAACACGCCATCCGCGACAATGAGGGTGCGGTTGGCCTCCGATCCGTTTTCCAGTTGCTGCCGCAGTGATGCCGGATCGTTGTGCGCAAACGTCTGGATCTGAACACCTGCAAGACGACAGGCGTCCATCAGGCTCCGATGCGACAGGGCGTCCGCGACTACCCGGTCTGCAGGTCCAAACAGAGCGCTGATGACAGCCAGGTTCGCCGCATATCCCGACGTAAACGTAATCGCCGCCTCTGTGCCCTTGAACCTCGCCAGAGCCTCTTCCAGTTCGCGATGAAGGTCCAGCGTCCCCGTCAACAGGCGAACGCCGCCTGTCCCCGTTCCATACCGCCGGACTGCGGCGATCGCCGCTTCATCGACCCTCGGGTCACCGATCAGGCCAAGATAATCGTACGACGACAACATCAGCATCCGGTGGCCGTCCATCTCCACCACCGGGCCGGAGCGCGTACTCAAAGGGGCTTGAAACGGATATGCGTCTATCGAACAGGCCAGCGCCGTATTCTCGAATATTCTTCGCGCCCGCGCATCCATCAGATCGCGCTTTTTATAGCTGCTCTCGCGCGGACTCGCGAAATAACTCTGAAACATCTCTCCCGACGACGAGGGGAAATCTTTCTTTGCTGTGGAGGAATTCCCGGGAAGAGATGCAGACCGATTCATGAGTATTCACTATACTGCGGATTCAAACGGCAGACTATATGAAGCACGGAACCGGAGAGGATGCCAATGTCCTGCCACCTCCGTCTCCTACAAAATTTACACATTTGCGGAGGGGTCGACGGAGGCAATCTCTGCGAACCCAGCTTGACCTGAAGATTAAGTTAGACTTGGGCCACTCGCAATTGATGATTCGGGAAATCGTGTATCCGAAGCCGGTCATTTCGCCTACAACCATGGTCGGATATGGAGTTGCGCAGCCTGCCGCTTACAACAGCAATGGCAAGGCTGCTATCTGGATCTTTTATGAAGATAGTTTGTCCGACACGCATGTGGCTGTAACTTCCACCGACGGATTGCACTTTGCCACGCGAGGAATACTGACGACTGCTGGAATAGACCAGGACACTGCGGTTTCAGGCTGGGGAGACATGGCTTATGACTCTACGAATGGTTATTGGTATGCCGCATTCAATCGACCGGGTCGAGATCCAAGCACAACGGGAGGGATAGTAGAACAAGGGTCGGTTGGGGTCGAGCTTTACAGAATTCCCGGCGGCTCACTTTTCACAGGAGCTACACCTTGGCAGGAGTTGCATACGTTTGACACCAATCTGACCACTAGTGAAGCCAACTTTCTTGGGGGATTCGTGAGGGACCCGTTTGGCACCGTCAATGTCGGGAAATACCCCACCATTCAGATGGAAGTCTCAATATCGAACCCGCCCCCTGACTGGAACGCGACGCCGAAAGAGGCAGGAGAATCCGCCTCTGGGAGGAACTGGCAGCTCGGCCTTGTGGAATGGGCGCCCGATCATCCGTTGATGGCTCTCGATCGATATGCCAATTTCACAACCCGCTGGGTGACGACAGGCTGGATCAATCCGGCCAGCGGCTTCAAGATGGAGATGACGCTGGGCCATCTTTATGAAAGCCCACAACAGGGTGCCACGGTGCCGCTTTATGGCTGCAAGCGGGGAGCGACGGACTACTTTGTGTCGCTCGATCACAACTGCGAGGGCGCGAGAATCCTCGGCAAGAATGGATATGGCTATGCGCAGCCAGTGGCTGGACGCAATCTGGTCCCCCTCTACCGGTGCAGCACCGCGACCGATCATTTCGTCAGCAGAGACGCGAAATGTGAAGGTCAAACGACGGATGAGCTTCTTGGCTATGCAATGCAATAGCGGAAGCATCTCCCGTTCTACTTCGCTGGAGTTGGGGAAAGTTCGCGGATCTTGATGTTGCGGAAGGAGACGGGAAAGCCGTGGTCCTGCAGCAGGATATATCCGCTATGGGCCTCGCCGAAGTTGGGCCAGACGTGATATTTGCTCTCGGCCACGAGCTGACGGAATTGCGGGGTGAAGCGGTCGTACTCCAGCACCTTCTTGCCATCGAGCCAGTGCTCGACGTGGGCGCCACGAACGATGATGAGGGCGGTGTTCCACTCGCCGATTGGCCGAACGGGTTTGTCTTTGGCGGCCGGAATCATGTCGTAGAGGGAAGCCTGGGTACGGTCCCCGTTCTTGCCCTTCTTCGCGTCGGGATGCACGGCGTCGTCGAGGATCTGGTATTCGAGGCCGATGGCCGAACCCTGGCCCTTGTTGAGTGCGGGATCGACGAAGTACTTGATGCCGCTGTTGGCTCCGCGGGTGATGCGGAAGTCGACGGAGAGCTCGAAGTTGGAGTACTTGCGGTCGGTGATGATGTCACCGGCGTTGCCGCCCTCTTCTCCGCTATGCTCGGTGACATTGAGGAGGCCGTCCTTAACCTCCCAGCCGGTGGACGGGGAGTCTGGGCCGTGGGTGCTGTGCCAGCCTGTGGTGGTCTTGCCATCGAAGAGCAGCTTCCAACCCTGGGCTGCTTCTTTCTTTGAAAGCGTGTTCGGTGCGGGCTGGGCGATGGCGGAAACGGTGACTGCGATAACGACTGCTGCGAGAAGGGGGACTCGGAGAGACATGGCTTCCACAATACGCGGCAGGGCGCACGGTTGCATAACGGCCCGTTGAGTGATGGCAGTTTAAGCCGTTGCCAGTTCCTTCTCCTGCTCCTGCTGCTGCGGGGCCGCGATGGCCGGAGCGGAGTGTTTCCATTCGCCAAGGGAGCGGCTGAGTAGTGCGGCGGCACAACCTTCGCCGCAAAGAACAGCGACATCGTGATTACGTGCGATGTTTTCGTCCCAGGGCATGAAGCCCAGGCCAAACGGCGTAGCCTTCGCCAGAACCCAGTGATTGCTGGTCTTCTTCTGAATGCCGCAGACGCATGTAAATATTGAGATCACTGCCATTGTTTTGTTCCCCCTCTTGTCTGGCCCGATATGGCCATGTGTTTCGTTTTGCATAGTTGCAAGTCGAATGCCAAGCCCATGACGAATAGGGATCTGCTTTACTTTGAACGAGATTGCGCTCGCCCCGAGAACAAGGAGCTTGCGTACTCCCTCTGAAGGCAGGCTGAAGATGGAAAAGTCCTTCCACCAGATCGATGTACTTGAATGGAGCGGAAGGTACTGAGGCTGGGGCGGCAGGAAGTGCCCAGACGCGGATAGAGAGGGGCCTCCGCTGTGACACGGGCCGGTGATGCGATGGTGTAAATTTAGCCGAAGCTGGCATTCGGTTGAGATTTCGAGTTCAATCGCGAGTCAATGATCGAAGGAGCCCCAGATGAAAAAGATACTGATGTGCGCCGTGTTGATGTCGACGTTTGTGATGGCTGCCCAGACTTCCGCTACTCAGACTCCTGCTGCGCCCGCGGCCAGCAAACCGGGATTAACTCTGACTTCTACTGCCTTTGAGGATGGCGGGATTATTCCCGACAAATACACGCGGGCGGTGCAGGCTCCTGTCTCTCCAAAGCTGATATGGACGAATGTGCCGGACGGCACGGTGAGCTTCGCGCTGATTCTGCACGATCCCGATACCTCGCTCCAGAAGACGACCAACCAGGTGCTGCATTGGATGATCTTCAATATTCCGGGGACGGCGCGTGAGCTTCCGGAGAATGTGCCGACCGAGGCGACGTTGCGCGATGGGGCGATTCAGGCGGTGAATACGGGCAAGAAGGTGGGCTATTACGGAATGGGAGCGCCTGCGGCTGGGCCTTATCATCACTACACGTTTGAGCTGTTCGCGCTCGATACCAAGCTGAGTCTTGGGCCGGATGCGACGCAGGCGGATGTGCTGAAGGCCGTAGACGGGCACATTTTAGGGAAGGGTATTTTGGTGGGGCGGTTTCATCGGCCTTAGCCGTCCCAATTTGTGTACGGACACCCCAAACAGCATATTCTCCCGCTTTGCTGCGGGATGACAAACAAAAGGAAAACAACCCTCTAATTTGCCGACGGCTTTTCGACGTGGTCGATGACGATAACATCGGCTTTGGCCTTGGTCGCCTCAAGTTTTAGCCCAAGCTGCTCCTGTATCGCCGTGTAGAGACTCGGCGGCGCATTGGGGTCGTCTTTCGCCGGAGTAGGAGGTCTCGGTCCAAATGCGGCAAACTGCGAGTCGTCGGGCGTCCAGTTCAACTCGAAGTCGTATCTTGCGGTAAGCCCAGTGTGGTCTACGACCGGCCTGTCCATCACCGCTCCCTGCATGCCGTCGCAGAAATCCTTCATGGTCGAGTTCGTCACCCTCAACTGACCTAGCCCCCTGAAGAGAAAGTTTCTGGAATCGTTCGGCTGCTGGATGGTTACAGTCATCTTGGGGCCGCCCTTGGCCACCGTCAGCGCGTAGACGGAGAGCTCCTTCTGATCGTGGTGGAAGGTGAGGTTGAACCGTTGCGTGAGCGCAGACTGGATTAGTTCCTTAAACTGTTTGGAGTTTGGCCGGCCTTCCGTATCGGGTACGCCGTTGAGATCGAATTTTTCGCTGGCGAACCAGTCCGGGGCTCCAACAATCTGCTTGACGTTCAACCCATAGGCAAAGGTGATCATGTCATTCATGGTGGTATTGATCGTCATGATCTGGCGTCCGCGAATGGTGAAGAGTTTGCCGGGACGGTTGGGGTCGCTGGGCTTTACCGTCACGACCTCGAACTTCGGCACAGCGTCGGCAGCCATCGCTTTGGGAGGCTCGGGAATCGCCCAGGTGGCCTCGGGTGTGACGTGCTGAAAGTTCAGGACAGCCGTATGGCCGCCCTGGGTCTGGTTGCCGGTGATGGTCTTGCCGTCGTCGCTCAGCGTTCCGGTATAGACGACATCGAGCCCTGAAATCGCATAGTTGAACGACGTTCCCTGCACGGTGATCGAGTTGATCGGAATCGACTGGCCGCCCTGGTCGATGCTGTAGGCGACGCCCTTCAGCTTGCCATCGGCTTTGGTGATCTTCATGACGATGCGCAGGCCCTGCCCGGCCTGCAAGGTTCCCTGCCAGTTTCCGGTGACGTCAATCTCTTTGGCTTGCGCATGTGCGCGTGGCGCGGCAACGAAGCAGGACAAGATCAGCGTGAGCCCAACCATCCACAACAGCGTCTTCTTCATCGGCGATCTCCGACAGGGATTGATCTGGAACATGGCCAGGTCCGAAACAAGGTCGCGCAATTCTACCAATGGATCGTAAAGATCGGGAATCAATAGGCGATCTTGTTATTCGATTTAGCTTCTGCTGCGGCGGCCACCCATCAGTTGCAGAACGGCGAGGAAGATATTGATCGCGTCGAGATAGATGGAGAGCGAGAGCACGACCGCGGATGCGCCATTGCCACCGGCGCGGATGCGGGCGAAGTCGCCTACGGTGAGCAGGCCGAAGATGCCCAACGTCAGCCAGGAGTAGGTGTCCGGCGAGAGGAAGTGGAAGAACATGCTGGCGATGCCGGCGACGATGAGCAGCAGCAGAGCGGCAAAGGCGATGCCGGAGATGCGGCGGTAGTTGATGTTGAAGAGGTAGGCGACGCAGCCCATGACGGCCATGCCGCATCCGGTAGTGGCGGCGGCGTTGAAGACAAGGCCGGTGCCGAAGTTATGGATGTAGCGCTGGATGAGCGGGCCGATCTCCCAGCCCATGAAATACGTCAGGACGAGAAACATGCCGAGCGCGAGGCCGGGGCTGGCCTTGCGGGCGAAGCTGATGCCGAAGACGAGGCCCAGGACGACGATGAAGCCGATCATGGTTCCCCAGACGGGCGCGGTGGCGACTCCGATGGAGGTGATGAAGAAGCCCACCGAGGTAATAGCAAGCACCTTGGCAAGGAGCGAGGCGGTCTCCTCGCGGGGGACGTCGATGGTGTTGTAGTAGCTGTTGTTGCTCAGGTTGTAGTCGTTCATTGCCATGCGTTTCGCTCCGGAGCGCTTTAGGTGGAAGGTTCTGATGGCTCCAACTCTATGAGACGCTCTTCCGGGTCGTTTGTCATGTTTCGACCACCAGCATTTGTGGGTATATCATGACGGTATATCAAGGGAGGCGCGATGCGAACATTGGTCGACATACCGGATGGCGAACTGGAGCAGCTCACCGTTTTGAGCCGCTCGCGTAATGTGTCTCGCGCTGAACTGATCCGGCAGGCTGTCTCCGGGTTTCTGTCGGAGAACAAGGCTGGTCTGGAGAACTCGTTCGGTCTCTGGAAGAAGAGAGCGGTGGACGGGGTGGAGTACCAGGAACGGCTGCGGCGTGAGTGGGAGCGGTGAGCGAACCTACTGCCGTGCTCTTCGATACCAAAATTCTAATCGACTATCTGAATGGGGTCGCCAAGGCCGATCACGAGATCAGGCGCAGCCACGACCCGGCGATCAGCGTGATTACGTGGATCGAGGTGATGACCGGGGCCGCGAACAAGGATGAGGAGTCCGTGCTGCGGGCGTTTCTGTCGAACTTTCTCTGTCTGCCGATTACGCGCGAGGTAGCGGAACGCGCCGCCGTGAACAGAAGGCAGAAGAAGATCAAGCTGCCGGATGCGATCATTCTGGCGACGGCAGAGGTGGCGAAGCGGCAACTCGTGACCCGGAATGTGAAGGATTTTCCGGCGGGGATGCGTGGGGTGAGGGTTCCGTACAGGGTCTGAAGGAAGCGTTTCGCGCTTTGCGCGGACGATGTTGCGCCAGAATACGCTACTCTTGATTGTCCTAAAATTCCGATGTCTAGTCATTCAGGATGAGAACTCACTAGCACCCCGGAGAGGAACGAAGATTCTAAAAAACAGAACCCTGTCAAATTTAAAGGTGCGAGTGATCTCTATACCTATTTCGCAATGGATATTTTCTTTTTTTCAACTAGTCTGCGCAGTGGTTTCGATTGTCTGGTTGTTCGTTTACCCGCCGTCTTCGGGTTATGCCATATCTCTTATGGCTTTTGCAGCCGCAATGATGAGCGTTCATTCAGACATGAACAGATTCCAGAAAGCGATTTGGCTGGTTCTGATATGCATATTGTTGCCAACTGAGTTTAGAGCAATAAAACGGGATCGTCAGACTGCCTCTATTGAGGCCCTCCAGGGGAGGGCTGCGCAAGAAGCGCATTTCTCGGAGGTCAGGAAAGGACAAGAGCAGGATTTTCAGAATATAACCGATGGGTTTAAGAAGACACTTGTCCAGAATGAGCAAGAATTTCGCGCCACACAGATCGCTCTAGAAAAAAATTTGTGGGCTGCTAGAACAACGCAAACCCAGACTCAACCGCACGCACTCCTTCATGTGGATCGTGTAATAACGGAACCTAAACCGAAGAACATTGTTTTTCACGTATATGTGGTGAACGATGGAAGTGAAGCAGCTACAAAAGTTTCTTACCTCACGAAAGGGTATGTCACTGACTCCTTAGATCTAGGAACCGAAAATGAGATAGTTCAGCGATTTGAAAGCGATTGGACGCTTGGATCCCATATGCTCAAGGCTCCAATTCCACTCCGTGAAAACACGGCGCTTCCAAACGATACGGAGCCGATGACTACTAAAGAGATCACAGACCTCCTAGCAGGTAAAAAGGCGCTTTATTACATAACTCGACTTACCTATTCAGACTCTACGGGGAATTGGGTTTCGGACCGCTGTTCCGTTTCGATTGTGGGCCAGGGGCTTCCACACGTGTGTGTGTCGCTGAATGAACAGCGATATAAGGTCCCTATGAATCAACGCTAGCTTACGGATAGATGCGATTCAGCGTTTGAGCGAAGGGGATGGTTTCGCGGACGTGGTCTAGGCCGCAGAGCCAGGCTACGACTCGCTCGATGCCCATGCCGAAGCCCGCGTGGGGACACTGCCGTATTTGCGCAGGTCGAGGTATCACTTGAAGGCGGCCAGCGGCAGGTTGTGCTCTTCGATGCGGGACTTCAATAGGTCGTAGCTGTCGACGCGCTGCGAGCCGCCGATGATTTCGCCGTAGCCCTCGGGGGCGAGGACGGCGACGCAGAGGCCCGTATCAGCCGTGGTTCGAGACGGATGATCCACAGCAACGCGAAGCCATTCTGTCAGAGACTAACGATAGGAAATCTGACGACACCATGAAGAAAAAGCAACGCATTGGCATCCTCTTCGGTGGCCGCTCCGGCGAGCACGAAGTCTCTCTCCTCTCCGCAGCCTCCATCCTCAAAGCGATCGACAAAAAGAAGTACGACATCGTCCCTATCGGAATCACCAAACAGGGCCACTGGCTTGGCTCCGACGAAGCCCAGGCCCTGCTGACGGGCAGCGCGAGCCAGCCCGGACCGCACGAACTCAGCGCCGGCGCCGACCTCGTTCACCAGAGCGGCAATCTCACCCAGACCGTCGATGTTGTTTTTCCGGTATTGCATGGGACTTTTGGAGAGGACGGCACGATTCAGGGGCTCTTCGAACTGGCCGACATTGCCTACGTCGGCTCCGGCGTTCTCGGCTCCGCCGCGGGCATGGACAAGGACGTGATGAAGAAGCTCTTTGCCGTTGCCGGGCTGCCGCAGACGCCCTATCTTGCCCTGACCCGCGCCGAGTGGAAGGCTGATCCGAAGCGCTGCACGCGCCAGATCGAAAAGGAGCTGCAATATCCTGTGTTCGTGAAGCCGGCGAATCTGGGCTCAAGCGTCGGCATCTCGAAGGTCCATGACCGCTCTGAACTGGCCCCTGCAATGGGCCTTGCCGCTGGCTTCGACCGAAAACTGGTCATCGAGCAGGGAGTGGGCGGGCCGGGTGCGAAACCGCGAGAGCTTGAAGTGGCCGTGCTTGGCAATGATGTTCCCGAGGCTTCGGTGGTGGGAGAGATCGTTCCCGACAAGGAGTTCTACGACTACGAAGCGAAGTATGTCTCCGACGCCAGCATTCCGATCATCCCGGCGAAGCTGACTGCGGCGGAGTCGAAACAGATTCGCGCCATGGCAGTAGCCGCGTTTCGCGCCTGCGACTGCGCAGGTCTCGCCCGCGTCGACTTTTTAATGGAACCCGCGCGCAAGGGAAAAAAGGCGCGCATCTATCTGAACGAGATCAACACCATGCCCGGCTTCACCAGCATCAGCATGTACCCCAAACTGTGGGGAGCAACGGGACTGCCCTACAAAAAGCTCATCGACCGCCTGATTACGCTGGCAGTGGAGCGGCATAAAGAAAAACTGGAGACCAGCTTCAGCCGAAGCTAGCGGCTGAAGCTGGTCTCGCGAGTTATGCCGACGCTGTACTCTTGGCCGCCAACTGCCGCAGAACGTACTGCAGAATGCCGCCGTTCTGGTAGTAGAGGATCTCCTGCGGCGTATCGATGCGCACGGTCACCGTAAAATCGATAGTCTTGCCGAGGTCCGACTCCGCAAAGACGGTAATCTCCTTGCCATCGGCAAACTTGCCGTCGAGCATGGTCTTCAGTTGCCCCGCAGCGTCGCCGATGGCGTAGATCTCTTCGCCCGTCAGGTGCAGCGATTCTGCGTTCTGCCCCGGCAGGAATTGCAGCGGAAGAATACCCATGCCGACAAGGTTCGAGCGGTGAATGCGCTCATAACTCTCGGCGATGACGAAGCGCACGCCCAGCAGCAGCGGTCCCTTTGCCGCCCAGTCGCGCGAGGAGCCGGAACCATACTCTTTGCCTGCGATGATCGCCAGCGGCGTGCCGCGCTCCGCATACCTGACCGAGGCGTCATAGATCGACATAGGGATGTCATCGGGCAGCAAGCGAGTGACACCGCCCTCGGTCCCCGGGGCAAGCTTATTGCGCAGCCGCACGTTGGCAAAGGTGCCGCGCACCATCACCTCGTGGTTGCCGCGCCGCGAACCGTAGCTGTTGAAGTCGATCGGCTTCACGCCGTGATCGCTCAGGTACTTCCCAGCGGGACCGTCCTTCTTGATAGACCCTGCCGGAGAGATGTGGTCGGTGGTCACGCTGTCGCCCAGAAGCGCCAGCACCCGCGCTCCGTGGATGTCCTTCACCGGCTCGGGTTCGGCACCCATGCCGTCGAAGTACGGAGCCTTGCGGATGTAGGTCGAATCCCCCTCCCATCCATAGGTGTTTCCCTCGGGAAACTTCAGGTGCTGCCAGTTCTGGTCGCCATCGGTGACAGTGCCATATTCGTGCCGGAACATCTCCGAATCGATGGATGAGGCAACCGTCGCCGCGACCTCGGCCTGTGTCGGCCAGATGTCCCGCAGATACACGGGCTGATTGTCCTTGTCCTTGCCCAGCGGCTCGGTATCGAAGTTGTGCTTGATATGCCCGGCCAGCGCGTACGCGACCACCAGCGGAGGACTCATCAGATAGTTCGCCCGAACCTCGGGCGAAATGCGCCCCTCAAAGTTTCTGTTCCCCGACAACACGGAGACGGCAACCAACCCATGATCTTCAATGGCCTTCGAGACGTCGGTCGGCAGCGGACCCGAGTTGCCAATGCAGGTGGTGCAGCCATAGCCGACTGTCTGGAAGCGCAGCGCGTCAAGATAAGGCATCAATCCCGACTTCACAAAATAATCGGTCACTACACGCGACCCTGGCGCGAGCGAAGTCTTCACCCACGGCGGCGTGCACAATCCCTTCTCCACCGCTTTTTTCGCAAGCAGACCGGCGGCGATCATCACATAAGGATTCGACGTATTGGTGCAGGATGTAATCGCCGCAATCACAATCGAGCCGTGGTCGAGATACTTCTCGGGATCGACGCCGAACCGGCCCTGGATCGAGACCTGGGGCGCATCCATCACGGCCGTCCCTCCGTCTTCTTTACGAAGCGTGGCCACCGGAACCGTAGCGGCTTCTACCACCGGCGCCGGAACTCCGACTTGACTATTGACGTCACCGCGGGCGCTGGGATGGCCACCCTCACCCTCCCAGCGAACGAGTTGGCGGGCGACGCTGCCGTTGGCATTCGGCCCCAGCAACGAAGGAAGCTGCTGCTCGAACGATGCTCCCACCTCGGGCAACAACACGCGGTCCTGAGGACGCTTTGGCCCTGCCACGCTCGGCCGCACGGTGCCAAGATCGAGCGAGGTCGTCACCGAATACTCCGACTCGGGCGCGTCAGGGGTGTGGAACAGTCCCTGCTCACGGTAATACGCCTCGACCAGAGCAATCTGCTCCTCGGTCCGTCCGGTCAGCCGCAGATAGTTCAGCGTCTCGGCGTCGACCGGGAAGATGCCGCAGGTCGCACCATACTCAGGAGCCATATTCGCAATCGTCGCGCGATTGGCCAGCGGCAGTTCAGAGATGCCGGAGCCATAAAACTCGACGAACTTACCAACGACGCCCAGCTTGCGAAGCTGCTCGGTCACGGTCAGCACCAGGTCGGTGGCCGTCGTCCCTTCCTTCAGCTTGCCGGTCAGCTTGAAGCCAACCACCTGCGGCACCAGCATCGAGACCGGCTGCCCCAGCATGGCCGCCTCTGCTTCGATACCGCCGACGCCCCAGCCCAGCACGCCGAGACCATTAATCATGGTTGTATGCGAGTCGGTACCGACCAGCGTGTCAGGATACGCGGAGACAGTTCCATCGGCATTGGGCTCGGTCGTAAACACGACGCGGGCCAGATATTCAAGGTTCACCTGATGACAGATGCCCATCCCGGGCGGGACCGCCGAGAAGTTGCGGAACGCCGTCTGGCCCCACTTCAGAAAGGCATACCGCTCGCGGTTCCGCTGAAACTCCATGGCCGCGTTCAGGTCATAGGCAAGCGTCGTCCCGAACTCATCCACCTGCACCGAGTGGTCGATGACCAGCTCAGCGGGCTGCAGCGGATTGATGCGCTCGGGGTCGCCGCCGAGGGTGCGCATCGCATCGCGCATCGCCGCCAAATCGACGATAGCGGGAACGCCGGTAAAATCCTGCATCAGCACACGGGCAGGCATGTAGGCGATCTCGCGCGAAGGCTCGGCCTTCGCGTCCCAGTTGGCGAGAAACTTGATGTCGTCGGCGGTGACCGTGCGGCCATCCTCATGACGCAACAGGTTTTCGAGGAGGATGCGCAGCGAAAAAGGAAGCCGTGTCAGATTGGTGCCCGCGTCGGCCAGCGCCTGCAGGCGAAAGATGCGGTAGTTGGCGGAACCGGAGCGAAGGGTGGATTGGCTTTTGAAGGAATCGGGATGCGATTGGGTCGGCATGGTCTCTTCTCCAGAGAAGCGCTGCTATTTCTTATTCAGGAGCGCGAAGTAAGGGCCGAAGGCGCGGAGGGCGAGCGCAAACGGCAATGCGGTGAAAGCGTGTCAAAATTCTGCGAAGGGGGTATAGCTAGCAGCGCCCGCGGTCAGGACGACCGTGGCGAAAGCGCTTCGTGCATGGAAGACAGCCAGCCATCGGCTCCATTTTACTTCGATTCGCCATTGCGGCGGTAGGTGGCATCGCGCGCCGTCATTTAATGATGGAGCTGCCAGCACACCGCTGCGTCAATTGTGCAATCATTTCCAGTGTCCGCCAGAGACCCTGGCGCAAGTTCCTAATTAGGAGAATTCCATGAAGCGATTCCTCGCCGCCGCCCTCTTGATGGCAACCCCCCTCGCCTTCGCCCAAAGCAATCAGAAGAAATCCGGCGGCCTCAAGGTCTACTTTGCCGATGTCGAAGGTGGCCAGGCGACGCTCTTCGTTCCGCCCAGCGGTGAAAACATGCTGGTCGATGCAGGCTGGCCCGGCACAGCAAATGCCGACAAGATCATTGCCCTCTGCAAACTTGCCGGAGTCCAAAAGATCGATAACCTGCTCATCACCCACTACCACACCGACCACGTCGGCGGCGTTCCTGACGTCTCTGCACGTATTCCTGTAGGTCGCTTTATCGACCACGGCGTCAATCGAGAAGATAATGACAAGGCCACCGTCTCCGGCTGGCAGGCCTATCAGAGTTTGCTGGCGAAGGGACATTACGCTCATCTCACGGTCAAGCCTGGTCAGGTGCTGCCTATCACCGGGATGCATGTCGAGGTCGTCAGCGCCGACGGCAATGTCATTCGCAAGCCGCTCGCCGGAGCCGGAGCCGCGAACGCCGCCTGCGCCGCTTCTCCGCTCAAGCCTGCTGAGAATACGGAGAACGACCGGTCTGTTGGCACGATCATCACCTTCGGCAAGCTGCGCATCGCGGACCTCGGCGACCTGACCTGGAACAAGGAGCGGACGCTGATGTGCCCGAACAACAAGTTAGGAAAAGTGGACGTCTACATCGTCTCGCATCATGGTTTCAACCGCAGTTCGAGCCCGGCACTAGTGAACGCCATCGATCCGCGTGTATCAATTATGGACAACGGGGCGACCAAAGGGGCCGAAGCGGCGGCATGGACGATCGTCGATCACTCACCTGGCCTCAAGGACCTATGGCAACTCCACACGGCGATCCATACCGACGCCGCCCATAACGTCAGCGAGTCCCACATCGCCAATCTGCCCGGTCCCGATGCCAACCACTACCTTCTCCTTACCGGACACGGCGATGCGAGCTTCTCCGTCACCAACTCCCGCACCAGCCAGACGGTGGATTATCCGGCCCGATAGCCTGAACGCGATGCAATCGGGCGAATAAAGATGCATCCGAATGAGCATTGTTCCAGCTCCGAAGGATGCATCTTATTCGTGAAGTCTGGGTTAATAAAACCTGAGAGGGCCTACGCTATGAATGCATCATCCAGTAAACCCGGCCGCCGCAGATATTTGTTAAGCATGACACTCAGCCTGGCCGCGATCACAGGCATCTCCTTACTCTCCGGTTGTCATCGGCAGGCCGCCGCAAGCCAGTCGGTGAATGACTCCGGCGCGGACCCGGCGGACGCGAACATGGCCCCGGTCGATCCGTCGCAGCCCGTCGATCAGACGAGCCAGCCCCAGTCCGCCATGGCCGCTCCAGTCCAGGCGCCGGCCCGCGCTCTCGGGCAGCGTCAGCAGAACGAAAGTCAGCAACAGGCCGAGGAGTACCAGCAGAACAGAGCGCAGCCGCCCGCGGAGGGACAGGATCCCTCGTATGCGGACGATCAGGACGATCAGGACGCTCAAGACAATTACAACGACCAAAACTACGACGACCAGGTCGATGCCGGCCAGCAGGCCATCGAAGAAGCCGACGAGCCGCCGCCGCCCCTGCCCACCTATGAGCAGCCCGAAGCTCCCGCGCCCAATTACATCTGGACTCCCGGATATTGGAGCTATGCGCCCATCGGATACTACTGGGTACCAGGCGCCTGGGTCGCCGCTCCCTTTCCCGGGGCGCTCTGGACTCCCGGCTACTGGGGATTTTTCGGCAACCGCTATCGTTTCTATCGCGGCTACTGGGGCCTTCACATCGGCTTCTACGGCGGTGTGCCCTATGGCTGCGGCTATACCGGCTACGGTTATCACGGTGGCTACTGGCGCGGCAATAACTTCTATTACAACCGCTCGGTCAATCGGGTCAACATCACCCGGATTACAAATGTGTACAATCGCACCGTCGTCGTAAATAACTACAACAACAGGCACATCTCCTACAACGGCGGTCGAGGCGGCATCCAGGCCCGGCCAAGGCCTGCGGAGCTGGTCGCCATGCGCGGACCGAAGGTTCGGCCCATGTCGGCCCAGGTGCAGAACCAGCATCAGGCGTCTCAAAACCGGCAGCAGTTCTTCAATCAGAATAAAGGGCGTCCTGCTCTCGCCGCCGTCGCCAGACCGCTCGTCGCCGACAAGGGGATTCAGCGTCCCATTGCCCGCCCCATCCAATCAAATCGGCCTCAGGTACGACCGGGCCAGCCAAATCAGCGCCCCGGTCAACCCAACCAGCCGAACCGTCCGCAGGTACGGCCAGTTCAGCCGAATCAGCCAAATCGTCCCCAGGTACGGCCCAACCAGCCCCAGATAAGGCCAGTTCAGCCAAACCAGCCGAACCGTCCCGAAGTGCGGCCAAATCAGCCTCAGGTGCGACCGAATCAGCAAAACCGCCCAGAAGTAAGGCCGAATCGGCCCCTGGTGCAGCCAGTCCACCCCCAAACCAGGCCCACTCAACCACGACAGCGGCCTGAGCCAATCCAAAACAGGCCCAACCCGCAGGAGAGGCCAACCCAGCCGCAGATTCGCCCTCAATCTCAAACGCGTCCGAGCTATCAACCACAGGCAAGACCCGTGCGACCGCAGCGGCCCATTGAAACGCAACGACCGGCACAGATGCAACGGCCTATGCAGCAGCAAAGACCAGTCCAGCAGCCAAGGCCAATGCCGCAGAACAGACCGCAGATGCAGCAGGCCCGCCCGCAGCAGGCACGACCCACCGCGCCGAGGCCGCAAGCTCCAACCGCTTCGCGGGATAACAATGGAGATCGTCGATAGCTTCCCTGCTCGATCGATGCAGCGCAAACGTTCATGCGCTGCATCGACGATCAAAAGACCTTTTGTTGTCATCCAGCAACGAAGCGAAGAGAGATCCGCTTTTTACAAAGTGCCCAAGCACTACCCGCCGGGTAAACGGCTCTAGATATCCAGGTTCTTTACATCCAGCGCATTTTCTTCAATGAACTTGCGCCGGCTCTCGACGTCTTCGCCCATCAGCGTGGTAAAGATCTCCTCGCAGGCGGCGATATCTTCGAGCTTGACCTGAAGCAGCGTGCGCCGTTCCGGGTCCATCGTCGTCTCCCAAAGCTGCGGGGCCGTCATCTCGCCCAGTCCCTTATACCGCTGGACCTGGTACTCTTTCCGGCCCTGCTCGATGACGTACTCGAACACCTCGCGCGCCGTCTTTTTCTCGACCGGATCATGCGAAGCCTTGCTAGTCCGCTTGCCTGGCTTGGCCTCAAGCGCAGTGCCGGGTGCGGCAGCAGTCTCCGCCACTCCCTCCTCCGACGCGGCTTCCTCAGCCTCTTCGGCGGCGGCCTCCGTCTTGGTCTTCGTCGAGTATTCGATCAGGAATGGCCCCTTCAGCTCTTCGCGGATCTGCGCGTGTTTGCCCAGCATCTGGCGGCTCTCCGCCGTAGAAGCCAGCGTCCAGTCAATCGAACGCACCGCGCCCTGAGCGTCGGTAAAGTTGACCGAATACATGCGGTGCTCTTCATCGAGCACAACGTCGCCCACGTGCTTGAATTGGTAGGTCTTGGCCACAGCCTGCAGCCGCTGATGCATCGCCTCCAGCTTCGCCGGAGACTCAAAGTCCACGCGACGCGCCGAATCCTTGCCTTCCTGAGCGAAGATCTCGGCAAACGCCTGCGTCACCTCTTCGTTGCGCAACCGCTTCTGCACCTTGTCGAAGAAGCCGAGATAATCGTTCAACTGCGTCATGAATTTGGTCAGCGCGGCGCCTTCGAGCTTCGCCCCGCCGTCGCCATAACGAATCACCATGCCATCCGAGGCACGCTTCACCATGACGCTCACATATTCGCGGTCATCCTTGATGTACTGCTCAAACTTGCCCTTCTTGATGCGGTAGAGCGGTGGCTGTGCGATGTAGACATGGCCGCGCTTGATCAGCTCCGTCATATGGCGGAAGAAGAAGGTCAGCAGCAGCGTGCGAATGTGCGATCCGTCGACGTCGGCATCGGTCATCAGGATCAGCTTGCCGTAGCGCAGCTTGCTGGCGTCGAAGTCGTCCTTGCCGATGCCGCAGCCGAGCGCTGTAATCATGGCGCGAATTTCTTCGTGCCCCAACATCTTGTCGTAACGCGCCTTTTCGACGTTGAGGATCTTACCCTTCAACGGAAGGATCGCCTGAAACTTACGGTCGCGCCCCTGCTTGGCCGTGCCGCCTGCGCTCTCTCCCTCAACGAGGTAGAGTTCGCAACGGTCAGGCTGCCGTTCAGAGCAATCGGCCAGCTTACCCGGCAATCCGCCACCATCGAGCGCACCCTTGCGCCTCGTCAGGTCGCGGGCCTTGCGCGCAGCCTCACGCGCACGGGCAGCATCGATGGCCTTGTTGATGATCTTCTTCGCGACCGAGGGATTCTGCTCCAGGAACCCGCCCAGCCGCTCATTCACAAACGCCTGCACCGTCCCGGCAATGTCCGAGTTCAGCTTGCCCTTGGTCTGCCCTTCAAACTGGGGCTGCGAGAGCTTCACGCTGATGACCACGACCAGGCCTTCGCGCACGTCGTCGCCGCTCAGGTTCTCCTTTACGTCCTTGAACAGCCCAAGCGACTGCCCCGCCGCATTGATTGTCCTCGTCAGCGCCGTCTTGAAGCCGGAGAGGTGGGTTCCACCGTCAACGGTGTTGATGTTGTTGGCAAAGGTAAACACGGTCTCCGAGTAAGCGTCGTTATATTGCAGCCCAATCTCCATGGCCACGTTATCGCGCTCGGCCTCCATGTAGATCGGCTTGTCATGCAGCACCGACTTGCCCTTGTTCAGCAGCTTGATGAACTCCGCGATCCCGCCGACGTACTTGAACTCCTGGTGTTTACTCTCGCCCGTCTTGGCATCGGTGGTCCGCTCGTCGGTGAGATGAATCTCCAGCCCCTTGTTCAGGAAGGCAAGCTCACGCAGCCGTTGAGCCAGCGTGTCGTAACTGAACTCGGTGACGGTAAAGATGCTCTTGTCCGGCAGGAAGTGGATCTTGGTTCCCTTGCGCTTGCTCGGACCCATCTTGCGCAGCGTGCTGATGGGCGCGCCCTTGGAGTAGTCCTGTTCCCACGCATGGCCATCGCGCCAGATCTCGACGTCGAACTCTTCGCTCAGCGCGTTCACGCAACTCACGCCGACGCCGTGCAGTCCACCCGAAACTTTGTAGTTCGAGGCATCAAACTTGCCGCCTGCATGGAGCATGGTCAGGACCACCTGCACCGCAGGCATCTTCTCCCCGTTGATGACCTTGTCGTCCACCGGAATGCCGCGCCCGTCGTCGATCACCGTGATCGAGTTATCGACATGGATGGTCACATCGATCCGCGTGGCATGGCCTCCCAGAGCTTCGTCGACCGAGTTATCGACGACCTCGTACACCAGATGGTGCAGCCCTTGCTCGCCGGTCGAGCCGATATACATCGCCGGCCGCAGGCGCACAGCCGCCAGTCCCTCCAGAACCGTAATGTTTTCAGCAGAGTAGCCGCCCCCCTCTTTTTTGGGTGCTCCGGCTGCTGTGCCTGGTTGTTCAGTCAAAAGGTCGGTCTCGGTGGGGATAGCCGTCGTTGCCATGTAACTCCATGCAGCCGTAGCTGAAATGCTCGGGGAAACCACTCGGAACGGTGCCGCTCGTAATCCGCAAAAGCCGCGTCAATCCAGCACTTTACTCACATCCAGCCGTGGCTTTCGATATCTCAAGTATACCACGCGCAGAGCATGGAACGGGGCTTCCCAGCCCCGTCGGAACCATGAGAGATGCTCCACAGAAATCGCGCCTCCGCACCCCTCTGGACAGCCAATAAGACCACTCATACGACGATGCTCTAAAATCTGCGGTATTCGTCTGTGAAAATCGGTTATCGCGCAATCTGCGTATTTTCTCCCTCCCCCGTCGTCTAATCTTAAGTATCTCCAAGCTGGCTTACTCTATCTAAGTGACGCTGCTCACGCGGGCGCAAGAGGCTTTCTCTGCATGTGGATCGTAAAACTAGCCCTTAACCGGCCCTATACCTTCATCGTGCTGGCGATCCTCATTCTTATCGCGGCGCCGGTGGTCATCCTGCGCACGCCGACGGACATCTTTCCCAACATCGATATTCCTGTCGTCTCGGTCGCCTGGAGCTATACCGGCCTCAACCCCGAGGAGCTCGAAGGCCGCGTCACCACACCGTTCGAGAAGGCCGTCACAGCGCTGGTCGACAATGTCCAGCACATTGAGTCCACCACGGTCCGCGGCTGGGTCGTCGTCAAGATCTATCTCCAGCCCGGAGCCAGCATCGACACCGCCAACTCCCAGGTCAGCGCAGTCTCGGAGTTCATGCTCAAGTCGCTTCCTCCAGGCATCCTGCCGCCCGAGATCATCAACTTCAGCGCCTCCAGCGTCCCCATCGTCCAACTCGGCCTCTCTGGCAAAGGACTGTCGGAGCAGCAGTTAAACGATCTCGGTCTCAATTTCGTCCGGCCTCAGCTCATCACCGTTCCCGGCGCCATCGTGCCCAACGTCTACGGCGGCAAGCAGCGCTCGGTCATGATCGATCTCAACCCCAGGCTTCTACAGGCCAAGGGGTTGTCGCCCGTCGACGTGCTTACCGCCATGTCGCAGCAGAATATCGTTCAGCCCGGCGGCACGGCCAAGATCGGCAGGGACGAGTACGACGTTCTGCTCAACTCTTCCCCGCTCACCATCGAAGGAATCAGCAATCTCCCCATCCGCCAGGTGAACGGGGCAACCGTCTACATTCGCGATGTGGCTACCGTGAACGACGGCAGCATTCCGCAGACCAATGTCGTCCGGCAGGACGGGCATCGCGGCGTCCTGATCAGCGTTCTCAAGTCAGGCAAGGCCTCGACCCTCAGCGTGGTCGGCGGCATTCGCGATATGCTGCCGCGGCTCAAAACCACTCTGCCGCCCGCCCTGAACATCCGCCTCATCGGCGACCAGTCGATCTTTGTCCGTGCCTCCATCCAGGGCGTCATCCGCGAAGCCGTCATCGCCGCCGTATTGACCGGCCTGATGATCCTGCTCTTCCTCGGCAGTTGGCGCAGTACGGTCATTATCGCGGTGTCCATCCCGCTGTCCATCCTGACCTCCATCATCGTGCTCAGCTTCCTCGGCGAGACGATCAACATTATGACGCTTGGCGGACTCGCGCTCGCCGTCGGCATTCTGGTCGATGACGCCACCGTCACCATCGAAAATATCGAGCGCTACCTTGAGGAGGGCCAGGGCCTCCACGAGGCCATCCTCAACGGCGCCTCCCAGATCGCCGTTCCCGCCCTCGTCTCTACACTCTGCATCTGCATTGTCTTCCTGCCGATGTTCTTCCTCAGCGGCGTCTCCAAGTTCCTGTTCGTCCCGCTCGCTGAAGCCGTCGTCTTCGCCATGCTCGCCTCCTACATCCTGTCGCGCACGCTGGTGCCCACCATGGCGATGTACCTCCTCAAAGCGCACGACCACTTCGCCGTTCCCTCGCGCAACATCTTCTCCCGCTTCCAGCGCGGCTTCGAGCGCGGCTTTGAAAGCATCCGAAGCACCTATCAGGATGTTCTCGCACGCCTCGTCGATGCCCGCCTGCTCTTTGTCCCGCTCTTTCTCGTTCTTTGCCTCTGCGGGTTTATCCTGCTGCCGTTCCTTGGACAGAACTTCTTCCCCAACACCGATAATGGTTCCTTCATCCTGCATGTCCGCGCCAAGAGCGGCACCCGCATCGAGGAGACGGCGCGCCTCTGCGACCTGGTGGAGCAGTCGATCCGCAAGACCGTCCCATCGTCGGAACTGGACAACATCCTCGACAACATCGGCCTCCCCTACAGCCCGATCAACTTCCAGCACTCCACCTCCGGACTCATCGGCTCAGGCGACGCAGACATCCTCGTCTCGCTCAAGGAGAAACACCATCCGACCGACGGCTACGTGCAGGCCCTGCGCGACAAGCTCTCCCGCGAGTTCCCCGGCACTCTCTTCTACTTCCTGCCATCCGACATCGTCACCCAGATCCTCAACTTCGGCCTGCCCTCACCCATCGACGTGCAGTTGGAGGGAGCCGACATCGCCGGTAACCGCAAGGTCGCCAACGATCTTCTGCGCCAGTTCCGGCAGATTCCCGGCCTCGCCGACCTGCGCATCCAGCAGCCCGACGACTACCCCACCCTCAAGATCAACGTCGACCGTACCAAGGCCTCGCAGGGCGGCTACACCGAGCGCGATGTCGGCGGCAGTATCGTCAACATCCTCAGCGGAAGTTCGCAGCTCAGCCCCATGTTCTTCCTCAACACGAAGAACGGTGTCAACTACAGCATCGTCGCCCAGACGCCGCAATATGACATCCAGTCGCTCAGCGATCTGCGCAATATTCCCATCACCTCGCCGGGCATGAAGACCCCCGAGATCCTCGCCGACGTCGCTAACATCCAGCGCGGGACCGAGATGGCCGTGGTGAACCACTACAACCTGCGCCGCGTGCTCGATATCTACGGCAACGTGCAGGAACGCGACCTCGGCTCCATCTCCCGCCAGATCGAAAAGATCGTCGCAGCCAGCAAAAAGTCGCTGCCCCGCGGCAGCTTCATCCGTGTGCGCGGCCAGATCGAGACCATGCGGACCTCTTATATCGGTCTGCTCTCCGGCCTCGGCTTCGCCATCGTTCTGGTCTACCTGCTGATCGTCGTCAACTTTCAGTCCTGGCTCGACCCGTTCATCATCATCACGGCGCTGCCCGCGGCGCTGGCCGGAATCGTCCTCTTCCTCTTCATTACGCACACTACGCTCAGCGTCCCTGCCCTAATGGGCGCGATCATGTGCATGGGCGTGGCCACCGCCAACAGTATCCTCGTCGTCTCCTTCGCGAAGGAGCGGCTCGAATATCACGGAGAGGCCATCACCGCCGCCCTCGAAGCCGGAGCCACTCGCTTCCGCCCCGTCATCATGACCGCACTCGCCATGATCATCGGCATGGTCCCCATGGCCCTCGGCATCGGCGAAGGCGGCGAACAGAACGCACCTCTGGGCCGCGCCGTCATCGGCGGCCTCACCTGCGCCACCGTCGCAACCCTGGTCTTCGTTCCCGCCGTCTTCGCCCTTCTTCATGGCCGACACAAACGCAACCCGGAGCCAGTACCCGGACAGGAATTTCAGGAGCTGGTATGAGCACCGAAATGAATACCGACACGACCACCCCTTCGCACCAGTGGCCACGAACGCCCGACCCCACGCCTGAAAAGCGCGGCTTCTCCACCGGCGTCTGGATCGCCTTGGCCATCGTCGCCATCGCCCTCGTGGCTGTCGTCATCTTCGGCATCGCCTCCCGCGCCTCCGCCGCGCACGACCTCGAAAAGCGCACCCAGGCCTCGGCCATTCCCACCGTCAATGTCATTCATCCCTCGGCAGCTCCGCTCTCGCCCGAGATCTCACTTCCCGGCAACACCCAGGCCTACATGGACACTCCCATCTACGCCCGCACCAGCGGCTATCTCAAGCACTGGTACTTCGACATCGGTGCCCACGTCCGCAAAGGCCAGTTGATGGCCGTCATCGAGACTCCCGAGCTGGACCAGCAGTTACAGGTCGCCGAAGCCGACCTCAAGAGCACGGAGGCCAACCTCGAACTCGCCAAAACCACCGCCGCCCGTTACATCAACCTGCTCAAGACCAACTCCGTCTCCAAACAGGAGACCGACCAGGCCACCGGCGATGAAGCGGCCAAAAAAGCGGCCGTCGATGCTGCCATGGCGAACGTCCGCCGTCTCCAGCAGTTGCAGTCGTTCGAAAGGATCTATGCCCCCTTCGATGGCATCGTCACCGTCCGCAACACCGACGTCGGCGCCCTGATCGACGCCGGCTCCGGTTCTACGCCCAGGGAGCTCTTCCACCTCGCAGCCATCAATAAAATCCGTGTCTACGTCCCCGTCCCCGAGGCCTACGCAGGCGACATCAGGAATGGCGGCAAAGCCACACTCACCCTCGGCAGCAACTCCGGTCAGACCTTTGAGGGGACGATCGCCCGCAACTCCAACATGATCGACTCCGCCTCCCGCACCCTCAACGTCGAGGTCGACGTCGACAACCCCAAGGGCCTCCTCCTCCCCGGCGCTTACGTCTTCGTCCACTTCAAAGTGCCGGAGCGTATCGCCAATCTCACCATCCCGTCGAACACACTGCTCTTCCGCAGCGAAGGCCTGCGCGTCGGCGTCGTCCGCGACGGCAAGGTCGATCTCGTGCCCATCACCATCACCCACGACGCCGGGCAGATGGTCGAAGTCGCCGCCTCCGATCTCAAGACCACCGACCAGGTCATCCTCGACCCTTCCGACTCGCTCACCGCCGGCGAGCAGGTCCACGTCAATCAACAGCAACGGGCGGGTGAGTAATGAAGCGTCACGCCATCGCAACCTCGAGCCTCGCTGTATTCAGCTCCGCCACACTTCTGCTCTCGGGCTGCATGGTCGGCCCGAAGTACGTCAAGCCAACGGTCCCTCTCGCGCCCTCCTACAAAGAGGCAACGCCCGCCAGCACCTTCAAGGAAGACGCCAACTGGCACCCCGCGCAGCCCGCCGACACCGTTCTACGCGGAGACTGGTGGACGATCTTCGGCGACGCAGAGCTCAACCAGCTTGAACCAAAGATCGCCACCGAAAATCAGGACCTCAAGGCCGCCGAAGCCCGCTTCCGGCAGGCCCGCGCGCTCATCCAGTACAACCGCTCCGGCCTCTCGCCCACCCTCGGCGTCTCTCCCTCGGCCAGCGGCCTGCGTGATTCGGCAAACCGCCCCTACTTCAATGCAACCAACGGTAGCAACAGCACAGCCGATCTGCAGCTTCCTCTCGACCTCAACTACGAGATCGACCTCTGGGGCCGCATTCGCCACGGCGTCAATGCCTCTCGCGAAGAGGCCCAGGCCAGTGCCGCCGATATGCAGACCGCGCTGCTGAGCCTGCAAGCGGAACTCGCCATCGATTACTTCGAGGCGCGCACGGCCGACGCCCAGGAAAAGCTCCTCAACGACACCGTGAAGGATTACGAGGAGGCCTACCGCATCACCAACAATCGGTTCGTAGGCGGCGTCGCTCCCCAATCCGACGTCGACCAGGCCCGTACCCAGCTCGAAGCCGCCCGCGTCGAAGCCAGCGACGTGACCCTGCTCCGTGCCCAGTACGAGCACGCCATTGCCGTCCTGCTCGGCCAGCCGCCCGCGGCGTTTACCCTCACCGCAACTCCGCTGCACGCCCGTCCTCCCGCAATTCCCGTAGGCCTCCCCTCCGAACTCCTCGAGCGCCGCCCCGACATCGCCGCCGCCGAGCGCCGCGTCGCCGAGGCCAACGACCGCATCGGCATCGCCCGCGCCGCCTACTTCCCCACCCTCTCTCTCAACGCCGCCGCCGGTTACGAGTCCACCGCGCTCACCAGCCTGCTCAGCCGCTCCAGCTTCCTCTGGGCCGTCGGCCCCACGCTATCGCAGACGCTCTTCGACGCAGGCCGCCGCCGCTCCGTCTCCGAGCAGGCTAACGCCGCCTACGACGAGACCGTCGCCAACTACCGCCAGACGTCGCTCACCGCCTTCCAGCAGGTCGAAGACAACCTCGCCGCGCTCCGCGTCCTCGACCAGGAAGCGGCACACCAGCGCCAGGCCACGCAGTCCGCACAGAGGGCACAGCAGATATTCAATAACCGGTACGTAGGCGGCATCGACACTTATCTGCAAGTGGTCACCGCTCAGACTACCGCGCTCACCAACGAACGCAACGACATCGACATCATGCGCCGCCAGATGGACGCAAGCGTCCTGCTCATCAAGGCCCTCGGCGGAGGCTGGAACACAACGAAACTTCCCAAGCTCTGATCGCAATTCTGGCTGGCCGGTGATCGCTTCCCAAAATTATTGCCATCCTTCACCGGAGGCGGAGGATCTGTTTTTATCTCCCGCCGGGTAGCTCTTCTGGTCTGACCACTTTTCTGCTAGCATTGCTGGCCTATGGACTCCTTCAATCCTGCCCGTCGCGACCTCCTCAAATTCGGAGGCATAGGTCTGGCCGCTGCCGCCGCCACCCTGCCTGCCTACGCCGCCACCAAACCGTCCAAAGCCGCCAACTCCGGCGTCTTCGACGTTCGTCACTACGGGGCCACCGGCGACGGCAAAACACTGGACACGCCCGCCATCAATCGGACAATAGAAGCGGCTGCGGCTGCAGGCGGAGGTACCGTCCTTTTTCCTGCAGGGACCTACCTCTGCTTCTCCATCCATCTCAAAAGCTACGTCGACCTGTTTCTCTCGCAAGGCGCAACCATCCTCGCCGCCGCCTCACCGCTTCCCGGCCAGACCACCGGATACAACGGCGGCACCTACGACGCAGCCGAACCAAAGACCGCCTACGACGCCTATCAGGACTATGGCCACAATCATTGGCATAACTCGCTGATCTGGGGCGAAGACATTCACGACTTCAGCATTACTGGCCCCGGCCTGATCTACGGTAAGGGCCTCAGCTTCGGCGCGCGGCGCATGGCTCGCGGCAACTACCCCATCTATTTCGCGGAGCAGGCCGGTGTCGGCAACAAGTCCATCGCCCTCAAGAACTGCCGTAACGTCATCCTGCGCGACTTCTCGATCCTCAAGGGCGGCCACTTCGGCCTGCTCCTCACCGGCGTCGATAACCTCTCCATCGACAACCTCAAGATCGACACCGACCGCGACGGCATGGACATCGACTGCTGCAAGAACGTCCGCGTCTCCAACTGCACTGTCAACTCCCCCTGGGACGACGGCATCTGTCCCAAGTCCAGCTTCGCCCTCGGCTACAACCGCGTCACCGAAAACCTCACCATCACCAACTGCTTCGTCACCGGCACCTACGAGCTAGGCACGGTGCTCGACGGCACATGGAAAAAATTTGCCGCCGACGTTAAGGGCGTAGGGCGCACCGGACGCATCAAGTGCGGCACCGAATCGAATGGCGGCTTCAAAAACATCACCATCTCGAACTGCGTCTTTGAGGGCTGCCAGGGTCTGGCACTTGAGTCCGAAGACGGTGCCCTCTGCGAAGACATCACGATCTCCAATATCACGCAGCGTGACGTGATTCAGGCTCCGCTCTTCTTCCGTCTCGGCGCCCGGCTTCGCGGCCCCAGGGGTTCAGGCGACCAAAGCACCGTCGTCGGCACGTTGCAGCGCGTACTGGTCGACAACTTCGTCAGCTACAACACCAACTCCCGCGTCTGCTCGATCCTCAGTGGTATTCCCGGTCACGAGATTAGAGACATCAAGCTCTCGAACATCTACATTCAGCATCAGGGCGGCGACTATGCCGATCTCGTCAAGGTCGTTCCTCCTGAGAATGTCGAGAAGTATCCCGACCCCGGCATGTTCGGTCCCATGCCCGCTGGCGGCTTCTTCTTCCGCCATGTCCACAACCTGGAGCTGAGCCACGTCGAGGTCGCCCCGATAAGCCCGGACCCGCGACCGTCCTTTTATCTCGAAGACGTCACCCGCGCCGACTTCATCGCCGTCACCGCTCCCACCGCCAACCCAGCCTTCCGCCTTAACAAAGTCACCGACCTGCGTGTCCTTCTCAGCCGGGCTGCAAAAGATACGCAAATGGATAGTGCCGACGAGAAAACTCTTTGACAGCACTGTCTTCCATGAAGTCCATTTTAACTAGCTGCAAGCGGCGGCATAAACGCGGAGCACATCGCGAATGTGGTCCACGATCAGCGACACCGGGTCGGGAGCGATCTCTTTCCTGCGAAGCCGCAGATATTGCGCGGGCAGATAGCGGCTGCACATGCTCTCGGGAATCGTAACCGCGGAGAGATTCGCGATCAGGCGATCCACTGCCTCGGCGATCGCCGGACGATTCCAGTAGTAGCGAATACGGTCGCTGTAGCTATAGAGCCGCAACAGCTTCTGCGCCGCGGGGCTGCCGCTGTAGTAGGGCTGCCAGTTGGCCGGCTCTCGGAGCATGGTCTCCTCGATCACACGGGTGAGAGAAGATCGCTGCGCTTCAGGCACCAACTGCGACTCCATGTCTTCGAGCGCACAGAGCGCCTCTCGCATGGCGAACGTCAGCGCCGGGCCGACTTTGAGGATTGCAAAGCCATCTTCAACCAGCTCGACATACGCCTGGGGCAGCTGGTAGTCGGTAGAGTGCGCCTCAAACACAATGTCTTCCGGCTGCCGGCACAGCCAATCAACCAGCGGCCGGGCCTTCGCGCGATCGTAGGCGACGACGGCATCGTGGCCGAATTCGACCCCAGGCTGCACTACCAGCGCGATCACCCGCGGCCAGACTTCAGCAAGCCCCTGCTCCTGAAAGACGCACTGATGAACTTCGATAGTGTATGCGGCGGCGGAGGTCGAAGTGACATCGAGTTCCTTTACAGAGTGGGTCGCGCCGCCAGGCACCGGAACCTCAGTCCCGATGACATAGATCGGAGGATTGCCCTGGGTGCGGGCAACTTCCGCGGCTTTGCACAGCTCGGCCGCACGCCGCGCGACGTCTTCATCGGAGAGCGGCGCGGGATCGCCAGCGCACGACATGCTCGCGTCCAAATGGATCTTCGTGAAGCCGGCCTGCACATACTCCGCAACCATGGTCACCGCATGAGCCATCGCCTTGTCAGCCGACAGGGTTCGCCACGGATTAGGACCGAGATGGTCTCCGCCAAGAATCAGCAATTCTGCATTCAACCCTGCCGCAGCAGTATGCTCCAACACGAAGCTGCGGAATTCGGCGGGGCGCATCCCGGTGTAGCCGCCAAACTGATTTACCTGGTTGCTGGTCGCTTCGATCAAGAGCAGCGAGTTCGCCTCGGCTGCCTGCTCCGCCGCCGCGCGAATGACCCAGGGATGCGCGGAGCAGACGGAATAGATGCCGGACGAGGTGCCGTGCCTGCGTTTTGCGAGGTGCTGCTGAAGGGTCGAGGACATAGCGCTCAATAGATTCCGAACTTTTGCACGACCCGGTTGATGACGCCGCCCGGACTCGGCGAATCCGGTTTCAAGTCGCGGGCGACCGAGCAGTACATCCCAAGCATCTGGCCAAAGATGACATCGAGGACCGGTCGATAGGCGTCGGCGATATCATCTTCGACCGCAAGATACGATTCGCAGTAAGGGGCAATCTCCTCCCTTGCGGAAGCGGGTCCGACCGCAATCCGTTCTGCAGTAACGCCCTTCTCTTCCACTTCGCGGAGCAGATCTCTTGCGTACTTGCCGCGGCGGCCGTCGCCGGAGACGAAGCAGAGAAAAAGGGTCTCCGCGTCGAGCGCCGCCATCGGGCCATGGCGAAGTCCAAGCACGGTCTCGGACATCGTCTTCATCCGGCCAGCCGTCATCTCCAGCACCTTCAATGCCGACTCTTTCGCCACGCCCGCCAGCGATCCTGTCCCGACTACGCAGAGGCGCGAAAAGCCGAGCGATGCGATACGCTCCGCTTCCTTTTCCGCGCGCGGCAGAAAATCCCGTCCGGAACGAACCAGGCGCTCGACAATAGCCGAGTATTCTTCGATCGACCATGCATGGGCGAGGCACTGTCCTATCAGGACCATGTTGGTAAAGGAGCTTGTCATCGCCAGGCTGCGGTCGTTAACGGCATCGTCGAGCACCACGACACAGGACCGGGCAGCCTCTTTGCAGACCGCGATCAGACGCGCCTCCGCGTTGCACGTCACGACGAGGTGAGCGATGCCGGGATGCAGTTCGATGGCTCGTTCCACGACTGCAACGGCCTCCGGCGAATCTCCTGACCTTGAGAAAGAGATCCAGAGGTATCTCCGGCCCGGGACAACATAGTCTTCGAGGTTCGGCAATAACTCCGTGCTCGCACAGGCGGAGACCTCGCAGCCCCACTTCTGGCGCAGTAGAAGTTCCAGCGCCTGACCGATGTAGTCTGAAGTGCCCGCGCCGACCAGTATGACTACCGGTCGTTGCTCCAGTTCCTTGCGCAGCCCCACCGCTTCCAGGAAGTTGCAGATCCGTGTCCGATGCTCCTTGAATATATCGAGCGTCATCTTCCACGTATCCGGCTGCTGCGCAATCTCGCGTGCGGTAAAGAAAAATCCGCGAGCCTTCTGTTCGTGTACAGGCAAGTCAACCAAGCTGGAGAGGGCCACCGCGATATTCCTTTATCTTGGAGAGATTAAACATATTTGAGTCTAAATCGAAATTAAACATAAGTAATAATAATACATAATACTCAGAACCAGAACAAAAACAGCAGAAGGCTTCTCTCATGACAATGCTGGACGTTAGCTTCTACCTGAAAGGCGAAGACCATACAAAAGCAGACCCTTCGGCCTACGGCGAAGGATGACAACTTCCTGGGGATATCGTCTCTTTGGTTGATTCCTTACGTTCAAACAAATATCTAACGATTCAGTTCACGGCATACTTGCCGCTGTGCGTCCACTGATCGCACCAACCGTTCACCGTCTCGTACCAGAGCTTTGAATTCTGTGGCTTGAGCACCCAATGTCCTTCGTCGGGGAAGTAGAGCATCTTGCTCGGCACATCGAGCCGCTGCAGCGCGGTAAAGAGTTGAAAGCCCTCCGAGACATCCAGACGGTAGTCCTTCTGCGAGTGAATAATCAGCGTAGGCGTCTTTGCATTCTGGATCGACAGCATCGGCGACCACTTCCTGAACGGGTCCTCCGCCACCGGTCCCGCAGCATATTTCCACGGCTGTCCAGGGCCGGTCGTCCCTGGCCGTTTGAACTCCCACTCGTTGAACCAGAGCTCCTCGGTGGTGCCGTAGGCGCTTTGCGGGTTGTACATGCCGTCGTGGGTCACAATGCACTTGAAGCGGTCGGTGTGCGTCAGCACCCAGTCGGCCATAAATCCACCATAACTCGCGCCCAACGCGCACTCCCGCGTCTTATCGATAAAGGGATACTGCTTCTCCGCGTAGTCGAGGCCCTTCATCAGGTCAACATAGGCCTTGCCGCCCCAGTCTCCGCTCACCTCATCGACAAACTTCTGCCCATATCCCGTCGAGCCGCGGCGATTAATCATCACGACGACATAGCCATCGGCGGCAAACAGCTCCGCGTTCCAGCGGTAGCTCCACGCATCGCCCCACGCTGTCTGCGGACCTCCATGCATCAGGAACTTCAGCGGATACTTCTTCGCCACATTGAAATTCGGCGGCCGAATGATGAATCCCTGCACCGATGTATTTCCCGCACCGGGAAAGATGAAGCTCTCCATCTTCGGCAGGTCGAGCTGTCTGAGCAGGCCATCGTTCAGGTGCGATAGACGCACCACCGGCGAGCCGCCGCCACCGGAGGCGTTCAATGCAATCGAGGCCACCGCCGCCGGGTATCTCACCGTCATCACCGTACCGACAATCGTCCTTCCGTCCCGAGCGACCTGTAAGCCGCCATACTCCGCCTTGTTGGCAACGGCGGTCGCCTCCGGCAGATCGACCTGGGTTGAGAGAATGTTCTCCTCTCCCATCTCTCCGCTGGTAAAGTAGATCGTCTTCGAGTTCGGCGCCCACACAAACTCATCCACCCAGTTATCGAACTTCGGCAACATCTCCTTGATCGTGTTCGCCTGCCGGTCAAACAGCATTAGCCGGAAGCGGTCACTCTCAAACCCGGCGCGCGCCTGCGAGCGGAAGGCGATGTACCTCCCATCCGGCGAATACGCAGGAGCATCATCGCTGCCGGGCGAGGTCGAGATCTTCACTGCCCTTGCTCCCGGATCGTCGAGCCGCAGCGTGATGACATCGTTATTGGTGCTCGCTGCGGGAACGGGATCGAGGTTCGTCACATAGGCAATCTCCTTCGAGTCAGGGGCCCAGGCATAGTCCACCGGACCGCCGAGCGAAAATACCGGCGCCTCCGCATCGCCAATCTCACGCCGCGGAGTCAGGTCGCGGACGGTATTGCCATCGGTCACACTCACCACCAGCACATGGCTGCGCTTGTCGCCGATGTAGTGATCCCAGTGCCGGTAGAGCAGATGGGTAAAGATCATCGCCTTTACCGGACTCTTCGCCGCCGCATCGTCCTTGCGCTTGTCGCAGGCATCCTCCTGCACCCATGACTCCTCGTTGCTGCATTCGGGATAGACCCGCGAGACGAACAGAATCCGCTGCGAATCGGGCGACCACACCGGTCCGTCGGCCCCCGTGCTCAGAGACGTCAACCGCTTCGGCGTTCCCATCGTTCCTGCCGTATCATCCCAGGGAGCGAGAAAGAGCTGCGACTGCCCGGTCTCGCTGTCGGTTGCGACAAAAGCCACCTGCCGGCCGTCGGGCGAGAACCGTCCATTCGTCTCACCCTCCTTCCAGAAGGTCAACTGTTTTTCTGAAGGCCGCAAAGCGCCATTCTTTCCACCCTTCAGGGGCACGGCCCACAGATGGCTCACCTTCGTATTTGCCGCCAGATCGACATCCGCCGCCGAAAACAGCACCCACTCTCCGCTCGGCGAGATCTGTGGATCATCAATCCGCTTCATCCGCTGCAGATCGGTGAACGTCATCGGGCGTCTCGCCGACGTGCCCCCCGAATCCATCGCGGCGTCAGCCGAAGCAAGCCCTGTGCCCTGTCCAAAAGCCGCTCCACCCAGCATCAGTCCCACAACAAATCCGGCAAGCATCTTCATCGCGTCAGTCTACCCCGTCCCCTCAAAATCCAAATCGGCGGCTTGCCAAACACCACGTTCAGCAGACATTTCACCACGTCGTAGACTGCAATGGCACAATTTTCTGGGCTAAGCGACCTCTTGTGTTACCTGGGAGAGATCGTGGGCAAGCGTGCTCTCCCCCAGAGGCAGCTCCACCACCACCGCCGCTCCATAGGGATGCAGGTTGAATGCGCTGATTTCGCCGCCGTGCCCACGCACAGTTTCATAACAGATGGCGAGCCCCGTGCCACCCTCTCTACCTGGCCGGGTCGGTTCAAACACTCGCTCCGGCTCCTTGAAACCGGGTCCCGTATCGCTCACGATGACCTGGAGCGAACCTGCAGCGTGACTCACTGAAATCCGTATCTCCCGCTCCCGTTTTGCGCCGTTCTCATCTTCCACCTCTTCGTCGATCGAGGCGATGGCCTGCGCTGCATTGTTCAGCAGATGCTCCAGCACCAGCCGCAGTGAGTCTTCATTTCCACGCACAACGGGCGCCTCCTCTTCTGCCTCCACCACCAGAAGAACGCCCCGGGCCTCCAGTTTCTCCGCGCACTCTGCAGCCAGATCCCGCACCAGCTCTGCGATCTCGACCGGCTCGTCAACGCGTGGGGCGTGTTGATCGAAGTTCACCAGATTCTGCACCGTCTGCTGCATCCGCCGCGCCTCATGCACAATCGCCTCGGCATCCGCTCTCACCCGCGTTTCCTTTGCCGTTTCGACGATCAGCTCCGCAAACTCCAGCACCGACGTCAACGGATCATTCAGTGCGTGAGCTACCCCGGTGGCAAGCAGACCGTCGCCCGCGAGTTTGTCCGCTTGTTTCAGTTGCTCGACCACTTCGGCATCTTCGATGGCTCGGCTCAGCTTCAATGCCAGTGCTTCGAGCGGCAGGATCGTCTCGTCCACGGTCTGCCGCCGCAGACTCATCAGCCTATCCGCGCAGACCGCCAGCGCTCCTCGCATCTGTCCTGTGGAGGTCTGGAGCGGGATCATGATCGCGCGGCCACACCCCGCGTCCGCAGAACACTTTCCCAGTACCACCGCAAAGCTCTTTTCGCCTACCCGAATCCCGGCCTCATCGGGCGCGTCATCGGCACTCTCTTCCGTCGCGCGCTCGGCCCACGCGTGAAGCGCCTGGACCGTGATCTCCTCTATCCCCACGCTGCCTGCCACTGTCATTCGTCCGGCATCGTCCTGAGTCAGCATCGCGACCCGCTGAAATGCGCTCTTTCTGGAAACCAGCCTGCACACTCGCTTCGCCAGCTCGCGTAGGTCACCTCCGTGGAGACCGGCATCGAGGCGGGCATAGGCCTCGAACTCCTCGCGAATCCTTCTGTCCCGCCGACGCTCCTTCATATGAAGGCGCCGCTCATGCCCCATCAGTAACGCCGCGCCCGCCAGGCCGAGGACCCCGATCAGACATCCCCAATGAAGAGCCCAGATATTGCTTAGCCAGCCCAACATCACCAACCCTCACTTTTCGCGTCTATTCTTTAGATAGGCGAGGGAGATGTGCCGTTGCCCCAGCACTTATTGGAGATTTCGCAAAAATGACGCTGCTCTCACGCATCCGCGCCTCGGCCGGGCTTCTCGTGGTCTCTCTTCTGCCACTCTTCACGGTGTCTTTCCTCGTTTTGAGCACCATCACAGGCCCTCAGGCGGCGACCGCGCAGGAGCCCGCGGGTTTTGGCCCGCTCGACCCGACCCCGCCGAAAGACCTTACCCCGCAGCAGATCATCACCAAATTTGCGGCCCGCGAATCCGTCTTCAACATCGCCCGCCAGAACTATACCTTCCGCCAAACCGTCAAGGTGGACACCATCTCGGACGAGACCAACAAGCCCGACGGTGAATATATGCAGGTCACCGACATCCTCTTCGACTCCAACGGGAAACGTGACGAGCACGTCGTCTTTGCTCCCCAGAACACGCTGGAGCGGGTGATGATGTCGCCCGCCGACTTTCAGGACATCGAGCACCGTCTACCCTTCGTGCTCACAACCGAAGACCTGCCGCAGTACGACATCACCTATCTTGGCCGCCAGCACATCGATGAGATCGACACCTACGTCTTCGACGCCAAGCCCAAGGTTCTCGAAAAAGGAAAGCGCTACTTTCAGGGTAAGGTCTGGGTCGATCAGCAGGACTTCCAGATCGTTCTAGTGAACGGCAGATCGGTTCCCGACGACAAGCGTAAGGGCCATGAAGACCTATCGCCGCCCTATACCACCTATTATCAGCAGGTTGACGGAAAATACTGGTTCCCGACCTATACCAAGGCCGAGGGAACTCTGCACTTCTCGGGCGGCGACGGCTACATGTCTCAGGACGTGCACCTGCGTACGGTGGTCAAATACACCGACTACAAACAGTTCCATGCCACCAGCCGCATCATCTACAACGGCCAGGACATCACCGACAACAAGAACCCGGACGACAACAAGCAGCAGCCAGCGACCCCCAGAAAATAACCGTGAGGTTCTCGGGATGAACTTACAGGTCGCCTGACTATTCGTCGCCTCTGGAATGCGCGGCTTTTATCTCGATCGGCTGCGGGGCCTTTGCCACGACAGCAGAGAAACCTACCGACTTGCGCGAGATCTCCTGCACCGGCTCAGGCATGTGGTGTACGGAGACGGGATCGCAATGCAACTCGGGGTTTTCGTGCTGTTCCGACATCCATCGGTCCATCATTGTGCCTGAACACCGCGCGCCGCATAGATGCTTCACTCCGGCGGAGTGGGCATATTGCGGCTGCCACCGCGTCAGCTTAATCAGCGGCTGGTCCTGGTCCGGAGTCTGACCCTGAAAGCAATCCACCCAGGCGAGCCACCAGCTCTCGCTACCCGCCTTCTGCTTGCCGCACACATCGCATGTATAACTTTCGCTGTACGCCATCTGAGCTCTCCTGCCGCTGAAATTATCACACTTCCTTCATATTGCCGCCATCTATTGCGACAAGAGTTCGCTCGAGCTGCGTCCCCGATAGTATCCAGGAACCCAAACAGCAATTCCTCCGCTTCGCTGCGGAATGACAAAAAAGGAAACGAAACTCTATGACCATGGAGATTCGGCTCTAGTTACCGAAGACCGGCATCTCGGGAGTCGCGGCAATCAGTCCCCGAGTGTACTCCTCTTGCGGAGCTTCGCAGACCTGCTCGCAGTTGCCGTACTCCACCAGCCGCCCGCGTTGCATCACAGCGACGCTGTCACAGAGATACCTTACCAGCGGCATCGAGTGCGAGATGAACAGGTACGTCAGACTGTACTTCCGCTGTAACTCGCGCAACAGGTTCACAACCTGCGCCCCGACCGAGACATCGAGCGCGCTCACCGGCTCGTCGAGCACCAGAAACTCCGGCCGCAGCGACAGTGCGCGTGCAATGTTGATGCGCTGCCGCTGCCCGCCGCTGAACTCATGCGGGAAACGCTCGAGCGCAGAAGGGTCCAGCCCAACTTCGCGGAGCATCTCCTCCAGATGTTCTTTGGTCGCTGAATCTTGCTCCCCATGAATCGCAAATGGCTCCGCCAGAATCTCGCGTACGTTCATGCGCGGGTTCAACGCGGCATAGGGGTCCTGAAAGACGATCTGCATTCGCCGCCGCATCCGCCGCACTTCGCGCGGACTGGCAGTGAGCAGCTCGATGCCGTCGTATCGGACCATTCCTGCCGTGGGTTCGATCAAACGCAGCAGCATTCGCGCCACCGTGCTCTTGCCTGAGCCCGATTCTCCCACCAGCCCCATGGTCTCGCCGCGGCGAATGGCAAAGGACACATCATCGACCACGCGCACAGCGCCACCACCGCGCGGATACTCCTTCACGAGATCTCGCGCCTCCACCAGCAGCGCCGGTTCGGCGGCAGCTATCGCCTCTGTTGACATAGCCGGATGGTAGCATCGAAATTCTGGAGCTTGCTCAGCCAATGACAACGTCCCACCTCTCTCTCACAGATAAAACCGCGCTTGTGACCGGGGCCAGCGCCGGCATTGGATGGGCCACGGCAATTGCCCTTGCGCGCCGGGGAGCGAATCTCGTCGTCACCGCCCGCCGCGAGGAGCGCCTTGGTCAGCTCTGCGCGGAGATCGAGGCTCTTGGTGCCAGGGCTGTCTTTTATGCCGGAGATGCCGCCGAAGAGACCACCGCCCGGCAGAGCGTTGCGCTTGCCGTCGCCACTTTTGGCCGTCTCGATATTGTCATCAATAATGCGGGAACGGGAAACTACAAGAACCTCATCGACACCTCCGTTGAAGAGTACGACTCGCTGATGGACACCAATATGAAGTCCAGCTTCCTCTTTTCGCGCTATGCCGTTCCGCTGTTGATTGAACAAGAGAGTGGTACCATTCTGTTCATCTCTTCCGTAGCCGGACTGCAAGGTGCCGCAGGCGAAGCGGTCTACTGCGCCAGCAAATTTGCGCAGGTAGGCTTCGCGCAATCGCTTGACACTGAACTCCGCAAGCATGGGATCAAGGTCGGTACGATCTGCCCGGGAGGGGTCAAATCCGAGTTCGCACTGGGCCGCGGCCGCACTGAAGAGTTCATCCGCAACTCCCACATGATGGAGCCGCAGGAGGTCGCAGAAGCGATTGTCTTCGCCTGCCTTCAGCCTCCGAATGTCCGCATCCCGCAGATGACTGTCCGACATATGGGTTAAGTTCCGGCCTTATTCCGTTACTCGTTTGGACTGTAACTCGCTAAGGTAGCGGGGTTTCCTCAGAACCACTTACGTCTTCAAAATAATTACTTGACGACATACACTGTACGATATACAGTGTATTCAACACAGTATGAAAGAGACATCTCAAAATGATTTGTTCGATTCGCTCCGCTTAGAACTTCGGCGTGGCTGCCTGATTTTGGCGGTGCTGGCGCAGTTGCGGGTGGAGCACTACGGCTACACCCTGCGGAAGGCGTTGGCGGACGAGGGGCTCGCCATCGAAGAGAGCACCCTTTATCCGCTGCTGCGGCGCCTGGAGACGCAGGGCCTGTTGACCAGCGAATGGCGGGAGGAGCAGAAGCGAAACAAACGCTTTTACCGCCTCTCAGCCGCCGGAGAGGTCATTCTGTCTCAACTATTAGTGGAGTGGAACGGCATCAATGAGTCCTTACACGGAATTCTGAAGGACGAGAGAGCGAGGTAAAGCCATGGATCTTCTCGAACGTTATCTACAAGCTGTTGGACAGCACCTTCCGGCAAAGAGCAAGAACGACACTTTGGCGGAGTTGCGCGCGAATCTGCTCGCTCAGATAGAAGCTCGGGAGGAGGAGTTGGGACGGTCGCTGACCGAGGCCGAAGTGGCGGCGATCCTCGAAGAACATGGAAGGCCGATGCTGGTGGCAATGCGCTATATGCCGCAGCAGTATTTAATTGGGCCTGGGCTGTTTCCTATCTACTGGATCACGATGAAGAAGAGCCTCCCCTTGCTGGTGCTGGCCTATGCGACGGTGCAGGCCGTTGCCCTGATCTTTCAAGGAGGAAAGGGCTTCGACCCCGGGGCCGCGATTGGACATCTTCCCTTTGTATTGCTCGCCTTCTGGGCATGGATGACGCTGGCCTTCGCCGTCTTCGAGTTTGCCCATGGCAGATACTTCACCGAGATAAAGGTATCGAAGAGATGGAACCCATTCGACATGCCACCGCTCGCGGAGACGGGGAGACGGCAGTCGCGCGCCCGCGGGTTAGCGGACCTGATCGTGCATGTTCTGGGGATCGGATGGCTGCTGGCCATTCCCTATAAGCCGGTTCTTCTGGTTGGGCCGGGACTCGGCTACCTGAGAGGGCTGCCAGTTGGGCTCACTCCGGAGTGGCACATCTTTTACTGGCAGATCATAGCCTTGCTGGCCCTCATGCTTCCATTGAAGGCGGCAGGTTTGTACGCCAGCGCGGGTAAATGGCGCAATGGTTTGCAGATCGCGGAGCAGGTGCTCGGGGTTGGCATCCTTGTAGTGCTCGTAGAGGCACGGACTTATTTCGTTCCGACCGCGGCCTTGACGATGCACAGCCTGGGTTCTCTGACCGCTCTGAATGTCCTGCTTGGCCTTTGTTTCAAGATAGGGTTAGTCATCAGAGTTTTTAAGCTGCTATGGGATGTATGGAAGATGATGACGGAGTCTTCCACACCACGAACCGGTTGCGCTGTGGTTTAGACAGATGGGACTTAAATTTCAGCTTGTCGCCAGTGCAAGCAGTCCTTTGAGATCCATGGCCGAGTCGGAATGTACTCCCCGGGGTAAGGAGGGAGCGATGACAAGGGCCTGGTTGTGGCCTTCAAACCACACGAGGAAAGACGATTGGTCCGCTCCCGGTAGTCGCTGCTGGTTGATCCAGTGATAGTAGGCCCCCATGTCCGCATCGACGAGGGAGCCGAGAAGATCCAGCTCGGGATTTGCATTGGGGCTGGAGAGCAATTCGTTCATCGGCCTCTGTCTTTGCCGGGGCGCGAAGCGTACCAGCAGAGTGAGGGGCTGAGCGCGCCGCAGGGCCTCCCGAGCGGTCCACTGGGCAAAGGTGGTGCTGAAGATCTGGGTGCCGGAGCCTTCAGTGAACAGCTTTACCTGAAAGCGATCGAGGACCGTGTCACCGTCCTTGTCCATGCCGAGGTCGGCTGGCAGGAGCCGCGCCAGGTCGGAGCGCAGCTCCTCCGGCCCCATGCCGGGTCGCGCGATCTCTGTTTGCATGTACTTCAACAGGTTGGCACGCACGGGCTCGAGTGCCTGATAGCCCACGTTTGTCAGTAAGGGACTCTGCCGGGCAGAGGCTCCTCCATCCACATACCAGTGACCATAGGGGGCGGGATGGGATTTCGCCCGCGCTTCGACCCCGTCAAGAAGCAAGTCGAGACCGTTGTCTGGCTTGACCTGTCCAAAATAGGTGCCATGCGCGCGCAGGTCACGAAACAGGGGCGCTTCGTAGGAGGCGACGCCCTGACCGATCACCGCGATCCCAAGCCTGCGCACGGGGAGCGGCTCGACAGCAAGCGCAGGCCGAAGGCGATCTACATAACCCGTTGCAGCCTGACGGAAGGCGTCGAGCTGGTGGGTGGACCAGAGATATGCCGACTCCTGCTCGACAAACTGAGCGGGGTGATTGACCCAGTCGAAACTCTCAAGCTGGGGCGAGAGGGACAGCACGGAGAACGGATGGAACCACTCAGTGATCTGCGCGGACGAGAGAGAGTTGAGATGAGCGAGTTCCTGATCGATCGCTGCACGCTCCGCGGGGAACTTGAAGTCGTATTCGATCAGCTCCCGCAGCAGGGCGGCTAGAAAGCTGAGAGGAAGTTGCTGCAATGCAGCCAGATGGGACACAGCCAGCTTTCTTGCCTGGGGAGGATATGCGGCGAACTGATCGGCCTGGAGATTTCGTGGCAGCATAGCGCTACAGTAGTTCCTTGATTGGTTTGCCTTGCGACTGCTCAGCGGTGAATCCCATGATTGACCCGATACTTGGGACGAGATCGATGGACTGGATGGGATTGTCGTAGATGACGCCGGGGCGGACGCCTGCTCCGAGCGCCATCATCCATGTGGTGCGGCTGGCCGGGTCGCCGGTGCGATGATGCTGAAATCCATTCCCGCCGGAGTCCTGGTCGGCGTCCCTGCCAAAATCAGGCAGGATGAGGAGCGTCGTGTTTCCGGCATATTCCGGCTCCTCCTGCACTGCCTTCCACAGGTCGGCACAGAGGCGGTCGGTTCGGCGGATGGCATCAACGTAGAGGGAGTAGGCGCCGGAGTGTGCGATATCGATATCGTGCATGGTGATCCACAGAAGACTGGGTGACTCCTGACGCATCAGCCGCCTGGCAATGTAGACCGAGAGTTCATCGGGGCTGGAGAGCATTCTTGCGTGTGCCTTGAAATCATCGACGGAGAGTTTCAGGATCGTATCGAGCTGCTTTAGTTCGAATTCACCCCCTTCTATCTGCGGGGCGTAGAGCGGCGTCTCGTAGTTGTCATGGAGCAGGTGCCCATAGGCCGCATTGGAGCCGGAGGTGGCGGCGCTGAGGAGATGCTTTGGCAGAATGACCCTGGCTCCAAGGCCGGGGCCATAGGAGCGGCAGTCGCTTTCGCCGATGCGGTTGAAACCGTTGCTTGGGGCGACGACCCATGCATCCGAGACGGGCCGTTTAAGATCTTTGCGGAAGTACTCGAAGACGGTGGGATGTTGCGGCGGAACGGCAGAGAAGTTATTGAGGGTCTCGTAGACCCCGGTGGCGAGACTTGCGGTTGCCACATAGTGGCCGAGAATGCCGTGATTCGTGACCTGCGTGAAGAAGCTCGACTGGGGAATGAGCTCGCCGAGCATGTGCGGGATATTGATCTGCCCCTCGGGCGCGAAGGTCTCCTGATCGCGGGCGCCGCCGCCAAAGGTGATGACGATGACCTTCCGTTTTTTTGCAGCGGTCGCGCCGTAGACAAAGGGACTGGTACCCATCAGCGATGCCCCGAGAGCCATGCCCGCCGCATCGCGCAGGAAATCGCGTCGGGTGCGGCCGAGGTGATGGGCGATCTGACGAGGGCTGAGTGTTCGCATGTCCGGAGATTGCGGGGTGAATGCTGTACGGATTGATGATCGGCCCATCGAATCTCCCTGTGCTTGTCGTTGCGGACTTGGATCTGAGATCAAGGTTTCGCCGAAGGTGCAGCCTTCGAGGAATAAACGAACTGCTTGACCTCTGCGCGGTCTTTGTCAACTTCGGCCATGTGTTGTGCCCGCAGCTTCTGATAGATGGCGAACTCGCCCTGTGCGCGATCCTTTTGTCCCATGTGGACGTAGTCGGTTCCCAGGCGATAGTGGGCATCGGGAAGATCTGGATTCAATTCGAGCGCGCGGACATACTCGGGAATCGACTTCTCGAACTGACGCTGGTCGGCGTACAGATTGCCTAACTGCATGTGGGCCTCGGGAAGGGAGCCATTGAGCGCTATCGACTTTTTGAGCAACGACTCGATCTCCTGCAGATTGACGCCGGAGCCTTGGGCCCGCTTTCCCTTCCATAAACTCATCGCGTAATAATACTGCGCCAACGCATTGTTGGGCTCAAGCGCAGCGTAGTGCTGGAACCGTTGGATGACCTCGTTTGCCTGGCTCGGGGAACTGTCGTAGGCCTTCGACAAAAACAGATAACAGCGAGGGTCGGAGGGGTTTAGATCAGCGGCTTTGAGCAGGGCTTTGATGGCGTCCTCATAGAGTCCACGCGCGTAGAGCGACATGCCTAGGCCGATCATCACACGTGGGGAGTCCGGGTAGCGCTGGGCAGCCGTTCGGAAGACTTCGATTGCGGGCTCATAGGTGCGGTGGAGGAGAAGCTCGCTTGCCCAGTCGAACAGGTTATCTTCGCTCGGGTCCATGTGAGCGGCGGTCGCAAATTCGTTTGCCGCGTCCACGAATTTTCCGTCTTTCTCCTCGATCTGGGCCAGCAGGTTGTGAAGCTCTCCCGTGTTCTTTTTTTGCAGAAGGCTTTGGACAAGCTGCCGCGCGTCGGCGAGTTTTCCTGTGAGGAGATCGGCGGTTGCGAGATCGAAGCCGTTGTCGTAGGAGGAGGGTTCGATCTGTTGCGCCCGTTCGAGGAGGGAGCGCCCCTCCGGGATCTTTCCGGACTTGATATAAAACTCCCCCAGATTGTGATTGGTCGTGTAGTCGTGAGGGGCCAGCGCGAGCGCCTTTCGAAGCTGTTCTCCAGCTAATTGAGTGCTTCCGGAGCGGGAGAGGACGGCCGCGAGATTGGTCCTTGCGGGGGCCGAATCCGGCTTCAATCGAACCGCCGCTTCGAGGTGGTCGATGGCTTTCGCATCGTCGGACATTGCAGCATAGACCAGGCCGAGCAACTCCTGAGCTTCAAAGTTGCGGGGCACATGTGGCAATAGAGCTTCGAGTTGCGCAGCGGCCTCCGGGAGCTGTCCGGCGTTGTAGTGCGCCACGGCGGACTGAAACTGACGGTCCAGACTCTGCTGCGGAGGGTTTTCGGCTGCCGCGAATGCTGTGCAGAACACTACCGACCAAAGTATCGCCCGTCGGCACCAGGCGTTGCTGCTCACCATCTGCCTCCCATAAGCGCTGGCCATTGTCTGCCGCCTGCCACGTGGGCAGAGCGTTCCAGCAAATAATAAACCCCGGAAAGGTGCCCTCGCGGGCGGGCCTCTCCGGGGCGCTTTCATCCTGCCTTAGTAGTACAGCTTGAGGGCGAACTGGATCTGCCGTGGATCGTAGGGAGCATCGCGCGTCGAGCCAATCTCGCCGAAGTTGTTGCTGTTGAAGTTTGTTGAACCGGAGATCGACACGACACCGTTGCCGCCGAAACCAGGTGCATTGAAGTTCGGATGGTTGAGGATGTTGAAGAACTCGGTCCGGAACTGCGCGGAGAACCGATCGTTGATCTGAATGGCCTTGAACAACGAGAAGTCCAGACGATGGAATCCCGGACCGGTTGTGGTTGGCCCAGCGAAACCCAGAACCGCGCTCCCCGTATAGGGGATGCAGCCAGCAGGTGAATCCAAAATTGGCCCATTGAGGCCCAGCTTGCAGGGTTGCTGGAAGGCCTTGACATTTCCGAACCAGTTCGGATTCCCTTGCGAATCTGTATAGAGGCCAAGTTTCGGGCTCTGACCGGCGACGCGGACATCGTTGCAGCCAGTCCCCGCAGTCGTCCCGCTGGGGCAGCCAAGGTTAAGGGGCTGGCCTCCTTGAAGCGTGGCGATCCAGTTTGCCGACCATCCTCCGACGACAGCATTGACCAGCCTGCTCGAGGTCCCCAGGAAGCGCTTATTCTTGCCGATTGGAAGTTCATATCCGCCGCTGAAGTGCAGCACCTGCCGGATATCGAAGTCAGCCAGCCCCCAGTCGAACATCGGACCCAGACCGGGGACGGACGGCGCGCGAAGCCCCGATCCGCTTCCACCATTCAGCAGGTCACCAGCATCCGAAAGCGTCTTGGAATAGGTGTAGGCGAAGAGGAAACTGAGGCCGTTCGAGAACTGTTGTTCGATCTTGGTTTGCAGACCGTTGTAGTCGCTTTGCCCGATCGTTGCCTGATAACTGCCCCCAGAGAAGTCGGGGAACGGGACCGTTCCAGGAGAACCATCCTTCGTATTCGCACCTTGAGGCAGGATCGCAGTCACATTGTTGGCCCCGATACCCTGCTGAAGATTCTTGGCCTGGGTGAAGACATACGCCGCCTGGAGAGACAGGGTGGGTGTCAGCGAGTATTGAACGGTGAAGTTTGAACTCAAGGTGCGCGGGGTTTGATAGTTGAACTGAAGACCCTGGAGTCCCAGGTTCGATGCGTTCACAGCGGTCGGAGTAAAGGCCACGCAGGAGAGACCGGAGCCTATAGTCGCCGTTGAGCCAGGTCCGGCAGTAGAACAGCCCGCCCACGGTGTGTTGTAACTGATCGGCGCAACATTGGAATATCCGGTGGGGGTACCCGGCGGGGCGTTTGGCGAATAACCGAAGTTGAAGACGAAGGGATAGTTCTCTCCAATGTTCGGTCCATATCCCTGGTTCTCAAAGGAATTGTAGAAGAAGCCGAAGCCGCCGCGCACGACCAGCTTTGGACTGACCTGGTAGGCGAACCCGACACGAGGCGCGAAGTTGGTCTTCTGGACTTTTAACAGTCCCTGGCCATATCGGTCCGTCTGCTCCAACTTGATTCCGTCCTTCGCCAGCAGATTAACAAAGCTGGCCGACAAGCTCCTGTTGTCCTTTCCGGTGGCCGGAATGAGGAAGGTTGGAACTCCGTTTGGTGGACCAGAGGGCACAAAGTTAGCCTGGCCTCCGTTGGTCTCGTTGATTGGACCAAAGAAGTCCCAGCGCAGACCGAGATTGAGAGTCAGTTTGGCGTTGACCTTCCAGTCGTCCTGAAGATAGGCCGCGAGGTATGTCTTCTGGTCGTAAGTTTTGTTATTGTTGGAGGCGTTGATGGAGTTGGAACCGCCAGAGAAATCGACTCCATTGGGCACAGTCGAGGCTGTCGGAGTAAGCAGCAGCTGCGCCAGACCCGTAGCACCGTTATTCTGCTGCGGAATATCCGTGTACTGTCCGTTGTAGTCGAAGCTGCCGCGGGAGTAGGCTGGCTGCAAGGTGGAAAACTTCACATACTGGGATTCGATCCCACCTTTGAAGGTGTGAGACTTATAGATCTTGGTCAAGTCGTCCGTGATCTGGAGAGTCTGGCTGATCTCATCGGAGGGCAGAAAGGCGTTGCTGCCAAGCGTTGCCAACCCACCGATGGAGATCGTGGGGAGACCACCGTTTTCAGCGAACTGAGGAATGCCTTGTATCCCGTACTGCGCTGGAATACCGCTCTGACCACCTACGGGACCAAAACGGGTGGTGTGAAGGTGGTTAAATCCTGCACGCAACACGTTAATCGTCTCTGGTGTGAAGACATGGGTATACCCGAAAGCAGACTGATTCGACTTGGCAGTCTGCAGGCCCTGCTGGAATCCGCCGCCGTCCGCGACTCCGCCAAAGATGCCTGGGATATATTGAGGATCGTCTACATAGCTGAAGCGAAAGTAGACTTGATCTTTCTGGGTCGGGTTGACGTCGACGCGGACGTCGAATGCGTTCCGATGTTCGTACAGGTGAGGACTCGCTGCAAAGTTCGATGTGAGCTTACTACTCGTAGCTGCGGGATAGAGACTCAGCAGCTTGAGGGCGACTGGATCCAGCCTCCCCTGGGGCAACTGGTTGAGAGAACTGGGGCAATTGCCCGTCCTGAAATCGGTAGTGGACGCCGGACAAGCTCCGAAGGGGTCACGAACATAGCCGGTGCCCGTTGCTGTAAGGCCGGAGACCGGATCTACCTGGTTCAGGGTGACGAACCGCGTTGTGGCTGGGTCGACAACCGTGCCGAGAGGAATAATTCGGCCAAGGTTATCTTTTTGGGTCTTTCCGCTCTGAGCAGCGATCAAATCGGATAGATTTTGGAAATTACTGTTGACCTCAGTTGCGGTTGGCACGGTACCAGTGGAAACAGTGCCCTGGACGCGGCGAGTGCCCTCATAATCGCCGAAGAAGAAGACCTTATTCCTGATGATCGGTCCGCCAATCGAGGCTCCGAACTGATTCTGTCGCAGGACGCCTTTTTTGATTCCCCCATGATCTTCAAACCAGTCGGCGGCATCGAGCTTGTCGTTGCGGAAGAACTCCCATGCTGCACCGTGGAAGCTGTTCGTGCCAGACTTGATGGTTGCGTTAAGAACGGCACCGGCGGAACGGCCCAACTCAGCACTGAAGTCCGAAGTCTGAACCTTGAACTCCTGAATGGCGTCTACCGGCGGCAGAACGATGAAGTTGGTGCCGTTCAGGAAGTCGACTGCATTGGAGTTGTTGTCGATACCGTCAAGCAGGTAGTTGTTCTGCGAGGGCCGCAGGCCGTTGGCCGAGAAAGCGCCGGAGGCGGCGTTGCCGCGGGTATCAGCCTGGGGCGTCTGCGTACCAGCGCCCAACTGAGCGAGAAAGGTGAAGTTGCGGCCGTTGAGCGGGAGATCGTTGACGCTCTTCTCCGTAATCACCTGGCCGACGGAGGCGTTATCTGTTTGCAGGGCGGGCGGAGCCGTGCTCACTTCGACGGTCTCAGTCGCGGCGCCCAGCTTAAGCTGAACGTTTACTTGCAAACTCTGCGCGACGTTGACCGTGACGTTCTTCTGGGTCGTCGTAGCAAAACCGGCGGCGGTGACAGTAACGGTGTAATGCCCGATTCTGATGGGCGAGAAGGCATAGATACCATTGCTGTTCGTTGCGTTCTTGAGGCTCAGGCCTACGTCCGTATTCAAGAGGGTCACTGAGGCACCCGGCACGACAGCGCCAGTAGTATCGGTGACGGTCCCGGTGATGGAACCTTGATCTACCTGGGCCACCGCGTAGTTCATCGATGTCAGAAGAAAGCAAAGGCATCCGAGTGCGATCGAGCCATATTTCTTAAACCAATTAAGGGTGTTGCGGTCAGAAGCCATCCTAATGTCCTCCAAATTTGTCACTTCTCTTCGGTTCCGTTGCATTCTTTTTGTTATCCAGTGATGCCGGAAAGCGGGCCCGATCGTTGGCTATGTGTAAGCGATTACAGGTCAGACGATTTCAAACATTAGTCCATCCCACAATTGATGTCAACTAAAAGTTTTGCGACCCTATCCATCAAAAGTTTGAGACGTTTAAATGGGCACCGCGAGTCATCATGGGTAAGAGTTATGGCTGGCTGAAGAGATCTGTCAGGACTGGAACGGATGATATTCTGCGTGCACCTCGCCTGCTTCGTAGATCCCGGGAACCATGTCAGATCAAAACGCGGAAAAATCGCTCTTCTCTCGGCGAGCACTGCTCAAGACGATGGGGCTTTCCCCTCTTCTCCTTCGTCCGGCACCTCTTTTCGGGTCATCGTTCCTGCTCGACTCCTCCCGCGTCTCCACCGAGCGGCGGCCTGCCTTCCCTTTCGTCGATGTGCGTTACAAGCCGCACTATCCGACGCCATCTTCTTTGGCAGACGTCCTTCGTCTGGTGGCTCCGGGTTCGGACGAATATCCGACCGAGAAGTTTGCCTTTGAGATCGATTCGCTACTCCAGCACTGGAGCCAGTCTCTCAGAAAGTCTGTTCACGATCTCTCGGATCTGGAGAAGTTGCTTTCTACCAGCATCGAAACTTCATCATTGAACCCGGTCAAGGAGGTTCCGCTGCGCTCCGGATACGGGATCGACGTCACCAGGAGGCAGTTTGGCCCAGCGGCGCCTTTCGCACGTGCGCGGTTTCTTAAGGAGTTTGAGGTGTGGATGGGGCCGGTCTCAAAGGTCGAGACGGCGGAGTTCGAGATCTACGGAATTGATGCGATTACCAGCACCCCACTGAAGGTTCAACTACAAATTCGATACGACTTTGTGACCGTTCGCAAAGATACCCGACGCGAGGAGCGGGTTGGATCGTGGCGAATAGGATGGGCACGCAATGAGTCGAATGAATGGAAGGTCCTGAAGTGGGAAGCGGGCGAAGAGATACGAAGCATCGGAGGCGAAGCTGCATTTCTCGACGTGACATCTCAAGCTTTGGGCAAGACCGAGTCGTACAAGAATCAGTTGCTTCACGGAGCAGATCATTGGCGAACGATTCTGGACGGCGCATGCGGTATCGATATTTATGGCAACAACGGCGTGGCAGTCGGCGATTACGACAACGACGGGTTCGATGATTTCTACGTCTGCCAGCCCGCAGGATTGCCCAACCGGCTTTACCGTAACCGCGGCGACGGTACGTTTGAAGATGTAACCGAGAAGGCAGGCGTGGGCGCGCTCGACAATACGGCGTGCGCTCTGTTTGCGGACTTCGACAACAAAGGGCGACAGGACCTTCTGGTGGTCTGCGGCGGCGGCCCTCTGCTCTTCCTGAATCAAGGGGATGGAACGTTTTCTCTCAAACGCGATGCTTTCAAGTTTGCTCGCACTCCTGAAGGGACATTTACCCATGCAGCGGTAGCTGACTACGACGGCGATGGACGCCTCGACATCTTCTTCTGCACCTATATGTACTATCTGGGTCTGGACCAGTATCACTATCCTGTTCCTTACTACGATGCGCGCAACGGACCGCCAAACTGCCTGTTACACAACGAAGGCAATGGCCAGTTTGTCGAAAAGACGGAAGCGGCCGGATTGAATGCAGATAACAACCGGTACAGCTTCGCATGTGCATGGGGCGATTCGAACTCGAACGGTCATCCCGATCTATGTATAGCGAATGACTTTGGAAGTTCGCAGCTCTATCGCAATAACGGGGATGGAACGTTTACCGTCGCGTCAAAAGAGTCGCACATTGAAGATGTGGGCGCGGGAATGAGCGCCTGCTGGTCGGATTTCAACAATGACGGTCGACAGGACATCTACATCACGAGCATGTGGGAGGCTGCCGGCCAGAGGGTCTCCGATCAGGCACAGTTTCATCAGGCCGCGCCCGAGAGTATCCGCGCGCTTTACCAGCGTCATGCGCGAGGGAATGCGCTGTATCGAAATCAGGGCGATGGGACTTTTAGAAACGTCGGGCAACAGGTTGGCGCAGCCATGGGCCGCTGGTCGTGGTCGGCGGATTTCTGGGACTTCGATCATGATGGCTACTCCGACCTCTACGTTACCAACGGGTATATCTCCGCGGTCGACCGGAACGATATCGCGAGCTTTTTCTGGCGGCAGGTCGTGGCGAAATCGCCTGAGGATGCTACCTCCTCTCTGGCTTATGAGCATGGGTGGAATGCCATCAATGAATTGATCCGGTCGGACAGTTCCTGGAACGCATACGAAAGAAATGTCATGTTTGCGAATAATCGCGATGGCACCTTTTCGGAGGTTTCGGGTGTTGTGGGGCTGGACTTTCTTGAAGACAGCCGCTCCTTCGCTCTCGCCGATATCGACCATGATGGGCGGCTCGAAGTCATTCTCAAGAACCGCAATGCGCCCCAGTTAAGGATTCTTCACAATGCGATGAAGGACCTGGGCGACTCGATCGCGTTTCGCCTGCGAGGGCATAAGAGCAATCGCGATGCGATCGGCGCGGCGATCACAGTCGAGACGGGCACGATTACACAAACCAAGTATCTGCAAGCTGGTTCCGGGTTTCTTGCGCAGCATTCCAAGGAAGTTTTCTTCGGGGTGGGAAAGCCGGAAGGAACGCTGAAAGCGAAGGTCCGCTGGCCAAGCGGGCTTGTTCAGCAGTTCGATGCGCTTCCGGTGAATCATCGCATCGAGATTGAAGAAGGCAACCCAACGTTTGTCGCCAAAGCCTTTGCAGCAACAGCCCAGGCTTACACACAAGCCGAGCCGCCTCGGGCGCTCGAACAATTACCCTCCCAGGTCGAGACGTGGCTGATCACACCGCTGAAGGCCCCGGAATTTTCGTTGCCCGATCTTCAAGGCAACACGAGGAAGCTTCAGCAGTTTCGAGGAAGCTTCCTTCTGTTGAACTTCTGGGCGACGACGGCGCCGCTCTGCCGCGAGCAGCTACGGGAGCTTCAGCAGCACCATGCGGCGTTCGCGGCCAACCATCTGGAGATTGTTGCCGTGAACATCGACGACGTGAGCGATATTTCTGGGGCGCGGTCGATGGCAACTGAGGGGAGGCTGTCATTTCCGGTCGTCTTCGCGACGGAAGAGATGGCCGGCATCTACAACATCATCTATCGATATCTGTTCGACCGCCGCAGGGACCTTGCCATTCCTACGTCGTTCCTGCTGGATCGAGACGGGATGATCGTGAAGATCTATCAGGGCGCGATCGACCCCGCGCGGGTGGTGGCAGATGCGAAGACCGCTCCGACAACCGCTGCCGAACGGAGAGAGCGTGCTATTCCGCTAAAGGGTGAACTCTTTCAGGGTTCGTTCCAGCGCAACGATTTTACTTACGGCGTGGCGCTATTTCAGCACGGGTATCTGGACCCGGCAGCGGAGTCTTTTCAGCAGGTCATCGCTTCTAAGCCTGACGATGCTGAAGGGTATTACAACCTGGGAACGCTCAGTCTGCGCAGAGGCGATTTTGCCAAGGCGCGTCCCTATCTTGAGCAGGCATTGAAGCTGCGTCCGAACTATCCGGAGGCGTGGAGCAACTTGGGGATGATGTCCGCGCAGGAGGGCCATTCTGACGATGCCATCAAGAGCTTTGAACAGGCTCTGCTGCTACGGCCTGACTATGAGATTGCTCTGCTCAATCTGGGGAATGTCTATCGGAGGCAAGGGGCCTTTGAGAAAGCGTCGGAATGTTTGAATCATGCCCTTCGACTTCAACCGGATGATCCCGAGGTGAACTACAGCCTTGGAATGCTTGATGCACAACAGAATCAATTGCAAACCGCGGCGACCTACCTTCAGAAAGCGATTGCCCTTCGTCCTGCATATCCCGAAGCGTTGAACAACCTTGGTATTATCTTCGTGCGATTGCAAAATTACGACGAAGCAGAGGAGCAGTTCAAAACGGGAATAAGACTTGCGCCGAATAACGATCAGGCCTATCTCAATCTTGCGCGTCTGTATGCGATGCAAAGCAACAGGGAAAAAGCCAGGGAGGTCTTGCAGGAACTCTTGCGCATCCAGCCTCAGAATCAGACAGCCAGTCAGGCACTGGAAGTATTACGATGACAGCGCGGATGGAATTCGTCATGAAGTTGTCAGGTATGGGTGGCGTTCTCGTTCTGCTTTTGGCTCTTTCGACTTCCACTGCCGGCGTGGCCCAACCGTCTTCAAAGACCTCTTCTCATCTGCAATCTGAGAAAGCGTTGAGCCAAATCCGGGCAGATCTGCATAGCAAACGTACAGCGGAGGCGCTGCGGCTGGCAGCCAGGCTATCGGCAGAGAAGAAGAACGATGTGCAATTGCATCTCTCACTGGGCATCTTACTTGCCTCGGAGAAACAATTTAAGGCTGCGCAGCTTGAATTGGAGAAGGCGGATGCCTTGCAGCCGGGGACTTTCGAGATACTTTTTAATCTCGGCCAGGCAGCGCTCGGTAATGGCGATAACCAGAACGCAGAGCCCGCGCTGTCCCGTGCGCTCAAATTAAAGCCCGATTCTGTGGAGGCGGAATATCTGCTGGCACAGGTCTACACGAATGAGTCACGACCGCTTGACGCGCTGGATTTGCTGGTCCGGGCAAATAAGTTGAAACCTGATAATCCGGACATCCTTTATCGCATGGCCCAGATCAGTATGTCGCAGAAGTTTTATGAAGACGCGGTGCCACTACTGGAGAAGGCCGTGCAAATTGCTCCGGGCCGCACTGATCTCCGCGAAGCTCTGGGAGAGAGCTACTTCAGATCAGGCAGGGTCAACAAATCCATTGAAGAGTTCAAGAAGGTAATTGAGGCCGGACCTTCGGCGCGGGCTTACTCGTTTCTGGGTCTTGGGCTCGCTCATTTGGGGAGATTCGACGAGGCAAAGCAGGATTTTCAGAACGGACTCAAGCTGGAGCCGCACAATAATTTCTGCCTGTTTCAGCTCGGTAATATCGCAAAGCTGCAGGGGGATTCAGCGGGGGCAGAGGCCATTTTTCTGAAAGTGCTGCGGTCGAATCCGGACTATCCCGATGCGCTGCTGGAGCTGGCGGACATTCGCGTTGAAGGCAAGAGATTCGCCGAGGCAGCCGAGTTGCTGAAAAGATATGTAAAGGGGAGCAGCAACCCATCGGCCGGCTACTACAAGCTGGCAATGGTGGAGAAGAGCCTCCACCAGACGGCGGCGGCAGAACAGGATCTGGCGCAGTTTCAGGCCCTCTCCAAAAATGCCCCTGTCGCCGCTCATCCTTACGACCATCTCTTCGATTACCTCGATCATCGCGCAAAACTTGATCCTCACGCACAGATACAGCAGGACCTGGCTGCATTGGAGGAGCAGATCAAACTACATCCCGATCAATCTGAGATTTTGTATGCCCTGGCTGAGTCGTATTTGAAGGCCGGGAAGATTGATGACGCTAGAAAGACAATTGCGCGGCTCGACGAGGAGCGGCCAGGAGACGCCAGGACACTGACGGGAGATGGGGTCCTGCTGGCGCGATACGGCTTGTATGACGATGCCATCCAGCACTTCCAGGCAGCCTTGCAGACAAAGCCGGGAATGGACGACGTGAGCTTCGATCTTGCGGACGCATACTTCCATAAGGGACGCTACAGCGAAGCATTGGACGCGGCCATGCAGGTATCAGAACAAGGCCGCAAGGAAGAATCGTACCTCGCCCTGCTCGGCGACATTTACGTTCATCAGGGCGATAACGCTCGAGCGGAGGAGATCTATCGCGCCGCAATCATGCGAAATCCTGACAACGATCAGGACTATCTTTCGCTGGCGCTGCTCGAATTTCGTGAAAACAAGATTGCAGAGGCGAAGCAGACTCTCCTGAAGGGACAGGCGCGCATCCCTGGGTCGGGAAAGATCATTTGGGGATTGGGACTGGCGTCTGCTCTGGACGGCGACACGGCTGGCGCTGCCCGGCAGTTAGAACGCGCTGTGGAGATGCTGCCCGAGTGGCCAGGGAGCTATTCGACGCTGGGGGTCTTCTACTACCAGACGGGCCAGATCGCCAAAGCCAAAGAGGTATTGGACCGTTTCAAGAACAGCAATGCGCGAGGCGGCCTGGATATAAACCGGATTGAAGCGGCGCTGGCGCAGGCACCGGCGACCGCTCCAACCAGCGATGAGCCATTGTCGAATGCGAAGAAGATGCAATTGCTTCAGTTTGCACTCTTTCTTGCTGACAAGACACTTTGAAAACCTGATAACCAGCCGTATCTGGCGGCTTGCGGTTAAATGATGCTGCCTTTGCGCTGTAAAGGTATCGCTATAATTGCACCCATCTATGATCTTCCCGCGACGCCGATTCATTGGCTCTTCCCTCTTCCTGCTTGGCGGTGCGCTGACGGACGCACTGACAACTCCGCTCTGGAGATGGAAGCACTCTTTGACCGTGGAAGCGGCTGTTTCAAGTTCCGCAGCTTCCCAGGTTCAATTTATCGACGTGGCCCAGCAAGCAGGATTAAACGTCCCCAACGTATGGGGCGGCATCGAGCATAAACGCTCGATCATTGAGACGAAGGGGAGCGGGGTGGCTTTCTTCGACTACGACAATGACGGGTGGCTGGACATCTACCTGACCAATGGCAACCGGCTCGATGCGACCTGGCCGCCGGGCAAGTCCCCGATCTCGCATCTGTATAAGAACAATCGCGACGGCACCTTTACCGATGTTACCGAGGGATCGGGGCTTGGGATTACTGGATGGCAGACCGGCGTCTGCGTGGGCGACTACAACAACGATGGATGGGACGACCTGTTTTGCTGCTTCCTGGGGCACAACATGCTCTTTCATAACAACGGCAACGGCACGTTTACCGATGTGACCCGCAAAGCCGGACTCTACCAGGAGAAAGGGCGCTGGGGAGCGGGCTGTACTTTTCTTGACTACGATCGTGACAGCCATCTCGATCTGTTCGTTTGCAACTACATCAAGATCGACCTGAACAACATCCCCTCTGAAAGTGAGACGCACTACTGCCAGTGGAAGGGCATCCCAATCATGTGTGGGCCGCGAGGCCTTCCGGCGGGCACCAACATTCTGTATCACAATAACGGTGACGGAACCTTCACCGACGTCTCCGAACGGTCGGGGATTCTAAAGCCCGGCCCACGGTATTCGATTACGCCCGTGTCTTACGACTTCGACAACGATGGCTGGCCGGATATTTATGTTGCCGTGGATTCGGAGGCGAGCATCCTGTTCAAGAATAATCACGACGGCACCTTCACCGATATCGCGGTCATGGCGGGCTGCGCTTACAACGATGACGGGCACGAGCAGGCCGGCATGGGCGTCGCGGTGGCCGACTACGATTGCGACGGATGGTTCGACATCTTCAAGACGAATTTTGTGGACGATACCTGCAACCTGTACCACAACAATGGCGACGGCACCTTCACGGATGTCACCTCTCCTTCGGGCATCGGGGTCAACAATCGCTATGTGGCGTGGGGGTGTGGCTTCATCGACTACGACAACGACGGCTGGAAGGACATCATTCAGATCAACGGACACGTCTATCCGGAGGTCGATCGCTATAACTTCGGCGAGACATTCAAGAACCCGCGGCTGGTCTATAAAAATCGCGGCAATGGCACCTTCCAGGATGTCTCCGCGGAGATGGGCCCTGGCATCAGCGAGCGCTTCTCCAGTCGTGGCGCAGCCTTCGGAGACTACAACAATAACGGGAACATGGACGTGCTTGTACTTAATCTGAACGATCTGCCGTCGCTTCTTCGCAACGATGGAGGTAATAAGCAGAACTGGATCAAGATCAAACTGGTTGGGACCAAGTGCAATCGCACCGCAATCGGGGCACGCGTGAGAGTGATTACAGGGAAGCATGTCCAGATGGACATGCTTCCCTGTAATCACTCTCACGCGTGCCCCGATTGCG